>Ga0247807_10000033_pt1 | contig 272893 bp, 244 predicted proteins | sample UWRJL074202C1_FD_179931 | JGI IMG/M metagenome (GOLD analysis project Ga0247807, IMG submission 179931) | Plant litter microbial communities from Arlington Agricultural Research Station in Wisconsin, United States - UWRJ-L074-202C-1 | ecosystem: Environmental > Terrestrial > Plant litter >...
CTCCCTGCGGTCGTGCTCGCTTATATCGGGGCTAGCTAACAGGGTGTCGTGCAGTAAAACTCCTCATCATTGCAATGCAGCTATGAGCTAAACCTGATCGTAGCGAACAATAGGGGCTACCTTTTCGGTTGCCCCTATTAAAGCGAAGAGCAGGACTGAACTAATCTACGGAGAACTGCAATTGCTTTCCTTATTTGTATAATCCGAAATAGATGAAATTGATATTTCGACAGGTGAGAAACCAGTCGATAGGGAAAAAACGTCTTCTTTTCATAGCCCTGCCATCTCCTAAAAGCGCCGTCATCTCGAACGCTTTTTAGCGGAGAGATCTGTTAGAAAGCTGAAACCTGCCTGCCTCAGGCAGGTAATATAGCTGAAAGTTAATAGTGGGTATCACTTTGCGGAAGATATGTTAAGTTAAATCCGTTTGTGTAGATTTCTCCTGCGTCGAAATGACGGGTTGAGGTAGTATCATCTCGAACGCTGTTTCCAATCTAAAATGTAGGTTTGTCGTTATCAGTTTCCGTATTTTCCCAGTTAGCAGCTTTATCATGTTCTTCTTTAGCATAGTCTTCCGCATCATTATGCACATTTTTCAAAGCCTCAGCTGTTTGATCTTCATTTGATAAAAATTCTTCATCGCCATTGGCATTTTTGCTATGTGGCATCATATCTAAGTTTTCTGCAGCAGGTTTAGCTTCACTTTGTTTTTTGGCAATGTCATTTTCACGAGCATTTTCATCGTGGTTTTTGCCTAATCCAGCAATATTTTCTTCAATTTCCATAATGTTCGTTTTTAAATTTATTACATAACACTATTTGATGGTAAAAGTTTTAGGTAAATGGCTTAGGTTTTTAATGTAGAAATAGGATTAAAGCTGAAAGACTAAAGGTGATAGACCAAATAAGTAACGTCCTCTCGAACGCTGTTTAGCGGAGAGATCTGCTAGATTAACTCATCTTAATAGATTTTTCCGATTGAAAAACTCTTTCGAAATGACGGTTTAGGTTGCCGTCATCTCGAGGGAAGCGCAGCGACGAGAGATCTGTTAAAATTGTTCCACATAAAAGATTTCTCCTCGTGCCTCGTTCGGAATGACGGTTTACGTGGTCGTCCTCTCGAACGTTGTTTAGCGGAGAGATCTGCTAGAAAGACCAAAGACTAAAGCTCATAGCTGGTATCATTTAGCGGAGAGATCTGCTAGGTTTATTGTAATAGATTTCTCCTGCGTCGAAATGGCGGTTTTGGGAAAAGGACTTTTGGGAAGAAGTTTATAATAAAATTCATTTTTACAATGTGGAGAATTCCTGTATCATCCTCATTAAAAAGCAATAAATTACTATGCATGCAGAATAAATTTTAAAAATGATTGTTGCACAAAAGATAATTTATTAGATTTGAGAAACAACAATTATAGTTTAACTATAATTTTGAAATTGTCTAGCCAAATTAAAATGCCGTCCCATGTCTACAACAATAACCAGAGTATTCGATCTTCTACAGCATAATCTCCAAAATTTTCCTAAGCCAGAATTTATTAGTGGAAAAATAAAAGGAGAATGGAAGAAATACAGCACGCAAGAATTTTGTGAAGTTACAGATTTGCTAAGCCGTGGTTTAACAACATTGGGAATTGGCAAAGGTTCTAGGGTAGCGGTAATGTCGCCAAATAGGCCAGAGTGGAATATCTGCGATTATGCGATAATGCAATTGGGTGCTTATCAAATTCCACTTTACCCTACACTTGCAGAACACGACATTAAATATATTATCGAAAATGCAGAGATTACCATTGTTTTTGTAAATGACGAGCTTACCTATGGCAAGGTTAAAGCAGCGGCAATAGAATTGAAACATCCTATTGAAATATTTAGCTTTAACAAGATTACCGGTACCAAACATTGGGAGGAATTGCTAGAGCTGGGTAAAAATACCACTGTTGATTTGGATGTTTATAGAAATGCCGTAAAACCAGAAGATATTTTAACTATCATTTATACTTCGGGCACTACAGGCACACCCAAAGGTGTAATGTTAACCCATCAAAATTTAGTTCAGAATTTCGAAAAATCGTCTGTGTTATTACCTCCTGGCCTTGAAAAGTCACTGAGCTTTTTACCGCTTTCACATATTTTCGAAAGAATGATTTCTTACTTATATGCTTACGGAAATGTTTCGGTTTATTATGCAGAAAGTATGGATACCATTGTTGCCGATATTCAAGAGGTAAAGCCAAATGCATTTTCTACCGTACCGCGTTTGTTAGAAAAGGTGTACGATAAAATAATGGAAAAAGGTAAGGATTTAACAGGAATAAAAAGAGCGATTTTCTTTTGGTCATTGGCACTTGCCGAGAAATTTGATCATCACAATGGTTGGTGGTATAATTTTAAATTGGGTATTGCCCGTAAATTGGTTTTCAAGAAGTGGCAAGAGGCCTTGGGTGGCAATATTATTGTAATCGTGTCTGGTGGTGCCGCATTAAACCCTCGTTTAAATCGCATTTTTTGGGCAGCAGGTATGCCGATATTTGAAGGTTATGGGCTTACAGAAACTTCACCAGTAATTACGGTAAATCATTTTGGTGCAACCATGTTCGGTACTGTGGGTACTGCTATAGAAGGTGTTGAAGTTAAGATTGCCGAAGATGGAGAGATATTAGCTCGTGGTCACAATATAATGAAGGGCTATTATTTAAGAGAAGATTTAACAGCCGAAAATATTGACCAAGATGGATGGTTCCATACTGGTGATATTGGAGAAATGATTAATGGTAAATTCTTAAAAATTACCGATCGTAAAAAAGAAATTTTTAAAACTGCAGGCGGCAAGTATGTGGCTCCTCAAATGTTAGAAAACAGGTATAAAGAATCTCCATTAATTGAACAAGTAATGGTATTAGGCGAAAATAGGAAATTTCCGGCTGCTTTAATTGTGCCAACCTTCCCTGCATTGAAAGCTTGGTGCGAACATAAGGGTATTACCTATACTACCAACGAGGAGATGATTAAAAACGAACAGGTATTAGAAAAGTACAACCAAATCATCATACAATTGGGTGCAGAGTTCGGAAAATGGGAACAAGTTAAAAGATTTGCACTATTGCCAAAAGAATTTAGCATTGATGGTGGAGAATTGACACCCAAACTGAGTTTTAAACGTAAGGTTGTTATGGAGAAGAATGCTGATGTTATCGATAAAATCTATAAAGATGCAGAAAATTATAAAGGCTAAATCGAGGCTTAAATTATTATCGATTTTTTTAGCTGCAAGTTTATTAGTTGCTTGTGCTGGTGGGCAACTTGGCAAAAATAACAGTGGCGAGTTTAGGAATGGAATGGTGGTTTCGGCAAACGAAATTGCTTCTCAAGTTGGTGTGGATATCTTAAAAAAAGGGGGCAATGCAGTTGATGCAGCAGTAGCAGTTCAATTTGCATTGGCAGTGGTTTACCCCAATGCGGGTAATATTGGGGGTGGCGGATTTATGGTTTATCGCTCTGCAAAAGGAGAAACCAATACTTTAGATTTTAGAGAAAAAGCATCGGCCGCTGCCGGAAGGGACATGTACTTAGATGCCAATGGAAATCCTATAGTTGAAAAAAGTTTATATGGACAACTTGCTGCTGGTGTACCGGGTTCTGTAGCAGGTATGGAAGAAGCGCATCAGAAATATGGGAAGCTAAAATGGGCAGATTTGGTTGCGCCATCCGTTAATTTAGCAGCCAATGGTTTTAAATTATCAGCAAGGCAAGCAAGAGAATTAAATGGCTTGAAAGCTAGATTTACCAAATTAAATCCGCTTGGAACAGCTTTGGTAAATGCAAATGTATGGGCAGAGGGCGATGTTTTAACTCAAAGCGAATTGGCAAATACACTAAAACTAATTGCCGAAAAGGGAAGAGCTGGTTTTTATGAGGGTGCAGTGGCCGATTCTATTGTGGCAGAAATGAAACGTGGTGGAGGAATAATTAGTAAACAAGATTTACTTGATTATAAGGCAGTTTGGCGTAAACCAGTAACTGGCACCTATAGAGGTTATGACGTGGTAACTATGCCACCACCATCAAGCGGTGGGATAGCTTTGGTACAATTGTTAAAAGCGGTTGAGCCTTATCCATTGCAAAAATGGGGTTTTAATACAGACTCTACTGTACAGGTAATGATTGAGGCAGAAAGAAGGGTGTATGCCGACAGAGCGGCACACTTAGGAGATCCAGATTTTTATCCAGTGCCGCAAACAAGACTAATTGAAGATAGCTATATAAAACAACGTATGAGCACTTTCAATTGGCAAAAAGCAAGTACAAGTGCCGAGATAAGTGCTGGAGAAATTGCGCCAATAGAACATGAAGAAACCACACATTTTTCGATTGTAGATAGGGAAGGAAATGCTGTTGCCATTACTACCACCTTAAATGGCTCTTATGGTGCGGGTGTAGTGGTTAAAGGTGCTGGGTTTTTGTTGAATAATGAGATGGATGATTTTTCTGTAAAACCTGGCGCACCAAATATGTATGGCCTAGTTGGCGGGGAGGCCAATGCCATTGCACCTGGCAAAAGAATGTTAAGCTCTATGACACCAGCAATTTTAGCAAAAGATGGGGAGTTATTTATGGTAGTGGGTACACCTGGTGGTTCAACTATTATCACTTCTGTTTTTCAAACAATATTAAATGTGGTAGATTTTAACATGTCTATGCAAAGTGCAGTAGCAGCAAAGAAATTCCATCATCAATGGTTGCCAGACGATGTTGCAGTAGAAGATAAAGCCTTAGATAGTGCAACAACAGCTAAATTGCAAGCCAAAGGTTATAAGCTGGTCAATCGTGGAGCAATTGGTAGAGTAGATGCCATTTTAAAAACAAAATGGGGTTATTATCAAGGTGGTGCCGACCCAAGAGGAGATGATAAAGCTGTAGGCTGGTAAACTTTCAATTTGGAATAAACTTTAATTTTTGGGTTTTTATTGGCATATTTAGCTGTCAATCAATTATCCCCAAAATGAAAAAAATATTTACTACTTTATTACTTGCCGTAATTACGAGTTTTGCCATTGCCCAAAATGCAACATTAAAAATCAAATTTGTAGGTGCCACAGATCAGAAGGTAACGATACAGCTGCCTTTAGATGTTACACGATTTTATCCCAATAGGGAAGAAAAATCTTTCGATCAAGACAGTACATTAGTGTTCAGTTTTAAGGCAGATAAAATTTCACTTATTTTTATCAAAAATAGCGGTAAAACATTTAAGTTTTTAGTTGAGCCTGGTCAGGTTTCATTGCAATTGAAGCCAAAAAATAAAGTTGAAGAGGCAATTATCTATCAAGGGGCTAATCAGGACGGGCAAATAGCACTCAACAAAAAAAACGATACCTTTTATCAGTATAGGGCCAGCAATTATTTAAAATTAGACAGTACGGTTAATGGATTAATAGCACTAATGGATGCCGATAAGGCAAAAGAACTTCAGGTTTTTAAAACATTATTAGCTCAAAAAAAAATTAGTCAGCCATTTTATACCGAAGTTAAAAATGATATTGAAATGGATTATTTAGCTACGGCTACTGCCATCCCAATTCAGTTGTTTTTTGATTCTGAAAGAGCTAATAGTAAGGTAGTTTTTAAACCAGAATTTAAAGAATGGTGGGGAAAACTATATGCTGCATATCCATTTACAAATTTGGATGATTTGAGAACTGCTGAATTTTACTACCATGCACAATATTATTCTGATTATTATAAAGGGATGTTTTTGCCGCAACAAAATGGTACTTATATAAAACCAGATTACAACGATGTAAATGCTCGATTAAAGGTTTCTTATGATGGTTTTGCTAAAAATTTTTCTGGAAAAGTGAGAGAATACTTGTTGGCAAGCTTTTTATTTAACGAAATTCTTCAAGAGAAGTACCAGCCCATATTGCTAGAACTTTTAGCTGATTTTAAAAAGCAGTATCCAAATAGTAAATTTTATCCATCAATAAAACCAGGCGCAGATAAAATTATAGCCTATCATGAAAGTGCAAAGCGTGATTTTGCGGCAGATCAAAAATTTGTGGCAAATTATGCACAGATCAATACATTGGATGAGCTGATGGCTGAGTTTAAGGGCAAAACAGTTTTTGTAGATATCTGGGCAACATGGTGCGGACCATGCAAGGCCGAGTTTGAGTATGGCGAAGAATTGGAAAAATTCTTGAAAAGCAAAAGTGCGGATATGTTATACATTTCTATGGATAAGGATTTGGCAGACACCCAATGGAAGGAAATGATAAAATATTATAAACTCTCAGGAAATCACATCCGTGTAAACCCTAAATTATTACAAAACTTAATGGACAAACTTTGGGATGGAAAGGGTTATTCAATTCCACGTTATTTAATTATAAAAGATGGAAAATTGGTTATTGATAAAGCGTTAAGGCCAAGTGATAAAGATAAACTCTACCAGCAAATTTCTGCTCATTTATAAACCAAATCTCTCCATCCTTATTTTATCTAAATGATAAAGATATCCCTAACATTTATCCTATTGCTGTTGGCATTAGCTTGTTTTGCGCAATCAGATTCCATTAGTTTAGTGCCAAAATACCAACAAAAAGGATTTTTACAAACAGATTTTTTGCCTGTTAAAATGCCAAATGGCGAACAAGATCTAGGTCTACTGGGTATTCATTATAACCTTAACTTAAATCAAAAATTCTATACTGGTTTGGGTTATTACGGCTCTCTATTTGGCAAGAGAGGCGGCTTTTTTATATTAGGCGTTAGAGCGGGTTTACAGCAAAAAATTACCAAACATTTATTTGTAGATGCAGGTGCATTTTTTGGTGGTGGTGGCGGTGCCGATGCTCCAGATGGCGGCGGTGCAGCTATTTTAGCCAATGCTAACCTAGGCTATCAGTTCCCTAAATTTTCTGTAAGTGCAGGTTATAATTACACTAACTTTTTTGATGGCGGATTGATTAAAGGTAGTCAGTTGAACTATGTTGTACGCATCCCGTTTCAATTAAACTATGCGCCGTTCTCCAATTCCGGCAAAACCATCAATTATAAAGCTTACGAAAATACAAGCTGGAATACTGAAAGTAAAAAGATAGGATTCTCATTAAATTTTACCCAACTTAAACCACTTCAAAAATCCAGACAAATAACTGGGGGTGTATCGTTAGTTGGTAAAACCATACAAATGGTGGGTTTCGAATTGAGCAGTTATTTAACTAAAAATAATTTCTTATTTGCTCGTGCAGATGGGGCATACAAAGGAATCAAAGGGGGATATTTAGATGTATTGTTAGGCTATGGACATCGATATTCATTTTTTAACGATCAAACTAGCATAGCAGTTAAATTTGGCTTAGGTCCTGGCGGCGGTGGAGATGTTGATACACAAGGTGGGCTGTTGTTCTATCCAGATATTTCCATTACCCAAAAACTCTATAAAAACTTTAATATTACCTTAAATAAAGGGTATTTGATGACACCAAATCAACACTTTTTAGGTTCTACTTTTGGATTTGGTTTGCAATACAACCTTCATCAAAATGGTTTAAGATATGATGAAGCTAAACACTTTGAAAAGGGTATTTTTAGTGGTTTGGAGATTGTTGCTGCCCAAGAGGTATATTTTAATGCAGAGCGAGAAGATTTTCCGACAGAAAATATGCAGCAAATCTTAACACAGATTAATTTTTTCCTTAAAAAACAGTTTTATGTAGCCACACATGTATCATTCGCTAATTTCGGTAATGCGGGTGCTTATGGAGAGGGGGCTTTTGGCTTGGGACTAACTACGGCCAATAAAGAAAATACTAAGTTTAAAGCTTATGCTCAAATTTTGGCAGGTGGCTCTGGTGGCGGTAATATTAGCGTGGGGCAGGGCTTAATTATTAAACCAAGTGTGGGTGTACAATACCATTTATTGCCAGCTTTAGATTTAAGAACTTCATTTGGGCATGTAAAAGCTTTAGACGGCTCGTTAAATAGCAGTTCTCTAAACTTCGGTCTTAGTTATAAAATTGCATTGCTGAGAGGTAAATTATAAGCTACTTTCACTTCTCGCTTTACCTCACTAAGCTGTTACTTGGCATCTATTTGCTTTTGATTATATTGCATTAATTACCTGATTAAACTATGCGCAAAATATTCTTATCACTCTTTATTTTATTAACAATTACTGTAGGCAGTAAAGCCCAGGGCAATGAGGCAAGCCTAATGAGCCCTTTAATCAATCAATATCAGGCTGATGAGAACATGCTTAGCCGTAAATATACCTTAAAACGTTCTGATGAATATTTTAAAAGAATGCAAACGTTTTATGCCGATTGGTTAAATAGATTAAAGGTAATGCCATTTGTTAAATTTTCGGTAAACGAACGCGTAGATTATATTTTGCTGAAAAGAGATATCAATGTAGATGCTAAAGCGCTTGAGGTGGCTTACGTAGAATTTAAAAATTCTAATTTTAGTGTTCCCTTTGCCAAAGCTATTATTGATTTTGAACAGAAAAGAAGGATAGGTACGCAGCAAGATGGAAAAGCCACGGCAGCTATCTTTAATCAATTAAAAGATGAAGTAGAGCAAGCAATCAGGTCATTTAAGAATGGGCAGCTTGCAATTAATCCCATACAAGCCAATTGGGCGCAGCAAACGGTTAATCAGTATATTACTGTTTTTACAGAAGCGTATAAATTTTACGATGGCTACGATCCCCAATTTACAAAAGCCACAAAAAGTATTTATCCAGATGTTTTGAGCGCATTAAGGGATTATGCTTCGCTATTGGGTAAATCTGCTCAGCTTTCTACCGCAAAAGATGATGGTAGCGGAATTATTGGCAATCCGATTGGACAAAGTGCTTTTTTAAACTTATTGCAAGACGAAATGATTGCTTATACACCAGCGCAGATAGAAGCGATCGCTATGCGAGAATTTGCGTGGTGCGATGCAGAAATGTTAAAAGCATCTAACCAGATGGGTTTTGGCAATGATTGGAAAAAAGCATTAGAAAAAGTTAAAAATGCCTACCCCGCTTTAGGTAAACAGCCTGAATTAGTTTACGAATTGGCAAATGAAGCGATAAACTTTGTAGAAGAAAATAAATTATTGGATGTGCCAGAAATGGCTAAAGAAGGATGGAGGATGCGGATGTTAAGTCCGCAAGAACAGCTTTTTGCACCATTCTTTTTAGGCGGCGAATCTGTTTTAATTGCCTACCCTACAGAAGATATGAGCGAAGATGCTAAGATGATGACCTTAAGAGGCAATAACCGTCATTTTTCTAGAGCAGTTGTTTTTCATGAATTAATTCCCGGTCATAACTTGCAATATTATATGCAAAGCCGCTACAAACCTTACCGCAGAACTTTCAGTACCCCGTTCTGGACAGAGGGCTGGTCTTTATATTGGGAAATGTTGTTATGGGATAAAAATTTTGCTAAAACACCAGAAGATAAAATAGGGATGTTGTTTTGGAGAATGCACCGTTGCGCTCGTATCATTTTTTCTATGAATTACCATTTAGGCAAATGGGCACCAAAACAGTGTATCGATTTCTTGGTAGAACGTGTAGGTTTCGAAAGAGCAAATGCCGAAGCAGAAGTGCGTAGGTCATTTACTGGTGGCTATGGTCCACTCTACCAAATCGGTTATATGTTAGGGGGCTTGCAATTTAGAGCTTTGCATAAAGAATTGGTAACAAGTGGCAAAATGAGCAATATTCAATTCCACGATCGTATATTGAAAGAAAATAACATGCCGGTAGAAATGGTTAGAGCCATTTTAAATAACCAGGTATTACCCGATAACTTTAGCACAAAATGGAAATTTGCTGGCGATATTCGCTAAAATCAAACAAAATCCAACATCATTTGTTTCTCTGCGCCACAACATAAGTTGTATAGCAAAGTACACACTATTTAACATAATTTAACATTGGTATAAATTGCTATTTTGCTGCTAAAATCTTGTTTGTTAGCGGTATAGGTGCTTTTTTGGTTTTTACAGTATTTTTATTGGTACACCTATTGCCTAATGGGAGATAATTATAACTATATATTATTATCTACTTTATGAAACAAAATTTATTCAAAACATTATCGGTAGCAGCTGTTGCCATATGTGTAGGAACAAGTGCACTAGCACAAACAACACCAAGTACAAGGTTTTCAACACAGGATTTTAGAACATGGTCTATTGGTGTACACGGAGGTTTATTAACACCTAGAACCATATTCGGAAACGCAAATCACCAATTTCAAACTCCAAATGAGGGAATTGGTTACGGTGGTTACATCAAAAAACAAATTTTACCATCATTAGGCATACAGGCAGACTTTTTAGCTGGTAAAGTTGGCGAAGTTAGAAGAGCTAATGGTTTAGGTGGTTTTACTGCAAATACAGCTTTCAAAACAAACATCCAATGGTCTGGAGCAGTAACAGCAGTAATGAATGTAGCTAATGTTAACATTAACGATGCAAATGCAGTACTAATCCCTTATGTAAAAGCTGGAGCAGGATACATGTCTTCGGGTCCTACCACAATAGGATTTACTGATGCAACTGCAGGTTCAGGTAAATACAACGAAAATTGGTATGTACCAGTAGGTGCTGGTTTTAAATTGGGCTTATCTAAAGGCATTAACTTAGATTTAGGTTACGATGTTAACTTTGTAAAATCAACCAAATTTGATGGTGTAAATGGTTCTACTAACGATAGATTTGCTTATGCACATGCTGGTTTAGAGTTTGCATTAGGAAGCAAAGAAAAACCTCAGTTGCAAAACTACAGCTCATTGGCAGCATTACGTATGCAATCTAAAGAAGAAAGTGATGAGTTAAGAAGAGCATTATCTACGGCAGAAAGCAATGCAGCAAGAGATCGCGAGCAATATGCTAAGGACATGGGCGATGATGATGGTGACGGCGTAGCAAACAAATTTGATAAATGCCCTGGTACACCAACAGGTACAGTAGTAGATGGCTCTGGTTGTCCGTTAAAAGTTCCAGCTCCACAAATTACCGAAAGAGTTACTGAACGTGTAGTAGTTACAGAAGCAGATCGTAAAGTTGTTGCAGATGCAATTGCTAACTTAGAATTCGATTTAGGTAAATCTACCATTCGTCCTAAATCTTACCCAACTTTAAACAGAGTTGCTGCATTATTAATGGAGAAAAACTTTAGCTTAAAATTAGCTGGCCACACAGATAATACTGGTTCAGCAGAATTGAACATGCGTTTATCTAAAAATAGAGCAGAAGCAATTAAAACTTATTTAGTTGCACAAGGCGCAAATGCGAGCAGAATTGAAGCAACTGGTTACGGTAAAGACCAACCAATTGCAACTAATGCAACTCCAGAAGGTCGTCAACAAAACAGAAGAGTAGAATTTACTTTATACTAATCAGTAATTCGTTCTTAATCAAAAAGCGTCTCGAGTAATCGAGGCGCTTTTTTTGTTTAGTATAATGGTAATTGCGAGGAAGAATGGCAGCCTTTTCCCAATTCTTGGGAAAGCAATCTCGCTGGTTATAAAGTTGTTATTTGAAAAACAACGGCATAACCTTTCGCCAATTTCAGCCCTTCTTTCCGTTATACTTCGCTACGCTCGTGCCACTCCTCCCGATAGTTATCGGGAAAGGTTTATATCAGAAAGGTTATAGTTCTTGGGGAAATGAGTAGTCCCTCAAACTAAATAGGTAATGTACAACTAGTTTTAGTGTATTGCTAAACTACAATAGCTACTATGTTAAATTTGATTTTACTTATCTTATCACCTCCTTAAGAAAGGAATGGATTTGGAAGGTGTAGCTATGCGAATGGGTTATTTTTTTCCAAATTATTTTTCTGCCAACACCATGTCCTTATTATTTCTGCTCCATTCGCTCCATGAGCCTACATAAAGCTTCGGTATTGGTAGGCCAGCATAATCCATTGCCAACAATAAATGACAGGCTGTAACGCCAGATCCGCAATGAACAATGGTGTTTTCAAGTTCTACATCATTTAATGCCATTTCCAAAACCTTCCGCAATACTTTAGGGTTAAAGAACAAACCGCTTTCATCTAAACTATTGGTGAATGGAATGTTTATTGCTCCTGGAATATGACCAGCAATTAAATCGATAGGTTCGGTTAAACCTGCGTAACGATTGGCATCTCTTACATCAACAATAGTTTGGTTGCCAGTTTTGCTGGCCGTTTCAACTTCCTCAATTTCAACCAATGGTAAGCCCCATTCTTTAACTAGATAAGGCTTTTTACTTTCTGCTTTTGGCTTTTTGCTATCTGTTGCAAATCCAGCTTTAATTGCAGCGTCAAATCCGCCATTTACTACCTGAACTTTTTCATGTCCAATTGCGCTCAACATCCACCAAAAACGAGCAGCAGCATTGCTACCATTTTTATCATCATAAATAATTACATGGCTGTCTTTATCAATTCCAAATTTGCCTAAAACCCCAGCAAAATGTGCCAAAGTAGGCAAAGGATGTCTTCCGCCAATGGCAAAATCTTCAATATTGGCTAAATCGGTATTTAAGTCAATGTAGTGGGCATTAGCCAAATGATTTTCATCATACCTAGCTTTTGAGCCTGCGCTGGCATCAATAAGTACATAATCATTAGCATTTAAGCTAACTAATTCTGAGGGTTGAATTATAGGAGAGATTTTCATTTGATTATTGCTTTGCCTGTTCTTTCATCATTTTCATAATGATTTCCTTCCGCTGCTGAGGTGTCATGTTTTTCATTTTCTCTGCATCGAAACTTACACTATTCTTTTTGTAGCCCGCTGGGATAGCAAATAAAGCGGAGTTGAGATTTTTTTGCTCAAACTTGGTAAGCAACATGGTAACTGCTGGTGTTTTAGCACCAGGTTTAACAAAAGTCATTTTAACGGGCATGCCAGTAATACCTTTACTTTTAAGTTGTGCGAGCATTTTTTGTGTAGCTGCAGCATTTTGCCCAGATATCGGGAAACTAATTGTAGGCAAATCTTTAGCATACCACATATCCCAGGATTGACCGTTTGCGCTCATTTTAACATGGGTGCAATTATATTTTCCTACTTTTTCTGTACCAATTACTTTGATGTCGAAATCTTTAATGGTTCCGCTTGCTATGTTTTTTACTTCAGTGTACGTTTTATTCATGGAGTTGAATATTAGCGTAACATTTGGCTTACTTTTTAAGGTTAATGTAGTGGTAGTTATTTTCTGGGCGGCCATATCCATGTATACTTCAGATCGTAAATTACCGTCTTTGCCATAGATTTTACTTGTGATTGGCTTATTGCCTATGCCTGTCATTTTGTATTCTACATATACATCACCTGCAAAAGTGGTATTGCTAAAAAATAATAGGAACAATAAACTAGCTAGATATAAAATTGATGTTTTCATATTGGTTAAATTTAATTTGCTTAAAGTTGAGCATTTTTAAGTATTAAATACATGCCATATTGATGTGATGTTGGAAACACATTTTAACTTCCGCCTTCTGCCTTATTACCCTCTACCTTAATTAGCATCATCTTTTACATCACTGGCGGTTTCAATTAGTTTTCCGCCGCTGCGCAATTGGTTTTTGAGTAAACTTTCTTGTTCCCTACGGTTTTTAACAATATGTACGGCTGCAAAAACAGCTTCCATAAATGATGTTGGATCAGCAAGATTTTTACCTGCAATGTCATAGCCTGTTCCGTGGTCTGGAGAAGTACGTACAAATTTTAAACCTGCAGTGTAATTTACGCCAGTATCAAAAGCGATGGTTTTAAAAGGAATTAAACCTTGATCGTGGTACATGGCCAAAACAGCATCAAACTTTTTGTAGGTGCCATTGCCAAAGAAACCATCGGCAGGGTACGGACCAAAACAAATAATACCTTTATCAAAAGCTTCTTGTATAGCTGGCGAAATAATGTCTGCTTCTTCGTTACCCAAAAGCCCATTATCACTAGCATGAGGATTTAAGCCTAAAACAGCAATTTTTGGTTTTTCTACCCAGAAATCTTTTTTCAAACTCTCATTAATCAATTGTATTTTCTTAACGATTTTTTCTTTGGTAATCGACGTTGGTACTTCTAAAACAGGTATATGACCAGTTACTACACCAACGCGTAAAGTCTCGCTAATCAAAAACATCAATACATCGTTACTGCCACTACGTTCTTGTAAATATTCGGTATGCCCAGGGAAACTGAAATTTTCTGATTGGATATTATTTTTATTAATTGGAGCTGTTACTAAAGCATCAATAGCACCGCTAACTAAATCGTCTGTTGCTTTTTGTAAAGAAAGTAAAGCATATTTTCCGCCGGTTTCATTGGCTACGCCCAGTTCAATTTTTACATCTTCTTCCCAAGCATTAATCATGTTTACTTTACGTGGGTTTGCATCTGCAGCAGTGTTGATTACGTTAAACATAAAATCGCTTAGGTGTAAAGCTTTTCTATGAAATGAAGCTACTTTTGTATGTCCGTAAACTATTGGGGTGCAATAATCTAGCATTTTACTTTCCATAAAAGTTTTAAGAATAACTTCTAATCCAATGCCGTTTATATCGCCTATGCTTATACCTATTTTAACTTTATCGCTCATCTGTAATTGAAAGAATTTAGCGCAAATTAACGAATAGATGTGAGATATGAGAAATGAGATGTAAGAAATAAGCTTTGAGATTTTAGTTTGGATGTTAATCGCTAAACGCTAACCTATAAACCCTACCCTTAAAATTCTTACCTTTGTGCCTATGAGTTTGGTAAAAGCAAAAAAACATCTAGGGCAACATTTTTTAACTGATAAAAGAATTGCCGAGAAAATTGTAGATGGACTAATTCATACCGATCAGTACCGCCAGGTTTTAGAAGTAGGGCCAGGGATGGGCATATTAACGGATATCCTTTTAGAAAAAGAAAATCTAGAAACTTTTTTAATTGATATTGATGTAGAATCTGTAGCGTTTTTAGCTGCTAAATATCCCCAATTGGGTGATAGATTAATTAGTGGAGATTTTTTAAAGTTAGATTTAAGCTCAATTTTTAAAGGCAAGTTCGCGGTAATTGGTAATTTCCCTTACAACATATCATCGCAGATTTTATTTAAGATTTTAGAACATAAAGACAATGTGGTAGAAATGGTAGGCATGTTTCAAAAAGAAGTGGCCGAACGTTGTGCCTCTAAATCTGGAACCAAAGAATATGGTATTTTAAGTGTACTCATTCAGGCTTATTATGATATTGAATATTTATTTACCGTAAAACCAGGCACATTTAATCCACCTCCTAAAGTAAATTCTGGTGTTATCCGTTTAAGTAGAAATAAAATGGAAACCTTGCCATGTGATGAAAAATTGTTTTGGCGTACGGTAAAAGGAGGATTTAACCAGCGACGTAAAACATTAAGAAATTCCTTATCAGGCACAATTCCTAAAGACAAAATGGATGATCATCCGTTTTTTGATAAAAGAGCTGAACAGTTAAGCGTGGAAGATTTTATTACTTTAACGCAACATTTAATCAATTTGATGCAACCTTAAGGTTTTCCTGACGTCTTTATAACCATGAAGAAAATAATTTTTGCGTTTTTATTAATCTTGAATACGGTTGTGGTTATAGCTCAAGAAGATAAAAATATAGCCGATTTGGATTTTTTATACCAAGCTATCCAACAAACGCCATCTTACAAAGATCAGTTAAAAGGCGATAAAAAGTATCAACAATTGTATGAAACCCTTCGTAAAGATTTAAAAACAACTGATGATTTTGAGGTATTTCAAAAACTTGCCCAGCTAATCTCGCCACTTAGAGATAACCATTTAGGTTTTTGGAGGAAACCAGATTCGAGCTACAATTACATCCCGCATCAATACCAGATTGATTCAACATCAATTGTAAATAAGTATATAAATAATGCTATAGATAGTATTGAAGGTATTTATCAGAGTGGAAAGGTTAAGTATGTGATTAGATTAGAAAAAGGAAATGAATACCAAATAATCGATTTATCTACTGGAAATTTAACGGCAATTTTATACAAAAATTTGGCAGGCAGTTTTGATATGGTCCAGTATATGAAATACCCATATGCTTATAACTTAACCAGAAATATTAAATTATCCAATCAGCTTTTAATAGGGAGTAATTATTATAAAGCTGGTGTTAAAGCCTTTTACAGCATACTCTCACGAAAAGATAATTATGAGTATAAAGTTTTAGAAGATCAGGTTGGTTATTTAAGTTTAGGAACTTTTAATTCTACAGATAAAGAAATTAAGGCAGCTACAGACTTTTTTAATCAGGTTAAATCTACCATAAATGTTAAAAACTTAATTGTAGATGTTCGGAATAATTTTGGTGGAGGTTATAAAAACTCTGGTCAATTCATCACTTTTTTAAAAAGCTATAAAGGTAAAATATACATATTGCAAAATGGTTATACGATTAGTAACGCAGAGCAATTTATTATTGAATTAAAAGGAAGAGAAAATATTAAAACGTTGGGAGAAATTACTAAAGGTACAATAACCTATGGTAGTAACTATGGTAAAACGCTTACGTTACCTAGCGGTAGATTTTTATTTTATCCTACCGATATGAGTGGTAGTAAAAAGGAATTGGCTTTTGAATCTATTGGCATTAAGCCAGATGTTAGTCTAAACCCTTTTACTGAAGATTGGATTACACAAACCCTGAAATACATTAAAGCGAATGACTAAAAAAATATTAATTATAGACGATTTACACCCAGTATTTAAGGAACAAGCAGTTGCTTTAGGTTTTGAAGTTGATGATCAACCCTTAATTACAAGAGCCGAAACTTTAGCAATTATCAAAGATTATATAGGCATCGCTGTGCGTACTAAATTTAGAATTGATCAAGAATTGTTCGATGTAGCACCAAACTTAAAATTTGTAGCTAGAGCTGGAGCAGGGCTGGATAATATTGATGAAACTATAGCATTAGAAAGAAATATTCAATTGATAAATGCACCAGAAGGAAATAGAGATGCTGTAGGCGAACATGCCATAGGCCTCTTGCTCTCGTTGATGAATAATTTCCGCAACGCGGATACAGAAATTAGAAATGGCATTTGGGATAGGGAAGGTAATCGAGGTTATGAGCTAAAAGGTAAAACAGTAGGGATTATTGGTTATGGCTTTATGGGACAAAAAATGGCTCAGAAACTGAAAGGTTTTGAAGTAAATGTAATTGCCTACGACAAATATAAAACTGGTTTTACAGATGAATTTGTTCGCGAGGTAAGCATGGAAGAAATTGTAAAACATAGTGATGTGTTGAGTTTACATGTGCCCTTAACTAAAGAAACCAAACAGATGGTGAATGAAGAATATTTTTATCACTTCAAAAAACCACTATTCTTTATCAATACTGCCAGGGGCGAAATTGTAAATACATCAGCTGTGCTAGCCGATATAAAAAAAGGGAAAATTTTAGGTGCAGGATTAGATGTGTTAGAAACTGAAAAATTTCCAGTATTGGGAGAGCAACCTTGGTTTGATGATTTAAAAATAAACGGAAAAGTAATTTTAACTCCGCATGTAGGCGGATGGACTTTCGACTCTTACCGTAAAATTTCTGAAGTTTTGGCGCAAAAACTATCGGAAATGAAATTATAATTCCCTAAATTGCCTTAACGAGGTTGAGGCAAGGAAGGCTGAAGGTTCAAAGCTTTCCAACTATCAAATCTCATAACTAAATATAAACTATTTTGATGCGGGGTTAGGTGATTTCATCTCAAATCTCACATCTCAATACTCACATCTAAAGGTTATGGCAAAAGAACATCAATATAAAACCAATTTGGTTTGGGCAGGTAATAAAGGTTCGGGAACAATGGATTACAGATCATACGACCGAGATTTTGTAGTTTCCATTGAAAATAAAGCGCCTATTTCAGGTTCATCAGACTCTGTTTTTTTAGGAGATAAAACTAAATATAACCCTGAGGATTTGCTATTGGCTTCTGTTTCTTCATGCCACATGCTCTGGTATTTGCATTTATGCTCTAAACACGAAATTGTGGTGATGGAGTATAAAGACAATGCAGTAGGTACAATGGTAGAAAATGCGGATGGGAGTGGTCAATTTGCTTCCATTTTATTGCAACCAGAAGTTTTAATAGCTGATAAAGCTCACCTTGAACAAGCAAATGCATTACACGTGGAAGCTAATAAAATGTGCTTTATTGCAAATTCATTGAACTTTCCGGTTAAACATGAACCTAACTGTTATGCCATAAACGCGTAACCTTATGTTTTTTCATTTAAAATATTTGCTTTTGTAAGAATAGGCTTATATCTTCGTTTTGATTGAAGCAAGACTATGTAGGCTAGATGCCGATGTAGTCTTGTTTGTTTTTTAGAGGATTTACAAAATAGAATAACCAAGTATGTCAGACGTAACTTATTATACCCAAGAAGGTTTAGATAAACTGAAAGAGGAATTACATAGATTAAAAACTACGGAAAGGGCAGCAATTTCTAAGGCAATTGCTGAGGCTAGAGATAAAGGCGATTTGTCTGAAAATGCAGAATACGATGCGGCTAAAGAAGCGCAGGGTTTGCATGAAGCAAAAATCTCTAAAATGGAGGCTACACTTTCTACAGCGAGATTAATTGATGAAAGTAAATTGGATCTTTCTAAGGTTTTAGCGCTTTCTATTGTTAAAATCAAAAATACCAAAAACGGTGCAACCATGACTTACCAGTTGGTTGCCGAAAGCGAAGCGGATTTAAAAACAGGAAAAATTTCCGTAAAATCTCCTATTGCGCAAGGTTTATTAGGTAAATCTGTTGGTGATAAAACAGAAATACAGGTGCCTGCCGGACAAATGGAATTTGAAATATTAGAGATATCAAGATAAACCCCAAACCCCTAAAGGGGCTTTGATATAAAGGTAATTATGAGCATTTTTTCGAAAATAGTAAGTGGAGAGATCTCTGCACATGTAGTAGCAGAAACTACAGAGTTTATGGCTTTTTTGGATGTAAATCCATTGGTAATGGGTCATGTTTTAGTGATACCTAAAAAGGAAATAGATTATATTTTCGATATGGACGATGAAAGCTATTTTGGTTTAACCTTGTTTGCAAAGATTGTTGCAACAGGTTTAAAGAAAGCATTTCCATGTAAAAAAGTGGGTATTGCTGTAATCGGTCTCGAAGTTCCACATGCTCATATTCATTTGATACCTATGAATAATGTAAGTGATATGAATTTCAGCAAAGAAAAATTAAAGCCTACCCCAGAAGAATTGGCTGAAGCAGCTGCGAAAATTAAAGCAGAATTGTAGCCAAAAGGCATTATATATTTAAAGCACGCCCCAGTTTATGGAACGTGCTTTTTTGTTACCTATTAGGCATGTTGACCATCGTGAACTCCTTCTGCAAACTCTTCTACAATTTTATCGTTAAATGCAGGTAAGTCTTCAGGTGTACGGCTAGTTACCAAACCTTGGTCTACCACCACTTCCTCGTCAGACCAATCTGCACCAGCATTGATTAGATCTTGAGCTATATTTTTTACTGAGGTCATTTTTCTACCTTCAACCACGCCAGCATTAATTAAGGTTTGCGGACCATGGCAAATTGCTGCAACTGGCTTACCGGCTTCAAAAAATGCCTTCACAAAAGTTAGCGCATCATCGTTAACACGAAGTTTGTCAGGATTAATTAATCCGCCTGGTAACAGCAGTCCATCATAATCATCGGCATTAACTTCGCTAATTGTTTTATCTACATCAACCTCAATAGACCAATGGTCGTGTTTCCAAGCTTTTATTTTACCATTTGCTGAGGAAATGATGTGTACTGTTGCACCTTCTTCTTTTAATCTTTTTACTGGTTCAGTTAACTCACTTTCTTCAAATCCGTTTTCTGATAACACTGCAATAGTGCGGTTACTTAATTGTCCCATAATTTTTGTTTTTAATAGAAATGATATATTAAATACAGTATTTGGAAATTATTGTTTTTAGAAAATTCGAAAAAACAAGTCACGTTATTTCGACAGAGCGCAGCGACGAGAAGTCTAAATGTCACTTTTAATGATTGTTGACAAAAAGAATAGATTTCTCACCCGATGAAATATCGAGTTCGAAATGACGGTTGTGGAATTTTTTAATCGTTAGTTCTTCTATGCCTCAAGTAATATTGGGCCAAATTTAAGGCAATAAAAATATGGTTAAGGGTATTTGGTATAAACCCATAATAATGACTAAGGATTTTAAAACGTTCCTTTAAACTTGCCAAATGCTTTTTCTTAGACAAACCACCAACCAAGTATTTGGCTACATATAAATGCGTATTTACGATATTTGATGATTTTTTAGCTGCTTTAATAATCCAATCGATATCAGAGCTGTATTTGTAGCGTAAATCGTAGGGTTCAGTTAGGCTACGTTTAATGTAGATAGCCTGATGACTTACGTTCATGCCAAACTTAAAACTATGCCAATCGAAGTGTTCTGGCGCACGGTGGCGACGTTGACCTAAGCTTTTCCAATTCTCATCGTACATTTCTGTTTCACCATAATAAATATCGCCCGATGGCGCCGAAGCAAAAACATCCGCTACTGTTTCTGGTGCATAAATTTCATCTCCAGAATTCATAAACAATACATAATCTCCTGTAGCTAATGTCAAGCCTTTGTTCATGGCATCGTAAATTCCACGGTCGTTTTCAGAAATGAACTGCGCCAAGCGATCTTTATATTTGTAAATGATATCCTTGGTGCCGTCGGTAGAGTTTCCGTCAATTAGAATGTATTCAATGTTACTATAGGTTTGGTTTAATACCGAAAGCATGGTTCGCTCAATAGCAACCGCATTATTGTATACAATGGTAATTACGCTAAGTTTTGGGTTAACTGTCATTTGGGCATAGCGTTTAGTAGTTCCAAGTATAATTCTTCGTGTGTAGCTGCAATAACGGTTGGAGCAAAATAACTTAATATGGTTCTTCTGGCTTCTTTTTGTACAGATTCTTTGTCTTCATGTAAGAACAACCATTCTATTCCATCTGCTAAATCGGAAGCATTTTTATATTTTGCCAAATAGCCATTTTCTAAATGTTTAACCATATCTGGTATGCCGCCTGTAGTAAAGGCGATAACTGGAGTGGCACAAGCCAAACTTTCCATTACAGTGTTGGGTAAATTATCTTCTAAAGATGGTGTAATAAAAGCATCTGCAGCTGCATAACATTTTGCCAGATGATCGTCTTTATTTATAGTGCCTAAAAAAGTAGTCTTGAAAGGAAAACTTGGCATGTTTTTCTCATCCTTATTGCCAAAAATAACGAGTTCAATTTTATTGTTTGGGATTTCTGGTCGGGCAGCCAATTCATTTAAAGCATCTATTAAATATTGCGCACCTTTATGTTTGTCGTTTTTTGAGGGCATAAAACCACTCATCAGCACAAAGTGATCTGCAGGTATTTGTAAGATTTTTTTAGCCTCAGCTTTTACATAAGGTTTAAAAACATCAATTTCTATGGTATTTGGGATTACAGTTGTTTTTCTTAATCCTAATAAACTACTCTGTTTTACGGAAGCGGCCATCCATCGGCTTGGAGCAACTACATGAAAGTTCAATTGAGAATAAGCTTTCTGCTTGCGCAGCCAATTTTTATGCGAGATGTCATTTTCTCCTTCGAAACGCAAAACTGGGCAATTACCGCATTGTTGGTGGAAATGCTCGCAGCTATAACGCACATGGCATCCGCCAGTAAAAGCATTGCTATCATGAAATGTCCAAACAATTGGTTTTTCTAGTTCATCTAGCTGTGCTAAAAATTTAGGCGTTAAAAAACCATGGTTAACCCAATGCAGGTGAATAATATCTGCAGCTTTTAAAGAAGGATGTTTTAAAATAGACTTGCCAAACCATTGCAAGGAGAAAGGAGTTTTTACTGCCTTAACAAATAATTTGGCTAGATAACGCTCGGCCATAATGTTGAAAATGGCCATTACTTTGGCAAATGGGCCTTTAGTAAAAGTTTCTATTTTAGGGTTTTGACCAAATTTGTAATAAGCCAATACCTCAGACTGAACGCCATTGGCATTAAGCGCATCGTTTAAACGAAGGCAAGCTCTTCCAGCTCCTCCATTTCCATCATAGGTATTTAGGTGTACTACTTTCAAATCAATCAAAAATACATTTTATTGTTTAGGATTATAAAATTGTTGTGTAATTTCAACGATTAAAGCCAACAAAAAAAATTTTCATGAAAAAGAATATCTTCAGTACACTTGCAGCAATGCTAATGTTGTTGCCAGTTCTTATTAAAGCCCAGGAAAGCACGTATTTTGCTGCTTATCCTTCTTTAAGTCCAGATGCACAAACTATTGTATTTAGCTACGATGGCGATATCTGGAAGGTTCCAACAAAAGGTGGTTTAGCCTCGCGAATTACAGCAATGGCAGGAGATGAAATTAATCCTAAAATTTCGCCTGATGGTAAATGGCTAGCATTTTCATCTAACCAATTTGGCAATTATGATGTTTATTTGATGTCTGTTAATGGTGGCGATATTAAGCAGTTAACGTTTAATGATGGTACAGACGAAGTGGATAATTGGAGTTGGGATTCGAAAACCATTTATTTTACCTCATCGAGATACAACAACTATTCTAGTTATAAAGTTGGCATTAATGGCGGAACTGCAGTTCGTTTGTTTGACAACTATTTTAATACTACACACAACATTGTTGAGGCACCAGATGGTAACCTATTCTTTAATGATACCTGGGAAAGCAGAAATTTTGCCAATCGTAAACATTACAAAGGTGCATTTAATCCAGATATTCAATCATACAATCCAAAAACTAAGGCATACAAACGTTATACAGATTATTTAGGAAAAGATTTTTGGACAACTATAGATCAAAAAGGAAATATCTTTTTTGTATCTGACGAAGGTAACGAAGAATACAACTTGTACACTTTTAGTGCTGGAAAGAAAACTGCGTTAACTAAATTTGATACTTCTATTAAACGTCCATTTGTGGCTGCTAATGGTACAACTATAGTATTTGAGCGAGATTATCAGTTATATACGTATGATGTGGCATCGAAAAGGGTAGAGAAAGTAAATATTGGCACTTCCAGAAATCAAATCTTAAGCAAAGAGCAAGAGTATGATGTAAAAGGAAACATTACTGCTTTTGATGCCTCTACAGATGGTAAAAAACTAGTATTTATATCAAGAGGAGAAATATTTGTAAGTGATGCAGATGGTAAATTTGTACGCCAAATTAGCAATACTGGCGAGAGAGCATTAGAGGTAAAATGGTTGGCAGATAACAAAACCATTTTATTTAATCAGACTTCTGGAGGTTACCAAAACTGGTATACGATAACTGGCGATGGCAAAGGAACGGCAAAACAGCTAACCAAAGACAAGGCGAACAATAGAGACATTACCCTTAATAAAACAAAAACATTAGCCGTTTATTTAAGTGGAAGAAATGAATTAAGATTACTCGATCTTAAAACTTTAGAAAGTAAAACTATTGTAAAGGATGAGTTTTGGGCGATCCAGAATTCAAGCCCAAGTTTCTCGCCAAATGATCAGTATGTTTTATTTACAGCTTTCCGCAATTTCGAGCAAGATATTTTAGTTCATGAAATTAAGACTAATAAAACCATCAATTTAACCAATACCGGTGTTACAGAAGCAGGTCCGGTTTGGTCGCCAGATGGAAAATACATTTACTTTACTAGTGCCAGAACAAAACCATCTTACCCCACAGGTATGCAAGATGCGCATGTGTACCGAATGGCACTAAATCATTACGATACACCTTTTAGATCTGATAGATTTGATGAGTTATTTAAGGAAGAAAAACCAACAGAACCTAAAGAAATTAAACCTGCTGTAATAGATAAAAAGAATAGTAAAACTACAGATACAGCGAAGAAAAAAACAGAGGTTAAACCTACACCAAAACCTCCAGTATTAATCACCATCAATACACAGCGTATTTTAGATAGAATAGAATTGGTGAGCCAGCCTTTTGGTATGCAATATTTGGCAGATGTTTTTGCCAAAGGCGATAAAACCTATGCATTTTTTATGTCTAATCATGAAGGTGGTGCTCCTGGTATTTATCGTTCTGTAATGGAGCCTTTCGAAAGCAATAAAATCGAAAAGGTAGATGTTGGTGGCGATTTTGGTATAGTAGAAGCCGGGGGCAAATTTTTTACTTTGGCAAGGGGTGTAATCAATAAATACAACTTAGAAGCCAATAAAATTGATAAGATTGATCATGGTTATAAATTCAGCAGAAATTTAAATGCAGAATTTAATCAAATGTTCTATGAAACTTGGGTGGGCTTGGATGAGAATTTTTATGATGAGCAATTTCATGGTGTAGATTGGGAGAAAATGAAGACGAGATACGCAGCATATTTGCCTTACGTAAATAGTCGTACTGATCTGAGAATATTATTGAATGACATGTTGGGCGAACTCAACTCATCTCATATGGGCTTTAATAGTTTCGGTGCAGAAGAGCGTAGAAATATGAACTACATTACTAACGAAACAGGGTTAATTTTCTCTAATCAAAATCCTTATCAAATAGAGCGAATTGCAGCAAAAAGTAATGCCGCTTTAACGGGAGAAAAAATAGCCGCAGGCGATGTGTTAACTCACGTAAACGGCGTTAAGGTTGATGAAAAAATGGATCGTGATTATTATTTCAGCAAACCATCACTGGATAAGGAGATGAGCTTAACTTTGCTACGTAGTGGCAAATCGGTTACAGTAAACGTTCATCCACAAAGTTCTGGCGCATTAAAATCTAATTTGTATGATGAGTGGATTGCTAAAAACCGCGACAATGTAGATAAATGGGGGAATAACCGAATTGCTTACTCTTACATGAAAAATATGAGTGGGGGAGAGTTAGAGCGTTTTTTGTTGGATATGGTGGAGCAAGAGAATAACAAAGATGCTGTAATTTTAGACCTTCGTTACAATACTGGTGGTAATGTACACGATGAAGTATTGAAATTTTTAGCCCAAAGACCGTATTTAAAATGGAAATACCGTGGTGGAAAATTGGCTCCACAAAGTAACTTTGGTCCTGCGGCAAAACCAATTATATTGTTAATCAACGAGCAATCTCTAAGTGATGCAGAAATGACTGCCGCTGGATTTAAAGAATTAAAATTAGGTAAGATAATTGGAACCGAGACTTACAGATGGATTATTTTTACCTCTGCAAAAGGCTTAGTTGATGGTTCTTCTTATCGTTTACCATCATGGGGATGTTACACCATGGATGGGCAAGATTTGGAGAAAGAGGGCGTAAAACCAGATATCTTTGTGAAAAATACATTCGAAGATAGGTTGGCCAATAAAGATCCACAGTTAGAAAGAGCAGTAGCAGAAATATTAAAAGATTTAAAATAAAAACATTGTCATTCCGAGGAAGGAGGAATCTCTATTAGAGATCCTTCGCGAAGCTTAGGATGACAAATAAAATAAGCAGTAAAATAAATGAGTAATCTATTAACCGACAGAGATTTTTGGGTAAAGTATTGGGAAAGTAAGACAGATTTGTCGGTTGTAATACCAGAGAATTATTTGTTTCATCGCCAACTGGCAGATATTGTAAAAAGAGATAAGGTACAAACCGCAATAGAACTAGGTGGTTTCCCAGGGTACTATGCCGTGTTTTTAAAGAAATATTTAAAACTTGATGTTACCTTATTAGATTATTTTGTTCATCCACCCATTACCGAACAGTTGCTGCAAACCAACGGACTGGTTAAAGATGATATCCATATTATTGAAACTGATTTGTTTAAATATAAGTCAGAAAAGCAATATGATTTAGTGCTGAGCTGTGGTTTAATTGAACATTTTACTGATACTGCAGACATCATTAACCGACATATCGCTTTTGTAAAACCTGGAGGCACATTGTTTATCACTCTGCCAAACTTTAAGGCTGTAAATGGATGGTTCCAAAAGAATTTCGACAAAGAAAATTACGATAAACATAACATCGATTGCATGGATCCTGCTTTGCTTTCAAAAATTTGTAAGGATGCTGGGTTGGAAGTTGTACAGTCTAAATATTTTGGTCGTTTTAGCTTGTGGTTAGAAAACGAAAAACAGAAATCTATAGGCGTTCGATTATTGAAAGGATCGATGTGGCTATCTGGTAAATTATTCACTAAGGTATTTGCATTTGATTCTAAACAATTATCTCCTTACATCATATTAGAGGCGAAGAAGAAGTAGAAAATATGGCAATAACTTGGGGATACTCACCTAAAATTGAAAAGTACATTCCGCTAGGAGATTTTCCGGCAGATAGGTATTTGGTAGTTGCAGCACAAGCTGTAGAAAATTTAGGTTGGAAACTGAGCCACGTTTCTGAGGTAGGAATAATTGCTTACACATCAATTTCATTACAATCTTACAGCGAAGAGATCTCGGTTAGGATAGAAAATAATTTTGCTGTTGTAAAGAGCGAATGCGTGGGCATACAAATGTGGTTTAATGATTATGGCAAAAATGCCGTCAATCTAGAAAAGTTTTTCCACGAATTTGAATATGTAGAATTTCATTTAAAAGATATTTGGGAAGAAAGTTTAGAGAAATTTCATGAGTTTGCTCGTACGCAAGACCGTGAATACTTCGAGAAAGCACCACTAACGACTAAGAATAAAATTAAAAATGTTTTTTATTTATTTATTCCTCAGCAAGGCTATCGCGTAACGCCATTGTTAATCCTACTAAACATTGCTTTTTTTGTATTGAAAAGCATTTTTGGGTTTTTTTATTTGAGATACATTCTACTCAATAAACCGTCACTCTCCCAGATAGAGAATATATATTTTTATTTTGGGGCCAATAATAGAGAACTCATACTTAATGGACAGTATTGGAGATTATTGACCCATCAATTTGTTCATGGTTCTTTTTTGCATTTGTTTTTTAATATGTATGCTTTGGCTTATATCGGCTTAATGGTTGAGCATAAATTGGGGGTAAGAAAATATTTAGTGATTTATTTGTTGAGTGGTATTTGTGGTGGTGTATTAAGTATATTTTTTCACTTAGAAGGTTACATGGTTGGTGCTTCTGGAGCAATAATGGGGTTATTTGGTGCGTTTATAGCGCTATTAATTAGTAACGCTTTCGAAAAAAATGCTACCAGGGCACTATTGATCAGTACAGTTTCGGTTACGCTATTAATGTTGATTAGTGGTTTACGAGGAAGAACGGATAATGCAGCACACATGGGAGGACTGGTATCTGGATTTATAATAACCTATATCTTGTTCCACGAAAAGTTATTTAGCACCAAGCTGAAACTGCAATTAAGATATGCAATGACCTTTGTTGTGGTATGTCTTTTTGTGGGATCGACACTTGCTCTTTTACCAAATTATCAGAACAGGGCTTTCCATAAATTGGAAACAGCTTACCAGCGAAACATTTATAGATATATGCAGATTTATAGCATTAATCGCAGCCAAGGTAAAGCGTTACAGTTGCAACTACTTCAAAAAAATGGGTTTAAGGCATGGAAAAAGAATGATTCGCTGGTAAAAGAAATGGATAAATTGGTGTTGAACAAAGATCAACGTGACCAAGTTGCATTTCATCAACAAATGGTAAGCAGGCATCTAGAATTGGTAAAACTCTTCTACCAACAGACGGTAGAAGAGAATCCGCTTAAATATGATACACAAATTAAGGCTTTACAAATTGATATCGGTAACGTTAGGTTAAACTCCAAATCGAAAATGGATACGAGGTATTAATCGTTTAGGTTATTTTCTAAGTTTATATTTTCTTTCTTTTTATTTGTAAATATCATTCTTGAACTTCAAGTCGTTATTGAATCTAACTGCAATTAGATTTTTTCCTTCAAGAGCCTTATTTTTTGCATATACATAATCTGATAGTTCATTAGTGATTAATTCTATCTGATAGTTGTAGCTTACTTGCTGTTTTATTTTAGCTTTAGCGGGAAGTTTATATACAATAACTTCTTTAAAATCATTTGCATTGTAATTTTCTAATTTAGCGTTGCTTATTCTTTTTCTATCAACCCAAACACCATATTCTTCTTTGTTTTTATAGGTTTGAAGTTGTTCGTCTGTAGGTTTGTTTTTTGGTAGTCTTGGTGCAGGCATTTTTATGAAAAAGATGGATACTTCTTCTTGTTGTGCTTTAGACATTTTCACATAGATGGATTCTAAAAGGTTTTTTTCGCTTAAACTAATCTTAGATAAATTTTGACCAGTTTTTGTAGCATTACCTTTAAATAAATGTTTACGCTCTAAGTCTTTATATCTAGACATTTCTTCCTTCGAAACCCCTTCTTTCGTAAATTGATTAGATTTAAATTGAGGTTGCGAAATTTTTAATTTTTGCTCCTGTGCAACGGTTTGTGTACTAAAAAGAAATACTGCAAATGCGAAAACAGGTAAGAGTAAAAGTTGTTTGCTTAAAACAGCTTTAGTTGGATTGTTTTTAGTCATCATAATTAATCTTTTTTTAATGGTTAAGTAATTGAATTGACTGGTTAGTGTTAATCCATTTTGTTTAGAAATATGTTGGAGTAATATCAATTGATAAGTTGAAATGTCTTGATAATGAAGCACATTTTCGTCTGCCAGATACTCGTGATTGGTTTGTATCGCTTTGCGATATAAGAAAAGGGCAGGATTAAACCATAAGAAAATCTGTAACAGTTCTATGAATAGTACATCTACAGAATGTTTTTGCCGAACATGGGTTAATTCATGCTGCATAATTTCATTAGCAATAAGACCATTGTCATAATCAGTTTTACTAATAAAAATATACTTCATAAAACTATAAGGAACGCTAGGTTTGTCATTAAATACCAACGTTGCACTTTCCCAATCCAATTTTTGGCTTTGGCCAATACTTGATGTTAGCTTGTAAATATTTCTGCAAAACCTTAAGATTAACAGGGATGTAATAACCATATAAATGGTGACAACTAAACTTTGTAAAATAGTACTCTGCTCAATAGTTGAGGCTGTGGTAACTGCTTGTTGTAAATTAGAGGAGTCATCAAAATTGATTATTTGTGTTGGCTCAGCAGGAGTAGAATTGCTTACGCCCTCAAATGTGATTAGAGGAATAGCGAGAGCTAAAATTAGCGTTGATAGGAGATAAAATCTCTTTAAACGATGTAGCTTTTCTCTCTCTAATAATGCCAAATAAGCTAAAAAGAAAAGGCTAGAACATAAGATAAACTTTACAAGATAAACAATCATGATTTCCCTTTTTTAATTTGATCTTCTACTATTTTTTTAAGGTCTTCGAGCTCAGCTTGACTTAGGTTTGTGTTTGCAGCAAAAAATGAGGCAAATTGTAAAGCAGAATTATCGAAGTAATTTTTAATGATACCATTTACATGTTTGGAGAAATAGTCTTCCTTTTTAATCAGCGGAAAATAAGCTCTTGAATTCCCGTAAAGTTTGTAGCCCACAAATTTTTTATCCTGCATTCTTTTTAATAATGTAGCAATAGTTGTTGAGGCTGGTTTGGGTTCAGGATAGCATTCTATAATATCTTTCATAAAGATATTATCACTTTTCCATATCAATTCCATTAATTGTTCTTCCGTTTTTGAAAGTTGCATGTTCTATGTTTTGAGACTTTGTTCTACAAATGTAGAAGTATTATTTAATATTCAAAATATTTTGATGTTTAATTTTATGTAAGCATTAAATTGTTCTTTAATTTTTTATTAAATTTGATTTATGGAAGCATTATTAGTACATCCTAAAGATAAAGAGCAGTTAGCTGTATTAAAGGCATTTATGAACGCTTTAAATATCAATTTTGAATATAGGAATGATGAATTGCCTGCTCATGTTCAGAAAAGCATCGAAAAAGGTTTGGAACAGGCCAAAAATGGAGAGCTGATTTCTCTAGAAGATTTTAAAAGTAAACATTTCAAAAAGGAATGATTTATGAGCTAGCTTTTACCATAGAAGCTGAAGAAACATTCGATTTGATAATTGAACAATTACTAAATCGATGGGGCATTAGAACGGTTTTAAAATTTCAGGAGCTCACTACAATCAGTCTTGAAAAAATTAAAGATAATCCTTTTCTATATCAAGTTATAGATGAGTATACTGATGTTAGAAGATGTGTTATACACGCAAATTGTTCTGTCATATATCATGTTTATGGGAATAAAATACAGGTGCTATGTTTTTGGGATAATAGACAGAATCCTATTATAGGCTTACATTAGCTTAATTTCTCTTTAATGTACCTCTTAACTCTTGCCCATAAACTACCTTTTCTATTGGCCAAGAAATGTTTGATAGCTGTGTAAGCCTTTTGATCCTCAACTAAGGTAGTTGGGAATTGAGTAATGGGTTGTGGATTGATGATTACATTATAAATATCGCTTAAGCCAGAATGGATACCTGTACCATCATGACCTATATTGTTAACCAGAGATTGAGATGGATTAAGCGTTAAACCTTCTTTTAGAAAGATAGAAGCATACCACCTAATGGCCCAAGAGTTATTCTTCCCATTTTTAAAATCTTGCATCTGTTTCCAAAAGTTCATAGTATTTTCTATCGAAAAGGCATGTTTTTTTGCAGAGTCAAATTGCTTTAAGAGCGTATCTATATTTGGTTCGAAATGTTGCCAAGCTCTTTCCCAGGTGGCCCACCCCCAACTTGTGGCAGCTCTATAGAAAAAACTCTGAGCTAAGTTTTCATCTTTTAAAGCATACATATAAGCGCCAATATGCATTACTTTTTCTTCTTCGCGATAGCGATTTAAGGCCTCATTGAAATAGGTAAGCGTATAAGGCGAAGAGATCAAATCATCTTCAAAGACAATAACCTGGCCATAAGCTGTAGTTATTTTAGTTACGCCTGCAATTACCGAATTTGCTAAACCCATGTTGGTTTTGCTCTCTATAATTTCAACAGATTTAAAGCCATCAACCCCTTTAATAAATGCTCTTACTTGTGCTACATTATCTTGGTCGGCAGTAGTTTTTGCACCATCAGAAAAGATGAATAGCCTGCTTTCTGTCGCCAATTCATTTTGTTGCAGAAATTTTATAGTTCGCTCGGTATGCTGCGGACGATTGTAAACGAATAGTGCTATGGGCGCAAGTTTCTGCATCTTAAAATATCTGAAGATTTTGATCAGACTTTTTAGTTAAAATGGTGTATGCATTGGCAAACTGTTCTTTTTTGTTTTGCCCTAACATACTCCCCAAAAAACGTTTAATACGGTATTCTAATTGTATTTTTAATTGCTTACTGATGGATTTGTTTGCCTTTTTATTGATGAATTCATTGAAATAATTCACCTCTGGTTTGGTCATCGAAACTTTATCAGCAACAAGCTCTAAACCTTCACTTTTTAATAAAAAGCGTAAAGAAGTAGGCGTGTACATATTGATGTGACCATAATCTAAAAAGTGTTTCATCCTTTTATCAACACCAAAGCGGTAATCTTTTGGAACTTCGATCACAATATATTTGGCAACTCTTTTAAGTTCTCTAATCAAAACTCTTTCGTGTTCTACATGCTCCAGAACGTGGGCTAGAATAATTAGGTCAAAACTATTATCATTATATGGAATTTTGTAGCCATCAAAAGTTTGAACTTCTTTAAGGTTACCTAATTTACGCTCCTTAATTTTGTCTACGCCGCTTTGAGCTATTTCTAAAGCATATAATTCCAGAGCAAAATTCCATTCGTTTAGGTAATGTAAGATACTGCCATCGCCGGCACCAACTTCTAAAACCTTTTTTGGTGCAATGCCTTTACAAACATCTATAATGTTTTGAGCTTTGTATTTGGCGCCCAACATGCGCCAAGCAACATCATTGTTGGTGTAAAAATCATCGTAAGCTGTTTTTACCTCTTCGCTTAACATTTCGTTATTCATGTTTTTTTTGATGAAAAGATTAAATGCCTAAACAATTATCAGTTTTGTAAAAAATTGAAGTCGCTTTGTAGTAAAACATGCCAGGAGAAATGCCCGAAAAAGAAAGTTCTTTAAAGCCTTTAGCTGTTAAATGAATTCTTGCTTCATTATAAAAGTCTCTTTCAGAATCATCTAAAACCAACACACCATTCGCCGTTAATGCCTCCACACTGTGTATGCAGCAGTTTACACGATCTCTACCATCTACAATAATGATATCGAATTTTTCGCCCAATAGTTTTGCTTTCTGACTATACGCTCCATTTTTTTCTAAATGGGTAAAAATCATCTCCGCATTAGGTGCTTTCTCTTTTACAATTTTATTGAACCATGCTTCATCGTGTTCTACAGAAACTACTCTTTTTACGTGTTTGGCATAAAATAAGGTCGAATTTCCTGAGCCATATTCAAAAATTGAAAGTTCTTTATTTAGGCGGGTCTTAATAAAATCGATGAAAGAATAAGTAACCCAAGGTAAAGGTAGACCTTCAGCATCTACTGCTTGTTGGGTATCGAATGCGGTAAACCAACCAATGGCAGCTAAATAGCCTTTGTGTCCGTATGATAATAAGGCATTGAGCCTTTTGGGCTTGCCGATAAGTGTAGCTAATGCTTTTAGTGTACTCAACGTTTAAATATTTTTTGAAATGCAGAAACCAAAAATAACGATTTTAACATCATTATTCCTTGTTGACGAGTTTTAGGGATGAAAAGAATTAAAAATGTTGCCGAGAAGTAGGCAATTACGGTAGCAATTGCAGTACCCATCATACCCATTGTTGGTATCAACAAAAAGTTGAGTGCGATATTTACAATGGCACCAAAACCTGTGCGAATAAAAGTTAATTTATTGAATCCTTCTGCAATTAGAAATTGACCACTAGCTACGCCTAAAAAAACAAATAAACTGCCCCAAACATGTACTGCTAAAACAGGGGCGGCAGATGCAAATTCTGGTTTAAAAAGTTGGTATATAACTGGAGAACCAATGCTTATGGCGATTGCAAATGCCAAACTTAGCCAGACCATTAAATCGAATAGGTTTTGTAAACGCTTTTGGTAGCGCTGCGGATCATCTCTGCGAGCATTTAAAATTGCAGGGAAAAGTGAGGTAACAATTACTACAGGAATAAAATTCAATGCTTCGCTAAATCTAACAACAGTATCATAGGATCCAGATGCCTTAGTGCCAATATCATCCCCTAAAATCTCTTTGAGCATGATGGAATCTATCTTCATGTAAATGGAGACCATTATGCCAGAAATGATGAGCGGCCAAGAAAGATGCAGGAGCTTTTTAGCTAATATTTTATCATAATTCCAATTTAAAATATTTCTACCCTTTCTCTGGTACATAAAGAAATAGCCAATTGATACAAGCAAAATGTCGAATGTGTAGGCATAAACAAAGTAGATCAGCTCTGCTTTAAAAATAAATACCAATGCATATTTTATCAATGCAGAAAGAATATTCCCTACAATTTGAACTTGCATGATGTATTTTGACTGTACCTCAGATTGAAAATAGGCATCTACAACGGTAAAGGATTGGAATAATCCGGTAAAGGATAGAATTAAGATGATAGCATAAGGAGTATTAGTTAAGGGCACTACTTGCCAAACCAAGAAAATAAATGGAATGCAGATTAATCCAGCAAAAGATTTAAGTAGGAAAGAAGTTCCTAAAATGGTATCTCTATTTTTCGGAAATTGATGTAATTCTTTAACGATGAAGGTATCTAGCCCTAAGCCTGCCACAGCGGCAAATAGAAATACATAAGAAGTAGATGTGCTTAATACGCCATTTCTTTCTGGTAATAGGTAATTTGCAACCGCGATGGCAGTAACCATTTTAATACCCATGCTACCTATACGGCCAATCATAAGCAGCCCCGTATTCTTAAAATACTTTTTTAATGCTTCTTGGTCAAAGCCTTTTAGAAATGGCAGTTTTGTTAACATAAATGGATAAAATTGATATCCATCTTAGGTTAATGGAGCGCCAACAGCAATTTCACATTTATGGCCTGGTTTACCATGTTCGGGATTTAACCTTTGTCCTTTTTCGTTAAACATTGGTACGGCTGCAGCAGTAGTTGCTTTTGGAGTTGCTGATGTAGTTGTAACTGTTGGTGCCACAGTAGTAGCAGTTTGTGTTGGTTTAGAATCTAATGGTGCTCCAACAGCAATATCGCAACGGTGACCAGGTTCGCCATGTTTGGGGTTAAGCCTCTGTCCGCCTGTAGTTGTAGTTGCCGTTGCAGGAGCTGGAGTTACTGCTTGTGGCACTACTTGCTGTTGTGCCGAAGTATTTGGTTGCACTGTAGCTGGACTAGAATTTAAAGGAGCGCCTACTGCGATATCACACCTATGTCCTGGTGCGCCATGTGCTGGGTTCAAAGCTCCGGCAGTTGCAGATGATTGGCCACTAGCAGGTGCAGGAGTACTAGCTGCACTTTGTTGTATACCCTGCAGCCCAGTTGGAGTAACTGAATAAGTTTCTGCTGATTTGGGTTTGTTATTGTTACAAGCTGCCAAACCGATAAGGCAGCATAGATATAAAATCCTTTTCATGTGTTATTAGCTAATTGCTCAAAGATGAGAAAATTACGGCGCTAACTCAAAACTATTTTCTATACGCTTTAGTTGCTTGAGGTGATGATTTAAATGAATTTCGATAAATCTTAACCATTGTTTGGCATTTAAATAGCCCAATCTGGGATGCTTGGTTTTAATTTTAAGATCGGAATTTTCTATTTGCGGATAAATTTTTGCCAATTGCAGCTCGAAATCTACCATAAATTGTTGGGCTGCCATGGTATTAATTTTTTTTACTCTTTGTACTAACCTGCTAGGGACTTTGTACTTCTTTCCTGGGGGTAAGGCGCCGTAGAGTAAAATTATTTTTACTACAATATGGGTTGATTTTTGCTCTCCCTCACCTTTTATACAATTGTTTAAAGCAATTAGAGATAGTAAACTTGCATCAAAAATATGCGAATAGACTTCACTATAGCTCCACCCATTAATTGGTGGTGTAAGCATAAAATCAGTCTCACTTATATTAGCCAATTTAGCTTTGTAAGCTGCAACAATTTTAATTATCGATTGGTAAACTTTGGCTGTACTCATTTTATAAAGTTAAACTTTATTTATCGCTGACCCAGATAATCTAAAAATGCATCTTTAGTACTATTAAACTTAAAAACATCTTTAATCGTAAAATATCGCTGTTTGTCTGTTACAAAGTTGTAGGCCATTTTTGCGCAATCTATTGCTTTATCATCAAAAGAATATAGTTTTAGCAACTCGTACATTTGCTGTGTTGAAGGTGATGAATTTTGTAAAGCAGCTTGTATAACCTTCGTCTTATTATCATCAAAGGCTTCTTTTTTAACACTCAATAGAAGTTGCTCGAAGACTGAGTTTTTCATTCCTTGTCCAACTCTTGGAGTTTGTTGCTCGCCAAGGAATTTTAAAAATTCGTCTTTTGTTGGCAAAAAAGTGAACGAATCTCTCAATGTGTAAAAAATTTGAGGATCGGTTATTACAGGAAATAAAGTCTTTGCTATGATTAGCCTTTTATCATCAAAAGTAAAGTTTTTCAATAGGGCCGATGCTTGTGCTGTAGAAACCCCAGAATGAACAGTGTAAGCCTGTATCAGTTTAATTTTGTTGTCATCAAATGCTTCCTTTTTCACTAAGTTGTTCAATGTTTCAAACTCATTGTTACGGTTAGGTCGCGATGGTGATACTTGATCAATTTCTGTTTGATAAGTATCAATATATCCATCAAAATCATCAAGAGCATAATAGCCATTGCGATAGATTTTTAATGTTTTGATTATTCGCAAACCTCGGCTTTGGGTATAGCTAAGTATTAAGCGTTCGCTAGGACGAATGGTTACAGCATTACTGTATATTCTTTTGTTGCCTTGTAAAATAGACAATATGGGTTTTCCTTCATTTACATCATAAAATCTGAATTTACCTTTACTAGAGCCTGTAAACTCGTTGTCAAGATAAACAGTATAGTTGCCACGATCTTGAATCTGGATAAATACCTCAGCATTGCCGCGAGTATTTTGTGCGAAACTTAGCTGTGCTCCAAGCAGCGCCAAGCCTATAAAAATATAAGTCTTCATTTGGTTTATTTGTGTGTGTTAAAAGAAGTTCAAACATCAAACCGAAAATTGTTAAGAAATGTTAAAAATGATCTAGCAATTCTTCTAAGTGAAAAATCTGCCACTCCACATCAGCTGGTTTTTCTGCACTAAGGGGATTAAAAAAGATGGCCTTGATACCAAAATCTTGTGCGCCGCGAATATCTGCTTCTAAGCTATCGCCAATCATAATGCTTTCTTCTTTTTTTGCCGAAGCTTTTGCTAAAGCATGTTCGAAAATTCTTTTGTTGGGTTTATTTACACCTACATCTTCAGAGATAATTACGTTTGTGAAATACGGATTTAAACCCGAAACATGCATTTTAGTTAGCGTAGTCTCTTTAAATCCGTTAGATATAATATGCAATTGATATTTTTTTTGCAGGTAAGCCAAAACCTTTTCTGCACCAGCAAATAAATTGGTTTTCGTAGGACTAATCCTCACATAATCATCTTCAAACTGATGTGGAACATGTTCAGGTTTGATGCCTAATTCCAAAAATGTTTTCCTGAAACGCTCTTCTCTTAATTTTTCTTTTGTAATTTCTCCTAAGTGATATTGTTGCCAAAGCGAGTGGTTATTGCTGGTATACAATTCAATAAAATCTACACAAGAATTTAAGCCCAAACCCTTTAAGTTATATTGGTCATATAATTCAGTAAGTGTTTCTTGAGCATTGCGGTCAAAATCCCAAATGGTATGGTCAAGGTCGAAGAAGATATGTTTGGTCATTAAGATATTGTAATGTTAAATGTTGGAAGGTTTCAAAGTTAAGCATATCCGAGCATTCATTAAGTTACAAATAACCAGAAACCTTTGTTTCGATTTCCAAAATCAATTCTTCATCCATGTATTCATAATCATCAGGGATATCAAGAACAATTAACTCCTTTGCAATCAAATCATCTCTAAAATTTTCATTCAATAATTGTTTGTGTCTTTTCTCCATTACAAATATCAAATCTGCCCAAATGATCATTTTAGAATTGACTTTTATCCTTGCCGCTGCTGAAGTACCAGCAGATTTTACTTGATGAATTGGATGATTTTGGAAGATGGTTTCTGCAGTCAAGCTTCGCCATTTATTCCTACTGCAAACAAAAAGAATATTCATATTAAGCCTTAAGCCCAAAAGCTAAATCTCCAGCATCGCCTAAACCTGGAACAATGTAAGATTTACTAGTCATTTCCTCATCAATAGCACCTAACCATAAATCTGCTTTAGGTAAATTGGCACGAACATGTTTTACCCCTTCAGTACTTGCAATGGCGGCCACTATATGTAGTTTCGCTATTTTGTAGCGATTAATTAATTCTTTGGCACAAAGCACCATGCTTAATCCAGTTGCCAGCATTGGGTCGGCCAAAATTACCGTTTTGCCTTCTAAATCTGGCGCCGAAATATGTTCCATCTGTATGATGAATTCACCATTCTTTTTTGTTTTGCGATAGGCGGTAATAAAAGCACAATCTGCACGGTCGAATATATTTAAAAGCCCTTGTTGCATGGGTAAACCCGCTCTTAAAATGGTTGCTAAAACAGGTTGTTGAACTAATAGATTACTCTTAGCAATACCTAATGGCGTTTGCGTATCTACTTCGTGATAGCTAAGCGTTTTACTAATTTCATAAGCGAAAAAAGTGCCCAGCCGTTCGAGGTTTTTACGAAAACGCATCGAATCTTTCTGAATGGTTTCATCCCTCATTTCGGCAATAAAAGTATTTGCAATAGAATTTGTTTGGCTTAGGTCGAAAATCATAACCTAAAGATAATAAAAAGGATTTAGGTCTGGAGTGTATTTATTAGTTGTTCAAAGAGTAATTTTAAAAATTTAGTAAATGAGCACAATAACTTTTGGCAGCTCTTAGCCCCACTGTTCGCTGTATCTTTTTGTGAAGGTTAGTGGTTATTTGATTTAAGTATACCAAAAAGGATGCCGCTGCCATTGGGTTTATGTTGTTGGGCTTGTACAACTATCTTAATTTGAACAGTTTTTTATTTCTAGCCCCGGATGTAGTGGTACCCTGCAGCAAGGAGCGCAGCAACGATGCGAAGCGTACAAACGAAACACGGGAACGCACTTGGTTAATTAGCACAGGTGTTGCGCTACAAAATTGAATATTGTAAATGTTAAACAAAATTCTTTAACATTTGCTCGTATACTGCTTTCCAGCCTTTCCATTTGCCAGTTTCAGAGAGCGATTCGTTATGCCATAAATAACAGAAAGTGCCATCAACTAATTTTAGGTTCGATAATAATTCATCTATTTGCGCAATGGCTTCAGCTGGTTTTAATTTTAAATAATGTTGCAGTGTAACATCCATTACGGCAAAAGGGTGTATTTTTAGATGAGACTGTTTCTCTAATTGTAAATCGTACCAAAAAAATGAGGTACAAGTGCCGGCTCTAAAACCAATTTGAGAAGAATACCCCATCGAATAGTCGTGGTTTATGCCAGCCTTTATGAGTTGTAAATAAGTATGTGGCAAATGTATTTTAAGAAAATGCTGCCTCGAAAAATCAATTTTTTTATGGGTAATTTCTTGGAGGCTTAAAAGTTCTTCGGTTATTTTGTTGGTGTCTATATTTGAGGCATAAGAAGGGTGTAGGCCTATCTGCGCTTTCTGCGCAACATCTGCTATTAGATTTCTAAATTCCTCGTCTTCGGGTTGTATATTCTGATCAAACTCCTCGTGCCCTTGTTTAGCTAAAAGGAAGAAGTAGATTGGGTTGAGCTTATATTTATCGTGAATTTGATGTAGGTAAACGAAAGTGTCAAATGGGTCTGCTTGGCCTATTCCAGTTTTTAAAATATCTATAATTTTTTCGGCGTTTAGCTTTACTGCTGCTTTTAAAATACGTGCGGTATTTTTAACCAGGCCACTAGAACGAAAATGATAAGCTCTATCAACATCTATAGTTGGCACAAATTGAAATTTGCGTTTACCAAAGGTAATTGATGGATATTTTTTAAGCAAAATGTTCTTCAATATTAAAGCCCAATTATCAATTATTGGAGTTTTTAAAACATCCAATTTATATTGCAGGCTTTCTTCTGCTTTAAAGCGCCCATGTTCGTCTGCATCAAAAGGTAAATATTCTTCATACCTACTCAAAAAGTAAAAGGATGCGGCAAAAATATCAAAAGGTAAAGTACTGTTGTCTATTGCAAAAGGTACTTTTTGATCGCCAAATGTTGTTATTGATATTTCTGGAGGTTCAATTTTGTGTTTGGTTAATAAAGGAGAACAGTGAAAGAAAAGTTCATCGGCTAAAGGCGCATCATTATAGCTCATTTTTGGCGAATTGCTTTTTACAAAGTCTGCCGAAATACTGGTAAACTCAAAATCGCACAGCAATATTTCCCTAAAGATAAAATTGAAGACATATTTTATCCTTGGTGTAACCTTGGGGCTGTAAATTAACAATGGCATAATTGCTTAAAGGTATTTCTAATTTTAGATATTTAACAATCAATTTTAATTATTAAAAACTTACAGCGGCTAAAGTTTCTGGGTAGTTTGTTTTTATGCTTTTGCGTACACCTTGTTTCTGTACATGTAAAATATTCATTTGATCGTCAAACAAATCGTATAAGATAGAGTTGCTTAAGCCTAATTTTTGCAAAGCATTGATGTTTTCTATCTCTAAATAAACATTGGTTGCTTCATGATCTATTTCAAAACCAATATAAGTAAAGGTTGCGTTTTTGCTATTCACATTAAGTTTTAAATGCGCAGTCATGTATTTTTTAATCAGCTCATCCATGGCTTTATGCATGCTGGGTTTAGTTAAATCAGTTTTAGTTTTAAACTGTTTTGCCAAAATGGTCTCAAAATCATCTGTAAAAATTCTACAGCTAATTTCTAAGCTTTTTTCTTTAGGGTTAAATTCTATTTCGGTAGTGCTTACATGCAGTGGATGTTTGCGCTCATTAATCGACATTAATGGAAATAAACAGCTAAAAACTAACGAAATGAGTAACAATTTTGAATAGATAGCTTGCATTACTAAGAGATTTACGTAAATGAATGAAAAACAATTATTTTCGTATCGCGAAGTTACTAACCAATTTGGAATCTTAACATTATGCCGCTACAAGATTTTTTATTTTACTTTAAGTTGGGTTGGTCTCATATCGTGAGTTTGGATGCGTTAGATCATCAGTTGTTTATATTGGCGTTAGTAGCCGCTTATACTTCTAAAAATCTTAAACAAGTGCTGATACTAGTTACGGCATTTACCATTGGGCATTCGCTAACTTTGCTTTTAAGTGTATTAGACATAATTAGGTTTTCGAGTAAATGGGTTGAGTTTTTAATTCCTTGCACTATATTCATTACAGCGCTAAGTAATCTCTTTAAAAAAGATTTTTCATTAAAAGCTGTGCATACAAATTACTATCTTGCATTGCTGTTTGGCTTGGTGCATGGAATGGGTTTTGCAAACTCAGTAAGGATGATGTTAGCCAAAGATCAAAACATAGGTTGGGGCCTTTTTGGTTTCAATGTAGGTTTGGAGATGGGTCAAATTGTTTTTGTAATCATCATTTTAGCTGCCACTTGGCTTGGTCTTTCTTTCTTTAAAATTAAACGAAGAGAGTGGATTATATTTTTATCAGCAGCCGTATTTAGCCTGGCTTTACAAATGGCTTTAGAAAGAATTCCATTTTAAACATTATATAATGAATAAAATTTACAAATGCCTTTTAATCTTAACCTTGTTAGGTCAGGTTTCGTTGGCGCAAAACATTCAAAACAATCCTGGTAGTAACCACGGAAATAAATTCGAGCAGCTAGGTACAATCTTAACAACGCCAAACGAGCAGCGTACTGCTAGTGGAGCGCCTGGTGTAAAGTATTGGCAACAGAGAGCAGATTATAAAATTAAGTGTGAGCTTGATGAGAAAAATCTAACTCTAAAAGGAAGTGAAACTATCACTTATTACAACAACTCTCCAGATGTACTCACCTATATCTGGATACAATTAGATGAAAATGAGCATAATACCTTAAAAAATGCGAATTATCAATCTGCGAGTAGAATGCCAATGGGAGCTACATCTACCCAAGTGGATAACATGAAAGTTGGTCTGCAAGGAGATAATGGTTATGGAATTAATGTAACAAAAATTACAGATGTTACTGGTAAAAATCTTTCTTATACGATTAACAAAACCATGATGCGTGTTGAAGTTCCAGCATTAAAATCTGGTGCTCAATTTATTTTTAATATAGATTGGAATTATAAAATAACTGATCGTATTGCTGGCGGTGGACGTGGTGGTTATGAGTTTTTCCCAGCTGATGGAAACCACTTATTTACCATGACACAATGGTTTCCTCGTTTATGTGTGTATAGCGATTTTCAAGGATGGCAAAACCACCAATTTACTGGTAGGGGCGAGTTTGCTTTAACTTTTGGTAACTACAATGTACAAATGACTGTTCCTGCAGATCATATGGTAGGTTCTACTGGAGAATGCTTAAACTACAGCGCCGTGTTAACGCCAACTCAATTGGCAAGATACAACAAAGCGAAAACAAGCACCACTGCACCTGTTGAGATTGTAACTTTGGCTGAAGCAAAGGAAGCTGAAGGTAAAAAATCAACTGCTAAAAAAACTTGGGTTTTCCAGGCAAATAATGTTAGAGATTTTGCTTGGACATCTTCTCGTAAGTTTGTTTGGGATGCAATAGCACAGCCAATTGCTGGTAAAAACGTAATGTGTATGAGTTTTTACGGTAAAGAAGCCTACAATTTATATAGTAAGTTTTCTTCTCGTGCAGTTGCACATACCATCAAAACTTATTCAGATTTCACCATTCCTTATCCATACCCAGTTGCACAAAGTATTGAAGCGGCTAACGGAATGGAATATCCGATGATTTGTTTCAATTACGGTCGTACAGATGCTGATGGAACTTATAGCGAAAGCACTAAAAACGGAATGTTGGGCGTGGTTATCCACGAAGTTGGACACAACTTTTTCCCTATGATTGTGAATAGCGATGAGCGCCAATGGACATGGATGGATGAAGGTTTGAATTCTTTTGTGGAGTACTTGACGGAAGAACTTTGGGATAATAAATTTCCGAGCAAAAAAGGGCCTGCTTATACCATTGTGCCTTACATGAAATTGCCAAAAGACCAGCTAGAACCAATCATGTCTAACTCTGAAAATATTGTTCAGTTTGGTCCAAATGCCTATTCAAAACCAGCTACGGGTTTAAATATTCTTCGTGAAACGATTATGGGTCGCGAATTATTTGATTATGCTTTCAAAGAATATTCTAGAAGATGGGCGTTTAAACATCCAACCCCGGCAGATTTATTTAGAACAATGGAAGATGCCAGCGGCGAAGATTTAGACTGGTTTTGGAGAGGTTGGTTTTATGGGACAGACCCAGTTGATATTTCTCTAGACAGCGTAAGGTATGCCAAGCCAAGCTTTGCTACAGCAGCTGATTTGAATAGAATGAGCAGACAGGGAAACAGAGCTGGAGGAACGAGAGTAGATCCGCCCGCTGTAAATGCCTTCGAAGATATTTCTAAAATTAGAAACCGTGAAAATAGCAGCATTAAATTTTACACAGACAGAGATTTAGCGGCAAGAGATTTTTATTGGAAATATGATAGAGGTTTAGTTGTAATTGATACTTCGTTAAATGCAAAACCTCAAGTGCAGCCAGCAAGATTGCCAATGGAAGAGTTTACTGAGGAGGAAAAAGTAAAGTACAGCAATAAATTCTTCTATGAATTAAGTTTTAGCAATAAGGGCGGATTAGTGATGCCGATTATCGTGGAATTCACTTTTAAAGATGGAACTAAATCAATTGATAGAATACCAGCTCAAATTTGGCGTTTAAATGAGCAAAAAACTTCAAAATTTTACGTTCAGGATAAAGAGGTTGCTTCTATAAAATTAGATCCAATGCGTGAAACTGCAGATATTGATGAGACCAATAATACTTGGGGTGGCGGAGAAAAAGCTTCTAAATTCCAATTATTTAAAGCAAGTTCTGGTGCTGCACCAGCTCGAGGTCAATCTGTAGGTTCAAACCCAATGCAGTTGGAAAAGAAATCAAAATAATAGAAAGTATCTAGTATCAAGTAGCAAGACTTGATATTTTGAAATAATAACCCGAAGAATTTAAACACTTCGGGTTTTTTTAGTTAATTCGTCATTGCGAGGCACGAAGCAATCTCCTCTATGGATGTTGATATTTTAACTTTACAAGCCTTTGGTCTTTAAGCTTTAGTCTCTCAGCTTTCTTCAAACTTTCCCCATTTATCATTGTTCTTCCATCTTTAAGCTTTAGTCTTTAATCTTTCAGCTTCAAAACTTATCTTTACCTACAATGAAGTTCAAATTAGTATCAGAATATAAGCCAACTGGCGATCAACCCAATGCGATTAAACAACTAGTTGAAGGGGTTAATGCAGAGGAGAATTATCAGACCTTATTAGGCGTTACAGGTTCTGGAAAAACATTCACAGTAGCCAACGTAATTGAGCAAACTCAAAAGCCAACCCTGATTTTAAGTCACAATAAAACATTGGCAGCGCAACTTTACGGAGAATTTAAACAGTTCTTTCCAGAAAATGCGGTTAACTATTTTGTTTCGTATTACGATTACTATCAGCCAGAAGCTTATATGCCCACCACCAATACTTATATCGAAAAAGATTTAAGTATTAACGAAGAGATTGAAAAACTAAGATTAAGAACTACATCAGCCTTAATGTCTGGTCGCAGAGATGTAATCGTGGTTTCGTCCATTTCATGTATTTATGGTATGGGAAATCCCGAAGACTTTTCTCGTTCTGTTTTCCGCTTCGCGGTAGGCACAAGAATTAGCAGAAACTCATTTTTACATAGCTTGGTAGAGATTTTATATGCTCGTACCATCAACGATTTTAAACGAGGAACTTTTAGGGTTAAAGGAGATACGGTAGATATTTTTCCAGCCTATTTGGATAGTGCATATCGGATTTCCTTTTTTGGAGATGATATTGAAGAACTAACCGTTATCGACCCAATTACTGGTAAAACATTAGAGAAACTAACGGATATGGCTATTTATCCAGCCAACCTTTTTGTTACGCCCAAAGAGAAATTCAACTCATCCATTTGGGGCATTCAAGAGGAATTGGAATTACGTAAAAACCAATTGTTAAATGATAGACAATTACTGGAAGCTAAAAGATTGGAAGAAAGGGTAAACTTCGACATCGAAATGATGAAGGAGTTGGGTTATTGTTCTGGAATTGAAAATTATTCGAGGTTTTTCGATGGTCGTTCGCCTGGTATGCGCCCTTTCTGTTTGTTAGATTATTTTCCGGATGATTATTTGATGGTGATAGACGAAAGCCATGTAACCGTTCCCCAAATTAGAGCCATGTATGGCGGAGATAGATCGCGTAAAATGAGTTTGGTAGAATATGGTTTCCGTTTACCATCTGCATTGGATAATCGGCCATTAAACTTTGATGAATTTGAACGTTTGGCGCCCCAAACCATTTATGTAAGTGCAACACCGGCAGATTATGAGTTAGAGAAAACGGATGGTGTGGTAATTGAGCAAGTTATTCGCCCAACAGGATTACTAGACCCAATTATTGAAGTTCGTCCTGCGATCAATCAAGTAGATGATTTGTTAGATGAAATTGATAAAACCATAAAAATGGGCGATCGTGTTTTGGTAACCACTTTAACCAAACGCATGGCGGAAGAGCTAACCAAATATATGGATCGATTGAATATTAAATGCCGTTACATTCACTCAGAAGTGAAAACGTTAGAACGTGTAGAAATTCTGCGTGATTTGCGGTTGGGTGTATTTGATGTTTTGGTGGGAATCAACTTACTACGTGAGGGATTAGATTTGCCTGAAGTTAGTTTAGTAGCCATTTTAGATGCTGATAAGGAAGGTTTTTTACGTTCGGACAGAGCATTGATACAAACTATAGGTCGTGCTGCACGTAATGATAGAGGCCGCGTTATAATGTATGCCGATAGCATGACAGAATCGATGGATAGAACCATTGATGAAACCAATAGACGGAGAGAGAAACAAGTTGCCTATAATTTAGAACATGGAATTACACCAAAAACAGTCGGCAAAACCAGAGAAGAAATTATTGAGCAAAGTTCTGTTTTAGATTTCTCTGAAAGCAAAGCTAGAAATAAAGCTTATGTAGAAATTGATGAAGTAAGCATCGCTGCAGATCCAGTTGTGCAATATATGACCAAGCCAGAAATGCAAAAGGCGATTGAGAAAACAAGAAAAGACATGCAGAAAGCGGCCAAGGAAATGGATTTCTTAATGGCAGCCCGTATGCGCGACGAAATGTTTGCTTTAGAAAAAGTTTTCGCAGAGCGATTTGAAAAATAGTTAATGAATTTCAGTCTGAATTGTGCCGATTTTTAGTCGGTAGTTTGTTGAAGACCCTAGTTGTTTAAAATTATGCGCTACAAAATTCTTTTATCACTTACATTATTCTGTTTTACCAAAATTTTTGCCCAAGTAAATCATACTATTACTATGCCATTAGGCGGAAATGCCTTTTCTAATACAGTAAAAGAAAATGTTATCACTAAAAATGGAATAGAAAATTGGACTGATAAAAGTACTTCATTTAAAGTTTATGTTCGTTTCGCAAAAGTAGGTAGTTTATCAATCTCTCTAAAAGAGGTTAATAAAGTTGCTGGTAATAATCTATTAAGTTTTAGTATCAACAATGTAATTAAAGCAATAAATTTAAAAGAAGGACAGGATTTTTCTACTTCAATTGGAGAATGGCAAATTATGGATACAGGTTATGTTGCCATTGAAATTAAGGGTATTAGTAAATCGACAGCACAATTTCCAAATATCAAATCATTATCTCTATCAGGCTCTGCTGTTGATGAACAAACAGCTTATGTTAAAAATAATGAAGGTAATTTTTTTTATTGGGGTAGAAGAGGACCATCTGTTCATTTAAATTATCAAATACCAGAAAATACAGAAGCAGAATGGTTTTACAATGAATTAACTGTTCCCAAGGGTGAGGACGTGATGGGCTCTTATTTTATGGCGAATGGTTTTGCAGAAGGCTATTTTGGTATTCAAGTAAACTCACCAACAGAAAAAAGAGTGCTATTTTCTGTATGGAGTCCTTTTACAACTGATGATCCAAAAAGCATTCCCGAAAGCCATCAAATAGAAATGCTAAAAAAGGGAGAAGGAGTTTATACCGGCGAATTTGGAAATGAGGGCTCTGGTGGACAGAGTTATTTAAAATATGATTGGAAAGCTGGCAATACCTACAAATTTTTGATACATGTTAATCCTACAACAGTTTTACCAAAACCCGATTCTACAGACGGCACTGTCGATGTTGCTTATGTAAAGGATAGTACCACCACTTATACGGCTTACTTTTTTGCACCAGAATTAAACAAATGGAAGTTAATTGCATCATTTAAGAGACCTAAAACACAGACTTATCTTAAAAGGCCACATTCTTTTCTAGAAAATTTCATCCCCGAGATGGGTGATAAAGAAAGGAGAGTACTGTTTAATAACCAATGGATTTGCGATACAATGGGTAATTGGTTAGAATTGAACAAAGCCTTGTTTACTATAGACAATACAGGTAGAACAAATTATAGGAAAGATTACGCTGGAGGAATTATGGAGGGAGGCTTTTTTCTTCGCAACTGTGGATTTTTCAATAATTTTACACCAGCAAGAACAATGTTTGCCAGAACTGCTACAAACCAGAAACCAGTTATCGATCTAAGTAAATTACCTTAACTAAACTTTTTCCATATCCAAATCGTTATTACTAAAATAACAGGTTATGAAAAAGTTAGTTTATGCATTAGCTATTTTGTGCTTACCATCTTTTGTATATGCACAAGAGGTTATTATTTCTGGGGAAGCACTTTACAATACCAATTTTTCCATTATCAATTCTCAAATTGTAAAGCCTACTGGCAAATCTACAAACAAGGCTGGTAAAGCTACAGTTTCGGATTTAAAGTTTGTCCGTTCCCAAACACTTAGCAAAACCATCCAGAACGATTTTATCAATCAACTAGCTAAGGGCAATCCAGGCTTGAAGCCTAAAATTGTTACGGATTTTGCTAGTAATAAAATTCGAAACCAATTTGATCAGTTGTTGACTAGCTATGGTTTTTCATCGTTAGATATAGCAGATGCAATGACCGCTTATTTAGTAATTAATTGGCAAGTAGTAAATGGAAAAGAATTGGGCGACAAAAATGGTTTTGAAGCTGTAAGGAAAAATATACGAGCTACATTACTTAAAAATGGGAAGTTAAAGACTGCTACTGCTGTAGATAAACAAAAGCTTGCTGAAAATTTTGGCTATCAAAGTATAATTGCTATGTCTACTTATAGGGTTTTAGTTAACAAAAATGATAGAGTAGGATTAAATAAATTGCAGCAAACAGTATATCAAAATACCAAACAAGCAGGCCTTGATCTAAAATCATATACATTAACGAATAGGGGTTTTGTAAAAAATTAACCTAGTTTTGCTGAGAATGTAATATTATACAATGCAAGGACAAAACAGAAAAGACATTTATCCAGGTTTAGAAGTTGGTATTATTTTAAAGAAAGACCAGCGTAGTGGGAATGTAACTTATGGGGTAGTTGCGGCTTTATTGACTTCGTCATCCTTTCACTCAAGAGGGATAAAAGTTAAGCTAGAAGATGGCCAAGTGGGTAGAGTTTGTGAGATAGTTGAAGAGGTTTAAGTAGTTTTCACTATGATGTTTTAGCTTTTAATTGTAATTGAAATGCAATTATCTTGCAAAAAAGTAACAAAAATTTAATCACCTCGTCTATATTTGTGTTAATACTAACAATATGGTACTTATTAAATTTATTCTAATTACAATTATTATCCTTTGGGTTATCCGTATTCTAATACGCTTAATTTTTCCGATGGTGCTAAAAAATATGTTCAGTAATGTGCAACAGCAAGCAGCTAATGCACAACATGGACAACAACACTATGATCGCAAACCAGAAGGATCTATTTCTATAGATTACATGCCTAAACAAGAGAAAAAAGGGAACGCAGATAAACTCGGAGATTTTGTTGATTACGAAGAAGTAAAATAGTTTCTGCTCAATCTATTGGCATAAAATAAGATTTTTATAAAAAAATACATCTTTTAACAAAGTTTAACGTTGGTTATTAAAATAAAAACTAATATTTGCTGTCACGTAACTTTAGGTTACACCGTTTAAAGGACAATTAATTACCAATTTGATTATTTTATGTTTACAGCTAAAGCAAAACGTTTATTCGCTATAATACTATTTTTAAGTACAATATTTTTAAATTCTTGTAAGAAGAGTGGAGAATTAGTCATAGAAAAATATGCATATATTAGAATAGTAAATGCATCACCAGGTTTAGGTACCTATAACGTATATGCAAATGAGCAGATCATGAATTCAGCTGCAATTCCATTTGGTGGTACAATTGCTTACAAAACTTTCGAGCCAAACACACACACATTTAAATTTACATCAGCAAGCAGTACCACGAGCCTTTTTACAAAGGATATTTCCCTAAAGGAAAATGAGGTATCATCTTATTATTTAATAGGTAAACCAGGACAATTAGATGGTTTATTAGTTTTTGATGGTAATCAAGATGCTTCATTATCTGAAAAAGCGTTTATTAGGTTTATTAATTTAAGTCCTGATGCTCCTGCACTAGATTTAAATGTAGTAGGTGCTACAAGTGTTACAACCAATAAATCTTATAAAGCATATAGCACATTTGCCGAGGTAGAAGCTAAAAAATATAGTTTCGAAATTAAAGATACCGCAACTGGTGCAGTCAAAGCAACTTTAACTGATGTCAGTTTTGCAGCTGGTCGTTACTATACTATAATTGCCCGAGGTTTACTTAATCCAGGCGTTAACGAACAACCTTTTAGTGCACAATCTATTATCAACTAATTGATTTTTGTTAAGTATTAAGAAACTCAATTATTTTATTTCCTTTTTTATCTCATCCAATTTTCTATTTTTGGGCTTCGTTTAATTTTAATTGACCTTAATGAACAATTGGTTTAATAAAAATGGCATCCATTTAGCCATTATTGCTGCTTTCGTAGTTATCTGTTTTGTGTATTTTAGTCCTGTTTTACAAGGTAAAGCTCCAGCACAAAGTGATGTGATCCAAGCCAAGGCAATGCAGAAAGAGATTATGGAGTTTAAAGCCATAGATGGTAAAGCCCCACTTTGGACTAATCAAATGTTTGGCGGAATGCCAGCCTATCAAATTTGGGCACAATATGCTTATAATGGCGCAACATATGGTATTGCGTTTATCACTAAAACATTTCCAAGCCCTACCGGAACTGTTTTATTATTGCTTTTTGGTACCTACTTTTTATTTATTGTTTTAAAAGTAAACCCTTGGCTTGCAGCAGCAGGAGCTATTGCATTCACTTTTACAACATATAATTTTGTACTAATTGCCAGCGGACATAGTAGTAAAGCTTTGGCAATTGGCTTTTTTGCGCCAATTATAGCTGGTATTATTTTAACTCTAAGAGGACGATGTTGGTATGGAGCTAGTTTAACAGCCCTTTTCTTAGCTTTAGAGATCAGAACGAACCATGTTCAGATGACGTATTACTTATTCTTAGCCATTCTGGTTTTTATTCTAGTTGAACTTTATAATGCTTATAAAACTAAAACTCTCCCAGCCCTAGGAAAATCAATTGCATTCCTTGTTTTGTCAGGCGTTATTGCATTAATGATAAATGCAAGTTTACTATGGTCAACAGCAGAGTATGCTAATGAAACAAATCGTGGTAAATCTAACTTAACAAGTGTATCTGTAGAGAAAGATGCAGGAATGCCAAAAGAATATGCTTATCAATGGAGTCAGGGTGTTGGAGAAAGTTTCAGCTTTATTATTCCCGATTTATATGGAGGTGCTACTGGAAGCGAGCAATTGTTGAAACCAGAAAGCCACATGTTTAAGGCAGTTGCTGAATTAACAGGAGGCGATCCTAATCAAACTGGACAAGCCATTCAGTCACTCGGACAACAACTAAACCTACAACAATATTGGGGCGAGAAACCTTTCACCCAAGGTGGTTATTATTTCGGTGCAATTGTATGTTTCCTATTTGTATTTGGATTATTTATTGTTCGCCATCATTTAAAATGGTGGATTTTGATCACGACAGTTTTATTTATACTCCTTTCTTTTGGAAGACATTTTCCTTTAGTGAGCGATATATTCTTTGATTATTTCCCGCTATATAATAAGTTCAGAGCAGTCGAATCAATTTTAGCTGTTGTGGGTTTAATGGTGCCTATATTAGCATTCTTGGCTATTAAAGAAGTTCAAGAAGGTGGCATTGACCAAAAAGTATTGGTTAAAAAATTAACATGGTCTGCTGGTGTTACTGGTGGCTTTGCCTTAATTGTTGCCATAGCACCAACCTTGTTTTTTAGCTTCAAAGCAGAAAATCATACCCAAATTGTACAAGCATTAACGCAAAGTTTAGATAATAATGCAGGAGTAGCCCAAAAGATTGCAAATGCCTTAGTTGAAGATAGAATTTCTATTGCCCGTGCAGATGCTATACGTTCTTTGCTTTTTATTGCAGTCGCATTTGGCATTATTTGGGCATTTATTACTAAAAAGCTGAATGCAAATGTAGCCTTTGCTATTTTAGCTGTTGCAGTATTAATCGATATGTGGCAGGTAGATAAAAGATATTTAAACAATAAGAGTTTTGAGAGTAAATCTGCATTAAACAATTATTTTCAGCCACGTGATGTGGATACTTTTATCATGTCTGATAAGGATCCAAACTTTAGAGTATATGACCAGTCAATCAATACTTTCTCAAATGCTAGTACATCTAACTTCCATAAAACAATTGGTGGTTATCATGCGGCAAAATTAAAGAGATATGATGAGTTGATCACAAATCAATTCTCTAAAAGTGTAAACATGGATGTATTAGACATGTTGAACACAAAGTATATCATCACTCAAGATCAACAAAATGGTTCTTATAAAATGCAGCGTAACAGCACTGCTTTAGGAAATGCATGGATCGTTAAAGGGGTGCAGTTTGCGAAAAATGCCGACGAGGAGATGAAAGCGATCAGTAGTTTTGATCCAAAAAACGAGGCTATCGTTGATCAGCAGTATAAAAGTATGATTGATACTACTCGTTTAGGTGCAGATCCGACTGCATTTATAAAAATGGAAAAATATCACCCAGATCATATCGAATACAGTTACAGTGCACCAAGAGATGTAATTGCAGTGTTCTCAGAAATTTACTACGATAAGGGATGGAACATGTATGTAGATGGAAAAAAGAAAGATTATTTTAGAGCTGATTATGTATTGCGTGCCGCACAATTAGAAGCAGGTAACCATAAGGTAGAATTTAAGTTCGAACCTAAATCTTATTACATGGGCGAAAATATCTCACTGGCCGGTTCTATCTTATTATTAGGGTTTTTAGGTTTTGCAACCTATACAGAAGCTAAGAAAAAGAAAGTAGCATAAACTTTTTTTCAGCTAATTTAAAAGCCAGTTCTCTTAAAAAGAACTGGCTTTTTTTGTTTTTTTAAAAATTATAAAACCTATACGAGTAAAATCTCGTAAGTAGTTGTAATGGGAAACAGCTACCTAAAATATATTTTATTATTCATTTTGTTGTTCTGCTTTATAGCAAATAATTCTTTTGCTAATTTCTATTCCAGTAAGGCAAATACAGTGGCTATAAATGATAATACTAAAGACAAAGGTGCAGAAGAAAACCCAGAATTGAAATTGGAGCTTGGAATAACTCAATTCTCTCGTGCTTGTGCACAGCTTTTCTTAATAGATAATGAGCAGTTGAGAATAATTATTTTTAAAATTCAATTGCCTAACGCTTTCCATTCCCTTCCAGAGCTACCACCTCGAAATTAATTGATGCCCAACTTAAATCAATTATTTCACCTTAAAATTTTTTAAACATGTTTATCAGAAAACACATTTTAGTATTATTAGCTCTTGCCCTTACATTTTCAATTACCTCATGCAAAAAGGATAAGGTTACCGAAACTCCAGAAGTTTTAACCCCAGGTCCGGATATTAATTTCTATGCTTTAACAAATGATAATAAATTACTTTTATTAAATGCCAAAGCTCCAAATACAGTAACTTCTCAAGTAACCATTACTGGCTTACAAACTGCAGAAACAATTCTTGGTATCGATTTTCGCCCAGCAACAGGCGAGTTATATGCGGTAGGTAGTACCAGCAGAATTTATGTAATCAATCCTAGAACAGGTGCTTCGAGAGCCATTTCTACAGCAACGTTTACACCGGTATTAAATGGTACAAGTGTAGGATTTGATTTTAACCCTACGGTAGATAGAATTAGGTTAGTTACTTCTAATGGACAAAATCTCCGTATCAATCCAGAAACTGGAGCCGTGCAAATTGTAGATGGTGTAATTAATGGTGCAACTGGTGCTAAGGTTTCATCGGTAGCGTACACTATGAATAGAGCTGGAGCCGCATCAACAACTTTGTTTGATATTGATGCAACTAATAATAAATTATATAAACAAGATCTACCTAATAATGGCACTTTAGTAGAAATTGGTGCATTAGGTTATGATGTGGAAGAAATGGGTGGTTTCGATATTAATCCAGATGGTACTGTAGCTATTGCTGCAATGTCGGTAGCAGGTAAATCTGGTTTATTTACCATTAACACCACAACTGGTAAGGCAGCAAAAATTGGCGATTTTATGCAAACAATTACTGGTTTAGCAATACCAACAGAACCTGTAGCTTATGCAGTTTCGAACAATAATGAGTTGTTAATTTTTAATCCATTAGCAACTGCACCAACTCCTGTTGTAAAATTAATAGATGGTATTGCTGCTGGCGAAACTATTTTAGGTATCGATATGAGACCTTTTAACGGACAGATTTATGCATTGGGAAGTACGAGTAGAATTTATACCCTCAATGCTTCATCTGGTTTAGCTACAGCAGTTGGTACAGCTGGTTTCAGCCCTATTTTAGAAGGAGCTTCTTTTGGCTTCGATTTTAACCCAGTAGTAGATAGAATAAGGATTGTTAGCAATACAGGCCAAAATTTGAGATTTAACCCAGCAGATGCTACCGTAATTGCCGATTTGCCAATCGTTTCTACCACGGCACAGATCAGTGGAGCAGCCTACACTAACAACTTTGCGGGTACAACAACAACTGTACTTTATGATATCGATGCTACAGGCGATCGTTTGGTAAAACAAGACCCGCCTAACAATGGTGTATTGGTTGATGTTGGCGCTTTAGGTATAAATGTTGAAGCCGCAAATGGTTTCGATATTGGTTCTACAAGTGGTTTAGCTTACGGTATTTTTACAGTTGGCGGCGTGCAACGTTTATATTCAGTTAACCTAACAACAGGCGCAGCCACTGCAGGTGCAACCTTTACAACTGCAGCTAGAGGTTTTACATTAGGTTTAGGTTTTTAATAATTTTAAATCATCCCTATAACCGCAGATTGGCTTGAAGTGCTGTTCTGCGGTTTTTTCATGCACTCTCGTCATTGCGAGAAACGAAGCAATCTTAAAGCGTTAGTATTGAGGTTTGAAAATCAGTTACAACACATTTATTAAAGCACGCCCTGCTCTGCACTACAATCTTTTATCCTTAATTCCCAGCTTACGCTGGTCATTGGTTAAAAGTATTTTCGCTACGATCAGGTTTAGATGGAAAGGTCTTTGCTGCTATCATAATGCTGGGCGTTCAACTGTTTGTGCGATTAAAAGGAAAATTTGGCAATTGCGAGAAAGCAAAGGCTTGGCAACGTTAGTAAGCTAGGCTAAATTACGGTCAGTCTGAGCGAAGTGAAAGATTCTTTAATTAAAAAGCCTAAATATAATTCCAATTTTTTGCCTATAAAATTGGCAAACACTAAATCTATTATTTTTTTATTGGGCGATGTAAAGGTTTTTATATGTGAGAAAGAACTTTAATTTCTAGCCCGGTTCCGATAGCTATCTGAAGCAGCAGCATACCCCGATTCTTAATCTGGGATATAGCGAAAAGCCGGACCACATTTGCCATCCACCACAAGCTTTCGGCTTCATAACATAAATCACCTTATTTAATTTTATTCTGCTTTAGTCATTAGTCATTAGTCTTTCAGTTTTAATCTTTGGTCTTTGGTTATTAGTCTTTAAGCTTTAGTCTTTAAGCTTTAGTCTTTCAGCTCTAGTTTGTTCTTTCAGTTTTAGTCTTCACAAATAATACTGTCTTAACATCTTGTTAATCTGATTATTGCATCTTTGTGATATAAATACAGCTAAAATGGCAGAATTATTCATCGCACTTTGTTTAATTGTAATTATTGCATTTTTCTTTAGCCCTTATGACCTAACTGTAGGCGAAGAAGAAGATTAGGTTATGGAAAAAAGAGAGGTAGAAATTGTTGTCATTTCAGATGTGCATCTGGGTACCTATGGCTGCCATGCCAAAGAGCTTTTAAAATATCTTAAAAGTATTAAGCCAAAGATTATTGTTCTGAATGGAGACATTATTGATATCTGGCAATTTAGTAAAAGGTATTGGCCAGAAACCCATATGAAAGTTATCCGCAAGCTGATGAAGTTTGTGGTAGAAGGCGTACCTGTTTATTACTTAACCGGAAACCACGACGAATTACTGCGCAAATTTGCAGATATGCACATGGGGGCTTTCCATCTGCAAAATAAACTGGTGCTGGAGTTAGATGGGAAAAAAGCTTGGTTTTTTCATGGCGATATATTTGATGTAACCATGCAACACTCTAAGTGGCTGGCTAAGCTAGGGGCCATTGGTTACGATAGTTTAATCGTTATTAACAGCTTTGTGAATTGGTGCTTAACTTCAATAGGCAAAGAAAAAATGAGTTTCTCTCAGAAAATTAAAGCAAAATTTAAAGACGCCGTTAAATTCATCAATAGCTTTGAACAAACTGCAGCAGATTTAGCAATTGAAAAGGAATATCAGTATGTTGTATGCGGGCACATTCATCAAGCCGAGTATCGCGAAATTACCAACGAAAATGGTAAGGTGATTTATCTAAACAGTGGCGATTGGGTAGAGAGCTTAACAGCTTTAGAGTATAACCAACAACAATGGACGGTATTTAAATACCGAGCTGTAGATTTTCAAAAAGATGAGGAAGAACAAGGTATTTTGTCTGATAGCGAAGATTTACATAGCAAATTAGATATTCCCACACTATTACAAAAAATTAAATTAGAAATAGCCTAAGGTGCAGAAGAAGATACTTTATGCCATACAAGGAACAGGCAATGGCCATATCAGCAGGGCTAGAGAAATTATCCCATTACTGCAGCAGCACGGCGAATTAGATATTTTGATTTCTGGCACACAGGCAGATGTTAAACTTTGTCAGGAAGTGAAATACCAATTGCATGGCTTTAGCTTTATTTTCGGTAAAAATGGAGGCGTTGATCATTTAAAAACTGCAAAAAATATGGATCTGTTTCGTTTTTGCAGTGATATGAAAACACTTCCACTAGAAGAATACAATTTAATCATCAATGATTTTGAACCAGTAACTGCTTGGGCTTGCAAGCGTAAAAAAATACCTAGTATTTCCTTAAGTCACCAGGCTTCATTTATTTCCGCAAAAGTCCCAAAGCCAAAAACCAAAGATTGGGGTAAATTTATTTTAAATAAATATGCGCCAACCACACATCACGTAGGTTTTCATTTCGAAAAATATGATGATTTTATTTATACTCCGGTAATTAGAAATGAAATAAGAAACCTGCAGCCAACTAACTTAGGGCATTACACAGTTTATCTTCCGGCAATAGATGATAAACATTTGGTTAAATTGCTTAAAGAAATTCCTGCAGTGCGATGGGAAATCTTCTCTAAACACTGTAATAAAGCATATGGTGATACTAACGTTATTGTAGAACCAGTTAATAATCAAAAATTTAACATGAGCATGGCTAGTGCCGAGGGTGTACTAACAGGAGGTGGTTTTGAAGGGCCGGCAGAAGCTCTTTTTTTAGGCAAAAAACTGTTGGTAGCACCAATGAATTTTCAATACGAGCAAAAATGTAATGCTTTTGCTTTAATGCAGTTGGGTTTGCCAGTGTTGTGGAATAAACATGCCAATTGGTTGGCTACACTTAAAGATTTTGTAAATAGTAAACAGCAGCACCAGTTTAATTTTCCTGATGAAACTGCAGCTATCATCAGTAATATTGTTCATACTTATGGTAGCTAACCGCTAATAATTTGGGAACAATTTTGCAGGGAAACAGATAAATTGCTTTACTTTGCCAAACGTAGGCATGATTAATCAATTTAGAAATTTAAATCCAATTAACCTTTTATTGCTAGCAGCATATACCATTTTTATGCGCCTGGCCATATTTATTCATCTGCCAGAACAGTTAAATTTCGAATTTCTAGAATCTTATACCAAGTTTTTCATACAGATTCCTTTAACCAATACTTTTTCGCCTGCAACAAATGTTTTTATTGCAGCAATAATTATCTTTTTTCAAGCACTTTTATTTAACAGAATTGTAAATAACCATGGCTTGCTTGCTAAACCTAGTTATTTGCCCGGCCTGCTTTATATTACTGGCTCGAGCTTATTCCTGCAATTTTTAATTCTTAGTCCACCGCTAATCTGTAACTTTTTGCTCATCTGGATAATGGATAAGTTCTTAAGGATCAGTAAAGACCCAAATGCCATGATGATCATGTTTGATGCGGGGATGATTATCGCCCTCGGCACTTTAATTTATTTTCCTTTTATTGTATTGCTGGTAATGTTATGGTTAAGTTTACTGTTGTACCGCTCATTTAACTGGAGAGAATGGCTTGCTGGCTTTATTGGCTTTTTAACCATATTTTTCTTTGTAGCTGTTTTTTATTATTGGAACGATAATATCACCCAGTTTTATAAAATATGGAAGCCTTTGGTAAATAAATTTCCTTCGGTACTGCAGATCAATTATAACGATTATTTGGTGTTACTGCCTGTAAGTGTAATTATTGTATTGGCTACGCTTCAGTTAAGAGAAAACTTTTTTAGAAGTTTTATTAGTACTAGAAAAGCATTTCAGATGCTATTTTTTATGTTTATTATTGCTATCATCAGCTTTTATACTAAGCCCGATTTTAGAGTTTATCATTTTTTGCTAAGTGTGCCACCTGGTGCGGTTTTATTGGCCTATTATTTTTCGAATGCCAAAAAGCGCTGGTTTTACGAATCTTTATTCGCTGTATTGGTGCTGTGCATTCAGTATTTTTTGTTTGTTTAACCTTTTTTAACAAATTCAAAGCTTAAAACTAGCTAAAGATTAATAGCTTTGTGTCCTAAAGTTTAAGTCAGCGTAGATTTTATACTTGATATTTTTAATGCATAATCTGGTAATTGATATTGGGAATACAAATAGCAAACTAGCAGTTTTTAGTTATAAAGAACTGGTACATTACCAGCGATTGAAAGGCTTAGATGAACAAAGTTTAACTGGTATTATAGAAAAATACCAGATCGTAAATGCTGCTGTTTCTAGCGTAAATACAGCCACCGATAGACTGAGCGATTTCTTAAAAACCAAGGTAAACTATATTTCTTTTACAACAGCTATTAGAGCGGGGATCATCAATCATTACGAAACGCTTGATACTTTGGGTTTAGATAGATGGGCAAAAGTAATTGCAGCACATCGTTTATATCCGAACCAAAATTGTTTATTGATAGATGCAGGCACTTGCATTACTTACGATGTACTTGCCGCAAGTGCAGCCTATTATGGTGGTAGTATAAGTTTAGGAATAAAGATGAGATTCGAAGCCTTGAATCATTATACAGAAAGGTTGCCATTGGTTGACTGGGATAAATCGCAAGAGCAAATTCCGTTAGGCTCTAATACAAAAAATGCGATTAAAAACGGAGTGTTACAAGGCGCAGTTAATGAAATTGAGGGTTTTATAGCAGCAGAAAATAAAAAAAATAGTAGCCTTAAGGTGATTATAACCGGTGGTGATGCAGATTTTTTGAACAAGCAATTAAAAAATAGCATCTTTGCCACCCAAATCATATATGATCCGTATTTGGTTTTAAAAGGATTAAATGAAGTTATTACATTATAATATGTACCAAAAATTAAAATATACGTTTGCAGTATGCTTAACACTAACTGGTTTATTTGCAAATGCACAAGTTACTATACAGTCTCCTTATTCTAAATTTGGAGTGGGTAATATCAAAGGATCTACCTTACCACAATACCGAGCAATGGGAGGCATCTCAACAGGTGTTGGTAAAAGTACTTTTTTCAATAACATCAATATTCAAAATCCATCATCATTTGCTAACATTACTGCAACAACGTTGGATATTGGACTATCTGGCGGATATACAGAACTAAAAAATGCTAGTCTTACAGAAACCAGTTTTAATGCAAACATTAGCCATGTTGCCTTGGCATTTCCTATAAGATCCAAATCTGGTATAACTAAATCTGCATTAAGTTTTGGAATATTGCCGTATTCAGAACTGGGTTATGATTTTAAAAATAGTGCTAAAATTGGTACAGGTACAGATAATCAAAAAAATGTAGATTATAAATATACTGGTGAGGGTGGTTTAACCAAAGCCTATTTAGGTTATGGAAGACAATTTGGCGATCACTTAAGGCTTGGTGCAAATGTTGAGTATCTCTTTGGTAGTTTAATAGAAAATAGATCTACCGAGTTTGTAAACGATCCAGGATCTATAAATTCTCGTATCCAAGATAAAAATAGTGTTGGTGGTGTAGCTTTTAGCTATGGTGCACAATACGATATCAGGTTGGATCCTAAAACAAATATAGTTTTAGGTTACTCTGGTTCCTCATCATCTTCTATTAACTCAACAAGAGACAGATTTGTAACTCAATATACCGTAAATGAAGGAAATGAAGGTACTGCAATTGATACTTTAGAGAAATCAGAAGATAACAAAACAAATTTTAAATTACCATTGATCCATAATTTCGGGATTTCGATCCATAAAAATGATAGATGGGTAATTGGTGCCGACTATAGGATGGGTAAATGGTCTGAATTCAATATCGGTGGTGTGAGCCAAAATTTACAAGATACTTATGGTTTCTCTGTAGGTGGGCAGTTTATTCCAGATTATAGTTCTATTAGTAACTATTTTAAAAGGATAGAATACCGTTTAGGTTTCCAATACGATAAAACCTATATCCAAATGAATAACCAAGATGTGAAACAAATGGCAATTACATTTGGGTTGGGCTTGCCTTTGTCTTCATTAGAAAGAGGTGCGCTGTATAAAATGAACCTTACAGCAGAACTTGGCAAAAGAGGCAACATCAGCAATGGTTTGTTGCAAGAGCGTTATGTGAATATCCACCTTGGATTTACACTTAACGATGCAAGATGGTTCCAAAGATTTAAATTTGATTAATGAAATTTCTGCGCATTAAATATGGTCTTTTAATAGGTTGCGTAGCTTTGTTGGCTTCGTGTACAGATGATGATCTAAAAAATGCCAATTCTGTTTCTGCTAAAAAAATAACTTTAACTAAAGATAGAACTTTAGGTGCCGATCTTACCTACAGCGATTCTGCGTTGGTAAAGGCCAAGGGTTTTGCTCCTGTTCTAGATCAAGTTACACCATCATATGGTGCCAAGTACAGCGAAATGCCAAATGGAGTTAAAATCCAATTCTATGATCAATATCTTCAAGAAACTGGAACCATTACTTCAGATTATGCCATCCATAAAGAAACAGAAAAGATTACCATCTTCAGAAAAAATGTAGTGGTTGTAAATGATCAAATTACATTTAGAACAGAAGAACTAACTTGGGATGAGAATAAGAAAGAATATTTTTCTCCAGCTGGTACAGTTATTAGAAAATCTGACGGAAGTATAATGAATGGGACTGAATTTAGGGCTCCACAAGACTTTAGTACTTATTATATCAAAGAAGCAACTGGTGATACTTATGTTAAAGGTGATATCACACCTTAACAATAGCAGCTAATTCGTCTAAAATAAATCCTTATCTAATACATCATATCGCAGTTTTAGCACTATTCATTTGAGTTTGTAAGTGGCTAATTTTATGCAGGTTTGCCAGTCTAAATCAAATAAAATTTAATATTTTCTATTTAGACTCAAATTTGTATCTTGCGCCCTCTAAAAATAAAGTAAAAAATAATAATTAATATGGGAGTAATGACATTCATGCGTACCAAGATGGGATATTTCTTAGTAGGAGGTATCGCAGTGGTATTAGCGTTATTTGTTTTAGAGCCTTTGCTTCAGCAAGGTTCAGTGATTATGGGATCATCCAGAAATGTGGTTGGATCAATTGATGGAGAAGACATCAAGTATGAAGAATTTAGTCCTAAAGTAGAGCAAAGTGTTGCTCAGTTTAAACAACAATACGGCGGTAGTATCAATCCGCAAATGCAAGCAATGGCTGTAGACCAGGCTTGGCAAGCAGAAATTGCGAATACTGTATTAACAAAAGAATACAACCGTTTAGGCTTACAGGTTTCTGGAGATGAATTGATGGATCTAATTCAAGGTAAAAACCCTAGCCCACTTATCGTTCAGTATTTTGGCAATCCTCAAACTGGTCAAGTAGATCGTACTGCTATTGTGAGCAACTTAAAAGAAAGAGAAAAAAATCCAGAATTAAAAAAACAATGGATTTTGCTAGAAGGAGAAATTGAAAAACAAGCTTTACAACAAAAATACGCTAACTTAATTCGTAACTCTGTTTACGTTACTTCTATCGAAGCTAATGATGAGTATACCAATAGAAATAAATTATCGAGCTTTAAATATGTTGATTTAGCTTTCAGCTCAATCTCTGATGCAACAGTAAAATTAACTGATGCAGATTACCAAGCTTATTACGACGAAAACAAAAAACGTTTCGATAACCCTACAGAAACACGTGGTTTCGAGTACGTATCTTTTAGTATTTTGCCAACACCTGCAGATTCTGCTGCTGTAAAAGCACAAATGGATAGATTGGCAGCAGATTTTAAAGTTACACCAAACGATTCGTTGTTTGCAGCTAACAACTCTGATGTTAAAGTTCCTTATAGCTATATCTCAAAAGGTAAATTAGACCCAGCTGTAGATTCAGTAATCTTCAATTATCCAGTAGGTAGCTATTATGGCCCTAAATTATCTGGTAATTCTTATAAACTAATTAAGGTAGTAGGTTCTAGAGTTTCTCCAGACTCGGTACAAGCAAGCCACATTCTTATCGATCCGGCTAAAGCAGGTGGTGATGTAGCTGCAAATAAATTAGCCGACTCATTAAAATCATTAATCCAAAAAGGTGGTAGTCTTAAAGAACTAGCTGCAAAATTCAGTGTAGATGGTTCAAAAGATCAAGCTGGTGATGTTGGTACTTTTGCTCGTGGCCAAATGGTTGGTCCGTTTGAAGATGCTGCATTTGATGGTAAAACAGGAGATGTAGTAGTTGTTAAATCTCAATTTGGTATCCACGTAATGAAGATCATGAAACAAGTTGGTTCTTCTAAAGTAGCTAAACTAGCTTACGTAGAGAAAAGCTTAGCGCCAAGTCAAAAAACAAAAGATGCTGCATACAAAAAAGCTTCTGCTTTCTTAAACGAAGTTAAAGGCGATAATTTTAAAGCCGTAGCAGAGAAAAAAGGATATACAGTTGGCGTTGCAGATAGAGTGGTTGCTACACAAGGTTTTGCGCCAGGCTTAGATAATCCTCGTCAATTAATTAGAGATGCTTACGAAGCAGATAAAGGCGATGTGCTTGCTCAAGTTTATACTATGGATAACAGTTTTGTTGTAGCGCATTTAACAGATATCAAACCAAAAGGTCAGTTGGCTTTAGCTGATGTTAAAAAAGACATTCAGCCAATGGTAATGAATGCTGTTAAATCTAAAATGCTAGCTGAGAAAATGAACAAAGCCTTGCAAGGTGCAACTAGTATTGATCAAGTAGCTCAAAAATTAGGTAAAGCAGCTGTTCCTGTTCAAAATATTGTTTTTGCAAATCCAATTATCCCAGGTTTGGCACAAGAAAATAAAGTTATTGGTACAGTATTCGGTTCTCAGGTAGGCAAATTGTCTAAAGCAATAGAAGGCGATAAAGGTGTTTATGCAATCTTTGTTGATGGCTTTACAAATCCTGCTCCTTTAGCAAACGTATTTAAACAAAAAGAAACCATGATGATGGGTATTACCCAACGTTCATTAGGCTCAGCTTTTCAAGCCTTACAAGATAAAGTAGAGATAAAAGACAATAGGGTTAAATTCTATTAAGATGTCCTACTATAGATGATAAGTTGCAAGTTCTTCATAGCATTCTAATAATATGTTATAATCCTAGTATACTCTCATCTTTTATGTAATTTTGCAACCGTTCCGAATACTCGGAACGGTTTTTTTATTTTGTAGTTATGGATATTCAAGAAAACATTGTAAATAAAGTTGCCGCTAGTGGTTTAGTTACGCTTAACCTCGAAGAATATTTCCACAAAGGAGAACGATTGGTGTATGATATTAAAGACAATCTTTTCCATGGGCTAATCTTAAAAGAACAGGATTTTAGAGCCTTTATTAAAGCTCATAATTGGGAACAATATCAAGGTAAGAACATTGCCATTACTTGCAGTGCAGATGCCATTGTGCCTACATGGGCGTACATGTTATTGGCAAACAAAATGAAACCTTATGCCAATGAGCTTGTATTTGGCGATTTAGAAACCCTAGAAACCATATTGTACACAAAAGCCTTGGCTAAAATAGATATCAACGCATTTGCTGGAGAACGAGTTGTAGTTAAAGGTTGTGCTGATTTGGAGGTGCCTGTTTCTGCTTATGTAGAGATCACGGCATTACTTACTCCTGTAGCCAAAAGCATTATGTATGGCGAACCTTGTTCTACGGTTCCTATTTATAAACGTAAGGACAATTAATTTTGGATTGCTTTTTGTTTAAGCACTAACATGAGAACATGGATTTTAGTGCTGGTTGTTGCCTTAAATAGTTTCGCCAGCTTTGCGCAAGAATTACCCTTAAAAAAGGATGTTGCCTTTAAAGAAGGAGAGATCTTAAAATATAAATTAAAATACGGTTTTGTTACTGCCGCAGAAGCTACAATTAAAGTTACTGCTACCGATGTAAAGTTTGATAATAAACCAGTTTATAGGTTAGTTGTAGATGCACAAACATCAGGCACTTTTGATATTTTCTATAAGGTTAGAGATCATTATGATTCTTATATAGATAAAAACACACTTACACCTTATTTTTATCAAGAGAATATACGAGAAGCAAGTTACCGTCGTCAAGATAAAGCAAGGTTCCACCAAAGTGAAAAGAAAGTTGTAGCTAATAAGGGTACTTTTAATGCGCCTACCAACCAAACGTTTGATCTGGTATCTGCCTATTATTTTGCTAGGAGCTTAGATATTTCCAAACTAAAAATAAATGATAAATTTAAACTTAACTACTTTTTGGGCGATGAGATTTCAGCCCTCGAAATCCAGTATGTAGGTAAAGAAACTATTAAAACCAAAATCGGAAACATCAGTTGTTTAAAATTTAGTCCATCTATTAAGCCAGGGCGTATTTTTAAAAAGGACAGCAAATTGTATCTTTGGATCACAGATGATGGAAATAGGGTGCCAGTAAAGGCCGAAGTAGAGATATTGGTAGGTTCAGTTACCTTAGAAATTAAATCTGCAGAAGGTTTGAAGTATCCCATAGGAAAATAAGGGTATACGTTAAAACTGATTATTTGGTTAATTGAAAATACTTAACCAATTGATACAATTAAACAGTTAATAATGATAGAAATACAAGGCACGTTAGTGCATGAGGAGTTGATAAGCGAGAGCTTTGTATGTAATTTAAATAAGTGCAAGGGTATTTGCTGTGTAGAAGGAGACGCTGGTGCACCATTAGAAGTGGCGGAGACTGCAATCTTAGCAGATATCTATCCAAAAATTAAACATTTATTAGCGCCCAAAGGCATTAAAGCTATTGAAGAACAAGGTACTTCTGTAGTAGATCTTGATGGTGATTTGACTACACCTTGCGTTGATGGCAACAAAGAATGTGCATATGTTACTTTCGAAGGAGGCATTACCAAGTGTGCAATTGAGAAGGCTTATGAGCAAGGCTTGGTAGATTGGAAAAAACCAATCTCATGTCATTTGTATCCTATCCGTATTACCAAATATCCTGAGTTTGAAGTGCTAAATTATGATAGATGGCACATTTGTCATGATGCTTGCACTTTTGGTAGGGAACTAAAAGTACCAGTTTATCAATTTTTAAAAGACCCATTGATCAGGAAATACGGCTTAGAGTGGTATACCGAACTTGAGGAAACAGTAAAGAACGGTTAAACTTAAGGGTATTAAAATCCTAAGATTTCTTATTTTCCCTTGTCTACATTAATTCTATAGTACTACTTTTTCTTTTGCATGGAGAAATCTATGAACTAAATTTCATTTATTTTTGATTCTGAATTGTTAAAATTAAATTGCTTATTTGCAAAACAATCACGCTATTAAAAATTCAGTAAATGAAAGGTATAATTCTAGCTGGAGGCAGCGGTACACGTTTGCATCCTTTAACCTTGGCATGTAGTAAACAGATGATGCCTGTTTATGATAAACCGATGATCTATTACCCACTGTCTACATTAATGTTGGCTGGGATAAAAGAAATCCTCATCATCTCTACACCCCATGACCTGCCTAACTTTGAAAAGCTTTTAGGAGATGGGAAAAATTTAGGATGTAAATTTTCTTATGCCGTACAAGCAGAACCCAATGGTTTAGCCCAAGCTTTTGTGATTGGGGCAGATTTTATTGGTGATGATAAAGTAGCACTTGTATTGGGAGATAATATTTTTCATGGCGATGGAATGGCAAAGTTGCTACAGGCAAGTGCTGACCCCAACGGTGGAGTTGTTTTTGCCTACCAAGTTTCAGATCCTGAGCGTTATGGTGTGGTAGAATTTGATGCAGATAAAAATGCCATTTCAATTGAAGAAAAACCACAACAGCCCAAGTCTGATTATGCAGTTCCAGGATTATATTTTTATGATAATTCTGTTGTAGAAATTGCCAAAAATATTAAACCCTCTTCTCGTGGCGAATACGAGATTACAGATGTGAATAAAGTATACCTAGAGCAGGGGAAGTTAAAAGTAGGCGTTTTAAGTAGGGGTACCGCTTGGTTAGACACAGGTACGTTTGCTTCCCTAATGCAAGCTGGTCAGTTTGTGCAGATTATTGAAGAAAGGCAAGGTTTAAAAATTGGTTGCATCGAAGAGATTGCTTACCGTATGGGCTTTATTGATGGCGCTCAACTGAAACAAATAGCTACACCATTGGTAAAAAGTGGTTATGGCGAATACTTGCTTAAAATTTTAAAATAATCCTTTTCCCTTCTTATTTATCCCCTTTATTAATTAGGGATGAGTAAATTTTATTGTTATGTTTGCTTTCTTTAAACGAAAAGAATAGATTGATGAAAGTTGCCTTAATTACTGGTGTTACTGGCCAAGATGGAGCCTACCTTGCAGAGTTTTTATTAAAAAAGGGATACTTTGTGCATGGTATCAAAAGAAGATCTTCTTTGTTCAATACAGATCGTATTGATCATTTGTATCAGGACCAGCATGAGAAAGATGTGCATTTTAAATTGCATTATGGCGATTTAACAGACTCTACTAATCTTATTAGAATTGTACAAGAAACACAACCAGATGAAATTTACAATTTGGCGGCAATGAGCCATGTACAGGTAAGTTTCGAGATGCCAGAATATACGGCTAATGCCGATGGTATAGGTACATTACGCTTATTAGAGGCAGTAAGGATTTTAGGGCTTACCAAAAAAACAAAAGTATATCAAGCATCAACTTCAGAGCTTTATGGATTGGTACAAGCCGTACCACAAAGTGAAACAACACCATTTTATCCACGTTCGCCATATGCAGTAGCCAAAATTTACGGTTATTGGATTACGGTAAATTATAGAGAAGCTTACGGCATGTTTGCTTGCAATGGTATACTCTTTAATCACGAAAGTCCGCTAAGGGGAGAAACGTTTGTAACCCGTAAGATTACTAGGGCAGCAGCAAAAATTGCTTTAGGGTTACAGAATTGTTTGTATCTGGGTAATCTTTCGGCTCAAAGAGACTGGGGACATGCAAAAGACTATATAGAAGCAATGTGGCTAATTCTGCAACAAGAAAAACCTGAAGATTTCGTAATTGCAACTGGAATAACCACTACCGTTAGAGATTTTGTGCGTATGGCATTTGCTGAAGTAGGCATAGAAGTAGAATTCTCGGGTAAGGATGAAAATGAGATAGGTGTTATTATAGATGTTGATCAGGAAAAGGCTAAAAGCTTAGGATTAAAAACTGATCATCTACATCTAGGGACTACAGTAGTTAGGGTTGATGCTAAATATTTTAGACCAACCGAAGTTGATCTATTATTGGGTGACCCAACTAAATCAAAAACACAATTGGGATGGAATCCTAAATATGATTTGCCAGCATTGGTTAAAGATATGATGCAGTCTGATTTACACTTAATGAAAAAAGACGAATATTTGAAGGAAGGCGACTTTAAGACCTTAAACTATTTCGAATAATTGAATAATCAAAATTTTGATAAGCAGATCGAACCATCGATCTGCTATTTTTTTGCCCAATTTGAGTAAAAACCTCTCATATTTTAGTACGATTTTTCTTTTCTATTTGATAATTTAATTACAACACAATCTTTTTATCTCCTTATAGCGTATATGTTTAGGCAACGAATTCATCCTATATTAATTTAATATTAAATTATGGATTGATATTTGTTGTTAAACTCAAGTATGAATATTAAGCGACTCTCTAGCAATGAGCTATCAAGATTATAATTGTAAGAAATGCGGTTCCGTGTTTCACTATCAGGTACCGCGTGGTTTTTTGCTGAAAAACGTTTTGGGTTTTTTGCCCATTAGAATTTACTGGTGTCCAAAATGTACTACCAACAGATACGTTTGGATTAAATCGAAAAATTAAACCTACTTCTTAGGAGATCAATTCTTTATTTTTCAATAAACCGCTAGCTATTAATTGGGCAAAATGTTTAGTAGCAGGTACGCGTTTTAACGTTTCCAAATGTCTAACATGATGAATATCGGTACCAATAAAATCGATTAATTTTTTCTCTACTAATTTCTCCGCAATCGCTTTAATTCCTTTGCCATAATGTTCTGTAAGCGATAGGGCATTAAGCTGTAATTCAACTCCCATATCTTTGATACGGCTATAATAATCAAATTGTTTATGGTAAAATAGATATCGTTCTGGGTGCGCCAACACAATTTGGTAGCCTTTAAGCCCTAAATCGAATATAATATCTTCTAATTTATGTGGCTTCGAGACTTGGCTAAACTCAATCAATAATCGATTGCCTTTAAAAGGCATTACTGTTTTCGTAGCCAAATGATCCTGGAATTGCTCGTCTAAAAAGTATTCTGATGACAATTGTAAAGTGATGCCTTCAGGTAATTTTCCATCTAATAGCGCATGTGCGGTAGTTAAACTTTCTTTTGTGTTGGGATGGATATCAAGGAGGCTGTGTGGAGTTGTAATTAAATGTGCAAATCCTAAGTCTCTAAGTCCGGTGATCAATTGTACGCTGTCGGCTACGTCCCTAGCCCCATCATCAACTCCAGGAATTAGATGCGAATGCATATCTAAGCCTACCGCACTAAAATCGGTATGTGTAGATTTCTTAGAACGATTAAAGAAAAACATAATTTTGGTTTGGGATAATAATTTTATACTAAGCTAAACAAATTGATGGAAGATTTGAGGATTAATGCTTATTGCTTGTCTGCACATGATTTAAATAATCAAACGAACCAAATTATTTTCGTTGGATTTTAAATTATAACATAACCGATCTAAGCTAAAATAACCAAGTTAAGCAATACGAATTGCCATACCTTATCTCGAAAAGGGCTATACTGATCAATTTTATTTAATTATTAATTAATTTTAGTAAGTGTAGTGGTGGCTTTAAGCTCGTATTTCTAATGTTTTGTACTTTTTTTAAAACAATATACTTTATACTTGTTTTAACTATTGGTTAATATTACATTGCAGTTGTATTGAGTAGTTTTGGCAAATGGAAGGATAGGGATATTAAATGAGGAATGCGAATTTTTACAGTCTTTTTGAGTTTTCTCCAGTAGCCATGTGGGTGTATGATGTGCAAACCTTGAAGTTCCTAGATGTAAATCTGGCAGCTGTACAGCACTATGGATATAGCAAGGATGAATTTTTAGAGATGAACATTACGCAGCTAGCGGATGCAAACCATGAGGAGGACCAAATCGTTGAAGCAGGCATTCAAAAAGGCCAGGCAAGTTTACATCAACACAAGAGGTCTGATGGAGCACTGATTTTTGTAGAGTTAGAGAGTAACCCCATTACCTATAATGAGCGGCAGGCTAAAATTGTATTGGCAAACGAAGTTACAGATCGAATTTTGGTACAACGAGCATTATTGTTAAGCGAAAGACGTTTTAAGGCATTGGTACAGGATGCCTCGGATATGATTACCATCTTGGACAAAGATTTTAACTATACCTATGTTAGCCCTGCTTCCCTGCGTGTATTCGGAATACATCCTACAGCTGTAATCGGTACATATGCATTCGATTTTATCCATAGAGATGATATTGAACGCGTTTTATTTGAAGCAGAAACCATTTGGCAAAATAAACAGGTCTTACTCTCGCCTTATCGGTACCGGGATATGGCTGGCAATTGGCTTTGGATAGAAACAAAAGCTACTAATCTGTTAGATGATCCCGCAGTTGAAGGAATTGTCTGTATATCCAAAGATATTACCCAGAGAATAGAGGATGAGAAATTGCTCAGGGAAAACGTAGAACGTTTTAATATGGTGTCTAGAGCTACAAGTGATGTGATTTGGGATTGCGATTTTGCAAAAAATACCATTACTTGGAACAAAGCCGTATGCGACATTTTAGGGTATGATAACTTAGAGCAAACTGCTGTTGATTGGTGGCGAGAGCGTATCCATGCAGAAGATAGAGAACGCGTGATGGATGAGTTAAACAAACAATTGGCAAATGGAAGCGATCTTTGGCTTTCGGAGTATCGTTTTTATTGCGGCAATGAGCAATACAAATATATCTTAGACCGTGGGTTTATCATGAGAACACAATCAGGCGATCCATATCGTATGATTGGCTCTATGCAGGACATCTCATTGCGTAAACAAGAAGAACAATGGTCTAGGTTACTAGAATCTGTTGTCATACATGCCGATGATGGGGTACTGATCACTGATGTTTCTCCCGCACCAGGGCCATTTATCGTTTATGTAAATGATGCGTTGGTTCGCATGTCAGGTTTTACTAGGGATGAATTATTGGGTAGTTCGCCAGCTATATTGCATATCAATCAAGCAGATCAGCCAGCTGTTGCTGTGTTGTATGAAGCTATTGCACAAGGTAAAGAATGCCGAATCGAGTTGCTTAACGAGACAAAAGACGGCAGGCATTATGATGTAAATGTTACCTTATGCCCAGTTCTGGATGAAAAAGATCGGATCTCCAACTGGATTTCTATAAGAAGAGATATCACTGGACAAAAGCAATACATCGCCGCCATAGAAGCACAGAATAAAAGTCTAAGGGAAATCAGATGGATGCAATCTCATGGGGTTCGGGCACCATTGGCTCGCATGATGTCGTTGGTAGCGCTATTGCACACTACTCCAGATCCCAATGCGCAACATGAGCTACTCAACCATTTAGAACAATCCGCTAAGGAATTAGATGTAATTGTTACTCAGATTGCCAATGAAACACCAAAGTTGTAAGTGGTGGTTAATGGGTTGAATTTTTAGTTGGGTATGCATTAAATATTTTAAAGCTCGATGAGTAAATGGCTAATCAATTATGCTTAACCCTCGAGCTTCCCATTCTCAACCAAAAAGTTAAGCTATACTTAACCGCTAATGATTGTTAAATTTTCTATTTACCAAACTCAATAAACTAAACGCTACACACTAAACCTTAACCCCAAACCCCAAGCCTTCATACTACCAATCCAATTTAAGCAGAGAAACCGCTTGTCGCTGTAGCGCAATCTCAACTACCAATTCACCGTTTTTTACATCCATTTTTTTGGCTTTCCCAACTGTTGCGAGCTGGCCAGACTTTTCAAGTGTTGCAATTTGTTCAACACTAGGGTTTTGTGGAGATCCCATTTTCTTCCATACTTCGTAAGAATTGCTGTGCTCGCTATCTATGGTATAGTGCGTAACTGTCACCTTTTTTTTAGGAATACCGCTTAATTGTAAACGAATTTGTTCAGCAGCACCTTGTTGATCAAGATCGTGGTAATTCCATACCATTATGCCAGCTGTTTTTTTGTCTATTGATGCTAGCGCACCAATTTCAGGTTGCTCACCCTGTACGCTTTTTTCTATAATTTCCTCCAGTGGTTTCATCCTATCGCTTTTTACAGCTACTCTTTTGCCACTCATTTTACCAAACATGCGGAAAACATTTAATACGGGTTTGTCTACGCCATTTGTAGCCAAATCTCTAAAGCCATAAAACCAGGGTTGGTTCTCAAACTCAAAAGACCAAGAAACTGCCCCAAGAAAATTAATGCCGTATTTGTCGGCCAGTAAATATTTGCGTGCAAATGATGCTGCTGTATAACTACTATACATTGTGCCATTTCGATAAGCATTTTGCGGATTGGTGGCCATCCCACAAGCGGCACAACCTTCTGGATCGCTTTCTCCAATAATTAATGGAATGTTTTTGGTTTCTGGATAAGAGGCCGCAATCTTAAACCCTGTAGCAATATCTTTCAATTGTGGAGCCATATTCATGCGTACCACGCCATTAACCAATTTAGGCTCTCCCTTGGCATGAAAAAGTAAAGCATCTAAAGGAGCACCCACTTTGCCAGTTGCAGCGTTAGTGCCGCTAATACAATGTTTAATAAAAGCATGGAGCCATTTTTGTGCACCCTCACTTCTTGTGCTGGCAATATCTAATCCGCCAATTTTTGCAGTTGGTAATGCACGTTTTACACCATCTGCAGCATAGTCATAAGTTTTAAAAAATTCCTCCATGGTTCCCTTCCAATAATAGTTGGGTTCGTTCCACACTTCCCAATACCAACTTTCCACTTCTTTCTGGCCATAACGTTCTACACTATGTTTAACCCATTGGTAAACCAGTTCCCTCCATTTATCATAGTCTTTTGGTGGGTAAGCCCAGCCGGTCATAATATCGCCATAAGGGTCGCCAGGCTTCCAATAATGTCTATAAGGTTCAGGATGCGTACTTAACGCTTGCGGCATAAAACCAATTTGGGCAAGTGGTTTCATTCCACGTTTAATATAGGTGTCGAAAATACTATCTATAATTTTCCAGCTGTAAATTGGGTTTCCATTCGCATCTTCTGTATAGGCGTTGGTACTGCCCCATTTTAAAGCCGCTGTGCCATCTCCAGTTACCAATAAACTATGTGCACGTACATAAACCGGAGTAGGGGAAAGTGCTGCCAACTCGGTTAGTAGTTTTTTGCCATCTTTCATATAGGTATAATTTGGCTCGTCGTATCCGAACCATGCCCACATTGGATACATTTCTCCAACAGGCTTATCGAAGTTAATGTCAACAGTTACACTCTTTTCGGGTGTTTGAGCCAAAGCTGACTTTGGTGCCGCCCACAGAAGCAATACTAAGGTTATGATAGGAAATAAGGTTGATTTTTTGTTCATTTTGGTGCTAGGTTTAAGGAGAATAGGGCACTTAAAAACTAGATAATGCTCATATTCATTTATTTGGCACACTAAAATATAAAATAAATGTCAAAATAACGATTAATTAAAAAACTTTAGAGCTAGCTATCAACATACTACTTAGTAGTCAGGTTTATTAACTCAATGCTGTGCACTAAACTTTGTTCTTAAACCTGAGCGGCAGCGGTATGCCATTCTTCATGGCATTTAGCAGAGCGCAGGACTGCTAAGCCACAAGAACCACAGGTTATGCTTTCCTAAAAATTTGGATTTACATCAGATAAGAGGCTATTTTTATTTGAAAAGCAGGTGTAATGCCACAAAAGCGTTAGTCCTGCCCTTTGTTTGATCTTTTTGCCATTTACCTTTTAAAAAATGAGGCGCTCTGGTGGCAAAAAGGATTTACACGCCGGTCAGGTTTAGTTAACTCAATGCTGTGCACTAAACTTTGTTCTTAAACCTGAGCGGCAGCGGTATGCCATTTTTCATGGCATTTAGCAGAGCGCAGGGCTGCTGAAACCTATGAACCACAGGTGGTGCTTTCCTAAAAATTTAGATTTACATCAGATAAACAAGGCTATTTTTATTTGGAAAGCAGTTGCAGTGCCACAAACAACGTTAGTCCCGCCATTCATTTCCTGCCTACCGCAGGCAGGCAATCTTTTTGCCCTTCGCTGCGCTTCAGGATACCAAAAAGGATTTGCACTCCTGTCGGGTTTAGGGAACTCAATGCTGTGCACTAAACTTTGTTCCCTAAACCTGGGCGGCAGCGGTATGCCATTTTTCATGGCATTTAGCAGAGCGCAGGGCTGCTGAAACCTATGAACCACAGGTGGTGCTTTCCTAAAAATCAAGATTTACATCAGATAAAACAAGGCTATTTTTATTTGAAAAGCAGGTGCAGTGACACACACAACGTTAGTCCTGCCCTTTGTTTAATCTTTTTGCCATTACCTTTTAAAAGAAGAGGCGCTTCAGGATACCACAAAGGATTTGCACTTCTGTCGGGTTTAGGGAACTCAATGCTGTGCACTAAACTTTGTTCCCTAAACCTGGGCGGCAGCGGTATGCCATTTTTCATGGCATTTAGCAGAGCGCAGGGCTGCTAAGCCACAAGAACCACAGGTGGTGCTTTCCTAAAAATTTAGATTTACATCAGATAAGAGGCTATTTTTATTTGAAAAGCAGGTGCAGTGCCACAAAAAGCATTAGTCCTACCCTTTATTTAATCTTTTTGCCATTTACCTGCAGCGGTATGCCATTTTTCATGGTATTTAGAGTGCAGGACTGCTGAAACCTAATAACCACAGGTGGTTCTTTCCTAAAAATCAAGATTTTTTTGCTTCAATCTCTCTAAATTTTTATTTGTCATATCAACATTTGGATAAATAAATTAATTATAACAATAAAAAAAATGCAATTCGGTTAAATAAATATTTCCGTATGTTTGTTGTAGCAATATATTAAGCAATAACTGTAACTAAAAATTAAGATTGGCTTTTTATAGAAATCAAACATACCTATTCAATTTCAACTCTACCAATGTTATGAAATTTAAGAAAATCTATACCTTATTGTTTTTCTTTTTTGCATTAATTACTGCCCAAATTGCCGTTGCACAAATCAATTATGCTGATGTAAAAGTTGATGATTTACCAGATACCCAAATCAGACAATTAATCCAAAGAGCTGAATCACTAGGTTTTGATGATCTACAGCTAGAGCAAATGGCTGCCGCACAAGGTATGAAGCCTACAGAAATACAAAAGCTTAGGCTTAGGGTAGAGAAAATTAGAAAGCTTGATGGTAGTGGTACGCCGACTAGCAATATCAGTACATCGACCAAAGAAACTAATAGAAGTAGAACTTATAATAATAGCACAAACAAATCAGATACCACTGGTACAAAGCTCAATAAGAATAACCAGACCGAGCTTAACGATAACAAATCTGTATTGCAAGATCAACGCTTGGTTATGCAAGAGCTGTTTGAAGGATTAAAACCTAAAATATTTGGTGCTGAGCTATTTAAAAATGGCGAAATAACCTTTGAGCCAAATCTGCGTATGGCTACACCAAGAGGCTATATTATAGGTCCTGATGATGAGTTGTTGATTGATATTACGGGCGATAATGAAAAAGACTATCAGTTAAAAGTTAGTCCAGATGGTACAATTAGTTTACAGTATGTGGGTTTAATTGCAGTTGGTGGTTTATCAATAGAACAAGCTACAGCTAAAATCAAAACAGCCATGAGCAGTACTTATCCAGCTTTGCGAAGTGGGCGTACTAAAGTAGCTGTAAATTTAGGCAATATTAGAAGTATCAAAGTGGTATTAACTGGTGCATTGGTTAAACCAGGTACTTATACTTTATCTTCATTATCTACTGTATTTAATGCCTTATATGCTTCTGGCGGACCAAATGAAAACGGTTCTTTCCGTAATATCCAAGTAATCAGGAACAATAAGGTAATTAGTACCATAGATACCTATGATTTTTTGTTAAATGGTATCCAAAAAGGAAATATTCGCCTACAAGATCAGGATGTAATTAATGTACCTGTATACCAAAACCGTGTAGAGGTAACTGGCGAAGTAAAAAGATTTGCCTTATTCGAAACCAAAAAAGAAGAAACCTTACAAGACGTACTTGATTTTGCTGGAGGCTTTAGCAATCAGGCCTATACAGGAAAAGTTAAAATTTTACAGAATACCAATAAAGAACGCAGAATTACCGACGTAGATGCGGCAGCTTTTGGTTCGTATAATCCAAAAAATGGCGATAAATTTATTATTGAGTCTATTTTAGACCGATTTGAAAACCGAGTAGAAATTATCGGTGCTGTTTTTAGACCAGGGCCATTTGAACTAGATAAAGGCCTAACGCTAAAAGGACTTATAACTAAAGCAGATGGCTTAACCGAAGATGCATTTTTGTACCGTGGTTACATCAGCAGGTTAAATACAGATAATACGCCAGCCTTATTGTCTTTTGATGTAGGTAAAATTATGTCGGGTGCTGCTGCAGATATTGCACTACAACGTGAAGATAAAGTAACCATTACTTCGATATTTGATATGCGTGACGAATATAAGGTAAGCATACAAGGAGAAGTGCGGGAGCCAGGTGATTTCGATTATGCCAAGCAAATGCACCTGGAAGACCTCATCCAAATGGCAGGAGGTTTTAAAGAAGGCGCTACGCCAACACGGGTGGAAATCTCTAGACGTGTAAAAAATAGTGATGCCAATTCTGCCTCTGCACGTACCGCTGAAATCTTTGTGGTAAATGTAGATCAAAACCTAAAACTATTGAATACCCAGTTTATCCTAGAACCTTTCGATATTGTATCGGTTCGTAATGCCGAAGGTTATACTGTACAAAGGCAAGTGAAATTAGAAGGGGAAGTATTGTACCCTGGCACTTATACCATTAACCGTAAGGATGAGCGCATTTCTGACATCATCAAGAGAGCAGGAGGATTAACCACCGCAGCTTATGCAGAAGGTGCATCTTTGAAACGCCCTGGTGCAGAAAAAAGCAATCCTACAGCAAAAAATGCCATCAATAACCAAGAAGAAGAAGACAAAAAGCTGTTAAACTTAAAAAGGGTACAACAAAAAGGTTTCAGAGAAATTAATACAGCAGGTACAGCTAATTTACAAGATACCTTATCAGATGATATCCAACAAAAACTAATTCAATCTGACTTGGTAGGGATAGACTTGGTAGAGATATTGGAAAAACCCAACACCAATTATGATCTTATTCTAGAAGATGGAGATGTAATCCGTATTCCTAAAATTTTACAAACGGTTAAAGTTACCGGCGAAGTATTAAACCCAAATGGAATTGTATATAAACAAGGGAAAGGCTTAAAACAATATGTAAATGGGGCAGGTGGTTTTACTTCAAATGCTTTAAAAAGAAATGTGTACATCAAGTATGCGAATGGTTCGGCAGAAGCGGTTAAGAAATTCTTATTCTTTAGGAGTTATCCACGTGTAAGACCTGGTGCAGAAATTATGGTGCCTAAAAAACCATTAAGAGAACCGATGACCACCCAAGCCTGGATTGCCATTAGTACTGGATTAGCATCTATGGCTGCACTGATTATTACTTTGTTTAGGTAAGATGGAGACAATTTTAACCAGATTTAATTGAAGCACAACTAAACTATGGCTAATGAAAATATAAAGAATAACCAAGCAGATACAGAGCAGGGTACATTTGTTAAATCACTATTACAGCTAAGGCATTGGTGGATCTATTTAGGCACCAAGCGCATACTGCTGCTAATAGTGATGTTATTTGCAGGTGTTTTAGCTTTGGCTTACGGCTATTTTAAAAAACCGGTTTACCTAGCTACTACAACGTTTGTATTGGAAAATGGAGAGAGTGGAGGGGGCGGTTTAAGTCAGTATATGGGTATTGCTTCTATGATGGGCATTGATTTAGGTGGTGCTGGAGGCGGTGGTATTTTTCAGGGTGATAATATTATTGAGCTCTACAAATCTCGTAACATGATAGAGCGGGCTTTACTCCATCCCGTTGTAGGCGATACTACCCAACTGCTGATAGATAGATACCTTAAATTCAATCATTATGATAAATGGTTTAATGACCATCAACTGGCAAATACCACTTTTAACTCTTATCAGCAGTTGCTAAAAGACAAAAGAGCCTTTCGCTTAAGGGATAGTATTATGGCGATGGCTGTAGAAAAGATCAATAAGTACAACCTTAGTGTAGGCAAACCAGATAAAAAGCTAGATATCATTAAAGTAGATGTGAAAGCCAAGGATGAGGTTTTTGCAAAAGAATTTAACGATCAGATTGTGAAAAATGTGAATGATTTTTATGTGCAAACCAAGACTAAAAAATCATTAGACAATGTAAATATCCTACAGCAGAAAACTGATGCAGTACGTAAGGGTATGAATGCCGATATTTATGCCGCAGTTGCTGTGGCAGATGCTACGCCACATTTAAATCCCACAAGGCAGGTACAGCGAATGGCGCCAGTACAAAAATCTCAGTTTTCTGCCGAAACAAATAAGGCAATCTTATCAGAACTTGTTAAAAATCTCGAAATGGCAAAGTTCAATTTAAGGAAAGATACGCCCCTAATTCAGGTGATTGATACCCCAATAATGCCCTTAAAGGATAACCGTATTAAGCTTTTTTGGTATCCTTTGGTTGCCATGTTTGGGTCGCTGTGTTTAATAGCAGTATTTTTATTGATCAGGGAATCTTTATTAAGTAAACTACGTTAAAGCCAATTTGAAGATATGAAAATCATTATCCTCAAAGGCGGTTTAGGAAATCAATTGTTTCAAGTTGCTTATGCCTGCTATCTGGCAAAAAAAAAGCAACAAAGAATAACTCTGCTTACGGGTTTATTAGGTAGTTATCAGGCAAAAAGAGCATTCTATTTTTCAGATTATTTTGGGAATGGTAAGGATAACGTTAAAGTGAAATCTTCATTGGTATTGGCCTATTTAATAAGAGTGTTTGCATTTATGTTGGAGCCGCTTTTTCCGAGGTCTATCTTTATGGAAAGTTCAAAAAAGTATAGTAGCGAACAAAACCTACAATCTGCTTTTATAATTGATGCCTATCTACAAAACTTTAACGATTCGGATTATTTTCATTTTTTGCTTCACGATCCATCATTTGCAGAGTTTTTGAAGGCCAGCCTGAAGCCTTATTTTGATCCATGGCAAAAAGAGGTATTAACCCAATCCATTTGTTTACATATTAGAGGAACAGATCTTAAAAACCTATTCAACGAAGCGGCACTTAAACTAACCGTAAAACAACTTTTAGATCAATTGGCGGGTCAGTATTCAACAGAAACAATTACAGTAGTTACCGATGATGTGAACTTTGCGCAAACATTAATAGCGCCTGCAGCAAAAGTTAGCTTCCAATCAAAAAACTGGCAAGTCGATTTTCTGACCTTGGCCAACGCCCGTTTAATGGGTTTAATTGATAGTACCTTTTCTATTTGGGCAGGTCTTTACGGATTGATCGTTGTACAACAAGGTACCATGGTGGCCAGTCCATTATGTATTCAAAAGTATCCGCTGTTAAGTTATCTGCATCAACAAGAAAAAATTAAAAGTTTGGAGGATACCCCATGGAAATAACCTTTTTTCTACTGGCACTCAATACTATTTTTTTTGGAGCTACCCTCTTACTCCGCTTCCATAGCCTTATTGGTTTGTTGGCTACTATTTATTTGTTAATCTGGACTATCGCTATTTATTTATTTGTAATTTTTAGTGCCATCTCTATTCCATTTTTAAGCTATACAGGCATCTGCATGATTTACTTGCATTTGCTGGCGGTATTACTAGCCACATTTGTCACTTTTAATGCTTACCATACTGTATTTACTGCAGCCTTATTCCAAATTACAGTTCCGCGTTTCTATTTCATTTTCTTAGCCTTAACTACCATCGGTATTGGTATGGTATGGTATACTACAGATGTGTGGACTTTTTATGTCCAAAATCAATTGGCAGAAATGCGGGGAGAAATTCTAGATCAGAACATTACCGTAAACCGCTACTGGAAGTTTATGGGCAATTTTGTTTATCCCTTAGCCATTATTGCACCGCTGTATTTTTTTAGACAACAAAAAAATGTATTGGTATTAATCGCAGTGGTGCTGCTCGGGGCTTTATTGTCTTTTTCTAATGGTGGCAAGGGTAACCTGTTAATCGTAATTTTATTATTAATGGGAGGTATCATTTACTTCCTGTACCACCGTAACGTAACTTTTCCGGCTGTGCTCAAAAAAACGGTGATTTTACTTGGAGTAGCAATGCTAGGTTTCTTTTATTTTATCAATTCTACCAGAGTAACCGAAGAAGAAGGTTTTTCTATTGGCGATTCGCTTACCCTGTTTAACCAATATTTCACCAATTCTATTCCATCTTTTTGCCAATGGATCGAATTAAACGATATACCTCTTATTGATTTTAAAATCGGACAGACGGCTATACTAAGAGAAGCAGGCTCTTTTGTTGGTATTTCTAATCCTAGAGTAATTGATCAGCAAGTGGTTAATATCCCACAACGTTTTAATGTATATACTGCTTTTGCCGATTCGATGACCGCCTTTGGTTGGATAGGCTCTGTGCTTTATTATGTGCTGATCGGTGCAATAATAGGTTTGATTGATTTGGTGCCACGTAAAGATCAGACCTTGTTTTTATTTGCTACATTTTTCCTTTTTGCTTGCTACAGCTTGTTTACAGATATCTTTTTTTACATGATCGGTTCTTGGATTTGCCTTTCCTTTTACTGGTTGTTTAACCTTAACTTTTCTTTAAAGGATGACACCGCAATCGACATATAAATTAGCCCTAAACGATATAGCAGTGGTAATTACCTCCGCTTTATACGTAGACAAGCTTGGCCAATCGCTAAACAGTATAGACCCTTTCCGTTTACAACGTTTGCAACAAACCATTGCGGCTATTCTAACATTTAAATTCACCAAAATTATAGTGTTGGATGCGAGCTTAACCGATGATTTTGTTGCTCCAACGACAACAGGTGCAAAAATAGATTTTGTTCAGATTAAAAGCACCTTGCACAAACACCCTAATGAATACCAAGTGTATGGGCCATCGAGACTGGAGATAGATTTGATGGCAAATGCTCAAGCAACGTTAAATCAACTACTTGCAGGTTATACCCACATTATTAAATTATCAGCAGGTTATAGCGTGGGCAACTTAGATGTAATTCTTGCAAGAGCAAGTAGTGGTGTAGTATATCGTTTTGGCAATCCCTTAAGGCGTAAGGTGAGGTTCTGTCTATCTAGTTTTTATATCCTCCCAACTGCAGAGTTCTTATCATTTATCAGCTATGCTGCGGGGAAAATAGATATGGTGACTAAAAAATACCCACTAGAAGCCGTGCTTTTCGATTTTATACAAACATTAAAAACCCGATCAATCGCAATTGATTACCCTATAATTAATGCTACTTTTTTATCGAGCCAAACCAATTCCAATAACAGCTCATTTAAAATTAAATTAAAAATATACCAAGTACTAGCGAGTTTGGGTTTATATGCCCGAGCTGTAGGCGAAATTAAGGATTATACTAAATCATTTAGAGATGAATAAGCCATTGGTATCCATAATAACTCCGGTATATAATGCTGTTCAATTTATCGATGAAACGATTGCTACTGTTGTGGCACAAAGTTATACCAATTGGGAGCTGTTATTGATTGATGATGCCTCAACAGATCAATCTTATATAAAATTGCAGGAATGGGCGAGAAAAGATACAAGAATACAACTGCTACAGCAGCCCTTAAATAAAGGGGTGGCCGCGGCTAGGAATGTTGGATTAGCAAATGCAACAGGGAAATATATTGCTTTTTTAGACAGTGACGATTGCTGGGACGAAGGTAAACTTATCGTGCAGGTTAATTTTATGGAGAGCCAGAACTTAGCCCTTAGCCATACGGCCTACAGAAAAATAGACAGTTCGGGAAATGTAATTGCTGCCAAGATTAAAGTAGACAATCATGTAAGTTATAGCCAATTACTTAAACACAACCAAATTGGGTTTTTAACGGCAATGTATAACCGATCTTTAATTGGCGAAATGTATTTCAAGCCTATTGGACATGAAGATTTTGTGTTTTGGCTCGCTATTTTAAAAAGGGGATATGGAAGTTACGGTATCAACTCCGTATTGGCCTCTTATCGGGTACATGCCAATTCTATTTCTCATCATAAATTGAAAGCAGCATCTTTTACTTGGAACATTTATCGACAGGTAGAAAGATTATCCTTGGTACAAAGCCTTTATTATTTTACTCATTATGCCTTTAGTTCAGGCATTAAATTCCTTAAACGCTAATGGAGATTTTATTAACTGGTAGTTCGGGGTTTTTAGGCAGTCACATTCACTTGGCACTGCAAAAACATAATGTATTTACAATCGGCAGAGCCGCTTGCAACAATTTAATTTGCGATTTTACTGTAGGCGTGCCTTCCTTGCCAAATGTTTTTGATATCGTGGTTCATTGTGCGGGTAAGGCACATAGCATCCCTAAATCAGCAGCCGAAAGACAAGCTTTTTTTGAGGTGAATGTAAAAGGAACAGCCAATCTATTGCAAAGTTTAACAGCCAATCTACCTCGTTGTTTTGTACTGATCAGCTCAGTCGCTGTATACGGATTAACCAAAGGGAATGATGTTCATGAATCTGCTCCTCTTTTGGCAACAGATGCCTATGGTTTAAGTAAAATAAAAGCCGAGCAAATGGTGTTAGACTGGTGCAGTAAACATAATGTAAAGTGTAGTATTTTAAGGTTGCCGCTTTTGGTAGGTTTAAATCCGCCAGGTAACCTTGGCGCAATGATTAATGGTATTCAAAAAGGTTATTACTTGAACATTGCCGGCGGTAAAGCCAGAAAAAGTATGGTTTTTGCTGCAGATGTTGCTTCGGCTATACTTCGTGTAGCATCGCTAGGGGGCATTTACAATCTCACAGATGGTCAACATCCTTCATTTGCCGAATTGAGCAATGCTATTGCCGCCAGCCTTCATCGAGCCCAGCCCATTAGTTTGCCACTATGGCCAATTAAAGCATTGGCGCTTTTGGGAGATGCGTTGGGTGCTAAATTCCCAGTAAATTCTCCAAAATTGGCCAAACTAAGCTCAGATCTCACCTTTAACGACCAAGCCGCACGCAAGCAGTTCAATTGGAGCCCAAAGCCCGTGCTTAGTCTATATCATCATCAATCCATCAATCGCTAAATAACCTAATGACATTAACAACTTGCCTATATATCGTAATTGCACTTTTTGTGATCGAGTTGCTCTACTTTAAAATCGCTACACATTTTAAGATTATCGATCAGCCAAACCACCGAAGCTCTCACCAAGTTGTAGCCATTAGGGGTGGAGGCGTGATCTTTACCATTGCTGCATTGATCTTTTTTGTACTCAACCAGTTTCAATATCCATGGTTTATGTTGGGCCTAGTGCTCATTACTTTCATCAGTTTTTTAGATGATGTATTTACACTCAAGAGCAGGTTCAGATTAAGTATCCATCTCTTGGCAGTATTGCTATTTGCGCTATCAGTAAACCTATTACAACTACCTTGGTATTGGCTCGGCTTTGCCTTGTTCTTTATCATTGGCACTATCAATGCTTACAATTTTATGGATGGTATCAATGGCATTACCGGTAGCTACAGTTTGTTGTTGGTAGCCACGATGTATTATCTCAACAACAATGTAATCAGTTTTACCAGCGATGCCCTTTTAATTACTACTGGGCTATCTCTTTTGGTTTTCAATTTTTTTAATTTCAGGGTAAAGGCCATATGTTTTGCAGGCGATGTAGGCAGTGTGAGTATCTCTTTCTTATTGTTATTTTTTTTGGCACAACTCATTTTAGAAACATATAATTTAAACTATATCATGCTTTTCATCTTGTATGGTTTAGATGTGGTAAGTACCATCTTATTTAGGCTGATCCGCAAAGAAGATGTATTCGAAGCACATAGAAGGCATTTTTACCAATATTTGGTCAACTCTTGCAAAATTCCACACTTGATGGTTGCTACTGGCTATCTATTTTTGCAATTAGGTGTTAACCTGCTCCTTATTTTTATAGTCAAAGATTCGGCTACACTAGGTTTAATCATGGTGTTATCTGCAATTACTGTGTTTTTAAGCATAAGGTTTAAGTTAGAAGGAGCCAAGTCATTACTGGGAGAAAAGGTTTGGAAGAGGTAGCAAACATTTTTGATCAAAGCTTGCAAAATGCATACACCAATAGTTCAATCCTGATGTAAGGATTAACACTGCAATTTCTGGGAATTGGGTACTAAATGGATAAAGTTGATTTAGCCAAGCCATTTCTCAGGCATCTAGCAGAAGAATTAAATTACTAAACACGATGCAGCGTGTGCCTATATGTTTAATTTTGTTTTTAATGGTTAAACAATTACATGAATGAAAGATATTGCAATATTAATTGGCGGAAAAATTATCAATGGTCTATTTGGACTATTGCTTTTCCATGTCATAAAGCAAGTTCTATTTCCTTCAGTATATATCGAATTTTCTAACTGTTTAGCGGTTCTTACACTTTTGGCTACTTTTTCTGCTGGTGCCATTAGCGGATTAATGTTAAAACAGGCATTCAATTCTAAAGAAAATACGGGCATCATTTTATATTGGACTGCCTTTTTCCTACTGATCAGTGTACTGGTAATAGAAGTGTTTATAGCTACTAAACAGTTTCCTTCCGTATATAGAGCACAAGCTTACGCTTATCTTTTTACCAATCTTTTTGTAGGTGTTGTACTCATCGACTTCCAATTGAAACAACAGTTTGTTCGGATGTTGGTATTAGATTCCCTTCGCTTAATCGTTCCGCTGCTGGTTATTGTAATCCTCAGCAAATTAATGGCATTACAGTACCTGGCTTTAGCAAAGGTATTGTGGTTATTGGTATTAGGGAATGTATTTGGCACTGCCTACTTTTTAATCAAGCTTAGGGTAGATCCTTCCTCACTCAAAGACTTAAGTTACTTTCGCAATAACTGGAAATCAGACCTACTCTATAGTTTCTGGTTTAGTGCCTTCAATGCCCTAGCGCAATTGGTAATTACTTTCGATAGGCAGTGGATTGCCAAGAACCATACCGAATTACTAGCTTCAAAAATTGCTTATACTGCCGATCAAATTACACGTATTGCAAATGGCATCTTATTTCCCATCAATACCAAGCTATCAAGCCAACTTGGTGTTTTAGTTAGAGAAAACAAAATTAATGCTTTTAACCGTAGCCTAAGGTTTGGTGCATTTTTATCTATAGGCATGGGATTAGCCTTAGTAGGGGCCTTATGGCTTGCTCTTTTTATAGCCAATTATTACCAGTTAGATTTTGCTATAGCCACCCCTACCGCTGTTATTTATGGCATTGGAGCCTCTTTATATCTCTCTGCATTGATTTTGCAAAAAAGATTTGACTATACCAAGTATAAATCAGTGCCCACACTCTTTTTATTGCTTGCCCTACTAACAGGCCTGTTTGGTAAATGGTCATTCCTTTCCGGATTTGGAATCTATCCTTTTGTAAATATTTTATTCTTTGTGTTTATAGCTGCGGCAAGTGAAGGGCTGAGGAAAAAACTGGTGATGGATAGTTAAAGAAATGATTAACCTCTTTCAAATTAGCAAAATAAAGAAACGTCATCTCGACGATAGGAGAGATCTATGCAGTAAAACCCCTCATCATCGCAATGCAGCCTTAAATATTTCGGCAGTTGAGACACCAGCCGATAGGAAATAACGACACGTCATCTCGACGATAGGAGAGATCTATACAGCAAAACCCCTCATTTTGCAAACATGTGGTAAAACTGGATGACTGAATTTATTCAAATCAAATCAAGAATTTGATGTTTTTAGAGCGCAATGACAGTACAATTATTAATGTCAGTCCCGCTAAACGCTTTACTCCCTACGGTCGTGCCCGCTTATATCGGGGCTAGCTAACAGAAGCTTGTGTATCAAAGCCCCTCATCATTGCAATGCAGGGGTTAAATATTTCGGAAGGTGAGACACTGGCCGATAGCAAAAATAAAGAAGCGTCATCTCGACGACAGGAGAGATCTGGGAGGGAAGCCCCTCATTTTGCAAACATGTGGTAAAACTGGAAGACTGAATTATTCAAAGCAAATCAAGAATTTGATGTTTTTAGAGCGCAATGACAGTACAATTATTAATGTCAGTCCCGCTAAACGCTTTACTCCCTACGGTCGTGCCCGCTTATATCGGGGCTAGCTAACTGAAGCTTGTGTATCAAAGCCACTCATCATTGCGCTGCAGGGGTTAAATATTTCGGCAGGTGAGACATTAGCCGATAGCAGAAATAAAGAAACGTCATCTCGACGACAGGAGAGATCTGGGAGGGAAGCCCCTCATTTTGCAAACATATGGTAAAACTGGACGACTGAATTTATTCAAAGCAAATCAAGAATTTGATGTTTTTAGAGCGCAATGACAGTACAATTATCAATGTCAGTCCCGCTAAACGCTTTACTCCCTACGGTCGTGCCCGCTTATATCGGGCTAGCTAACAGAAACTTGTGTATGAAAGCCCCTCATCATTGCAATACAAGGGTTAAATGTTCGGAAGGTGAGACACTAGCGGATAGCAAAAATAAATAAGCGTCATCTCGACGATAGGAGAGATCTGTAAGGGAAGCCCCTCATCATTGCAAACATAAGGTAAAACTGGAAGACTGAATTTATTCAAAGCAAATCAAGAATTTGATGTTTTTAGAGCGCAATGACAGTACAATTATCAATGTCAGTCCCGCTAAACGCTTTACTCCCTACGGTCGTGCCCGCTTATATCGGGGCTAGCTAACAGAAACTTGTGTATGAAAGCCCCTCATCATTGCAATACAAAGGTTAAATGTTCGGCAGGTGAGACACTAGCGGATAGCAAAAATAAATAAGCGTCATCTCGACGATAGGAGAGATCTGTAAGGTAAACCCTTCATTTTGCAAACATATGGTAAAACTGGAAGACTAAATTTATTTACAGCAAATCAAGAATTTGATGTTTTTAGAGCGCAATGACAGTACAATTATTAATGTCAGTCCCGCTAAACGCTTTACTCCCTACGGTCGTGCCCGCTTATATCGGGGCTACATAACAGCAGGTAGTGAATGAAACACTCCTCATTTAGAAAAAAATAACATACGTGAAAATGGATTTATACTGAGCGTTGTGATATATCTTGTTGCTTTTTAAATGCCTTTACAATGTATTTTAGTGATAGGGCATAAATAATCGCAACAGTTAAAATGCAAAAAAGTACTGCATGGTCTCCAAAAAGATCAGCGCAATCGGATAGAAAAACCCGTAGCTTATAACCAGCACCATCATCACTCATCAGCCACATTGCAACCATAGCTACAAGGTATTCAAAAATGATAGTGCTTAACATAATTAACCATAATTTTCTAAAAAGGGGCCTTCTGTTAATTAACGATAATAAAATGAGCGTCCAAAATATGAAAACTACAATAAATAGGGGGCTTATTGCGATAAAGAACAAGCCTGCATAACCAGAATCGTTAGGCAGTGCCGCAAAGGATGCCAATAAAGCAATTAGTGTGGTAAGCACTGATAGCAGTAGTATAGGTTTAAATTTGATTTCCATTTAGCTAAGCTATGTTCTCCATCTCTTTATTATAAAAACGCTTTTGCAAAAGCCATAAACTTTGTATGCTGTATTGCTGAGTGCGGTTAAGATACAAATGCTACAGATTCATCTTTGAAATTGGTAGAAATGCTTACTCATTACAAAAGGTATTTGATTTGCAGAAGACAATGCCATACTGCGCAGCTAAGACATTTGTTATGGCCGGCATTTGTTAGGTTTAACCTACCGTATCTTCATTGATAAAATCATATTGATGGGCTATAAGATTTTTTAAATATTCATCGAAACTACCTGCAATTACCTTAAATTCATCCGGGTCATGTAAAAACCTCACAATTTGCCCTGGTTTCCCCTTGTCTGACGGACTGAAGTCAATAAATAATTGTGATGTTCCACCATTGTTTGAACAGTCTGAAAAGTGAAGCCATTTTAGGGAACTGGAATGACGGGTGATTTTATCATCAATTTCAAGTCCCTCGTATTTTCTATCAATGTAATCTGAATAGTATTCCATTGCTTGGTTTTGATTGGCTACGATTTCTCTTGAGGATAATAAATAATAGGGGTACTCTTCAACATCAGAGCCAAGCAAATAAAAAGATATCTCTTCTCCTGCATATTCCCTCCAATAGGTTCCATCAACATATTCTAGCATACCAATCAGCGTATCGGGGATATTGGGGTATATATATATTAATTTTTCAATGTCTTCTTGTAATGCACCATGTTTTATTTTTTCGAAATGTTCCCAATCTTTCTCTGCACCATTTTCAAAATACGCTTTTTTAAGCCCTGATAAGTATTGTTTAAGTAATTCCATTATCTTTCTGTTATCCCAATCAATTTTCAATCTTTTAAAACTTCTAGCTAAACTATCTCATAATTTGTCAAGCTCTGCAAATCTTTCTGAAATCTGTGCTTCTACTGCTCTAAATATACAATGAATAGAGATACTTCTAACATCTGATTATTATTCGTAGCGTTTGAATTACAATTCGTTAGATCTTGCTGAATTTGTACTAAAATTTTGCCATGAACTTATGGCTTTGTAAAATAAATCGATCGGATGAATGCCGTTTTACTGCCCCAATCAAATTGCCCAAACCTAAAGGGCAACAAGGAGAGCAGGGCTGACGTAAGCGATCTGCAACTGCATTCTTTTTCTAAAAACAAAACCTTGCTCTTCGCCCTTTCGGCTCTTCGCATTAAACAGCTATTTTAACAATCCATTTATTTTAAGATAGTTGGCTGAGTGCTCAGTTTAATAACAACCCATTACATTTTACTGATTTGTACTAAAATTTTGCCAAGAGCTCATGGCTTTGTAAAATAAAACTGATCGGATGGATGCCCTTTTAGTGTCATTCGATGTGCCCAAACCTTAAGGGCAGTAAGGAGAGCAGGGCTGAGGTGACCGATCTGCAATAACATTCTTTTCCAAAAAAAACCTTGCTATTCGGTCTCTCCGCTATAGCGCTAAGCAATACCCGATATTTCCGCCTTGCAAATACCCAATAGCGGGTATTGTACATCGCTGCAAATTCCCCTACAATTGTGCATAAATTCCATTATAATGAAACTTAATTCCCTTAATACTTTACTGGGTAGCATGCTTGTGCTGTTTTTATGCTGCACTAGCGGCGCATTTGCACAGATTGGCAATTTTGTAGTTCCAAACGGACATTCAGGAGGTATCAAAGCAATAAAAATCGACAATCAGGCTAAGTATGTGTACAGCATGGAAGCCGAAAAAGTAATCATGTGGGATGCCAAAACCAACGAACAGCTGTATACTTTTATGCTCAATGCCAACCGAGTTGATGAATTAGCAATTAGCCACGACGGTACTAAAATCGCCATAGCCATGAATTCTAGGATCATCTGTTTTTCTACCGTTACCGGTAAAGAATTATTTAAAACGAGCTATTATTACTACGAATCTGTTGCCTTTTCTTTCGACGATAGTAAGTTATATAGTATCAACGATGGCATTGTTGAAATCGATGTTAAAACTGGCGACGAAAAGCGGTTGGTAAAGAGTGATTTTTCTTTTATTAATGCCAGAACAGAAGTAATTGATGGTACACACCTACTGATACACAATGACCATGGCTGGCAAAGGTGGGATATACAACAGGTAAAAATGGAAGCTGAGGTAAAACTACCTCAACGTGTTTTTAGGCATACCTATTTGCCACAATATGGCTATATAGCGGCCAACTCTAACACCACTCAATTAGAGATTAGGCAAATAAGTACTGGAGAATTGGTTAAAACATTTCCTATAGGGGGTAATGACTACATTATAGTGCCATCTGTAGATAGCAAGGAATTGATTCTAAATACCGGCGGATATAATAACGCAGTGTATAGTCTTTACAACGCTACGCTCCAACCTCTAAAGGCACTAAAGTCGGCATCGCAAACTTCTTTGGGCTATTTCTATGGCGGCAAATCAAAATTATTTTCTGCCAGTTTTGCTGATGTAAGTCTGGTGGATACCAAAAATGATAAACTCTTAAGTTTGTTTAAAAGGCAGGTGGCCAATTTGGGAGGTGATATTTTCAGTTCGTTAGAATATAACCATCGTACCGGTGTACTCAATATCTTAACAGATGGTATCGATTATAAAAGCATCAATCTGGTTAAACTAATGCCCTTTAGACATCAAACCATTAAAGAAGCAGATTTAATGGCATTTAGCCCAACGGGAGATACGGTAGCGGTTTTTGATGATAGGACTGGCTTTGTTAAAAATATACGTACAGGTAAAATGATATGGCCCTCAATTAAATTACCAGAGGAAGCGGCAGGGGCTGAGCGTAACAATTTCTTTTTTAGCAAAAATGGCAATTTTGTTTACTACTGTACTTTTTCTATTCCTAAACAAATGAATACCATGCGGAGGCTTAACGTAAAAACTGGGCTTAGTGAGAGTATGTTTAGTTTTTTAGGATCTGATATTCCCTATCTTCATCCAGATAAAGACCTTCTCGCAGCATTAGAGGTGGGTTATAAGGTACGTCGTGCTAAAGTATGGAATGTAAATACAGGCAAAGTGCTTTTCGAAAAAAACCTAGCCGAAGATGGTTATTATTCCCATATTACCCTCTCTCAAGATAAAAAGAAACTTTTGCTGATCGATGCAAATACGCTATATACCTACGATTTAGCCAATGGTGCCTTATTATCTACTGCAAAAGCCAAATTTAATGGTACAACTGGTATGTATGGTTCTAACCCAGATCAATCATTGATACTGCTGGCAGATGCGGGCATGTTAAGTGCCGTAAATGCCAAAGGCGAACTACTGTATAAAGTTAAAGCCCATAACGCAGAAGTAAGGCGCATCTTGTTTTCTCCTGATGCCAAAACTGTCTATACCGTAGGTTTAGATCAGAATATTAAAGTTTGGGAAGCCAGCAGCGGCTTATTGCTCGGTACTTTATATCTTTTTAACGATGGTAATGATTTTGTATTTCTGGATGCTTATGGCAGGTTTGATGGCACGCCAAATGGGATCAAAAGAATGTATTATTATAGCAATAGAATAAAGATCCAGTTAGATGTGGTATATGAGGTTTTCTATACGCCAAATCTTTATCAGCGTTTGGTTACGGGCGAGCGCTTTGCGCCCATTAACATGAACATTAATCCGCTGCCAGTAGTAAAAATGGTTTATGAACAAAAAACCAGAAACCTTACGGTAGAAGAGGAGAAGCCCATTTACCTCAATAATTCTGGTATCGCCGAGCTGACCATCAATGCCACTGCAGAGAACGATAAGGTTGATGAGATTCGTCTATTCCACAATGGCAAAGCCGTAAATTTAGCTACACGTGGCCTTTTTGTAACCGATAACACTACAGGTGCCGATTCAAAAAAATACACCATCAATTTGTTGCCAGGGGTAAATACCTTTAGGGCGATAGCTTTAAATAGCCAACGTACCGAAAGTTTACCCGATGAAATTATGGTAAACTATCAAGTTGGTAATGAGGTTGCCGTGAAGCCGAGCAATACCGTGGTTAGCAAAGTGGCTGCAATTGAAAAAAGTGCCACTTTACACCTCATTGTAGTGGGCATCAATACCTATCAAAACCCCAAGTTATCTCTTAACTATGCCTTGGCAGATGCTACTGCGCTTAAAGCGGCATTAGAAAAAGAATCTAAAAGCTTAGTGAGCAATCTCAGAACCTATTTCATCACCGATTTACAAGCCAATAAAAAAGGGATTACCGATGCCTTTGCCGAAGTACAAAAAAATGCAAAGTCGCAAGATGTATTTATATTCTATTATGCTGGGCATGGGGTAATCTCTGAGCAGAATAAAGAGTTTTACCTAGTGCCTACAGATGTAAGCGATTTAAAAAATGTAGATCAGATGTTAAAGGAAAAAGGAATTGCCGCACAGCTGATCCAAGATTATGCGGTAGGGATACAGGCTCAGAAACAACTCTTTATCTTGGATGCCTGCCAAAGTGCTGGTGCTTTTCAACAATTGTTAACTGCTGATGCCAACCAACAGAAATCTATAGCCATGGTAGCCAGAAGTACCGGGACACATTGGATGGCGGCAAGTGGCGCACAGCAGTTTGCGAATGAATTTGCACAATTGGGGCATGGCGCTTTTACCTATGTGCTATTGCAGGCCTTAAAGGGAGAAGCTGCCAATAATCAAATGGTTACCGTAAATGGTTTAAAACAATTTTTACAAGTAAAAGTACCCGAACTGATGAAGAAGTACAATGGTACCGCTCAATACCCTGCAAGTTATGGTTTGGGTAGCGATTTCCCAGTTGGTTTGTTGCAGTAAGGTTAAGGATTTACTCATTTAGAAAGCGGAAAGACTAGAGTTGAAAGACTAAAGAGGTACTGTCATCTCGCCAAAGCCCCGCCATCTCGAAGGCTGTTTAGCGGAAAGAGCTGTAAGTTTAAGTTCATCGTAACAGATTCCTCCTCGTACCTCGTTCGGATCCGATAGCTATCGGATGACGGTTCATTAAGTGTCATCTCCTCAACGTGGCGTCATCTCGAAGGCTGTTTAGCGGAGAGAGCTGTAAGGTTAAGTTCATCGTAACAGATTCCTCCTCGTGCCTCGTTCGGATCCGATAGCTATCGGATGACGGTTCATTAAGTGTCATCTCCTCAACGTGCCGTCATCTCGAAGGCTGTTTAGCGGAGAGATCTGTCAAGTTAAATTCGTTGTATAGATTTCTCCTACGTCGAAATGACGGTTCAATTAAGTGTCATCTCCTCAACGTGGCGTCATCTCGAAGGCTGTTTAGCGGAGAGAGCTGTAAGGTTAAGTTCATCGTAACAGTTTCCTCCTCGTGCCTCGTTCGGATCCGATAGCTATCGGATGACGGTTCATTAAGTGTCATCTCCTCAACGTGCCGTCATCTCGAAGGCTGTTTAGCGGAGAGATCTATAAGGTTAAGTTCATTGTAACAGATTCCTCCTCGTGCCTCTTTCGGATCAGATAGCTATCGGATGACGGTTCATTAAGTGTCATCTCCTCAACGTGCCGTCATCTCGAACGCTGTTTAGCGGAGAGATCTGTTAGGAGCGTGCTATCTATTACAAGCTCCTCCGCAGGCGCTCTAACTCTTCTACCTGTTTTTTTAGAATAGGAATTGATTTCTTTGCAAAAGCAGTAAGCTCATTATCCATACCATGGATGGCTTGTAACTTCATCAGCCTGGTCATTTTGTTAAAGTGAATTGCCGATTGGGCAGCATAGCCTTTATCAAATCCATTACCATTTTTTGCATTTAAATTTTGAAGTAGCTGTTGTTGCGCTGCAGTTAGTTGAGCAGATAGCTTAATGTTTTTAGGTTGTGCAATCTTGATTAGTTCTACATTGGTTTGTCCATAGACCTCCAACATAGTGGTGGCAAATGTTTGAACTGTTGCGTTTGAGCTTTTTGCTAAAGCTGTTTTACATAATTCTAACTGAAATAAGCCAGCTTCGGCTGCATCAAGGGCGAATTCTGCATCATGCTCCGAGGCATACATATCCTTGTCAATGTTGTTGCTAATCGTATCCTCGATTTTAGTTAAGTCGGTCGCAATTGCCTTAGCCTTTTTGCTCTCTGGCCGGCAAGCTGCTAGGATGCAATTAACAATTAATATAGCGCTCACAAATCTTAATCTATTCATTAAATTTCTGAAGAAAGGTCCTTAACAGCCCTAAAAGGTAGAAATAATTTTGCAATTTTGATGGGCAAATTGATATTTATAGTAAAGTAGCTCCCTTAGCTCATGTTCGTTAGTTAAATTTTCCAATAATTTATTACATCGTTGTTTCCAGCTGCAAGCCAAAAGCTTGGGCATAAAAAAACCTAGTCGTTAAACTAGGCTCTTTTCAATTAGGGATCATGGTGTTATTTCATTGCTTTCTGGATATTTTTGATCATATCCAAATGTGCTTTAACAATCGGAGCAGTTTTGCTGGCGAATGCCATTAACTCTGCGTCCTTGCCATCTTTAGCTTGTTTCTCCATCAAATCCAAGGTTTTCTGATGGTCATCCACCATTAAATCGATGTATTTTTTATCGAAATCTGCACCTGCTTTGGTATTTAAATCGTTCAATGCTTTTTGATGATCTTCGGCTAAGGTAGCTGGCAAGGTAATGTTTTTAGCCTGGGCTATCATTTTCAGCTCTTCGTTGGCTTTACCGTGGTCGCCAACCATCATGGTTGCAAATTCTTTAACTTTAGCATTACTACTTTTTGCCAAAGCTGCTTTACTTAACTCTACCTCTGCCAAGCCACCTGCTGCGGCTTCTGTAGCAAATTCTGCATCATCTTCTGCTGCGGCTATGCCACCTGTACTCGCTACATTGCTTGTAGAATCTTTAGCCTCGTTTAAGCTGTCGGCAGTTTCTTTTGAATCTTTGTTTTCGCTGTTGCAAGCCTGTAAGGATAGGGCCGCGATTGCGATCATTGCAATTAATCTTAATTTTTTCATGTCTTTAATTTTGTTTCGTTTGGTGAACACGCAGATGCTCAAAAGGTTTTAGGTTTTTATAAGGATGAAATTTCTGGGATATCGACTTTTGGTATTAATTCGAATATGTAAACCGAGAAATGGTCAGTTTACCTCACCATCAAAGTTAGTAGGAAAGGCTAATGCAAACCCCTTCCGATGAAGGTTGGAAAAGGTCCACCTTAAAGAGAAGGGAATAAAGAACTATGGGTTAAACCCGGTTGCTATACCTCACCCACAACTCGTGACGTCATCTCGACGTTAGGAGAGCTCTGCTAGAAAGAGCTGAAAGGCAAAAGCTGAAAGACTAAAGAAGTATCGTCTTCTCTACCACATCCCGTCATCTCGACGATAGGAGAGATCTGTAAGGTAAATACATCATATACCTCACCAAGCCTTTATACGATCGGTTGGTGTCTCACCTGCCGAAATATAGTGGCGCTAGGTTAACCTCACCCCATCATAGGTTGTGGTTTTGGAAAGACAATACACGCCCCTCTCCTGAAAGAGAGGGGTATAAAGAGCTGTGGGTTAAACCCAGTGTCCTTATTGCCTCACCCACAACTCGTCACGTCATCTCGACGATAGGAGAGATCTGTTAAGTTGTACTCGACGCGTAGCTTACCTCGTCGGCTGCTGTCTCACCTGCCGAAATATAGGAATTAACAATGCTACCAATTACCGCAAAGATAAAAGGCGCAAAAAATGCTGTTTTTTGTATAAAGTACTCGCAAGAAAACAATTGATCAGGAAATGAAGTTTGTTAGCAAGAAAGTAAAATCAATCCCTAAGTTAATGACAGCAGCAAAAATTTTAGCCTATCTCATTTCAAAAGATACACAGAAAGTTTGGGAGGCAGCTTGTGCCATCATAGCCATGGGGCAGGATCATACCAAAATTGAACCATTTATTAGTCACCTACCACTCATACAACAGGCAACTGCAAATTTAAAAATGGGAGGTGCATTTGCCCCTAACCAAAGGTTTATAGATTTTGCCCTCAAAACCATCGAATTTCATCGCGACCAAAATTCTTGCACCTGTGCATTATATACAGCAAAATATACATCGAATATTAGTGGCACAAAGAGGGCCATTCAATACGAATCTTTTAACCCCAATAAAGAGGTTGATAAGGGAAATGTGAAAATTATGGAAAGGGTTTATCTGGAAGGGAACTGGATAGATCATTATCTTATCAGTTGTTTAAAATGCACGCAACAATTTAAAGTTGAAGAACGAGAAGGACATTATATGTTCTGGAGCTGGAAAAAGGTTTAGCAGGATGTTATATATACAAATCTATCGGCTGGTGTCTCACCGGCCGAAATGTAGCGGTAATTAACTATTGATTAATATAATTTCTATTCCCTATATTCGCACTGTGAACGATTGCAAGGTACCCATTTTATATACTGTGCATCTTGCACCATCATCCTGGCTTTACCATCCCAAATATTGGACAAACAAATGTTCTTTTGTTTTACACCAGTATGTTCCGTATTCATTTCTAAATCTTAAACAAATCGTTTTTTAAAGTCATGCAGAGACTATTGTTCATCTTTTTCTTGATAAATCTAACCGCTATTAATTTACAGGCACAGATAAATCATTTGTCTAAAGAAGATACACTTAGGATCAGTACTTATCAGATCTTGGAAGATCGAAACTATAGCTTTTCTAAAATTCTCAATGATACCACGCTCAAATACAAGAACGACTCCCTAAAAGCAGGTCAGCATTCTTCTTATTGGGTTAAAGTAAAGATTTCAAATACCTACCCAGAGGATGAAAACTATGTAATTAATTTATCAGTTCATTTACCGTATCGTCTTTATTTCTTTCATCCGAAGCAGCAGCGATGGATCAGCAACAGTGCAGGCTTGGCTATTGCAAATGAACATCGACAACATGGTAGATTAAAGATTGTATTTCCGAAAGATGCGACCAGCACTTTCTACTTAAAGATAAGTATGGCCGAAGCTAAAGGTGCTAAATTTGCCATTAAACCTTCCATCTTATTAGAGAAAGAAAGATCACTGCAACATAGCGAACAATTGTTGAGCTATCATTTATGGGTTTCTTGCATCGTGCTGTTAAGTTTTATAGTCTATAACTTTTACCTATATATCTACCTAAAAGATAAAGCCTATTTGTATTTTATGATTGTACAGATTGGTGCCATTATTTTCTTATTTGGGGTGAGGTTGTATTTTAATGTAGCTTTTCCAATCAGAGTTTTTAATGTGAGCTATATATCTGTTGAAAGAATTGTTTACTATGATATCAATAAGTTAGCGCAGCACGTTGGTATTTTTATTACCATGTGGGGGATTACCCAATTTACAAGGGTATATCTTAATACAAAGGAGTTACTGCCTCGATGTGATAGGTTACTCAGGTACCTAATTTTTGGTTATGCGCTGATGGAAGGCATACCTACTTTTGTTACCATAACCGGTATATTTTACCTGGATTATTATACCATCATATACGACAATCTATATATTCAGTTTTTGTTGGTGGTTATCCTAATCGTTGGGATTATTGCTTACCGGCATAAGATTAGTACTGCTAAATATTTTCTACTGGCTAATATTTTGCCCATTGTTCTTGTTGTGGCCGCATCCATACATTCTGCTACACACTTTAATGTAAATTCGATCCTGCCTGAAATAGCGATTTTCTCACAGATACTTACCTTTGGTGTGGCCCTAACTGCTCGTGTAAAATTGATTTCGGAAGAACTGAGCCAAAAACAGTTAGAAGCTTTACGCCTGGAAGCCGAAATTGAAATTACAGCCTACCAACATTTAATTTTGGAACAAGAGAATAGACAGGTTACCTCGTTAATGGAAACCGAGAAAGGTAAAAATAATGTATTGAAGGGGGAGTTGGAAGTCAATCACAGAGAATTGGTAGGAAATCAAATTTACATTCATCAAAAAAATGTGTTGTTGGCCGAACTCGCTAAACAAGTACAACATATCGAGTTGTCACACCCACACATCAAACCAGAGGGCCTACATCATATTCAATCTTCCCTTAGAGAAAATGCCTATCTCAACCTACAATGGGATAAATTTAAACTTCATTTTGAGCGTGTCCATCCTCAGTTTTTCGAGAATTTAAAAGCTAGCCACCCTAAGCTTACCGCAAATGATCTTCGTTTATGTGCCTACCTACACATTAATTTATCCACTAAAGAAATTGCATCCCTGCTACATATTGAACCCACAAGTGTAAAACAAGCCAAGGCAAGGCTAAATAAGAAAATGGGAGGCACGCTACCAAAAAGCAGGTAGGCATTGATGTGAAACGATAGCAAAAGGTTTGGAACCTAGTGAAGAACGGCCGAGCAAGGATGACTGCTTTGCCTTTATTTGTTGTACAGGCTACTTTGTATACCTTTTGTATACCATCTAATTACGTCTTGTTGATGGTATTATAGCTAGTTTTACATGTCATAACACCAATTTCATTTGATTGGTGGCGCATTATAAAATCCCTATGTTACCCATGAACCCTAACGTTTCGCTCCACAACAACAGCAATTTAAATTCACTTGAAACAGATTTGCAATCAGTATCCAAAAGTATGCGCATCTTCAAAATGCCACATATACCAGCTTCTTTTAAGGCCTCTCCGCATCAAGCTAATCTAGTAGTTACCGATGCTATAGTTGACGCCCCAGGGGAGATACCTGAAAGCGTAGAAGCCACTGTATTTACTAAGGCTGATCTAGACCAAGCTATTCTCGTAGCGGTACAACAGATTTTAATGCCATCAAGCCCTGATCTAGAAACAGTGAATGTGCCAGCTGAAAGCATCGAAAGGCGATTAGAGCAAGATGCGCCCCTTCGTTTCAAAAATGCCCTGTTTTTAAAGCAAAATTACCGATACCATAAAATCCAATATCAAGATATTTTATATCTCAAAGCAGATGGCAATTACACCTGTGTATACACCATAGGCAAAACCTATTTAATTAAATATTCGTTGCAAGCCTTTACATCGCAATTTTTGGATAAAGACACCTTCGCTCGCGTACATCGTTCTTTTATCATCAATCTGGAGCATATTAGCTCCTTCAATGAAACGATGGCCATCATTGAAGGAACGGAAATACCAATAGGGCCAAATTTCCGTGTCTCATTTATGAAGTTGTTCACATTGTAACGGTAGAGGTAAGATCTTTGTTAGCCCTATCAACCAAAAGACCTTATCTTTTTACGGATAAAGATAAACCTTTATCACCTTCTCTGCCGTCGTTCTCAATAATAGTAATGGCATAGATATAGGTCTGGCCAGTTTGGGTCTTGCTATCCACAAAAAGAAACTCATCCGCATTTAACGTACCCACATTTATAAAATCGCCCCCAGTTACATTTTTACGGAAAATATGGTAACCTTTACGATTAGCATAAACAACAGGCGGTAAACTTACTTCAATGCCTGTGCTTATGTTTCTTAAATTAAATTGGTTAAGTGTGGCTACTCTATCTTTCTGGCGGCTAAATTCGCTCGCTGTACTGTAAGCGCTTACTTCTCCATTTGCGGCAACAGCTGCCACTCTATATTGGTAAATAACACCTTGTTCAATTAAGCTGTCTAAATAAAATGCTTTTCCATCTGGTACTTTATGGGTACTATACTCAGGATCTGTTTTTTTCTTCTTTTGTATTAAGAAAGTCTCAACGGCATTATCGATCTTACGCACATCATCCCACTGTAACCTTAATACCCCATTTAAATAATAGAAAAGCACATCTCTAGGAGGCTCGATCCCTAAACTCTTGGTTGGGCGAACAGCAGCCACATTGCTATAATCGCTGGTGTCTTGACGCAGGTTTTGCTGCATAATGGTATAATAATATTGGCTGCGTCCATTTAGGGATTGCGCTGTGTCTAGATATTGTTTTTCTTTTATTGGCCCAGCAATTACCTCCATTTGCTTGGGAGAAGTGCCACGGTACACATAATAGCCGTAAAATGCTGCATCTGTATTCGCATTCCAGTTTAGTGCAACGTAATTGCCTGAAGGTTTTGCTTCTAGTCCATAGGCCGCAAGGGGTTTTGAAAATTGGGTATAAGTACCAGTGGCTTGGGCAGGCACATCTTGCTTTACACCTATTCCGGGTATAAATAAAGCTTTTATTTGGTAGCGATAATTTTGGCCCGCTGTAATGGCATAATCAGTATAGACGGTATCGAGCGGAGCCATCACTGTTAATTTTTCTAGTTGATCATTGGTATCGTAACGCCAAATCTGTACGCCTGTTAAGTAAGGTTTGGCAGGTAATTGGGGCCATGTAAGTTGTATGCCATTTTCAATTTCCTTCGCATTAACAGCGGTAATTAAAGGAGCGGTTTTTGCGTCTATGCCAAAGGTTAATACCGTATCTGAGTGGGCACCCTGATTGTAGATTTCATCTTCTGGCATTAAATACGCAGTAAATTGTTGGTCTTTAGCTAAGTCTGCAGTATAGGTAAATGTTAAACTGTCACGTTTGTTATTAAGCGCAGCAATAACTCGAGTTGTTGGCCCTGGTTTGCCATCAAATGTGGTAACCACGCGGCCTGCCAATGCGCTTGCTAAAAAAGGAATAGTCAATAAATTGCCATCTGGATCTACCGTAGCCCTTTGCGTAGGTTTAGGGATTTTGTTTAAAGTAGCATCTGCAATGTTTAATTTCCAGATGATGTTTACCATTGAGTCTGTAGCCCTAACAAATGATAATTTAGGCTTCAAGTAGGGCAAGGCGTAGTTGCCTGTTTTACTCTGTGCCAATGCCATGCCCCAAGGGTGTTCCATTTTGTTTTGATCTACCCTTATCACCTGATAATACACCACTTCTCCTTCTTTTACATCTGTATCTAGGTAAACATGACCAAGCATTCTGCGTGTTTCTGTAACGGTATACAGAAAGCCATAGTTGGCCGCTTTAACATGGTTTGCCACAAAATCAAGCACCTCTTTATTGGTGTTTTTAGCTAAAAACTTTCTTACATCCGCTAAATCAGATTCGCTGTATAGTTCCTTCAGTTCTTTCTCGGTTGTAGCTTTTTTAGCTATACCGATAGTTTTCATGTTTTTTAAGGTTGCCTTTACCTTAGTAGAATCTGTAAGCAAAATAAAAGGCATGCGCTTGATAATGAAATGGTCTGTTGTTTTAAGCAGCATGGTATCTTTGCCAGCTATTTCCTGTTCTCCAGCCAAATAAAGGTAATTGCCCATTTTAGAGGAGGCCACTTTTAATACACGCGGAGGGATTACCTGCGCTTGTACCAATGATAAGCCACATGCGTTTAAACATAGGAGCAATAAGCTAGTTTTAATTAAGTTTTTCATGGAAATTTCTCGCTTCAAAATCTATAGTAATTTAAATTTGATGTCTGTGCCCGAACTAGACACACTGTAATCTGCGGCTGCAGACAGGCATAATTTGAAACCCGCACCACAAGGTACCCAGTTGCTACCGCAAGAGCAATTGAAGTTTCCATTTGGATAAGGGAAGCCATACCAATAGCTAAAACATGGACAAATGGCTGGTGGTGAACAAAAAGTAATGTTGAAGGAATTACAGGCCGCTCTATCATCTGTAAAGAATTGCATGGCGAACTTGGCATTCCCCTTGGTATACCAAGTGCCATCATAACCGCCCTCCAAAGTTAAATCTGTGCTTTGTAGCGCCCCAATGGTTGCGCCCAGTAAGGTTACCCTAAATTCGGTTACAGAACTGATAGCGGTACGGGCCATAAATTTACTTTCTTTATATTTATAGTAGAGTTCTACATCGCCATAATTCTGAAATTTATAACGAAAGGCAAAGGCATCAAAGCCGAAAACTTTAGCTTCCAAACCGGCCGTTACCGTAGGTACGTTAAGTGTGCCCTTCAGATAAATGGCGTTCATAATCCCATCAGCATCAACCGCATTAGGATTTACCAATCCAAACATGGCTTTAAGGTCTGAAGTTACCCCTGGTGCATTATTGTTATAATTATAGGCTAATGCAACGGTAGCGTTACCTCTAATTAAACTCCCTACATAGGCGTTTGCATTAAAGCCAAGGAAAAACGCACCCCCACTACCATTTTGTGGTGCCACCCCATAAAGTACACCTCTCACTGTGGCCGATACCCCATCTACAACAGCAATCTGGCCTTGTGTTTTCACACTTACTAAAAATAGTCCTTTGCAAAAATCGGCTGTCATATTCATGGTTCCCCAAGATGCATCCTTCATAAACAATGCACCGCTACCTGTAATTACCGGACTGCCACCACAGGCTGCCATATCAAACAAAACTTCTATTTTGGCATCTCTTACACTGGCAATGTTTTTAGGCACACCCAAGGGGCTCACATCTCCAGTAAAAAATACACTATAACGTTCGGTCCTGGTGTCGAAATCAAAACCACCACCTAAACTATGCCACATGATAGGGCCTGTTGCCACACCAGCGTTGGTTTTGATGCTTGCACCTAATTGTAGGCCCCCACCGCTGAGGCTATAGTATTTAAAGGTGCCTAAAAATTCTTTAGACATGGTCGTTAATTTAGCGGCAGCTTCGAATCCTTGTTTATCTGAATTAAACTGCATAGCTACCTTGGTAGTTAAGGTAAAGGATGGATTGACAATAGACAAATCGAATTCTCTTAAAACAACATCAATTCCTTTGCCCGTATTGCCTACCACCAAAGATACAGCTGCACCTGCCTTTATCCCGTTAATAGGGAAGTTAATACCACCTGCGATACCAATAGCCCATGTAGACCTGGTCTCGTCCATTTGCTCCATGCTATTTACAGCTTCAGTGCTGGTCAATGTTTTTGGTGTGGTACTCACTAAGTCGTTGGCCATGGCATCCATGCTCATGCCATAACCCACATTTACCAAAATGCGGCTAACTTTTACTTTAGCAACTTTAAGGTCTATTTCGGCATTGGGCCTTGCCACAAGATACATGTCCCAATCTTTGCTCCTTAACCTAAATTTATCTACAATAATAGGAAATACACTACTTAAAGCAGAACTGAAGCCACCTGCAGAAGAACTGGACACATACCTTAAAGTTCCTGAAGTTTCTAAGGCAAAACTGCTTTCGGCAAAGTTGTAACTCATGCTGATTTCGTCTGTGGTGCTTAGGGTAGTAAAATTAAGTGATTTCACCGTTAGACCAGTTTTTGGCAGTTTTACAATAGCACTTAAGGTGGTGCCTTCTGCTTTACTAATTAGAGATAAAGTCTTTATAGTGAGTATGCCATTGCCATCTACCGCTCCATTTTCATTTTTAAGTAAGGAAAGTTTGCCACCCATTACCAAGCTTGGATTGGCAGAGCCGAGCCCAGACAATTCCATTTTATTAAGTAGCACTTGGAACTTTTGCATATTGGCGGTAAAGGGATTCGTGTCAGAAATTCCCAAATCAATTATTTCTGCCGTTACATTCGGTTTCATGTTAAAGTTGGCTACTTGAATTTTCTTCTTGTCGCTAGCTACAGTAAAGCCACTAATTTCTGGTAATTGGTAATAACCACCAATGTTGTAACCTAGATTGCTTAAAGTAGCTTTTGCTTTGTCTACAAAGAAGGAACCGGCAGCTCCTTTAATTTCTTCGTAAGTACTGCTACTGTTGGTGTTAAAAGCTACCACATTGCTAAAATTACCATTTGGGGCAAACTGCAAGACGAAAGTTCTCGACGTATTGAGTTCATTGAGCTGAGCCCCAGGTGCACTAAATACATAATTGAAGGTATTGTTAGTCGCTTTATCTTTAATTGCCGCATCTGGCAATTGTATGGCTAATTTTTCATTGCTCTTAGTAGAGCTGAGCTTTAATACCAATTGATTGCCACCAATTACTACATTGCTGTAATTTCCTGCCTGCAGCGCTTTCATTTGTAACAATGGTTGCCCTTGCAATTCTACAGGTGCAAAACCGAAGGCCTTTACAGTAACTACTGCTTGTTCAAATGTAACGTCGGCAGTGGGTATGGCATTGGTTTCTTTTATAGTGCTTTTTACCGATACGTTGCTAAAAGTTAATTTGGAATTGGCTGCATCAATCGTGTACAAATCATTTGATCCTAAGGTGAGCGTACCCGTAATGCTAAAATTACCCTCGCTGATTTTGCTGATTTTGCTAATCTTTACAGGGAAACCTGCTAGGGTTTGGTACACTGGCAAAGCAGGATCTAAATATTTTACCGGAAAGTCTAGTGTTTGGGAGTTGTTCACTATGGTAACCGTCGAGGTTCCCTCATAAGAAGGTTTCACCACTTCAATTTTGTATTCTTTATTATTAGGTAATAACAATTGGTATTCTCCTTTGCTATCGGTAGTTACCTGATAATTTAGACCATTAACTGAAACGGTGGCACCCTCAACCACTTTCCCAGTAATATCATCTTTTACCACACCGCTTACCATAATGGCTGGCTGCAGGTAAACATAGCCCTTAACCACACCATATACTTGATTGAGAATGGTAAATTCGCCAGTTTGGGCAAAGTAGGTTGCACCACCTTTGATAGGTTCAATCCTAAAAGTATGGGTACCTGGCGTACCGTTATAGATCCAATTTTGTCCAGCTTCGGCAGGTTTTACCTCCACACCATCTACCCAAACCCTGCCCGCCACCAATTCGGTACTTCTACCTACTTTAGCAGTTAAAAAAAACGTCAAATTCACATCACCTTGTGGTTGCTTTTTCATGCCCGTAACGGTAGAGGCATATATCTGTTTAATTTCCTCGTCGCTATTGATATAGGTTTTTGCTGCATCTTCTAAACTACCCGAACCTATACCCATTGCTGATGCCATTCTACTGCTTTGCAAAGGCCTGAACTCTTGCGGTCTTGATACATTGTCTGCCCAACTCTGTGGTGTAAATATACCATTAGATGCACCAACAGTCATGTTCCAATACGTTTGCACATAGGTGTCTTTATAACCTTCTACAGAGGCTAGCAACTTTCCTGTAAACGGAAAGGGAACTTTAATGATAAACCAACCATCATTCATTACCTGCGTACTGATATTGCTACCCTCCAACCTAACGATGCCTCCTGATAAGTTCACTAACCTGTTGGTTTCTGTAGATTCTTGCAAGCGCCCTTGTATCGTTACTACGCCCTTTTTCTTTTCCTTTAAAATAAAGTCGAAATTCTTGCTGTACAGGGCCGAACCATTGGTAACCACAGTAGCTGTAAAAGGATCGTCTTGAATGCGGCGTTCGATTGCGGATAAACTGATGGTTGCATTTCTTTTTAATGCAGGTAAATCTGTGAATTTGTAATAGCCAGCGTTGTCTGATACAGCTTCGAAAATGGTGGCCGTAGACCCATCTACTATATCCGTAACTTTTACCGTTGCTTGTATGCGAGAGCCATCAAATGGAGCCGCATTAAAGGTAACTTTTCCTTCCAAGTCGTTTACGATAGGGTTATATACAAAGTTTTTGGTTATCGCCCCAATTATTTTAGTGGTGTCTGATGGGGTTCTATTGCTAAGGCTCTCTAAAGGGTAATACATTGCAGGCTTATCTGGCGCACTAATTTCTACCATATAACTGTCTCCATTGCCTAGTCTAAACAATTTTTTAAAAGTATTTCCATTGTTTAATTTGGCCAGTACATAATAAGCAGACCTGCCAATTAATACTTGCTCATTAGTAGGGGCTAGTCCGGCTTGCTTAAACAGCGGTGTCATGTCAAATTTACGCTGCGGCACTAAAATTTTTATCGTTACCTTATCTGCTGCAAATCCCGTTCTGCTCACTACAAAAGGCTTGATACGCATGGAAACAAGAGGCATTACCGTTGTTCCCAAATCGGCATCAAAACTAGAGTTTGGTTGTTGGGTTAATTTTAAGTATTGTTTAACAGGAAATAACTGTTGATTATCATGCACTACCTCAAGATATACATCTCTACTTTTGGCAATTTCCGAATTTACAGCAGAGAGGTTGTAAGTTCCGCTAGCCGAGCTGTAACTATAGGCAAGCACAGTAGGTACACCATCTATATTAGTGCCATATAACATCACTTTTGCGTTGGCTAAAGCTGTTCGTTTAGCTCCAGCTTTGGTATTCTCTAGTCTTTCGTAAGCTATTCCCTCAGCTATGGGCGTACTGCCAGTTAGCGATTGTGAGCCAGCTTCCTCTTTTTCTTCTTCCTCTAAATAGGCAAAGGCAACCGTACCCGTAAGCTTGGTCATGTAAGCCATTACGGTTGCCACAGGGGCTGGTGTTACGATTGGCGTAGACAGTAATGGGTTGCTGCCTGTAGCGCCTGTGGCTGCTGCCAGTGCCGTTCCGTAAGTGAAGCTGGTTACCGCACTTTGGCCCTTATTTCTAAAGTTGGTGAGGCTAAGTGGATCGAATGCCGTAACCCTCATGGCATAACGCCTACCTAAAGTAAGCTGCGGGTCGGCAGGAGAGTAGATGTACATATTTCCCCTAACTTCCGTTTCGAAAAAAGGTTGTCCAGCTGTCATCATGGCGTCGTTTGGATTGCCATTTCCTAATATTTCCACTATACGTACCCTATACATCGTTGTTGGTGGTGCGCCTGGAGGTGTGCCCCAGCTTAAAGTTAACAACTGAGTACCATTGGTAACAATTTCATCTCGATCTCTGGGTACCAATATCACCGGGGGCTCTATGTTATTTACCCCAAAGCTATTGCTACAGCCACTAGGGCTTTCGGCACTAAGGGCTGCATTGGTATCGTAATTAAATGCCTGTACACACATACGGTAGTTACCTTCTGGTAAACCATTGCCACGAAGGGCATCAAACTGCGAAATACCTGTATAAACGATATTATCCAAGTCAAAAAACAAACTGAAATCGCCCGCATTCAAAACCCTTACCTCGCTTGCTGCCATTATAAATGGTGTTCTGCTTTTAAAGGTATTGCGTACCCGCATCTCAATGCCATTGTCGCCAGTAATGCTACCTCGCAACTGCAAACGCTGAGCGCTTGTACTGGTATTTACTAGCGTAATTAAAATCCGCTCTGGATGTGAAGCATAATCGGTAACCCGATATAAGTAAGGAGGCAGCACTTGTACCGAAACGCTAATTTGCGCCCATGTTGTACCAGCCCAAACCATTAAGAGAAGGAAAACAAACAGGCTTTTAATAAAGAGGTAAATATGTTTCATGTAAAATACTGGTAAGAATGTTGAAGGATTAAAAATTAACAAGGTAGCTGAGTTCGTTACGTACTTCGATGTAACCGTTTTGCCTGCCACCAGTGGGCGGTTTGTTCGCAGTTAAAAATAACACCGTTTTTAACACCTGTTTTTTGGTGACTTTATAGGCCACATTACCAGATCCATTTAGGATCATGCTATTGCCCTGCTCGCCTTTGCTATGGATAAAGGAGCTATTTAGGCCGACTTGTAGTTTATTTTTGAAGAGATTGCTATTGCCTCCCAGTGTAATACCCTGATAGGTATTGTTGATGAGTTCGCTGCGCAAATCGGTACGGGTTAGGTTAAGGTATAAACTGGTGCCCTTTTTTGGTAAACTGACTACATAGCTAAAAAAATACTGTTTGGTATCGATACTTCTATTTACCGTTTGGTTGGTAGTAATTACCTGGTTGTAGTCATTTAATTTGTTCATACTTCCCGAAATGCTAAAAACCTGAACCAGATCTGGACTCACAATCATATATCTTGGTGTTGCTGTTAAATTGTAGGTAGTTTGTACCACTCGCAGGGAATCAGGAAAACGAAGGATATTGGGCATCTGATCATTGGAGAAATTGCTAAATACCACATCAAGTGCAAGGGCTTTGTTAAATTCTACACTTGCATTGGCAGAGCCTATAAAGCGTTTATTGGTAGACCTTTTTTGACCGAGTAAATTATCTCTCCAAATCCCGGCACTTCCGGTAAAACGGAGTTTGTTTTTAAAGGCCGAAAAACTGGGTCCGAAGGTCCAAGACTCTAAATCGGAGTTAAAGAAATAAGCGCCCATCGTTTTGTAATCGGGCTCAATGCGTTTGTACTCGGTTTTTAAGCCAAAGTTTTTGGCACGGTAGCTTAAAGCCGCATCTAGCGCTCCATAAACTTCGGTAGTGCCATTAAAACCTGTAATGTTCTGCGCTTTCTGTATAATTTGGTTATTAAAGGATTTAAAGTTTAGGATAGAGTTGATATCGCGGGTGTATAAACTTGCCCCACCCTTACTCTCTAAAATGAAGTTTTTAAGAAATGTTAGTTTAAAATTATAGCCCATTACGTAATTAGAAGCGGGAGTAAGGAAATCCTCTGATCTCATCATGCGTCGATCAAGTGAGGCACTATCGTCTTTTGCTCTTAATGCACTAAATTCGATAAAGCTTTTATCCGTTCCGAAACCTACTTTAGCCGCTGTGCCCAGTCTGGAAAAAGAAATAGGTACCAAACTTTGGGTGGTAGAATCTACTGCGGTTGCCCTGTTTAAACGACCATGCATTAAACCGATGCGAAATTTACCTGGACGAAGCTCAAAACCAGCGCCAAGCATGGTGTGACCCCCCAAAGTATAAGGCGAGTAATCGATATTGCGATAGCCTCCGTGCAAGGTAATCCATTTATAGGTTGGGCTTAAACCGAACTGGTTAAACGGCTGACTAAAGGAGCGGTCTACATCACTATAAGAAACAGCAAAGGGAATAGTTAAACCGTATATAGATATTGCGGCTGCACCGTTTAACAAATAAGAAAATGGCTGCCTACGGTCTGCGATACCCGAGGCACGGTACATGGTGCCACGCCCCTCCATGCTGCCGCTCATGCTAAAAGGTTTTTGTCCTTTTACATTAGAAAAATCTTGGGCATAGCTCCTGAAGCCACCCAGTGTAAATAGTATAAACAATGCGCATCCTAGGTAAGTAGTTCTTAAGCTGGGTAAATTTGAGATCATACGCTCCTTTTTTTGTGGTGATGGCAGTTCATAGTTAATTATGCCATCCTACGAATATAGCTTAGCCCCCTCTGCTAAAATTAGAATGGTATGTGAATGAGCGGGTTTGGGATGTCAAATGGCAAATTCAGTATGTGAAACTTTTTTGACACAGGGAGTTTGTAACTTAAAGCCCAGATATGCTGCACTTAGATAGTTTATAAGCGGATGCTGCTTATTTACCTATAAACCCAATGAAAGTGTGCTCCGCTAGTGCTACGGAGGCAAATAGGGCAGAGGCTGTAACCCCATAACTTAAACCTGAGCCCATCAAAGGTCTTGGTTTTGGTAAGGGCAATGTAAAGCCCTTCCGATGAAGGTGGGATAAAGAGCTGTGCATTTAACCAAGTTGCATAGCGCCTCACCCACAACTCGTCCCGTCATCTCGACGTTAGGAGAGATCTGCTAGAAAGAGCTGAAAGGCAAAAGCTGAAAGACTAAAGAAGTATCGTCTTCTCTACCACATCCCGTCATCTCGACGATAGGAGAGATCTGCTAGAGAGAGTTGAAAGACTAAAGAAGTATCGTCGTCTCGCCAACGCTCCGTCATCTCGACGCTAGGAGAGAGCTATTAGACTAACCCCTTGTAATAGATTTCTCCTCGTGAAGAACTCGTTCGAAATGACGGTTTACTAGTACGACAATCTTCAACGCCACGTCATCTCGACGTTAGGAGAGATCTGTAAGGTAAATACATCATATACCTCACCAAGCCTTTATACGATCGGATGGTGCCTCACCTGCCGGAATATAGTGGTGCTAGGTTAACCTCACCCCATCAAAGGTTGTGGTTTTGGTTAAGACAGTGCATATCCCCTCTCCTGAAAGAGAGGGGTATAAAGGGTTGTGGTTTTAACCAAGTAGCATAAGTCCTCACCCATGAAAGTAAGTGGTATTTCTTCTTTAGTGCTTTCCTCTCCCAAGGAGAGGGGAATAAAGAACTGTGGGTTTAAACCCAGTCCTTATAGCCTCATCCATTACAGGCTCCGTCATCTCGACGTTAGGAGAGATCTGTGCGGTAAATACATCATATACCGCACCGAGCCTTTATACTATGGGATGGTGTCACACCTGCCGAAATAGCGGGAGTTATTAACTATGATTTCTAAAAATGGCACCAAAGCAAAGCAATGGCACCATTAGTTAGGGGACTTAAAGCCTTAACGAAAAAACTTTCTATATCCCAGCCATAATAATATCGCAGCGATTAGGATGCCTAAGAACAAAAGGCTATTGCTGCTTTTGAGTTTTGTAGAGCTTTTGGTATCGTTGCTAAGCTCTTCTTGGCGATGCAAGCTGTTCTGTTCTTTGGACTTTAAGCCTTCTGCATTGAATTGCGTTTTGTTGGTTAATGTTTGCTTAGAATGTTTACCACTTATAGTTAAATAATCGGCTTCACCTACATAGCCACTAACAGTACTGTAATTAAATTTCCCTTTCGGTTTAATGGTTAATCGAAATTCCGACCGACTGGTATCTGTTAGGCTTTGTTGACTAACAGAGATGGTCTTTGCGTTAACTTCATTTTGCAGGGTTGTAGTATGCTGCAATGTTGCGGTAGTTTGGCTATGCTGCTTTTTGTTAGCAACACCACAGCCCATAACTAACAAGAGCATCAATATACTAATGTACTTTTTCATAGTTACCCCCTTTCTTTGTAATCCAATCTGAATAGGCGTAGATGGTGCGCATGTGTCTCCTTTTTTGATATACGCCATTACCTTCACGACTACCATCCATATTGGTATTGCCTTCAATACTGATGATCCAGCTCTTCTCTTTTTTTATGACAAAGCCAACATGGGCTACGCGTTTTAAAGTTGTGTAATAGATGCCAAATAGGTTCGCGGGTAATGGTGCTAAACTTTGCCTAGCTTTAGGAAATAATGCGGGCGACCATGCCGTACGAGGTTCTGCATAGCCTGCAATTTTAAAAACCCAGCTTACATAGGCTGCACACCAAGGATAACCTTCTTTTAGACCAGTAGATTTCAGGTATGCTGCTACAGCTTTGCCATCATTTTTACCCGTAGCCTCTCGCACTCCTAATTGCGATATTGCAATTTGAAGAACGCGTAAGCGCTCGGTAGTGTAGGGGTCGGGTGTAATTTTGTTATCAAAGCCTAATCGCTGCGCACTAGGCCCTAAACTTTCTTCCCTCAGAACTAAACGCTTTCCTTCTCCTTCCTTTATACCCTCCGCCTCCTTTTTATCCACCTTCTCACCGGCTAAAAGATGGCCGCTAGGCTGAGCAAAGCACCAAAAAATAACAAGGCATAAGATGCCCAATACATAACGAACTGTTGCCATGATGTTAAAATTTTAAAATGTGAAACCATAATTGAATGTGTAGGGAGCGCAAGCCTTGTCCAGATTAATCCGAACAATAATGCACTTAAAATGGTAAAGCCAATAAAGCAGGTTATGCTTAATACTACCATTTGCCAAATGCTAGGATCGAGCACTAAATTATTGATGCCAAGCTTGCCTATCATTTGGACAATAGTTACTGCTATTAAACAGGAGATCAGTAAGATTATTAGTAATTTAAGCCTGCCGCCCCTAGAGCTGGGCAGGCTATAATGTGGAATTATATACATGATTTTGTTTTTTAAACCGCTGGCTGCGATTGGTTAAAAGCAACCAACGGTTAGTTGAGAAATTTAATTAAGCTGGGATGTCTATTTGGCCCAGGTATTGGGTGTTAGAAACCGCTGTTCTGTCGCGACTGATGCCGAAAGCCCAACCGTGAATGGTATTGCCATTAAATGCAGTGCCAATTTCGGTTGCATAAGTAAGGTCGGTTCTAATCGCCTCGTCAAATAGCAAGTACATGTTCTGCGTTTCATTGTAGATAACAAAAATCAAGATGTCGTCTGCAAATGAGTTCATGCCATTTAGGTTCTGCACCCAGTTAAAGGTTAGCTCTGTGCCTGCCATATCCATTTCCAAACCTAAAAATGGATTTAGAGATCCTCTACTCAATACCAGGTTAGGAAAATCAACAGTAAAATCTGGATAATCACCAAGGATGTTTTTGCTCAAGAAACTTTTTACACCAATGTTGTAACCAGAAGAACTGATCTGCTTTTTATCTGCAAAACCAATATTTAACACATCCTTAATAGGACGGAGGTAGGTTGCTGCTAAAGCAAACCTAGCTTGCTGTTCTAACTGTTTTGGCGATGCGCCTTTTTTGCTTTTTTTAGGTAAGCCACGTAGATAATCGATGCTGCGCCAGCTACTACCAATTACACTACCTACTTTACCAGAGAATGCGCCATTTGCGCCGTGTGAATAAGTTGCCATGTTTTCTAAAATTTAAATTGTTTAAAATCTGTTAATTGGGATTTGCATAACCGGTATTTGCAAAACCATGGTCAAACATAGCTGGGCTGGCTGGGCTACTCAATTTTTGGGCTTTAATAGGCTGAATTGGGCGGGATAGGTCTAAAATGAACCCTAGCCATCAGGTAATCGTATTGGATAGCATGATAGCAACTAGGTAGCTGACTATGGTAATGTTGGGCGTTTTTATACCCTGGCTAAAGGGTTTATTAACCCTGGGGGTAAAGGAATGGGTAAACAAAGGGTAAAGGAATGGGTAAATAAAGGGTAAATAAAAGGTAAAGGATGGGTAAAGAAATGGTAATAAAAATCTTAACAAGGGGTAGTGTTGTAGCGAACTTGGTACCTAGCTTTGGCGAACGTAAGCTCAGCAGATTGAAAATATATTTTTTCTTTATAAAAATTGGAAACTTTTAAATGGTTTAACATTTAAATTGCTATTAATTACTTTGTTATTTTGCAGCCCATAATCTTTTTAATTAAACATTTTAAGCAAGGGTTAAGAAAAATAACTTAACCAATTATTTTTAATTTTTTACTCTTTTTACTGAATTTACTAGTAACTTATTAAAGTGAAAAAAGGTAAAAATGATCAATTTGATGAGGTAATATGTAAAAAAGCATTGGCTACAGTGATTATTGAATTGTACACTAGTATGCTAGATTTTGGATACTTTTTTACATTTAAAAATGAACTAAAATGTTACGAAAAGGAATTTAAAAACCCTGTTGAGCAACCTATACTTGACCTTGCATTCTTTGCTGACATAAGAGATCCGGTAGTTCAGCATAGTTTAAGTGTAGCCATGGCACTAATAGATTTTTCGCTAGCTTATAATTTGCGGCATGGTATAGATGCAGAAGAGCAAATTATGTGTTCCACCATCGATTTTGGCGAAGTGGACCGTTATCTACCTACGCGACCACGAGGCATATGTAGTCAAAGCTACGCCCGCTTATTTTTTTATTACGAACGTTATTTAGAAGAAACTATAAATTGCTTGTATTACTATTGCTGCGCTTTGTCTGTAAAAAGTTATAAGCTAACTCTGGATATGAAAAAACATATTAATCAGATTAGTGAGGAAAGTTATCGGATAATTAATATGGAAGACACAGATGTTGAGTTGCTTACTAATTTAATTACCATATTAACATTGAAAGACCGATTGTTAAAAAATGCATTGAAAAAAGGTGTGAGGAAGCATAGGTTTTGACTCAATTATAGGTTGCAAAGGCTTTGGTTACTACGATATCTTAGTACCCTTGATTTTGATTTGGTATTAGACCACAGCTAAATTTAATATATAGCTTGTGCTTCTTCCGGCAACAATTACTTCCAATAAACCAAGTTCACAAAGCTGTTGTAGATGCCTAGTGGCTGTTGCTTTGGAAACTTTGGTAATTGCGCAATATTTTTGAGCAGACATTCCACCTAAAAATCCCTTGTGCCCAGCAGCAAACATTTTGTCCAAAACCTTAAGCTGCATTTGATTTAGATCTTTGGCATATGTAATTCTCATCAATCGATGCTGCAATTTGATTTGCAAGCTTTTACTAGCATACCTTTGCGCATCAGTTATTACTCCAGAAAAATAATGAATCCATTTTGTAAGCTCATTTGATTTTTGTGCTAGGTTTAGGGCCTGATAATATTCATCAACATTCTCCAAAATTATCTCCGAGAAACTTATAGGTACTACAAAGCCTAGAGATGTATATAGGCTAGATAGCGATATGAACCTACCAACCCTGCCATTGCCATCCACAAAAGGATGTATGCTTTCAAAATATAAATGCGCTATTGCTGCTTTTTCTATTGCATTAGCTGGATCGGTTATATTGTACCAAGCGAGAAAACCTTCCATTTCTTCTTTCATCTTTATAGCTGGTGGCGCAATGAACTGAACATGCTCGTTTCTACCCATTCCAGAAATGAGCTGCATGTCCTTACCACTGTTACGCCATCTTCCAAGTAATTGAGGATTTCTATCTGAAAGAAATCGTTTTTGAATAGAAAAAAGCAATTTTTCGGTAAGCTGCATATCAAAACCTACCAATTGAGTAATTATTAGCTTTGCAAATTCTTCTGAAGATTTGAACAAGATTGCATGTTGTTTTTCTTTTTTAACAATGTTTAAGATAGCGTTCATAATGTCAACCTTTTTGTAGTTTTCACCTTCAATTTTTGAACTTGCTAGAATTTCATCCACAAGGAAATCAGCATTTAAATCAAATAGTAATGAAGCATCTTTTTCAATGATCAGGTTTTTTAGGTTATTAGCAGCAGCAATAAACAATGCATTATTCTCTGTAAATACATCCTCGTAGTTAAAGTTTGGCCAATCGCTTTGTTCCCAATTATAATTCATTCATCACAAATATATGGTAAAAACATACTCACAGTTAATATAAATATGTGGTTGTTACCACCTCATAATTTACCTGATATTTTTATTCAAAAAAAAATCAGCGCTATTCTTAGGAGCTGTATTATTTAAGGCTTTCTCCTTGTTTCACGGAACATGCCGCTCTTCAGGTTGAACTGGGTAAAACGCTGTTCCCCCTCGCAGGTGATAAAGCTCAGCAAAAGTTTAGCCCTACTTGCGCTCATGGCAAGTTCGCTACTGGTTTTTTCCCCTTTTAACGCTAGGGTGAATGCAACCGTCTCATTCGCATTGATCACTTCCACATTATTATGCTCTTTATCTGTTTTTAGGGCAAAGCCTTTGTCCAAAAGTTCAAACCTTGGTTCAAGGATCGCGTTTTCGCTCTCATTAGAAAGCTGCAATTGAAGTATAGCCGTATCGCCATTGATGGTAATCCTCTGTAGTTCTGGCCAGACCGTTGGCCTTGATATGGTATTGCTGAAATAATAGGCCAAATAGGTGATGATTGCTGCTGCTATAACTAGGGTGATGGTAATTGCCATAATTCTTTGTTTAACGTGACGGTGTTACTAATGGTTTTCAGATTCAAATATAGATAATAAAACTAATATTGTTAGTATCTTGTTAATAAACTACTAAATTTATTAGTATAAATTTGTAAGGTCTAATTTTGAGTTTATGAAAGATATCGTTTTGTATAGAAGAGGCAGTGCAAGAAACCTGATTCCCTTGTTTTCCGAACGTGTACATGCAGGGTTTGAAAGCCCTGCGGCGGATTATGAGGAGGCAAGTATTGATCTAAACGATTATGTTTCCAAATATCCAGAGGCTACCTTTTTTGCCCGGGTAGAAGGAGACTGTATGATCGGCTCTGGCATATTCCCAGATGACATGCTCGTTGTGGACCGTTCGCTGACCGAGCAGAATGGTGATGTGGTGGTTGGGGAACTCAATGGGGAGTTTGTGCTCCGTTCCTATTTTAAAAAGGGCGGCAAAGTTTTCCTAATGCCAGATAATAAATTCTACAAACCAATTGAGCTCAATGAAGAGGTCAGTTTTCAGATATGGGGCGTGGTGCCACATACGATCTATAACCAAAGAAGGAGGAACAGTGCTCGCATTAATCGATTCGAACAATTTCTACGTTAGTGCCGAAAGGGTATTTCAGCCCGAGCTCAAAGGTTGGGCAGGCTGCGTGCTGTCAAATAATGATGGTTGCGCTATCTCCAGGTCTAATGAGGCCAAGCAGGAAATGGGGATCAAAATGGGTACGCCTTATTTCATGATGCGAGAGCAGCAGGCTGCGGGTAAGCTATGGTGGCGTTCATCTAACTATACGCTGTATCAGGATATGATGCGAAGGATTACCAAGATTGTCCGTCGCAGTTTTCCAGATCAGGAAATCTATTCTATAGATGAGTGTTTCTGCGACCTTACCGGTCACAAATATCAGGATCTGGAAGCAGAAGCGGTTTTGCTTCGCTCGCGTATCCTGAAATGGACAGGTATACCCGTTTGCATCGGCATAGCCCCAACACGTACGCTGGCCAAGATCGCAAATAAACTTGCCAAAAAGCAGGGACGTACCACAGGCGTATTTCTGATGGATAGTTCTGAAAAAATTAAGCGGGGGCTAATAGATACCGCAGTAGATGAGGTCTGGGGCATCGGACCACAATATGCGGTCAAACTGATGCAGGTTGGGGTATATACAGCCTATGATTTTATTTGCCTGCCAGAGGATTATGTGTTGAAGCTGATGACTATCCAAGGCAGGCGCACCTATCGGGAATTGAGGGGGGAGCGATGTATTCCGATGGAATATGACCGCCCAAATAAGGAGGGGATCGCAACGGCCAGGTCTTTTGGTGGGTTTGAGACCGAGCTCTTGCCGCTGGAAGAGGCGCTGGCAACCTATGTGGCAAATGCGGCGGTAAAGCTCAGGGCGCAGGGTTCAGTTTGCTCCAGGCTGTTTGTGTTTGCCCATACCTCAAGGTTTGCGATAGTCAGTGATCGGTACAGTGCAGGGCAGGAGATCAGATTGGATGTTGCAACAGATGATACTGCTGTACTGATCAAGGCGGCACTGGAGGCACTAGGAAAGTTTTTTGTTCGGGGCTACCGTTACCAGAAAGTTGGGGTTGAGCTTAAGGCGTTGAGGCCTGCAGCACAGGTGCAGGCTTCCATGTTCGACCGTGGGGATGGTGAAAAAAGAGCAAAAATGAAAAGGGCACTGCAGGCTATCGATGGAATGAACAGGGCATATGGAAAGGATATGGTCCGGTATGCGGTGATGGGCTATGAAAAGAAATGGTTCATGCGCCAAGAGTTCTTGTCCAGAAAGTTTACGACCAAGCTATCGGATGTGATCATTGTCAATGCCAAATAATCAATGAAACAACAAAGGAGAATAAATGTTAACTTTAATCATAGAATGATGAGTATAATGCAAACAGATATTTCACCAATGGACCTATTGGGTCAAAGATTAAGGGACAGGTTCCCTGAGATTACCAGTTCAACCAGTATGGCTGGAAATGAATATTTTGTTATTGAAATTGCCTGTGCTACGGATGCGGCTCCTTTCATGAAGGAATTTTATGGCTTTGTGAAGCAATACCTGGATATGAATGGTGATACTGAAATCGAGTACAGCTTTACCATTTACAGGGGCAATGAACTGGTCAATATCATTACCTATAATAGTGAAAGCAGTGGCTTTCGGGTAGCGGTTGATCTAAATGGTGATAGGCAGTCCTTATATGTAGTGGATGTGATGGGTGCTACCGGGATATTTACCGTTTTTGATGCAGATTTTGGCACGGTAGGATACCTAAGTATGAAGGAGGAAGTGCCTCTAGACTTATTAACAGAGGAAGATATGCAAACTCCTCTTGTTAATTTTAACGACAGTTCCTTATGGACGGCATCAAATGATACATTGGCCTCGGTAATGCATGAAATCATAGCGCAAATTTCAAACAGTAATTTTTGGGTAGAAGGGGGCTGGAAAGATTTTCATGAGCAGTTTGATAAAAAGGACTTTGAAATAAGGGTTGAAAGTGCAGTACGCAAAAACCTAGGAATTAAAGATCCTAAAACGTAGAAATATTAACGGCTATCTTTGCCTTTCAAGTTTATCTTAATATGTGTGCACGATATACCCTTACAGCCGAAGAGAAGGAACTGATCAAACAGGGGAATTATACCTTGGATGGTCCATATGTTCCTGATCCGAATATTGCCATCACCGATATCGGTTATGTGGTAACAATGGATGAACCCGATGTTGTACAGAGGATGTTCTGGGGCATTGTTCCTGAAAACGCGGTGAGCAAGGCGCCAGAGTTCTCTTCTTTCAATATTGTAAGTGAAGATGTTTACCAAAAACCTGTATATGCAAAGCTGCTGCATGATAAAAAGTTTTGTATTGTTTTTGCAGATGGCTTTATGGAAGCCGAGCAGGTAGCCAATGATGATTTAAGACCTTGGCGTTTCGTGACCGAGCGTAAGCTATTTGCCTTTTTGGGCTTGTGGTCGGAGTGGATTGATCCTGCTTCGGGTGAGGCCCACCGCACCTATGGGATATTTACCTGCAAAGCAAACAAGATCGTCGGGGAGATACATGCTGCCCATCGCATGCCAGTTATCCTCTCCAAAATGGATGAAAAGATTGCGTTGCGTAAGAAGAGTACTGTAGAAGAAGTAATGAAGTTATGCGTTCCCTATCCCGATCGCTTGATGAATAAGTATCGGCAAAGCAGGCAGGCGCTGGCTGTCTCTACCAAGAAAAACTGGAACAAGTCTATGGAGCTGTTAAAAGCAGTGCAGGACGAACCCAGGACCGGAAATCTTTTTGGTGATGCGATGCCGCCGGCGGATCTCAGCAAGCGGACATTCAAGAATGCCAAAAAAAAACAACCCCCGAGACCCAACCAAACTCCTGGCGCTGATCTTTTCAATTCACTGTAGACAAAACTTTTTAACTAGGCTAGGGTTATGTTATCAATTATGGAAAAAATGGGTTTTGGTGGTGGTTGCCACTGGTGTACCGAGGCTATATTTGCCTCTATCGTCGGGGTTGCAGAGGTTGAACAGGGCTGGATACGACCAGCTATGGATGATCGATTTTCTGAGGCAGTACTAGTTGAATTTGATCAGAAAGCTGTCTCAATTGCCAAATTGGTGGCTATCCACCTGTATAGCCATAGCGCTACTTCCACGCATAGCCTTAGGGAAAAGTATCGTTCGGCAGTATATGTTTTCAATAATGCCCAGACCCGGGAAGTGGAAAGATCAATTCTACAGCTGCAGAAAGGGTTTACTGACCGCATTATCACCCAAGTGCTGGAATTCGGGGAGTTCAAACTCAATAGCGCTGCGTTCTTGAACTACTATGCTTCCGATCCGGATCGGCCTTTTTGCAGGAGCTACATTACACCAAAATTGAATGCACTTTTGGAACGATTTGGCAAACAGGTTAGGCCTATTATTTAGGCAACAAATATTTTATTAACTTTAATCTCGAAAAATTATATGGAAGCATTCGATATCAATATCACCTTGGGTGGCAGGCCGCAGACCTTAAAGGTACAGCCCCTGGAAGAACTTGTAGAGGAAAATCATCACTATCAGATCAGTTATGATGATGGAAAGCTATTGGGTACGGTATGGCCAGATTGCATCAATGAAGGGCTTTGCTGGTTTTCGAGTGATCTGATTGCAGAGGATACCCTACTTAAGATCGGAGATGCCATTGAAAGATTTGAAAGCTAGGTAATGGAGTTTGGAAGATTAGGAGGAAATGAGCTGGGACAGATTGACTATACCCTAACGCCTGATGGAGCATCTATAGCTAAGATATTATCTGGAAAACCTATGCCAAGCGGTTGCAAGTTTCATGTGGGCTGCGCAAAATGGGGCAGGAAGGACTGGAAGGGCCATTTATATCCCGAAAGAATGAAAGAGTCCGAGTTTTTGAGCGAGTATGCCAAACATTTTGATACCATAGAGCTGAATGCCTCTTTTTATTCTATACCTTCTGCCGAACAGGTAACCAAATGGCGAAAGCAGGTGGAAGATTCCGGAAATGGGGAATTTCTATTTTTACCGAGGATATCCAGGTCGATTTCCATATTCAACGATTGGTGGATTGTGATCATCTTATGGAGCAGTTTTTGGATGCGATGAATGCATTTGGTTCCTATCTTGGGCCAATGTTTATCCAGTTGAGTGATAACTTTGGACCTGGTCACTTTTTGAAGCTAAAGCATTTTGTGGAGCATCTGCCCAGCAATAGACAATTCTTTGTAGAGTTACGTCATGCAATTTGGTTTTCAGAACCTTCCAACCGTAATGCCTTATTTGACCTGTTGCGGGAACATCAAATAGGGGTGGCGATAAGTGACGTTAGTGGAAGAAGAGATGTGCTACATATGGAACTCAGTACTCCAGAATTATTCCTTCGATTTGTGGGCAATGGTGGTTCCTATCGCCAGAGCGATCATGCTAGGGTGGATCAGTGGGTGGAAAGGATCGCCACTTGGGTAGACAAAGGTTTGGAAAAGGTTTATTTTCTCGCCCACCAGCACGACGAGGTCGATACTCCGCTACTTGCCGCTTATATCATCGATCGGTTGAACAGGCGTTTTGGTGCAGGACTGAAAATGGTTGCCTGGAAAGCTTAATTGCAATATAGGTATTTGGAACCTTATACAGGCTTTTGCATATTTTGATGGCTAGAGTTCGATTAATGGATCCCAAAATATATCCTTGAAATTGCTCACCTTATCATTTTCTATATTTATACCTTCCAGCTCCAAAAGCTCCTGCATAGATTTCGCTCCACGGTAATGGTGTTTGCCGGTGAGCAGTCCATTACGGTTAACCACACGGTGAATCGGCAGCTGTGTACTGGGATGGTGTGCGGCCATGATAGCCATACCTACCAAACGGGATGATTTTGAAGCCCCCAAGGCTCTAGCAATTGCGCCATAGGTGGTCACCCGTCCTGTGGGAATTAGCTTAACGATTTCGTAAATGTTTTCATAAAAGCTGTTTTGTTCTTCCTTCATTCTGTTTCCATTTTATTACATGCCATGGAATGACTTTTGCCAATTGATGGAAAAACAATTTTTCTTACCTTGTGTTTAAAGTTTAAAAAAAACTTCTTTCGCAGTAGATAGCTTACCTATAGAAGATATTCAAATTTTACCCAGTTAAAAATGATTGAGCTAAGTAAAGAGCAATTAGAAAATTTTAAAGATGAATTTTTAGCATACTACAAAGATTACATCATTGCTGCTTCTATTGATCAGGATGAAAATCTAGTCGTTGTAGCCCGACCTGAACTAGAATTCCAGAAAGTATTCGCATATATCTCTGCATCAATTTTGGATACCGTGAACTTTGAAGAACATCTAGATGTTCATTTATATGAATATGGTGTAGGAAATTATATTGAGATTGGTATAAACTAAAATCTTAAGGTTGCCTTTCCTTAAAAAGAGGGGAATAAAGGGCTGTGGGTTTAACCCAGTTGATTAAAGCCACGCCCATTACTGGTTCCGTCATCTCGACGATAGGAGAGATCTGTTAAGTTGAGCTCGTTGCATAAATTACCTTAGCAGCTGGTGTTTCACCTGCCGCATCTAAGGGGTAAATTGCTACCTTTTTGACCTCGTTAATGCACTAAGCTTAATACTTCAATTAAATATTTTAAGGGTATATTAAATAAGTTAACTGTAACTATTATTTGATTTTTTTTGATCCATTTCTTGCTTTTTTACCCTAACTTATTAGCATGAAAGCGAGTAAAAATGATGTATTTGATAAAGCTATTTGTACGGAAGCGCTGGCAACGGTACTTATAGAGTTATACTCGTGTATATTGGATTTTACTTATTTTTTCACATTCAAAAAAGAACTGAAATGTTACGAAGCAGATTTTAGAGATCCAGATCTACAACCTGTAGATGACCTTGATTTTTTTAAAAATATCAGCGATCCTGTGGTTAAACACGGCGTGATCATTTCATCAATGCTCATCGATTTTTCTGAAGCCTTCAATTTACGCCATGGCCTTGATGCAGAAGCCTTGGTTGGCTATGAAAACGTTTCTTATGAAGAAGTAGAACGGTACCTGCCGAAACGCCCACTTAGTATGGTTAATAAAAGCTATGCTCGCTTATTTTTTTATTTCGAACGTTATTTAGAAGAAAGTATCAATTGTCTGTACTATTACTGTTGTGCCCTTTCTTTAGTAAGCTATCAGCTAACACCGGCCATGAAAAAGCAGGTCAATCAGATTAGCGAGCAAAGCTTTAAAGTGGTAAATACCGAAGATAATGAAGTCGCACTGTTGGCCAACTTGGCATTTATATTGGCTAAGGCAGACGAAAAGTTGAAAAACAGTATCAAAAAAGATGTGCGCAGACCAAAGTTTTGATTTTAAGGTATTGCTTTCAAATAAACTATACTTATATTAGTAATAGCTTTTTTAACCTAAATCGTATACCATATCTTGTGGTTAAGCACCTTAACTTTTTTTCTAGCTGTTTAGAAGGTTAAAATTGCGAGTTTACTATTGTGTTTGGACCTTATCAAATGTATTGATAATCTTCAATACCTTTTTTGTTAACTCTATGATTTAGCTATCTTTTTGTTTGGATTCAATTCATTAGTCATATGATCACTACCCTTGTTGTTTACTACCAAAACCAGCAGGTTGCACTTTCAGTAAATGATATTGCTTATATATTATACCATGAGCGTATGTATTACATTACCAGCCTTAAGGGCATAGCTTATGAGGCTAAACTTGATTACAGTTTTGCCGATTTGGCCGGTGTATTAGACCAAGAAGTTTTTTTTAAAATCAACGAAACTACTATTGTGAGCCGCCAAGCTATTAAAGCAGTTTATGAAGATGAATATGGCAATTTTACACTCGACCTAGATCCAAAACCAATGTTCCCAAAATCGTTCCATGACCATGGTGGATCAGGTCTTTTCGATCATTTGAATTATAATTGAGATAGAACATGGAGCTTATCATTTTTGAATTTAACTCCTAATAACATGAAGACAATTATAAAAAGGCTCCTTGCTGTAATCGGAATTTTCACCTTCGCTGCCTGTGGAGAAAAACATTTAGGAGATAGGGTATATTTGTTTGAAGGTGATGAAGGCAAACTTACTGTAGCTTACAAAAATCACGAAAGTTCTTTTAGTACTTTGGTGGATGGGAGAGTGATGGCTGTAGGCTATAATGATGAGTACATTATTGTGAAGCAGGCAGTACGGAAGCAGCCCAAAGAATTTTATTATATTATCGCTATTGATTCCTTAAAAAGGGAAAGAGAAAAGTTTGTGCCCGGTGCAAATAAGGTGTCTTATAACTCAGTCTATACTTCAGTTAACAATATACGAGTTTTAGCGTTTACTCCAACACCGCCTAGCCCTTTAACAATAAATGAATTTAACATTAAATTAAAAGAATTAAATGCCCGTAAAAGATTGCATTTTACTATGTTCTATGATGATTTTGCAATTTTCAACTCATCGATGATGCATGAGAACTATTAGACAAATTTGTGCTATACCTTCTCAAATACCTGAACCAATTAACTTTTGATTGCCCTGCAAAGCATGCAGTGGGCAAAGGTTAACCATGATATTAATAAGCACATTGGAGAAACCGTGACTATTTGCGATTCTGTTTACACCACTAGAGCACTACCAAATCTAACGATAATTAATTTAGGAGCAGAATTTCCTAAGCAGTTATTAACTGTAATGATCTACAAAGCAGACTTAACCAAATTCAAAGAACCCGAAAAAACCTATCTCAACAAAAAGGTTTGTATTACTGGTAAATTGGTTTTATATAATGATAAGCCACAAATCGTAGATTACTAAACAGTACGCAATCAATATACTGGATCTTGAGTTGAAAAGACAGTATGACTTATTCTTCTATCTCCAAAATACATCCACTATTCTTTCGCCGTAAAGATTACTCCTAAGTTTAATGGGTGCTTTTTTACTTTTAATAATATTTATTTGTGTAAGGTATTTAAGCTGCTTATTTATTAAATCAGGTTTTAGATCCTTTACATACTTTTTAAGTTCATCAGTCACTTCCCAGGTATATTTTTCTTCTTCAAAAAAATCAGTGTCAACTAACTTCGTTTTTATTATTGTAGATATTTTCTTATCATTCCATTCGGTAATGAAATAATTTAGATTATTTTCATTTGCCTTTTTGAAAATAGCCAAAGTTTCAGCTGATTTAATTGTCTCTGGTATTGGTAGGTTCAAGTTAAATATTATTGTTCCATCAAAATTTAAACTTACACCTATAATTTTAGCAACATTATTTGACAGCTTACGTCTTTCTGTTAGAATGGAATAAATTATGTCTCGTGATAAGCCTATTAGTTTAGCAAAACCTAAGATTTCTAAGTTTGTATATTTAATAATTAATGCTAGCCTTTTAGAGATTTCTTTGTCATATATATTTTTATCATCTGCCTTCATGATCAAATGAAATAATATTATTAAGAGAAAAATTTGACAAATAATTTTATTTGATTATATTTGATGTATCAGCCATTAGATTGGTGTTTAAGGTGTTAATAAAGAGTCTCTCTTGCTAAATTCTGACAACTGCAAATTGAAAGGGACAATAGATTAATGCCTGTAGTGATATTTTGCCTACTTTTGTAGAGCACTATAGCGCTATGGGCTCTATTGTAAGCCCGTTTCAAAGGCCGTCAGAAGCCTAGCAAGACGGTATTTAGAGCCCGCTATGGTGTTCTTCATATATAAGACTCGTAACCAAATACGAGTTATGAAAAAACTAACCAACAAAGTAAACCCAATTTTTAAAGTGCTTTGCGAAGCGGATGGGTCTCTACTTGTTTTTTCATTTCCCAACCATCCAATCATCACCCCAAAACAATTGTTTGCACTCATTATTAAATCTCCGGTTTGAGCTAATAGCATAAGCGGGTGGCCAGCATGCTTGCGGATGCAGGCAATTTATTTTAGGTTATTAATAGTTCGCAAAGCCTTTGCCGAAGGCAAAGGTGCCATCCGCTTTTTTTATTTTCTTTCAACTTAGCTGCACTATCCCTCCGAACTAGTTTCGGATTTGGGGTATGAATTTTAAACCAGGCTTATTCATCTTTCTCTTCTCCTTTAGAGAAGGTGTACAAAGGGTGGATGAGGCAAACGAAACAACTATGAAAAAAACAACGATATTATTCGTAATGGCTTTGGTATGCCAAAAAAAGCTAAAAGCTGAAAAAGTAAACTTGACTACAGTGGAGGCGATAACCAAGCCAAGCTTACTCATAGCCTTAGTGTTAATGCTAGGCATTGGGCATGTAAGTGCACAAGAAATAAAAGCACTAAAAGTAGGAGATCAAGTACCAGAAAGCTTTTGGCAGCAAGAACATAGCATTTACGTTAATGGCAAAACATCAAAACAAACATTAGTACAATATAAAGGTATACCACTGATACTCGATTTTTGGGCAACATGGTGTAGTCCATGTGTAGCAGCAATGCGTAAACTAGATTCGCTCAATGCGGTTTATGAAGGTAAAGTAATGATATTGCCCGTTACACACCAAACAAGTAAAGATGTAATGCCTTTCTTTAAATCTAGGAAATATTTAAACTTAAGTTTTATACTAGCAGATCGTTCAGTAGGTGCGCTTTTTCCTCATCAGATTTTGCCGCATTATGTATGGATAGACAAAACGGGTACAATACTTAGATTTACAGAGCATGTAAACGATACTAGTATTCAGCAATTTGTGCAGCAAGGTAAAGTTAACTTAGAGAATAAGATAGATGTACCATTAATTCCTCATGATGTTAATAAACCCTTTCTTGTTGCAGGTAATGGAGGTGATGGCGCAAATCTCCTCTATCATTCTGTTCTAACAACTTATGCAGGTAACCTAGTTGCAGGTACGGCGGTGCGCCATGATGAGGCAAAGGGGTGGAAAATTGCTGCTTTTGATGTTTCATTGGCTAAATTGTATAAGTTGGCCTATGGGCTAACCAAAAACTATCTTAACGATAAAAATGTGAGTTATCAGGTATTAGATAGGAATAGATTAACCTCCAAGCTAGTCGGTTCGGCTTACGCGAACTGGAAGGCACAGGGTAACGCCTTTAGTTATGAGATTGTGGCTCCCACACAATTTAGCGGGGAGCAGGTATTTGTAATGATGCAACAAGAGCTCTCTAAATTGTTTCCCCAATATAAGATTACTGAGCAGAATCAAATTTCACCGGTGTATGCGCTAGTACGTACTGATACGCTCACTAGGTTTGTGGCTAAAGGAGGGGCTTTTGAACTCAAATATCACGCAGACGGGATTAATATGGCGGGTGGGAGTTTTGATCAACTGATTATGTTGTTGGAAAAAACCTTTTACAGTAATACCCCCTACACTTTAATTAATGAAACAGGTTATTCAGGTAAAGTGGATCTTGATCTGGCAACCAATTTTAAAGATGTAAAGTTGGTAAATGAGCAATTGGGGCGGTATGGTCTACAGTTTATTGCAACTGAACGGGAGGTTAAAAAGTTGATTATTGCCGATAGTGGCCTTCCCATCCAAAATGTAAACTAATGTTAATGATTAGTTTTGGTAAAAGAGCACTCATAGTGATTGTTTTTTATATGGGATACATAGGTGCTATACAGGCACAGCGCAGTACTGTAAAAGTGCTTAATGCACAGACGAAATTAAGTGTTGTAGGTGTAACTGTTAAAGATAATAATGGCCAGCAATGGCTTACAGATACCAGTGGGCAGGTGTATATTGAATTGGGTAAGGAGGGCAAGTTATTACAGTTCTCGTTAATGGGCTACCAAAGTATACAAAGGCAGGTGCTGCCTATTGGGCAACCTATTGAGATTTTGCTAAGCCCTTCGGTATTGTTGCTTAAAGAAGTTGAGTTGGCTACAGGTTATCAAAAATTAAATAGGGATAAGTTAACAGGTTCCTACGTAATTATTGATAGCACACTGCTTAATAGAAGAGTTTCTTCTAATATACTTGCTAAATTAGAAGATTTGGCAACTGGCCTGATCTTTAACCGGGATGCGAGCACCAATGGTGCCATCAATTTAAACATCAGGGGAATAAGTACCGTTAATTCTGATCCCCAACCTTTAATCGTATTGGATAACTTTCCATTTAATGGGCAGATCGAAGATATCAATCCGAATGATATTGAGAGTGTTTCTATTTTAAAAGATGCATCGGCCGCAGCAATTTGGGGTGCCAAAGCTGGTAACGGTGTAATTGTGCTTACTTCAAAAAGGGCTAGGTTCAATCAGCAGCAACAGATAAACTTAAATGTTAATGCCACTTTCGCCCCCAGACCAGATCTTTTTTTGGTGCCAGTAATGTCTACTGCTGATTACATTGCCGCTGAGCAGCGTCTCTTCAACGAAGGCTATTATAAGGCTACAGAACAAAGTGTAAATCATTTACCCCTATCTCCTGTAATAGAGTTGTTAATTGCCAAAAGAGATGGTAAGGTTACAGCCATGGCTGTTGAAAGTGAATTAGCCAGGTTAGCCCAGCTTGATGTGAGAAACGAATACAGTAAGTATCTTTACCGAAATAGCCTAAATCAACAATATAGCTTATCGATTAACGGCGGTAACCAGTTAAGTAATTATTCAATTTCATTAGGACTTGATCAAAATGCTGAGTCGTTAAAAAGAAATGATTTTAGCAGAAAAACCCTAGCTAGTAGTTATGGTATTAAGCTTTGGAAAGATAGGTTGATCTGGGATAACACTATTAACTATACCCTAAGCAGTAGAGCCAACAACAATCAAGGATATAACTATCTGGGACCAAATGGTGGTATATTATACCCTTATGCTGAGCTAAAAGCTGCAAATGGTAGCAATTTGGCAACATCAAAGACATTACGCAATGATTTTATTGGTTATGCTGCTAGCAAGGGCTTGCTAGATTGGAACTATAGCGTATTGGACGAGCTAGACCAAAGCGATAATGTATTTACTACAGATAACCTAAATCTCAACAGTAATTTGGAACTTAAAATTTTGAAAGGGGTATCGGTTAATTTGCGGTACCAGTGGAATAAAATTCAAAATATAAGAAGGCAGGAATACGGGCCAGATAGCTATTTTACGAGAAACCTTATCAACAGGTTTACTATTTTAAATACAGATCAAAGCTTAATAAGACCTATTCCGTTGGGTGCTATTGTAGATTGGGATAGGGCTACACAGCATAATAGTAGTGTGAGGCCCCAGTTAAATATAGTGCAGTCTATCGGTCCGAATGGAAACTTGAGTGCATTGGTTGGCTATGAAATTAGGTTAAACGAGTTACAGGTGCAACGATACCGTTGGTATGGCTACGATGCAGAGTTTGAAGCAGCAAGGCCTGTAGATTATTTTGGGACTTATGTGTCATTTGTAAATAATGGGGCCAAGAACAATCAAATTCCTAATGTAGATGCGTTACAGCGTTTGAATGATAGATATCGCTCCTTTTTTACCAATATTATCTATAGCTTAAACCAGAAATATATTTTTTCTGCCAGCGCTAGGTTAGATCAAAGTAACCTCTTCGGAGTATCAGCCAATCAAAAAGGAGTGCCGTTATGGTCTGTAGGGATGGCTTGGAACCTGTCTAAAGAAGCTTTTTTTAATGAAGGGAACAAGACAGACCTTAAACTTCGCTTATCTTATGGTTATAACGGTAATATCAATAAATCGTTATCAGCCTATACCACCGCAACTTACAATAATGGGGCAAGTACTCAAAATAGATTGGTTTTGGCAGCTATACAAAATCCACCAAATGCAGATTTGAGATGGGAGCGGGTACAGATCATTAATACTGGATTAGAACTTACTGCATGGGATAGGAAACTCACAACTATAGTTGATGTTTACTCAAAAAAAGGGCTAGATCTGATTGGAACTTCACCTATGGCTCCAGCATCTGGTGTAGTTCAATTTACGGGTAATTCTGCAAATACAAAAACATTTGGTACAGACATCAACTTAAACTTAAAGCAAAAAATGGGTGCACTAGATTGGAATGTTAACCTAATGTATAGTTTGGTTAAAGAAAAGGTAACTGCTTACCATTTGCCTGCGGCAAATAATAGGTACTTGCAAAGTATAAACCTACCTCGAGAAGGTTATCCGCTGTATGCTATATATGCTTATAAATGGGCGGGGCTTGATCCCTTAAATGGCGATCCGATGGGTTATCTGAGCGGTGTGGTGAGTAGCAATTATCTGCAGATTAAAAATCTAAGCACTTTTGATGAAATAACTTATGTTGGGCCTGCTCGTCCTACCTCTTTTGGCGCTTTTAGAAACAACTTTACGTTTAATAAACTTTCATTATCAGTTAATATCTCTTATAGGTTGGGGTATCATTTCCGAAAACCATCTATTGTTTATGGCAATGAGTACGGTATGGGCGGGCATGGTGATTATTACCAACGTTGGAAAGCAGTAGGAGATGAGTTGCATACTTCTATACCATCGGTGCCTAGTGTAAGAAATGCCTTGCGAGACGAGTTTTACCTCTATAGTGACGTTTTGGTTGGTAAAGGAGATCACATCCGCTTACAAGATATTACCTTGGCGTACGAACTTAGCAAGGCATTTGCGAGGTTGAAACTAAGGGGTGTGTCGTTGTATGGCTACGTAAATAATGTAGGGTTGATTTGGACGGCCAATAAATGGCATATTGACCCTGATTATCATTTGATGCGTCCAGTACGTTCAGTTGCAGTCGGTTTTAAAATTAATTTATAAAGTTTAATAGGATGAAAAAGTTAATATACCTTTTACTGATAAGCTATTGTTTATGTAGCTGTGATAAGGATTTTTTAAATACCAAACCCAACCAAGAGTTATTGATACCTCATAAGATTAGTGATTTACAGGCATTGTTAGATAATACAGCAATCATGAACACAAGTCCTGCACTGAACATGATTGCAGATGACGATGCCTATGTGACTGCCGATGGGTTGGCAAGTTTTAGGACTGCCCCAGAACGTAATCTTTACATATGGAAGGAAAACCCTTACGAAGGTGCGGTTATTTTCGATTGGAGAAACCTATATCAGCAGATATTTTATGCTAACGTGGTATTAGATAATTTGGTAAGAATTGGCGATGAACAAATACAAAAAGATGATTACAAACTTGTTAAGGGAAGTGGCCTTTTCTTTAGGGCTATGGGACATTACCATCTAGCACAGCAATTTTGCAAGGCCTACAGTAGCAATGCCGAACAAGATCTTGGCATTCCGCTTCGGTTAAACAGCAACGTAACTGAACCTTACAAAAGAGCTAATTTGCAGCAAACGTATGAACAGATTTTAAATGATCTACTCCTGGCGAAGGATTTATTGCCAAAAGTTTATTTCTATAAAAGCAGACCTTCTAAAGCAGCCGCTCTCGCTTTGTTAGCAAAAGTTAGTTTATCCATGGGAGCGTACCAGAAGGCAATGGATTATGCTGATCAGTGTTTGCAGATTAATGGCAAGCTGATAAATTTCAATACCTTGGTACTAACTTCTAATGCACCTTTTCCAGAGACTTTGCCATTTGGTAATGAAGAAATTATACTTTATACCAACCCAAGTGTATTATCTTTTGTGGGATCGAGTCAGTTTCGCATAGATACTGCATTATACCAAACCTATAATGTAAATGATTTAAGGAAACAGGCATTTTTTAGGGTAAGGGGTGTAAACCACTATACCTTTAAAGGCTACCAAGGTATAAATATTCCAGAGATGTATCTGATTAGGGCTGAGGTTAATGCCCGCAATGGTGATGTAGGAGCTGCTCTAAGTGATCTCAACGTACTAATGCAATCGAGATGGAGGGCGGGTACTACCTTTGTACCCATTGTGTCAAATGCCGATCATATTTTACAGACGGTATTGAGTGAACGCAGAAAGGAGCTGGTGCAGAAAGGAGGGAGGTGGTTTGACTTAAAACGCTTAAATTTTAATTTTTTAACACAAAAAGTACTTACGAGGACTTTAGGTGGGGATGTCTTTACGCTGGCACCTAATGATGCAAAATATGTCTTTCCGATACCGGATGAAGAAGTGATACGGTCTGGTATTCTGCAAAATTGAAAAAAAGCTGGTCATTTCATAATGACCAGCTTTTTTTATTAATCGTTAATGATGAAGTTACCCTCAATTTCCGAATTAGGCAGCGGGGTTGAAGAATGATTAGTAGGCGGTGTCTCAAACTGTGCCTTACAAACTTCTTCAGATTGTTCACAACGATAACTATTGTCTTGGTATGGTGAACTGTTATCTTCAGTCATCCCTGTAAGGTCAACCCATCCTGATGGATTGCTTGAAGTTACAAGTACTTTGCCATACAGTGTAGCATTACTTTTAACAGGTGTAAACGCACTTTGCGTTACCACTAAGCCGAACCCTAATATAAGGGCTACAAGGCCTACATTTAATTTTTTTAAATTCATGTTTATTGACTGCTGTTTTACATTGAAAAAGCAGACGAAAAAGGTGGTTGAAAATTTAGGTTATGCGACGAAATAGATTTCTCGTCGCTTTGCTTCCCTCGAAATGACGGAAACATATACTAGCCACTTTGGTAGGCTCTTGCACCTGTCGCTATTTTCGATCTGGAAAATAGTGACACTGTAAGTTTGAATTAATTTCTGAGCAGTACTTTTTGCTTATGGAGCAGTAAGAGACCAATGATGCTTAGGGTAAGGAAAAATAAGTTGAAATAAAGGTGTGCCTGCCAGCCTAGTTGTTTGAGCACCCCACCACAGCTACAGGGTATGCGATCGTAATAGCCAGCTAATACTAAAACGATGTAGGCGGTAAAAAGAGCCATCAAAACGAGGGATAGGACCAGGCCCAGTTTAATGGTCTGTTTGAACAAGAGCAGCGCAGCGGCACAGATTTCGCATATTGGGATTAGCCATACTAATAGTGCAGCATGGGTATGGCTAAAAGTCTGGCTGTTGAGCTGCCTTTTAAATTCTGTAATATCACTTAGTTTACTGGCTGCAGTATACACCCATAATAACACGAGCAAAAAGATGATCCCTGATAAAATTTGGCCTATGGTTTTCTGGTTAAACATTTGTAATTGATTTGTTTAACCAAATTTACAGCCCAGGTGAAGAGGCTGAGCCTCTAGAAAAGGGTAAAAAAAGCTACATTATTGTAGGTTACCATTTGCTAAGGAGATTATTATAACTGATATGAAGGTAATTGGCAATGTCTTTCTTTTTCAGATAGGGAATGATGGCTGTGTAATGATGTTGAAAGTAAGTGATTCGATCTTGTACCGTAAGTTCTAGTAAAAAGCCTCGCAAGGCGATGCTATCGTCATATTCTCGGCACAGGTAATCGTAGATTTTTTTTAATTCTTCGAATTCTTGATTGAGCAAATTCAAAGCCGGTAAGTCCCAATAGAAAATTAACGTTGGGATGCAGGCTTTGAGGTAATGTACTTGATTGTGTTTACGGGTAATAAAGCATTGCTCGGCCATGATAAAGTTGATGATGGCAGGTTTTTTTCTGTGCTGCGGGTTGTATTCTTTAATGATACCTTCTGCTGCATAGGCTAAGGAACCTTCTTTGCGTAAAAAACTATCTCCAGCATGGAGCGTGGATCGTTGGCATAACAGCACAATTTTTTCCCAGGCTTCGGGGCGGAGGGCACCAAAGCTTTGGAGCTTGGTTTTGAAATCAATTAAGTGAGGAGATGCCATAGCATTAACGATAGCAGCGGTTAAGGTTTATTGCAGCACATTAGTTCGGCATGCCTGATCCTAAAAGATAGATAAAGTAGATCGCGTTTTTTGCTAGCCTTCTGTATCGACTTAAATAGTTCAAACATTTCCGCTTGTAGCCCCTCGTTTTGTATATCTAGCTCTGCTTTTAACTGCTTTTCAGCTTTTTTGATTTCTGCTGCATCGGGTTTACAGCTAAACGTAGCAATTAGGTGGCGTTTAATGGCTAAAAACTTGCGTATTTCGGCTATCGTTAGGTAATGTTCATGTAGTGAGCGTAGGCTTTGATTTAATTCATAATGCTGATAAAAAGGAAAAAAGCCATGCACTTTCAGCCTCTGGCCTCTTGGTGTGTGAATGATATGGGATGATACCATTGTTGGACCAAATTGCCTCATGTGTTCGAGCCATTCATTTTCTTTATAGAAGTATTTGGTGTAATCCTTTAAGTACCGAAGTTCGTGTTTAAGTTCATTCCACTCGGCCATGCATTTGTGGTACAACCAAATATCGTTTTCTAGGTCCGAATGGACCGGGTTTTTTAGATAGTTATCATAACATTCATTGAGCGCATCATGGTTTATGCTAACGCTGCGAAACAACTGTTTCATCAATATTAAAAATGCACTCATTCCAATTACCAATATGGCAAAGGGTACATAGATGGGACTGCGCTTGCTGCCCAAGGGGAAAAAAATGATTGAAAGCATTAGGATGGCTAATCCAATAAGCATAACGATAAGGGGATTTTTAAAACTGATTCGATGCATAATGCTAGTATGTATAATGGAATGCGATTGTTGCAGATCAGGTATAGCTAATTTTTCGAAGTGTAATTGAGGAGGTTCCATAAAAATAAATTAAGGGTTTATTAGCGGTTGGAATTATGAACTTTAAAATAATAACTTGTGGCAGCGGTTGGTCATGGCTGCTGCCACAGGATTAAATTTAGCTTTGGTAGGCTATGGTAAATACCAGAGACTCGACTGTTTGGTATGGGCTGTCGGTAGCATATCGAGCATTGGATTCTTTTTTGATCCGGATAAATTTGCCTTCACCCTCTTCATTACGTTGTTGGATTGTTACCGGTTCTTCTTTAACCAAAGTAATGGCCTGTCTGGCTGCAACAAACTCACTCGTGGCTAATGCTGCTGCAGCGATAAACTGATTGTCCATGGCATCGAGGTAGGCAGCCTGAGCTGGTTCGAAATCGAAATGGCTGCTTAGCCAGCTGCGATAGTTGGCTATAATTGCAGCAACTTCCAAGGCTAATTCGCTATCTGATAATTGGTAAAGTTCGGCTAAAAGTGCCTGTAGCCCCGCGGGGCTAAATTCATGTTTATTCATTATTTTAGGTTTAGGTTATGCACTGCAATAGGCAATGCTGGTTTAAATTTAAAACTTAGCGTATTGCGTAGGATACGCGTGAATGCAATATTGAGATATCTGGGCTTATTTTGTAGGTATCTGGTAACAGTATTTTAGTATAATGGAAAAAAACATCGTCACAGGCGTAATCATTAGGACTACAACTTGTACGTTTGAAGCTTGAAATTTGCTGTTAAATTGAAATTTTCGTAATTTGTTAAAAACAGCTACCTATGTATTCGCAAATTAATCTTCGACAAGTAAACCAGGAAGCTTATATCTCTGCTCGTTTACGCTTCGGTATAACCCTAGTAATCACTTTAACTTTAGTGGCCATCAGTGCGCCATATCCCATTAATGAGTTGGTTTTTACTAAAGATTTTTATCATTCGCTCATTGTCAACTATATCATGGCGGGTCCAATTATTTGGGCATTACATTACTGTAATAAAAGCCTGGATAATTTTTACCCTTGGCAAGCCCGTACTTTCTTAAGACCTATACTTCAACTTGTTTTGGGCGTGGTGGGTATTCTTATCATCAATACCCTACTGGTTAGAGTGATATTTTCTATCTATGATATTGACTTTGACAAAAGTAGGTTTATGGAAAATATTTTTCCCTTAAATATCTTAATGGTTTTTGCCGCCAATGTGTTTCTGTTTTTTCGCCAAAGACGAAGTTACCGTAAACACCAGCGAATGGCAGAGCAAGCCTATGCCAAGCGATGGGTCGCCTCAGAAATGAGGTGGCTCAACTTACCTTTAACCAGTGTGTTTAATTTCTGTTTATATAAGGGTCAGCGGCTAATCCCCGTTATTTCTAGTTCAAAAACGATACCCTTAGTTTTGCCGCGTGTGCTATCTTGGGCTACAAGAGTTTTGAATATACCAATATATACTGGTCAGGATCTGTTTTGGGGCGATGTTAAGGTGGTTATCATTAAGCAGTACTTTAAATATTTAGAAGGTACCCATGCTTGGGGCAAGATTAGTGTGGATATAAACGAGGTAATTTTTATGCAAGCGGCTAGTAGCAAAGGAGTTTTTATAACTAGAAATAATAAGAAATATAAAATGCGATATACTGCTGAGGACTTAAGGGAGCGTTTGGATCCAGATCATTTTGGCGAAGCATTTGGCAAACGTTTTTATGCCTACAACATCATCAGTGCCGTAGATACTAGAAAACGGAAAGGGCTGCTGTCAGTTAAACCAGAATATGGCTTTATTACCAAGCATCAAATGAGCAGGAGATTGATGTATATTTTCGACGCAGAATATAAAAAATTTCTAGCTAGGCAATAATTGTAACTAGGAGGTTAAATTGTAAGATTTATCTTGCATATGAGATTTAGTTTGGTTAAATTAAACTAGCTATTGGTCATGGCGTTCAATGTTATTAATTCCTATACACCACAATAAGGCTATGCCTGATGGAGTGATTGTGATGGCAGCCTTAGCGTGGTGCTTGGTTTAACCCTAAACACACCGCCATGAAAAAGATAGATACTTTAATAGAAATTCTCTACAAGATATACCTGCTCCTTAAAGACAATCCCAACTTCCAGCAATTGCAACAATTACAGTCATTACCATCCGAAGAGCTGATGACTCGCCAAGAGGTAAAAGATTACCTAGGAATTAGCGAGAGCACCTACAAAAGGAAAGTTAAGGACGGCACCTTAATCCCACTAAAACTGCCTGGGGGCGATCGTTTCCAAAAAACGCAATTACTATTGGCATTTGAAGAGAGTAGGAGAAGAGGGAGGGTTTGAAAGCTTCACTTCAGGTGCGAGGTAGTAGTTTAGGTAAGAGTTTCAACCCCCCTCTCCTGAAAGAGAGGGGAATAGGGGACGGTAGGTAAAACCAAGTTGCATAGCGCCTCACCAATGAAAGTGAGTAGTATTTCTTTAGTGCTTTCCTCTCCTAAGGAGAGGGGAATAAAGAACTGTAGGTTAAAACCAAGTAGCTTAAAGCCTCATCCATTATTGGATCCGTCATCTCGACGTTAGGAGAGATCTGCTAGGAAGACCAAAAATTAAACGCCAAAAACCAAAAACCAAAAACCAACGACCAAAGCTTATAGCGGGCATCATTTAGCAGGCAGTTCTGTTAAGTTACATTCGTCGTATAGATTTCTCCTACGTCGGAATGACGATTTTTGGAAAAACACGTCGAAAAGATGGTTTAATTAAAAGCCATATATAGGTGTTTTAGCAGGTATTTTTATTGAAATGATTTAGGATAAAATTACCAATGGGCTATACCTTTATTCTACCATTCAAATTGTTGCTCATGTTAAGCTATTTAGATTTTTATAGCTTTATTTAAATCGTAACATTTATTATATATTTGTGAGGGCAATTGAAATTGTGGACTTTGTTGAGACTGAAACAGCTGTTTAAACATGAGTTTTGAATTGTGTTTTTTGAGCCAGTATTACGTTAACAATAACATAAGAGCTTGCATGAAATGCTCATAAAATTTGTCGAGAAGAAAGAATTTACATTAAACAATAGCCATTAATTGCATAAGCTAATGAAAAAAAAGTTTAAGGCCCAGCTCCACTTTGGGTTTGTATTTACCCTATTGTTTATGGGCGGCGTAGGCTGCCAATTTGCAAAGGCCCAAACCTTACCTGTTGGTTTATTAAAGAATGTAGAAGACCAATACAGGCGCCAACAGCTAATTGGAGAAGACAGTTTGGAAACCTCTTATCTCATTCGGCCTATTCAATTGCCAGCAGCAAGTTTGTTCAAAAAGCAACTCTACCAGAACGAGAAAGGAAACCTAAAAGTGTTTTTATTGCCATTGGTATTGCAGCAACAATTTAATGGGCACCATCCTTTTGGCAGTAATGATAATTCGATGGTGGCTGCAAAAGGTTATCAGGCTATGGTATCTGGTGGTTTTTATGCGGAGGCTGGCCCTTTGCGCATTCAAATGCGCCCCGAGTACGTATATGCGGCTAACAGCAGTTTTGCAACACCCGAAACCGTAGGTAACCATTTGTATTATGCCTATCCCAATTTGGTTTACAATCGAATAGACAACCCTTCCAGATTTGGAAATGAAGCTTACCAAAAGGGGAGCTGGGGGCAGAGCAGTATCCGTTTAAATTTTGATCCCATCTCTTTTGGCTTATCTACCGAAAGCCTTTGGTGGGGGCCTGGCATTAAAAACAGTTTGTTGATGAGTAACAATGCCCCAGGCTTTAAACACCTTACCTTAAATACCACTAAACCAGTTGACATCAGCATAGGAAAAATAGAAGCACAAATTATAGCAGGTCGTTTGGAAGATTCTGGCGTAGCTATGCCGTTAGCTAAGGCCAATACCAATTACACATTTCTAGCTAAACCAGCCAATTGGCGCAGCATTACTGGATTGGTATTTACCTACCAACCTAAATGGGTGCCGGGTTTGTACCTGGGCTTTGATAGAACTGCACTTGCTTACCATAATGCCACAGACAGTGCCACTACTTTCTCTTCATTTTTTGGGCGCTTTGTAATGCCCGAAAGCCATGCTGAGGTGTATTTCCAGGTAGGGCAAAATAAACATACACCCAATGATAAGGGTTCAAGATTAGCCTCTACCGCTTATGTAGCTGGTTTTAATAAATTAGTCCCTTTAAAAGCGACAGATCAGTACATCCAAGTGGCCATAGAGTTTAGCCAGTTAGAAGCGCCAAGGGGAAAGGGTATCAATGTAAAACCATCTTGGTATACCGATGTGGCTGTTATGCAAGGTTATACCAATAAAGGGCAGGTAATAGGTGCCGGAATTGGGCCGGGTGGTAACATGCAAAGTTTGGATTTGAACTGGGTGAAAGGCTATAAACAGATTGGTTTTGGAATAGAAAGGATAGTCAATAACAACGACTTTTTCTATGGTGCGGGTTTGCCAATTGGCGATGTAAGAAGACACTGGGTTGATCTGGCCTTTAAAGGCAATGTAGGTTGGAATTTTGATAAATTGATCATTAATGCCGAGTTGGCCTATGTCAATTCCCTTAACTACCAATGGCAATTGATCGAAGATGGGAGTTTTTATTGGAACGTGCCGAGGGTAGATGCGGCTAATTTTCATGCCAAGATTGGCTTAATGTATAATTTTTAATGCAGATTGGAATGAAGAAACCTATTTTTGGAGCCAAGGCACAAACACTTGCTTTGCTTGTTTTAATTTCATTTTTTAGCGCAAACCTTTTTGCACAGACTCTACCTGTTGGAGGCTTGTTACCAAGCATGGAAGACCAATTAAGGCGCCAGCAATTGTTAGGTAGAGATAGTTCGGGTACTTCCTTTATGTTAAGGCCTTTGCAGCTCAACAACCTTATATTTAGTGCAGATACTAGTGTGGCTGGTCTTTCGGCTACGTATTTCAGGAAAACACTTTATCAATCTGCCAATGGCAAGGCGGCCGCTTATTTGTTGCCAGTAGTATGGACGAGCCAATTCAATAGCCACCATCCTTTTGGAAGCAACGATGGTTCTATGATCAGGAGTAGAGGCTTCCAAACGCAATTGTCTACCGGGTTATATGCTAAAATAGGCCTATTAAGTGTGCAATTGCGCCCTGAAGTGGTGTTTGCCCAAAACCGTGATTACCGTGCCTTAAGTGAAACGGGTGCTAGTTATGCCGGTTTGTATAACCGCATTGATTTTCCAGAACGATACGGTACTGGCGGTTATACCGATGTAAATTGGGGCCAAAGTAGTGTGCGTTTAACCTTCGATCCCGTTTCTATGGGCATTTCGAACGAAAATTTATGGTGGGGACCAGGTACACATAATTCTTTGCTGATGAGCAACAATGCTGCAGGCTTTAAGCACGCCACCTTAAATACCAGCCGGCCAGTACAAACTGCAATTGGTTCTTTCGAAGGGCAAATTATAGCAGGTAAGCTAGAGGCATCCGGTTACGAACTCAAAGGGACTGGCTACCGTGCCAAATCGCAAAATTGGCGATACATCAATGCCATTATGTTAAGCTATCAACCTAAATGGATCCCTAATTTATACATCGGGGTAGATCGTTCGTTTTATGTATACCGTAAAGATATGGCCAGGAGTTTTAAAGGTTATTTCCCTATTTTTACCGCAACACTTAAAAAGACCATCACGTTTGTAGGCGAAACGGAAAACGTGACGGAAGAGGCGGTTAACCAAGACCAATACTTTTCGGCCTATGCCCGATGGGTGTTGCCAGAGGCTAAAGCTGAGGTTTATTTCCAGTTTGGCAGAAACGATTTCTCTTATGACATGCGGGATTTTATGTTAGAGCCGGAGAGCTCGCGGGCCTATATTGCAGGTATGCGCAAATTGGTGGCCTTGTCTCAAAAAGATACTTATATCCAATTGGGGGTAGAGCTTACGCAATTGCAGGGTTCCAATACAGGTACCTTGCGTAACCAGCCTAATTGGTACTTACATTACGTAGCTGCAGGTTATACCAACAAAGGCGAAATTATTGGTGCAGCTGTTGGGCCAGAAAGTAACCAACAAACCTTCGAAGTAAGTTGGGTACAGGGCCTCAAAAAAATTGGCCTCCGCTTCGATCACCTCAATCATAATGTAGCCTTGGCTAAAATTGTAGACGGCGAAAAGCAATATTGGAGCGACCTGGTTTTTGGGGGTCATTTTGATTGGAATTACAAAAACTTAATTTTTAATTCTCAATTGAATTATATTCATTCCAAAAACTATCAGTATCTAAGCAAAAGGGAAAGTAATTTGGCAATTAAACTGGGGGTTTTCTATAATTTTCAATAATTACTGAATTTTCAGCCTAATGGAGTGGCCTAAATATGTATAATTTACCTAAAGATCATTAATTTCATGTTAATTGCTGGTTAATTATTTTATTTGTTTGTTAACTATAAAGATATTTATTTGATTTTAAAGAGATAATACCTATTTTAGTGGCATATTTAGTTATTGTATTTTGTACACTAAGCTTTGTGTTGGCTACTAATTATTAGAGCTAGCAACGCTCAATTGGCAATCATGTTCTCCATATTCAAAAAAAAGCCGTTAAAAATTACCGATATCAGCTGGTTAGGTGTTGATATGCATTCGCATTTATTGCCGGGTATTGATGATGGTGCGAAGAGCTTGGCAGATTCGGTGAGTTATATCAAAGCCTTACATGATTTGGGTTTTGAAAAGTTGATCTGTACCCCCCATATTTTTCATGAGTTGTATCCCAACAGTGAGGAAACTATTTTACCTGCATTAAGGCTCGTGAAAACTGCTCTTGAAGTGGCTAATATAAGTGTAGTAATGGATGCTGCAGCCGAATACATGGTTGATGAACATTTTAAAATTACTGCTGATTTGCTGTGTTTGCCGAATAATTATTTGTTGATAGAAATGTCTTATTTAAATGAAACCCCCAATATTGAGCAGGTAATTTTTAATTTACAGATTAAAGGTTATAAAGTGATTTTGGCGCACCCAGAACGCTATAATTTTTACCATAAGGAACACAGTCGCTACCACAGGTTAAAAGATATGGGCTGTCTGTTTCAACTCAATTTATTGTCGGTAACAGGTTATTATGGTAAACCTGTTAAACTAGCTTCGGAATACTTATTGGATAAAAAGCTGTATGATGTGGCGGGTACGGATTTGCACCATGAACAGCACCTTAAGGTTTTACAATCTGCCGTGCAAAATGGAACGCTTTATGCCAATATTGGTCATTATCCTTTTAAAAACAAAATGCTCTAGGGCCTGCTTGTAGCCGCTTTTAAGATATGCTTGATAAAAAACTACTTTCGTTTTAGTTAACTTCCTTATATTTACAGCATCTTTAACTAAAACAAACTATACTTTATGAATAAATATTTATCTTCCTGTTTAAAGAGTTTCTTGTTGGTTTATATCAGCGTCGCAGTTGTAGCCTGTTCTGGTGTTAAAAATATTGGTTATTTCCAGAATGTGGGTGCTATTGATTCGGTAAGTACCAGTGATATGGCTGTCTTTACGGAGCCAGTAATCCAACCGGATGATATTTTGGCCATTTCTATTTTTACGAATGATCCGACTACCGGCGCCCAAGTCAACCAATTGGCTTCGCAGGCCATACAAGGTTTAGCTGGAACTAATGCCATTAACGGTTTTTTGGTAGATAAAAATGGGGAAATTGAGTTGTCGGGTTTGGGTAGAGTGAAATTATTGGGCTTAACTACTTTTAAAGCAAGAGATTTAATTCGTGTGAAAGCTGCAGCAGAGTATAAAAATGCCAGTGTGCAGGTGCGTTTTGCCAACTTCAAAGTAAATGTAGTGGGTGAAGTAAACAGACCTGCGATTTATACCCTGCCGAATGAAAAGGTGACGGTAATGGATGCGATTGGCTTAGCTGGTGATCTGACCCTTTATGGCAAAAGAGAAAATATTTTGGTGATTAGGGAAAAAGATGGCAAAAAAGAATATGCCCGATTAAATTTATATGATACGGATATCTTTAAAAGCCCTTTTTATTATCTAAAACAAAATGACATTGTATATGTAGAAGCGCATAAGTCTAAAACAGCAGCCTTAAATGCTCCCACCCGTACCAGTATCGGCTTGATTTTGTCGGCAATTTCGGTTTTGGTATTAGCAATTACTAGATTATAATAACAATGGAGAATAACCCACAATATAACCAGCTTAATATTGAAGAAAAAGAGCAAACTATAGATTTTAAAAAAATTATAGGACGCTTACTGTTGAAATGGCCTTGGTTTTTATTAAGTATCATTACATGTGTATTCATTTCTTGGCTTTACTTACGGTATCAGACGCCATTGTACAACATCAATGCAAGATTGCTATTAAACGACGAAAAAAAAGGTAGTGCAGGAGCACAAGCTGAAGGTTTAGGAGACTTGGGTGGATTGCTTGGAGTTAAAAACTCACTAGATAATGAAGTTGAGGTCTTGAAGACTCGTGACTTGTTGCATGAGGTAGTCGAGGATATGAAGCTAAATATTAAGTATTACAAAAAGGGCAATATTCGGGATGTCGAATTTTATAATCCGCCTTTTAGTTTGGCATTTCTTAAAGAAGCAGATACTATTAGGACGACTGTATTTACGTTAAAACAATTGAATAACGGTAAGCTGTCTCTAAAAACCGATGGTGTAGATACCGTCATTAATTACGATAAGCCAATTTATATTAAAAAAATAGGTTTATTTCAAATACACGGGGGTGCTAGGCCACTAGATAAAAACTCTGAATATAGTTTTGTTGTAAAATCTGTAGATGCTGAGGTAGCTTCGTTAATGGGAAACATCACTGTATCTGTTACAAACAAGCTTTCAACAATTATTGATTTAAGTGTAAAACACGCTATTCCTAAAAAAGGAGAAGATATAATTAATAAATTAATAACTAAATATGTACAGGGGAATATTGATGATAAGAACATCATAGCCGATAGTACCATTAAATTTATTAAAAACAGGTTGGCCTATATCGGGGGAGAATTGGGGGGACTAGAAGGTAACATCCAGGGCTTTAAAGAACGAAACAATCTGGTGGAAATGAGCGAGCAAAGCAAAATGTTAGTTCAGAATACAGCGCAGTATGTAAAAGATATTTCTCAGATCGAAACTCAATTGAATATTTTAAGTAGTCTAAAAGAATACCTAACCGACGAGAGTAAAAACAAAAGGGTACTGCCCAGCTCAACTTTGCTAACGGATGCGGTATTTAATGGATTGATTGAGCGTTACAATCGTCTGTTACTGGAAAGGGATAGCAAATCTCTTATTTATACCGATACCAATGAGCAAATCGTTGGATTGGATAAACAAATTGCCGCCTTACGAGTAGATATGTTGTCTAATCTGGAAAATATCCAACGCAATTTAACCATTAGTAGTAAAGGTTTGCGTAAGCAAATGAATACGGTAGAAGGGGATATGCAACAGGTACCTAAGGTGGAGCGTAATTATTTGGATTTGGCGAGGCAGCAGCAAATTAAGCAGCAATTGTACTTGTATTTGATGCAAAAAAACGAAGAAACTGAAATTTCAAAAACGGCCAACCTTTCCAATGCTAGAATAATCGATTCACCCAAATCGCAAGTCAGTCCTTTTAGCCCGAAAAAGCAAATCGTGATGCTTGCCGGATTAATGGTTGGTTTATTAGTACCAATTGTTGCTTCTTACTTTATAGAGTTAATGAATACTCGTATAGAGTCTAAAGAAGATATAACTAAGCTAACGGCAGTTCCTATTGTTGGAGAAATTAGCCACGATGATGGTGGTGATAATTTAATCATTGCATCCAATTCTCGATCAGTGATCTCCGAACAATTTAGAGCGCTACGAACTAACCTATCATTTTATTTGAAAGGGATAGAAAAAACCATTCTATTAACTTCCAGCATGTCTGGCGAAGGTAAATCTTTTGTAGCATTGAACTTAGGGAATGTGCTGGCGTTAACAGGCAAAAAAGTATTGTTAATGGAATTGGATTTGCGAAAGCCAGGTTTGTCTCACAAATTAAACCTGAGTAATACCAATGGTTTTACCAATTATGTTTTGGACGAAAGCTTAACTGCACAGCAATTAGTTAAACCTTTAGATCTCCACCCCAACTTATTTTTGTTGAGTTCGGGGCCGATACCTCCGAATCCCGCAGAAACATTAATGAGCAACAGAATGACTGTTTTAATGTCAGATTTGAAGCAGCAATTTGATTACATTATAATAGATGCACCGCCAATCGGTTTAGTAACCGATGCGCAGTTGTTAGCCGAACATGCTGACCTTTGTTTGTATCTGGTAAGACAAAAGTACACATTTAAACAGCAGCTTAATATTGTACAAGGGTTGTATCGAACTAAAAAAATGAGCAAAATGGGTATCGTAGTAAATGACATTAGTGAAAGCAATGGTTATGGGTATGGTTATGGTTATGGTTATGGCTACGGCTACGGTTATGGTTATGGCACCTATGGTGATGGTCAGAATAAAAAGAAAAGTTGGCTAAGTAGAATATTTAAAAAATAGCATTATGTTTAAGATACTTGACTGTACGTTACGCGATGGGGGTTACTATACTAACTGGGATTTTGATAAAACTTTAGTTCAGACATATCTCAGGTCGCTAAATGATTTACCTGTTGATTATATTGAAGTGGGATATCGTAGCATCCCTATAAAAGAATACTATGGTAAATATTTTTACTCACCTGTTTATGAATTGCAGGAGTTAAAACGCCTAAGCAAAAAGAAGTTAGTGATTATCTTTAATGAAAAGGATATACGGGTTGAACACGTTGCCGATTTATTAAACCCAATTAAGGGGTTGGTAGATATGGTCCGTATTGCCCTAGACCCACAGCAATTGGGTCGAGCATTAAACTTAGCTCAAGAAATCAAGAAGTATGGTTTCGAAGTAGGGTTTAATGTGATGTATATGTCTAAATGGAGTCTATATGGAAACTTTATTGAGGAATTGAAAGAGTTAAACGGATTGGCCGATTACTTTTATATGGTAGATAGCTACGGAGGTGTATTTCCTGATGATGTGAAGGCAACAATGGATTTAGTACGTTCTAAGACAGATTGTAAAATCGGTTTTCACGGTCATAATAACTTGGAAATGGCTTTGATTAATACCCTTACTGCTATTGAATATGGGGCAGATATTATTGATTCTACCATATTAGGAATGGGTAGGGGCGCAGGTAACCTTAAAACGGAGCTGTTACTGTCGGTGCTAAACACTAAATATGATTGGACTATTGATTTTAATGCTATCGGAAATGTGGTTGATGCATTCCATACCTTATTAAAGAAATATGAGTGGGGTACTAACGTGCCATATATGATTTCTGGTTCAAATTCTTTACCTCAAAAAGATGTAATGGATTGGTATACAACCCGTACTTATTCTTTGAATAGCATGGTAAGAGCACTACAGAATCAAAAAAATAAAATTAAAGATAATGAGCAATTACCAATCTTTAAGCCAGCTAAATCATATAATAAAGTTCTTATCGTAGGTGGTGGGCCAAATTCAGTAGAACATTCAAAGGCCATTATAGAGTTTATTAATAAAAATGAGGACATTGCTGTAGTTCATGCTAGCTCTAAAAACGCAATACACTATAATGAGATTTCGGCTCACCAATTTTACTGTTTAGTAGGAAATGAAGGACATCGCCTGGAAAAAGTGTTCCATGATCTTGGTGATTTTGACGGTGTTTGTATCTTGCCTCCATTTCCTCGTAAGATGGGCACCTACGTGCCAGCTAAAATACATGATCAATGCTTTGAATTAGAAGGTATAACTTTTACAGAGCAAATTACTGATTCCCACAGTGTATTAGCCTTACAAATTACTTTAGAACTTCAAGCTGAAGAAATTTACGTGGTAGGTTTTGACGGTTATCAGGAAGCTTCTATTACACAGCTAGAGCGAAGCTTAGTCGATGAGAACGAGGTCTTGTTCAATGCATTCCAAAGCATTACGGAGCATGAATTAATTTCATTAACGCCTACAAAGTATAAAGCATTAAAGTCTGGATCGGTATATAGTTTTATTTGGTAATGAGTTATATAGTAATCATCCCCGCAAGATATAAGTCCACTAGATTCCCAGGAAAGCCTCTGACGACCATATTAGGGAAAAGTATGTTGTTACGCACTTATGAACAGTGTGTAAAGGCGATAGACGCTAAATTGGTATATGTAGCGACTGATGATCAACGGATAGTTGATCATTGTATTTCGTTTGGCATACAAGTAGTTTTGACCTCTGATGAATGCCTTACAGGTACAGACCGAATTGCGGAGGTAGCTACAAAGATTAAGGCAGATTATTACATTAATGTTCAAGGAGACGAACCTTTATTTAATCCTGATGACATCGTGAAGATCAGTAAACTTTTAGATACTTATCCTGGTGAAATACTAAATGGTTACACGGCTATAACCGATGAAAAGCAATACAGTAGTATCTCAGTTCCTAAAGTAGTTTTTAGACCTAATGGGAAGTTATTATATATGTCCAGGAGCGCAATACCCGGTAATAAAACTTCAACTTTTGTCAAGGCTTGGAGACAGGTATGCATATACGCTTTCCCATATGAAGCTTTAGTAGCATTTGCAGCTTGTAAAGTTAAGACTGAATTAGAGGCGGAGGAAGACATAGAGATATTAAGATTTTTAGAGTTAGATTATGACGTTAGAATGATTGAGCTCTCAAGCGAATCAATTGCTGTTGATAATCCAGAGGACGTGATGGAAGTTATTCAAAAATTAGAAAAGAATGTTCGAGAAGTATAAGGTTATCCTTTGGGATTTTGATGGCGTAATTATGGATTCCATGCCTGTAAGAAGTACTGGGTTTGCTGCAGTTTTAAAAAATTACCCAGTTGATCAAGTCAGACAATTGATGGGTTTTCATAATCAAAATGGCGGTCTTTCCAGATACGTAAAATTTAGATATTTTTTCGAAATCATCAGAGGAGAATCTATAACTGAAGAGGAAGTACAAGAATTATCAAACTCATTTTCTGAAATAATGTTAAATTCTTTAGTCAATAAAGAATTATTGATACAAGATTCTATTGCTTTCATAGAGGCAAATTCAGATAAATATGAGATGCATATTGTTTCTGGATCTGATGGTATTGAGTTGAATAAAATTTGTGATGCTCTAGATTTAAGTAAATATTTTAAATCTATTAATGGATCACCTACTCCTAAAAACAAATTAGTGGAATCACTGATTATAAATAATAATTACGATAAAATTGATATAGTATTAATTGGTGATTCTATAAATGATTTAGATGCTGCTAATACAAACGGTATTTCATTTGTTGGATATAATAATCAAGCATTAAATTCTGATAATAACTTTTATATAACACTATTTGGAGCTCTATAATTTTTAATAGTTGAGCTCAGATTTATATGGGAAAATACAGTAAATTAGGTAAGAACACATTTTTACTTTTTATTGGAAGCATTGGAGGCAAAATGATAACGTTTATAATGTTGCCGTTTTATACTATGTGGCTTTCTGTTAAAGATTATGGTGTTGTAGATTTACTTGGAGTGTACGTTTCATTTATTGTACCTCTAGTAGCATGTTGTATCGCCGAGGCAATCTTTATATTTCCAAAAGGATTAGAAAAAAAGGAACAAAGTAGTTACTTCAGCTCGGGACTTTTCTTTGCATTATGTACTTTTTCTTTAGCAGCGATAATTTTTGGAGTTACCTATGCCGTGTTAACTAGAATGGGGATAGAGAACAGCTTCACAAATTATACTTGGGTGATTTTTTTAATGATTTTCACATCTTTTATACAAAGTTATGTGCAACAGTTTGCGAGGAGTTTAGATTTTGTTAAGGTTTATGCTACGTCAGGTATTTTGCAAACTGCAGCAATAGCATTGTTCTCATTCTTATTAATTCCTAGCTTTGGTGTGTTAGGGTTTATATTTGCTAATAGTTTATCTGCATTATTGACAGCCAGTTTCAGTTTTGTATCCATCAAAGCTTATAACTATATTAAAATCCATACAGTATCAATTTTAAAGATTAGGGAGATGCTTACCTACTCAATACCCCTAATCCCTAATGTCGTAATGTGGTGGCTAATTGGGGCATTAAATAGACCAATTATGGAGCATACATTAGGTACTGAAGCTATTGGCCTATTTGCTGTTGCTAACAAATTCCCATCCATAATTACCGTCTGTTTTGGAATATTTGTAAGTTCTTGGCAAATGTCCGTGGTAGAGGAGTTCAAAAAGGAAGGTTATGGTGATTTTTATAACAAAATTTTAAGAATTATATTCTTCGTGTTGACATTAATCTCATTGCTCCTTGGTTTTTTTAGTGAATATATACTACAAATAGCTACTGATGCTAAATTTGCTGATGCTAAGGCATATGTGCCTTTACTTTGTATCGCAGTTTTATTAAGTTCTATGTCGGGAATGGTTGGAACAAATTTCACAGCAACACGTCAGAGTAAATATTTCTTCTATTCTAGTGTGTGGGGCGCACTAGCAAGTGTGGGCTTAAGTTTTTTGTTAATCCCTACCTGGGGGTTGTGGGGGGCAAGTTTAGCAATTGTTTTATCCCACGCTACTATGGCTTCCGCAAGGATAATTAATTCTTGGAAATATGCTAAGATTCAAAGTGCTCAATTGTACGCTATGATGTTGTTAATAAATATTGCCTTGGTGATTTTGTTGCATTTTTGCAGTTCTATATTATATAGATATTTGGGTTTTACTATTCTATTATCTGGATTTTTAATTGTCAACAAGGATATATTGGCAGACTTAAAATCTAATTTGAAATATATTAGGAAAAAGTAGTTACTTGTTAAGTTTAGAAATTATGAGTGGTTTTATTAAAGGATTTTTTGGCTTTCTTATTTTTGTTTTTAACGTAATTTCTAGACTATTCACCATAGCTAGACCTCTTAACAAACGATATGGAGGAAAATTATGCGTTTTAGCGAATGGTCCCTCGCTTAAAAATGAGCTTGAAAACATATCTGATAATGTAATCCCAATTAATATTGATTACGCAGTCGTCAACTTTTTTGCTCTTGAAGAGCTTTTTCCGAAAATTAAACCCAAGCATTATAGTTTAGCTGATCCTATGTTTTTTCAAACGACGAGAAATAGTGAGAATGTCAAAAAGTTGTTTGTTATACTCAATATGACAGTAACTTGGGATATGACAATTTATGTTCCCTCACATCGTTTTGATCAATTTGTTAAGTTTAGTGCATTAGACAATAGTTTTATTAAGGTGCAAAGAGTTAATACTATAGCATATACAGGTTTTGAAAGGCTACGGTATTATTTTTATGAGAAATCTATTGCCTCACCAAAGATACAAACAGTTGCAGTTCTCGCCATTTTTGTTGGTTTAAATTTAGGATATAAGGAAATTGATCTATTTGGAGTTGATCATTCCTTTATGGATTCCTTATTCGTCGATGAAAATAATCAATTGTTTAATAGGGAATTACATTTTTATGATAATGGTAAGCCAGCGCTAAAACCAATATTAAAGAATGCTGATGATGCACCATGGAAAGTCAGTGAGTATTTGATCGCAATATCAAATATGTTTAAGGGGCATGAACATTTAGAGCAATATGCTAGGTATTTAGGAGTTAAAATTTTAAACTGCACGCCGGGTTCTTTTATAGATGCTTACGAAAGAAGAAAGAATTTTTGATAATGATTAATAATTCTATGTCAACTAATGAATATTTAAAATCTAAAATATGCTTTTTTTTATAAAAATTATACTTTACCCATTTAAAGATTATTTTCTACAGGTTAAGAAGAAGATTTCTTTGAAGAAAAGTTTTCCTAAACTAAAAACTTCCGGAAATGTGTCTATTAGAAATTCCATTTTTGGCATGAATTGTTACGTACAGAATGCTACTGTTAATAATTCTGAATTAGGAGATTTCTCTTATGTTGGCTCTTTATCATACGTAAATTTATGTAAGGTTGGTAAATTTACGTGCATTGGACCAAATGTCAAAATTGGGTTGGGTAGTCACCCTGTTAGCAGGTTTATATCAGTACATCCAGTCTTCTATTCTACAGCCGCACAAGTGGGGGTCACTTTTTCAGATAAGAACTATTTTAACGAATATGAGGATACGATAATAGGTAATGATGTATGGATTGGTGCAAACGTTATAATAAAAAGTGGCGTAAAAATCTCAGATGGTGTAATAATAGCTGCTGGATCAGTTGTTACTAGAGATGTTGAGCCCTATGCAATTGTTGGTGGGGTACCTGCGAGAATTATCAAATATAGGTTTACTGAATTAGAAATAGAGAGTTTATTGGAAGCAAAATGGTGGGATTTAGATGTTAAAAGGTTGCAAGCAAATTTTAAGTTGTTCCATGATATCGAAAACATAGATAAAGTTTAGTTATGATTAAAAGTGTTTCAACGAAAATAATGGTTTTAATTAACATGTTGTATTTTCGTATTAAGGGAGTATCGTTTGGAAATAGGCTTCGGGTTAGAGGGTATGTTGGTCTAGTTCTGAAAAAGGGCTGTAAAATAACTATCGGTGATAACTTTGTTTTGCTAAGCGGAAACATGTATAACTCGATTGGTAGAAATATAAAAAGCAGCATTAGAGCAGACGATGGTGCAATAATAAATATAGGAAATAATGTTGGAATGAGTAATATTTGTATTTGGTCCAAATGCGAGATTACTATAGGTGATAATGTAAAAATAGGTGCCGACACCGTAATTCTAGATTCTGACATGCACTCATTGAATTACTTAGATAGGAGAAATCCGAAATCTGATGTAGCTAATGCTAAAAAATACAGTGTATTTATTGGAGACGATGCATTTATTGGTACAAGATGTATCATTAATAAAGGTGTTAGGATTGGGCAACGTTCAATTGTTGCTTCAGGCAGCGTTATTAGTAAGTCTATTCCATCTGATGAGATTTGGGGTGGTAATCCTGCACAATTTATCAAGCATAATACTCCTAGTGTATATTCTTAGTTACAATCTATGTTTATATACTTTTATAATTAATAAAATATTATGATTTATTTATTTTACGACCTTTACCTTACCGGCCATCACTCAGAATATATTGAACACCTAATAAATTATTTGACAAAGAGGGAGGAGGATGAGAATAGATTTTATTTTGTTTTAAATCCTCTTTTTAATCAGCAATTCAAGGCCATTTCGGATTTAGCGAGTACCAGAGAAGATGTAAATGTTGTATGTGTAAAAGAGTTTGAATGGAAAAGTGCTATGAAAGGATCATTAGTTAGAAAGTCATTTGCACAATTCAATTTAATGGACGAATATGCGAAAAAACTTGGTGCCAACAATGTTATGCTTTTGCACATGAATATATTTCAACCAGCATTATGTTTAAAGCGTACAAAATATCAGGTGCGAGGAATTCTTTTCTCTCAATTTACAAGGCAAGATCTTAATAAAAAATTTTCTGAACGTTTAAGATATATTAGACGTTATTTGCAGACATTGCTCCTTGTAAAAAACAGGAATTTGCAGCAAGTTTTTTTATTAAACGATAAGGAAAGCTGTATCTACTTGAACAACGAGTTTAAGACTAATATATTCAATTTCCTTCCAGATCCTATTCCCGAACTTATTGTAAATGAATTCGTAAATATTCGTAAAAAATATTCTATTCCAACTAAAAATAAGATCTTTCTTCATTTTGGGGTGTTATCTGAAAGAAAAGGGACATTTGATATCTTGAGAAGCCTTTTCTCTATTCCTAGTCAAAGTCAGGATAATTTAACATTAGTACTCGCTGGAAAAGTAGATAATCCCCAAACATTAATAAATTTAGAGTCTATTTTTGATGATCTTAAAAGGGTAGGCAACAATGTGCAAATTATTTTCGAAAATGGCTTTGTCTCTAATAATATAAAAAATAATTTATTTCATCAATGTGACTTCGTTTTAATACCATATAAAAACGTTGAGGCTTCGAGTGGGGTATTTGGGCATGCCCTGTCTGCCAATAAGCCAGTAATCGGCTACTCAAAAGGTCTTTTAGGTCAGATGATCAAGGACTATAAGCTTGGAATCATCATTGATAAAATTGATTTGGTTAAACTATCTACTAAAGATTTTTTGATAGAACAAAATGTGGCGCTAAAAAATAATGTTAACGAATTTGCTAGAAGGGTAATAAGTATTTAATGGGCATTGTAAAAAATATTGGTGGTAATATCAAGTATGTGCTTTTGGCGTTAATTTTCTACCTGAGCTCATTTCGTATGGCTTCTGTTTCAGATTTGGCATTAAGTTATTCAGTACCTGGATTTATTAAGGTTATACAAACTATTTCTCCCGGTATCATCGCTTTTTTTATTTTAATTTCTTTAATTATAAGAATAAGAGAAAATCGGGGTAAGGTAGATACTAAGGGTATTATATTCTACTATATTTTTAGCCTTTCAATAGCGTTATTTTCCTTTATAAATGGAAGTGATGTTCTAGAATTGTTGAATAGGTTTGTATTTCTTACTATGATATTCTTATATTTTTGGCTAGTTGTCTCAAATTTACAATCTCTGGAAAAAATTATAAAGGCTGTATTCTGGGGTATGTTTTTATTCATTCTGTCCAATTTGGCGATGATAATATTAGGCATAGGAAGTATATCCTGGAAAGGTAGGCTTTTTGGTTTGGCTGGGCATCCAAATTTCATGGGCTTGTGTGGGACTTTGGTTGTCTTAACTTCAGGTTTCTTCTTTTGGACAACTAAAAACTTTGTAGATAAAATATTATACATATTTGCTCTTGGATGTGGTTTCTGGGTTTGTATATTAACAGGTTCTAGGAATTCCGTTGTTGCCAGCTTAATATTTTTGATTTTTTTCACATTCTTTAATATGAGAGATAAGGTGTTACGCTTTATTTTTTTATATATATCTGGTCTACTAGCATTTTTATTTTTTAATTATTTTAGCATTGACACATTAGATTATGCTGAACGTGGTAATACAAGAGCAGAGACTTGGGCTTCCATGTGGGAGCAAGCATCTACTTTGCCTTTATTCGGTCTTGGAAAAACTGGTGCGACTAGTAATAGTTTTCTCTTTGCTGTTGTAGCAGCAGGTGTTACTGGCTCTATTTTTCTATTTCTTAGTATGATCCAAACATTTAAAATTTTCTATGTTAAAAGTTGGGATGTCAAAGATCATTATCTAGTAAGTTTTAGGAAGGCCTTTCTATTGGCTATATTCTCTGCAGCGTTCTTTGAAGGCTTTTTATTAGATACAATTGGTGCTGCTGTTTTTTCCTATTGGTTATTACTAGTGGTAAACGTAAAGAAAAATAATACCTACGTAAAAAATAAACACGATGATCGCAATTATACACACAGTAGTATCTCACTATAGAGAGGCCTTTTTTGAAGGCTTAGCAAAAAGAAAAGATTTTGACATTTATTGTTTCCTAAACTATTCAGAACGGAAAAATAAGAATTTTAATATAAGTGAATATGCAGTAAAAAAGCTCAATAAGCTTTCTTTTGGTAAATTTGTAGTTTATTCTATTACTCCTTTTCTAACAAAAAAATATGATACAATTGTACTAATGTGGAATTTTGGGCATCTTTCTTCTTGGTTTCTATTGCTAACAAAGCCATTACATAGAAAGAAGTTAATACTTTGGGGGCATGGCATTTCTGTAAGAAGATATCTGAAGGAAGAACAAAATCCAAGTTTTACATTAAGGCTCATGGCATATTTTGCTGATGGTCTTTGGGTTTATATGGAGAAAGAAGAAAAGCAGTGGAGGAAAATCTTCCCTGATAAGCAAATTGTTGGATTAAATAATACAATTTCTGATGCGGACAGTTTAGTGGATGTTAATTATGGATTAGATAAAATTTCTGAAACAAAGATAAAATACAATATAACTAATGAACTAATATTTATTTACTGTGCGAGGTTTAATAACAAAAATAGGCGCCCGGATTTACTTATCAAAGCCATCGAACTATTTAGCAGTGATAAATACGGATTCATAATTATAGGTGATGGGTTAGATAAGCCAGACTTTAGTAGATATAAAAACGTCTATGATTTCGGAAGTGTTTATGATAGAAGTATTAAGGATGATTTATTTCAAATTTCTGATATATACATCCAACCAGGTTGGGTAGGTTTATCTATTGTGGAAGCAATGGCATATGGTAAGCCAGTAGCTACGATAAAACGTAGTGAAGAAGTATTGCAATGTGTTGAATATAGTTTTATTGATGATGCTAATGGTTTTTTATTCAATGATATTGAAGAAATGTACGATAGGCTAAAAAATATTTCCAAAATTGAGATAAATGGAAAAGGACAAGCTGCTAGGAAATTAATAAAAAGTAGAGCAACAATGGCAAATATGATTGCAAAAGCAGCGAGTATTGTTTAATCGATTGTTAAGGTTACAAAATATTGCGTTTTTCCACGGTAACAATAAAATTATTTCCATTTATACGAACTTTTATAAACGCTTTAAAGATATATAACGCAGAGCATATTAAATGAGAATATTACATACCATACCAGGCTTGAGATTAACCGCTGGTGGGCCACCTTTAAGTGTTTCCTTAACGGTAATTGGTCTTAGAGATTTAGGAATAGACACAGAAATTTTGGCTTATGATGTAGTATCAGCTGCACAGAAGAATATTGTTGAAGGACCATTTATCCATCTTTTGCCATCTCCCAAAGAAAGGCGTTTCGTTTATTCTCCGCATTTTAAAAATTGGTTAACCGAGCACCAACATTACGACCTGTACCATGCGCAAGGCGTATGGCAGTACCCAGCTTTTGCCACTGCAAGTTTTGCACGTGAAATGGGTAAGCCCTATGTCATTACCCCCAGGGGTATGTTGTATCCGCAAATCTTTGCAAACAATCCATTAATGAAAAGCCTGCTTTGGAATTTTAGCTTAAAAAAAGATGTGCAAAAAGCAGCTTGCGTACATGTAACCTGTATCGAAGAGATGGAGCACTTGCGTAAAAGGGGCATTACTTCGCCTATTGCAATAATCCCTAACCCGGTTGATGTAGCGCAGCTGGCAGCAAAAGAAATCGTTATCAAAGATGGGGTGTTTAGGGTAGGCTATCTGGGGCGCATTGATCCGCGAAAAAACATTGATCGTTTGATCACGGCTTGGGCTGCATTGGGAGCAAAGGTAAAGGATGGCGAATTGCTGATTATTGGCGCTGGGGATGTTGCTCATCATGAAGCTTTGCAAGACCAAGTCAAACGCCTACGGTTAACCAATGTAAAGTTTACCGGTTTTTTAAGCGGGCAGGAAAAGGAAGATGCCATCAATTCGCTATCCTATTTAGCCGTACCCAGTGATTTTGAAAATTTTGGGATGATTGTAGCTGAGGCATTGATGCATGGGGTACCCGTGATGGCGTCTAAAGGTACGCCTTGGCAAGAGTTAGCTAGCCATGAATGTGGATGGTGGATCGCGAACGATACCGAGACCATAAAAAATACCTTGTTAACTGCGCTGCAAATGCCGGAGGAGCAGCGCCAACAAATGGGTAGAAATGGCAAAGCATTGATTTTGCAACAATACTCTAAAGATGTAATTGCGGCTAAAATGAAAACACTTTACGAATGGTTGCTGGGGAGTAGTAACCAACCCGATTTTGTATATCTAAATAAATAAGGAACTCAATTGAAATGAAAAAGATAGGGATCATCACTATATTAAATGTAAATAACTATGGTGCCGAATTGCAGGCTTTTGCTTTGCACCATAAGCTTAAACTATTGGGCTACCAGAACGAAATTATCAATTATTTGTTCTATAAAAACCCTAAGTACCGCAGCGAGGCCAAGGCTAATCCACTATTTAAACAAAAACCAATTAGTAAACTTAAAGAGTTTGCATTGAAGTGGATTGATAAATATAGCATGTTTAGTAATCCAAGTATTGCTAAAGTAAGAGCGAAGCGTTTCAAAGATTTTCATGGTACTTTTACCAAAACCTCAAAAGTATACCATAGTTATTCTGAACTTTATGGGGCAAATCACGATTATGATACTTTTATTGTTGGTAGTGACCAGGTATGGAATCCTAACAATCATACCAGTATTGAGCCTTATTACCTCACCTTTGCGCCTAAGACAGCAAAAAAAATATCTTATGCCTCTAGTTTCGGCGTAGGATCTATCAATGCAGCTTACCACAATACCTATAAGGGTTTAATTAATAATTTAAATTTTATCTCTACCAGAGAGGCTGATGGGGTTAAGATTATAAAAGAAATTACCGGAAAGGATGCCATGCATGTAGTTGATCCCACATTGCTCTTAACAAGAGAGGAGTGGGAGGGAGTATTGGTGCCTTATGAAAGTAAGGACCCTTATATTTTGTTGTTTGTGTTTAAAGACTCTAAATATGTATTAGACTTGGCGCTACATTTACAAGAGCAAACCGGTTATAGGATTATTCGGGTATGTAAAAATGAAATGAGAGTAGAAGCAGATTCAAAAATTTTGAACATTAGAGACATGGGGCCTAGGGAATTTTTAGGCCTTTACCAAAAGGCAGCTATCGTGTTGACCACTTCTTTTCATGGATCTATATTTTCATTGATTTTCGAAAAGCCATTTTATACCATTACACCGGGTAGCAAAAACAACAACAGTCGCCAACAAAGTTTATTGGGAATGCTAGGGCTTGAAGGAAGGTTGATTGAAGAGGGAGCGCCCTTTCCAGAAATGAAAAATATAGAGATTGATTATACAAAGGTTAAACCAATTTTGGAACAAAAAAGAGATGCTTCTGTTCATTTTTTACAAGAAGCAATTAACAACTAAGCTGATGGAAAAAAAATTATCCCATATTGATAACCTAAAAAATGTTGTAAATGGCGGCTACTGTGTTGGTTGTGGCGCTTGTTCATTTGTTTCTGGAACACCAATCAAGATCAATGATTATGGAGAATATTATCCAGAGTTAAGCCATCTTAGCGAAGCTAAAGACAATGAGCTTGCTGCACAGATGGAATTTGTTTGCCCCTCTTTAAATCCTAAATTTAATGAGGATGCATTGGCTGCAGAATTTCTGAAAAACTGCGATCACCCGAGTCAAAATATCGGTCCATATCAGGATGTATATGCTGGCTACGTAAAAGAGGGTGCCTATAGAAATAATGGTACTTCTGGCGGTTTTGGTACTTGGATCGGTGCAGAGTTGTTTCAACAGGGAATGATTGATGGTGTGATCCACATTAAAGAACATAAACGAGCTACTGCATTAGACCCTTTCTTTAAATATGCCATTAGTGATAGTTTAGAAGAAATTACAAAAGGAGCTAGAACTAAATACCATGTAATAGAAGTATCGGAAGTGCTACAAATAATTAAAGAAAAGCCAGGGAAGTATTTGTTTATTGGTTTGCCATGTATGGTTAAAGCAATAAGAAGGATCCAATTGGTTGATCCTTTGATCAAAGAATCAATTGCTTATACCGCAGCTTTGGTATGTGGGCACTTAAAAAGCATTAACTGGACGCTATCTTTGGGCTGGGCTAAAGGTATAGAACCCGCTAATGCAGTAAAATTTAAGTATAGGACCAAAGCAGATGATATACCTGCTAGGGCATATGTATTTACTGCCTATGCAGATGACTATGAAATTAGAGAAGATTCTGGAAATGTAGTTGGTGGTAAATTTAACCAGGGTTCATTAATGTTGCCTGCCTGTAACTTTTGTGATGATGTGGTAGGTGAAACAGCCGACATAACCATTGGAGATGCATGGCTGCCCCAGTTTGAGATTGATTCTAATGGCACCAATTTGTTAATCGTTAGAAATACGCAGATCAACGAACTCATCAAAAATGCAGTAGTTAACGACAGAATTTATTTAGAGCCTTTAACGGAAAAAGATGCAGTAAGTGCGCAATCAGGTGGTTTTAGACAAAGACGTGAAGGTCTTTCTTATCGCTTAAAGGTGGTAGATAAAAAAGGCTTGTGGCGACCTATTAAAAGAGTACGTGCTGGCGAATTTATAATGCCACCATTGCGTAAGTTGATCTATGCCATGAGATATCGCGTAACCCTAAAATCAAGAGAGGATTTTAGAATTGCATTGGCAAAGGATGATTACCAGTATTACAAAAAACGGATGCAGGCGCAATTAAAACTCTTACGCCTATTGGAGATCTCCAGTTCTGCATCGAGAATAATCAAAAGAAAAATCTCTTATTTTAAATTGAGGAAGGGGAAATAGCAATTGAAAGTTGATGCCATGGAAGATAAAGATATAAATATGACAGCCGTGAGGCATAATTTTTCTTTAAAGAATAAGTTAGGCAGGATAGTATGGGCTTTTTGTAGCTTTTTGTTTTTCAAACCCTTTTCTCCACGCCTATTTAGAAAGTGGAGGATTTTTGTGCTAAGGTGTTTTGGGGCTAAAGTGGGGTGGACTAATACCATTCATTCTTCGGTGATTATATGGGCACCTTGGAATTTAGAAGTGGGTGAATTTACAGCTATTGGCCCAGGCGTGGATTGCTATAATCAAGGTAAGATTAGTATTGGTTCTAATGCTACCATTTCACAAAAGGCCTATCTTTGCGCTTCAACACATGATTTTAACCATCCTTTACATACCTTATTGCTAAAACCTATTGTAATTAAAGATAGGGCATGGATTGCAGCAGATGCTTTTATTGGCCCTGGTGTAACTGTGAACGAGGGTGCGGTGGTAGGTGCCAGAGCAGCTGTGTTTAAAAACGTAAAAAGTTGGTCGGTTGTCGGTGGTAATCCTGCGGCTTACCTTAAAGACAGAAAAATAATTAATTAAGCCCAAATGATATCAGTAGTAATTCTCACTAAAAATGAAGAACAAGATTTACCAGGCTGTTTAGCTTCAGTAAGTTGGAGCAATGATGTTCATGTATTTGATTCATTTAGTACAGACCAGACGGTAGCCCTTGCTATACAAGCTGGCGCAACTGTTACCCAAAGGGTTTTTGATGGTTATGCAAAACAAAGAAATGCAGCTTTAGCCTTACCTTATAAAAATGAGTGGCTTTTTATCTTAGATGCAGACGAAAGGATCCCGGCTGCTTTAATTGCCGAAATTGAGACTATTCTAGAAAGTGTTGCTGCCGATGTAGACGGCTTTAGAATTAGACGACGCGATTTTTTAAACAGCACTTGGTTAAAACATGCGCAAATTTCTCCCTTTTACGTGCGCTTGGTACGAAGAGGTAAGGCGAGTTACCACCGTGAGGTAAATGAGGTAATAGAAGTGCCTGGTAAGATCAATGAATTAAAGGGCTATTTTGATCATTATCCTTTCTCAAAAGGTTACCGTCATTGGCTAGATAAACACAATGTATATTCGACCATGGAAGCGCAGCGTTGGATAGATGAGCACAATGAAAATATGCAGTTTTCTTTTAAAAAAGCTTTGTTCAGCAAAGATTTCTCGGAAAAAAGATACCATCAAAAAGGCTTGTTTTACAAAATACCGGGTAGGTATATCATCAAATGGTTTTACATGGTGATTTGGCGTAGGGCATTTTTAGATGGTAAAGCCGGCTTAACCTATGCTACCTTACAGTCCATTTACGAATACTTCATCATCTTAAAAACGAAAGAGTTGCTGCATAAAACCAATTTGATTAAATAATGAGGGTACTAGTTTTAGGGATCAATTGTTTTCCGGAATTAACGGGGATAGGTAAATATACTGGCGAAATGGTGAATTGGTTAGCTGAAAACCAGCACGACACCACTGTGGTAACGAGTTTCCCTTATTATCCTTATTGGAAAGTTCAAGCACCTTACAGCGGTACTTTCTATAAACAAGAAGTTTTCAATCACGGTAAGTTAATGGTATATCGCTGTCCGATGTATGTACCCGAGACACCCAGTGGTATCAAGAGATTGATCCATGAAGCTACTTTTTTTCTAAGTTCTTTTTTTGTGGTTTTTGGATTGCTATTTAAAAAGAAACACGACTTGATATTTGCGATGGCGCCACCTTTCCATCTGGGCTTTTTAGCTTTGTTTTACCGCTTTTTTAAAGGTGGTAAAATTGTTTATCATATACAAGATTTACAGGTAGATGCGGCTAAGGAACTGAAAATGTTGCCTAGTAGCTTTTTTACCGTTTTATTTGCTTTAGAGCGTTTCATTTTAAAACGGGTAAATTATGTGAGTACTATATCTGAAGGTATGATCAAAAGGGTAAAGGCTAAATTTGCGAAAGAAATCCTCTTCTTTCCGAATTGGGTAGATACTTCTAATTTTGCTCCCATAGAACATAGGGATTCGCTGAAGCAAAATTGGGGTTTCAGCGCTGCCGAAAAGATTGTATTGTATTCTGGGAGTATTGGTGAAAAACAGGGCTTGGATGCCTTGATCCGGATTGCTAAACATTTGGAAAGTTACCCGCACATTCAGTTTGTAATTTGTGGTACTGGTCCTTATAAAGAAAAGCTCATAGACATGTCTGCAGCTTACAATTTATTGAATATGCACTTTTTGCCACTTCAGGCCAATAATGTATTTAACCAGTTCTTGAACATGGCCGATGTACATTTGGTATTGCAAAAAGGTGATGCCAGCGATTTGGTAATGCCCTCTAAATTAACAACTATTTTGGCGGTTGGTGGTCTGGCTTTGGTAACGGCAAACAGTGGTACTACACTAAGTGATGTGGTTAACGAACATCAAATGGGCGTAGTGATTGTACCCGAAGACGAGACTTTGTTGGCCAATACCATTGTGGAGATTACTGCAAAGGATATGGATACTTTGAGGGTTAATGCTAGGGCTTATGCCGAGCAGTACTTAAATAAAGAAAATATCCTTAAAAAGATTATGTCCGATTTGACTGCGAGTTCCTAAAAGAATTAACTCCTCCTGTAACACTCGCCAATACCGCTATCTTATTAACGTTTCGTCGTCTCTACGACGTGCCATCACGTCACGTGTACAATGTCACGTCATTTCGACGTCAGGAGAGATCTGCTTGAGAGCTGAAAGCTGAAAGGCTAAAGCTGAAAGGTTAATGAGGTACCGTCATCTAGACGTTAGGAGAGATCTATTAGAAAAGACCAAAGCCTAAAGACTAAAGAAGTATCGTCATCTCTACCACGTACCGTCATCTCGACGCTAGGAGAGATCTGCTAAAGAGTTCTACTTAACAGATTCCTCCTCGTGCCTCGTTCGGAATGACGATTTACGTTGTTGTTATCTCTTAAAAGTACCTTCATCTCTACCACATCCCGTCATCTCGACGCTAGGAGAGATCTGTTAAAAGAGTTCTACGTAACAGATTCCTCCTCGTACCTCGTTCGGAATGACGGTTTACGTTGTTGTTATCTCTTAAAAGTACCTTCATCTCTACCACATCCCGTCATCTCGACACTAGGAGAGATCTGTTAAAAGAGTTCTACGTAACAGATTCCTCCTCGTGCCTCGTTCGGAATGACGACCCTGTGTGGTTCGGATCCGATAGCTATCGTATGAGGGCTTACGTTGTTGTTATTTCCTAAAAGCCCCGTCATCTCGACGCTAGGAGAGATCTGTTGACTAACTCTTGGTAATAGATTTCTCCTCGTGAAGAACTCGTTCGAAATGACGGTTTACGTGAAGAATTCGTTCGTAAATATGGTTTATTAAGCGTCGCCTCGCAAACGCCCCGTTATCTCGACGTTAGGAGAGAGCTGTTAGAAAGAGCTGAAAGGCTAAAGAGGTACCGTCATCTCGACGCTAGGAGAGATCTGCTAGACTAACCACTTATTTCCCCAGAACCTATGTAAGAGCCGTTTATAAATGGTTAAAGATTGGATAAGTTATTTTTGAAGCGCAATGACAGTACAATTATTATGATTCAGTCCCGCTAATCGCTTTACTCCCTGCGGTCGTGCTCGCTTATATCGGGGCTAGCTAACAGGCTACGGTGCAGGAAACCCCTCATCATTGCACTGCACAAGTTAACTAAACCTGATCGTAGCGAACAATAGGGCTAACCTTTTCGGTTGCCCGTATTAAAGCGAGCGCAGGGCTGGATTAGCCTTGGGAGAGCTGCAATTGCTTTCCTAAAGAAAACACTAACGTCCCGTCATCTCGACGCTAGGAGAGAGCTGTTAAAAGAGTTCTACGTAACAGATTCCTCCTCGTACCTCGTTCGGAATGACGACCCTGTGGGGTTCGGATCCGATAGCTATCGGATGACGGTTTACGTTGTTGTTATCTCTTAAAAGTACCTTCACCTTCAACGTATCGTCATCTCGACGCTAGGAGAGATCTGCTAGAAAGAGCTGAAAGACTAAAGCTGAAAGACTAAAGAAGTATCGTCATCTCTACCACGTCCCGTCATCTCGACACTAGGAGAGATCTGTTTAAAAGAGTTCTACGTGACAGATTCCTCCTTGTACCTCCTTCGGAATGACGGTTTACGTTGTTGTTATCTCTTAAAAGTACCTTCATCTCTACCACATCCCGTCATCTCGACGGCAGGAGAGATCTGCTAGAAAGAGCTGAAAGAATAAAGCTGAAAGACTAAAGAAGTATCGTCTTCTCTACCACATCCCGTCATCTCGACGCTAGGAGAGATCTGCTAGATTAACTCTTGGTAATAGATTTCTCCTCGTGAAGAACTCGTTCGAAATGACGATTTACGGTAGTGTCATCTCCCCCAACGCCCCGTCATCTCGCCAAGTCCCCGTCATCTCGAGGTAAGCATAGCGACGAGAGATCTGTTAGTTAAGTTCTGGGGTTTATAGATTTCTCAATCGCGAAGAACTCGTTCGATATGAAGTTTTACGTGAAGAACTTGTTGGGAAAACCATCACCCACTTGTTCGTCCTTAGCAGAGTTAGAGATTTGGGAAAACTGCCGTTGTGCTAGGTCAGGGCAGAGGGTTAAACCCAGTAGCCAAGATACTAGCACAGATTTTGCCTTGCTACTAACATTGCTCCCAAAGGGATGCCTTTGGCATAAGGGCGCATACGGCCTTCGGATCGTAGCGAGGAGAATAGTTAATTGTTTCTAAGATAGCTTCTATCTAGAGAAGAATAGCAAAATGGAGGAGTGAAGGTTGCAAACCGTAATGGCTCATTTTGCGGTATAAAAACAATTGACGTATGATCTGACGCTAGGATACGTCAGCCTTGATTGTTTGCTTCTTTATCATCAAGGATAAAGAAGGAGCCCACGGCGGCGGGGAGCCGTGGCGAGGAGGTGTGCAGGGCTGTTGGATAAAGAGATCCCTACCTGCGGCAGCCAGGCTTCGAAACCAGCCGCGGCTGGCAAACGCTCATGATGACAAACCTACGGTGTGGCAATGAGGCTCTTTACCCTCCTCTACCAATAAAAAATGGCCAATCTATCTTAGATCAGCCATTATTATTAAAAAAAGGAAAAATTTTAAACAAAACTTTCGCCAAACTGTGCGGTCATTTGTTTCACTACTTCTTTGATCTCTTGTTCATCAGATTTAGGATAAATCAATAAGGCATTGCCTTCATCCACCACAATAAAATTATCCAAACCTCTAATTACAGCTAATTTATGGTTATTGATATGGATAATACTATTTGAAGTGCCGCTCACATTGATCTGTTGTGCTGCAATGACATTGCTTTCTTCATCCTTTGGTGCAGCTTCATAAAGCGAAGCCCAAGTACCCAAATCAGACCAGCCAAATTCGGCGGGAATGGTATATACATTATCCGCCTGTTCCATAATCGCATAATCTATAGAGATATTTGGCGATGTAGGGTAGTAAGTATCAATGAACTCACGTTCCCCATCGGTATTGTAAGTAGCATTCCCTTTCTCGAACAAACTATAAATTTCTGCTGAATGTTTGGCTAATGCTTTCAAAATTGCACTTACCTTCCAGATAAAAATACCTGCATTCCATACATAATTACCTTCTGCCAAAAATTCCTTCGCTTTTTCTAAGGATGGTTTCTCTTTAAAAGCGATTACCTTTTTTATTTCCGAATCAACCTTATTCCCATCTTGATACTCGATACTTGTATCTTGATACTTGATATAACCATAACCTGTATCTGGCCGAGTTGGAGCAATGCCCAAGGTAACCAAAGCGTCTTGCTGTTCGGTATAAGCTAGCGCTTGTTTAATCTTGTCGATAAACACCTCCTCGTATAAGATAAAATGATCTGATGGGGCAACCACTACATTGGCATTTGGGTTAAGGGCATTCAGTTTAAAAGAGGCATAGGCAATACAAGGGGCAGTATTGTTACGACTAGGTTCGCAGATCAATTGTGCAGCAGTTATACCTGCTAATTGTTGCAAAATGATTTCCTCGTACTGGCTATTGGTAACAATATAGATGTTTTCTGCTGGGCAAAGTTTCAGAAAACGCTCGTAGGTTAATTGTAACAGTGATTTGCCAATGCCTAAAATGTCTAAAAACTGCTTAGGAAAATTGTTGCGGCTCTTTGGCCAGAAACGGCTTCCTACACCGCCGGCCATAATCAATACGTAATTGTTGGAGTTCATTAACTTAATTCCAGTTTAAATCTTTTACTTCATTATATACTTTGCTAATGCCCTCTTCCAGCGAAACTTTCGCTTTCCATCCGTGTGCATGTAGTTTGCCTACATCCATTAATTTCCTTGGTGTACCATCTGGTTTAGTGGTATCGGTTACAATCTCACCTTCAAAACCCACCACTTTGACTACCAATTGTGCCAATTCTAAAATAGACACATCTTCACCTACACCAATATTTACCAATCCTGGTTCATTATAGGTCTGCATTAAGTAAAAACAAGCCTCAGCTAGGTCGTCTACATATAAAAATTCTCTTTTAGGTGTACCTGTACCCCAAATGGTAACGCTAGCTTCCTTGTTGTTTTTTGCCGTGATTACTTTTCGGATCAAAGCAGGTAAAACGTGCGAATTGTTTAAGTCGTAATTGTCATTTGGTCCGTATAAATTGGTGGGCATTACAGAGATGTAATTGCAATTGTATTGTGCACGGTAGGCATCGCATAATTTGATCCCTGCAATTTTAGCAATGGCATAAGGCTCGTTGGTAGGTTCTAACTCTCCTGTTAATAGATAATCTTCTTTTAATGGCTGAGGAGCCAGTTTTGGATAGATGCAGGAAGAACCCAAGAACATCAATTTAGTTACTTCATTTACATAGGCCGAATGGATCACGTTATTTTGGATCATTAGGTTTTCGTACAAAAAATCTGCACGGTAAATGTTATTGGCTAAGATGCCACCCACTTTAGCCGCTGCTAAAAACACATAGGCAGGCTTTTCTTCGGCAAAAAAAGTACTTACTGCTTGTTGATCTCTTAGATCCAGTTCTTTGGAAGAACGGGTGATGATATTGTTAAAACCTTCGGCTTTTAATTTTCTTACAATAGCAGAGCCCACCATGCCGTTGTGCCCTGCTACATATATTTTATCGCTATGCTCCATTATTCGAACTGATTTTTAACAGCATAACCTGCTTCTTTTAACATGCGTTCTTTTTGGAACAACTCTACATCAGCAGTCATCATATCATTAACCAAGGCAGCTAAATCATATTTAGGGCTCCAGTTTAGTTTTTCTTTACATTTGGTAGGGTCGCCAATCAACAGGTCTACCTCGGTAGGGCGGAAATAGCGGGCATCAACTGCGACAACTTCTTTGCCGATTTCTACTTGGTAAGCATCATTACTGCAAGCCACTACATAGCCTCTTTCTTCTGCACCTTCGCCTTTAAATTCTAAGGTGATACCTACTTCGCCAAATGCCATTTTAATAAAATCACGTACGGTGGTGGTTACCCCAGTTGCAATTACAAAATCTTCTGGTTTGTCTTGTTGTAAGATTAACCACATTGCCTCTACATAATCTTTGGCGTGGCCCCAATCTCTGCGTGCATCTAAATTACCTAGGTACAATTTATCTTGCATACCCAAAGCAATCTTTGCGGTACCACGGGTAATTTTACGGGTTACAAAAGTTTCGCCTCTTAATGGGCTTTCGTGATTAAACAAGATGCCATTACAAGCATAAATGCCATAAGCCTCACGATAGTTTACCGTAATCCAATAGGCATACATTTTAGCTACCGCATAAGGAGAGCGAGGATAGAATGGCGTTGTTTCTGATTGAGGCACCGCTTGCACCAAACCATACAATTCTGAAGTAGAGGCTTGGTATACTTTTGTTTTGTCTACTAAACCCAAAATACGGATCGCTTCTAAAATTCTCAAGGTTCCGATACCATCGGCATTAGCAGTATATTCAGGGGTTTCGAAACTTACCTGTACATGGCTCATAGCCCCTAAATTGTAGATTTCATCTGGTTGTACTTGTTGGATGATGCGGATCAAATTGGTAGAATCACTTAAATCTCCATAATGTAACACAAATTTAACATCAGTTTCATGGGGATCTTGATACAAGTGATCGATACGATCGGTATTAAAAAGTGAACTACGGCGTTTGATACCGTGCACTTCATAACCTTTTTTTAACAATAGATCGGCCAAATAGGAACCATCTTGACCTGTAATACCAGTGATTAGCGCTTTTTTCATTGATTTGTTGAGTTTATTAGCAAAATATTAAGTTGGTAAAGCAAATTTTAAGCTTTTTTATAGTATCTAAATTTATAATTTGTTGATGTTGGGTTAACAATGATAAATTTTGGATTTATTTTGGGGTAAATATATCGATTTATAGTTAAATAATTATCTTTGAATGTAATTTTAGCTTTCGTTTTACGAAAAATTGTTTCTATTGAAATAATAATAAAAGATGATATTTTGCTATAATTGCTTAAAATAAATGCCAAGTTTAGATATGAAGAAAATTACCAGTATTTGCTGCATTGGTGCAGGTTATGTAGGTGGCCCTACCATGGCGGTGGTGGCCAAGCAATGTCCACACATTAAAGTTACGATAGTAGATTTAAACGAGGCCCGCATTGCGGCATGGAATGATCCTGATGTCAACAATATACCAGTATACGAACCAGGCCTGAGCGAAGTGGTGGCCGAAGCCAGGGGTAGAAACCTGTTTTTTTCTACCGATGTAGATAAGGCGATTGCAGAAGCAGAAATGATCTTCATTTCGGTAAATACCCCTACCAAAACTTATGGTGCAGGTAAAGGTAAGGGCGCCGATTTGAAATGGATTGAGCTTTGCGCCCGCCAAATTGCGAGGGTGTCTACAACAGATAAAATTATTGTAGAGAAATCTACTTTACCCGTACGTACCGCAGAGGCCGTAAGGGATATTTTACAAAATACAGGCAATGGGGTTAATTTTCAGGTACTATCTAACCCAGAATTTTTAGCGGAAGGTACTGCCGTAGATGATTTATTGGCGCCCGATCGTGTGTTGATAGGTGGTGATTCTACACCTGAAGGGCAAGAAGCCGTGAATGCCCTAGTGGATGTGTATGCCAATTGGATACCGCGTGAGCGTATTTTAACTACGAATGTATGGTCGTCTGAATTGTCAAAATTGGTAGCCAATGCGTATTTGGCGCAACGCATTTCATCCATCAACTCCATCTCTGAGCTTTGCGAAAAAACAGAAGCGAACATCAATGAGGTGGCCAGGGCCATTGGTGCAGATAGCCGTATTGGATCGAAATTTTTGAAGGCTTCGGTAGGTTTTGGCGGCTCTTGTTTCCAGAAAGATATTTTAAACTTGGTGTATATTTCTCGTTCTTTTGGTTTGCAAGAAGTGGCCGATTATTGGGAGCAGGTGATCATCATGAACGACCACCAGAAAAAACGTTTTGCTTTGAACATGGTTAAAGATTTATACAATACGGTATCGGGTAAAAAGATTACTTTTTTGGGTTGGGCCTTCAAAAAGGATACCAATGATACGCGTGAATCGGCAGCGATTTATGTGGCAGATGAATTGTTAAATGAGCAGGCCATGATCCATGTGTATGATCCGAAGGTTAAGAAAGCACAGATTTATGGCGATTTAGATTATTTAGCTACACGTAAACCGGAAGAAAATGCAGCTTCGGTTAAGGTTTTTGAAGATCCTTACCGTGCCTGCGAAAATGCCCATGCCATTGCGGTATTAACCGAATGGGATGAGTTTAAGGCTTACGATTGGCAACGCATTTACGATAGCATGTTGAAACCAGCTAAGATATTTGATGGTAGGAACATTTTAGATGCCGAAAAATTAAGGGCAATAGGATTTAAAGTAACTTCGATTGGGGTAAGGTAAAACACAACATTGAGGCTGTATTATAAATCACTCGTCATCTCGAACCGCAGGCAGAGAGCTGTTATAGAAGCAGTCTAAAATAGATGTATCCTCCTTCGATCACGACGATATTTGATCGGCCTTGGTCTTTGCGGATGAGCCATAGCTGCCTATGCACTAAATTAAAGCAAAGAGCGCAGCCGAAGAGTTATTAATGGTTGGTTATTTTTTAATGGTATAAATGAGCGAAAGACTTAGGTTAAAAATTAATAATCGTGATAAATAAATATGGAACGTAAAAGAGTATTAATTACAGGGGCAGCTGGTTTTTTGGGCTCCCATTTGTGTGATCGATTTATTAAAGAAGATTACCATGTAATGGCAATGGATAACCTGATTACGGGTGATTTGGTGAACATCCAACACCTGTTTAAATTGGAGAATTTCGAATTTTACCACCACGATGTATCTAATTACGTACATGTAACCGGAGATTTAGATTATATCCTGCATTTTGCTTCTCCTGCTAGTCCGATAGATTACCTTAAAATACCGATCCAAACCCTAAAGGTGGGTTCTTTGGGTACGCACAATTTATTGGGTTTGGCCAAGGCTAAAAATGCAAGGATGTTGATAGCTTCTACCTCAGAAGTATATGGCGACCCGAATGTAAACCCACAGCCCGAAGAATACTGGGGCAATGTAAACCCTGTTGGGCCACGAGGCGTATACGATGAAGCCAAACGTTTTCAGGAAGCGATTACCATGGCCTACCATACTTTTCATGGTTTAGAAACCAGGATTGTACGTATATTCAATACCTATGGTCCGCGGATGCGATTGAATGATGGCCGTGTATTGCCAGCTTTTATCGGTCAGGCTTTGCGTGGCGAAGATTTAACGGTATTTGGCGATGGTAGCCAGACTCGTTCTTTTTGTTATGTAGATGATTTGATTGAAGGGATTTACAGGTTGTTATTGAGCGATTATGCCCAGCCGGTTAACATTGGAAACCCAGATGAGATTACCATTAAACAATTTGGCGAAGAGATCATTAAACTTACCGGTACACAGCAAAAATTGGTATTGAGAGATTTACCAGTAGATGATCCTAAACAACGTAGACCAGATATTAGCAAGGCTCGCGAATTGTTGAACTGGGAACCAAAGGTAAGCAGGGCCGAAGGCTTGAAGATTACCTACGATTATTTCAAGTCGCTACCAGAAGCGGCACTTACAGCTACCGAACATAAAGATTTTAAAACCTACAATAAATAAGCTATTATAAAACAGTCCTAATCTTTCTTAAAGGGCAGATTTCATTATATGATCTTCCCTTATTTACCAAATACAGTTAAATTGGGCGCTTCGTCTATTTACACTTTGGCAATGTTGGTATTTGGGATGGTATTTTTGATTTAATGATTGATAATACCAATTCGAATTGTTCTTGCATAGATAGCTCGGTATTGTCTATGATTACAGCATCCGGTGCACAAACTAAAGGGCTTTCTTCTCTTGTGGTATCATCGTAATCTCTTTGAGCTAAATTTGTGTAAATTTCATCGAAACTCACGTCTTCATTTCTTAACGATAGCTCTGCAAACCTTCTCTCTGCCCTTTTCTTCGGCTCTGCTGTCATAAACAATTTAACGGTAGCATAAGGGAATACTTGTGTCCCAATATCCCTGCCGTCCATAATAATATCTATTTTTGCTCCCATAGCTTGTTGGAGTTGTACCATAGCTTTCCTCACAGTTGCAAGGGGACTAATTTTACTTACCTTTTCAGAAATATACATTTTTCTTATTTCAAGAGATAAATCCTGGCCATTTAGATATATGTTATTTTCATTTTCTACACACCTGAATTCGATTGAAGCATCACTAATGGAGCTTTGAACTGCATCTTGGTCGCGTAGGTCAACATTATTATGCAAAAAATGATAGGTTAATGCCCTGTACATGGCACCGCTATCAACATATGCAAACCTTAAATGACTGGCTAATTGTTTGGCTAATGTACTTTTGCCACAGGAAGAAAAACCATCAATCGCTATTATAGAATTATTCAAGTTTGCCATACGCTTGTTTAATTATTAATTAATTTGCTTTGCTAGTTCAAAGATAGAAAAAATATGGATAGTGTACTTCATACACATCTCTCCAATTTTATTAGCCTTATGCAGCTATAATTTTGAACTTTTTCATTTTTATATTGTTACGATAAATATTATCTTTAAACGAAATTTATTCCAGTTAATCATAACTTATTTAGTCCAGAATTTATATGCCCTCAACCCAACCTACTCTAGTAATTTTAGCGGCCGGAATGGCAAGTCGTTATGGCGGCAACAAACAGACAGAATCTTTCGGCCCTACAGGCGAAACCATTATGGAGTATTCCATTTATGATGCCATTAAAGCTGGCTTTGGCAAAGTGATTTTCATCATCCGCGAAGAGTTTGCGGAGGCTTTTAAGGCAGCGATTGAGCCTAAGTTAAAGGGCAAGATCGAATTGGCTTATGTATACCAGTCGTTGGATAAATTTAGTGGGGCTAGGAGCATCCCAGCAGAGCGTGTAAAACCTTTTGGTACACAACATGCGCTCTTGTGCATTAAGGATGAAATTGATGCGCCGTTTGCGGTCATCAATGCAGATGATTTTTATGGTTTGGATGCTTTTGAGCAGGCCTATAGCTTTTTAACCACAAGCGTTAGCGATAGTTTATACGCTTGTTTGGGATATGAATTGAAAAATACGCTGAGCGATCATGGTTCGGTAACTAGGGGCGAGATCAGTACCGATGCCGATGCAAAGGTAACAGGTATTATCGAACGCCGTTCGATCTTTAAAAAGGAAGGCAAAGCCATTACCGAAGAAGGTGGTACGAAAAAAGAACTGCCATTGGATACCAAAGTGAGCATGAACTTTTTCTGTTTTACGCCTGATTTTGTGAATTGGAGTGAAGAAAAGTATACCGAATTCTTGGATAAAAACTTGGAGACTGATTTAAAGGCAGAGTTTTTAATTCCTGAGGTGGTTGATCAGTGTATTGCGGAAGGTAAAGCTGCGGTACAGATGATCCCAACTTCGGCCAAGTGGTTTGGCGTAACTTTTAAGGAAGATGCACCGATTGTAAAGGCAGGTTTGCAAGATTTGGTAAATGCTGGGGTATACCCTGCAGATTTGTGGGGGTAAAAGCGGAAAGACCAAGCTGAAACTTGCCTGCCGCAGGCAGGCACGAGCTGAAGGCTAAAGCTGAAGGACTTAAAAAGTCCCGTCATCTCTACCACATTCCGTCATCCTACCACGTCCCGTCATCCTACCACGTCCCGTCATCCTAATACGTCCCGTCATCTCGAGGGAAGCGTAGCGACGAGAGATCTGTTAGATTACTTATTGCAACAGATTCCTCCTCGTACCTCGTTCGGAATGACGGATTACTGAAGAACTCGTTCGGATCCGATAGCTATCGGATGACGGTTTCTTAAATGTCATCTCTACCACATTCCGTCATCCTACCACGTCCCGTCATCTCGAGGGAAGCGTAGCGACGAGAGATCTGTTAGATTGCTCATCATAACAGATTCCTCCTCGTACCTCGTTCGGAATGACGACCCTGTGGGGTTCGGATCCGATAGCTATCGGATGACGGTTTACGTTGTCGTTATCTCCTAAAGGTCCCGTCATCCTACCACGACCCGTCATCTCGACCACATTCCGTCATCTCGACGCTAGGAGAGATCTGTTAGATTACTTATTGCAACAGATTCCTCCTCGTACCTCGTTCGGATCCGATAGCTATCAGATGACGATTCATTAAGTGTTATTTCCTCAACGCCCCATCATCTCAAACGCTGATTATGGAGATACCTTTTAAGAGAGCCAGTGCATTGTTGACTCCTTTATGATAATCTAAGGAGCTAAATCAGTAAGCTACTCACTTCCTTTTACCATTCTTTCATAAGCTCCCATAAATCGTCCCATTTAGGATTTGACGAGTTGATTAGAAGCTCTTTTTTTTCTCTACGCCATTTTTTAATTTCCTTTTCTCTTGCAATTGCTTCTTCAATCCTAGGCAAAGATTCGTAATACACACAATATTTTAATTGATACTTAGCGGTAAAAGAGTTTGGATACTTACCTTGCTTGTGTTCCAAGATTCGGTTATATAGATCAGATGTAACACCGATGTATAATACAGTTTTATTATAATTGGTCATGATATAAATACATCCACCTCTTTCCATAATTTAAGGTAATAAAATAATATGATATTTACGGTTTTGTTATTTGTTAAACTTACAGTCCTCTCTTCAACGAACCGTCATCTCTACTACGTCCCGTCATCCTACCACGACCCGTCATCTCTACCACATTCCGTCATCTCGACGCTAGGAGAGATCTGTTAAAAGAGTTCTACTTAACAGATTCCTCCTCGTACCTCGTTCGGAATGACGGCCCTGTGAGGTTGGGATCCGATAGCTATCGGATGACGGTTTACGTTGTCGTTATCTCCTAAAAGTACCGTCATCCTACCACGACCCGTCATCTCGACGCTAGGAGAGATCTGTTAAAAGAGTTCTACTTAACAGATTCCTCCTCGTACCTCGTTCGGAATGACGACCCTGTGGGGTTCTGATCCGATAGCTATCGGAATGACGGTTTACATTGTCGTTATCTCCTCAACGTCTCGTCATCTCTACCACGTTCCGTCATCCTAACACGTCCCGTCATCTCGACGCTAGGAGAGATCTGTTAAAAGAGTTCTACTTAACAGATTCATCCTCGTGCCTCGTTCGGAATGACGACCCTGTGGGATTCGGATCCGATAGCTATCGGATGACGGTTTACATTGTCGTCATCTCTACCACGTCCCGTCATCTCGACGCTAGGAGAGATCTGTTAGATTACTTATTGCAGCAGATTCCTCCTCGTACCTCATTCGGAATGACGGATTACTGAAGAGCTCGTTCGGAATGACGGTTTACATTGTCGTTATCTCCTAAAGGTCCCGTCATCCTACCACGACCCGTCATCTCTACCACGTCCCGTCATCTCGACGCTAGGAGAGATCTGTTAAAAGAGTTCTACGTAACAGATTCCTCCTCGTACCTCGTTCGGAATGACGACCCTGTGGGGTTCGGATCCAATAGCTATCGGATGACGGTTTCTTAAGTGTCATCTCTACCACATTCCGTCATCCTACCACGTCCCGTCATCCTACCACGTTCCGTCATCTCGACGCTAGGAGAGATCTGTTAGACTAACTCTTGGTAATAGATTTCTCCTCGTGAAGAACTCGTTCGAAATGACGGTTTACGTGAAGAATTCGTTCGTAAATGTGGTTTATTAAGCGTCGCCTCGCAAACGCCCCGTCATCTCTACCACGTCCCGTCATCTCGACGCTAGGAGAGATCTGTTAAAAGAGTTCTACTTAACAGATTCCTCCTCGTACCTCGTTCGGAATGACGACCCTGTGGGGTTCTGATCCGATAGCTATCGGAATGACGGTTTACATTGTCGTTTTCTCCTAAAAGTACCGTCATCTCTACCGCGACCCGTCATCTCGAGGGAAGCGTAGCGACGAGAGATCTGTTAGATTGCTCATCATAACCGATTCCTCCTCGTACCTCGTTCCGATCCGATAGCTATCAGCTAATGATTTCGGTACTGTCATCTAACCTATTACTTATTCCCTTTGTCAATTGCCCTATTGATGGCATCTTGTATTCTTGGTCTAATATTTAACTTACCCAATTGCTCACTTACCCCAGGATGTACACGGTTCGAAAGAAAAATATAAACCAATCCCCTAGCAGGATCTGCCCATGCCCCAATACCTGTATAACCCGTATGACCAAAGGTTTGGGAAGAAGCCAACTCTGATGGATACTTTTTGCTGGTATCTGGATCCCAACGGTCGAAGCCTAAACCTCTTCTGCTTACCTTACTTTGTTTGGTAATAAACATATCTACCGTTTCTGGTTTAAAATATTGTTCTCCGCCGTAGGTTCCCTTGTTTAACATCAATTGGTAATAGATAGCCAAATCGTTGGCATTGCCAAATAAACCCGCATGACCAGCAACACCACCTTTTAAAGCGGCACCTTGATCGTGTACATAGCCCATTAACAAAGTTTTCCGAAATGCTTTGTCGTCTTCTGTGGGTACAATCCTGTTTTTATCGAATCGGTTGCGAGGTAAATAACCTGCGGTATGCATGCCTAATGGTGTATAAAAATTATCGAGCACATATTGGTTCAGCGGTTCTTCAGTAATATGTTCTACAATATCCTGCATTACATACATACTGATATCACTGTACACATAACTTCCGCGGGTTTTAATAGGAGAGTTGAGCATTTTTGGCCACATGAAATCGCTAAAAAACCCTTTTTTAATATAGTAGTTATCTGCCACCTTGGTAGGAAACAGTGCCGAAGAGTCGCGACTATAATCACCTTCCTTTACATAATTATGGAAAGGGATATAAGGGATAAAGCCAGCTTGGTGCAGCATTACCTCGCGTACATTAATAGCATTCATAGGCGTGTTCCTAGCCCTTGGGATATAGTAGCCAATGTTGGTATCTAGCTTTAACTTATTTTCTTCTACCAGGCGCATTACAGTAGGCGTAGTGGCGGTGGTTTTGGTTACGGAGGCAAAATCAAATATATCAGTTACTTTGTCTGGGTTAAGGTTATCATAAGTATGGGAGCCAAAAGCTTTGTTGTAGATAACTTTTCCATCTTTAGCTACCAATACTACAATGCCTGGAGCAGCTTTTGCCGCTATTGCTTCATTGGCTATCTTATCTATGGCATTTAATTCTTCTGAATTTACACCAGCATCTTCAGGTACCGTATATTTTAAACGGGTTATGGTAGTGCTAAAGCCTAATCCTTCGGTGTACTTGGCAGAGTAAGCCTTTGTTAATTTATGCTGTGCTGCAATTCCGCCAAAAATAAGCTGGGGAACAAGCATGGCTGCTTCCTCATTGTTTTGTGGGCTCCAAACTATGGGGCTAGTTAGGTTATCAAATGATGCCAAACTTTTACCATCGCCGAAAACAGCTAAAATTACTTCTTTATGTTTGGCAGTATTGGTAATAAAGTTTAAGATCTTTCCGTTTTGAGCCATTCCATCATTAAGCGTTATAATAATGGTGCTATAGTATTTTAAATCATCTTCTAAGTCGTTCAAGGTTGAAGAATCGCGGTACTTGTTGCCATCTATTGCTTTTACATCCGCATATTTATTCAACAGACTATCAAAAGAATTCTGGTAAGCAAAACCCAGATTAACCGCTGCAAACTTTTGTTTGGCCAAGTTTTTAATTGGGATAATGTTTTGCTGGTTGTTTAAAAGTACCGTGCTGTTGGCAATTGCATTAATGCTTTTTAACCTGCTTTCGTTTCTTTTATGCTCTTGTGCACAAGCACTCAAAGTAAATATTATTGTTAAACAGCTAGCGATTAAGCCAATCAGGTTATTTCTTTTCATACACTTTCTCTCCATTTAAGTATGTTTTTAATACTTTGTTCTGTAAAATCTGCTGAGCTGTGGCTTTCATGATGTCGTTTTCCAAGATCACAAAATCAGCAAATTTGCCCACTTCTAAACTTCCTTTTTCCTTTTCTTCAAAATTTGCTTTGGCAGCCCAAATGGTCATCCCCCTTAAGGCTTGTTCTGGTGTTAAAGCATTCTCCATCTGAAATCCACCTTTTGGGAATTCTTTGGCATCTTTTCGCTGTGTAGCGGCATAAAAGGTAAACATCGGGTTGATCTGCTCAACCGGGAAATCAGTTCCTAAAGGTATCCAACCATTTTCGGCCAGTAATTGTTTGTAGGCATAAGCACCTTTTACTCTTGTAGCACCTAGGCGGTCGCCTGCCCAATACATATCTGATGTGGCATGAGTAGGCTGTACAGAAGGTATCACATTTGTCTTGCCAAATAGCGCAAAGTCTGCTGGCGAAACTACTTGGGCATGTTCTATGCGCCAGCGTTTATCATTTTTGCCACCCAATACGGCATTGTAGATCTTTAAAATGCTGCGGTTGGCCGAGTCGCCGATGGCATGTGTACACATTTGGAAATGATGTTCGTTTAGTTTTTTAGCCACTTCTTCAAAATGTTTAATGTCACTTAGCAAAAAGCCAGATTTTTTAGGCATATCACTATAAGGCTGTAATAGACAGGCTCCTCTAGAACCCAAAGCCCCATCGCCATATACTTTAAACGACCTTACATTTAGCTTTTCGGTTTTAATCGCTCCTCTTTTAAATAGGTATTCAAAATTCTTTTCAGCATCAGAAAGCATTACATACAAACGCATTTTTAAGCTATTGTCTTTATGCATTTTTTCGATGAGTTCTACAGCTTCAAAATCTAAACCACAATCGTCTATAGTGGTTAAGCCTACTTCGAAACAATTTTTTTGTGCATCTAATAATATTTTTTTTGCTCTAGCTGCATCTGCAGGTGGCACTTTGTTGGCTACCAATTCTACGGCATTGTCTATCAACAATCCAGTGAGCTTGCCCTCTTTTTCTACAATGTCGCCACCAGTTAGCTCAAAAGATTTAGTAATCCCTGCTGCGGTTAACGCACTTTGGTTGGCAATAGAGGCATGGCCATCAACCCTTTCCAATAATACAGGTCTGTTCGGGAACAGTTGATCTAATTTCTCCTTGCTTGGAAACTGTTTATCTTCCCAGTCATTTTGATCCCAGCCTCGGCCTGTTAACCAGCCATCGGGGTGTGTTTTTGCAAATTCGGTAATTCTAGCAATTACCTCATCCCAACTATTCGTGCCTCTTAGATCAGCACTTTGCAAACTTTCGCCATAGCCGAAAAAGTGGGCGTGGGCATCTATAAAACCAGGATAAACGGCTTTTCCATTGGCATCTATTGTTTCAGTAGCACTATAAGCGTTACGGATCTCGTCGCTTTTGCCAATCCCTAAAATTTTTCCATCCTTTATGGCCATTGCTTCGGCAATATCAAATTGATCGTTTACCGTATAGATTTTTGCATTATAGATAATCAAATCTGCTTTAGGCTGGTTACAGCTGCAAAAAAATACGATTAGGGCAAATAGAGAGAGAATTCTTTTCATGTTTTAAAGATAGAAATCCCTTTGCTTTTTTGTGTAACAAAATTAACAATAGCTTCATTATCCTTCTTTCCTTCCCAATTCGAGATAAAATGGCGACTAAATTTATTTGTCTCACGATTACTAATGTAAATCTTGATTTTTAGGAAAGCACCACCTGTGGTTCTTAGGTTTCAGTAGCCCTGCGCTCTGCTAAATGCCATGAAAAATGGCATACCGCTGCCGCTCAGGTTTAGGCAACAAAGTTTAGTGCACAGCATTGAGTTCCCTAAACCCGACAAGAGTGTAAATCCTTTTTGGTATCCTGAAGCGCAGCGAAGGGCAAAAAGATTGAAATGATGGCGGGACTAACGTTGTGTGTAGCTCTGCACCTGCTTTCCAAATAAAAATAGCCTTGTTTATCTGATGTAAATCTAAATTTTTAGGAAAGCACCACCTGTGGTTCTTGTGGCTTAGCAGCCCTGCGCTCTGCTAAATGCCATAAAAAATGGCATACCGCTGCCGCTTAGGTTTAGGGAACAAAGTGTAGTGCACAGCATTGAGTTCCCTAAACCCGACAGGAGTGTAAATCCTTTTTGGTATCCTGAAGCGCAGCGAAGGGCAAAAAGATTGAAATGATGGCGGGACTAACGTTGTGTGTGGCTCTGCAACTGCTTTCCAAATAAAAATAGCCTTGTTATCTGACTACTAATGCAAATTTTGATTTTTTGGAATACTAACCTGTGCCATAAGCATTCCTTTGGAGCTTTTCAAATAAAGAGGATAGACCTTATTAAGGTAAAATTTAATGCAGATTAGAAGTTAACATTGCTTTCTTTAAATCATTTTACAATTAAACAATCAATTTTTATGAGCTAAATTAGCCTTATTTTCGCTAAATTAGCGACCTTACAAAAAGGAATAAATGTCTGATATTATACAACTTTTACCCGATAGCGTTGCCAATCAAATTGCAGCCGGAGAGGTGGTGCAGCGACCTGCATCAGCGGTAAAAGAACTACTAGAAAACGCTTTAGATGCAGGTGCGGATAAGATACAGCTGATTGTTAAAGATGCCGGAAAGGCATTGATACAGGTAATTGATAACGGCTGTGGGATGAGCATTACAGACGCTAGAATGTGTTTTGAACGCCATGCTACCTCTAAAGTTCGCAAAGCTGAAGATCTTTTTGCCATTAGAACCATGGGTTTTAGGGGCGAAGCTATGGCATCGATAGCGGCTATTGCACAGGTAGAAATGAAGACCAAAAGACATGAGGACGAAGTAGGTACGCTGATTGAAATTGAAGGTTCTACTTTTATTAAACAAGAACCTGTTGGCACAGCAAATGGCACAAGTATTTGCATTAAAAACTTGTTTTACAATACACCAGCCCGTCGTAATTTTTTAAGGAGCAACCCAGCAGAAATGCGCCATATTATAGACGAGTTTCAACGTGTGGCATTGGCAAAACCTCATATTTCTTTTACGCTCCATCATGATGGTTTAGAAGTTTACCGCCTGCCATCGGCCAGTATGAAACAACGAATTGTACATTTATTTGGCAATAATTACAACGAACGCCTTATTCCGGTTGAAGAAGAAACAACCATCATTAATCTGAAAGGCTTTATTGGTAAACCTGAGTTTGCCAAGAAAACAAGGGGCGAGCAGTTCTTTTTTGTAAATGATCGTTTCATTAAAGATGCTTATTTAAACCATGCTGTGAATAAAGCTTATCAGGAATTATTACCTGATGATAATTTTCCCTTGTACGTGCTATTTATTGATATAGATCCGGCAAAAATTGATGTAAATGTACATCCTACCAAAACCGAGATCAAATACCTGGACGAACGCTCTATTTATGCCATTATCCACTCGGCAGTTAAAAGATCTTTGGGTAGGTTTAACATTAGTCCGACGATAGATTTTGATCAGGAAACGGGTTTTAGCAATATGATAAGCCATAAGGCACCAGAAGATATTGTGCCACCAAGTATTTCTTTTAATCCAGATTTTAATCCATTTGCAGCAGAAAAAGTGAGCAACAGCGGGGGCGGTGGTTCTTATCAACGTAACCCCATTCAGCAAATGGCGCCAAGTAAAAATTGGGGGTCCTTATACGAAATCAGCAACCATCAGTTACCCGAGCAAGCTAGTATAGATTTAAATAGTGGGCAGAAAGATGATGAATTTGAGCCTGTGCAAAAGCAATTTATGCAGTTGCATAACCGTTATATTGTTTCTCAGATCAAATCTGGTGTAATGATTATCGATCAGCAAGCGGCACATGAGAGGATTTTGTACGAGCGGTTTTTATTGCATTTGGAGGATAGGAAAGGCGCATCGCAACAAAGTCTTTTTCCGCAAACGGTAACGCTAAGCCCTAATGATTATGAGTTGGCAAGAGGTTTATTGGATGATATTAAAAGTCTGGGTTTTGAGGTGAGGGAATTTGGGAAGAATACTTTGGTTATTGAAGGTATCCCGGTTGATTTGGGAAGTACAAACATTAACGAGACCCAATTGTTTGAGCATTTGATTGAGGGCTTTAAAAATTCGCAACAGGAATTGAAACTGGATAAACGTGATGCCTTGGCCAGAAGTATGGCCAGAAATAGTGCCATAAAAGGTGGTACGGCTTTAGGTCAGCAGGAAATGAATACGCTAATTGAGGAGCTTTTTGCCTGTAAAACACCTAATTTTAGCATAGGTGGTAAACCTGTAATCCAAACCATTGCCTTAACAGAAATAGCTCAGAAATTTGAAAGGTAGAACAGAAGACTAAAGCTTAAAGACCAAAGCTTAAAGCTAGTAAATAATAGATTTAAATCTGTGAAATCACGTTAAGATGTGAGTTCACTATATTTTTTAATATGAATAACATTACTCCAGTAGTTAAAAATTTATTGATCATTAATGTGATATTTTTTATTGCTAAATTGCTCTTTTCACATCTGCATCCAGATTACTATTTGGGAGCTTTTTATTTTAATTCATCTCTATTTCAGGTTTGGCAACCTATTACTTATATGTTTATGCATGCTGATTATATGCATATTTTCTTCAATATGTTCGCTCTGTATTCTTTTGGAAGCATCTTAGAAGCGCATTGGGGCGGTAAACGTTTCCTCAATTTCTATTTAATAACAGGTTTGGGAGCATTGGCTTTACAATGGGGTGTTCAAGCGTTTGAGGTTTACCAGCTAACAGGTTCAGTTTTTAATCCGGATGCTGTAACTGTGGATTTTGCCACAGAAATGGTAAATCTTAATTTGAAGGGCTTAAGTGCAGCCGATGCAAAAACGATTATGAGCATTTATTCTACACCGATGGTTGGTGCATCTGGTGCCATATTTGGTTTATTAGTTGCTTTTGGTATGCTATATCCAAACCTCGAAATGTATATTATGTTTATACCTGTGCCTATAAAAGCTAAATACATCATTCCAATTTATGTTGTAATAGAATTCTCTTTAGGTGTAGCACGTATAGAAGGAGATTCTATTGCCCATTTTGCGCACCTAGGTGGTGCATTAATTGGCTTTATTTTAGTTAAACTCTGGAGAAATAAAAATAATTATTACGATTACTATGACTAATAACATATTTGAAGATATCAAGTTTAAGGTGTTTAAATCGGGTAATCCAGTTTTCACTTATATTGGTATCAATGCACTTATTTTTGTGATTGTTTCTTTAGCCAGTGTAATTGCTTTTTTTACTGGTAATAAAGGGGTTATTGATGATCTTGTAGATGGATATGTAGCTTTTCCTACTGCTACAAATTTATGGTTAACTCGTTTTTATACCATTATTACCTACCAATTTTTCCATAGGGATTTCTTCCATATTCTATTTAATATGTTATGGTTGTTTTGGATGGGGCAAATATTTATCGATTTTCTTAAACCTCGGCAGTTTCATTTTGTATATTTAGGAGGAGGCATTTTAGGGGCAGTTTTTGCAGCTTTAATCTTTCATACGATACCTGTTTTTACGCCTCAGGCCAATAATACTTTTATCATTGGCTCTTCAGCAGCAGTAATGTCTATTTTTGCAGCAGCAGCAACATTGGTTCCAGATTATAGCCTACGTTTAATGTTTTTGGGGAATGTTAAAATTAAATATCTGTTATTGGTATATCTACTACTCGATTTAATTGGAATTACCTCAACCAATGCTGGTGGTAATTTAGCGCATTTGGGTGGTTTATTATTTGGGTTTACCTATATTAAAATATTAAAATCGGGTACTGATATCAGTACAATTTTTAAGAAAAAACCTAAATTGAGGGTTGTTAAAAATGAAGCACCAAGAAGAGCCTCGAATATGGTTAACCAACACGAAGTAGATGCTATTTTAGATAAAATTTCTAAAACGGGATATGATAAATTAAGCAAGGAGGAAAAAGAGACCTTGTTTAAAGCAAGCAAAAATTAATGAAAAAAAGTAAGCTTACCTTATTTGATAAATTTGTTGTAGTAATAGCCGTGATATTGGCTATTGGCTTAGTTTGTGGCATATTAGCAGGTAGAAATGATCCTCGCGAACATATTGTGCTGGCATATTTTGGCCTGGCTTATCCCTTCTTTTTATTAGGTAATGTCATCTTGTTGGCATGGTGGCTCATCCGTAAAAACTGGTCTTTTGCTATAGTTACCTTAGTACTCATCTGTACGGGTTGGCATACCTTAATTGCCACTTTTGGTTTATTCGGTACAGTTGGAAAGAACGAAAAAGAAGAAGCAGATTTGGTAAGGATAATGACCTATAATGTGCATAATTTTAAACCTTATGGTGATGAAATAACCGAAGAAGTTAAACAGCAAATGCTGGAGGTGGTAAGTGGTCAAAACCCCGATGTAATTTGCTTCCAAGAGTTTTATACCCAATTTAAAGGGCCTTATGATACAGTAGATAGCCTCAAAAAAATGCTAAAGACAGATTATTACTACTTTGTGCCTACGATGGAAAGTAAGTCGGAAGCTATAGGTCTGGCTATTTTTTCCAAATACCCAATTAAAGATATGGGTAAAATTGTGTTCGAATCTGGTGCCGGAAATGAAAGTATTTTTGTGGATTTGAACATCAATGGTAAAACGCTAAGGGTGTATAATGTGCATTTGCAGTCTATTTCTTTCGAAAAGGAAGATTATACCTACTTAGATAAGGTAAAAGGAATGGATGCCGAAATGAACTCTACCAAACGTATTGTAAAGATGTTAAAAAGTGCTTTTATAAAGCGAAGCGAACAAGTAGATTTAATGAAGGCGCACATGGAAACTTGCCGATCGCCTTATTTGGTGGCGGGAGATTTTAATGATACGCCAGCTTCTTATGCGGTAACAGAGATGACCGAATCTATGAACAATGCCTTCATTAAACAGGGTAAAGGCTTAGGCAGTACTTACAATGGTAAATTTCCAAATTTCCAGATCGACTACATTGCCACTACAAAAGATATTGAAGTTACCAATTACCATATCATAAAAGCACAGCTTTCTGATCATTTCCCTGTTCGTAGCGACTTACGTTTAAAAGCTAACCCTTAAAAAAGAGCTTACACCATTTCGACAGTTTTAAACGCTTTTTATTTTACATTTGCAGCATGAAACAAGATCTTCAATTATATAATACCATTTCTAGAAAGAAGGAATTATTCCAACCCTTAAATGCTCCTCATGTGGGCATGTATGTGTGTGGGCCAACGGTTTACAGCGATGTGCACTTAGGTAATTGTCGTACTTTTATTTCATTCGATCTGATATTCCGTTACCTAAAATATAGCGGTTACAAGGTTCGTTATGTAAGAAATATAACCGATGCCGGTCACCTAGAAGGAGATAGGGATGAGGGCGATGATAAATTTGCAAAAAGAGCAAAATTAGAGCAGTTGGAGCCGATGGAGATTGTGCAAAAATATACCTTGGGTTTCCATGAGGTATTAAGGATGTTCAATACCTTGCCGCCAAGTATAGAGCCTACTGCAACTGGACATATTATTGAACAGATTGAAATGGTGAAGACCATTATCGAAAATGGTTATGCTTACGAAGTAAATGGCACCATTTATTTTGATGTAGAAAAATACAGTCAACAATATAATTATACCGTTTTAACCAACCGTAACCTCGAAGACATGTTGGCCAATACCAGAGAACTGGGAGGGCAAGATGATAAACGTGGCAGGTTAGATTTTGCACTTTGGATTAAAGCCAAACCAGAAACATTAATGCAATGGGCGTCGCCATGGGGCATGGGTTTTCCGGGTTGGCATATCGAATGTTCTGCCATGAGTGCCAAATATCTGGGACAAGAGTTTGATATCCATGGTGGTGGAATGGATTTGGCTGCTACACACCATACCAACGAAATTGCCCAATCTGAAGCTTGTAGCCACCATCAGCCTGCCAAATATTGGATGCACACCAATATGTTAACGGTTAATGGCACACGGATGTCTAAATCGGCTGGCAATGGCTTTTTACCTGGAGAATTGTTTACAGGTAACCATCCGCTGTTGCATAAGGGATATAGCCCAATGACGGTTAAGTTTTTTATGCTGCAAGCGCATTACCGCAGCACTTTAGATTTTAGTAATGATGCCTTAGATGCTTCCGAAAAGGGATTTAGAAGGTTGATGAATGCGGTAAGTTTATTGCCTAAATTGATAGCTAATGAAGAAGGAACCGTGACAATTGATCCCATCCGTATCAATTGTGAAAATGCAATGAACGATGATTTTAATAGCCCTGTGGTAATTGCCGAATTGTTTGAAGCTGCTAGAATTATCAATACCGTTTATGATGGTGCTTTAAAAATTGCTGCAGAGGAGTTAGAAAAGCTGAAAACCTTAATGAATGATTTTGTGTTCGAAGTTTTTGGTCTTAAGGACGAAGATTCGAGCAATACAGAATTAAATGAAGTATTGGATATGGTTATTGCATTGCGCAAAGATGCCAAAGAGAATAAAGATTATGCAACTTCTGATAGGATAAGAGTTGGCTTGCAAAATATTGGTATACAGCTTAAAGATAGTAAAGAAGGCACAACCTGGAGCAAAAATTAACTTAAAAAAAGAAGGATGTGAGTTGTCTGAAGATATCGGACAATTGAAAATGTTAGCAACTGATGGCAAAAAGAATATTAGCCACCAAGCAAAATAACCCAAAGCAAAACAATGAATAACAAATTTTTAATATTTCCATTGTTCGCACTGCTTTTTTTACAAGCATGTAGAAACGATAAGCCTGCTGAAGAAACCAATACGGAAACTACGGAAGTAAAATTGCTTTCGCCAGAGTTTAATCCTGATAGTGCTTTTGCATATACCAAAGCGCAAGTAGATTTTGGTCCACGTATTCCATCAACAACTGCACATGCCAACACCGCAGCCTATTTAGTGCAAAAGTTTAAATCTTTTGGTGGCCAGGTTACGGTACAACAAGCACCTGCAAAAACTTACGATGGCAAATCACACACCCTTAAAAATATTATCGCCAATTTTTATCCAGAGAAAAAAGAAAGGGTGCTAATTTCTGCCCATTGGGATGCTCGTCCTTTTTCGGATCAAGATCCCGATGTAAACATGCGAGATCAGCCTTTTGATGCAGCCAATGATGGTGCAAGTGGCGTGGCGGTAATGTTAGAAATGGCTCGGCAGATACAATTGAAACAACCAAATGTAGGTGTCGATTTCATTTTATGGGATATTGAGGATTATGGAAAAGCCAACGACGAAACACCAAATGAAACCACTTGGTGCATAGGCTCTCAGTATTGGTCAAAAAACCAGCCAGTAAAAGGTTATAAACCACTTTACGCCATTAATTTAGATATGGTAGGTGGCGGAAACGCACAATTTGCACAAGATGAAGTCTCCAGAAAATACGCACCCAATGTGGTTAAAAAGGTTTGGGATATTGGCAATGAAATTGGCTATTCTGCCTATTTTATCAATGTAATTTCTGGCAGTATAATTGATGATCATTACTGGGTAAATCAAGCTGGAATTCCTTGCATTGATATTATCCATTATACAGATACCGCTGGCTTTTATATGAATTGGCATACCCAATTAGATAACTTAAACAACATTGATAAGAATACGTTAAAAGCAGTTGGGCAAACTGTTTTAGAAACCATTTACAGAGAAGGCCCATTAAGCTAATGTTGATTTGTGGATTACTTTTTGTAGTTCATTGCCAATCTAAAACTATATTCGTACCACTATTACCTAAAAAATGAAGAAAATAATATATACGCTCTTAGCAGCCTCAGTAAGTTTAAATGCATTTGCACAAAAAGCAGATGGAACAACCAAATCATTGGTTAACGCCGAAAAGTCTTTTGCAGAATCAGCATCAAAAAATGGAGCCAACGAAGCTTTCTTAAAATATGGCGCTACCGATGCAATTGTTTTTAGACCCAACCCAGTAAATGCAAAAACCTATTATGCTACTGCAGCAGATATGAAAAATTTAAGTTGGTCTCCCAATTTTGCCAGGGTGGCCAGAAGTGGAGATTTAGGTTTTACTAGCGGAAGTTATGTGCTAGATGGAGATCCAAAGGCTTACGGACATTATGTTTCTGTGTGGAGAGCCAAAGATGGCAAATGGGAATATATTATAGACCTGGGTGCCGAAACCAATAGGCCATTGGTACAAGAAACACCTTCTTTTATAGAACCAAAAGATCATTATGCGCCTAAATTTGTAACAGATAAAGAGTTAAAAGCAAGTAGGGATATTATTTATACTACCGAAAAAACTTTAAATACTTCGTTAAAAACCTATGGTGCGAATGCTTTTTCGGGCTTTTTAAGTGCAGATGCAAAGTTGATGTTCCCAGGTACGGATTTAATTGTGGGCAAGGAAAAAATCCAAGCTTTTAACAACAGAATGATCAGTAAGATTAACCTTAAAACTACCTCTGCTGATAAGGCCTTGGGTGGAGATTTAGCTTATACTTATGGCGTAGCTACAATTGATTATACAACTGATTTGAGAGAGAGTTTCCATTACTTGTTTATTTGGGAACGCCAAGCAGATTTTAGTTGGAACATTATTAGCCAAATATTTACTTTGGCAGAACGCTAGTTGAACAACCCTATATAAATGAAGGATTTCGGTGCAAACTGAGATCCTTTTTTATTGAATGAACTCCTCCCAATCCAACAATTTGAAAAAATACACGTTAGTATTTAAGAACAATTAACAATGAACAAACCTTTCCTATTGATAATAGCCCTTACTTTACCTTTACTTTCTTTTGCTCAAGTTAAATTTGATGTGCAAGGCCATCGTGGTGCAAGGGGCATTATGCCCGAAAATACCATACCTGCCATGATCAAAGGTTTACAGCTAGGCGCTACCACATTAGAAATGGATATCGTGATCTCGAAAGACAAACAGGCGGTGGTGTCTCAAGAGCCCTATTTTAACCATGAGTTTAGTTTAACACCAGCGGGGAAACCGATCACTTTAAAAGACGAGAAAAAAAATAACATCTATCAAATGGATTACGAAGAGGTAAAGAAGTTTGATGTGGGAAGTAAAGTTCATCCTCGTTTTCCTGGACAGCAAAAAATTAAAGCTTATAAGCCTTTGTTGGGAGAGTTGATCGATTCTGTAGAGGCCTATGTAAAAGTGAATAAATTGGCCAAACCAGATTACAATATCGAGACCAAATTGATTAGAAAAGGCGATGGCGAGTTTCAGCCTAGCCCAGAAGAATATGTAGAAATCATAATGGCAATCGTTAAAAAGAAGAAGTTAGAAAAGCGGGTAATTATCCAATCTTTTGATATCAGAACTTTGCAATACCTGCACAAAAAGTATCCTAAAATTCGTACTTCTTTAGGAATAGATGAGAAAGAAGATTTTGAGAATAATATTCGTGACCTAGGCTTTAACCCTACAATTTATAGTCCTTATTCGGTGTTGGTAGGTAAAGCTTTGGTAGATAAATGCCATGCCGCCGGGATAAAAATTATTCCATGGACGGTTAATTCTCTAAAAGATCTGAAGTATTTGATGGGTTTAGGGGTAGATGGAATTATTACGGATTATCCGAATTTGATGGGGCAATTGGATAATTAAAATTGCTGATATTCTTTTTTCATGTCATTGATGACTTTCGAAATTGTTTTTAATTCCTTTTTTACTTCAGCTAGTGTTCCTTTAATGTCAACCTGAAAGGAAACGGCATCAAGCTTTAGGTCTTCAGTTTGCTTTGAATCTAAATTTGCTTTAATCACAATATTATATTTAGCAGCATTATTGCCAGCTAAAAACTTTGTGGTATACCATTTTACTTTAGTATCGATGTCTTTATCAGAAAATTTTGAAATATTCCCCAAATCTATCGCAAGCTTTAACGATTGATCTTCAATCTCATGTACCAGAGGATTAATTTTGCTTGTTGCATAAGAACTTGTAATAAAAATTACAGCTAATGCCAAAATTGTTAATATTTTTTTCATAATTCGTTTCTTAACAAGCAATTAGTTCCTTGTCTAATTTAGAAAAAATACTTGATTTATACATTAGTTTTATATTTCTCTACTAATTTTTGGATAAACTTTATTTTTTCGTCTTCAAAAGGATATTCTCCAAGCAATTCATTTATTTCTTGTTGTGCATCTTCAGGGTATTCATCCTGTTCCTTTAGTACTTGCTCTAAAAATAATAGCTGATAATCAAACCGGTATTTACTATCTAACAAAAGAGAACCAATTTCTCCCCCAACCTCATAAACATTACCAATTTGCTGTAAGGCCTTTATAAATAGAGGGCCATATATAGCTTCATCTGCACTTGTAGAGGTTAGGTTGGCATCTGCAGCTACTAATGTTAACTTACCATGTGCTGGAAATAATTGATGTAATTTTAGCCAGAAATCAGCTTCTTCTGCAGATGAAACCGACATGGTCATCCCCTCATTACCATAAGTACCTCTAATTCCTCTTTTTAGAAAAGAGAAGCTGTCTTGATCTAATTCATTTTTAGCGGCTAAATATAATATGGTCCTTTCTAATTTTTCCATATCTGCCGACTGGCTAAAAAAGATAGCTCTTATGTTTTTGCAATGTTGAGAAATATCCTCACTAACCGCTAAGTCGTCTAAAAAGTATTTAAATTGAGTTTCATTCATTTTTATTAAGGTTTATTAATCTGTTAAGATCGATGTAACTTTTCCAAATAATTTTCTGCAATCAAAATAACATTTGATTTTTTATCAATTGGCCATTTATCTAATGTATTAATCAGCATACTTAGTCTAGGGTTTTTTAAGAAAAACTTGCGTTGTTTATCCATAAAATGCCAAAACAGCGCATCCCAAATCTCTTGCCATTTCCCCTTTGGATAATCGCTCATTTTCATCAGGTAATTGCTTCCGCTAATGTATGGTTTGGTGGCTAAAATTCCGCCATCCGCAAATTGGCTCATGCCATACACATTGGGCACCATTACCCAATCGTAAGCATCAATAAACAATTCCATAAACCATTTATAAACTTCATCAGGATCAATTTCGCATAGCAACATAAAATTTCCTAATACCATTAATCGCTCAATATGATGACAATAACCTGTTTTTAAAACCTTTTTTATGGTTTCATCAAAAGGTAAAATGCCCGTTGTTCCATCATAAAATGATTTTGGAAGCTTATGCTTAAATCCCCAGAAATTTTTAGTTCTCTCTTGGCTGCCCTTGGTAATGTAAATGCCTCTTATAAATTCTCTCCAGCCAATAATTTGCCTTATAAAACCCTCAACAGAATTGATGGGCACATTATTCTTGTGAGCATAAGCCAAAGCTTTTTTTATGACCTGATGAGGAGTAAGTAAACCTACATTTAACATAGGCGTTAACAAACTGTGGTTTAAAAGCATTTCGTTTTTTAAAATGGCATCTTCATAAACTCCAAATTCTTCAAACCTATTTTTTAAAAAATCATCCAGCCAATGTTCACTTTCTTCGAAATTAATGGGATAATTTATAGCTTGATCTAAGCTGCCAATATGATCGCTAAAATGTTCTTTAACATAGGTTTTGGCTTCGTCTGTAAAAGTACTTGTTTGGGGAAAAGTTATTTTAACTACGGATTTACCTTTAGGATATTTTTTCCTATTCTCCTCATCGAAACTCCATTTACCTCCAATGGGCTCATCCATATTTTGAATGAGAATTTTTTTGGCAGCCCGTTGCTGTTTATAAAATGCAGTTTGAAAATAAGTTAATTTATCTGGCTTAAAAAAGTCCGACAGCTCTTCTGCTGTATTGAGATACATTGGAGAATCTAATATCCTGAGTTCAATTTTATATTTGCTACATCCTGATTTTATCCTTTTCAGTAACCAATCATCTACCGGATCTATCAATGTTACCTTATTTACCTTTTGGTTGTGGAATACATCTAATAAATTTCTAACATCAGCGGTCGCATTGTTGGCTGGTATGTAATTAACTTTTAATCCTTTTTCTTTTAAATAACTTTCATAAAACTTCATGGTTGCTCTATGGAAGGCTATTTTTTGCTGATGAAAGTTATATTGTTTAAAAAAAAGAAATTCTTCTATCAAATAAAATTCTCCATCTAAAGCTAAAAGGTTGCTGTCCTTAAATAATTGATGAGGGAAAATAAGATTTACGGATTCCATTTATTAAGCTTTTTCTTTTGCAATGATCAATTCTTTTCTGGCTTTTTTATAGAATGCAAAGAAGGATGGGAAATAACCAGTTACACTAGTTAACCAATCTCTTGGGTCTTCGTTACCTTTATATTTATTTAAGGGATGTTCTTTATAATAAATTTCCTTTTTTGCCAATTTATCTAATTCGGCAAATTCAGCAGCATAAATTTGAATACCTGGTATATTTTCTTTAGCTAGCGAGATGCAAAAATTCAATACTTTTTCAGAGACTGGATATTTCTCGAATATGCTTGGCTCTAGTAGTAATATTCTATTTGCATCGACATCACTTCTCCATTGCGGATCGACATTGTAAAAATTATAGATTAATGTAGGTTTTTGAGGATCGATAGTAGGCTCTTTTGTTGATGGGAGTGGCGTTATAAATTTTGGTTTTACGACCTTTTCTAAAACTTTTGGAATAGGTAAGTCTTTAAATTTATCATAACTGATATCCAAAAACGTATCTTCCTGTTTAGTGTGGCAATACCTATTGATATTATCTTGATTAGCATAATATATTCTATGGCTATTTGCACCGCAAACCCATTGCCAACTTAAGGCGTTAGATGCCCAATCTCCATCTAATAAATTATAGTAGAGCCATTGTGCAGGTATTTTCCAATGAGATTTACCAACATTACAAGCTATAGCAGCTACATACATACGCACATGATTGTGCATGTAACCAGTTTTATATAAATCTGCTATTCCTTTGTCAATTGCCTCAATACCAGTATTATTTGCTGTTATGCTTTTAGAAAGTCCTTTGTGTGCTGCAGTAGGCTGTTTTTTAATAAGGTCGTCATTAATTTCATCGCCTTTGGCAATCCATATTTGTTGCCAATAATCCCTCCATGCTAATTCTTGGATAAATTTTTCAATTTTTTTAGGCTCAAATCCTTTAGCAACCGCAGCATCATAAACTTGCTTGGTACTAATTAAGCCCCTAGAAATATAAGGCGAAAGGTGTGTAACTGCCCCATCAATAAAGTTGCGAGTGCCCGCATATTTTTGCGGTGCTATGGCATCAATCCTTTCTAATATTTTTTTGTAGGATAAGGGAAAATTCATTCTTCTTAAGCTTAGCTATTACTAGTATGAGAATAACAGAAGAAATGTGGTTTTGATTTAAAATATTGACACCCAAAAGGGTTAAGGGTAATTGGCCAAGCCAATTACCCTTGATAAGCATAGATCATCTGCTGATTAGCAGTTTGTTTTTCTTTAACGCGTTTCAAGTGATCTTGAAATAAGCCATGCTCACTTTGGTTTGCAGTGGCTTGTGCTGCTTTTTTATAGTAGGCAGCTGCTGCTGATAAGTGAAGTAGTTCTTCTTCATACAAACCTAAACTCTCATAAATTTGAGCTTTGCACACCCCTGGAACCAATAGGGCTTTGTTTGCTGTAGCTTCAATTAGCTTATGTAGTTGAAGTGTGATCAATAACCTCAAGTAATGCTCATATACATCAGGAAATGCTGGTTCTAGTTCGATACACTTTTTATAATAATAACCTGCAGATTGGTAATTTTTAAATTGATACTGATAAAAACTTCCTAACTGATAATATGCTCTTGCATATTCAGGGTCTGAGTCTATGATTTCGTTAAATATATGGAGTGCTTTCGGCAACTCTCCATAGTTTAATTCTTCTATGGCCTGTAGATATTTTTCTTCTACAGTATATAATATGTCCATAAGGATATGTTGTATTGTTTAAGGGAATTCCTTAATCAATGATTGTTTAATAAAATGAATTGTTTACTGGTTGCTTTTTAATAAGCGAAACCTTAATAGCCAGATAGGAAGCTAAAATCCATACCCGAGCCACTTAACCAACAAGACTGGTTAATGCTATTTTTTTGGGTATGTTGTAGACGTAGCATGATTATAATTTTTTACAAATGTAATGAAAATTCTAAATTCAGAAATTTATTTTTGAATTTAGTATGTTCCATTTAAAGCTGATCATTTTAAAATCAGTAGGTTAGTTATAAAAATTTAATGGTGTATGTAGGATCACTGTCTAATCAGACGAATAAACTTTAAGTCGCACTCTCCAATTTTTACATAATAATTCATCGCATTACCGGTGTTTTGTATGGTAATTTCATTTTTATACAATACACCCTGAACAGTTGTTGGTAAGACAATTTCTTTATCAATTTGTTCCCCATCATCATCCAGTGCGCCTTCGTTTTCGCTCCATTCTATATTATTGAAAGTAATGTAGTAACCATCCTTCTTTTCATTAAGCTCTATTTCTGCTTTATCAGTTAACTTTCGGGCATTGGTGTGTAATTGATAAAACAGTTGATCATTTTTGTAATAAAGCCTTAAATTGAATTTGCAATCTGTATCGTTATTTTCGAGAATATAATTGCCAGCAATTTCGAATAAGGGAGTTGGTTTGGTAATTTTAGGTTCAACGGCATTGGTAGAGTCTACTTTAATAGAATCAATCTTTATCTTTTCCTTAGCGATAGGATTAGCTGTTTTGCTTTCTGTGCAAGCTATAAGAAATAACAGAGCTGAAAGGATGAAAAGTGTTTTCATTGGATTGTAGTATTAATAAATATCATCATTTGTGCTTTAACTACAATTTTGTTCTTTAGCACAAAGCTATTTTATTTAAGATATATCAATGTTTTTTCTTCGTCTGAAAATTAATAAAGTTATTAGGGTGCCAATTATTAAACCAATTAAAAGGAATATTTCTAAATGTACATCTTCAAATTTAATTCTTGGAATTGCAGTTTCATTGGCAAATTCTGCTCTCTGTAACATCTCATTTATTTGAGACGCTTTGAATTTTAAATACATGATGCGACTAGCCAATAATATGAGACCAGAAGTAATTATTAATATAATTGAGATCGAGTTTCTATAGCTGTTATTCAGTCCACATATCTTTTTTGTGAGTAAATACAAAAAAGGAATTATTGCGAAAGAAAGCATAAATAGTAGGTAAGGGAAAGTTTGATAGGGTAATTTCCAACTGTTTTCGAATGAGATTTTTTCTCCAGAAATATAAGTCATTGAAAAGCTTAAGAAGAGATCTCTAACAAAAAATCCGATTATACCTAACAAAAGAGCTAGTGCAACTAAAATCCCATTTTGTTTCATAGCGTTGTTCTTTATAAATTTCACATAACGTCAACTTTGTTATATGTCGTTTTTATAGTTCGATTTGATAAATTCTTGAGTTTTCTTCCCAAGGATGGTAGCCTTGTCCAATGTATTCAAATCCATATTTTTCATAATAACCTATATGGTCGGTGCATAAATTCAAAAAACTAAATCCGAAAGCTTTTGTGTCCTTTTTAGCTTTTTCTATGAGTAATGCCGCGTAAGCATTTCCTCTATGTTTTTCTTCAATATAAATTGCACAAATCCAAGGATATAAATCCATTCTACTTATAAAGTCATTTGTTATTAATCCTGCACAACCAATTATTTCTCCCTCTTTTTCTAATATATACCATTGAGGTAAAGATTGTTTAGCATTAATGCTATTCGAGATACAATCTTCATAAATAACAGGTGAAATTTCAGCCCAACTGTCTTGAAAATATTTTATAGCTCTTTCTTTGTATTCTGGATTTTGTCTTACTGATATTATCCTCATTAATTTTGTTTGTATTTACATTCGTTCTTCTAAAATGGCATATAACGGTTTGAAAATTTGTGCAGAAATGGCATTGCTTGCAGAACCATTGTCGTAAAGTACTAAAATTTTCTTTCAAAAGACTTACCATTGAATTGATATACACCACTTGGATTTGCTCCTCCAAACCATAATTCTCCATGTTTACTTTGATATATCAACCAAATATGTTTACTCTCTAGTCCATCCTGTTCAGTAAAGTTTTTAACGGAATTACCATCGTATCTCCAAACACCAGACCCTACAGTACCGAACCAAATATTTCCTACAGTATCTTCTCTAATCGAAAAAACCTTTTCAAGAGAATTACCTTTCGTATATTTTTTCTTCAATTTCTGTTGTTCGGTAAAATTGATTGCTTTTTTTCCATCATATTTCAACACGCCTATTCCATTATTACCAATCCAAAGATTTCCTTTATGATCTTCCATTATACTCCGAACATGCAAAGAACCAGTCTCAGAATCTAGCCCAAAATACTTGTTATCCAATACCTTAAAATTCGAACCATTATATCCCATTACAGCTCCGTAAGCTCCTAACCAAACAGTTCCACTTTTTCCTTTGACAAAGGGTGTCGAAATATAATATTTAAAGCCATCTTTAGGTTTGAGTGTAACAGGAAATAAGCGATAGTAAAGCTTTTGTCCATCATATTGATAAGCACCCGGATACTTTTCAAGTTCGTTGTAGCCTTCAATTTTATCTGCTTTAAACCAAAGGTAACTTTCCTTTAGGTCTCGATTATTCTTTGAATTGTAATTTCGTTCTTTATATGTAGTTAATTCTTTGCCATTATAAGTACTTAAACCTCTTCCACATTCAAACCAAATTATGCCATTTTTATCTTCATAAATATTCCTAACCTGATTGTCACTTAGCCCATTTTTTGTTGTGAAATATTGGAGCTTCCCATTATGAAGGAAACATACTCCTTCATTGTAACTGCCAAACCAAACATTTCCCTTACTGTCTTCCAAAATTGAACGAACTCCGCTGGTGTATTTCAGCTTTACTGCGTCATTTCCACTTTCAACGGGTTGAATATTGTTTTTAGCCTCTACTACCTTATTTGATTGATTTTGATTATTACAAGAGATGGTTAAAACCATCAAAAATGTTAAATAAAGAACAAATGTATTTTGACTATCTGATTTAATTCTCATTCAATTGGTTTTAGCATGCCACATAACTCGCCGCTTGGCGCAACGTATCCGTTTTAATCTTTATAAACGAATATAATCGTTTAATATCCGAATAATAAATCTCTTTGTGCGGTGCTATTTTACATTTTAGCACAGCTGTTGGTTAGCTAAACCTGAAGGCAATGGAAATCCTTTTCTCTTTTAAGGCTTCGCCTGAGAAAAGATTGGAATGTACAGCAGGACTTGCATTAAAATAAAATGCAGGTTTTGCTTTTCGAATACAGATTATTTGTGCTTGAAAGTTAGATGCACTTGTTTGGAGAGGTAAAAGACCAAATACATAACTAGATGCGCCATTGGAAAAGCGATGCCAAAAAATAGGATGGGAAGCGAACCTCCATACTTAAAATTTTCAGCATCAAGCATACTATAAATTGTAAAGGATGTATAGATGCAGCAAATAATCAGATTGATTAAATACGACGTTTTACTTTTAGAACGAAAGATGTGAAAAATTAAAAAAGTTAAAATTGCTCCGTGCAGAAAGTACATCAGTAGAAATGAGCTGTTAAGCGGAAACATGTTTACTTAAAACAAATCTTTAATGATTTTCTCAATTGATAAACCTTCTGCCTCTGCTCTGTAATTACGCACAATTCTGTGGCGTAAAATTGGTTCTGCAACGGCTTGCACATCTTCGATATCTGGAGCATACTTACCAGAAATTGCTGCATGACATTTGGCACCTAAAACTAAAAATTGCGAGGCTCTTGGACCAGCACCCCAAGAGATATAATTGTTGATGGCTTCTGAGGCCAACTCGGTATTTGGACGTGTTTTGGCAGCTAACCTTACTGCATATTCCAATACATTATCTGTAATCGGGATATTTCTGATCAGTTTTTGAAAATATTCAATTTCTGAAGCTGTAATTATTTTTTGCAGCAGAACTTCTCTATTGCTGGTAGTGTTTTTTACAATGGTTAATTCATCAGCAAATGCTGGATAATTTAACTGAATATTGAACATGAAACGATCTAGCTGCGCTTCTGGTAGGGGATAAGTACCTTCTTGCTCAATCGGATTTTGAGTAGCCAGAACAAAAAATGGTTTGGGTAGCGAATGGGTATGACCAGCAGCTGTTACCGCTTTTTCTTGCATAGCTTCTAAAAGTGCAGCTTGCGTTTTTGGCGGTGTGCGGTTAATCTCATCGGCCAAAATAATATTAGAAAATATAGGGCCTTTGATGAATTTAAAATGCCTGTCTTCGCCTAAAATTTCTGCACCAATGATATCGCTTGGCATTAAATCTGGCGTAAACTGAATGCGGTTAAAATTAAGGTCTAATACACTAGAAACCGTTTGTACTAACAAGGTTTTGGCTAAACCAGGCACCCCAACTAAAAGGCAATGCCCATTACTAAAAATAGCAATGAGCACTGATTTAATAATCTCGTCTTGACCGATAACAACTTTAGCTATTTCGGCCTGTATGTTTTTGAAAGATTGGTGTAGGGCATCTACGGCTTCTACCTCGTTTTTAAACGGCATGTATCTTATTTAATTTCTTTTTTTACCCAAAGCTTCATCTCATCGCAAGTAGCAAACTCATCGTCAACTCTAATATAAGTAGTTTCTTTGCGTTTTTCAAACCACTCACTCACAATTCGGTCTTCTTTTTCTTTTTGGGCTCGCTCTTTAAATTTTGGGTAATCTTGTTCTAAGTTGCCTTTATGAGGCGGGATCTTAGATTTTAACATGAAAATTTTATAGCCTTCTTTACCTGTTTGCTCGTCTTTAAAAGCTATTGGTTTAGAAATCTCGTTCACTTTCATGGTATCAATTACCACAAATACCGCTGGATCTAATTTTTCTACAGGTATAAAAGTAGTTCTAGTGGTTACATCATCGGCATATAACATCATACCGCCGTTATATTGCGTTTCTTTGTTATCAGAGTAGAGCGATGCGGCGGCAAAGAAATTTAATTTTTTATCATTGACATCTTTATAGATACTATCTGCTTTTAGCTTAATTCTATCTAAACTTGCTTGGGTAATTTGTGGCCTTAATAAAATATGTCTAACATGTGCAGTTTCACCTCTACGTTCTATCACTTGTACAATATGGTAGCCAAATTCTGTTTCGAAAACTGGCGACATTTCTCCTGCTTTTAATTTAAAAGCCCAAGCTGTAAATTCCTTTACCATTCTGGTTCTGTCTATAAAGCCATAGTCTCCACCTTCAGATGCCGAACCTGGGTCTTCGGAGTAAGTTTTAGCCAGGAAAGCAAAATCTTCACCACTTTTGATACGCAATCTAATGGCATCTAACTTATCGTAGGTTCTTTGTTTTTCTTCTTTAGTTAACTTAGGATGCAAAGCAATTTCGCCAACCTCAACCTCCATACCAATATCTGGCAAGCTATCTTTTGGATAAGTGTCGAAATATTTCTTAACCTCTAATGGCGTAACTGCCGTATTTTCAGTAATCTTATTTTGCATTTTTTGAGCAATTAAACCTTCTTTAACTTCAGGTCTCATCTCATCTTTATATTGCAATAAAGATTTGTTTAGCATAGTTTCTAAACGTTCTTGGCCACCCATACGCTGTACTTGGTAACGCATACGTCTATCCAACTCATCATCAACCTGAGCGTCGTCTACCAAAATAGAATCGATTTCTGCCTGCTGTTTCAATAATTTTTGGATAAGCATTTGCTGTAGATAAATGCATTTGATCTTCTCATCTGCTGGGTTCCCAGAATTTAGGTACATCGCATATTGCTGATTTAAATCAGACAAGAGGATAATGTTACTGCCAACAACAGCAACTACTTTATCTAGATTTTTCTTTTGTGCTTGTGCATTTATAAACAGGCAAACTAAACCTGCTATTAATAAAAATTTCTTCATGCTAATTTTATCCTATTGTATTTGGTGCAAAGTTAATATTAAATTCGATTAAGAAATTTACCTATAGTTTGGCCAGTTTCCTAAGTTCGTCTTCATTAACTTTTACGGTATATTTCGATTTTAATGATTTAATCCAATCTTCTTCTAAACTTTGTTGATAATCTGCAATTACTTGCCCTTTTACTTCGTCAAAGCTTTTTCCGGTATATTTTTCGTTGTTTTTGCTATAAAAGTCGAACAAAAGGTTTTCGTTTTCCTGAACTTTGCTCCAGATTTTTTTCTCTGAGATATTGAACATCAACACACCTTCACGATATTCGTTGATGATGAAATCGTACTCCGTATTTTTTGGGTATGATTTTTTTTGTGCTTTTAAAGCTTTTTCGTACCCGTTAATCTCTTTTTTGTATGCAGTATCGGCATCTAGTCCCATACCTTTGGCATCTATAACCTTTAATTTAAAGTTGATGTAAAGATTAAGGTAGGCGGCTAGGTCTTGGTAAGAAGCACTTGCGATACCAGAGTGGTTCTTTTTGTAAACCCACATAAATTCTTTACTACTTATGGATTTGCCATTAATAGAAGCTACATTCTGCGCAAATGTGGCAACACTAAGCAAACAATAAAAAGAAATGCAACAGACTTTTCTCACAAAAGACAACAGCTATTTATATTAATGGATAAAAGTAACAATTTAAGGCGCTATAATAAGATATTTAACTAATTTTAACAGAAAATATTTTAATAAAATAAATTAGATGAATAGCCAACTAACAAGTAACGCTGAAGCTTTACGTTTATTTTTTACTGACGATGTTTATTTGGTAAATGATCAAACTCAAAGTGTTACGGCAGAGCCTGTTAATATTACTGATACAAAAGTAGAAGAAATTGCAATTGTTGCCCCACTTGCAACTCAAGCAGGCCAAGAGAGCCCTGTTTCATCAATAGTGGAAGAACCAAAGCCAACATTTGACAAGAAAGTAGAGTTTGAGTACTTAGGTAAAAACCAAAAGAGAATTTTGATTTTGGTAAATGATGATACAAACAAAGTAAGTTCGGTACAGGGAACAGAATTACTTAGAAAGCTGGTTAAAGCTATAGAATTAACCAATAACGATTTTGCCCTAGTTAATTATGCCAATTATACTAGTGCCAGTTTTGAAGACTTAAAAAGCTTTTTTAAATGCAAATTGGTGCTGTCTTTCGGCGTTGCAACTCAAACTTTAGGTTTGGCCGAACAGCCCCTACATCAGTTGTTTGTGGCTGATGATATTAAATTTGTTTTCACAAAAAATCTACACGATTTAGATACCGATCAGTTGAGTAAAAAGATGCTTTGGGGTAGTTTACAACAATTAAAATAATGAATAATCAATTAGTTTTTGCCACAAATAATGCCAATAAAACTTTGGAGGTTCGCGAGCTTCTAGCTGCTAAGTATCAGGTTTTAAATTTAAGTGATATTGGCTGCGAAGTTGATATCCCAGAAACGGGGAATTCGTTTGCAGAGAATGCAACCTTAAAAAGTGCTTATGTAGTTTCAAATTACCAGATGGATTGTTTTGCGGATGATAGTGGACTAGAGGTAGAAGCACTTAATAACGAGCCAGGAATTTATTCTGCCAGATATAGTGGAGCCAGAGGCGATTTTGAAAACATGATGTTTTTACTGCAAAAGATGCAAGGCGTGAGCAATAGAAATGCTCGTTTTAAAACCGTGATTTCGCTTATTCAGAACGGTGTAAATTATATTTTTGAAGGTGCAGTTTATGGGCAATTGAGAACCGAACCAGTGGGTACAAAAGGTTTTGGTTACGACCCAATTTTTGAGCCCACTGGCTACCATAAAACCTTTGCCGAAATGGAACTGAGCGAAAAAAATAAAATTAGCCACAGAGCAATAGCTATGCACAAGTTAATTGCCTTTTTAAAGGAAAATTAGTTTTTAACAGGTGTTTTTACCTTTGTGGTATCTAACTTAACCGTATCTACCTTTTTAACACTATCTACTTTAGCTTTATCAACTGGTTTTGGTAGCACAATTTCTTTTTTGCTTGTTTGTTTTGGATCAACAACGGGCTGTTTGCCTGCATTAGTTGGTTTTGCTCCTGTTGTAGGTTTAGCTGTTGTTTTTGGATTAACCTTTGGTTTAGCTGCAGGTTTAGTTGGCTTCTTAGCAGATGGTAGTCCTTTAATAATGTCAGCTTTGCTAATTGGTCTCAACTCAGGTTTCCAAATAAATCCTGTTAAAGTAGTCTCTTTAGGCAATTCATTCATGGAGTAATAAGCGCCTTCATTCTGATTTACCAGTAGCATATTGTCTAATTCCTTCTCTACAAAGTTGAACTTAATCCTACCACTAACTGTTTGGTTCATCTTATCGTACGCACCTTTATTATCTTTGGTAAAGTAAATACTTTCGGCATTTTTGTCAACATACATTGTCTTTAGCTCTCCCTCGGTAAAAAAGCCAGTCATCAGTTTTCCTTTTACCTGGTTAAACTTGGTAGAATCTCCTTCGGTGTTTACCATAAAACCGTTGCCCATTACTTGTAAGTTGTTCACTTTTTTATTTTTAAACTGGATATAAATGGTATCTCCAGTTTGTTGCGAACTTTCTGACCAAATAATGGGGTTTTGGTACCAACGTAGAGTAGAATCTGCTGCGGTATAAAATAGCGAATCAGACTTTGCTTGCAAGTTGGTTTTAAAAACCCTCACATTGTGAAAAGCTTTAATGGATCGTGTTCTTACCGTATCTGCTGGATTAAAAGGAAGTGAATCTTTAGCTGCAGGTTTAAGTGCAATTGCCTTTGGGTTTAATGCCTTTGCAGCAGAGTCTGTTTTGGTAACTGTAGCAGTTTTGGGTGCTATTTTGCTAGCAGTCTTAACGGTATCTTTAACATCAGCCTTTTTTTGAAGCGTAATGGTGCTGTCTTTTTTTAGCGCTACTTTCTTTAGGCTATCCGCTTTTACACTATCTATTTTTATTTTTAGGCTTAAGGAGTCTGACGGTTTGGGCACAGAATCTATTTTCAGCTTTAGCTCTTCAGCTTTGCTGGTATTTTTCTTATTCTTTTTATTTTCTTTCTTTTTATCTGGTTTGGTAGCTACTGGCGCTTTAGGAGGGGTAGCTGCTGCTTTTTGTTCGGCTTTTGCAGCTGCTCTTGCGTCCTCTTTTTCCTTCTTTTCTGCTGCTGATTCAGTGCCAATTTCATTATCCTTTAAAATTACCGGAGATGGAATGAGTTTTAACGTTTTTTGCAAAACCATTTGCGCCTGCAAAGTATCGGCACCTATCCATAAGCTGTCTGGGATTTTTTTCTCATTTACAAGAACAGAATCTGCAGTTCCCATACCTACATAAGCATTTTCTGTTACCACAACACGCTCATCTATTTTGTAATATTCGCCTAAATGACCACGCAATAATAGTTTGTCTTCTGTATCTAGAAACGTAATGTTTCTTACCGCTCTACCGTAGCCTTTTTTGCCATAATAATATAAACTATCTCCTTTTAAAGATTTACTTCCCTGGGTATAAAGGTTGTTTTTGCCAAAAATGGCGTTATCTTCTTTGGTATTGTAAGCACCTTTTTCAGTGTAAAGTTTATCATCCTTGCCTTTAATGTTGGTAGGCCCATCAAAAAGTGCCCAGTTACTTACAGTATTGTAGCGTAAGGTATCAGCAGTAATTCTTACTTGTGGGGTAACTACATCTACATCGTATTTAAAATAGGCATCATTGGTAAAACCAAAGTACCAGCCTTTTTTACTTTTAATGGTTACATCTTTATCCTTATTTATAATTTTACCACCATCAACATAGGTTCCAATTTTTCTGGCCATGTCGTAATCCAAAATATTGGTGGTTAAAGTAGAACTAGGATCAACCATACGCACATTATTAATTAGGTGGGCCATTTTGGCATTACCATCATAATTTAGCAAGTCTGAGTAAATGTTTACCGTATCTGCTTGGTTGATATGTACTTTACTAAATGCTTCGAAATAGTTGAGTGAAGAATAGAAAATTGCACTATCACATGTTAAGGTAGCATTATCATGTTGGAAAGTAGGTTTCTTCAAATAAGTTTTATTACCTTTTACATCAACCCTAACACTAGTAGAATTTACCAGTTTAATTTGTGTTCGCTCTTGAGCTAACAACATAAAAGGTGAAAGTAAAAAAAGAAAGAAAAAGCGTAATTTTTGCACTTTACAAAGTTAAGTTTTATTTTTTTTTAATGTTGTAAGCTTATGCTAGTTAAATTAAATATTTTTGAAACATGTTCCCATTACAAGCATTTTTAACCTACATCAAAAAAAATGCCCTTTTTACAGCAGCCGATAAAATATTGCTAGCTGTAAGTGGGGGTAAGGACTCGGTATTAATGGTTCAGCTATTTAAACTCGCAGGATTTAAATTTAGTATAGCGCACTGTAACTTTAATTTAAGAGCTGATGAAGCTCAGCGGGATGAAGCTTTTGTGAAATTATTAGCAGGTAATTTAGATGTTCCATTTTATGTAGCGCATTTTGATACCGTGACATATGCGATAAAACACCATATCTCTACCCAAATGGCAGCTAGAGATTTGCGTTATCAATGGTTTGAGCAGATTAGAAAAGAGCAAGGCTATGATTATGTAGCTTTGGCACATCATCAGAATGATTCGATAGAAACACTTCTGCTTAACCTAATTCGTGGTACGGGTATTAGTGGCATGCATGGCATTTTGCCAAAACGTGAGCGATTAGTGAGGCCATTGTTATTTTTATCAAGGCAAAATATAGACGATCTGGTTATCGAAAATCAGTTAGATTTTGTAGAGGATAGTTCTAATGAAACTACAAAGTATGCTCGTAATAAAATAAGATTAAATGTAATCCCACAGTTAAAGGAGCTCAACCCTAATTTAGAGCAAACTTTTGTAGAGAATATTAATCGTTTTGCTGAAACTGAAGTAGTATTACAACAAGTAATTGAACAAAAAAGGAAAGAACTATTCAATTACCTAAATGGCGATGTTTTTATAGAAATAGCGCAAATAGAAAGTTTAAAGCCACAAAAACTATTAATTTTTGAATTGTTAAAGCCTTTTCATTTTACTAGTATTGTTGTTGATGAAATTTTAGCAGCCTTAACTAAACAAAGTGGAACCTCTTTTTACAGCCATACTCATAGGGCTACTATAGATAGGACAGCAGTTATTATATCGGCTTTGCCTAAAGAAAATGCACATGAAAATCATTTTATGCACCCACAAGATGAAAGTGTTTGGATTGAAGGGCAACAAATTGCGATGTATTACGCTGATTCTAATTTAGTAGAAAATAATGCCAATAAAGCTTTTGTAGATTTAGATAAGTTGATATTTCCATTAATTATAAGGTTTAGGCAAGATGGAGATCGATTTATGCCTTTAGGTATGAAACATTTCAAGAAGATCAGCGACTTTTTAATCGATCAAAAAGTTCCGCTCCCACAGAAAGAAAAAATTCCATTACTAATTAATGGCAATGGAGAAATTATTTGGGTTGCAGGTTTAAGGCAAGACAATAGGTATAAAGTAAATACAACAACAAAAAAAGTTGCTATATTCGAGCTGTTAAAATAACAATGGATCAAAAGCATATTTATATCGAAAAACAGTACATCGGTCGTGATTATATTCGTATTGCGATTAGGTTGGTAATGGCTGCATTTTGTTTTGCTGCTTACGTATACGAGCGTGATCGAGATAATACTGTAGATCTTTTTTTGGTAGTTGGATTTGGTATCATTGCTGTTTCTATCATTTTATTATTTCTAATCCAATATAAAATCATCATCGAGAATAAAAGTGTAATTATTGATGGTTTATGGACTGCCAAAAAAGTTAAAATAGACCTAAATAGTATAGTTAAGGTGCGTAAGGCTACTTACAGTAATTATATTTTTAACAATCCAGTATATAATTTGCATAGAAAAGGGAGCATTAGGTTCTATTCTTCTGGTAAAGATGCTGTGGTTTTAACTGATAGGGATGGCTTAGAATATTTTATCGGTACCCAAAGACCAAACGAAATGTATTTGGTTATCCAATCGGAAATGAAAAACTAACTCTTGCTGCCCAATAGGGATTTATTTCCCCAAAAATCAATGGTTTTCCTATTTGTGAAGTTTTAAATAGCCAATATTTTAACCTTAGGGGCATTTTTTGGCATAAGGCATTGTAATTGTGTTTTTAACTGTAAATACACGGTTATGAAACACAACAAATTTCTATTTTTAGCTATTTCAGCAATATTTCTTTTAATTGGTTCCCTTAAGGCGCAAACAACTACCACATCACCTGTTGGTGTCGATGTGCTGAAAGCTAGAGAAGCCCTGCTTAAAGAAACCACCAATTTAAATAAGCTAAAAATCAAATTGGCAAACCTTAATGCCGAAGTTCCTGAATTGGAAGATAAGTTGAACAAAGCAAACGATCGATCTACAAAATCTGCCATAGAAAGTAAAGAACTATCTGCCAAAATGAGCGCAAATACAGGCGATGAAAAAGCAGCTAAAAAAGCAAGTCGTGGGGCAAAAACAGCTTACAATGATGCCAGAAAAGCACAAAAATTAACTGAACAGTTAAGGTCTAACAAACAAAAATCTAGCAGTTTAGAAGCAGCTATCGAAAAATCGAAAGCTAAAATTGCCAAAATGGATGAGCAATTAAAATTTACTGATAACCTAAATAATTAAGCATATGAAAACGTTTTTTTTAACAGCAATGGTATTGCTTTCTGGTACTACATTGGTTAAGGCACAAAGTTATACTCCAAAAGTTTCTAAAGATTCGGTAGGTGTTTTAGTGGCAAGGCAAGATGCCTTAAAGGCAAGTATGAAAGTACAAGAGTTAAAGCTTAAGGAGGCCGAAGAAGAAGCAGATGTAGAGAAACTAAGGATTAAACTTTTAGAGGCTAATGGTAATGCCAAAGAATCTACTAGCCAAAATAGTAGCGAGCAAGCCAAATCTGGAGATGCTAAAGCGATGGAAAAATTAGCTAAAAAGGCAAAAAATGATACAGCCGATGCAGCTAAAGCTCTAGAACGCTACAATAAACAAATAGAAAAAGTAGAGCAATTGCGTACCGAAATAAGAGCAGAAGAGCGTAAATTGTTATATAAAAAACCATTCATTGTTTTTCAATATCAATAAACGAATGGCTGTCTTTAAGATGGCCTTTTTGTTTTTAAACAATCAATTTTATTACCATTAGATAACACAAAGTACATCAAATATCGGTTAATTTGCTGCACTAAATTATCGGTTTAATGAAAATAGGAATTGTTTGTTATCCTACCTTTGGCGGTAGCGGTGTAGTAGCTACAGAATTAGGCAAAGCACTTGCTAACGAGGGGCATCAAGTTCACTTTATTACCTATAGCCAACCAGCTAGATTAGATTTCTTTTCAGCTAATCTTTTTTATCATGAAGTTTCAGTAAGGGATTATCCTTTGTTCGATTATGCACCTTATGAGTCTGCACTTGCCAGTAAATTGGTAGACGTGGTTCGTTTCGAGCAATTAGATATTTTGCATGTTCATTATGCAATTCCACATGCTTCTGCGGCATTTATGGCCAAACAAATTTTAGCTACCTATGGCATCAATATTCCTTTTGTAACTACTTTGCATGGTACAGACATTACTTTGGTAGGTAAAGATGCAACGTATAAACCTGTGGTAACTTTTTCTATTAACCAAAGTGATGGTGTAACAACCGTTTCAGAAGATTTAAAACAGGATACCTACAAACATTTCGATATTAAGAAAGATATTAAGGTAATCCATAATTTTATAGATTTTACACGCTTTAGCTTACAGCCTAAAGATCATTTTAAAAAGGCAATTGCACCAAATAACGAACGTATTTTAATTCATACTTCAAACTTTCGTAAGGTAAAACGTACAGAAGATGTGATTAAGATGTTCCAGAAGGTGCTTCAAAAAATTCCTTCTAAATTGCTAATGGTAGGAGATGGACCCGAACGTAACTCAAATGAACAATTATGCAGAGAATTAGGGATTAGCGAACATGTACGCTTTTTGGGTAAACAAGATGCGGTAGAAGAAATTTTATCAGTTTCAGATTTGTTCATCATGCCATCAGAATCAGAAAGTTTTGGCTTGGCGGCGCTAGAGGCTATGGCTTGTAAAGTGCCAGTTATTACCTCAAATGCTGGTGGTTTGCCAGAATTAAATATTGATGACTTTTGTGGTTACATGTGTAACGTTGGTGATGTTGATGACATGGCAAATAAAGCAGTTACCATATTAACTAATGAGGATACACTTAAATATTTTAAAGAAAACGCCTTAAAAAGAGCTCAAGATTTTGATCTGAAAAAGATCTTACCTATTTATATCGAATTTTATAAAGAGATTTTAGAAAAGTCTAAAAAGGCTTAAATTTTTTTATTTGAAAAGCAAATTGCATTCTCATTTTAATGGAAAGCCATGCTTTTGCTTCAATCTTTTATCCCTTAAATCCCCTAAAGTATCTCCGCTTCTCCCGATAGCTATCTGGACAGGTTTAGCTAACACCGGTTTTTGCTACTATGAGGGGTTTACTTGCAAAAGCCAACGTACTTAGCCCCGACAGTAACGAGCACGGAGCCTGTAGTTTACGAAAGGCGAAATAAAGTGGATGGCGGGACTGGATTTTGATTATTGAACTGACTTTGCGCTTCACAAATAAGATTGTCCTACCTCGCAATGGCGATCAAGCTTAGTATATATTCTACTATTTGCTAAAAACCAAACAAACGGGTGTACCCACATTTATTCGTTTTCCACTATCTGTCAGCTTACCAGTCTTTGTATTTCTGTTAAAAATAACTACATCATTAGTGTATTGATGGGCTACCAATAAAAATTTGCCACTAGGATCTATCGTAAAAAAACGAGGACCTTTGCCTAAAGTACTTATGGTTTCAATTAGTTTTAAGGTTCCATTTTTAGCAATACTGAAAGTGGAAACCGTATTTGCATCTCCACGGTTGGTTTGGTAGAGGAACTTTCCATCAGCGGAGGTTTGGATGGCAGCTCCATCAATCTTGCCTCCAAAATTTGGCACTGTAGTTCCAATATTTTGTAGTAAAGACAAATTGCCATCTTGATAACTGAACACACTTATTTTTCCAGTAAATTCATGTACTAAATACACAAACTTACCATTCGGGCTAAAAGTTAAATGCCTTGGCCCAGAGCCAGCATCCGTACTTATGCTGGTTTTAAAAGTTAAGGGTTTTGCTGATTTTGCTTCGTAACGATAAGTGTATATTTTATCCTCCCCTAAATCAACGGCTAATACATAATCTTTTTTTGGTGAAAATACCACTTGGTGGGCATGTGCACTAGCTTGTCTAGGATCTGGTCCTTTACCAGTATGTTGTACCAACTGTTTTTCGTTCTGCAAGGAGCCATCTTTGGCAATGCCATAAACATTTATATTGCCACCACCGTAATTTGCGGTAATAATATTAATGCCATCGGCGATAATATAACATGGATTGGTTGCGGCAGGTAATTGATTAATTAATTTTGATTCTGCTGTGTGATTATTAAACGAGTAAGCAGTTACGGCACTTTTATCTTTGAGCATATAAGTGCTGTAAATTACTTTGTTGTTTTCGCTTAATGCCAAATAACCTTGGTCGGCAGGACTTTTAATAATACCTAAAGGTTTTGTCTCAGCAGTTTTAGAATTGAAATCATAAATATAAATGCCTTCACTATTATTTGCCCTTGTAAACGTACCCACAATTAATTTAAGATTTTGTGCACTTAATGTTGTGGTAAAAAGAAAAGTGACAAGAATTAGTAGGAGCTTCTTCATGATATTATTTTTTGATCGAATATAAATGAGATTACAATTTGCTAAAAACCAAACAAACCGGTACGCCAACATTAATTCGTTTACCACTATCTGTAAGTTTGCCAGTTTTTACATTGCGGTTAAAAATAACTACATCATTGGTATATTGGTGCGCTACTAATAGGTAATTACCGGTTGGATCAATGGCGAAGTTTCTTGGCCCTTTGCCTAAAGTGCTAACCGTTTCTACCAGTTTTAATGTGCCATCTTTAAGTACAGCAAACGTTGTGATGGAATTTGCATCGCCGCGATTGGTCTCGTACAAAAATTTTCCATCTGCAGAAACATGAATATCTGCTGCATCAATTTTGCCTGTAAAATCTTTATCTGTGGTACTAATTTCTTGCAGTTTGGTTAAATGGCCATCGGCATAAGCAAATGCTGTGATGCTACCATTAAACTCATGTGCTAAGTAGGCAAATTTTCCGTTGGGTGAAAAAGCCAAATGTCTTGGGCCCGAACCTGCATTTGTTTTAAAAGTTTGGGTGGCTGTTAAAGGTTCTTTGTTTTTTGCATCATATTTGTAGCTATAGGTAATGTCTTCTCCCAAGTCATTGCTAATTAAATACTTTTTATCAGGCGTAAACTGAACTTGATGCACATGTGCACTTTCTTGTCTTTTCTTTGGATCTATGCTTTTGCCAGTATGTTTAATTACCTGTTTCACCTTTGTTAGGGTGCCATCTGCGTTTCGACCGAAAACACTTATCGTACCACCACTATAGTTAGCCAAAATTACATTTTCATCATCTACAATTATATAACAGGGATCTGCTCCTTCGGCAGCTTGTTTGTTTAAGAAGGTTAAATTTCCGTTTACAGAATTGAAATCGAATGCACTAACCGTGCTGTTTGGTCCACTTTCATTTACGCTGTAAACAAATTTATTATCCTTGCTTACTGTTAAATAACTTGGGTTAGCTGCACTTGCTGTACTCTTTAACTTATTTTCGGCAGTTTTACTATTGTAATCGTAAACATAAATACCTTCGCTATTGCCTTTGTTGGTATAGGTGCCAATTAGTAGGTTGTATTTTTGAGCATTAGCCTGTACGGCTAAGAATAAGGTTGTTACTAAGAATAAAAATTTCTTCATGTAAAATAGGGGCTTACAAAAAAGACAACGAAATTCGTTGTCTTATCTTATGAAATTAATGAAAATCTCTTATTTAATTAAATGTTTAATCTGGATTAATTCATGCTCTTCTAAAAATCTCCATCTACCTCTAGGTAAGTCTTTTTTAGTTAAGTTGCCATAAACTACACGATCTAATTTAACCACGTCGTAACCTAAATGTTCGAATATTCTACGAACAATTCTGTTTTTACCACTGTGAATTTGGATGCCGATTTCTTTTTTACTTGCTCCAGCAACGTAAGAAATGTTGTCAGGTTTGATCAAGCCATCTTCTAGCTCTAAACCAAACTGGATTTTATTGAAATCGCCTTGTGATAAATTTTTGCTCAACTCAACATGGTAAATTTTAGTAATGCCATTTCTTGGGTGAGATAATTTATCTGCTAATTCTCCATCGTTGGTCATTAGAATTAAACCAGTAGTATTTCTATCTAAACGACCAACTGGGTAAATACGCTCGCGACTGGCTTTTTCTACCAATTGCATTACGGTTTTACGTTCTTGAGGATCGTCGGTAGTTGTGATATAATCTTTTGGTTTGTTCAATAAAACGTAAACTTTCTTTTCACGTTTTAATAACTCGCCGTTGTAACGCACTTCGTCTTTGTAAGGATCTACTTTGTGACCTAATTCAGTAACCGGAATATTATTAACCGAAACTACACCAGCTTCAATTAATTCATCCGCCTTGCGACGAGAACAAATACCCGAGTTGGCGATATAACGATTTAAACGAATTAAGCCGTCATCCTTAGGTTCTGGAGTTTTTCTAGCTCTTGTAGCTGGAGCAACTCTTTCGCCACGGTCTTCTTTGCCTTTGTAACCACCTTCGTCGCGTTTTCTATATGGACGGCTATCTGTACTTCTAGATGTGCCACCTTTTTTATCAGCAAACTTAGATTTATCGCCGTCTGTGATGTAATTATCTTTTTTAACGTAGCTTCTTTTTTCAGAAGAATCGTCTCTTGAGCTACCTTCTTTGAAAGCTTTTGGTTTGTAATCAGAGTTACCGCTTTCTTTTTTCTCCCAAGGTTTAAACCCACCTTTGCTGTCTGTTTTTGGCTTGTACTCTCTAGGTTCGTCTCTATCTGTACGTGGTTTAAAATCTCTTCCTCCTGTAGTTGGCCTTGGAGAATAAGGTTTTGAATCGCCATCACGGGATGTTCTAGGTTTATATTCTCTAGATTCTCCGTCTCTGTCAGAACGAGGTTTAAAATCTTTTCCGCCAGCTGTTCTAGGTTTGTAATCTCTTGATGAATTTTGGCTATCAGTTCTAGGTTTGAAATCTTTTCCTGCTGATGTTCTGGGAGTGAATGGCTTGGAGTCGCCATCTTTTGATGCTCTTGGTTTGTAGGCTGGTTTATCGCCTGTTGCAAAACCAGGTTTGCGTTTATCTTTATCGTCTTTGTCGGAGTAATCTTTTCCGTCTTTGTCACTATATCTTCCTTTGGGTTTATCAGTACCAGCAGGTCTTCTGCTTTTACTTCCTTCGCCCGCCTTGGACTTGTCATCCCGACTGTTCCTGTTATTGTTCTTTATCATGATACGCTTTTACTCGCATAAAATATGCGGATGCAAATTTAGGTAAAATCTATCAATCTATTTAGTAAATTTAAGGCTAAAATATTGTTTTTAGAATCGTACTTTAAAGTAGTTTAAACCCTGATTTTGATAGAAAAATTCGTAACTAGTTGGTAATTAGATAAATGAATTGTATCTTTGCCGAACCAAAAATATTTGTTCACAAAAAAAAGGAGGAAGATGCTAAAGAAACACCTCATTCTATGCACAGTAATTTTAACATTATTGGTCATAGCAAAAGTGTTTGCTTACACACTACCAGAAGTAAAAACAAGTCAAAAAAACACCACTACCACCACCATAATTGAAGAAGCTGAAGAGCCAGCGTTTACCTTAGCTCAACTAGAATTTGCAGAAGAGACATTGCCTTTAGGTGATACTCGAATTAATGGTAAAATGAAGAGAGTTTTAGCCTCATATGCTTACCAAAATTTGCAAACCAATCGTTTACATCGCAAAGCAGCAGAATGGTTCCCTATTATTGAACCAATTTTAGCAGCTTATGGTATCCCAAACGATTTTAAATACATGCCCTTAGTAGAATCTGGATTACAAGGAGGTACTTCGCCAAAAGGCGCTGCAGGATATTGGCAATTTATGCCCGGAACCGCTCGTATGTATGGTTTGAAAGTAAATAGTAAAGTAGATGAGCGTAAAAACCTAAAAAAATCTACCATTGCTGCCTGTAAGTATATAAAAGAGCTTTATGGCATATTTGATAGCTGGACGCTGGTTGCAGCAGCTTATAATGTTGGCGATGGCCACATGAAAAAGCAGATCAATAGACAAAATCAAGATAATTATTTCAAGATGAAACTGAATCGTGAAACAGGTGGATATGTTTACAAACTCATTTCAATGAAAGAAATTCTGGAAAACCCTACACGTAATGGTTATAAAACCCAAAAGGCACTTGTTGCTTATACGGAAACACCAACTAAAACTGTAGAATAAAATTTTTTGACTTCACAAAGCAAAGCCATTCGTATCTAGCGGATGGCTTTTTTATTTTTAGGAATTAGCGCTTGAACCAATGAGAAGATGAAGAAAGACATAAGTCTATTATTGTTAAAAAGCAATGGCATTGCTAATCGGCTCCAAAAAGCCCTGCCATTCGCTTTACTTACCCGATAAAAATCGGGTTCGTGCTCACTACTGTCAGGTTTAGAGGGCAAGTGCAATAGTTCTTCTGGCAATCTCTAGCCCCTCATAGTAGCATTAAGCAAGTTTTTAGCCCTGATTGGAATGAAAATCCTTTTGCAAATTTTCGCCAAGGCAGAAATTTGTAAAAGATTGCAATGAAAAGCAGGAATATACATTAATTTTAAAACTGCAATTGCGCTTCAAAATTTAATCAAACAATTATCAGTATTTTAGCCACCATGTCATTGCAAAAACTCCGCGTAACAGCTGTAATTAAACAACCTACAGAGGTTATTCAAATTAATTTTGAAACTTTAGATGGCGCTAAGCTCAACTACTTAGCGGGTCAGTTTATTACTTTGGTATTTAAGGTAAATGGCAAAGCGCAAAGGCGTTCTTATTCTTTCTGCAGTTCTCCTGCTATTGAGGAACCGATTGCTATTGCGGTAAAATTGGTTGAGAATGGAGAAATTTCAAGATTGATGCATCATCAAATTGCTATCGGAGATATTGTTGAGATTGCAGAGCCCAATGGTTTGTTTGTTTATGAACCCGTAGAACAAATTGAAAGAACAGTTTTCTTATTTGGAGCTGGTGTTGGCATTACACCACTTTTCTCTATTCTCAAAACGGCCTTGTTAACAGAAAGCAGCTCAAAAATTGTATTGATTTATAGCAGTCGCTCTGCTGATGACACTTTGTTTTTAGAAGAGATTGCAGCTTGGCAAGTTTCTTATCCCGATAGGTTAACAGTTATACACTTGTTTAGCAACTCCAAAAATTTAATGCGGGCAAGATTGAATGGTTTTCTTATCAACCAATTGGTTAAGGAGAACATGGCTTTCGATAAAAATGACGCTTTGTTTTACATCTGTGGTCCTTACGATTATATGGATGTTTGCAGAATTACATTATTAGGAGCTGGATTTAAACCAAACCAGGTTAAAAAGGAAGTTTTTGTAGCACCAGAAGATGAGTTGGATGAAGATGATGCGACTGAAAAAGTGGTCGATAAAAATACCTACGCTGTGATTTTACATTTTCGAGGAAATGAACATCATCTATCAATTCCCTGGCCTAAAAGGATTTTGGAAGTAGCTTTAGCGAACAAAATTAATTTGCCTTATAGTTGTAGTGGTGGTGTTTGTAGCACTTGCACAGCAACTTGTATTGCTGGTGGGGTAAGAATGGATTACAATGAGGTTTTAACCGATGATGAAGTTGGCAAAGGAAGGGTGCTGGTTTGTACTGGGCATCCTACAGAAAATGGGACCACGATAACTTGGGGTTGAAAATTTTAATTACTTCATAGATATAAATCAAGCATGTCCCCCTTTGGAGGGGGCAGGGGGAGGATTTAAGCTTTCAACCTAGCCTTGGCTCACCTCCGCCGAGGGCTCTTACCTTTTTCTTGATAAAAAGGTAACCAAAAATCAAGGCTGCACCGAATTCGCTAAAAATCAAATCTTCGGATTGGAAATAAAAGAACTCGCTGCGCTCAAACAGCTTTTATTTCTTTCAATCCTACAAATTGATTTTTTACGCTAATTCACTGAGGCCATCTTCTTGATGCATAACCTAGAACGTTTATATAGATAATTGACAGTTCTAGGTGCCTATATGGTAAAACTAAATACGTCGCTCCGGCAATGGTACAAATTCAGTTTCCCCAGGTACAGGTTCAAACTCTTGTTTAAGCCATCTTTCTTTTGCTTCTTCAATCAACTCTTTGCTAGTGGCTACAAAATTCCAATAAATAAAACGTTCTTCAGGAAATGCTTCGCCTCCAAAAATATAGATGGTTGTATTGGCTTGCATGGTAAACTCGCAAAGTGAACTGTCTTTAGCCACCAATAGTTGTTTAGGTTCGAAAGTATGGCCATCATTTTCTATAGCACCTTCTAAAATGTAAATTCCGCTTTCACCAAAAAGATGTTCGCCAATTTTAACGCTAGTTGCTGCGGTGCTTTTCAATTCTAATAAATACAGCGGACTATAAACCGGAATTGGCGATTTTTTACCGAATGCTTCTCCAGCTATCAGTTTAAATTGAACGCCATTTTCTTCCCAGCTTGGTAATTGGTCTGCATCTGCATGATAAAATTCTGGTTTCATCTGCTCCAAATTTTTAGGTAAGGCAACCCAAATTTGTAATCCATGTAGTAATTTATCAGATTGCCGTAAATATTGTGGTGTACGCTCAGAGTGAACAATGCCATTCCCGGCAGTCATCCAGTTTACCTGACCAGGTTTAATTTCTATCTCCGTGCCCAAGCTATCTTTGTGCATAATACTGCCTTCAAAAAGATAAGTTAAGGTAGATAAACCAATATGTGGGTGCGGTGGAACATCTAAATTTTCATGATCGCTCAATAAAGCTGGGCCCATGTGGTCTATAAAAGAAAAAGGACCAACCATTCTTTTTTCGCGGAAGGGCAATAACCGGCCAACCATAAAATTACCAATGTTACTTGGCCTTTCTTCAATAATATGCTGAATATTTGACATGGGATTTTTTATTTAAAGATAACAATAATTTGGATTGTAAATATTTATATCGTAATATTGCAATATTAAAATATAAAATATGGGCGCTTCCAAAACAGAACACTTTACGGCTAAGCAAAATGAAATTGCATCAATTATGAAAGCACTCGGTCATCCCGCTAGGATAGCCATTATTGATTACTTACTAAAAGTTGATAATTGTATTTGTGGTGATATTGTAAATGAATTACCCTTGGCGCAACCAACTGTTTCACAGCATTTAAAGGAGTTAAAAAACGCAGGATTAATTAAAGGAAATACTGAGGGCAACGCCATCTGTTATTGTATTGATGAAGAAACCTTTAATAAATTTCAAAATTTCTTATCGGAGGTTTTCGGAAAAATAAACGCTCAAAAAAATAATTGTTGTTAAATCTAAACCTAAAGAAAATGAACTTATCAGAAATTAAAAATATTTTAAATGCAGTTGAGGCTGTAAATTTTAAATTAGAAGATGGTACAATGGTGCCAGAACATTTTCACGTAACTGAAGTGGGTGTGGTGAGCAAACACTTTATTGATTGCGGCGGAGTAGTACGAAAAGAAAATAAGGCGAACTTTCAATTGTGGGATGCAAATGATTTCGAACATCGTTTAAAACCGGGAAAATTATTAAATATTATCGCTCTGTCTGAAAAAGTTTTGGGGTTAGAAGATTTAGAAATTGAGGTAGAATACCAAAGTAATACCATTGGTAAATATAACTTGGCTTTTGATGGAAAAGACTTTGTTTTGGAAAATATGCAGACCGCTTGTTTAGCAAGTGATGCTTGTGGAATCCCTGCTGAAAAACAAAAAGTTAAGTTGGGTCAATTGCCGATGGCAAATTCTTGTGCGCCAGGCGGCGGTTGTTGTTAAAAATTAATAAATGAAAAAAGTTTTGGTATTATGTACCGGCAATAGTTGCCGTAGTCAAATTGCAGAAGGTTATTTAAAATATTTTGCTAATGGAAATGCAGAAATTTATAGCGCTGGCATTGAAACACATGGTGTAAATCCAAAGGCGATTGAAACTATGGCTGCCGATGGAATTGATATTTCTAATCATACCTCAAACAATGTTAATGAATATACAAACATCGATTTTGATTATGTAATCACTGTTTGTGATAACGCCAAAGAAAGTTGTCCTTATTTTCCAACTAAAGCTGTTAAGCTACATTACAATTTCCCTGATCCGGCAAAGACAAAAGGAACTGAAGAAGAAATAAAACAACAGTTTGAAATTGTTAGAAATATGATTAAAGCTTATTGTGAAAATTTTGTGAATGATTATTTAAGAGGATAACCATCAAAACAATTTTCTAGCTTTGTACCTATGCACAAATCACTTCCATCTTCTTTGTCAATTAAATAAATAATTAGGAGATGAAAAACTACCTCAACCTTTTCGATTTTTCCCAAAAAGTAAATTATAAGACCGAAATATTAGCCGGACTAACCGTTGCGATGACCATGATTCCCGAATCATTGTCGTTTGCAATTTTAGCAGGTTTTCCTCCATTAGCAGGTTTATATGCCGCATTTATTATGGGTTTAGTAACGGCTATTTTTGGCGGTCGACCAGGTTTGGTTTCTGGTGGGGCAGGAGCAACTGTAATTGTGCTTATTGCTTTAATGAAGTCGAACGGCATAGAATATGTTTTCGCTGCGGTTGCCCTGGCAGGCGTAATCCAGATTTTGGTTGGCATTTTTAAGTTCGGCAAATTCATCCGCTTAGTGCCGCAACCCGTTATGTTTGGCTTTGTAAATGGTTTGGCGATCGTGATTTTCATGTCGCAGATTAGCCAATTTAAAGTTCAAGGAACAGAAACTTGGCTATCAGGCTCTCCGTTATATATTATGTTGGGTTTAGTTGCCTTAACAATCGCTATTGTGGTTGGTTTCCCTAAAATTACCAAAGCAATTCCCGCATCATTGGTTGCGATTATCGTGGTTTTTGCTATTGTTATGGGCTTTGGAATTCAGACTAAAACAGTAAGTGACATCGCTTCAATGGCTGGCGGATTTCCTTCATTTCATTTGCCCGAAATTCCATTCAATTTTGAGGCTCTGAAAATCATTTTCCCTTATGCCTTAATTATGGCGTCTGTGGGTTTAACAGAAGGATTATTGACTTTAAATTTAGTTGATGAAATTACGGCAACCAAAGGAAATGGCAACAGAGAATGTATCGCTCAAGGCAGTGCAAATATTTTAAATGGCTTTTTCTTTGGTATGGGTGGCTGCCCGATGATAGCCCAAACTTTGGTCAACCTTTCTGCAGGATCTAGAGCTCGTTTATCAGGAATAATAGCTGCAATTACCATATTGATTATCATTTTAGTAGGAGCACCAGTAATTGGCAAGCTACCCATGGCCGCTTTAGTTGGGGTAATGATTATGGTTGCAATCGGAACATTCGAATGGGCAAGTTTTAAAATCATTAACAAAATGCCTAAGCACGATATTTTTGTAGGCATTTTAGTTGCCGCCATCACGGTGCTATTGCATAATTTGGCATTGGCAGTTTTAATAGGGGTAATTGTTTCTGCATTGGTTTTTGCATGGGAAAGTGCTAAACGCATCAGAGCAAGGAAATTTGTCGATGAAAACGGCGTAAAACACTATGAAATATTTGGTCCGTTGTTCTTTGGTTCAACAACAGCTTTTGCAGAAAAATTTGATGTGCAAGATGACCCCTCAGAGATTGTAATCGATTTTAAAGAAAGCAGAATTAATGACATGAGTGCCATTGATGCCGTACATAAAATTACCGAGCGGTATGCGAAATTAAATAAAACAGTTCGGTTGCGTCACCTAAGTGCCGATAGTAAAGCGCTATTGCAAAATGCCCATGGTGTTATTGAGGTAAATATTTTAGAAGACCCAACTTATAGAGTGGCCTCATCCCATTAATATCAACGTCATTTCGAACGAGGAACGAGGAGAAATCTGTAAGTAAATGGCTGCAGATTTCTCCTCGTGAAAAACTCGTTCGAAATGATGGGAGGAATATATATGATAAAAAAAACGCCCAATATATTGAGCGTTTTAATATGCAACCATGTCTTCCCCTCTCTTTCGGAGAGAGGATTGAGGGGTGAGGATTATTCCACCAACCCAGGCACCTCAACCATTTCGTTAACGTCAGCTTGGTAATCTACACCAGCCACATCAAAACCAAATAAGTTTAAGAAATCAGTTTTGTAACCAGCTAAATCGCCAGTGGCAGGTAAAGTTTCAGTATCTGCATTTTTCCAAAGCTCAGCAACTTTAGCTTGTACATCAGGTCTCATTTCCCAATCGTCAATTCTAATCCTGCCTCTTTCATCAACCGGAACAACATCGCCTGCGTATAGACGCTGTTGGTACAAACGCTGAATTTGCTCAATACAACCTTCGTGGATGCCTTCTTCTTTCATAATCTTGTACAAGAAAGAAATATATAAAGGAATTACTGGAATTGCCGAACTTGCTTGGGTAACCAATGCCTTATTTACCGAAACATACGCTTTTCCATTAACTTCAGTTAATTTATCAGTAATGGTAAATGCTGTAGCTTCTAAATGGTCTTTTGCTCTACCAATAGTTCCTTTGCGGTAAACCGCTTCAGTTACAGCAGGGCCGATGTATGAATAAGCAACCGTTGTAAAACCATCAGCCAATAAATTTTCTGCTTTTAAAGCGTCAATCCACATTGCCCAATCTTCGCCACCCATTACGGCAACTGTATTTTCAATTTCTTCTTCGTTTGCAGGCTCAATACTTACTGTAGAAACTATGCCTGTGTGAAAATCAACCGTTTTATCAGAAAAAGTTCCGCCAATAGGTTTTAAAACAGAGCGGTGTGTAACACCAGTTTTTGGATTTGTTCTAACAGGAGATGCTAAACTGTAAATGATTAAATCAATCTGACCTAAATCTGCTTTAATCAAATCTATAGTTTGTTGTTTCACTTCATCAGAAAATGCATCGCCGTTAATGCTTTTCGCATACAAACCAGCTTTTGTAGCTTCAGTTTCGAAAGCTGCGGTATTATACCACCCTGGTGAAGCAGTTTTGCCTTCCTTTGGTGGCTTCTCGAAATAAACACCAATTGTCGCCGCATCTGAGCCAAATGCACTGGTAATTCTCGATGCCAAACCAAAGCCTGTTGATGCACCAATTACCAAAACTTTTTTTGGTCCGTCAATCGGTCCTTTAGATTTAATATAGTTAATTTGATTAATTACGTTTTGCTCACAGCCTTTAGGATGTGCAGTTAAACATATAAATCCTCGCATTCTAGGTTCAATAATCATATTTTTCTTGCTAGTACTTAAATATACATGGTTTTATTGGCCACGTTTTCAAATCAAAACTATCCTTATTTTCGTTCCATTCCAAATTTTGTTTGTTTATTGGTCTTGTTGGTTCAATTGTTCATCAGTTCATTTGTGTCATTAGTTCACTCGTAAACCTAACTTTAATCTATTGGTTGGTGTCGCAACGACTGAAAATTTTAGGATTAGAAAAGCAAAATTCGTTTCCATAGGTAACAGCAGTCCCGCCCTCGCTTCTGCCGAGAAATCGGCATCTCGCTAAGTCGGGTTTAGCTAACAAGAGCTTTTGCAATTATTGAAGGTTGTAGAGCGGATACTCAGACTTACGAGGTTTGTAGGATTGAGCCAGGGTAACATCGTCAGTCTTGTAGGCCAAAACCCCTCAAAACTTGCGGAGTTGCCAACGCCACTGCCCTTTGAAAATCGCAAGTTTTCCCAAAGCCCACTTGCTTCAATTATAAACGGGATGGAAGCGGCATCCTTTTCACGTCATCCTGAGCGTAGTCGAAGGATAGTGGAAAGATATAGCGTACAGCCCGACTGCATTTCCCGATGAGCCTTACAGCACCTTTTCTAATAATAATTTACTGAGCTTTGTCAAAGCTTAAAAACAAATAAATCTCTCCTCTGTTTATGTGATAAAACCAATTTTTAGCCTCGCTAAGAATGACAAGAAAACAACATTTTAACTATTGGATATCAATAGCTTTTCTGCTTTAAAATCGTTATTTTTGCAGGCTGTTTTTTAATACCGAGAACAAAGAAATTTATGAGCGAAAAGAACATTGACCTGGGCGAACAAAAAGATGTAGAAGTGTATGGTGCCAGGGTGCATAATCTTAAAAATATTGATGTTAGTTTCCCTCGAAACAAACTCGTTGTAATTACGGGTTTAAGTGGTAGTGGCAAATCGTCTTTAGCTTTTGATACCATTTATGCTGAAGGCCAACGCCGTTATATGGAAACATTTAGCGCTTATTCTCGCCAGTTTATGGGCGGTATGGAGCGCCCTGATGTAGATAAAGTTTCGGGACTTAGTCCGGTAATTGCCATTGAGCAAAAAACGACGAGTAAAAACCCACGCTCTACGGTGGGTACCATTACAGAAATCTACGATTTTATGCGTTTGCTTTTTGCCCGTACTGCCGATGCTTTTTCTTACAATACCGGAGAGAAAATGGAGCGAATGAGCGAAGACCAAATCCTTAAAAACATTTACCATAAATTTAACACCATGCCAGTAAATATTTTGGCGCCTGTTGTTAAAGGTAGAAAAGGACATTACCGCGAATTGTTTGAGCAAATCCGCAAGCAAGGCTATGTGAAGGTTCGTGTAGATGGAGAAATCAAAGATTTAACTGCAAAAATGCAGGTAGACCGTTATAAAATCCATGATATTGAGATTGTTGTTGATCGTTTAATTATAGATGAGAAAGATCATAAACGCTTATTGGATAGTATACAAACTGCCATGCGTGTGGGTAAAGGTATTATTAAAATTAGCGATAAGGATAATAATGTAGCTCATTTTAGTAAATTTTTGATGTGCCCAACTACTGGTATTTCTTACGATGAACCACAGCCAAATAGCTTCTCTTTTAACTCTCCTTATGGCGCTTGTGAGCGTTGCGATGGTTTGGGTTATATTTTCGTAGTGGATAAGGAATCGGTAATGCCAAACCTAAAGTTGAGCATCATTAACGGTGGTTTGGCTCCGCTTGGCGAATACAGAGATGTGTGGATGTTCCAAGTGTTAAAAGCGTTGGGTAAAAAATATAATTTCTCGCTTTCTACACCTTTGGAGAAATTGGGAGATGAAAATATTGATATCATTTTAAACGGTACACACGAATTATTGAGTGTTGCGGTTGAATACAATAAATGGAATGTTCAGAATTATCAAATCACTTTTGATGGGATTATCAAGTTGTTAGAAGAGCAACAAGATAAAAGAAGCGATACGGAGAATGCGAATGATATGGATACTTTCCGCAAGCTAAAAACTTGTCCAGAATGCCATGGCGCACGTTTGAAAAAGGAAAGTCTGCATTTTAAGGTTGATGGGAAAAATATCTCTGAATTGGCAATGCTTGATATTTTATCTTTACAAACTTGGTTTACCGATGTTGAAGCACGTTTAAACGAACGTCAAAATGTTATTGCCAAAGAAATTTTAAAAGAGATTAGAGCCCGTATTGGTTTTTTAACTGATGTTGGCTTGACTTATTTAGCTTTAGATAGAACTGCCCGTACGCTTTCTGGTGGCGAGGCGCAACGTATTCGTTTGGCCACACAAATTGGTTCTCAATTAATGAATGTAATGTACATTTTAGATGAGCCAAGTATCGGGCTGCACCAAAGAGATAACGAGCGTTTAATTGGCGCTTTGAAAAATCTCCGCGATTTAGGCAACACCGTTTTGGTGGTAGAACATGATAAAGACATGATTTTAGAAGCCGACCATGTGATAGATGTTGGTCCGGCGGCAGGTGTACATGGTGGAAAAATTGTTGCCCAAGGCACACCAGCAGAAATTTTAAAATCTGGAACATTAACGGCTTCTTATTTAAATGGCGTAAAAGGAATTATTGTTCCTAAAAAACGTAGAAAAGGAAATGGACATAAATTGTCTATCATTAAAGCAACAGGGCATAATTTAAAATCAGTTTCTGTAGATTTCCCGTTGGGTAAATTTATTGCGGTTACTGGTGTTTCTGGAAGTGGTAAATCGAGTTTAATTACCGAGACTTTGTACCCAATCTTAAACCATCATTTTTTTAGGGCGAAAAAACATCCGCTTCCTTACGAGAAAATTAATGGATTAAAGGAAATTGATAAAGTAATTGAGATTGATCAGGCCCCAATTGGGCGTACACCAAGGTCGAATCCATCTACTTATACTGGCGTTTTCTCAGACATTAGAAACTTGTTTGTATTATTACCAGAGGCGAAAATTAGAGGTTACAAACCTGGTCGCTTCTCATTTAACGTAAAAGGTGGTCGCTGCGAAACTTGCCAAGGTGCTGGTATGAAAGTAATTGAAATGAATTTCTTGCCAGATGTTTCCGTTCCTTGTGAGGAATGCGGTGGTAGAAGATATAACCGCGAAACTTTAGAAGTTCGCTACAGAGGTAAATCGATAAGTGATGTGTTGGATATGAGTATTGAAGAGGCTTGTGTTTTCTTTGAACACATGCCCGCAATTTATCGTAAAATAAAAACCTTAAATGATGTGGGTTTAGGTTATATCCGCCTCGGACAATCGTCTACAACATTGTCTGGTGGCGAAGCGCAACGTGTTAAATTAGCGACTGAGCTTTCTAAAAAAGATACGGGTAAAACGTTCTATATTTTAGATGAACCTACCACTGGTTTGCATTTTGAAGATATAAATGTGTTGTTGGGTGTATTGAATGAGTTGGTAGAAAAAGGAAATACAGTTTTGGTTATCGAGCATAATTTAGATGTGGTTAAAGTGGCCGATTGGGTAATTGATTTAGGTACAGAAGGTGGTGCAGGCGGTGGTCAAATTATCTTCGAAGGTACGCCAGAAGGATTAATCCAAAATCCGATTAGCTTAACAGGAAAGTTTTTGAAAAAGGAGATGGAAGTATAAGCTACAGTCGTCATGCTGAATTTATTTCAGCATCTGGCTCACAAGAAGAAAAATAAATTGAATAAATATTAGAAAAGCAAATACAGAAGCCCGATTATTGTCAATCGGGCTTTTTGCTACAATCTTTTTAACCCTAAATCCCCAATAGGGGACCCGTGAAAATGATTTCCGCCTCAATCCCATTTATATCACTAACTTTTGTGAAAAATACTCAAGCTGCATTTTGCCCTGTTTTTACCACAGATTGAAAAATATTTCTAGAATAAAAAAGCCATTCCAAATTTTGGAATGGCTTTCGTTTTTTGACTATTAACGTTATTCAATAGGCTGGTTTTTATTGAACAACTGTACATCTCTGGTGTTTTTCTGCACTGCAATGGCACCAAATAAAGCCAATAGGAATCCAAAAGCATAGAATCCCTTCTCGCTGGGCAGCAAATCCGCATTCCATAACCCAATAATCAACAAGGTGATGGTTAAAAGGGTGGCGAACCAACTAATGCCGTAGTAAAGTTCTGTAACAGGAATACTTTCTATTTTATCACGTACTGCTTTTTGTAAAGATATCACAGCAAAAAGGCCGAACATCAATACTGTAAAATAATAACCTTTTTCATTTAGTAGCATATCGGAGCGCCAAAGCCCTACAATAAAGCCAATCATGCCAATTCCAAGTGCCATCCATGCGGCTGCTATGAATGCGTTTGATGGTTTTTGATTCATCGTTTTCAATTTTGGTTAGCGATTTAATAATTGTAATTGAGATGCAGCAGTTTTTGAAATGTTACTAATTAAAACAAAAAGTTAAGGTTTAACATTTTATAAGGAGATTAAACTAACTTAGTTTTATGCAAAATTTATTAACGGCAGCGCAAACCAGAGCGGCAGATGTTTATACCATCCAGCAGCAAAAAATCTCATCAATAGATTTAATGGAAAGTGCAGCCGTGGCATTTGTTAAAGCTTTTATAAAAGAAGTTTCAGATAAAAAAACTAATATTTCTATATTCTGCGGACAAGGGAATAATGGTGGTGATGGTTTAGCAATTGCCAGACTTTTAGCTAAAGAGAATTTTAAAAATCTGATGGTTTATTTAATTAATTTGTCTGCTAAAGAAAGTGATGATTATACGCATAATCTAAAGAAATTGCAGCAAACTAAAATTCCTGTAACTGCAATTAACAAGCTCAACGAACTTAAAAAGTTAACCCACGATATTGTAATTGATGCCGTTTTAGGCTCTGGTTTAAATAAACCTTTACAAGGCAATTATTTACTGTTAGCACAGCTGATGAATAACCTAAATGCAAAAATAATTGCTGTTGATGTGCCCACTGGATTTAATACCGAAGGTGAAATTCCATCCGATTATACTGGCGTAAAAGCTGATTTGGTTATTAGTTTTCAGCGACCGAAGATTAACTTCTTTCTTCCAGAATCTGCGAAAGCTTTAGCTAGATTTAGAGTTGTAAAAATTGGTTTAGATGAAGATTTTATAGAAAAACAACCCAGCTTTTGGAAGCTGACAACAAAGAACAACATTGAAAAGATAATTAAACCACGAGCTAATTTTACGCATAAAGGAACTTATGGACATGCTTTAATTGTTGCTGGAAATACAACAACCATGGGTGCTGCTTTATTGGCTGCAAGTTCGTGTTTGCATAGTGGTACTGGTTTAACAACACTTTGTTTGCCACAAAGTGGATTGATAGCTTTAAATACTTCATTGCCAGAAGTAATGGCTTTGCCAAGGAATGAGAACTTAGATGTAAAAACTTTTGAAAAATTTAGTGTCATCGCAATTGGTCCGGGTTTAGGATTTGAAGAAGAAAACGAAAAGTTATTTGGAAAATTAATAGGGTTGCAAAAACCTTTGGTAATTGATGCAGATGGATTGACAATTTTAAGCAACAATAGAGATTTGCTTTCAAAATTACCCGCAAATACAATTCTAACGCCACACCTAAAAGAATTTGATCGCTTATTTGGAGAACATGAAAACTGGTGGCAAAGAATTGAGACTGCAAGAGACAATGCACAAAAGAGAGAAGTAATTATTGTACTTAAAAACCAATATACCTTTGTTTGTTTACCAAATGGCGAAGTACATATCAATCTAACTGGTAATCCAGCAATGGCTAGCGGTGGTATGGGAGACGTTTTGACTGGAAGTATCACTTCACTTTTAGCTCAGGGCTACACTGCCGAAAAAGCCTCAATTTTAGGTGTGTACTTGCATGGAAAGGCAGGTGATAATTTAGCGAAAAAAAGTTTTGTAGTTACTGCATCGCAAGTGGCATTGCAAATTCCTAAAACAATCAGAAAGATTGTAGCCAAAGCTAAATGATTGACTCAGATAAACAACGCTGCGATTTTATAATATTACCTGGAAACCTTAGTTTATTGCAAAGCCTTTATTTTATAGACCTGATAGCAGCGACATACCCCGATCCGATAGCTATAGGATCTTCATCGGGGATACAGCGTAAAGCAGGACTAACATTAATAGCAGCACTAATTTGCTCTTCAAAAAAATTAGATTAATCTAAAGATCATACATTACCGATTAAAATCGGCGAACGTCAAGATGACTGGACTATATGGTTACACCACCCATCACCACCATTTTCTCCATAGTAGGATTGGCGCTTCCACCCATTGGTTCGATAGTTACAGCAAACGCTTGCGCTTTTTGAATGGTTTCCATCTGTTTTACTGCCTCTTTGCCATTCTCACCAAATACACCTAAACTTACAGGTTTACCATCTACCAAAGCCCACAACTGATATTCATGTGCTTCATCAGTCTTTGGCAACTCCATTGCAGCATAATTGATTAAAATGTTTTTGTTCACTTTGTTCCAGTAAACAAACATTTTGGCCTTCGGAGATGTAGGAACGCCGGCCAACTTTACGGTAGTCCATTCTTCACTTTCTGTCATGGCAATTCTATTCTCCATTCCCGCTTTTTCGAATTCTAATTTAGAAACAGTACTTGCAAATTTTTGTTGATCGGAACTTAAAGTAGCAATCTGATTATTGGCATTACTTAATTCATTGTGAGCAGAAAATAAAGCGCCTAAACTAATGGCCAATAAAATGCTACATGCAATTAAGGCATAACGTAGTTTTCTTATTTTACCCTCATTATTGCCTTCGTAAAGAGGTACAATTTTAGGTTCGGCATTTGTTATTAATGGCGGCTTATTGTCGCTAAATTTATTTAAAATTTGTGCTTCCAAATAGGCCGATGGTACTATTGCATTTTCTTGGGCATAAGCCTCTAAAGCAACCTCTATAGCCGAAAGCTCTGCTTTTACCTCAGGGTATTTAGCAACCATAGCTTCAACTTCAATACATTCTTGCGCAGTTAATTGCCCTAAAACGTAAAGTTCAAGTATGCCAGATTCGATATATGATTTTACTTCTTCCACTTCCACCTCAATTAAATTTTTTCCTCAATTCTAAAATAGCCATTCTAACACGAGTTTTTACAGTGCCCAGAGGTAAATTTAATTCCTCTGCTGCCTCAACATGAGTATATCCCTTAAAATAGACCATGTCTAACACATCCTTAAATTCAGGTTTTAATAAGGTTACCAATTCCTTTAAACCCAAAGTATCAGCATTAAAACTTACCTTTTTTTGCTCGTCAATGAAATCTACGTTATTTTCTATATCTTGGTTTTTGCTCGAATTTTTAAAATCTTTAGAGCGTAGCTTATCAATCGATAAATTACGGGCAACATTCATCATCCAAGTAAATAAACGTCCTTTTGATGAGTCGTAACTACCTGCAGAATTCCATATTTTAACGAAAGTTTCTTGTAAAAGATCTTCAGCAACTTCTGTTTGCTGAATAATACGAGAGATTACACCTAATAAAGCACCAGAATACATATCGTACAATGCTTTAATTGCTACTGTGTCTTGCCTTTTAAGGGCATAAACCAATTCTTCTTCTGAGAGCGCTATTTTTTTTGTTGTTGCCAAGATTACTAATATACAGAAGCAATAACAATGTTAAACAAAAATTGTTTGTTGCAACAGATTAGTTTTTAAAAATCGAAAAGATGTTTTTCGGCATGGTAAGATGAACGTACCAACGGACCACTTTCTACATAACGCAAACCTTTAGCCAAACCTATTTCCTTATACTTAGCAAATTGGTCTGGATGGACCCAATCTACAACTGGATGATGGTTTCTTGTTGGCTGTAAATATTGCCCTAAAGTTAAAATATGAACACCATTTGCCACCAAATCATCCATAGATTCCAAAACATCATCTTCAGTTTCGCCTAAACCGAGCATAATACCCGTTTTAGTTCTCAAACCAAATTCCGAAATTCTTTTTAAGGCTTCTAAACTTCTATCATACTTAGCTTGTATACGAACTTGTTTGGTTAATCTACGTACGGTTTCCACATTGTGGCTCATTACTTCTGGGCGCTCTTCTAAAACACGGTATAAATTATCCCACTGCCCTTTAAAATCAGGAATTAAGGTTTCTAATGTAGTTTCAGGGCTTTCGCGTCTAATTGCTTGTAAAGTTTCGGCCCAAATTATAGAACCTCCATCTTTTAAATCATCACGATCTACCGAAGTGATTACGCAATGTTTAACGTTCATCAGTTTTACTGAATTGGCAATTCTGTTTGGTTCATCGGTATCAACAGCCAATGGTCTACCAGTTGCAACCGCACAAAAAGAGCAAGAACGCGTACAAATATTCCCTAAGATCATGAACGTAGCCGTACCTGCGCCCCAACATTCGCCCATATTAGGGCAATTACCGCTTTCGCAAATGGTATGCAACTTATGGGTATCAACAAGACTTCGCACTTGTGCGTATTCTTTACCAACTGGTAATTTTACCCTCAGCCAATCTGGTTTGCGAGGCTTATCTGTAACGGCAGCAACTACAGGAAGTTCAATCATGCTACAAAGTTAAGCAATCTTCAGCAATTGTTGAAAGGTTAGAATGTTGGAAGGTTGTAATGTTTTTAAGTAAAATAGATTTGAAAAGCAGTTGAACTACTCGTTTTAAAAGGTAGTCCTTCTTTCTGCTGTATCTTTTTTGTTTGAAGAAACAAAAAAGGATGCCGCTTCAATAAGGTTTAGATTACAAAGGTCTTTACTGCTATTGTAAGCAATATCTAAACTGCATACTCGAGCAAATGCAAAGAAATTCTACTTAAACAAACTTTTCGCACCATTAATTAAATCACTTCCTTTTTTCTTTAGCTCAGTTTTACCCTTTTCAATAGTTTTGTCATTGGTATAACTACTTACAGCCTCCGAAACTTTTTTTACATTATTAACGGTTGCGAAAATCTGGTCAGTGTGAGGTACGTTGTTATCCTTTAAAACGCTCTCCCAATCTATTTTAGCTAGTATAGAAAAAATGTATTTTGTTGCAATTTTGCTTAAAAAGACTTTATCGTAAACTCCGTTTAAGGCTTTTCCAGCTTCACGATCATTTACGTAAGCGATTGTTTTTTCTAAAGCTTCATGCTCGCTTTTAGTTAATAATCGGCTTTTGTTTAATTTGGTTAAGGAGGCTGTTGCTTTTTCTTTGTCTTCTCTTTTTAAGTATAAATAGCTCTCTATAGCTAAGGTTAACTCAGTTTCTAGGCCAAGCTTTTTAGTGTCCACTATGAATTTTTCGAAATCATCTAAAGCTCTTTCCTCATCAATTTTGCGCTCCATCATTAACCTATCAAAACCTCTAAACAAATAGTTCATGCTGTGAAATGCAGTATGTGTTTGCTCATCGCTCAGATTACGCCAACCAAAGAACGCTTTGGTATAGGGCAATGGAATATTTTCGTTTTTATCTAACCAATTGATATTTCTCGATAGTCCATCTTCAGATAAATAATACAAGCTGTTGCTAAAGAAAAGAAATCCTCTAACAAACTCCAATAAAGTTTTTGTTTCGTGGTCTGGTAATTTTTCTGGCTGTGTTTTAGAGCATTCATAAAGCGCAAATGGCTGTCCAAAACTTCTAGTAGCCAAAACAATTGTACTTAAAATGGCATGTTCAATGTTCTGCGCTTCTGTTTTTTCGTCGCCATTTAGCAATTCAATTTTCGCTCCATTATTATTCATTGCATTTATACCTTCAACCAAAGTAGGAAATATGTCTTCTTTAGTTTTCTTTACAAAACTCTTAACCGATTGGTAATCTTTATAAATTAAAATTGCATCCATTATAGAAATGCTTTCGTTACTTTTTGTATCTACTTTGTGCAATGCATTTAATATGTTTTTTAAGTTTTTACTAAATTGTTGATACTCTTTTTGAGTAGAATCTTGTATTGCAGAAGACCTTATAGCAATTTTGGCAAACTTATAGAAGGTGATTTTGTCATAATCCAAATTTTCTGTTAGCTTTTGCTTATCTATTTCAAGTAATTCGGCATCAGTTTCAGATTTTGAGCATCCGCAAAGGATAAATAAGAATAGAATAAAAACTTTCCCTAGGTATTTCATGATTATTTCTTTCTAAGTATAAAAAATATGGGACGATCTTTATTTATAATTCTAAAATATTAAAAATTGTTAACGATTGCGTAAGTTTTATAACATAATATTAAAATAAATGTTGTTGTAACGAGTATTATCGGGCAAAACTATTAAATTTGCATCAAATCAAATATTATAAATTATTTGAATTTTTAAAGCTTCTTGGCATTGATTATGCTTTGATTGGTGAAATTTATAGGTTTACTTTTTAGATAAAATGGCTAGAAAAAGAAAGACGGTTGTTGAAACCGACGCTGATGTGATTTTAATAGGAGCGGGTATCATGAGTGCCACTCTAGGGTTACTTTTAAAAGAATTAGAGCCAGATTTAAGTATCGAAATTTATGAAAGATTAGATATCGCAGCTGCAGAAAGTTCTGATGCTTGGAACAATGCTGGTACTGGGCACTCTGCTTTTTGCGAATTAAACTACACTCCGCAAAAAAAAGATGGTTCTGTAGATGTTAGCAAAGCCATACAAATTGCAGAATCTTTTGAAATATCGAAACAATTTTGGACTTATTTAGTGGAGAAAGAAATTCTTTCAGATCCAAATCTATTCATCAAAAATATACCTCATTTAAGTTTTGTTTGGGGCAAAAAAAACGTAGAGTTTCTTAAAACTAGATTTGCAGCAATGCATCAGTGCAATCTTTTCGAAGATATGCAATATACCGAAGACCCAGCAACTATATCAGAATGGATGCCTTTAGTTATGGAAGGGCGACCTAAGAAGGATAAAGTTGCTGCAACTAAAATGGATTTAGGAACCGATGTTAATTTTGGCTCTTTAACACGCGAAATGTTTAGTTACTTAAGCAAACAATCTAATGTAAGTTTAAACTTTCATCACGAAATCCGTGAGCTTGATAAATTAGAATCGGGAGAGTGGAGTGTAAAGGTTAAAAACTTAGAAACAGGTAAGAAAACAAAACGATTAGCCAAATTTGTATTTATTGGTGCTGGTGGTGGCTCATTACCACTGTTAGAAAAATCTGATATTCCTGAAGGAAAAGGTTTTGGTGGTTTTCCGGTAAGTGGCCAATGGCTAAAATGTACCAATGAAGAAGTTATAGCCCGCCATCATGCAAAGGTTTATGGCAAAGCAGCAGTTGGTGCACCACCTATGTCTGTGCCACATTTAGATACACGTATTATTAATGGTAAACAAGCATTATTGTTTGGACCTTATGCTGGTTTTTCTACTAAATTTTTAAAAAATGGCTCTTTCTTAGATCTACCACTGTCTATAAAATTCAATAATATCCGTCCAATGATTTCTGCTGGACTTAAAAATATTGATTTAACGAAATATTTAATTGAACAAGTTCGCCAATCGCCAGAAGATAGATTTAAAGCTTTAAAAGAATACTTGCCAAATGCAGATATTAAAGATTGGGAGTTGGAATATGCAGGGCAAAGGGTTCAGGTAATTAAAAAGAAGGCAAGTGGTGGTGGTATTTTAGAGTTTGGAACAGAAGTAGTAAGTGCTGCAGATGGTTCTATTGCAGCTTTGTTGGGTGCTTCTCCAGGGGCATCAACGGCAGTATCAATTATGCTCGATTTATTAGACCGTTGTTTTAAAGATAAATTGCAAACAGCAGAGTGGCAAACAAAAATTAGAAGCATGATACCAACTTATGGCGAAAATTTGGCAGCTAATGATGAGTTGTGTAAAGAAACTAGAGCTCATACTTCAGCAACGCTTAAATTGAACAGCTTAGTAGAAAATTAATAAATAGTTCTTCTTAAAAATAAAAAGCATCCATTAATAAATGGATGCTTTTTTATAAGTTATGCTGGGATAGTTGCTGCTATTTCGTCTGTAGAAATGTCGCTGTGCGAAGAATCTAAAATGCATTCGCCATCTTTAATGAGCAACATTTGAGGTGATTCGTGATGAACTTGAAATGTCTCTGCAATTGCTGCAGAAATGTCTCTATGGCTAATCAGATCTAAGAAATACAATGGCGTGCTTGCTGGAATGTCATCCCAACCCAATTCAAAATGTCTTTTAGCCATTGAGCTTATTGAACAGCGGGTGCTATGTTTAAATATTACACTATAACCTGGTGCATTTTTGATTGTGTTTACCTGTTCAATCTCAGTAATATTAATCCATTGCATTTTTTATCTCTTTTTTCGTCCTTCGGGATAAGTGCTGTAGGCTGGGCAAAGCTTTTTAGAACAAGATTCTAATACTGCAATTGCACAAAAAACAGCTACTAGTAAAATTGCTATTCTCTTCATTGTAATTAAAATTTATAGTAATTATAAATACCTAAATTACAATTTTTTATGAATAACAAATGGTTTTTTAAATTGTTGCAGAAAAGTGCGCCATTTTTAAAGCTGTAATTGCAGCTTCGTCTCCTTTGTTGCCATGTTTACCGCCCGCTCTGTCAATTGCTTGCTGTTCGTCATTTGTAGTTAAAACACCAAAAATTACTGGTTTACTATATTTAATGCCCACATTAGTGATGCCATTAGCTACTGCTTCACAAATAAAATCAAAGTGTTTGGTGTCTCCCTGAATTACACATCCTAAACAAATTACTGCGTTGATATTTGTTTTTTTGTTTAAAATAATATCAGCTGCACCAGATAGTTCGAAACTGCCTGGTACTGGCATAGAAATAATATTATCTGCTGCTACACCATGTTTAATTAGCGTATCATAAGCACCTTGGTAAAGTGCGCCTGTAATCTTTGCATTCCACTCGGCAACTACAATAGCAAATTTATAGTCTGCTCCATTTGGAATAGTAGTGTGAGAGAAATCTGATAGATTTTTAAGATGTGATGCCATAATACAAAGGTAATTTTATTGTTGAAATGTTTAAAGGTTGTAAAGTTGTAATGTTGTCATAAAACAAAAAAGACCCTGCGTAAACAGAGTCTTTCATTCCGAAATACGGAAAATTATTTTACTTGTGCCTGTGCACGGGCAATGTATTCATCAATCATTGCAGCTTCTTGGCTTTCTGGAAATTGAGTTTTAATCTTTGTATAAGCTTCTTCAGCTGCTTTAAAATCTTTTAGGTTTTCATTTACCAAACCTAGTTTTTTAAGAAACATTGGAGAAGTAAATTTGTTGCTCGCTTTATCAGCAGCTTTTTGATAATAAGTAGCTGCTTGTTTATAGTCTTTTAACTCACTATAAGCATCACCTAACAAACCTAGAGCTAATGGATCTGCAACAGGGCTACCAGTAGCAGTATATTTTCCTAATGCTTCAGTTGCTTTTTTATACTCGCCTTTACGTAAATAAATTCCACCTAAATATAAGTTAGCTAAGTTAGCAGATTTCGTATTGTCAAATTCTTCAGCAATTTTTTCTAAACCTGGGTAACCGCCTTCGCCATTAATTGCTTTATTAGCTAAAGAGTCTACACCTACATATTGCTCAGCTTTATACATCTGGCCAGCAGCTTCTTCAGCTCTGTTTGGTAAATAAGAATAGAAATAATAAACAGCAATTGCTGCTAAAGCTAAAAGAGCAACAGCTATAAATAATAAGCTTTTACCGTTTTCTTCAAAAAAACCACCTTTTCTAATTGGTTGGTTAACGTTTTGATCTGTTGTAGACATTTATTTAAAAAATTGAGATTGCAAAAATACGTTTTTCAACGAAAGTATCAACCCCTTTTTTAACTATTTAATTAAACTTTAGTGAATTAGCAGACATAAAAAACGGTAACTTTGAACATATATACTATGTGGTTAAAAAACATTACGCTTCTTAATTTCAAAAACTATGCATCTGCCGAACTTAGTTTCTCTAAAACGGTTAATGCATTTGTAGGTAATAATGGTACTGGCAAGACAAATTTGCTGGATGCTATCCATTATTTATGTCTGTGTAAGAGTTATTTCAATCCAATAGATAGTCAGCAGATTAAAACCAATGAAGACATTTTTTTAATACAGGGCGATTTTGACCGTAAAGAAAAAAATGAAAAGATTACTTGTGGTTTAAAGCGTAACCAAAAAAAGCAATTTAAGAGAAATAAAAAAGAATACGATAAGTTGGCTAACCATATTGGTTTATTCCCATTGGTGATGATTTCTCCTTACGACGTAAATCTGATAATGGATGGCAGTGAGGAACGACGCAAATTTATTGATAATGTAATTTCCCAGACCGATTCTGATTATTTAGATGAATTGATCATATATAACAAACATTTATTAAACAGAAATGCATTGTTAAAACAGGTTGCGGCATCTAGGAAATTAGATGTTACACTTTTACAGATTTTGGATGAGCAGCTGATCATTTCTGGAAATAGGATATTTGAAAAGAGAAAACAGTTTTTGTTAGATTTTATTCCTCTATTTAATAAACATTATACCTACATTACAAATAATGCAGAAGAGGTTTCATTAATTTATCAATCTCAATTAAATGACCATAAGTTCGATTACTTATTAACTCAATCTATTGATAAAGATCGGATCTTAGAGCGAACGACTACAGGTATACACAAAGACGAGCTCCAATTTACTATTGGAGATCTGCCCCTTAAAAAATTTGGTTCTCAAGGTCAGCAAAAATCATTTTTAATAGCATTAAAACTAGCTCAATATAGTTACTTGCAAAAATTTAAAGGATTTGAGCCTTTACTATTATTGGATGATATTTTTGACAAGCTTGATGATTTGCGTGTTAAAAAATTGATGGAAATGGTTTCTCATCATGATTTTGGACAAATATTTATTACCGATACTGGTAAACAAAGGGTGCTTTCTATCTTCAATGAAATAAATGTTGAAGTAACTTTGTTCGAGGTGGATAATGGAGTTATCAATCATGCGTAAACCTAACGATATTACCCTTAAAGAAGCCATTACAAAAATGCTTGCTGTTTATCGTTTACGCGGTAAATACGATGAGACTGGAGTTGTAGCTTTTTGGCCGGAGCTTATGGGTACAGCAGTTGCTAATCGTACTACACAGATTTATGTTAGTAATGGGAAGTTGTTTGTTAGAATTGAATCTTCTGTAATCAAAAATGAGCTTTTAATGGTAAGAACAGGCATCATCCAAAAGCTAAACGAAAAGGCAGGGTCTAATGTAATTACAGAAATAGTTTTCTTGTAAAAATTAAAATTGGCAGAACTTCAACATTATATACAAAAGCTAAAGTCCCTGCCAAAATATATAGATTCTATTAATAACAAATGATCAGTTAACTCTTGCCGCCGAATACTTTAGAGATTAGCCAAATAATGAGTGCTAAAACGATTACTACGATAATTACACCAGACCAAACTCCTGCTTTAAAAATTCCTTCAACCAAATCGCAGCTGGTTAATGTGGTAGCAAACAAGGCAACTAGTGCCAAAGGGATATATTTTCTCATCTTATTTTAAATTTAATTTTAGAATAAACAGCATAAACTACCAATAGTTTTAAAATAAGAGGTCAAGATCAATTCTGTGATTTTTGAGAAATAGCTTTTAGTGATTGTTGAAGAAAAAAACGCCTATTCTTTTTTAAGAATAGGCGTTATAATATTATAAGTTTTAGTTTTACTGCTCTACTTTAATTAATTCTACTTCAAAAATTAAAGTGCTAAAAGGAGGGATGCTTCCTGCTGCTCTGCCACCATAAGCTAAATCATAAGGGATAAAGAAGCGGTATTTAGAGCCTTCTTGCATTAATTGCACACCTTCTGTCCAGCCAGGAATAACTTGGCTTAAGCCAAATGTAATAGGTTCGCCACGATCATAAGAACTATCAAACTGAGTTCCATCTAATAAAGTGCCTTTATAGTTTACGGTTACTTTATTTGTAGCGGCTGGTTTGGCACCTTCACCTTGCGTAATTACTTCATACTGTAAGCCACTTGCGGTAGTTTTAATTCCGGCTTTCGTTTTATTTTGTGCTAAAAATGCAGTACCTTCATTAATTGTAGGCATATATTTTTGTTTTTCTAGTTCTTCATTCTTTTTGGCAATTGCTGCTCTTTCTTTTCCGAAACCTTCAAAAAGTGTTTCAATTGCTTGCTGGCATTGCTCTTGGGTTAGTGTTGGATTTGCTCCAGCAAAAACGTCTCTAATTCCTTTATTTAAGAGTTCATAATTAATGGTTGATAAACCCCCAGATTTGAAACTACTAGCCACATTAATTCCTAAGGCATAACTTGCCGAATCTAAATTGCTTTTAAAAACTGGAGCTTTAACTATTGGTTTTGCTGTAGGTTTTGCAGCTGGCTTAGCTGCGGTAACAGGCTTTTTCACAGGGGTGGTTTTACCTTTTACTTGGGCATTTGCGCTAAATCCTACTAGAGAAATCATAGCAGCGATACATATTTTCTTCATTATTAAATTTTAAAGTCGAAATATAGGTAAAAAAATAAGCACCTTAAAAAATAAGGTGCTCATTATCATTTAAATGATGTTAATCTTAGAAACGCTCTGCAGCAGTAAAGAAGAAATCTCCCTCAATTGCAGCATTCTCATCAGAATCTGATCCGTGTACAGCATTAGCATCAATAGATTTAGCATATTTCTGACGGATAGTTCCTTCAGCAGCTTCAGCTGGGTTAGTAGCGCCAATTAAATTTCTGAAATCTTCAATTGCATTTTCTTTTTCTAAAATAGCAGCTACAATAGGTCCAGAAGACATAAAGCTTACTAAATCTCCATAAAAAGGACGTGCTTTGTGTACAGCATAAAATTCGCCAGCAGTTTCTGCAGTTAATTTAGTGTATTTTAATGCAATGATTTTAAAACCAGCATTTGTGATATCGTTAATGATTGCTCCAATGTGCCCATTTGCTACAGCATCAGGCTTAATCATGGTAAATGTTCTGTTAGTGCTCATCTCTATTTAATTGAAATTTTTTGCAAAAATACGGTTTCTTTATTTAATATTAAAGCTAGTTTCATAAAAGCTATCATTTAAATGTGAAATTGATTAGCTTTGCAGGCGCAAAAAATATATGATATCAATTTCAGAATTAAAAACATTACTCGCTACGCCTCAGCAAATTGTAATTACAACGCATCATAAACCTGATGGCGATGCAATGGGTTCTTCTTTAGGTTTGTATGCCTATTTAATTCAAAAGGGGCATCATGTTACCGTAATTACACCTACAGATTATCCAGATTTTTTACATTGGTTGCCTAATAACTCTAATGTAATTATCTATACCGAACAGCAAGAAAAATCAATTGAATTGGTTAATCAAGCTGCATTAATTTTCTGCTGCGATTTTAATACTTTAAGCAGGATAAACGAACTGGGAGAACATATTCGTAATGCAGAAGGGTTAAAGTTAATGATCGATCATCATTTAGAACCAGAAGATTTTGATGATTATCGCCATTGGAATATCAACGCATGCGCAGCTGCTCAGCTTGTTTATGATTTCATTGTAAACGAATTAAATGATGCAGCCTTGATCAATAAAGATGTAGCTACTTGTTTATATACTGGGATCATGACAGACTCGGGATCATTCCGTTTCCCATCTGCAACCTCAACAGTTTATCGCATAGCTGCAGATTTGATTGATCTGGGAGCAGAGCATTGGCGCATCCATCAGCTGGTTTATGATAATGCCTCAGAGAACAGGTTAAGGTTTTTAGGTCATTGCTTGTCTAATAAGTTAGAGATATTAAGGGAGTTTAATGCCGCCATTATTACGGTTACTGCAGATGAACTTAAAAATTACGACATTGCCACAGGCGACACCGAAGGAATAGTAAATTATGCATTGTCTATAAACGGAATTAAACTTGCTGCATTTATTATTGAAAGAACTGATAAAGTTAAATTATCTTTGCGTTCTACTGGAGATTTTCCTGCCAATGAAATATGTAAAAAATACTTCAATGGTGGTGGACACAGAAATGCCGCAGGTGGGGCATCAGATAAAAATTTAAATGATACCATTGCTGAGTTTAAAGCAATATTACCAGAATATAAAACACAATTATTACAATAAAATAGATGATGAATTCGTCTATTAAAAATTAAAAAAACAATTAAAAAGATAATGAAAAAAAATTTAGTAATTCTTTTAGTAGCAACATTAGGTTTGGTGGCTTGTAAAAATGAGAAAAAAGGACCTGGAGGTTTGTTGTACACTGTTCATGAAGATGCAGGAAAACCAAAAATTAAAGAAGGCGATTTTGTAAAGGTGGATTTTATTTGGAAAAATGATAAAGATTCAATTATAACAAGTACTTACGACCTGCAAACCCCAAAAATATTCCCTGTAGGTAAAAAACAATATGCAGGTGATATGAATGATGTATTGTTCTTGTTTGGTGAAGGTGATAGCGTCACTTTTAAAATCAACATTGATACTATGGTTCACTATACCAAACAACCAAAACCAGAGCAGTTAAAAAATGATAAGTATCTAAATTACTCTGTAAAAATCCATAAAGTTTTCTCTAAAAAAGCAGGTGAAGCTGATTCTACATTCCAAAAAAGAGCGAATGATTTCTTTATGGCTGATATAAAAGCTACTAATGAAAAAAGAAAAAATAGTGAGGAGGCAGTGATCAAAAAATACATTGCTGATAACAAACTTGATGCTAAAACAACTCCTAGCGGTTTAAGGTATGTAATTACTGCTCCAGGAACAGGTGCAAAGCCAGTAATGGGAGATACTGCAGTTGTTAATTATACTGGTAAATTTACTTTCAAGAAAACGGATGGCGAAGACAATGTTTTTGATACCAGTGTTGAAAGTGTTGCTAAAAAAACCATGCCACCTAATCCGATGGCAACATTCGGACCTAGACCAATTCCTTTAACCGAAGGTGTAGCAAAGGGTTTTGTAGAGGCATTAAAATTAGTAGGTAAAGGTGGTAAAATTACTGCTATCATGCCGTCTAAATTAGCTTATGGCGAACAAGGTGGTGGTCCAATTGCTCCTTATAGCGTATTGGTATTCGATATCGAAATGACTGACATTAAAAAACCGGTAGCAGGTGCATTTCCTCCTCCAGTTGTGACAACACCTCCAACACCAGCTAATTAATAAAAATAGAATTAATAAATTGCCCTATTCTTAATTGGATAGGGCTTTTTTTGTGCCCACATTTAGCAAACAATAATAAATAACAAATACCTTTGCCTATGCTTTTAACCGATACCCACACTCATGTTTACTACGAAACCAATCTAGAAAAACAAGCACTATTAATGGAGCGTTGTTTTGCACTTGACGTAAATAGACTTTTTTTGCCAAATGTTGATGTTAAATCTATTGAGATGATAGATAATTTGGTGGCTAAATACCCAGAGCATTGTTTCGCAATGGCGGGATTACACCCTTGTGATGTGAAAGAAGGTTATCAAGAGCAGCTATCGGTTATTTACAATAGCATAGCTGATAGAAAGATATATGCCATTGGAGAGATCGGTATAGATTTATATTGGGATAAAACCACATTAGCTATACAGCAAGATGCTTTTAAAAAACAAATCAATTGGGCTAAGGATTTAAACTTGCCATTTGTTATTCATTGCCGTGAAGCTTTTGACGAGACATTTGAAGTTTTGGATGAAATGAAACATGATGGAATGAGAGGAATATTCCATTGTTTTACAGGAAATTTAGAACAAGCAAAAAGAGCTATTGATTTAGGGTTTTATTTGGGAATTGGGGGAGTAGTAACCTACAAAAAAGCTGCCTTAGATTTAGTATTGGCAGATATTCCATTAGAAAATATAGTTTTAGAAACAGATTCTCCTTATCTGGCACCGGTTCCATATCGTGGCAAACCCAATGAGAGTAGCTATTTAATTCATATAGCTCAAAAAGTGGCAGAGATTTACAATATTAGTTTAGAAGAAGTAGCAGAAATTACAACAGAGAATTCAAAGAAGATTTTTGGGATTTAGGCTTATTTAACCGCAAAGAGCGCTAAGTACGCAAAGAAGAATAAGAATTAAGCAAATAAATTTCTTTATAATTAACTTAAGATATTGTTTTTCAGTTGTTTATATAATTTGTTAAATTGCTTAATGACTGAAGATGAATTATCAAATATTGTAATTGGATTGGCGATTAAAGTCCATACTTCTTTAGGACCAGGTTTATTAGAAAGTGTTTATAGAGAATGTCTTTATTACGAAATTAGTAAAAGTGGCTTTAGGGTTGAGAAAGAAAAATCTTTGCCAGTAGTTTATGAAGATGTAAAATTGGACTGCGGATTCCACATTGATCTTTTGGTAGAGGACAAACTATTAATTGAGCTTAAAAGTGTTGTTACTTTAAATGATGTTCATTTGGCACAAACGCTAACTTACCTTAAACTTGGAGATTATAGACTTGGTTTATTAATAAATTTTAATGTTTATAGGTTAAAAGATGGTATTAAAAGAGTTGTGAATAACCTCTAATATTAATTACACATTTTCTTTGCGCTCTTTAGTTCTTTGCGGTTAATTTAAAAGATGGTATTAAAAGAGTTGTGAATAACTAATAACATCAAAACACATTCTTTGCGCTCTTTAATTCTTTGTGTTTGATTGTACGCTAATTTCCCTCATTCTCCGTGTTAAAAAACTTATCTTTGTAGTGTATGACAAAAATACTCATTATCTACACTGGCGGTACAATTGGAATGGTAAACGATCCTAAAACAGGTACGTTAATTCCATTCGATTTCGAACAAATTCAAGAAAATGTTCCTGAGTTGGCCAGACTAGATTATCAATTATCGGTTCATTCCTTCGACCCAATTTTAGATTCTTCTAATATGGATCCTGATATTTGGAAAGAACTGGCCGAATTAATTAAAGCTAAATATGAAGTTTTTGATGGCTTTGTCATTCTCCACGGATCTGATACCATGTCATTTACGGCCTCGGCATTGAGTTTCATGTTGCAAAATTTAGGCAAACCTGTAGTTTTAACGGGTTCTCAGTTGCCAATTGGTGAAATTAGAACAGATGCTAAAGAGAATTTAATTACCGCATTAGAAATTGCAGCCACTAAAAAAGATGGCCAAGCGATGGTGCCAGAAGTTTGTGTATATTTCGATTATCAACTATTTAGAGGTAACCGCTCCATTAAAAATGATTCCGAAAAATTCGAAGCATTTACATCACCAAACTATCCAATTTTAGCAGAAGCTGGAGTTAATTTAGATTTTTTTCCTAATTATATACTCCCAATTCCTACAGCAGCATTTAAAATCCACACCAACTTTAATTCAAATATTGGTGTGTTAAAAATGTATCCTGGTATTACAGAAAACGCTGTAAAAGCAATTACCGGATCTAATGTTGATGCCATTATTTTAGAAGCCTTTGGTTCTGGCAATACCACTACTGCCGATTGGTTTATCAATTGTTTGCAGAATGCCATCAGAAATGGTAAAATCGTTGTAGATATTTCGCAATGTAAAGGTGGATCGGTACAATTAGGCATGTACGAAACCAGTAGAAAACTACAGCAAATGGGCATTTTAAGCGGTTATGATATGACTTTCGAAGCAACGGTAACCAAACTAATGTATTTAATGGGCTTAGGTATTTCCAATGAAGAAATTAGGCAACAAATGGAAATCTCTATCGCAGGAGAATTAACAAAATAGTTCATTTGTTCAATAGTTCATTAGGCAAAATACCCATCTTAAATCTCATATCTATCTTCTCACATCTCAAATAAAGTAAAACTTCTGCAATTATGATTAAAATCATTCTGCATTAAAATTTATAACCTTATTTTTGTTTTAATTGTGATATAAGTCTCATATCGCACATCTCAATACTCAAATCTAAAGAAATGAAGATAGAACAAATATATACCGGATGCCTAGCTGAAGCTGCTTATTACATCGAAAGCGACGGCGAAGCTGCTATTATCGATCCATTAAGAGAAGTTGGTCCGTACCTAAAAAAAGCGGAACAAAATGGGGCGACTATTAAGTATATTTTCGAAACCCATTTTCATGCAGATTTTGTATCTGGGCATGTAGATTTAGCCGAAAAATCTGGAGCAACCATTATCTATGGTCCAACAGCAAAAACAACATTTAAATCCCATATCGCAACAGACGGCGAAGAATTTAAGATTGGGAAGCTAACCATCAAAACGCTCCATACGCCAGGTCATACCTTAGAATCAACCACTTATTTGTTGTTGGATGAGCAAGGTAAAGAACATTGTATTTTTAGTGGCGATACTTTATTTATTGGCGATGTTGGCAGACCAGATTTGGCCCAAAAAGGTGAGCTAACTATGGATGACTTGGCAGGAATTCTTTTTGATTCTTTACACGCTAAAATAATGACTTTACCCGATGATGTGATCGTTTATCCCGCTCATGGAGCAGGTTCGGCCTGTGGCAAAAGCATGAGTAAAGAAACTTTTGATACCCTTGGTCATCAAAAAGAAGTGAATTATGCTTTGAAAGCTAGCTCAAAAGAACAATTTATTAAAGAAGTAACGGATGGTATCTTACCTCCACCTCAATATTTCGCCAAAAATGCAGCCATGAACAAAGGTGGCTATGAAAGTATTGATGATGTATATGAAAAAGGTTTGGTTGCATTAAGTCCTGAAGATTTTGAAATGACTGCTAACCAAACTGGTGCATTAATTTTGGATACGAGAGACCCGCAGGTTTTTGCCAAAGCATTTATCCCAAAATCTATAAACATTGGTTTAAATGGACAGTTTGCGCCTTGGGTGGGTGCATTAATTACCGATCTAAAACAAGAATTACTTTTAATAACCGACGAAGGCAAAGCGCAAGAAACAATTACCCGCCTTGCTCGTGTAGGCTACGATAATACCATTGGTTATTTAGCAGGAGGGCTAAACGAATGGCAAAATGCAGGTAAAGAAATCGATCAAATTAAATCCATCTCTGCCTCTGAGTTTGAAACTGCAGTTAATACGAATGAAAACATTAATGCTTTAGATGTACGCAAACCTGGGGAATATGAATCGGAGCATTTGGAAGCAACCCTAGCTCGTCCCTTAGATTACATTAACGAGTGGACAACAGAGGTAGATCCAGATCAAACTTATTATATTCATTGTGCGGGTGGTTATCGTTCTATGATTGCCGCATCAATCTTAAAAGCTCGAGGTATTGATAACGTAATTGATGTGGCTGGTGGTTATGGCGCAATTAAAAATACCAACTTAAAACGAACAGATTTTGCTTGTCCGAGTAAAGCAATGAAGGTTTAGTTTTTAAAGAAAAGACTGTCAATAATTCTTGGCAAAACCAGCCCTGCTATTCGCTACAATCTTTTTACCCCTAAATCCCCTAAAGGGGAATGGTAAAAAGGATTTCGCTACTATCAGGTTTAAAATTTAAAGCAACAATAAATTGGCAACAACCCCTCAAACAGCAGCATATGATGTGCTAATTATTGGCGCTGGTCCAATTGGTATGGCTTGTGCTATCGAAGCAAAAAATGCAGGTCTAAATTATGTAATAGTAGAAAAAGGCCCATTGGTTAATAGTTTATACAACTATCCAGTTTTTATGACTTTTTTTTCTACTTCGCAAAAATTAGAAATTGGCGGGGTACCTTTTGTAAGCATCAGCAACAAGCCAAATAGAAATGAAGCTTTAGAATATTATCGCCGTGTAGCCGAAAAATTTGAATTGAATATCAATCTTTTTGAGGAGGTAAAAGTTGTTAAACAACTTGATAATCATCAATTTGAAGTCGAGACTTTTAAAACTATTTATAAAGTAAAAAACGTAATCATCGCAACTGGTTTTTACGATGTTCCGGTAATGATGAATATTCCTGGAGAGGATTTACCTAAAGTAAAACACTATTATCGAGATCCACATTTGTATGCTTTTAGCAAAGTATTGGTTATTGGTGCCAACAATTCGGCAATTGATGTGGCGCTAGAAACTTACCGAAAGGGAGCAGATGTTTCATTAGTGATCCGAGGAAGCGAAATTGGTTCTTATGTAAAGTACTGGGTTAGACCAGATATTGAAAATAGAATAAAGGAAGGCGAAATTAAAGCATATTATAACAGCGAAGTTATAGCAATCCATGAAGCCGATGTTCAAGTAAAAACGCCAGAAGGAAAGATAACCATCGAAAATGATTTTGTATTGGCTATGACGGGTTATCAACCAAACTTCGCTTTGCTTAAAAATTTGGGTGTAGAATTAGATGAAAATAACTCGCCAGTTCACAATGCCGAAACCATGGAAACGAGCACAAAAGGATTGTATTTAGCTGGAGTGGTTTGTGGTGGCATGGATACGCATAAATGGTTTATCGAAAATTCTAGGGTACATGCAGAGCAGATTGTGAAACATATAAAGTTGGTATCCTAATTTAAGGTATTCTCACATCCTTTTCTTTATTCTTGAGCTTTAAAATTAACTTATTGATATTTTTCATCATGGTTTCTTCAGTCTTTATAAAGCTTAAATATTTAAGAATATCTTTTTTTCTAGCTTCGCTTAAAGCATTAAAACTTTCGGTAAGACTTTCTTTTGTTAGCATTGCTGAGAGCAATTCCGGCATTGGATACATCTTTATCAATTCAACTTCATTCTGCTTGATAGTAAAATAGGCTATTTCACCTAATGCGGTTTTACCGCCTTTCATCATGATGAGGTTTACAAACAATCGGTAAGGTGAATTTTTTACAGGTACCAAGGTTTGCGTAAAATCGAACCCATTGATTTGACCTTTAATTCTGATATAACCTTTTTCTGATTTTAATTGAGATGATATTTCTAAAGGAACATCAACCGCCCAGTTGATTCCTGTTTTATAGATTTTTGCTTTGAAATGGTATTCCATTTGTTTAAAGTTCTGGCTTTTCCGTTTACCCATCGGCTGGTATCTCCACCTGCAGAAACTAGGCTGTTTTTCTTAAATCAGTTACCTTTACTTTATCATTTACATTCAAAAGCTTTTCGATAAACTTTTCATTAGTGTTAGGAGAGATATAAATCTCATCCCATTGGTTATATTTAATAACCAAACCATTATTGCCCGTTGCTGGTTTTAGGATTGGGATAATTTGTTGTCCTATAACAATCTCGTAAATTTTACTTATTTCTATTTTACCACTCATTGGTCCGCTTCTGTAAAATAAACCTTCATTATTAACTCGATAATTTGTTCCGAAATAAATCCAAAGCAAAAAAGAAATGGTCAGCCAGCAAATAGTTTGAAGTATAATTATGCTTTTGATATCCTCATTAAGATAAAACAATTGTATTGCAATCAATGTAGCCAAGCCAATCACAGTTAAAACTATCAGAATTGTAAAAAATCTACTTTTTGTGCTTTTAAACATCATTTTTTGGCGTTATTAATTAATGGAACAGTACTTTGTTTTCTAAACCCGACAGTAATGAAGATCCTTTTTGGTTAAACTTACGAAGTGTTTTTAGCTAATTTAACAAGAAACTTCGTAAGTTTTTTAAACCAAAAAGATTGTAATGAATGGCGGGGCTTGAGTAGCTATGAAATACTGAACTTTGTTTTTCAAATCATCTTTAGTCTTCCAGCTGTTTTTTTTATCTTGTATAATTTACGGCAATAACTCTTGTAGTTTTTTATTTAAAGCATCTCCACGTAGGTTTTTTGCTATAATTATTCCATTTCCATCAATCAGATAATTAGTCGGAAAAGCATTGATGCCATAAATCAAAGCTGCCTCATTCTTGTCGCCTTTTAAATCGCAAACATTTTCCCATGGCAATAGATCCTCTTTAATCGCTTTTAGCCATTGTGCTTTGTTATCATCTGCTGCTACGCCTAAAATTTCAAACCCTTTAGCTTTAAAAGAATTATAGGTTTTAACTAGTTTTGGATTTTCTTCTCTGCATGGGCCACACCATGAACCCCAAAACTCTAATAGTACATATTTTGCCTTGATATTTGACAGTTTGATTTTCTTACCAGCGGTATTAGCCTGTTCAAAATCAGCGAATTTGCCTCCAATTTTTATTTCCTTATTAAGCGTGATGAAATCCTTTATGGTTTTACCATAAGATGTATTTTTCATTTCGGAACTTAAGTTCTCATAAAGTTCTGTAGATTTTTCTTTTCCCCAAGTAGAGGTGTATACGCTTAAAATATAGGCGCTTATTATGGAATTTGGATTGTTTTTAACATCATTAATGTCTAATTCCTTTTCAGCTATTCTTGCAGCATTCAATTTTTCTTTTAATTCTTTTTTAACTGCTGCATCAGTTGTATTAGTAATAAGTTTGGTTAAACTGTCTTGTAATTTTTGATTTGGTTCTTTAAGTTTATCACGAAGATCTGACTGTGTTTGTGTTTGAGAACCTGTAATAATCGCTTTTTTAAATTCCCCGTCTTTTAACTGTAAATGTGTGTTTTGCTCTGCCCAAAAAAATACATAATTTTTGTATTTAGCAGTATAAATGCCTAACTGACTGATTTTTTCGGTTGTTTTGCCTTTCAAACTAAATTTTCCATCAAATATTTTTGTGGAATCTAAAGTTTTTTCTGGAGATGAAGTGCGAAGATATAACCAAGTTCCATCTGCAATTCCTGTAGTAGAGCCAGTAATGTTAAAGGTTTGTGCTTTCATCGAAGTCGATAAAATTAAAAGCATAAATATGATACTTGTTCTTTTTAGATTGTTCATTGTGTTGAAATTATATCCAAAAATAATAGATGGAAATGGTTTCTTTTGGCTAATTAGATTAAACTACTTATTAATTTGACAGAACAATAAATCTAATTTTAGTCGAAATAATTAAGCTATTAGTCGAAAAATAACTGCCTATAAATTCAAACTGAAGATATTTTTTTATCTTGGAAGAGTGACAACAATTTTAAACATCAAGATCTCCAAACTCAATAAAATAGAAATCATTTTCTTTTTAGTTTACTTTTATGGGATTAGCCTACTCTCTAATTTCGAGTATAATTTCTGGGAAAAAAATTATTTCGGAATTCCATTTTCAGAACTAGAATTTAGTTTAGTATATGGTACCTGCAACATCATTGTATTCGTAATTTTCTATCGTGGATTGCAATATTGTTTAAAAAACAATGGGTTTTGGTCATTTCTAATATTGGTTATTTTCTTTCTAATAGGTCATTATTTCTATAAAAAGGGCAGTTATTTGTTAATCTCTGAATTGAATTTTCTATCAGATAAGTTAAGAAGCGATGCAATAAAATGGTATCATTTAAAGCGACTTGGCTTTACCGTAAGTTATATGATGATACAACTTTCTGGGGTTAGTTTTTTGGCATATTTTATCCATTCAGCAAAGCAAAATGAACAATTGAAAGTTTTAAAAGAGCAACAGTTAATTTCTGAGTTAACTTATTTGAAAGCTCAATTACAGCCACATTTCTTTTTCAACACCTTAAATAATATTTATAGTTTAGCCTTAAAGCAAGACAAAGGTACTGCGCCATTAGTTGCTAAACTTGCCGAAATGATGCGTTACATCTTATATAAAGCAGATCAAGAACTTGTTCCTTTACAAGATGAAATTACTTTTATTAGTAATTATGTAGAAGTGGAGCATATTAGGTATCGTTCGGCTATAACTATTGATTTTGAAGTGCAAGGAATTGATACGGGAAGTGAAATAGGTCCTCTTTTGTTATTGCCATTTATAGAAAATGCATTTAAACATGGGGTACAGGAAGAAGAAAAAGAAGGATTTGTAGAAATTGTAATTTGTAAAGAAGAAGACGAATTAACTTTAGAGGTTAAAAACAGTATAGCTAAAACCAAAGAAAGCAGTGGTGGAATTGGTTTAGCAAATGTTAAAAAGAGATTATCAATTCTCTATCCAGCTAAACACAATTTGGAAATCCAAAATAATGGAGAAACATTTGAAGTAAGTTTAACTATAAAAATAAAATGATCAATTGTTTAATAGTTGATGACGAGCCACTGGCACAGGAAGTTTTGGAAAGCTATGTGCAGCAAAATAAGCAACTATGTTTAATTAAAAAGTGCAGTACTGCTTTTGAAGCTTTTGAGATTTTACATCAACACAAAATAGATTTAATGTTTTTAGATGTTAAGATGCCGGCTTTAAATGGGATAGATTTTCTAAAATCATTGAAAAACCCGCCCGCAGTAATATTTACTACAGCCTTTTCTGAATATGCTGTTGCCAGTTATGATTTAGAAGCTATAGATTACCTGCTAAAACCAATTACATTAGATCGTTTTAAGAAAAGTTTAGAAAAGTTATTTAAAAGTACGCCGATTAGTGTAGTGATAGATAAAGACTATACTTATTTTAAAGTTTCTGGAAAGTTGCAAAAAGTGATGCACAAAGAGATTTTTTATGCGCAATCGATAAAAGATTATATGATGCTCTATACTAAAAACGGAAACTACATCATCCATATGACAATGAAATATTTGAGCGAATTACTTCCGAATAACCATTTTTTAAGGGTTCATCGATCATATCTCATTAACAAAACTTATATCCAATCGATTGGGAAAAGCAATGTGTATATTAACAATATTGAAATTCCAATTGGCGAAAGTTTCAAAGAAGCATTGAAAAAAATCAATATTTAATTTTATATTCCAACTTTGTTTTCTAAACCCAACAGTAGTGGTAATGAATGGAGGGGCTTGACTAGCTTTGAAATACTGACCTTGTCTTTCTAATCATCTTTAGACCTTTAAGCTTTGGTCTTTCAGCTTTAATCCTTCTCTTTTAGTCTCTCAGCTATAAAGCCATCCATCGCATGTTCTACACCTTCAATATCTTTAGAGGTAATTGAAGAACCAATTACATGGTTTCCTGTATTTGGTAAAGCTATTTTTTGTCTTTGTGATGAAGGTGTTCCTAATTGATCGAACATTTTTAACATGGCACTTACTTTTACTACAGGATCTTGCTCTTGTTCATTTTTATAATAGTAAAGCATTAAAACCGGCTGTTTTACTTTCTTAAATAGGTTTTTGGTCATGCTGCTTTCTAATAATTCTTGAAGTTGCACTACCGATTCTAATCGGTAATTGGTATACCAATACTTTTTATATTCGGCTGTTTTACCAGTAACTAATCGTTCATCGCCACCAGTAACTTTACGTGCAATTTGCAATCCCCACGGATTATTTAATAACCAAGCTTTATCATCGTTAATGGCAATATTGGGCGACATTAACACAAGGCTATTAATTTCAGGATATTGTGCAGCTAGTTGCAATGCCAAAGTTCCGCCAGTTGAAGTGCCTACAAGAATTACCCTTTTGCCCAGTTTTTTGCCAATGGCATAGGCTAGTTTACTGCTTTCCCATAAACGGTCTGCAGTAAAATTTTGCATCGGCGCAATGGTATCAATACCATGGTCGGCTAAGCGAGTTAAATATAGATTTGCATTTAGCGCTTTTGCTAAATAGCGGTATGCAGGGTCTCCTTCCTCTTTGGAAGCGGAGAAACCATGCAAATAAACTATGGCATAATCTGTTTGTTGATGATTACTATCTGCCCAAACAATTTCAGCTTCGTTACCGGGCTTAATTTGATGACTTTTTTCTTGTTTTGCAACGAAAGATTGCAGTTCTGAAAGTTCGGGCACGTTAGGTAATTGGGTGTTGTAATGTGGCTTGGTAGGTTTTGGGCCAGCAAAATAGATAATCACTAACACCACAATGAGTGCTGAAAGAACTTTTAGGAATTTTTTCATCTGAATAGTTTGATTAAAAATACGGTTTTACTGGAATTTAAGTAAGTTTGCAAACACATTTTTGCTGAATGCCCGGAATAAATCAGATAAAACTACCTATTGCTGCAGAAATTGAAGCTTTTGAAATCAAATTCAAAGATTCAATGAAGAGCGATGCACCTTTATTAAATCGGATTACCCATTATATTGTTAAAAGTAAGGGCAAGCAAATGCGCCCGATGTTTGTGTTTTTTGCTGCAAAATTGTGTGGTGGAATTTTAGAATCAACCCATCGTGGTGCTGCTTTAGTAGAGCTTTTACATACAGCAACTTTGGTTCATGATGATGTGGTAGACAATGCTTATGAGCGTAGAGGTTTTTTCTCTATTAATGCACTTTGGAAGAATAAGATAGCAGTTTTGGTAGGCGATTATCTATTGGCAAAAGGTCTATTGCTTTCTGTAAACAATAGCGAATTTGCATTGTTGAAGATAGTATCTACAGCAGTACAACAGATGAGTGAAGGAGAATTGTTGCAGATAGAGAAGGTGAGAAGGATGGATATAAGCGAGGAATTGTATTTTGATGTCATCCGTCAGAAAACGGCTTCCTTAATTGCTTCTTGTTGTGCTTGTGGTGCTGCATCGGCAGGTGCTGATGAAGAGACGATTGAAAAGATGAGGTTGTTTGGAGAGAAGGTAGGTATTGCTTTCCAGATAAAAGATGATACTTTTGATTTTGGTACTGATGATGTGGGTAAACCTTTAGGTATCGATATTAAGGAGAAGAAGGTTACATTGCCATTAATTTATGCTTTAAATAGTTCTGAAAAGCCAGAACGTAAGAGGATAATTAATTTGGTAAAAAACCATCAAGAAGATCCAAAAAAAATACAAGAGATCATAGATTTCGTAAATAGTAAAAATGGGGTGCATTATGCAAATCAAAAAATGCTCGAATATCAACAAGAGGCTTTTGATATCTTGTATCAGTTTGAAGAAAGTGATGCTAGAACAGGAATAGAACAATTGGTAAGATACACTACAGAACGTAAAAAATAATGTCGAACGAATTATTATTCATTGGGGGTTTCTTGCTCTTTATTGTGCTGATTTTAGCGCTAGATCTTGGTTTATTTAGTAAACGTGAGCATACCATCAGCTTAAAGCAGGCAGCCATAATGAGCTTTATTATGGTGGTGTTGGCATTGGGCTTTTACATGCTTTTAGTGCTCGAAGGTCAGTTTTTGCATGGTATAGATAGTTATGCTAAGCTAGAGCAAATCGTAAAAGCACACAAACATCCCATTACACTAATCCCGGGTAATTTTGAAGAGAGTTTGGTTATCTATAAAAAGAACTTAGGTATAGAGTTTTTAACTGGTTATGTAATAGAATATGCCCTTTCTGTAGATAATATTTTTGTTATTGTATTGATATTTTCTGCATTTGCAGTGCCTGAAAAATACTATCATAGGGTTTTGTTTTGGGGTATATTGGGCGCAATTATCATGCGCTTTATATTTATTTTTGCAGGTGCAGCCTTAATCAACCAATTCGATTGGATTTTATATGTTTTTGGTGCTTTTTTAGTTTTTACAGGAATAAAAATGTTCTTCTCAAAAGAAGATGATGATAAGATTGATCCAGCAAATCATCCTGTTGTTAAGTTTGCATCAAAATTTTTTAAAATACATCCTAAATACGAAGGCAAAAAGTTCTTCCACAAAGTTGGTGGTAAGAGGCTTTTAACACCTTTGTTTTTGGTATTGCTTATTGTAGAATTTACCGATTTAATATTCGCTGTAGATTCAATTCCTGCAATTTTTGCGGTTACAAAAGATGCTTACATAGTGTTTTTCTCTAACATATTTGCCATTATGGGCTTAAGGTCTATGTTCTTCCTCTTGGTAAATATCATTCATAAATTTCATTACTTAAAAACTGGCTTGGCATTTCTACTTACTTTTATCGGTATTAAAATGTTGGCGCATAGTTACCTGGAAGCGTGGGGTTTTACAACCGAACATTCGTTAATTGTAATCGTATTTATTTTGGCAGCAAGTATTATAGCTTCATTGGTGTTTCCTAAAAAGACGGTACACATAAACTAAATAATACAAAGTAAACTTGGTCATATCAACAGCGCCTAGCGAATATATATCCGGTTAAAGATCAATTTTGATGTTGACTTTTTATTTGATTTAAAATTCCTCGCTGCGGTTCGACATGATGAGTCTGCAATGTAAAAATTCAAGTAGTTACGCTTCATTCCATTCAAAATTGTTAATTTTCATCAAAAATTAAATAATGATGATGAGAAAGTTTTTTCTATTGGCACTCACAAGCCTAAGTATTTCTGCCGTAAATGCACAAGATAATTTCGGATCTGTTTTTAAACAAATTAGTGATGAGGTACAAACCAAATCTAATGCCTACCAAAATTTAAAAGATGCATCTACCACAATCGGACATCGTTTAACAGGTTCAGAAAACGGAGCAAAAGCAGAGGCGTATGCTTACAATTTGCTTAAATCTTACGGTTGTGATGTTAAATATCAACCTTTTGAAGTAGAAAGCTGGAATAGAAAAACAATCTCCGTTAAAGTTGGACCTTCATCATCAGAATTAGCAACAGTTAGAGCGGTAACTTTAGCACACTCGCCAGTAGCTGCAAATGTAACTGCAGCTATTATTGATGTAGGCAATGGTTTGGAGGCTGATTATCAATTACTAGGTGATAAAGTTAAGGGCAAAATCGCACTGATCTATTTGGGAGTATTGCCTGGTTCGCCAAAAGGAACAGGTTCATTACATCGATCAGAAAAAACAGCTATAGCTACTAAATATGGTGCAGTTGGTGTAATCATCATTAACACGGTAAAAAATGGTGTTTTGTTAACAGGTACTGCTTCAGTAACCGGAAAGTTAATTCCAATTCCGGCTGTTTGTATTGGCTTAGAAAGTGGAATGGCTTTAAAAGAAAAATTAAAAACTGATAACCAGATTGCTTCAATAGAAATGACCAATTTTTCTGGTTTAATCAAAGCTCGCAACGTAATTGCAACCTTTAAGGGAACAGAATTTCCAAAAGAGAAAATTGTGGTTGGTGGTCATCTAGATAGCTGGGATCTAGCTACTGGAGCAATAGATAACGGTATCGGTTCGTTTTCGGTAATTGATATGGCACGTACTTTTAAACAGCTAAATCTTAAAACCAAAAGAACCGTTGAATTTGTGCTTTTCATGGGTGAGGAGCAAGGATTATTAGGCTCAAAAGCGTATGTAAATCAAGCTAAACAGAATAAAACTTTAGATCAGGTTAGCTTTATGCTAAACTACGATATGACAAATGATCCAAAAGGTTTTTCTACTAGTAGAGAAGAACTAGAGCCTCTTTTTAAGGGCTGGGGAGCTGATGTAGTTAAAATAGACACCAACTTTAAGAACTTATTTTTAGCTGGTGCTAGCTTACACAGCGACCATCAACCATTTATGTTAGAGGGTATTCCTACAGGAGGTGGTGCTGGTGGCAGATTGCCAAATAATTCAGGTCCTTATTATCACTCAGATGGCGATGTTTTTAAATTGGTAGATGAGCAGGGATTAAAAAATACGGTACGCTATGGAGCAATACTTACCTATGCCTTAGCAAACACCCCAAAAATTCCAGTTACCAAACAGACAGAAGAAAAATTAGAGGCGTTTTTGATTTCGCAGCGGTTAAAGGAACCGCTAAAGATTGCTGGCGAGTGGAGGTGGAAAGACTAATATCATCAACAAACAAAAGCCTGTATTGCATCCACAATACAGGCTTTTTAACTAAAACTAAACTAAAATTTATTATCTTTTATCCCAATTAAAGGATTATTTTACATGGTTAATATCTCCACTTTTTGATGAAGAGGTTTTCTTTAATGATGCATTGCCTTTATAATTCACATCACTACCACCACTAGCACCAGCTTCTAAACCTTTGTTTACATAAATGTTGGCATCAGAGCCACCACTTATATTAACTTTTGCATAATTTACGATATAGCCGAATGCATTTACATCGCTACCGCCGCTAGCTTCAATTTGCATGTTCTCCCCACTTCCTTTTAAGTCTGCATCGCTACCACCACTAATGGCTATTGTAAGGTCTTTACATGCTAATGTCAATTTAACGTCAGCTCCACCACTTGCTTTTACATTTAATGCATCGGTTTTTAAAGTATTAACTGTGTATACATCAGAACCACCGCTTGCAGCTAAGCCATTAAGTGTTTTATAATTAACATATACCTTAATACTTTGGTTTTTAAACATTCTACCCCAATTTACCCCATCTTTATATTTAACATTAATATTGCTTCCATTTTGCTCAATAATAACATCTTTAATTAAATCATCATCACCTTTTATAGTTGCTGTTTCAGTTGTACCTTGTGTTAAGTATAAATCGATACCACTACTTACACTAATACTTTTAAAGTTCTTTACACCTACATTTCTGCTACCTTGTGCATTCGCATAACTTACGCCTGCTCCAATAATCATTAACGTAAATATGCTCGATTTAATTAAACTGCTAATTTTCATGTTTTTTAATTTAGGGTTTATTAGTAATTAGACGCATTACCTATCAAAACGTTGCAGCAAATCAAAATTATTTTTTTGTGTTTGTTTTTGAACCTTAAAATCGTTCTTTTGTAGCGCATACTTAATTTTAATAACCATGCCCGAAACTCAAGTACTTATTTTAAATAAACAGCAGATCGAACAAAAGATTAACAGAATTGCCTATCAGATTTTGGAGGATAATTTAGACGAAAAGGAAATTATTTTAGCTGGTATTTGGGATCGTGGCTATAAGCTAGCTATTCGGTTAAAACAGGTATTGCAAGATATTGCGAATTTTAAGGTGACCCTATTGCGGGTTGATCTCGAAAAGCAAAACAGTAAATTGGTTGCTAAAACAGATCTGCCAGAAAGCGAATGGAAAAATAAGGTAGTTATCTTGGTAGACGATGTTTTAAATAGCGGTAAAACTTTGGCTTATGGTTTGGGTGTTTTTTTAAACACGCCGCACAAAAAAATTCGCACAGTAGTTTTAGTAGATAGAAGCCATAAAATTTTCCCTATTGCAACAGATTTTGTAGGTCTAGAACTTTCAACCATATTAAAAGAGCATGTTGATGTAATTATGGATGTGGAAGGAGAAGAAGACAGGGTTTATTTAAGCTAATCTGAAACAAAATAATATTTGCTTGTGCATTAAATAACTGCATTTGCAAATGAGCCTATTTTTTTGCAACTTCCCTAAATGTATCATCCGCATAAAAATGGTTTAATCTTTCAATTCTACTCATGGTATATTAGCTATATTTTGAAAAAAGATTTCTCTGATTTTAGCTACAATGATTTAAACATTAAAGAAAACGAAGCAGTTTTACTTTTGGCTAATCGTTTCAGTTGGTGGGACGGATTTATGCTTTTCCAGTTAAATAAGAAAGTTTTTAAAAAACAGTTTCATGCGTTAGTTGCTACAGACGATTATGAAAAGCTAAACTATCTAAAATATTTTGGCGCTTTTGCTCCAGAGAAGAAAGGGAAAGATGTAATAGAAACACTAATGTATGCAGGTTCTTTATTAAACGACCCTAAAAATCTGGTGTTAATATTTCCTCAAGGTAAAATCAAATCAGCACATGTAAATGCAATTGCTTTTGAGAAAGGGGTAATGCAAATTGTAAACGCTTCTAAAAAGAAATTCCAAACGGTATTTTCAGTTATTTTAATTGATTACTTTAACCATAAAAAGCCACAAGCAAAAGCTTATTTAACAACGTGGCAAGCAGAAGAATATGTAAGTTTGCAATTACTAAAAAGCGAGTATAACAAACATTATGACAATGCAATTTTAAAACAAACGCAAAAAGCATCCTAAGGCTTAAATTCTAAAACTCTTTTTCTGTATTTTTGTAATGTAATTGGAGCAATTTTAAAATGGGATACAATTTAAACGTAACAATAGATAAATCTTCTGGTTTCTGCTTTGGTGTAGTTTATGCGATAGATATGGCCGAAGATATTTTAGATAATGAAGAATATCTATACTGTTTAGGAGATATTGTACATAATGATGAAGAGGTTCTGAGGTTAAAGGCAAAAGGACTACGCATTATCGATCATGATCAATTGCAGCAATTAACTAACGAAAAAGTGTTAATTAGAGCACATGGCGAAGCTCCATCAACTTACGAATTGGCAATGAATAACAATCTAACACTAATCGATGCTTCTTGTCCGGTAGTATTGAAATTGCAAAATCGTATTAAAAACACACACGATGATGAAGAGCAGATTCTGATTTTTGGTAAACATGGTCATGCAGAAGTTATTGGCTTGCAGGGGCAAACCGATGGTAAAGCAATCGTTTTTCAAGATTTAGCTGAGCTTGATGAAATGGAGTTGCCAAATAAATTTACTTTATATAGCCAAACAACTAAAAGTGTAGATAAATTTTATCACATTAAAGATGAGCTATTAAGCAGGGGTTATGATGTAAAAGCTAATGATACAATTTGTCGTCAAGTTAGCAATCGCTATGAAGAGTTAGAAGGTTTCGTAGCTAACTACGATCAAATCGTTTTCGTTTCTGGTAAAAAATCATCTAACGGAAAAGTTTTGTATGATGTATGCAAAAAATACAATCCAAATTCCTATTTCATTTCTAATGTAGAAGAATTGGATCACTCTTGGTTTAACCCAAATGATAGAATTGGTATTTGCGGTGCTACCTCTACGCCAATGTGGTTAATGGAAAAGGTTAAGGCGCAGTTAGAAGCTTATTAACATAAATCATTAAAAAGTAATTATTCAATTTGCAGTACATTTATGTGATTTTGGTCATTTTATGGAATCCATGGTAACTGTATATTTGCAAATTCAAAAATAAAAAGCAAAGTTTTAAGCATAGCCTCGGCATACAAAAATTATGGGAAAAAAGGGAGTTTTATTAGTTAATTTAGGTACGCCAGATAGTCCAGAAACAAAAGATGTAAGAAAGTATCTCGATCAATTTTTAATGGACGAAAGGGTAATTGATATTCCGAAATTTAATCGCACACTATTGGTAAAAGGTATTATTGTTCCTTTCCGTAGTCCTAAAACTTCTAAATTATACAAAGAAATTTGGAATGAGAATGGCTCGCCGCTTTTATACTACAGCGAAATTCAAGCTAAATTGCTGCAAGAAAAACTGGGTAACGATTATCATGTAGAACTAGCCATGCGATACCAAAGCCCTTCTATTGAGAGCGCACTAGCAAATTTAAAGGCTGGTCTGGTAGAAAGTATAAAAGTCATTCCTTTATTCCCACAATATGCATCTGCAAGTTCTGGTTCTGTTATGCAATTGGTTATGGAATTGGTAAGCAAATGGCAAACTATTCCTCCAATATCATTTGTAAATTCTTTCCATGATAACAAACAAATGGTTGAGATTTTTGCAGAAAATGCAGCAAAACATCAGCCAGCAACTTACGATCATATTTTGTTCAGTTTCCATGGTTTGCCAGAAAGACAGTTGTTAAAATGCGACCATACTGGTAGCTATTGTTTAAAAAATACAGACTGTTGCCAAACCTATAACGATACCAATAAATTTTGCTACTCGGCTCAAGGTCATCATACGGCAAGTTTAATTGCTAAAGAAATGGGGATTAGTAGAGACCAATATACTGTATGTTTCCAATCTCGTTTAGGTAAAGAGCCTTGGGTACAACCATACACTACAGATGTTTTAAAGAAATTGGCCGCAGAAGGTAAAAAAAGATTATTAGTTTTTAGTCCGGCTTTTGTGGCAGATTGTTTAGAAACCTTGTATGAAATAACTGTAGAATACCACGAAGAGTTTAAAGCACTTGGTGGTGAGCATGTTCAATTGGTAGAAAGCTTGAACGATCATCCTAAATTTATTGAAGCTTTGGAAGAAATGGCGATTAGTTAGCTATAACTTCAATAATCATTTCTGTAGCTCCCTTTTTCTGCTCCACATAATTTTTCGCAGCTGCGGATGCCTTTTCATTTGATTTAAAATCTTGAAAAGCATTGATTAATTCATCATCGTTTGAGATGCTTTTTGCAGCTCCAATTGCTATTAAATCTTTTGCCTCTTGAAATTTATCGTACTTCGGTCCGAAAATCACGGGCAATCCAAAAGCTGCTGCTTCCAAAGTATTATGAATACCAACGCCAAAACCACCACCAATGTACGCAACATTTGCATACTGATAAAGAGAGGAAAGCATTCCGATATTATCAATTATTAAGATTTGAGATTTGAGATTTGAGATTTGAAATGGGGTTTCAGGGAACTGATTACTGAAAACCGAAAACTTTATTGCTTTTGGAAAAAGACTTTCTACTTCTTGAATGTGTGATTGCCCAATTTCATGTGGAGCAATGATAAACTTCCAATCAGGGTATTTTTCTGTTAATTGAAAAAGAAGTTTTTCATCTGGTAACCAAGTGCTACCGGCAATAAAAACTTTAGAAGTTTTGCAAAATTCCTCAACCAATTCTAATTTTTTAGGCTGCTGTGCATTTTCATAAACACGGTCAAACCTGGTATCGCCACTTAGGCTAACTTCATTAATCCCTATGCTTTTTAAGAGTGAAACACTTTCTTCGTTCTGCACAAAAAAATGGCTTACATAATTGAGCATGTTCCTGTAAAAACTGCCATACCATTTAAAAAAGCTTTGTGTAGGCCTAAAAATACCAGAAATTAAATAAAGTGGAATTTGCTTTTCGTGAAGTTCCCTAAAATAATGGAACCAAAATTCATATTTTGTAAAAATGGCTTGGCTTGGATTTACAAGCTCTACAAATTTTTTAGCATTGTAGGCGGTGTCTAACGGGAGATAGAAAACATCAGCCAATGCATAGTTCTTTCTAATTTCATAGCCCGAAGGAGAAAAAAAAGTAACGATTATTTTTTGATCATTATTCTTCGCTTTTAAGCTTTCTAAAACTGGCCTTCCTTGCTCAAACTCACCTAAAGAAGCAAAGTGAAACCAGATAGGGCGATCATTAGGGTCAACTTTGGTTTTTATTTGTTCCCAAATGTTTTTTCTTCCTTTGATGAACAACTTTGCTTTGGGATTTAAAAGTGCAACAATCTTTAGTAGTAAACCATATAATCCAATCCCAATGTTATAAATCCAAAGCATTTTGCGTCTTATTTCTTATCTTCGTTGCAAGATAAATGAATAAATTTAAATCCTTCAAATAATATATGAAGATAGCTGTAATTGGAACAGGATATGTGGGTTTGGTTACTGGAACATGTTTAGCAGAAACTGGGAATAATGTAATTTGTGTAGATATTAACGAAGCAAAAGTTAAAAAAATGATTGCTGGTGAAGTTCCTATCTATGAACCAGGTTTAGATGTTCTTTTTCATCGCAATATTGCGCAAGGTCGTCTTTCTTTTACAACAGATTTGGCTTTGGCAGTTAAAGAAGCACAGATAATATTTATGGCTTTGCCAACTCCTCCCGGTGGTGATGGAGCGGCAGATCTTTCCTATATTTTAGGTGCGGCAAAAGATATTTCGAAGCTGGTTACAGAATATAAAGTAATCGTAAATAAATCTACAGTACCTGTTGGTACAGCAGATAAAGTTCAAGCGGTTTTTACTGAAAATACAAATGTTGAAATTGATGTGGTTTCAAATCCTGAATTCCTTCGTGAAGGAGTAGCAGTTGATGATTTCATGAAACCGGATCGTGTAGTGATTGGTACCAGAAGCGAAAAGGCACAGAAACTGATGGCAGAATTATATGCTCCCTATGTTCGTCAAGGCAATCCTATATTTTTTATGGACGAACGCTCTTCTGAACTGACCAAATATGCCGCAAATTCCTTTCTAGCTACAAAAATTACATTCATGAATGAGATTGCAAATCTTTGTGAAATTGTTGGTGCAGATGTAGATGCAGTTCGAAAAGGGATTGGATCTGATGATAGGATTGGTAAACGTTTTCTTTTTCCAGGCATCGGTTACGGCGGAAGTTGTTTCCCGAAAGATGTACAGGCATTAGCCATAGCAGCTGATACGCACTATTACGATTTTCAAATCTTGAAAGCTGTAATGAATGTAAACGAAAAGCAAAAAACGGTTTTGGTTGATAAATTATTGAAATATTATAAGGGCGATATAAAAGGCAAACATTTTGCACTTTGGGGTTTGGCCTTTAAACCAGAAACTGATGATATTAGAGAAGCTCCTTCATTATATATAATAGATGAACTGATTAAAAACGGTGCAACTGTTTCTGCTTTTGATCCAGAAGCAATGGATAATGTAGAATCTATTTTGGGAGATAAAATCAGCTTTGCCGAGAACCAATATGATGCTTTAAAAAATGCAGATGCGCTTTTAATTGCTACAGAATGGTCGGTATTCCGTAATCCTGATTTCGATAGAATGGATAGCCTAATGGAAAATAAAATAATTTTTGATGGCAGAAACCTCTTCGATCTTCAAAAAATGATTGATTTGGGTTATTATTACAATAGTGTGGGCAGAAAATTAATAACCCCCCAATCCCCTAAAGGGGGAGTTACTAATTCGCAATAAATATGGAGCAAAAATTAAACGATATAAAGAATTCCCCTTTAGGGGCTAGGGGTCGAGTGTTAATTACTGGCGCAGCCGGATTTCTCGGCTCACACTTATGCGATAGATTTATCAAAGAAGATTTCCATGTTATTGCAATGGATAACCTGATTACTGGCGATCTGCAAAATATAGAGCATTTGTTCAAGCTTGAAAACTTTGAATTCTATCATCATGATGTTTCGAAATTTGTTCATGTTTCTGGAGATTTAGATTATATTCTTCATTTTGCATCTCCTGCAAGTCCAATTGATTATCTGAAAATTCCGATACAAACTTTAAAAGTTGGCTCATTAGGTATCCATAATTTATTAGGATTAGCAAAAGCAAAAAATGCCCGTTTGTTAATAGCTTCAACTTCAGAAGTTTATGGCGATCCAACAGTAAACCCTCAACCAGAAGAATATTGGGGTAATGTAAATCCAGTTGGCCCTCGAGGTGTTTATGATGAAGCCAAACGTTTTCAGGAAGCAATGACAATGGCTTATCATACCTTTCATGGTTTAGAAACCAGAATTGTAAGAATTTTTAACACCTATGGCCCACGGATGCGATTAAATGATGGTAGGGTTTTGCCAGCGTTTATTGGTCAAGCTTTAAGAGGGGAAGATTTAACCGTTTTTGGAGATGGTAGTCAAACTAGATCATTCTGTTATGTAGATGATCTGATCGAAGGAATTTATCGTTTATTGTTTAGCGATTATGCGCAACCTGTAAATATTGGTAATCCGGATGAAATTACCATGATGGATTTTGCCGAAGAAATTATCAAACTAACAGGTACAAATCAGAAAATAGTTTGTAAAGAATTACCGACAGACGATCCGAAACAAAGAAGACCAGATATTACAAAAGCACAAGAATTGCTAAACTGGGAACCAAAAGTTGGTAGGGCAGAAGGGTTAAAAATTACTTACGAGTATTTTAAATCTTTACCGCAAGAGGCATTAATTAATAAAGAACATAAAAATTTTAAAACGTATAATAAATAATGGCAAAAATATTAGTTACTGGTGGTACTGGATACATTGGCTCGCATACAGTTGTAGAACTTTTTAACGCAGGTTATGAAGTTATAGCAGTAGATGACTTTTCAAATTCTGACCCAAAGATTTTGGATCAGATTGAGAAGATTAGTGGTAAAAAACCAATATTTGTAGAGTTAGATTTATGTGATGAGCAAAAGGTAAAAGAATTTGCAGCAACGCATAAAGATATAGATGGAATTATACATTTCGCTGCATTTAAAGCGGTAGGAGAATCAGTTCAAAAACCATTAGCTTATTACCGAAATAATTTTTATTCACTTATCAATATTTTAACTGCTTTTAATAGCAATATTAAACTAGTTTTTTCTTCATCTTGTACTGTTTATGGCCAACCAGATGCTTTGCCTGTTACAGAAGCTGCACCTGTAAAACGAGCTGAATCTCCATATGGAAATACAAAACAAATTGCTGAAGAGATGTTGAAAGAAGCTTGTGCGGTTACACCAGACTTAAAGGTCATCGCTTTACGCTACTTCAATCCAGTTGGTGCACATGCCTCAGCGTTAATTGGCGAATTGCCAATCGGCGTTCCACAAAACTTGGTGCCATTTATTACTCAATCGGCCATTGGCAAACGTGGGCCAATAACTGTTTTTGGTAGCGATTATAATACTCCAGATGGTTCTGCAGTTAGAGATTACATCCATGTAGTTGATTTAGCCAAAGCCCATGTTGCTGCAATAGAGAGATTGCAAAGTGAAGCTGGAGATAACTACGAAGTATTTAACATTGGTACAGGTAAGGGTTCTTCTGTATTGGAAATCATCACCGCATTCGAGAAATCTACAGGTGAAAAATTAAATTATACTATCGGCGATCGGAGAGATGGAGATGTAGAACAAACTTATGGCGACGTAAGTAAATCTAAAGATATTTTAAATTGGGAAGCTGAATTAGGTATAGAAGAGATGATGAGCTCAGCTTGGAATTGGGAGAAATATTTAAGAGACAATCCTTTTAAATAGGAATACTAGCAGTTTTTGCGCTTCAATTTTGAAGAAATTACCAAAATCATAAAATTTAAAAAGGTTTTAAATGAAACTAAGTGAGCACAAAGAGCTGAAAGTTGAAATTTTAGCACTGCCACCAAAAGAAAAAGATAAACTTTTACTTAGATTGGTGGCAAAAGATAAAGTGCTTACAGAACATTTGCATTTTTTATTGTTGGAAGATGAAAGTAATCTTAGAGATAGGGTAGCTAATATAAAAGAAGAGATTTTAACAATAATGCAATCTTTGGATACCAAAAAGGTGAACGCCAAAGATGTTTTAACAAACCTTCGTAAACTTGCTAAATTGGTTAACCATAATTTTAGAGTTACCAAAACCAATTTTGAAGATGTAGAATTAAGAGTTTTTTTATTTAATAATACAATCACTCAGTTTAAAACAACTGTATATGCTTCATTTAAAAATTACGAGCAATTATTTGCATCGTATTTTGTGAAGTCTACTTTAGTTACGTTGCGCAAATTTTATAAATTGCATGAAGATCTTCAATTTGATTTAAGAGAAGAAATGAACAAACTATTGGCAAAAATATATAAAGGTAAAATGGCATCAATAGCTATAGAGTTAAAGTTGCCCGAAACATTATAATTATGAAAAAGATTTTAATTACTGGAGGAGCAGGCTTTATCGGTTCTCATGTAGTACGCAGATTTGTTAACAATTATCCAGACTACGAAATTGTAAACCTCGATGCATTGACCTATGCTGGCAATTTGGCAAATTTAACCGATGTAGAAGATTGTTCTAATTATAAGTTTGTTAAAATTGATATAACTGATGCAACTGCTATCAATAGTCTTTTTAGAAATGAAAATTTCGATGCAGTAATTCATTTAGCGGCCGAATCTCATGTAGATAGATCTATTGTAGACCCAAGTGCCTTTGTAATGACGAATGTTATTGGTACCGTTAATCTATTAAATGCAGCCAGAGAATATTGGAAAGGTGATTACGATAAAAAGCGTTTTTATCATGTTTCTACAGATGAAGTTTATGGAGCATTAGGTGAAACTGGCATGTTTACAGAAGAAACTAACTATGATCCTCATAGTCCATATTCTGCTTCAAAAGCTAGTTCTGATCACTTTGTGCGTGCTTATCATGATACTTATGGATTAGATGCGGTGATCTCTAACTGCTCAAATAATTATGGGTCACATCATTTTCCAGAGAAATTAATTCCCTTAGCTATAAATAATATTAAAAGCAATAAACCTGTACCCGTTTATGGTAAAGGAGAAAATATTCGCGATTGGCTTTGGGTTGAAGACCATGCTAGGGCAATAGATGTAATTTTTCATCAAGCTAAAAGCGGGCAAACTTATAATATTGGGGGTCATAACGAATGGAAAAATATAGATCTTATTCATTTATTGTGTGAGATAATGGATCAAAAATTAGGGAGGGAAAATGGAGATTCAGCAAAGTTGATTACCTTTGTAACCGATAGAGCTGGCCATGATTTACGCTATGCAATCGACTCAACTAAATTACAGCAAGAGTTAGGTTGGGTACCAAGTCTACAATTTAAAGAAGGGTTATCAAAAACAGTAGATTGGTATTTGAAGAACGAAGAATGGTTAGATAATGTAACTTCGGGAAGTTATCAGGCATATTACGATAATCAATACAAAGGGAGGTAAATTTTGTTTGGACTATTTAAGAAGAAAAAAGAACCATTATTTGATTTCTCAACTATAGGAGCAGATATGCATTCGCATATTTTACCAGGTATAGATGATGGAGCCAAAACATTGAGCGATTCTTTGATTCTTGCCCAACGATTTAAATCACTTGGATTTAGGAAGCTTGTTGCCACACCACATATTATGGCCGATTATTTCCGTAATACACCCGCTACAGTTAATAAAGCACTTGATATTTTAAGGGAAGGCCTGTTGCAGAATAACATAGACCTTGAAGTAGATGCAGCGGCAGAGTATTATCTAGACGAAACTTTCGAAAATAAAATTCAGAAAAAGGAAGTGCTTACCTTTGGCAAGAACTTCTTGTTATTCGAATTATCTTACATTAATGCCCCACACAACCTGTTCGAAGTCATAAAGAAAATTCAAGATGCGGGTTATCAGCCAGTATTAGCTCATCCAGAGCGTTATCCTTATTACTATAACTCTATAGAAAGCCATCAACAGATTAGAGAAACAGGTTGTCTCTTACAGCTAAATACCATTTCTTTAACAGGATATTATGGTAAAAATAGTAAACAAACTGCTGAAGAATTAATCGACAATTATTGCATTGATTTTTTAGGCACTGATATGCACCATGTTCGTCATGCTGATGCATTAAAAGAAAGCTTAGAATCAGAAAGATTACAAAACATTCTAGCTCAACCCCAAATCAATAACTTATTATTGTAATTTTTTCGAATACTACGCTCAATCGAAATTATTCGTAACGCAAAGCCTCAACTGGATCTAGTTTTGATGCCTTTTTAGCAGGGTAATAACCTGATAAAATGCCTATTCCCACGCAAAGTATAAATCCTCCAGCAACAAATCCCCAAGGCATTAAAAATGCACCACCCATTGAGAGCGAAATTAAGTTCCCTATTCCTATACCTAATAGTATCCCAAAGAAACCTCCTATTAAACAGATAACTACTGCTTCAATTAAAAACTGTTTACGTATAACTGCTGGGTTTGCACCAATTGCTTTTCTAATTCCAATTTCTCGGGTACGTTCTGTAACAGAAACCAACATAATATTCATCAATGCAATAGAAGCGCCCAAAAGTGTAATAGAGCCAATTGCAATACCTCCCCAAACAATGTATTTTAAGTTTTCATCCAAGGTCTGAGCAACTGAATCACTCTTGGTTATTTCAAAATTATTGGTTTCTTTAATTTTTACTTTTCTAATATTCCTAAATTCTGCTGTAGCCTCACCAATAACATTATCTACCAAATCTTTATTAGGTACCATTACTGTTATGGTATAAGATGGGTTATTGTTTGAATTGATAAGCTTGGCTTTAAATAGCGGAACATAAACAGCCCGGTCTGTATTGGCCCCCATTCCAGAACCTTTTTCTGCTAGTACGCCAATAACTTTTAGTCTATTGTTACCAACAGTGATCACTTTATCCAATGGACTTTCTGTTTTAAAGATTGTTTTTGCAATCTCGCTTCCAATAATGCAGACATTGTTTCCAGCTAATGCTTCGGCTTCATTAAAATTCCTTCCCAAACTTAGCGAAAGGCCTTGCCCACCAAGTCCATTCTCGTCTATTCCTTGTACATTAATATTTGGATTGGTTTTTTCCTCTCCGTATTTAACCGTAGATCCATTACTAGCATAAACACTAACAGTAACTGTTGCGGGTGCATTTAACCTTTGCTTAAAAGCAATAGCATCTTCATATCGTATAGATTTAAAAGGTTTTGGTCTTTTGCCTGAACCACCAATTCTTATACCACTACCTCTATTTCTAATGTTAAAAGAATTAGCCCCCATACTAGAAAAGGCCTCAGTCATACTTTTCTTAATGGCATCTATTGTAGTTAGAATTCCTACTAATGCAGATAACCCAATTGCAATAATTAATGCAGTAAGTATGGTACGGAGGCGATTACTCTTTATTGATTGTAGCGCAAGTCTTACGTTTTCGGTATAAGTCATTAGATGGAAATAAATGCTAATTAGGGTAAAATTAAAAAGTCCCGTTGTTAAGACAACGAGACCTGTTAAAATGTTACAATAATATATGCATTTTCCAATTCCTTACCTTTTGGGAGGTTGCGAATGGCTTAAACAGAGAAACTTGTTCCGCAACCGCATGAGCTAGCTGCATTAGGATTGCTAAATGTAAAACCTCTAGAGTTTAAGCCATCTTGCCAATCTACCTGCATACCCAATAAATACATCTGATGTGCTTTATGCATAAAGATTTTAATGTCATCTATTATAAATTCCTGATCGCCTTCTTTCTTTTGGTCAAAGCCCAAAACATAGCTCATTCCAGAGCAGCCGCCACCTTCAACACCTACACGTAAGCCAAAATCATCGGCAATCTCTTGTTGGTCTCTTAGCTTTAAAAGTTCCTTTACGGCAGTTTCAGTAAATGATACAGGTGCAAAAGTTGTTTCTACTGTGTTACTCATGGTTAATATTTTTTATCTTTTACAAATTTAGATAAATTGCCTTTATATGTTACATAGCTAATATCATTTAAAAGCAATTAATCATTCTCTAATCTGGTATTGAGAATATGATTAATAAGTGAAATATAAATAATAATATACATTTTTGCCTTTAACGCTTCATTAAATTACCATGTATAAATAATGTTTATGAATACAAAGCAAATTCTAATAGATCTAGTTGTACTGTCATTAGGGATTTTTGCCGCATTAATGGCGGTGTATTATGTAGTTAAAAACGACATTCAGCGGTTTTTTGATCTTAAAACAAATGAGCTGAATAAAGAAAGTAGAGCATCTCTACTTCCATTAAGGTTACAAGCCCACGAAAGGATGATTATTTTTATTGAACGTATTAATCCGGCTAATTTATTAGTTCGTTTACACCAGCATGGCATTGGGGTAAGAGAATTGCAGAATTTAATAGTTAATGATATCAAATCAGAATACCAACATAACATTGCACAACAATTATATCTAAACTCAATCAGCTGGAATGTAGTTCGTAAACTGAAAGATGATACAGTGGCAATGATTAATAATGTAGCACAAGGTTTATCAGAACAATCATCTGGTGTAGATTTAAGTAAAAAAGTTTTGCAACATATGGCTACCATTTCAGAAAATCCTTACGATTTAACAATAGACCACCTAAAGAAAGATATACAAGCATTATTTTAAAGAAATGCTAATGTCGATGAATCGTATATATGGTTCAATTTTAGGCGTGGCCTATATACTAACTAACCAAGTAACCTGTAATTATGAGTAAAAAACACACCACTACATCTGGTATTGAGATAAAGGATATCTATACTACTGCGAAAGCTTTAACAGAAAGCCCAGGTGAGTTTCCATTTACTAGAGGTATCCAAAAAGATATGTATCGTGGGCGCCTTTGGACTATGCGCCAATATGCAGGCTTTTCTACTGCAGAAGAATCAAACAAACGTTACCATTACTTATTGGCACAAGGTACTATGGGGCTTTCGGTAGCATTTGATTTGCCTACACAAATCGGCTATGATTCAGATCATGATATGGCAGAAGGTGAGGTTGGGAAAGTAGGAGTAGCTATAGATTCTTTAAAAGATATCGAGATCTTATTTGATGGGATTGAGCTAAAAAAGATTACTACTTCAATGACGATCAATGCAACTGCATCAATTCTATTGGCAATGTATATTGCGTTAGCAAAAAAACAAGGGGCAGATTTAAAAGAAATATCGGGAACAATACAAAATGACATATTAAAAGAATACGCGGCAAGAGGTACCTACATCTATCCTCCAAAACCTTCCATGCGTATTATTACAGATATTTTCGAATATTGCAGCAAAGAAGTGCCAAAATGGAATACTATTTCTATATCTGGTTATCATATCCGCGAAGCGGGATCTACGGCAGTGCAAGAGTTGGCATTTACCTTAGCCAATGGTAAAGCATATTTAAATGCAGCTTTAGAAAAAGGATTGGATATTAATGTTTTTGCAAAGCGATTATCTTTCTTTTTTAATTGCCATAATAATTTTTTCGAAGAGATTGCCAAATTCCGTGCGGCAAGGCGGATGTGGGCACACATTACCAAATCATTAGGTGCAACAGATGAAAAGGCGATGATGCTGCGTTTTCATACCCAAACTGGTGGCTCAACATTAACAGCGCAACAACCCTTAAATAATGTAATTCGTGTTACTAACCAAGCCATGGCTGCGGTTTTAGGCGGCACACAATCTTTACATACCAACGGTTATGACGAGGCGCTATCCTTACCAACAGAAGCTGCCGCAAAAATAGCGCTACGTACGCAGCAGGTTATCGCTTTCGAAAGCGGGGTAACGGATACTGTTGATCCATTGGCTGGCTCTTACTTTGTAGAGACCTTAACAGATGAAATTGAAAGAGCAGCATTTATCTACATAGAAAAGATAGATGCAATGGGTGGCTCGGTTAATGCTATAGAAAATGGGTATATCCAACAAGAAATTGCAAACTCAGCTTATCAATACCAAAAAGAGGTAGAGGCGGCAGAGCGAATTATTGTTGGTGTTAATAAGTTTACACAAGAAAAAGAAGGTATTACAGACGTATTAAACATTGATGAATCCATCCGAACGATACAAACAGAAAAATTAAACAAATTAAAGGCAGAACGTAACAACGATGCTGTTAAATTAGCGTTAACAAGTTTAACCGCTGCGGCCAAGTCAGATGAGAATTTGATGCCATATATTCTTACTGCTGTAGAAGAATATGCCACACTTGGGGAAATAGCGGATTGCATGAGAAATGTGTTCGGAGAATACGGAAATTAGTGTTAAAAAATAGTTATCAACACAAAAAATTGAGGTTAAGTGGTATATGCTACTGCTTCTGAACTACTTACAAATTAATTGAAATTTTAGTTCTTTTTGTTGATAATTTTTTGAATATTCGATGTTCCAAAAGGGCATGTCCGTAATGTCCTTATAAGAACTGAAAACCAACAAATTATATAATAACAATGGAAAAAACTTGTACCGAAGTATGGAAGAACTGTCTCCAAATTATTAAGGATAACATCCCAACCCAAAGTTTTAAGACTTGGTTTGAGCCTATATCTGCACTAAAATTAGAGGGGAAAGTTTTAACCATCCAGGTGCCTAGTTTATTTTTTTACGAATGGCTAGAAGAACACTATGTTGGTCTACTTCGTAAAACAGTAAAGAAGCAATTGGGAGATGAAGGAAGATTAGAATATAACATCGTTGTCGACAAATCGTCTAACAGTGGTTCTCCTTATACAACAAATATGCCCTCTAACGGAAACGGGGCAGAAGCAAAAATGCAATCAATGCCAATTCCTGTATCTATAAACAAGGACATTAAAAATCCGTTTATTATACCAGGGTTGAAAAAGTTGAACGTTGATCCGCAACTAAATCCAAACTATACTTTCGAGAATTATATAGAGGGAGATTGTAATCGTTTAGCCCGATCTGCTGGTTATGCAGTGGCGGCAAAACCAGGCGGCACCTCATTTAATCCATTAATGATTTATGGTGGAGTAGGTTTGGGTAAAACGCACTTGGCGCAAGCAATAGGTAACGAGATTAAACGTAGTATGCCAGATAAATTGGTCATCTATGTTTCTTGCGAAAAATTCTGTCAACAATTTGTTGATTCACTAAAGAACAATACCATTAATGATTTTGTGAATTTCTATCAGGCAATGGATGTAATCATCATGGATGATGTACACAACTTTGCAGGTAAAGAAAAAACTCAGGATATTTTCTTCCATATCTTTAATCACTTACACCAATCTGGTAAACAGGTAATTTTAACATCTGATAAAGCACCAAAAGATTTAGCAGGTTTAGAAGAAAGATTATTAAGCCGTTTTAAATGGGGATTGTCTGCAGATTTGCAAATTCCAGATCTTGAAACTCGTATTGCCATTTTGAGGAAAAAAATGTACGCAGATGGCATTGAGTTACCTGCTGAGGTTGTAGAATATGTAGCCCACAATATTGATAATAATGTGCGTGAACTAGAAGGAGCAATGGTTTCTTTATTGGCTCAGTCTACCTTGAATAAAAAAGACATCGATTTGGCTTTGGCTAAACAGATGTTAAAGAACTTTATCAAAAATACTTCAAAAGAAATTTCAATGGAGTACATCCAGAAATTGGTTTGCGAGTATTTCGAAGTTCCTGTTGATATGGTAAAATCGCAAACGCGTAAACGCGAAATTGTACAGGCTCGTCAAATTTCTATGTATTTGTCTAAAAGCCATACCAAATCATCATTAAAAACTATTGGAGCATTTTTCGGTGGCAGAGATCACTCTACAGTAATTTATGCATGCCAAACGGTAGAGGATTTGATAGAAACAGACAAAAAGTTTAAAGCTTATGTTAACGATATTCAGAAAAAACTGAAGATGAGTTAAAAACCAAATCGTCATTGCGATGAGGAACCACAAGGTAATCTATTTTGCTAAGTTACATAAGAGATAAATCCATAAAAAATGCCCTAAATTTTAGGGCATTTTTTGTTAGAATGAATATAATAAATTACAAGTGCATCAATCCATAATGCAAGCCAGCAACATGCAAAGCCTGATCTATTTTATTGTCTTTTAGCAATTGTTTAACCTCGTCAATAGTATACTCCTCCACATTCAAAATCTCATGTTCATCCAAATGTTGCTCATGAGTTTTGGTTCCTCCTTTCAATAAATAGGTAAATGTTTTATTGGTAGATGTTGCCGGATTTGGATAGAGCGTGGCAATCAATTCACAACTCTCAAAACTATAGCCCGTTTCTTCCTGTAGCTCACGTACAATTGCTACCTCAGGTTCTTCGCCATCATCTATAACTCCCCCTGGTATTTCTAGTGATATGATATCTGCAGCAAAACGATATTGCCTAACCATAATAACTTTATTTTCTTTTGTTAAAGCAATCGCATTTACCCAGTTTGGATACTCCAATACATAATAGTCATCCTTAATTGATCCATTTTGAAGTTCACAAGTATCAACCCTTAAAGTTGCCCATCTTTCTTTTACCAAGTACTTAGAGGCAAGTTTCTGCCATTTTAAAATTTCCATATCGGCTTATAAATATTGTTGAATGGTTTTTTGACGATGCATATTTACAAGGTGCACAATTTTGTATTGGTTAGCTAACACCTCATAAACTAAATTGAGCTTTGGCGCAATAATCTGATTTCTAATTAAACTAACCCCTAATTCATAATATAAAAACTCACTTAACGAGTCCAGTTTTTCTGGAGGGAGGTTGCTTTCAATTAACCAATTTTCAAATAGAGATAAATCCGCACCTTGAAGTATTTGAAGTGAAAGCCCAAAACTATTGCTCATGGTTTCTTCAAAAAGCTGATCAGCCTCTGTTAATTTAGCCTCCAATTTTAGACCCATTATCTTGGCTAAAATCTGAGCAAGTTTTTCTATTTCGGCTGTAATTAAATCTCTTTTGTACATTTTAAGTTATAATGTTTAAAGGTTGCCTGCCTGCCGCAGGCAAGTAACGTTGAAAGGTTTCCCAGCTGATAACTGATAGCCGCATTACCAGCTTCCGCTACTACCGCCACCACCAAAACTACCGCCACCAAAACCACCAAAACCACCACCACTGCTTCCACCGCCAAAACCGCCACCTCCGCCAAAACCACCACCAGAATTTCTGCCGCCACCCAATAACATGGTCCAGAATAAAGCATCAGCAACACCACGACCACCAATTACTTGGTTGCCACCACCTCCACCGCCTTTTCTAATGATAATGGCAATTACAATGATAATAATGATGACGATAAAACCTGCACCACCTCTATTGCCTTTAGATTTTGCCTTCGGATTATCATTTTTATATTCTCCTTTTACTAACGAGATAATAGAATTAGTTCCCGCGTCAATTCCTGCAAAATAATTTTCTTCCTTAAAATAAGGCTTAATATCATTTTCGATGATACGCTTGGTGTAAATGTCTGGTAGAGCTCCTTCTAGGCCATAGCCAGTTTGTATAGACATTTTTCTATCGCCCAAGGCAATTAAAAGTACAACACCATTATTTTTGGTTTTACCCCCAACGCCCCATTTTCTCCCTAGTTTTAAGGTGTAGTCGTTAATGTCATAATCTCCAACAGATTTTATAATAACTACCGCAATCTGGCTTGATGTAGAATCATCAAAGGCAACAAGTTTTTGCTCTAACTGCTGCACTTGGCTTGCCGTAAGGGTATTGGTAAAGTCGTTAACTAGTTTGTTTGATTGTGGCGGAAAATCTTGCGCAAAACCAAAGCTATAGCTAATAGTTAATAAAAATAAGATGATTAATTTTTTCATCAATATATAGTTGTTTTAAACGAAGATGAAACTATTTAGATTCAGCTTGGTCCATAAAAATAATATCATTTGGCAGCTCATTAACATCACCACTTTGGTAAGGGAAAAATAAAGCTAACTTTTCTCCAGCTAAGGCAACACCCGCAATAATTCCTTCCGTTAAATTACCGCTTAAAAAATGTGCTTTCATAGCCACTTGTGTAGTTTCCCAAAAATCTTCAGGTACAACACTGTCAATTCCACGGTCGCCTATTATGGCAAATTTATGGTCTTCATGTGCCAAATAGATAAGAACGCCATTATGTTGAGCCGTTTTGTCCATACCTAATTCAGAAAAATATTGCGTTGCTCTATCAAAAGCACTTCCTGGGCAACTTTTTTCTATGGCAATTCTAATTTCTCCAGATGTAGCTTTTTCTGCTTCGGCAATGGCACTAGCAATTAACTCTTGTTCTTGTGTAGTAAATAAAGACATGTTTTTTTGTTTTATAAAAATATAGGGTAATATATGTTTAAGATTAAAACACACATTACCCTAAAAAGTTAGTCTATAATTAAAATTCTACTTTAGGTGCATTTTGGGCGCCGGCATCAGCTTTAAATGGTGTTTTAGCACTAAAGCCAAACATACCAGCTGTTAAATTAGTAGGGAAAGATCTTACTTTAGAGTTAAAAGTTTGTACCGAAGCATTGAAATCATTACGTGCAACCGTAATACGGTTTTCTGTACCTTCTAATTGAGCAGATAAATCGCTAAATTGTTGTGTTGCTTTTAAATCAGGATAGTTCTCAGTTAATACCATTAACTTTCCTAATGCTTGTGTAATCTGACCTTGTGCCTGTTGGTATTTCTCCATGTTTTCAGCATTTAATTTATCAGGATCGATGGTGATTTTACTTGCACTTGCACGAGCCTCAATTACAGCAGTTAAAGTTCCTTGTTCAAATTTAGCCGCTCCTTTTACGGTACTTACTAAATTTGGGATCAGATCAGACCTACGTTGATATTGTGCTTCAACGTTGCTCCACTTGTTTTTTACTTCCTCATCCATCTTAACAAGTCCGTTATAACCACATCCGCTAATTAAGGCTATTAATACTACAACAGCTATTATTCCAATTACTACTTTTTTCATTTTTTTATTTTGTTTTTTAGGTTTCTATTTTCAATTAGATATCAATATTCATACCTTGTTACTAAAGAAGACAAAATACTGACAAGTTGCCATATTTCTTACCAATATAACAATTAAAGCATTAAATAATTTCAATTTGTTAATTTTGTAGCATTCGAGATAAATACTCGACATAGATAGTATGCAGAAAGAATTAGAAATCACCATTGCTCCAGAGCATGTAGCAAATGAGCAAATCATCCTTCAGAATTTAGGTAAAGCTTTAAATTTAGATGTAAATACAATTAAACACTATCAGATTTTAAAAAGATCTATAGACGCTCGCTCCCGAAAAGTAATTTACCGTATGCAGGTTAGGGCATTTATAAATGAATTACCGATAGCCGAAGACAGTAAATTAAACTATCCTAAATTAACCAATGCAAAAGATGTAATTATTGTTGGTGCTGGTCCAGCTGGTTTATTTGCCGCATTACAATGTATCGAAAATGGTTTTAAGCCAATCGTGATAGAACGTGGTAAAGATGTAAAGCAACGACGCAGAGATTTAGCTGCTATCAATAAACAAGGTTTGGTAAATACCGAATCTAATTATTGTTATGGCGAAGGTGGAGCAGGCACCTATTCTGACGGCAAATTATATACCCGTTCTAATAAACGTGGAGACATCAATAAAGTATTACAGGTTTTTGTACAGCATGGTGCCGATCAAGATATTTTAATAGATGCCAGACCTCATATAGGTACCAACAAACTTCCGCATATCATCACTGCAATAAGAGAAACCATTCAAAATGCTGGTGGCGAGGTATGGTTTGATTCAATGTTAACCGATTTTATTCTAGAGAAAAATCAAATCAAAGGGATTGTAATCAATCATCAACAACAGCTGTTAGCAGATCATGTTATTCTAGCTACCGGGCATTCGGCTAGAGATATTTATGAACTCTTACATCGCAAAAACATATTAATAGAAGCCAAGCCTTTTGCTTTGGGTGTTAGGATAGAACATCCTCAGCAAGTAATTGATAGCGCACAATACCATTGCGATATAAGAAGTGAATTTCTACCGCCTGCATATTATAGTATGGTAGAACAGGTAAAAACCAGAGGCGTATTTTCGTTTTGTATGTGCCCGGGCGGAATTATTGCCCCTTGTGCAACAGGTTTAAATGAAGTTGTAGTTAATGGTTGGTCGCCATCTAAAAGAAATAATCCTTTTGCAAATTCTGGTACAGTAGTTCAGGTTACTTTAGATGATGTTAAAGGAGATCATCCATTGCGAATGTTAGATTTTCAGTTAGAAATAGAACAGCTTGCCTTTAAAGCAGGTGGTGGTAATTTGGTTGCTCCCGCACAGCGGATGATAGATTTTGTGGAAAACAGATTGTCTATTGATTTGCCGAAAAATTCTTACCTACCTGGAACAAAAAGTGTAATGCTTCAAGATATTTTGCCAGAATTTGTTGCCACGAGCTTAAAAGCTGCCTTGCCCTTATTTGGAAAAAAAATGAAAGGTTATTACACCAACGACGCAATTTTGGTAGGGGTAGAAAGTCGAACTTCTTCTGCGGTTCGCATCCCTCGCGATAAAGAAAGCTATCAACATCCACAAGTCTCAGGTTTATATCCTTGCGCAGAAGGTGCAGGTTATGCAGGAGGCATTGTATCAGCAGCCATAGATGGCGTAAATTGTGCAAATGCTATTCTAAACAAATAATCATTTTAAATGTTATTCTACAATGATCAACTTGGTAGATGAGTTAAGAAAAGCATACAATGAAGATGCATGGCATGGTAGTAATACCTTAATGCTTATTGCTGCGGCAAATCCGCAAAAAGTATTTACACACCCCGTTCCAAATGCACACTCAATCGCAGAATTGGTTCTCCATTTAACCGCATGGACAGAAGAAGTATTAGATAGGATAAATGGCAAAGCTGCAAAAGAGCCCTCAAGAGGAGATTGGTCATTACCACGCGAAAATTCAGAACAAGAATGGGAACATATCGTTGCAGATTTCAAATCAGTTAACGAATCCTTGATTGGGTCAATAAATCATCTAAACACAGAACATTGGAATAATTTTGTTAATGATGAACGGAATAGAGAGTTAGGTACTGGAGTTAGCAATGCACAATTAATAAATGGACTAATACAGCACCATGCTTATCATTCAGGTCAAATCGCATTACTTTTAAAATTTTAATATTAAAACATGAAATCATCAACAATTAACATAACAAACCACTACACTTTAGCGAAAGGTAAGCTACCTCTCCTTTTGGTTGGGTTGGGGAGGGACTTATGAAAAAGACATTAATTCTTGGTGCAACTCCAAATGCAGATCGTTACGCTTACCGTGCGGCACACATGCTTACTGCAAAAGGGCATCCTATAGTTAACATCGGCATAAAACAAGGTGAAGTTGCTGGCGTTAAAATAGAAAAGCCAGCTGCCGTATATAGTGATATAGATACCATAACCATGTATATAGGTCCAGATTTGCAGGCTCAATACTATGATTATATCTTGGAAACCAAACCGAAACGCGTTATTTTTAATCCAGGCACAGAGAATAGAGAATTCGAAAAATTGTTAGATCTAAACAATATAGAGCCTGTTGAAGCTTGTACGCTAGTATTATTAAGCATTGGTCAGTATTAGTTATAGAAAAACAATGTCAGCAAAGCAAAATAGGTTGCAGTCCCGTTCTTTGCTGTATGTCCTCGCTGCGCTGCGGGCATTCCGCTTCGCCCGGGTTTATATAACAGCAACCTGTGGGCGTCTGCCAAAACACATTCCCCTCATGCCCCCAATTGCCGATCGTCCAAATTTTTTCTAGGTGTAAACCATATACTTAGCTATTTCTGTCAAAACAATCTGCGTTATTATTTGTTTGCACCTATTTTTTTCCTACCTTTGCAACCCGCTTCGGAGGAGGCGTAGGGGATACCGGAAACGGTACCAGCTGCATTGAAAGAAAGAAAACGATCCATCCGCTATTTATATTGCAG
>Ga0247807_10000034_pt1 | contig 258254 bp, 229 predicted proteins | sample UWRJL074202C1_FD_179931 | JGI IMG/M metagenome (GOLD analysis project Ga0247807, IMG submission 179931) | Plant litter microbial communities from Arlington Agricultural Research Station in Wisconsin, United States - UWRJ-L074-202C-1 | ecosystem: Environmental > Terrestrial > Plant litter >...
AGTTTAGTTACACTAATGCAACTACTACCGCGAAAAGAGCAACTGCTTCAACGAATGCAGCAGCGATCAACATCGCAGTTTGAATTTTAGAGGCTGCTTCTGGTTGACGAGCAATACCTTCCATAGCTGAACTACCGATTTTTCCGATACCCATACCAGCGCCGATAGCAGCTAGACCAGCACCAATTGCAGCAATACTTCCTGTAATCATGATTCTATATATTAATTGTTAAAAAATTCTAATTAGTGGTGTTCTTCTATCGCCATTCCAATAAATAGCGCAGATAAAATTGTAAATATAAAAGCTTGTATGAAAGCAACTAGTAATTCAATACCGTAGATAAATAAGGCAAATGGTACAGATACAAACGATACAAAGTAAGAATTGGCAACGAAGATCAAACCAATCAGCGACAACACTAAAATGTGACCGGCTGTGATGTTTGCAAATAAACGAATCGCTAATGCTATTGGTTTGGTAAATACGCCAATGATCTCTACTGGCACTAAGACAATGTATAACCACCATGGAACATCTGGTGTAAAGATGTGTCCCCAGTAGTATTTATTACCATTGGTGATTACAATGATGAAAGTAATGGTTGCTAAAACAACAGTAACAGCTATATTTCCTGTTAAGTTGGCACCTCCCGGAAGGAAAGGCACTAAACCAAGCATATTGTTAAACCAGATGAAAAAGAAAACAGTAAGCAGGTATGGCATGAAACGCTCATATTTATGACCCAGGTTTGGTTTCGCAATATCATCACGAACAAACAGGATAACTGGTTCCAGCCATGACTGTAATCCTTTAGGAGATTTACCTACTCTCTTTTTATAACCGTTTGCTACCTTAAGGAAGACCGCAAGAACTACAATAACAGACAATATAAGTGTACATACGTTCTTAGTCACTGAAAAATCTAACGGACGGATGTTTTTTGCGTGATGAGCTTCATCCAGCTCTACATACTGTCCATGTTCGTTCGCTTTTTCAGATGCATAATAGATCTTCTCATGCATTTTCACAAAACGCTGACCACCCTTTTCTACGACTAGTTCTGCTTCATCGTCCTGATGGAAATCATTAGAATTGAAAGCGACTAATCCAGTATTCGTGTACAGCATTATAGGCAAGCCTATATAATAGTCTCCTATTACATGCCAGCTATGCGAATCCGCAATGTGGTGTAAGGCGAACTTACCTAAATTAAATTTCTTCTCTGCCTCTGGTTCGGCATGAGCGGCTTCAGTTGTTTTCAATGTGTCCTCCTGTGCGTATAACACGGGTGTTACAAAGAAAAACGCTATAAAAAGCGTAAATACAACAACTAACCTATTAACTTTAAAATCAAAAACGTGGCTACAATCCATTTACTGGCAGATTTTTACTATTTATTTTGGTGGCGCAAGTTACGTAACAGGGAGTATATTTCAAAGAAGCTGAACAATAAATATAAAGAAAAAAAATTCAGGGCAAAAATCATCCCCTTTTCTTTACTGTTTAAGCTGTAAATCAGCACAAAAGCCAAAGAAAATATCATTTTCAAAACTATTGAGCCCATAATTGCCATTACACCGGCCTGAGGGTCCATTTTGATACCGAAATAAGCGGTGATATACGCGATATAAGTAAGACCGCCTACAAAACAAAAAATCAGCCAGAACTGCTTAACAAATAAGTTTACGTCAGGAAAGATGCGGGGCAATGCAAAAACTACACCGGCAAGCACCAGTGCATAGATCAAATAATAAAGGGTAAACTTAGGAATGCTCAAAATTTTTTTTGACAAAAATAGGAAATTTAACCTACCATCATAGTAGTTACTTTTTACTATTGAGCTGTCTCACTACCTGATATAGAGAAATAACAACACCAGCAACACCTAAAAGCATTGTAAATATAGGCTTTGGGCTATTTCTATAAGCGTCAATTTTATAGCCTATAAAGGTAAATAAACCTATTGTAGCCAGCATCTGGAACCCCATACCGGAGTACTTTATGAAATTAACCGGCTTTTTATCCTTCTCGTTGTTGCTCATGTTATTAGGGCTGTTTAAAGATTTTATTATCTTTGGTTAGAATATATGGGCGAATAAATATTTTTGCATACATTCAAACTTATTTTATTTGTTGACTCAAACTACGTCTTTGAAGAATTTAGTCTACTTCCACCTAAAAGTAATCTTATTTTCCCTGGGAATTTGCTTGTTCGCAGCTTGCGGTACTCCTAAAGATACAGCAATGAGCAGGGGAATGCAAAACTTAACTGCCCGTTATAATTATATTTATAATTCTAAAGTGATCCTTGAAAATTATGAAGAAGCCTTGTATGAAAATTATAAGGATAATTATAATGAGATTCTCCCGGTATATACTGATCCTGATAAATTTAGTGCAAATACGGTCCTTCATCCTCCAGGCGATGATAAAGCATTGGATGCCATTATTACTAAAGCGCAGGCAATTATTGCTGATAAAGCATTTAGTAATTATATAGACGAGTCTTATCTTTTGATGGGAAAAGCGCAGTATTTTAAAACTAATTATTTTGTTGCCGAAGAGTATTTTGATTACACGGCAAAAACTTACCAGGCAAATCCAGAAGTCCAGATTAGTGCATTGAACTGGAAGGCAAGAAGCCTGATGCAATTAAATAATCCTGCAGAGGCAGCTTTGATATTGGATACGGTGTATTCTTATTTGTCATTAGTTAAGAATCATAAAGCAGAACCTTTGGCAACTATAGCGCAGATGTATATTTTCCAGGAACGGTATTCTGATGCTATTCTGATGCTAGAGAATGCGGTAAAGACAAGTTCAGTAAGACGGAACCGAATCAGGTGGACCTATATTCTGGCACAGCTCTATGAGCAGCAAAAGAATTACCAGGAGGCTTTGCGAAACTACCTTAAGGTACAAAAGAGTAATGCTGGATTTGAACTTTATTTTAATGCAAACTTGAACAGGATCAAAATCAGCGGTCTGTTAAATGGGGAAAAGCTGAATAGAAAGAAACAGTTAGCAGCTCTTTTAAAGGATGAAAAAAACCTGGATTATATTGACCAGATCTATTTTCAGATCGCACAAAGTGCTTCAGAAGACGGGGATTTATCTGAAGCGGTAAAATATTACCAGCTCTCTATACAAAAGAGCACTAAAAACAGCTATCAAAAAGGTTTGTCTTATCTTAAGCTGGCCAACTTAAATTTTGGAGCACTGAAAAATTACTATCAGGCAAAACTATATTATGATAGTACAGTAAACACGCTACCTAAAAACTATCCCGGCTATGAATTGATCTTAAAGAAAAGCCAAAATCTGGAGTATCTGACTACAAGATATGAGGCCATTTCTCTGGAAGATACGCTGCAGCTGATTTCTAAACTCCCCCAGGAGGAAAGAATGGCGAGAATAAAAAAAATCACAGCACCTGTAAAATTACCGGCTATCAATACGGGAGGTACCCAGAGTAACCTTTTTCCAAATGCTTTAAAAAACAATGAAAATTCTCCAATTGCAGGCAAATTTTATTTCAGCAACACTACGGCATTGAGTAAAGGTAATTCAGATTTTATTACGAGGTGGGGAAATCGCAAGCTAGAAGACAACTGGCGTCAGAGCGTTAAATCTTCTGCTCAGACTACAGCAGAGACGATTGCTAAAGTAGAAGACACCAATATAACAGGTGGCAATGGCAAAGATCCATCTGCCACAGGAAGTGATTCTTTACAAAACCGCTATTTGGCTGCTGTACCAGTTACCGCAGAACTAATGGCTGTTTCTAACCAGCGCATAATTGATGCCTATTATGAAATTGCAAATTTCTATCAGCAAGAACTAGATGATCAGCAGGAGGCAATACGAGTTTACCAACTTATTTTGGAACGTTTTCCAGCCAATAACCACCTTGCTTCTATTTATTATAGCTTGTCTTTGGGGTATCAAAAATCGGATCCTGAAAATGCAGCGAAATACAAATCTATCGTGCTCACTAAATTTCCAGAGAGCGTCTATGCCAAAATCATTCTGGATCCGGATTATCAGGCCAAGCAGTCCATCGCAGAGGCTGCAGTGATAAAAAAATACAATGAGGTTTTTAACCAATATGAAAGCAAAGCCTTTTACCAGGTGATTAGTGAAGTAAATATAATTACTACTCAATTTCCTGCTAACCTTCTTAATCCTCAGCTAAGCTACTTAAGGGCAATAGCAATAGGCAGAACACAAAAAATTGATAGCTTGATTATTGCTTTCAACGGAATTATCAATTTGTATCCAGATGATAAATTAATAGCTCCACTAGTGAAAGATCATTTGATTTATATCACTGGACATATGGATGAGTTTAGGAAAAGAAAGGTTGCCTTACCTGATTTTGATTTAAATGAGCCTCGTTTTTTTGCCAGCCAGCCTCTTCCTGTAAAAACAAGCCCGAAACCTGAAGCTCCTGCTGAGCCGGCAGAAATCCCTAAAATAATCCCGGAAACACCTGCTGTGCCCGCTAAGGCAACTGAAATCAAAAGTCAAACCAGCAAAATTTTCAGCACAGAAATTTCTAAGGTTTATTACTTTGTCATAGACGTAGAAGATGCGAGTTTAACCTTGAGTTCTTCGCGTTTTGGTATAGGTCAGTTTAACCGTGGTAATTATACCGGAGCGGGCCTAAGGCACCAATTAACAGAATTTGACAATGATCAACTGATATATGTTGGGAACTTTAGTAGTTTTGCAGAAGCAAAAAGTTACAGTGATGGGATCACCCCTCAGTTACAGCAAATCATGAAAGTTCCTGCTGGTATATACACCAGTTTCATTATCAGTAAGGAAAATTTTGATCAGCTCCTGAGCAAAGACCTTGTCAACCAGTATCTTGATTTCTTTAATAACAATTACCAAAAATGATCAAAAACATTTCAGCTGCAGAGATAAAAAATTATAATTTCACCCTTTGGAAGCTGTTTATAGGCGCACTTATCTTATTTTCACTTTTCATTGTTGCCATTGGTTTTGGATTTTTTGGCTCCTTACCTTCATTTAGAGATATCGAGCATCCAAAAAGTAACCAGGCTTCAGAAATATTAACCGAAGATAAAAGAATACTTGGAACTTATTTTGTACAAAACCGCTCTAATGTTTCTTATCCTGAAATCTCACCCAATGTAATTAATGCGTTGATATCTACAGAAGATACAAGGTTTAAAAATCATTCTGGAATCGACTTTAAACGTACTTTTAGCATCATATTCTACAATTTAATAGGCAAAAAACAGGGTGCAAGTACCATTACACAGCAATTGGCACTTAACCTTTTTTCTGAAGAAGGCCGTCAGCGAAATTTCTTTAAACGCTTAATGCAAAAATTCCAGGAATGGATTGTTGCTGTTAAACTAGAGCGAAACTATACAAAGGAAGAGATTATTACCATGTATCTGAACACGGTTGATTTTGGAAACCAGGCTTACGGAATTAAATCTGCAGCCAGGGTTTATTTTAACACCACCCCAGACCAGCTTACTGTAGCACAGGCCGCCACTTTAGTGGGGCTTCAGAAAGGGATTACCCGCTACTCTCCTACCCGCAATCCAGAACGTTCATTAGCACGCCGAAACACGGTAATGGCCAATATGGTAAAAGAGGAAATGCTGACACAGCAGGTTTTTGATGAAGAAAAAGAAAAACCACTGGCCTTAAAATTCAGCGCTGCAACAGTAAATGATGGGATTGCACCTTATTTTAGAGCCGTACTTAAGGGTGATATTAAAAGGATCTTTCAGGAACGTTCTATATTAAAAGCGGATGGTACCCCATATGATCTTGATAGAGATGGCTTGAGGGTAATTACGACCATTAATTATGACATGCAGGTTTATGCAGAGGAAGCTCAAAAAGATGCCATGAAATTGCTACAGGCACAATTTACGAAGAGCTGGAAAGGGAAGAACCCCTTTAAAGGAAAAGAACTGCAAATTGAACAGGGAATAAAAAGATCTGACCGCTATAAAGCTTTACAACTAGAAGGCAAATCTGATGAAGAAATAAAAACAGATTTCAATACACCTGTGCAGATGAGCATTTTTACCTGGAGAGGAGATATAGATACGTTAATGAAACCTGTAGATTCTGTGAAGTATTATAAATTATTACTTCGGAATGCCATGATGGCGATGGATCCAAAAACAGGCTATGTAAAAGCTTGGGTGGGTGGTATTAATTATGAGCATTTTAAATATGATCAGGTAAAAATGGGAACCAGGCAAGTAGGTTCTACGGCTAAGCCTTTTACTTATTCTGTGGCTATTGACAATGGTTATTCTCCTTGTTACCAGGTATTAAATGAACCGGTTACTATAGAGGTACCTGGCAGTGCACCATGGACACCGAAATCTGGAGGTACCTTACCAGGATATATTACTTTAATGAAAGCGCTGGCTTATTCACAAAATTATATTGCTGCTTATTTAATGAAACAGGTAGGCCCAACTGCAGTGGCAACACTGGCTAAGAAAATGGGGATTACATCTAATGTACCTGCTTATCCTTCTATTGCCTTAGGAACTTTTGATGCCTCTGTGTTTGATATGGTTGGTGCTTATAGCGTATTTGCCAACAAAGGAATCTGGACACAGCCTACCTATATCTTAAGAATAGAAGATAAAAACGGCGTGGTACTATTTTCACAAACGCCACAGAAACATCCGGCAATGAATGAGGAAGTTGCTTTTGTAATGACCAGAATGCTGGAAGGTGTAGTTAAAAATGGGTTTGGGTATCCGCTGATCAGTAAATATGGGATTAAAAGCCCTGTAGGTGGAAAAACAGGAACGACACAAAATAACTCTGATGGCTGGTTTGTTGGAATTACCCCAGATCTGGTTGCAGGAGTTTGGACAGGTTGTGAAGACCGTGCATTTCACTTTATCAATACTAACCAGGGTGAAGGTGCTAAAACGGCATTGCCAATATTTGGTGGGTTCTTGAAAAAAGTATATGCTAACCCAAAATTAAAAATGGGTAAGAGTGATTTCGAAATACCCAAAAATGGAGTGTCTATAACTTATGATTGTAACCAATATCAGCAACAGCAAACAGATACTACCGCACTAGATCAGAAGTTAGGGTTTTAAATGAGCGTTTTTGATTATAAAAAGGCATTAACAGATATTCCTCACAGGCCTGGTGTTTATCAGTATTGGGATCAGGAAGATACGCTGATCTATATTGGTAAAGCAAAAGATCTGAGAAACCGTGTAGGATCTTATTTTAACCAGGATAACCAAATGAACGGTAAGACCCGAGTATTGGTCTCTAAAATCCGTAAAATATCTTTTACCATTGTTGATACAGAGATTGATGCCTGGTTACTGGAAAACAGCCTGATCAAAAAGCATCAGCCCAGGTATAATATCATGCTTAAAGATGATAAGACCTATCCGTGGATTATCATCAAAAAAGAAGCTTTTCCACGCGTTTTCTGGACTAGAAAAATGGTAAAGGATGGCTCTACATATTTTGGCCCATATGCCTCTGTAGGAATGATGCATACGATTCTTGATTTAATTAAAGAAACTTATCCGCTTCGTACCTGTAACCTGCCACTAACGGAGGAAAATATCCAGGCAGGAAAATTTAAAGTTTGCCTGGAATACCAGATAGGTAATTGCAAAGGACCATGTCAGGCCTACCAGTCACACATTGATTATGATCAAAGTATTGAGGAGATTAAAGATATTCTGAATGGTAAGATCGGTAATGTGATTAAAGACGTGAAGCTGATTATTAAAAATGCAGTGACCGACCTGAATTTTGAATATGCACATCAGTATCAGAAGAAATTACTGGTGCTAGAAAAATATCAAAGTAAGTCTACTGTAGTGAACAGTTCAATCACTAATGTAGATGTAGTAAGTATTGCATCTGACGAACGGTATGCGTTTGTTAATTACCTAAAGATCATGAATGGCAGTATTATTCAAACGCAAACTATAGAAATTAAGAAGCGTCTGGATGAATCTGATGAAGAGCTGTTAACTATTGCTATTACAGAATTTCGTACCAAGTTTAACAGTACATCAAGAGAAATCATTGTTCCATTTGAGATCACTATAGCAGATGAAAACCTAAAATTTACGGTTCCCAAATTAGGAGAAAAGAAGAACTTACTGGACTTGTCACATAAAAACGTACTGTTTTTTAAAAGGGAAAAGCTCAACCAGTATGAAAAACTTAATCCAGACTTGCGTTCTGAAAGGATTTTAACACAAATGCAGAAGGATTTGATGCTGACTCAGCTGCCTGTTCATATCGAGTGTTTTGATAATTCCAACTTCCAGGGACAATACCCTGTTTCTGCGATTGTTGTTTTTAAAGATGCAAAGCCTTCTAAAAAAGATTATCGCCATTTTAATGTGAAAACTGTAGAGGGCCCAAATGATTTTGCCACTATGGAAGAAGCTGTTTACAGACGATATAAGCGCATGTTGGAAGAAGAAGAAACATTGCCCCAGCTCATCATTATTGATGGCGGTAAAGGCCAGTTATCTTCTGCTGTTAGCAGTCTTAAAAAACTAGGGATTGACAAGAAGGTTACGGTTATAGGAATTGCCAAAAGGCTAGAAGAATTATATTATCCAGGGGATAGCTATCCGCTGCACCTGGATAAAAAATCAGAAACTCTTAAGGTGATTCAGCAACTTCGCGATGAAGCCCACAGATTTGGGATTACCTTTCACAGAAAGAAAAGAGATCAGGGTACCTTAAAAACTGAACTGGAGGCGATAAAAGGAATTGGTAAAACTACAGCTGATAAATTGCTGCGCCAGTTTAAATCAGTAAAGAAAATTAAAGAAGCCTCTCAGGCAGAACTGGAGCAGGTATTAAATAAGGCACAAGTAATTACCTTACTGGATTACTTCAATTCAAAAATCAGCTAACATAAAACGGCCTGTTATCAAAAGATAACAGGCCGTTTTTAGTATTTAATTTAGTATTCCCACAGACTTTGTTCATAGTCTGCCATACCTTTCTTAATGCGTTCCGATTCATATAATTTTCGGGTATCTTTTACATCTGTCTGATTCAGGATCTCAATGATTGTTTTGTTAGCCGGGTTTGTCTCCTTTACAATATTACTTGAAAACAGACGTCTTACAAAAAAGTCATCAAATGTTAGTACAGAAGCATCATTGCTTGGATTAATTAACCGTGACTTGCTTAGCAGTGGCCTTGCTTCATCATAATAGATCCAGAATACAGGCTGCCAGTTTCCTTCTACCATTTTCATTGGCGCAATACCAACAATGCGAGGTTCAAATACTGATCTTTTAACGTCAAAAATCCAATCTTCTTTAATTCTGTATTTCATGAATTCATCAGACCTTAATCTTCTTAAAGTAGGCTCGCCCATTTTGCCATTGGCATCCGCTTCGCCTTCAGCTGTTCCTCTTGCGTTTTGTAAAGCTTGTTTGGAACTCAAAGCGATCTTGAAAGAATCATTATCTTCTAGCAGTTTTCCTTGTGTCGTATCTTTTGGAGAGTAAACTGTAAGTTCTTCATTCGCCACTGCTTCCATCAAAATTTCAATCAGTTTAGAACTTTCTGCTTTTAGCACAGAGTTAATTGTATCACGCAGATCAATCTCCCGCCATACCCGCTTAGAATAAAATACATCTTCTTCCCTTACATCAGGAAAAGGTACCATAACACTACTATCCACATCTTTTCTGGCAAAATAACCATCTTTTGGAGGTGTTTTTATCTTTACCTTTTTTGCAGCAGGCGCAGATACCGGAGTTTGAGCAAAACATACCGTTCCGAAAAACAAAAGGATAATAGTATATAGAAATTGTTTCATCTTGAATCTATTTAGCTGTAAATGTTATTCCGTCCAGATTTTTTTGTCTTCCGTCAGGACCTTCTGCAATGATATCTTTAAAGATAACAATTGCACCTGGTTTTATTGAGTTCAGCGCACCTTTAACCTGACCACTAAAAGAACCACCGCCGTTTTGTATCGTTACAGCATCTGATCTTGGGTTGATAAATGTTACGTTAAACCGAACTACTTTATAAGTAATGTCAAAAACAAAATCATCAAGCTGGGTTTCTAGCAAGCTTGATCTCTCTAGCCATTCTAACTCAACACTACCCCCTGATTTTCCTTTAATAAAGGCTTTAGGTGTAGGTAAAGCTTTTACCCTGAATTGTTGTGCACCCAAATTAATGGTTTTACCAGCATTGCTTGCAGAAACAGTAATGTTTACTACTTTTCCTACCTGATCGCTTCCAACATTAACTGTGAATTTTCCGTTTGCACCTTTGATAGAACCACCAGAGATTCCAGCTTTTACACTTTCCAATGGAAAACCAGCAGCAGAAACAGAAAACGGGTTAGGGATTCCTGCATAGATCACATTCATTTTATCTGGCGAAACCGTAGCCGATGGTTTTGCCACCTGGTAAGTTTGTTCCGGAGTTTTGTATTCTTTAATTTGTCCGTCAGTTTGTTTTACACGGATCGTACCCACCCATTTAAACACACCTACTGATCCAGTACTTCCTGTGTAAGTTCCCTTACCATCTTTAGTAGCGAGTCTTCCACCGCCTACCATAATTTCAGGGCTTGATTTTGAATCACTCGCTGTTAAAAATACTTGTGCACTGTATGGTTGTCCCTGTATCACATAAGATGTGGGTGCTACAGCTACTGCGGCAAACTGATCCAGATTAACCAAAGACTTATCCATGTTACCAAATAATTTTTTAACAATTTCAGCTTCAGCATTTTTTGTATCCGCTTGTATCTTTGTCAAAACAGTATTCGCTGCAGTTAATGGGGTACCTTCACCAAAGTTAATGTCTTCCCATAATTTTTTCCCGCTTACGTTCTTATCAGCATCTTTCGCTTCCAGAGAAAAAGAAACACTTTTCTGATCTTCTGCACTAAGCAATCCAATCAGGTTTTTACGGGTTTCGTTAATCTTTGCTTTTAGCTTCTCGCCTTCTTTTTGGTTGATCATGATTCCCTGTGCGATATCCAGGTTACCTCGTTCTGTTAAATCACCAGTTTCAGGACTAATACCACCACCGGCAACATTAAATTGCTGTTTAAGCTTTTGCACGTAATCATTTAGCTCATTCGCATATTTTTTAGCTTGATTTGCTTTTTCCCAGATCGGCTGTGCCCTTGCAGGCTCTTCCTTAAGTTTTGTATTTTCAAATGCGCTAAAGAGCTGGTCAATACTGGTATTTACATTTGTTCTTGATGATTCAAGACTATCGTTGATATTCTTAAATGCATTCAATATCGTATCAGATACGTTTAGGGCGAGCATAGCTAACAATACCAAATACATGATATTGATCATCTTCTGTCTTGCTGATTCTTTTCCTCCGGCCATTATTTATAGGTCTCTGTAAAGTAAATAAATTAATTACCTGATATTATGTACGTGGCTGGTTCATTGCTGTAAGCATGTTGCCATAAATAGCATTCAATGTTGACAGGTTTTTAGCCAGTTTACCTACTTCATCTTTAAACTGTTTAGAATCGTCTAGAGAATCGTTAAAGTTACCCATGGTATCGGAAAGGTTCTTATAGAATTTACCCATTGCTTTAAGGTGTGAATTTGAATCTTGTAACTCTAATTCATACACCGCATTTAAAGCAGATAAATTTTTAGAAAGGTTAATTACTTGCTCATGGTAAACTTTAGAGTGGCCGCTGCCCTCTGCTAATTCTGCCAATTGTGAAGTAGCCTGGCTGAAAGCACCGTTAAGATGATCAAGACTGGTAGAAGCCGATTTTACTTTGCCAGCAAACTCATTTGTTGCAACAGATGCATCTGCAACTGTAGATATCGCCGCAACTTTATCACCAAAAGTACGCAAACCATTACCCAGGCTTTCTATTAATTCCGGACCAATTTTAGCGTCACCTAACATTTTATCTAAGGCTGCTGTAGAAGAGAAGCCATTAGAGGCTACCTGAACTGGTCTCGCAGAAGCTTTAGGTAGTTCACCTGTAAAGTCTTCATTTAATTCTGGATATACCCTATCCCATGCTGGTTCTGGTGCAGGCGGGAAAAATCCCGTTAAAAAGAATAGGAAAGCTTCCACCCCTAAACCAATACCGATCATGTAATTTCCCCAGATTCCACCAAGGTGAAGGATTTTAAATAATGCCCCAATAATTACGATACTCGCTCCCCATGATATAGCTACGTGTAACCAATCAAATTTCTTTTTTGTTGCCATGTTTTAAATAGATAAAGGTTGATGTTTGTTTTATGATTGAATTAAATCAATTAGTTTTTGAAATTAATATCAGTTCCTGCAAAAGAAGACACGCATCTGAAGCCAATGTAAGATCTGGCCTGGTCCTGATATTCATAAGTTCCTACAGAATTCTGAAGGAAAAAACCTATATCTTTCCATGAACCACCTCTTACCACTTTACGTTTCAGATATTTACTATCTGTGCCTTTAGCTACGTAAGTGAAATTGGGATTAAAATCAAGTAATAGTGGGGATGCAGAATTATTGTAAGCTGTTACTGTCCACTCAGAGACATTACCTGCCATATTATATAATCCATAATCATTAGGAAAGTAAGATTTTACGTTCACTGTGTAAAGGCCACCATCATCAGAATAATTTCCTCTTCCTACTTTGAAGTTGGCTTGCATACACCCTTTTGTATTTCTTACATAAGGCCCTCCCCAAGGATATTTTGTTTTTACCTGTCCTCCTCTTGCCGCATACTCAAATTCAGCATCAGTTGGCAACCTGTAATCTGGGCGTGAGCTGATTGGAAGTTTTCTCGAAGCAGCTACTGGTTCATATAAGCGGGTACGCCAAACACAGAAAGCATTAGCCTGCTCCCATGACACGCCAACTACCGGGTAATCATCATAAGATGGGTGATTGAAATATGATTTAACCATTGGATCATTCTGAGAATAAGAATAATCTATTTTCCACACCATTGTATCGGGGTAAACACTAACAGAAGGAAATTGATTTGGGTTAGCAGGATCCGGAGAATCTACGTAACTTTCAATAAAATCTTTACGTCTTTTTGTAGGGTCTTTTCTTCCTGCTTCTGCAAGATCAAGATTAACAAAACTATAAGCGAATCTGAATTTTCTAACATCAAGTTCATTACGACCAGGCAAAGCGTCATCACCGCTGTAATACATATCCTTAAGCTTAGCACTTAAGCCTCCGCTTTTAGCCCCCCATAGAGCAGATCCATTTCCTACCTTTTTCCAGTCAATATTTTTCTGCGAGGACAACGTTGCTCCACCGGGAGTAGTCTTCGCATTTATGAAATAAGCAGGTGCACCAGCCGGGCCTAAAGAAGTTAAGGCTACCGAATCTCTAACCCAGTTCACAAATTGCCTGTATTCAGCATTAGTAATCTCAGTTTCATCCATGTAAAAGGCGCTGAATGAGGTCATCCTGCTGGGAGCAGTCTGAGAGTTATTTATATCTTCATCAGACATGCCTATAAGCGTTTTTCCCTGCGGAATATAAACCATGCCGCGAGGCATTTTTTTATTGTTGAATTTCTTATTATAGACACCAACTAATTCTCCCTGCCCGCCTTTGCCGCAGCTTGAAAATAGTGCTGTAATTAAAATAAAACCTAGCGTGTAAATTTTCCTCATAAGCCCTTGAGCAATTTTACAACAATTTTATTAAATATACTTCATATAAACAATTATTCTGAGATAATAATCTGTCCTAAACGCAAAATAGGCAAGATGTTAACAAATTCATAACATCTTGCCTATCAGAAGTAAAAAGTTTATGTTTAAACGCCAGTTTCCCCACTTTGGGTAAATGTGGCAACAGCAGTTTTTATTTATTTGTACGTTTAATGTAGTTTTCTATTGCCATAATCATCGATGGAGACTCTGGCGAAGGAGCTTCTATGTCAACAATTAAGTCGTTATCCTTAACAGCCTTGTGTGTATTCACTCCAAATGCAGCAATTCTTGTGTTATTTTGCTGAAAGCCAGGGAAGTTAATATAGAGAGACTGAATACTGGAAGGGCTAAAGAATCCAATGATATCATAAGTCACTTCAGCCAGATCAGAAAGATCGCTGACGACCGTTTTGAAAAGCACCGCAGGTGTCAGATCATACCCGTTTTTTAATAAGAAATTCATGGTATCTTCTGTGGCAACATCAGAACATGGATACAGGAATTTCTCTCCTCCATGTTTCTTCAATACTTCAGAAAGATCGGCAGCAGTTTGCTTGCCGAAAAAGATCTTCCGTTTCCTATATTGAATATATTTCTGAAGGTAAAGAGCGGTGGACTCTGAAATACAAAAGTACTTCAGATCTGCCGGTACTTCATACCGCATTTCTTCACAAATTCTGAAAAAGTGATCTACTGCATTTCTGCTGGTAAATACAACTGCTGTAAAATCACCCAGGGTGATCTTGTCTTTTCTGAAATCCCGCGCAGGAATCCCTTCTACATGAATAAATGACCTGAAATCAACTTTTAAGTTGTATTTTTTCGCCAAATCAAAATATGGGGATTTCTCTGTTTCCGGCTTCGGCAAAGTTATCAGTATACTTTTTACTTTACGCAACCTATCTTCTGTTTTTTCTTGCATTTTACCTAATTACAGCTCTAGCCCTATTGCCTTGATTAATATCAAAATAGGACATATTTCGAGGGCACAAAAGTACATAAATAAATAGAATTTAGAAAACCGATAATGAGATAAAATATTTACTGCTGCCCGAATGAATTGAAAGCTGAAGATAACAGCAAGTAATATGCAAGAGATAACTATGTAATATATACCATATTTGAGTGGTGAAAGGGCAAAGGCGACCACTAATGGTATAAATAGTAAGGAGATGTTAAAGTAACTTAAATATAATATAGAAATATATTCATGAACCGCTTTTTGGATATTAAACAGATGTCCAAGTACTCTAAGCAATACAATTTTAAAAGCATACAGCACAACAATAAGCGCAGAAACACTTAGGAAAAAACTAAATCCCTGGTGTACATAGGCTAGCTGATAATACTGGGCAACCAGGTAAAAGAACATTCCAATGGTAAAACCGAATTGGATGAACAAGAAAAGAAAAGGCCAGGAACTGAACACATTATCTTCTTTATTTAAATTATTTAAATCCCGGTTACTGTAAAAGGCCTGTATGATGCTCTGCAACTGTTTGGCAAAAGAAATCCTTAATACGGCAAAAACGATGAGCAGCAGTACAATAAACCCAAGCACCCAAGTGTCACCTTTTGACAATGGATTACCTGTTCTGAATTTAGTTTTCTTCTTAAACTTACCATACTTCTTAAACCATGCTTCCAGATCTAGTTTTTCAAAAACGTTCGCTTTTACAATGCTATCGATCAGAATATGTTTGTTTATTAAAGAATCTGGCAATAACCAGGTATGCGTCATAATAGAATCAGTAACAAATTTTTGACGGGCCAGATAAGCAGAATCTCTGATGACACGCGTTCTGTAAAAATTTTGTTTCACCGTAGAATCTCTTGCAACAGGTTGCTGCAAGGCATTTGCATTTCCAAAGACGGTACTACATAGCAGGAAAATAGTTACAAAAAGGTATTTATACATTGAGCTATAAAAGTAACATGATTATTCCTTTTTGCAAAGCTACAGATTTTATTGTTTTAGATTGATCAGATCTCAGGCATAAATCACCATCCTATTTAAACTTGCAGAGAAGACCAGATCTGGTATATATAAGTACAAGAAAGGTAAAAATATAGCAATCATTAACTGAAAACAAAATATAAATATTATTGAATATATAATTGGGCTTACCTTTGCGCCTATGGCAGGAATTTATATCCACATCCCTTTTTGTAAACAAGCATGTAACTATTGTGACTTCCATTTTAGTACTTCACTTCAGTATGTAGATGAAATGACCGATGCCATTTGTAAAGAGATCATTCTTAAAAAAAGCAGAATTACAGATCAGGTAGGCAGCATTTATTTTGGTGGTGGAACCCCTTCCCTATTGCCGCAAAAAGCATTTGAAAAAATATTTAACACTTTAACCACTCATTTTTCTATTGCTGCTGATGCCGAAATTACGATTGAAACCAATCCAGATGACCTGGATGCGAAGAAGATTGCAGAACTTCGTCAGCTTCCGGTTAACCGCTTTAGTATTGGCGTACAGTCATTCTTCAACGAGGATTTAGTCTGGATGAACAGAGCGCACAATTCAACAGAGGCAGAAACTTGTATTAAACGCAGCCAAGATGCTGGCTTTGAGAACTTGAGCATAGATCTGATTTATGGATACCCGCTGCTGACAGACGAAAAATGGCTTAGGAACATTAATAAAACGACTGGTTTACAAATACCCCATATATCCGCCTATTCTCTGACGGTAGAGCCAAAAACAGCTTTAGCTGCTGCGATAAAGAAAGGGAAGCAAGTGCCGGTAAATGATGAACAAAGCGCGGCTCAGTTTATTACCCTTATTGACAAACTGGCAATTTCAGGTTTTGATCACTATGAAATTTCAAATTTCAGCTTGCCTGGCCGTCATGCAGTTCATAATACTAATTATTGGAGAGGCATACCATATTTAGGCATAGGACCATCAGCACATGGCTTCAATAGCAATATCAGGTATCTGAATGTAGCAAATAATGCAAAATACATTACTCAATTAGCGGCAGGACAACTGGCAGAAACTGTAGAAGAACTTGATATATACGATCGGTTTAATGAATATGTTATGACTTCCTTGCGCACGATGTGGGGTACTGACTTAAAAAAAATAGAGCTAGATTTTGGTAAAGTATTCCTGGCAGAAACAAAAGAGAATAGTAAACCTTTCTTACAAAGAGACTGGCTTAAGGCTGAAAATGACAAACTAATACTTACCCCAGACGGAAAACTGTTTGCTGATTATATCGCTTCTGAATTATTTCTTTTAGACGAGCATCCGGAAGATTAAATAAACAGCAAGATTTAAGCTGATTACGAAATCTTTAAGACAATTGAAGAACAATTAGCATCCTCATGAACATATAATATCAATTCAAATGAACAATAAAGTAGTATGGATTACAGGAGCTTCATCTGGTATAGGTGAAGCATTAACATATGCCTATAATAAAGCAGGCGCAAAACTCATCATCTCCGCCAGAAACAGAGATGAGCTTTTCAGAGTGAAAGGAAATTGTAAGAACCAGATTAATGTACATGTACTATCTCTTGATTTAGAAGATACGGCAGCATTAGCTGATAAAACGAAAGATGCACTCCGTATATACGGTCAAATTGACCTTCTAATTAATAGCGGTGGAATTGGACAACGTGCTGCTGCACTAGAAACAGATTTGGCTATTGAACAAAAGATCATGAATGTGAATTTCTGGGGAACTGTTGCTTTAAGTAAAGCTATATTGCCAGAAATGATTACAAAAGGCGGGGGTAAAATTGCCTGCATAAGCAGTCTCACAGGAAAATTCGGCAGATATAACCGTTCTTCGTATGCTGCATCAAAACATGCGCTACATGGATATTTTGATTCTTTGCGCACAGAAGTATATGATAAGAATATCAGCATCACTCTGATTTGCCCTGGATTTATCAACACACAACTTTCCGTAAACGCAGAAACTAAAGATGGAACTCCATATGGAATTATGGATGATGCTCAGAAGAATGGATTATCAGCAGCAGAGTGTGCAGAACAAATTATAAAAGCAATTAAAGAAAATAAAGAAGAAGTCTACATTGGTGGAAAAGAAGTGAAAGGAATTTTATTTAAAAGGTTTTTCCCAAAAAGGTTCTCTAAACACATGAAAACTGCAAGATAACTAAGATTTACTTGATAAAAATTCTGACATAAAAAGAACACAGTGCTGATCGCTGTGTTTTTTTTATGTCAGAATTTTTTATTTTTAAAACAGCTGATCTTTATAAATGTCATTAATAATTAATTTTACAAAATTAACCTTAATTTAACATGAAGTTTGATCTCTCTCAGATTGATTGCGTTGACACGATTTCAAAAGAGGATTTTGAGAAAAATTATCTCTATCCCCGCAGGCCACTTGTCATTAAGAATATGGCTAAAGAATGGCCCGCTTATGAGAAATGGTCAATGGATTACATGAAAACTGTAGTTGGGGACCAATTGGTTCCGCTTTATGATAGTGCTAAAGCAGACCCTTCTAAACCAATCAATGCATCCGCTGCTGAAATGAAATTTGGAGAGTATATTGATTTAATTAAAACTACACCTACAGATTTACGTATTTTTCTGTTTGATCCAATCAAACAAGCCCCTAAATTATTAGCTGATTATATCGCCCCCAAGGCACTTATGGGTGGATTCCTTGATAGTTACCCAAACATGTTCTTTGGAGGAAAAGGCTCCGTTACCTTTCTTCACTACGACATTGATATGGCACATATCTTTCATACTCATTTTAATGGCCGAAAACATGTCATCTTATTTGAGAACAAATGGAAAGAACGTTTATATCAAATTCCTTATGCTACTTATGCACTGGAGGATTATGATGTGGAGCATCCCGATTTTGAAAAATTTCCTGCATTAAAAGGAGTAAAGGGTGTAGAAGCTTACCTTGAACATGGTGACACACTTTTTATGCCCACAGGATATTGGCATTGGATGAAATACCTTGACGGCTCCTTTTCCATTAGTCTCAGAGCCTGGGATAAATCTTGGGCAGTGAAAGCCAAAAGTCTATACAACCTAACGGTTCAGCGTAAATTTGATAATTTTATGAAAGCTAACTTCAGAGAAAAATATATGGCATGGAAAGAACGTCTTGCGATTAAGCGTGCATATAAAGCTATGCAGCAGCATGTTCCTGAATAATTGATTTTACTCTGGTTTTTTATAAGATAAGTAGATTTTAATTTACACATTTGTTGCGAAACAAGATCTTTTCTTATTATGAGCTTTATCCTAAAGGCGGTAGATACCGTTGAGAGCATCAGTCCCGCAGATTTTAAAAAAAACTATTTAAAACCCAGAAAACCTTTAATAATTAAAGGCTTAACAAAAAGCTGGCCTGCAAGAGAGAAATGGACTACAGATTATCTGAAAGAAATTGCAGGTGATCTTGAAGTTCCATTATACGATAATGCAAAAGTTGATCCTTCCAAACCAATCAATTCTGCCGTTGCACAAATGCGCTTTGGAGATTATCTTGATCTGATCAAGTCTGAACCTACAGAATTACGCATATTTTTCTTTAATCTTTTTAAGCATGTACCAAGTCTAATCAAGGATATTGTATTACCAAAAGAATTAATGGGCGGTTTTATTGAAAGTATGCCCGCAATGTTCTTTGGCGGTTCCAACTCAGTCACCTTTCTTCATTATGACATTGACCTTCCTCATTTGTTTCATACTCATTTTGGGGGCAGAAAACATATCATCTTATTTGACAATAAGTGGAAAGAACGTTTATACTGTATTCCAAATGCAACATATGCGTTAGAAGACTACGATGTAGCAAACCCAGATTTTGAAAAGTTTCCGGCCCTAAGGGGAGTGGAGGGATATGAGGTTTTCTTAGAACATGGAGATACATTGTTCATGCCAACAGGAATGTGGCACTGGATGAAATATCTCGATGGTTCTTTCTCCCTAAGTTTAAGAGCATGGGATGCTTCTCTGGCCAGAAAAATCCAAAGTTTATTTAACCTGGCTATTAAGGGCGGACTTGATAGTTTATTAAAGATGGCATTAAAAGCCCCATATGCAATATTCAGAGAAAAACTCGCTATTAAAAGAGCAGAAAAAGCATTAGCCAAAGGATCTCCAAATCCATAAAATATGTATTTTAAATGATATAGATAGAAAGTTATAGATGAATGTCCCCTTAATTTAATGCCTGGTATTTTTACAAGCGAGTAACATTATTAAGAAAGCAAACTTTTACCTTCGGTATTCCGTTAATACAAGCATATGAAAGGTTTCCATTTTTCTGACTTTCAACCCGATGATCTGCCTAAAGGCGGATTTGATGAGCTGCTGAAATTATTTACACAGCTGTTGAACTATACTGCCGGTGATGCGGGCGAGACCCTAGCCTGGATGAATGAATTGGATAAGCAATATAAGTTTACCAATAGTGAATATGGGATGGGCGATTTCATCGATGAGCTGAAGGACAAAGGATATATCAAAGAAGATCCCAAAGACGGCAACATGGATATCACCTCAAAAACTGAGCAAACCATTCGTAAATCTGCCTTAGAAGAGATATTTGGTAAGCTCAAAAAAGCAGGCAAAGGTAACCACAACAGCAATCTTTCTGGCATTGGCGAAGAAAAGAACGCCGACCGCCGTGAGTATTCTTTTGGTGATAGTCTTGATCAGATCGATATGACCGCTTCTATTCAAAATGCACAGATCAATCATGGAATAGGAAATTTCACTTTAACAGAACGTGATCTCGAAGTAGAAGAAAAAGATTTTAAAACACTGACTTCTACTGTGCTGATGATCGACATCTCACACTCTATGATCTTATATGGAGAAGACAGGATTACGCCGGCTAAAAAAGTAGCTATGGCACTAGCAGAACTGATAAAAACCCGTTATCCTAAAGACACGCTAGACATTGTTGTATTTGGTAATGATGCCTGGCCAATTAGCGTAAAAGATCTTCCTTATCTACAGGTTGGCCCTTATCATACCAATACTTTTGCCGGACTTGAGCTAGCAGCAGATTTACTGCGCCGAAGGAAAACGCATAACAAGCAGATTTTTATGATTACCGATGGTAAACCCACCTGTTTGAAAGAAAATGGACGCTATTATAAAAATAGTATGGGTTTAGATAGAAAGGTCATTAATAAAACACTAAATATGGCCGCCCAATGTAAGCGCCTTAAAATTCCTATTACTACTTTCATGATTGCCCAAGACCCTTACTTGCAGCAGTTTGTGAGAGAGTTCACCCAGATTAATGGTGGCCGGGCTTTCTATAGTTCGTTAACTGGCTTAGGAGAATACATTTTTGAAGATTATATTAAAAACAGAAGAAAAATAGTTCGGTAATTCGGGCAAGCTCAATCATATGGATTATAATACACTTAAAACACTTGGCGAATTAAAAGCCACAAACTACACCTCATTATCTGTAAAAGACGAATTACGAAAAAACCTGATTCAGCAACTTCAAAATAAGGACGCTGGTTTTGAAGGTATTCTTGGATATGATGAGACAGTTATACCGGAACTGCAGACCGCCATTTTATCGAGGCATAATATTCTATTATTAGGATTAAGAGGTCAGGCAAAAACACGTATTGCACGTTTAATGGTTAACTTACTGGATGAATATATTCCTTACGTTACCGGAAGTGAGATATTTGATGATCCGCTAAACCCTATTTCCTGGTTCGCTCAGCAACAGATTGAAACACACGGTGATGCTACACCAATTAGCTGGCAGCACCGTTCAGACCGCTATACAGAAAAGCTCGCTACACCCGATGTAACCGTAGCAGATTTGATTGGTGATGTGGACCCAATTAAAGCAGCGACATTAAAACTTACTTATAACGATGAACGTGTGATCCATTTTGGCCTGATCCCAAGAGCACACCGCAGTATCTTTGTAATTAATGAACTGCCTGATCTCCAGGCGCGAATCCAGGTTGCATTATTTAATATGCTGCAAGAGAAAGATATCCAGATCAGAGGGTTTAAATTACGGCTTCCACTTGATGTGCAGTTTGTATTCACCGCCAATCCTGAAGATTATACCAACAGGGGGTCTATTGTAACTCCGTTAAAAGATAGGATTGAAAGCCAAATTCTAACACATTATCCAAAAACAATTGCGATCTCAAGAAAGATCACCTTCCAGGAGGCAAAGCTTACCAACGAACAAAAATTAATTGAGGCAGACGGTTTAGTTAAAGATCTGGTAGAGCAAGTTGCTTTTGAAGCACGTAAAAGTGAATTTATCGATCAGAAGTCTGGTGTATCTGCGCGGTTAACAATTTCTGCTTATGAAAACCTCATCAGCACTGCAGAAAGAAGGATGCTGATCAATAGAGAGAAAACTACTTTTGTAAGATTATCTGATTTAACAGGAATCATTCCTGCAGTTACCGGAAAAATAGAGCTGGTTTATGAAGGCGAGCTGGAAGGCCCAGCTAAAGTTGCCAATACATTAATCGGAAAAGCGATAAAAACACTCTTTAGCCGTTACTTCCCTGATCCGGAGAAAGCTAAAAAAAGCAAAGCAGTAAATCCATATCAGCTCATCACAGATTGGTTTACTGATGGCAATACACTGGATGTAGCAGATAACCTGACTGAAGCGCAATACAAAAAAGAACTTATGCAGGTTAAAGGACTAAACGAGCTGGTTAAGAAATTTCATCCTAAACTTAGTGCAAGTCAAACACTACTATTAATGGAGTTTGCCCTACATGGTTTAGCAGAATACTCACAACTAAGCAAAAAATATTTAGATGGTGGTTTTGGCTTTTCTGATATGTTTGACAGCTTATTTAATGCCGAATTGGGAGAAGATGATGAAGATTCAATGGACTTCAGATAATAAACAAAGATTTTTATTTTAATCCTTACCAATGGGCCGATTACCCTTTCTAATGGCCGGATGTGCTTTAATTATCGCATTCGACTATTATTTTATTTCCGCAATTTTATCTGTATTTAAAAACTGGACTGAAAAAACCAAAAGAGCGGTTACCAAAATTTACTGGGCAGTTAGCATTTTATTAATTATAGGTGTATTCTCCGGTATTTTCCTGAATATCTTTCTTTCTCTACGTTCGGTGATCCTGGTTTCATTCTTCCTCGTTACCGCTTGCAAAATAGTAATGCTGCCATTTCTGCTGTTGGATGACTTACGCCGCTTAGTAATATTCGCATTCAGAAAAAAACAGCCTATAGAAGAAACAGTTACAGAGAAGCCACTTGGCGATCCAATAAGCCGCTCTTCTTTTATAGTGAAAGCTGGGTTAGTAGCCGCGGCCGTTCCCTTAACATCCCTGACATGGGGAATTGTTTCTGGCGCCTATGATTACCAGGTACGCAGAAAAACGCTGATCCTGCCTAATTTACCAGCCGCATTTGACGGCATTACGATGGGACAGATCTCTGATATCCACTCTGGTAGTTTTTATAATCAAAAAGCAGTTAAAGGGGGAGTAGAAATGTTGCTGGGCGAAAAACCTGATTTCATCTTTTTTACCGGTGATATTGTGAATGATATGGCTACAGAAATGAGAGATTACCAGGATATCTTTACCAAAGTTAAAGCTCCACTTGGTGTATTTTCGTCTTTGGGCAACCATGATTATGGTGATTATCATTTTGGAAAGGAATCTTCTCCCGCTAAAGTTAAAAACCTAAAAGATGTGATCAAAACACATGAACTGATGGGATGGGACTTACTGATGAACGAAAACAGGAGATTAAAAGTTGATGGAGAAGAGATCGGGATCTTAGGGATCGAAAACTGGGGAATGGGCCGTTTTCCAAAATATGGAAGAATGGATCTGGCTACTAAAAATACAGATGACCTACCAGTAAAACTACTGCTTTCACATGATCCCTCACACTGGCGTGCAGAAGTACTTCCCAAATATCCTCAGATTGATGCTATGTTTAGCGGGCATACACATGGAATGCAATTTGGCGTACGTACAGAAAAATATCAGTGGAGTCCTATAGAATATATTTATAAAGAATGGGCCGGTCTCTATCAGGAACAGCACCAGCAGCTTTACGTAAATGTAGGTTATGGCTTTCTTGGCTATCCTGGCAGGGTAGGAATTTTACCAGAGATCACCATATTTACTCTAAAAAGATCATAAAAAAAGCAGCCTTCCCGGCTGCTTTTTTTATGATCTGAATTTTTTATCCCGCATTAAAACGGTAACCTATCCCTCTTACAGTTTGGAGCACCTGTGGGTTATCTGGATTTAATTCTATCTTCTTTCTAAGTCTGACAATGTGCATATCTAACGTACGTGTATTTACGTCAGAATTATATCCCCATACGACCAACATTAGCTCATCCCGGTTAATCACTTTATTAGGATTTCTAAGGAAGTACAATAAAATTCTGTTCTCTAATATTGTCAGTTCAATTTTCCTTCCGCTACGGTACAGCGTATGGATATTTGGATGATGTTCCATATCACCAAAGCGATGAATTTCAGACCGGTCGTTATTTACCAGGAATTTTACTTTGCTTTCCAGCATCGCCACCAGCACATCCATGTTAAATGGTTTGGTTACATAATCAGACGCGCCAAAATTATAGGCGTCAATTTTATCTATATCCTGTGCCTTTGCAGTCATCATAATGACCAAGTTCTCAAACCCCTTCTGACGCACTTCTTCGCATACCTCTGATCCTTGCTTACCCGGAAGCATCCAGTCTAGCAAAACGATATCAGGCTTTTCATCCATTATCGTCTTTACCGCCACTTCTCCATCTCCTTCTTCAAGGACATCGTATCCTTCAGACTTTAACCGGTGCACAACTAAGAACCTTAAATTTTCATCATCCTCAACGATCAGTATTTTAATTCCTTTAGACATATCTTTAATTATTATAAGGCAGTACTATTTTAAATTCTGTCCCTTTATTTACTTTACTTTTTACAGTGATCTCACCTTTCATAAAGTTAACCAGTTCTTTACAAAATGCCAGCCCTAATCCTACACTCCCATTTTGGTTATACTGGTTTTGTATGCGGTAAAACTTTTTAAATATATTATTAATTTCTGGTGCTGGAATACCTATTCCCTGATCTGCAAAACGAAACACCACCTTTCCCTTAATCATCCGGGCAGTGATATGTAACCGCTTATGTTCTGGCGGAGAATATTTATAGGCATTCTCTGCCAGGTTATCAAAAAGGCTGCCTAACAATACTGGATCAGTAATAAAGGTAACAAAACCTGTGATCTCATAAGTAACAATAAATTCAGGGTGCTTTAATTTGTGGGACTCTACTGTACTTTCAATAAAATCTTCCATATTAATCTCATCCTGGTTCAATTGTATTGCCTGGTTCTCAATTTGGGTAAAGGCCAGCAATTTATTCATCAGTCCGTTTAATTTATCGGCCTCCTCATCAAGGATTTTACCATATAATTTAAGTTCCCGTTCTGTAAGCGCGGTTGCACTTTTAATATTATTACCCGCAATCTTAATTACACTCACTGGTGTTTTAAATTCGTGCGTCAGGTTATTTACAAAATCATACTGAAGTTTAAACATTTTATGGTTAATGTTCAGATTTCTGTAAATCAAAAAGGCAACAAGTACCAATACACTATAGAACAATAGCATCACAGCCGCAATAGGCAAAAAATAACTCAGTATTTCTTTATCAACAAAAGATTTTGCTGAGATAAAGTAAAGCTTATAATCAGAAAATGGCCCTGGCAAAGTGATCTCTGTTGCCACATATTCATCAGAAGTATCTAATGGATCATAAGTTAACTGTTCAATTCTGATATTTTGATAAAGCAGCGGACGTGTATTAATTATCTTTATTTTATAAGGATCAAGATAAAAAGAAAGCATATCCTGCTGATAAACCGGAGCAGAATCAAGACTCATTCTCAACATCTGCTTATATATCTTGAGATCTTCTGGTCTTGGAATATTTAGATAAGTAATTTTGTTAGAACGGATATTACTGAAATTAGTGAAAAGTTCATCCTGACTCGGAACCTTTGTGGTATCCAGATTCTCCACATAAGAGATTAGCTTGATAGCAAGAGCATTAAAATCGTCACCGCGGGTAAACTTCTTCACATCCTGACTAGAAAACAGTTTCACAGAATCTAAAGGCACTAAGTCTCCGAACTGATAGATATCTTTTGGCCCAAAACCAAAATGACCAGTATTCACACCATCTTTTACAGGCTCATTCTTGATCTCAGAATCATAGAAAACTACCTTAGAAACAAAAGGATAGTTATTGAGTACCGTATCTACATATTTTGCAGTGGTAGCAGAATCCAAAAATCCATTATAGTAAGTGATTTGAGGCACTTCATTCTGAAAAAAATAATTATAAGGCTTTATACTTTCTTCCAGTACTTTTACCTTTTCAGAGACAAACTCATTTTCTATAAATTTCTTGCTAAAGTTATATGCCAGAAAAAGTGATAACACAAACAATACAGAAATCAGGACAATAAAAGTCAGGATCAATGAAAAATTCTTACGATAACCGCTATCTCTGTCTGAAATCATATTGTTAAGCTATTTCTTATCCAAATTAGCTGATAAAAACTTTTCAAGAGAGGCATAAAGCTTACGGCGCATCTCGTCTCCATGCGGAGAAAAATCACTATATTCTTTTTCCAGATAAGTTACGTTCACATTATTCTTCTTCAATTCCTTTACAAATTGTATAGCTTCAGCGGCATTACTTCTAGGGTCTTTTGGACTCTGTGCAATAAACACAGGGACCTTAATTTTATCTGCATGAAAGACTGGAGATGCCTGTCGCATATAATCAACTTCCGTAACCGGATTTCCTATAATTTCGTAATACATCTGCAAATTTGTCTTTAAAAAAGGTGGAATGGATTTTAAATAACTAAACAAATTGATCACCCCAGAATTAGATCCACCACATGCATAGGTTCCGGGACTCGAATATAAGCTATTCAGTGCAATATATCCACCAAATCCTGTACCATATATTGCTATCTTTTTGGGATTAGCTATCTTTTTAGATACCAGCCAATTTACACCATCCCTGATATCTTCTTCAATCTTTCCTCCCAATTGCTTAAAGCCAGCTGCAAAAAAAGCCTTTCCATAGCCTGAAGATCCACGGTAATTGATCTGAAACACAGCATATCCACGGTTTGCAAGAAATTGAACTTCGGCATTATAACCCCAGGAGTTTCTATTTGCGGGCCCATTATGAGGCAATACAATTACGGGTAAATTTTGTGGATTTTTATTTAATGGTAAGGTTAGGTAACCATGAATCTTCAAACCATCTCTTGCAGTATAAGAAATAGGCTTCATTTCACTCATCTCCTCTTCCTTAATATAAGGGTTAACCTCACTTAACTTTCTTATTTTTTCCTGACCGGCAAAATAAAGATAATAGGATCCAGGATTTTGATCCGTAAAAGTTCTTACCACAAATACATGCTCGCTTTTATCCCGGCTCGTAATTTTAGATTCTGTACCTGGTAAAAGCTTATCCAGTTTTTCATACAATTGCTTAACCGATGGATCAAGATAACGTTTTTCCTTTTTCCAGGTTTCGCAAGTAACAAATACCATTTTCTTTTTTGACCTAGAATATTGTGCATCAATCACATTCAGGCTATCATTGCTAAAAAGGACTTTTCTTTCCTTACCTTTTACACAATCAATTTCAACTAAAGCATTTTTATCTCTATTTACATTAGAAATTGCGTACACAATATCCGGCGTTTGATCAGATATAGCTATCGGACGGAAAGTTGTCTTAAAACTATTGGTAACGATAGGCCGGAAAGCTTGTTTTTCATTATCTCTATAAAGTAGCGTCTCATTTACCCCATCACTTGAGGTAGCCAAACGCAACACTCCTTTCGAATCCGTGATCCAGTCAATAATATTACCTGGATTCTTTACCGCCATATCCATCTGACCATCTCTAACATTTAGCCGGTAAACATCAAATACGGTAGAATCCCTTTTATTAGAAGATACAAGTAAAAATTTATCATCAATTAGCTGATCTTTGAGCACACGCATCCTGCTCTTACCATTATCACTCAACCTGCGTTCTGCACCACCGTTCCTGTTTAGGATAAAAAGATCAGAAATACGATCGCCACCTGCTTTTTCTTTATAATATACCAGCTCGTCATTGCTCACCCAAAAATAGTAATTTATATTTTTTTCATTCAAATTGGTCAGCTGCACAGATTTGCCAGTAGACAGGTTTTCAACAAATAAATTTTGCTTCTTACCCTCCAACTTCAAATAAGACAGTGATTTACCATCCGGAGAAATTGCATAAAATCCTATATCCTGAGATTTAAAAAAATCAGCAGCAGGAATTTCTCTAACTAATTGTTTGCAACCCACTACAGTAAACAAGACAACCAGCGTAAGTATTGAATATATTTTATTTACACTCATAGCAATTAATAGCATGCAAAAATACGTAACGAGACTTGCCCAACTGAACTATACACTAATATTGTTACCTTCATCAAACAGGGTATAAATACATTTCCAACTTAGCACAATTTTAAGCGGATTCAAATCATTAGAGGTAACAATTAAAATACGCACAATTAGTTATCTTTACGCTACAGCTATCCCCAGGCAATCCCAATTTTATGAAAAAATTATTTCTATTTCTTCTTTTTTTTTCATTACCTATTTTATTGGCCGCACAAACTGGCAGTAAGATACTTGATGATCTCCCTAAAGACGTCTTTAAAATTAGAGAGCTGGCCAGCGAACTTTATGTAAAACAAGACTACGACCTTGCTATCCGGGTTTTCTTAAAAGGCAGGGAAATCCTCAAAAATGATCAGCTTTTTAATTTCGAACTTTTAAGCCTGTACCGGTTTAAAAAAGATAAGAGTGGCTTAATCCAGGAGTATCTACATACTTTGTCTGTCATGCAAGAAATGCTGCAACAGGCACAGAACGTTTTTTCTTTAGTTTTTGAAAGCAATTCCGATTACATGCAGCTTCAGACAGCATTATTAAAGAAAATGCAGAAAGATCCTGAAAACGAAGCCTATTCCAAACTGCTCACCTGGCAATATCTGCAGCAAAAAGAATATGACATCGCCCTGCGGCAATTAATTGCACAGGATAAGAGGATTAAAGATGACGGCACCATATTGTTTGGTTATGCACAGATATTTATTGCCAATAAAGCCTATGAAACAGCTGTCAAAGCGTATAACTATATTTTATTAAAGGGAAAGGATAACGAATACTACCTGCCTTCAAAATTGGGGATTACAGAATCCAGGTACCAATCTTTGCTTGCAGGCGCTTATCAGGAAAAGGAAATCAACTTGTTAACAGCTGAATACGAGACCATCCTGAAAGAGTATGGCAAAAATACCAGAACGCTTTTTGCACTTAGAAGACTAGCTTTAATCCAGTCTCAGTATCTGCAAAAACCTCAAATAGCAGAAGACCTCCTCCAGGAAGCCTTACAAATTCCTGATATACCGGCAAACCAAACGGGTGAGATAAAACTAGAATTGGGAGATATGTATGTGCAGACAGGGAAACCCTGGGAAGCCATTTTAATCTACGGACAAGTCAGTAAAGAATTCGAAAATCAGGATATCAGTAGCGAAGCACAATACCGGTCGGCCAGGCTATCTTTTTTCCAGGGTAATTTTAATTATGCTAAATCTCAGGCAGACGTACTGAAAGCGTCTACGACACAACTCATTGCCAATGATGCTTTGAACCTAAGCCTGATGCTTTCAGATCATTTACAATCAAAAGCAGATACAATGGCATTACAATTATATGCAGCAGCAGAATTACTGCAATTCAGAAACCTTTTTCCTGCTGCAATACATAAACTTGATAGTATCAATATTACCTACCCAAAAAACAATCTCCATGATGATATATTAATGTCTAAAAGCCGTTTATCAATAAAACAGGGTAATTATGACACAGCATCTGAATTACTTCAGCAATTGATTGGAGCCCCGCAAAAAGACATATGGACAGACGATGCCCTATTTTTACTTGCCGGCCTCTATGAAGAACACCTTCATAAGCCAGAGCAGGCCAAGGTACTTTATCAGCGGCTAATCACAGATTTTCCAGGCAGTATGTTCATTGCAGAAGCACGTAAGCATTTCAGAAAAATCGTGGAGATAATATAGAATCATAATTTTATCTTTGCGCCATGTTATTATACAATGTGACTTTTATTATCGAAGATAGTGCTGCTGAAGCATGGCTGCAGTGGATGCAGGAAGAACATATTCCCGAAGTATTGGAGACTGGACTCTTTGTATCAAATACCCTGTTAAAAGTGATTGACTCTCCCAATGAGGGCGTCACCTACTGTTCCCAATATGTTGTACAGTCAATTACAGATTACGATACCTATCAGCTAACACATGCACCGCGCCTTCAAGAAGAATTAAACACACGTTTCAAAGACAAATTTGTTGCCTTTAGAACATTAATGGAATATATATCGCAGTAAACACATATGAACTTAATAGACACACCAATAGCAGACCTTTTTGTAATTGAACCTAAAGTTTGGAAAGACAACCGCGGTTACTTTTACGAAAGCTACAGTGCACGTTTTTTTACAGCGGCAGGCATTGAGGCTAATTTTGTACAAGACAACCAATCTTTCTCTCAAAGAGGAACACTACGCGGATTACATGCACAAAAAGCGCCTTTTGCGCAAGGTAAACTAGTACGCGTAATACAAGGGAGCGTGCTTGATGTAGCGGTTGATGCCAGAAAAGGTTCAGCTACCTACGGACAACACTTTAGCATTGAACTAAGTGCAGATAACCACAAGCAACTTTGGGTGCCACCGGGTTTCTTACATGGCTTCTTAACACTAGAAGATGACACCATCTTCACTTACAAAGTGACCAGTTATTACGATAAAGACTCTGAGCTGGGTGTAATCTGGAATGATGCTGATTTAAATATTAACTGGAGTACATCTATTAAAGAAGAAGACTTTCTGCTTTCTGATAAAGACCTGATCCTTCCCGCTTTCAAAGATCTTGTAAGCCCTTTCTAAATTTTAGAATAAAAGGAAATAAACCAAATTACACATAAAGGGCCTGTACATAATGATTTATGATACAGGCCCTTTTTAGTTTTAATAAATCTATTGTTTGATCAGGTCATAAAGTTCATCCAATTTTGGTGACAAGACAATTTCAATCCTGCGGTTTTTGCTTCGGCCCTCTGCACTTGTATTTGCATCCAGAGGTTGAAATTCTCCTTTACCAGTTGCTGTTAAGCGAATTCCAGGTACTTTTTCTGTTTCAGTCAGGAAGCGAACAACAGAAGTAGAACGCAAAACACTTAAATCCCAGTTATCTTTAATCTGACCCAGGTTATTTATTTTCTGAGAATCGGTATGGCCTTCTACAGCAATGATAATCTCAGGCTGGTCTTTTAATACCTTTGCCAGCTGGCTCAATGCTTGTTTACCTTTTTCATCAATTATAATACTTCCTGATGGAAACAGTAATTTATCTGTAAGAGAGACATAGACCTTGCCATTCTTCATCTCTACTGTCAATCCATTTTTAGTAAAACCAAGTAATGCCTGTTGTAATTTCTCCTTTAACTTATTAGAAGCTTCATCACGTTTTTTAAGCACATCTTCTACCTCTTTTAAACGCTGTTCGCGCTTTTTAAGATCATCTGATAACTTGCTGATCTCATTAGAGCTGTTACTTTTTAGTTTACTATAATTACCATCAACTTCGGTATATTTCCCTTGTAATTCATTTAAACGCCCATATAAGTTGGCAGTATCCTGTTTTAACTTAGCAATTGTCTTTTCAAGACTTCCGTTTGTCTGCTGAGAACCGTTCCATCCTACATTTAATGAATCTTGCCTGGCCAGCAAGGCTTTATATTTTTTTGGGGAAAGGATCACACAAGAGGTAAATGCACTAGCCAATAGCGCAATTGCTAAAAATAAAGTAATTCTCTTCATAATTATTGTACAACGGCTTTTCTCAGAAATTGAACAAATGGATAAACATCCGAAAAAGCCTTTTTTAAATGGTTAATAATACTTGGTTTAAACAACTCTCCGTCAGTAATTGGAAAGGTAGCGATAAAGCTTTTCAGCTTCAATAAGCCAATTTGAGGATGGTCGGTATCATATCCTTTAGGTGCTTTTTTCAAAGTATCCTGTACACTTAAAGTAAAAGTATCTGTAAAGCTCTTCGCCTGAATGATGTCCAGAAATTCAGAGGTATTGTAATCAATTTCTTCCCTGATATTTTTCAGATGTGTAGCTTGTGGCATCCAGTATCCCGCTGCAAAAAATGACTTACCAGGCTGCAAATGCAGATAATACTCAGGGCCGCTCTCATTATTATGCTTTACCATAAAAGAGATCCCAAAGTTGTTTTTATAGGGATCTTTGTTCTTACTGAATCTTACATCCCTATATATTCTCATTACGCATTTTTTCGCCTGCGTTTCTACCGGAAAGCTTGGGTCTGTTGCAGACAAAAGAGGAATAAGCTTTTCTACAAATGAAATCACATCTGCTTTCGCAACTTCATATTGGTCTTTATTCAGGGCAAACCATTCCCTGTTATTATTTGCTGTAACTGCTGTTAAAAAAGCAAGTGTTTCTGGCTTAATCATGGTTGGTCGTAATAGGCGTTATAACTAATTTTTGGAGAGAGCCAATGCAATAAAATCACACGTGAATATCGGTAATTGAATGGTGCAAGCACAAAACATCCACTAAAAATCACTCCTACATAGAGCCAAAGCGAATCAAATTCTAGGTTACCACCAGATAAAATATAAGTTCCGATACCTACAGTAATCATTTCGATCACGTTCATGGCATAACTGACATACATAGAAGCATAGAAATATCCCGGTTCAATCTCATACCGCTGGCCGCAATGACTGCATATTTCATTTGTACGCTGCAGATTAAAACCATATAAGTTACCGGTAAAAATATCACCTCTTCTGCAATGGGGACATTTCCCATGTAGTAATGCAAATAGCTTTGTAGTTTTCTTCATTTCGCCAATAAAGGAATTATGAAGTTTGTGAGCTGCGCTGAGAACGGAATTTTTTATACCACAGTACACCAAGGCCAGCAATCAAAAGATAAGGGATAACCATCAAATAGATTACACCTGAGTTGATTCCTTTTGCCTGTGTATTTCCATTCTTCACTCCCTGTTCTGCATTAATTGTACACATGGCACATTGCGCAGAAGCCGTATTAGATGCCGCGCCAGCAAACACAGAAATAAAAAGAATAAAGATAAACAATGCCTTTTTCATAGTATACAATTAATTGTAATGATTATAAAACCAGGATCTGCTGATACAGGTTTTATAATAAATTATTTCAATAGTAATTAATGTCGTAAATATAACTATTAAACGAGTAAAACTGGCCGTAATTACATAAGCCTAATGTAAAAAGGCCTATTTATAGCCGGAACTGAATCTTAAAAATTATAATACGGAGAAATCATCAAATACACAATCACACCAGTGACTGCTACATATAGCCAAACCGGATAAGCCCATCTTACAATCTTACGGTGACGCTCTATTTGCATACTGAAACCTCTTAAAAAGCTAATTAAGATTAAAGGAAGCACAATAACAGCCAACATAATGTGGGTAATCAAAATGACAAAATAAATCATTCTGGAAAGACCAGCAGCAGATAATTCTGCAGCAGACAATATCCCATCATGATCTATATCCCCATACTTAGTATCTTTCTCATATAAATGGAACAGGATATAAAAAACAAGAAATAAAGCAGATAGTATAAAGGTGATTACATTGGTAATTTTATGTGCCTGAATGTTCTTTCTTTTAATAAAGATTAGTGACAGTACAAGCAACACCGCACAAGTAGCATTGATACCGCCAATTAAATGAGGCAGTAAATAAATAAACGAAGGTCTGGTTTCCGGTGGTGGTACAATTTTTAGAATAATAACTACCATAAGCACCACAGCAGATACAATCCAGATCAGGCGTAAGAAGAATTTGTCGTTGATATTCATTTGTATATTTATAATTCAATAGGAAAAATAATGCTTTGGCAATTACCTGCCATCACGCATATTTCTAAGTTCTTCTGTAATCAGCACCTTAATCTCATCATTTAATTTAGATAACGCTTCTTGATTAGTAGCATCATAATATCCTCTAATCCGATGCTGTGGATCAATAAGCACAAATAGATTGCTATAAATGAATTTAGGCTCTCCTTTTGCTTTTTGCTGATGTGCATCAATATAAAGCTCCTTATTAATCCAGTTATAAACAGCAGTGCTATCTCCTGTCAGTAAATCCCATTTACCTGCTTTAGCAGTTAACTTTTCAGCATAAGGTGCTAGCGCCTCAGGCCGATCATGAACTGGATCAATACTGAGCCCTGCAAATTTCATAATAGGGTTCTTGATGTAAGTATTCACATAAACATTCATTGCCTTATTAGCAAACTCTACTGCATAATTATTTCCCCTGGTATAAAATAAATTAACAACAAGTATCTTTCCCTCATAGCTTTTCCAGCTGAGCGTATCAGCCTTCTGGTTCACAAACTTGAAGTCAGGCAGTTGATGGTAAACCGTATCAGGTATAACCTTTCCCATTTTTGTATGTGACGTTTTTGCGACACTCTTAGGACCAAAGAAAGGAAGTGGTTTATAACTGTTCTTACCCTGATGGACAAGTTCATAATATAAAAATCCTGGTACCGCTAAAATGGCTACCAGGATTGATATTTTTTTTATTAAAGTAAAGTTCATGAATTATGTACTCATATGGATATGAAGATAACCACCTTCAATTAACATCAGTACAATAAAGTAGATGATGAATATAAAAGCAAGCCCGAGTGTCAGCTGCAAGCCTGTTTTTTCATACTTAAGGTGCATAAAGAAAGCAACAATATAATATGCTTTTAATAGCGTAAGTAAGATATAGGCAATATTACCCGCAGTATGGCCCATCAAACCCTTTGGTAAGATAACCAATGCGATCACAAATTCTACTACAGTTATTCCCAAAAGGATAAAGAACACCTGCCAAATTTTTGCTTTGCTCAAGCCAGCATGCTCATCATGTGCATGCTCTTCTGTATGTTGTGTGTTATGTTCAGACATAATATTTTATTAAAGGAATTAAACTAAATAGAAGAAGGTAAATACAAATACCCAAACCAAATCAACAAAGTGCCAATAAAGACCTACTTTTTCAACCATTAGATAATGACCGCGTTTTTCGAATGTGCCATTAATAGTCATGATCAGAATAATGATATTTAATAATACTCCTGTGAAAACGTGAAATCCGTGAAATCCTGTAATGGTAAAGAACAAGTTAGCAAATTGCTGTGCAGCCACTTCAGAAACCGGGCCTACAAAGAATTCTTTTAACTTTTCAGGTTCAGGAATAGTTCCCCACCAAAAACCTTCATGGTGAAGGTGTGTCCATTCTAACGCTTGACAGCCCAGGAACATAAATCCACCAATTACAGTAGCAATCATCCAGCCTGTTACTTCTTTTTTAGCACGTCTGTGACCAGCCTCTACAGCCAATACCATAGTTACCGAACTCATGATCAGGATAAAAGTCATAATACCCACAAATACAAGTGGTGCACCAGATTCTATAACCCCTGGAATAGACTGAAATACCAAATCCGGATCAGGCCAGGTAAATTTTGTGAAACGTTGTGCTCCGTAGTATACTAATAATGAAGAGAATGTAAATGCATCAGATAGCAAGAAAAACCACATCATTATTTTACCATATTCTACCGACCACGGTGAACGGCCGCCACTCCATGGAGTAGTTTTTACCTGATCTAATTGTGATAATGAATCCATTTTAAAAATTGTAATAGTTTGTTAAAAGTCTAACTGTTCAAAAGTAAAAAAACATAAAGATATATCCATAATATATCTATAAAATGCCAAAATATAGAGGCAATTTCTATGCGGTACACCGCATTTTCCGGAGAAACCTTAGTATAAGTTCCCCAAAGACTGTTCAATATAAGACAAAGTCCTACAAAAATATGTATTAAGTGCATTCCAGAAACAATATAAATAACAGAGATCGCTGCATTATTGTTTACCAGTGTTGCTCCGGTACGGTATAAAGCCGACCAGGCATCAACTTGCAAATAAGCAAATACCACTCCTAGTATTAAAGTTCCAAAAAGTAAGATTTGCTGTGTTTTTATGTTTTGCTTACGCACTGCCTTAGCAGCAAGAAATAAACAAACGCTGCTTAAAAGCAATACCGCTGTACTATATTGAAAAGCATCAGGAAGGACCAACCCGTGCCCCTTACCTTTAGAACCTGCAAATACAATATAATAACTCGTGAAACCTCCAAACATGATCGTTGAAGAAACCACAAATAGCCAAAGAATAAACTTCTTGGCTTTTGAAGAAGCAGCGATGCGGTCTGTTACTTCCTCTTGTTTCAATGTTTGTACCATATCCATCTTTATTTACCTATAAAATCAAATAATAAAATTAACTGTACGAGCGGGATGTAAAAAAAAGAACAAAACATCACCTTACGCGCACTTTCAATATCAAGCTTCACCAATAGCTTAAATGCAAGCCAGCAAAATACAAATCCTGCAACAATAGAAAAGCCAGCTATGTAATACCCGCCAAACCCATAAAAAGTAGGAAGTAAACTCACCGGTATTAATATCAGTGTACTAATAAAAACAAAAAAAGCACTAGTCTTATCTCTTTTCTTACTTGGTAATAATCTAAATCCAGCCTTCTTATAATCATCATCTAAAACCCAGGCAATTGCCCAAAAATGTGGAAACTGCCATACGAACTGTACAAGAAAAAGTATACCAGCAACTTCATAATCAACAGGCAAAAAATTACGTGTATGCCCTAATGCGGCTAAATAACCAATAAGTGGTGGCAATGCTCCAGGGATAGCCCCTACAAATACAGCAATTGGAGATTTGCGTTTTAAAGGAGTATAAACGAAAGCATATAATAAAATAGAAAACACAGATAATAATCCGGTTTCCAGGTTCAGTTTGCCTAATAACCATGTTCCTAACATCCCCATGATTAATCCTAATACCAAACCTTGACCTGTAGTCATCCTGCCAGCAGGCATTGGACGGTCCTTAGTACGTGTCATCAGTTTATCCAGGTCCACCTCAATAATTTCATTAAAGCAATTGGCTGCAGCAGTAACTAAAAAACCTCCTGCAATAAGAATTAACCAGTTCCCCCAATCAATCCCTGGAATTTCACCCCTGGACACCTGCATTCTGGATCCAATCAAAAAAGTAACTGATGCAGAAAAGACTACCAGGAAAGTAAGCCTGAATTTTATAAGTTTAGATAAATCTGAGAAAAATAATTTCAATTCCTGTCTATTTAATATTATTGATTATAAGTATTCGTTCTGTAAACCAGAAGGCAGAGATAAAACTGCAGGGTAAATAAAACGGTTGAGAACACTAAATGAATCACTTGCGAAAAAGGTGGCAACGCAAAGTTAGACAATAATAATCCACTTGCAATCTGAATTATTAAAACCAGTACAATTGAATTTGCAAGTCTTAGCTCTGTAGCCTTTCCACCAAACTTATCCATTACAAACTGGTAAATAATCAGGTTAGTAATCACCACAAATATAGCGAGATCACGGTGATAAGAAAAAACCGATCCAACTTGTGCTACCCAAGTATCCCGTTCTGCATATTGCAACTGTTTAGCTATTGCATCAATAGCTTCCCGTACTTCCGTACCTAAAATTATCTGAGCAATGCTAAGTAAAATAGCCACAACAATCAATACTTTGAGCCAAATTACTTTTGAGATAATCACAGTATGCTGTTTATATAGACTGTTACTATAATAATAAGTATAGACCAATATAGCTAAGATGACCAGCGCAAGCAACATATGTACAGTTACAATCCAGGCCAAAAGATTAGTAGAGACAACAATAGAACCTAACCAACCTTGAAAACCTACAATAATCAGGTTCAATGTACTCAGGATGATAATCCTTTTAGCACGTTTACCAAACACGAAAGAAAGAACAGTAAGTCCTATTAACAAAAATCCTGTTATCGCACCAGCCAGACGGTTAATATATTCTGTCCAGGTCTTCGAGACATTGAAAGTTTCAGGAAGTGTAATAGTTTGATCATGTCTGATACTATCCGCCATTTTAGTATTTCCCATCCTGTCCAGCAGTTTGGCAAACTTCTCATTCTTTGCTATTCTCCCGGCTACATATTTTTCTTTATAGTCCTTTGGCAGCTGATCTACAGAAGTTGGAGGAATATACTGATCAAAACATTTTGGCCAATCCGGGCAACCCATACCTGAACCTGTACTACGTACTACTCCACCCGCAAGGATAAGTATTAACGTGACGATTATAGTAATCAGGTTGAGCCGAATAAATCTTTGCTCAGATTTAGGAACCATTGACATAGTTAGTTTAAAAAAAAATGAGGTTACTTGCTAAGTATATACTCAGGCAGATAACCTCATTGTATATTTTAAAAAATGATGTTAGTGAAAAGTAGGCGTCTGTTTATCAGGCGCATTTACAGCATCCCATTCTCTTTGGATACGTTCAGACTCAGCATTCCCTTCAAAATCATGAGGCATGTTAGAGCTCATCGTTTGTGAATAAGGAACAGTTTGCGGAATGAAATCTTCTTCCGCCCCCGGCTTGCTGTAATCATATGGCCAACGGTAAACTGTTGGAATTTCTCCAGGCCAGTTACCATGTAAATGCTCAACAGGTGTAGTCCATTCTAAAGTATTAGATTCCCAGGGATTCTGAGTCGCTTTCTTACCAAAGAAAATAGAGTAGAAAAAGTTAAACAAGAAAGCTACCTGCGCTAAAGCCGCAACAATTGCAGACCAAGTTACAAAGATATTTACCGTTACCCATTTTTGCATAAATTCAAATTCAGTAAAAGCATAATAACGTCTAGGCACACCATCTAATCCTAAGAAGTGTAATGGGAAGAAAACTAAGTAAGCACAGATAAAAGTAACCCAGAAGTGAAGGTAACCTAATTTGGCATTCATCATTCTTCCAAACATTTTTGGATACCAGTGATAAACACCTGCAAGCATACCAAAAATTGCTGCTGATCCCATTACTAAGTGAAAGTGGGCAACAACGAAGTAACTATCATGCAAGTTAATGTCCAAAGAGGCATTACCTAAGAAGATACCCGTTAAACCACCAGAGATAAAGAATGAAACCATTCCAATCGCGCATAACATCGCAGGTGTGAACCTGATATTACCGCGCCATAAAGTAGCCAGATAATTGAATGTCTTTACTGCTGAAGGAACTGCAATGATCAGTGTAGTAATCATAAATACACCACCCAATAGCGGGTTCATCCCTGTTACAAACATATGGTGACCCCATACGATGAAAGATAGAATCGTAATACCTATCAATGAATAAACCATTGCATGGTAACCGAAAATTGGTTTTCTTGAATTTACAGAGATAACTTCTGAAGAGATACCCAAAGCTGGCATAATTACAATATACACCTCAGGGTGACCAAGGAACCAGAATAAATGCTGCCATAAAATTGGAGAACCACCTTCATTAGGAAGAACCTGCGTTCCCATAACAATGTCAGATAAGTAAAAACTTGTACCAAAACTACGGTCAAATATCAATAATACAACACCAGCAACAAGTACAGGGAAAGATAAGATACCTAATATAGCAGTAAGAAAGAAAGCCCAGATTGTTAATGGCATTTTCCAAAGGTCCATTCCTTTAGTACGCATATTTAATACTGTACTTACATAGTTAATACCACCCATTAATTGTGAAGCCACAAAAATGAACATACTTATTAACCACAAAGTCATACCAGCTGCAGAACCTGGAATAGCTTTTGGCAATGCAGATAATGGAGGATAAACCGTCCAGCCAGCACTAGCAGGCCCTGTTTCAATAAAGAACGAGCTCATCATGATAATACATGCAGCGAAGAACATCCAGTAAGAAAGCATATTCATAAATGGAGATGCCATATCTCTTACCCCAAGCTGAAGCGGGATCAGTAAATTACTAAAAGTACCACTCAGACCAGCAGTCAGTACAAAGAACACCATGATCGTACCATGTATAGTGACCAGAGCGAGGTAAAAATCAGGTCTAATCCTTCCACCCTCAGCCCATTTACCTAAAAACGTTTCCAGAATAGGAAAACTTTTATCCGGCCAGGCGAGCTGCATACGGAATAAGATAGACAATCCCATTGCAATAACAGCCATAACGATACCAGTTATCAAAAACTGTTTAGCGATCATCTTGTGATCCTGACTAAAGATATACTTCGTTATAAAAGATTGTTTGTGATGCCCATGAGCGTGATCGTCATGGTGATCGTTGTTATGTGTATCGTGTAATGTTATAGTTGACATAATGCGCTATTCCAGTATAATTATTTTATTGAAGCCGGTTTATTCATTGCTACTGCAGTAGAATCTTTCGCAGGTGTAGCTGTGCTATCAGCAGGCGCTGATGCATCTGCTCCCGCTGCTGGTTCTTCTACGATTGGAAGATTAAATTGTTTTCTTAAATCGTTATTAATGATTTTTGGTTGTTTAACAACCCATGCATCATATTCTGCCTGAGAAACAATTCTAACAACCTTTTGCATATTATAGTGACCAGATCCACAAATTTTTGAACAGTAGAAAAGGAATTTGAAAGCCGGGTCATTTACTTTAGTCTGCATATCTGCAGTAGTAATGGTAGGTGTAAATTCAAAGTAAGAAGTCATACCAGGAACCGTATTCAGCTGAACCCTGAAATGCGGCATATAAAAACTGTGCAATACATCTTTACTGGTTAAGATCAATCTAACTGGTTTATTAACCGGAAGAACCAATTCATCTGCCATCTGGTCATCAAGGTTATTTTTATCCTTGAAATCCATACCCAAACTATTGACACCCGTGATCAGTTTGTAGTTCTTTAGACCAACTACACCATCAGCACCAGGATAACGGATCGTCCAGGCAAACTGCTGTGAAGTAATCTCTACACTTAAAGGTTTGTTATTCGGATCTTCAATTTTGAAGAATATTGATCTCCAGGTAAGGAACCCCATTAATACCAATACAGTCAGCACCAAAGCAGGAACAATTGTCCAGATACGCTCTAATGCATTGTTGTGAGGATAATAATACGCTTTTCTTTTTCCGCTATGCTTATAAAAATAAGAGAAAAGGAAGAGTACAATATGTGTTCCGATAAATACTATAGTCGTAAGGATTAATGTGATGTTAAACATTTCATCAATCTTCTTACCGTGTTCAGAAGCAGCATCCGGAAGGATCATATTTCCATGAACAGTGTATTCAAAATAAACACCATAAAGGCCTACAATCAGGAAAAGTACAAACAGAACACCATTTACGGTATTCCAGTCAATCCCTGCAGGTTTATCCTGAGCTTCACGCGTCAATTCATATACCCTGATTGCTTTACCTACGATTGCTATAAATAAACAAACCAGTAAAAATAACAGGACATAAAATGAAGCCGATTTATAGATCGACGACATATCAATTGGTTTTGTGGCAGCCGTTGCGGCGGCACCGGCGGCAGCTTCTTGTGCAAAAGCGCTGGCATTTGCAAACACAGTAAGAATTACTGCCAGGGCCGCTGTTGTCTTATTGCTTATAAATTTAGTTAACCTCATTTTCTTAAACGTAGTACGATGTACCTCTACTATACTATTAATCTATATACTCTCTAATCCCAAAACTACAAATGGTGATTCAAACTCTCTTCTAAAAGAGGGTGATTCTTTGCAATCAATGGTTTTTTACTTAATGCAGTCAATACGGTAAAGGTAAACAAGCCTACAAAACCAAGAGCTATTCCTATCTCAGGAATCCCAAAACCAGGGTGCTCTTCAACCGTTCCAGGCATGATCATTTGGTAGTAATCTACCCAGTGTCCGCATAAAAGAACGATACATACACCAAGCATGATGTTTTCCTGTCTTTTATTATCACGGTCCATTAACAACAATACCGGAGCCAGGAAGTTTAATACTAAATTCAGGAAGAACCAGAATTTGTAATACTCAAAGCGTTTCCAAAAATACACAGTTTCTTCCGGCATGTTAGCATAATAGATCAACATAAATTGACAGAACCATACATAAGTCCAGAAAATAGAGAAACCAAAGATGAACTGGCCCAGGTTATGCAAGTGACTATTATTAACCCACTGCATGTAACCCGCTTTCCTAAGCAAGATAATAATGATTGCCATAGTTGCTAAACTGCTCACCCACATTGCTGCGAAATTGTACCAGCCAAACATCGTAGAGAACCAATGTGCTTCTAATGACATTACGGTATCAAACGCAAAGATTGGCGTAGTGAAACCATAAATTACAAGGAAGATACATGAGTATTTAAAACTTTTTGTATAGGAATTTAATCCTCCTTCTAAATCTTCATTATTCGATAATTTCGAAAGTAACAAAGAAAAGAAACAATAAATACCTAAAAATAAGACCTGGCGTCCCATAAAGAAAGGAACATTCAGGAAAGCAGATTTACCATCGATTAAACTATCATAGTTTTCACTGGCTTTATCCGTTAATCCCGGGGCATTCCAGTGGTGATATAAGTTATGTGTATACAAGCCTAAACCCATAATAACGATTAAGATCACTACTGCTATAGGTAATGTTTTTGCCATTGCCTGTGGTACGCGTAGTATTGACGCAGACCATCCAGCCTGTGCAACAAATTGAACAGCTATAAAGAATGTGCCAGACATACAAACACATGCAAAGTAATATGCCATTAGTAACAGGTTGGCAAAAGTACGCTCATGAAGTTCATGATCAGAAAAACCGTAAGCAATACTCGCGATACCAATAACGATACCAACGATACTTAAAGTTTTAGCCTTTCCTGTAAACTCAAACTGCTCAGTTAAATTATAATTGTGAGTTCCCATTTATATCTGCTTTTCTATTGTATTTGTTGTAATTGTTGAACATACATCACTACTTTCCATCTTTGATCAGGAGTAAGTTGTGAAGCATGTGACCCCATGTTATTTAAACCGTACATAATGGTATGATAAACTTTACCTTCTGAAAGGTCTTTCATTAAACCACCACGTGATGATGTTGCATCCCCATGATAAGAAGGTACCCCTAAAAATTTCTCAATTTGAACCAGGTGACCTTTTCCATCTCCCTTTTCACCATGACAAGGACCGCAGAATACTGTAAAGTAATGTTTACCAGACAGCATATTTTGTGGGCTTTTAGCTAATGGGTTTTTTAAATTTAATCCGGCAGCTTCATATCCTTCTTTTGTATTTGCATACTCATATTTTACAAATCCAACAGGATCTGTATTTGGAGGTGGAGTCTGATTAGTTAATCCGTCAGCAAAATTCTTATTTGCCCTGTTAGGCTTATAAGCTTTACTGTCGTACATATTTCTTGCATACTCTAAACCTCTGCTCTCTTTATCTCTGCATGCCGAAAGTGAGGTAACAATCGTAAGAACAACCAATGAGGCCAGAACTATTTTATTCTTATTCATAGCTAATATACTTCCTTTCATTGTGCTTAACTTCTATAGCACCTGCTTCTTTTAACAATCCATCAATTTTACCGTGTTCTGCATTTTCCTGTGCATCAACAGCGATAATAAATCTATCATCAGTGGCTCTTAAGTCCATCACCCTTGGCGCTCTTCCTGGGAAAAGGTGGGTAGATGCATAATAAGATCCTACTAAACCAAATGCAGTAAACAAGATCGTCAGCTCAAACATAATTGGAATAAAATCCGGTAAAGCAAACGCTGGCTTACCACCGATATTATTCCTCCAGTCAACTACTGAAGTCAGATAGATCAATGCAAATGCTGACATTGTCCCTGTAATCCCGCAGAAAAAAGCAAGGACATCCAATCTTGATCTCTTAATTCCTAATTTGGCTTCGATGCCGTGGATAGGCATAGGCGTATAAACATCATGGATCTTAATGTTGTTCTCCTGTAACTTTTCGATGCCATGCATCATTTCGTCAGGATCGCCAAAACTGCCTAAAATATATTTGATATTACTCATTGTTATATTTTTGCGTATTCTTCTTGTTTAACACTATCAAATTTCTCTAAAGACTCTACGTACTCTTTCACGTAAACTTTGTCCAGGTGACCATCTTTGATCTGGGCCATTTTAGCCTGCTCACTAGACGTTTTAAGTAATAATTTCACCTCGGCAATTGCAATCGAAGGAAGCACTCTTAAGAATAAAAGGAATAAAGTAAAGAATACTCCAATTGAACCTACAAAGACACTTACATCTACCCATGTAGGATAGAACATCGCCCAACTTGAAGGAAGGTAATCCCTGTGCAGTGAAGTCACAATAATTACAAAACGTTCAAACCACATACCGATATTTACCACAATAGATAACACCCATGTTGCAGGAATGCTCAAACGGATCTTTTTGAACCAAAGCAACTGCGGAGAAATAACGTTACAAGTCATCATCATCCAGTACGCCCACCAGTAAGGACCAGTTGAACGGTTAACGAATGCATATGCTTCATATTCAGAACCTGAATACCAGGCGATAAAAAACTCAGTGATATAAGCCACACCAACAATAGATCCGGTTAGAATAATGATTTTATTCATCGATTCAATGTGGAACATCGTGATATAATTTTCCAGACCTAATACTTTACGAGCAACCAGCAATAAGGTTAATACCATAGCAAATCCAGAGAAAATCGCTCCCGCTACAAAATAAGGAGGGAAAATCGTCGTGTGCCATCCTGGAATAACCGAAGTTGCAAAGTCCATTGATACAATCGTGTGTACAGAAAGTACAAGTGGAGTAGAAATACCCGCAAGGATAAGAGACACAGTCTCAAAACGCTGCCAGGTCTTTACGTTACCGCTCCATCCAAAAGAGAAGATTGAATAAATTTTACGGCGTAAACCTGTAGCACGGTCACGGATAGTTGCAATATCAGGCAACAAACCTGTATACCAGAATAAAAGGGATACAGAGAAGTAAGTAGAGATTGCAAACATATCCCAAACTAGCGGTGAATTAAAGTTAACCCATAAAGAACCGAACTGATTTGGTAAAGGTAATACCCAATACGCTAACCATGGTCTTCCCATGTGGGAAACTACATAAGTAGCGGCACAGATAACGGCAAAGATCGTCATCGCCTCCGCTGACCTGTTAATCGAGTTCCTCCAGTTTTGCCGGAAGAGCAACAGTACCGCCGAAATTAATGTTCCTGCGTGACCGATACCTACCCACCATACGAAACCGGTGATATCCCATGCCCAGCCTACAGTTTTGTTTAACCCCCATGCTCCGATACCGAACCAGAAAGTATAACTCACGGCTACTACCCATAAGGTAGCCCCGCAAAGGGAAACTATAAAACCTATCCACCACGCCCTGTTCGGCTTGTTCTCTACCGGCATTAAAATATCATTCGTAATTTTTGCATACGTGATATCTGTGCCGGTGATAAGTGGCTCTCTTAATATTGATTCGTTATGTCCTGACATAATTTATTTTCTTTAATATCAGCTTACGCTTGTACTGTTGGTAATGAATCTGTGTTTCTAATTTTTGTCATGTAACCTATACCAGGTTGAGTATTTACCTCTTCCAAAACGTAGTAGATACGCTCGCTACGTAATGCTTTAGATACTTCCGAATCCGGATCATTGCTATCACCAAATACAATTGCATTGGCTGAACAAGCTTGCTGACATGCCATTTTGATATCTCCGTCTTTTAAAGGACGCTTTTCTAATTTAGCCTCTAATTTACCAGCCTGGATACGTTGGATACACATCGAACATTTCTCCATTACCCCTCTTGAACGGGCAGTAACATCTGGATTAAGTACTAACTGTGTGAACTCATTGTTCAGGTAGTTATCAAAACGTGAATCATTCCAGTAATTGAACCAGTTGAAACGACGAACTTTGTAAGGGCAGTTATTTGCACAATAACGTGTACCTACGCAACGGTTATAAGCCATGTGGTTTAAACCGTCAGAAGAATGGACTGTTGCCAATACCGGACAAACAGTTTCACAAGGTGCATGGTCACAGTGCTGACAAAGCATTGGCTGATGTACAACCGTAACGATATCAAGATTTTCCATTTCAGCGATCTCGCCTTCTTCAGAAACACTCTTATTACCTTCTTCATAGCTGTAATAACGGTCAATACGGATCCAGTGCATTTCTCTGCGTCTGCGAACCTCATCACGCCCTACTACAGGAATGTTATTTTCTACATTACAAGCAACAATACAAGAACCACAACCTGTACAAGCATTCAGATCGATTGCCATTACCCAGTTGTTTCCTGGTTTTTCATATTTATCCCAAAGGTCATAAGATTTATGTCCTTCCTCATGTTTACCAGTTCCTGCACCAGGATTTTTCACATATTCTTTAAAAGTAGCCTCACGGATAATGTTCCTGCCTTCAAATGAATGGTGAGTTTGTGTTTGTGCCAATTCATAAGTACCGCCAGTTTTGCTGATCGTTACTGTAGTTGCATATTGTAAAGTTCCATTGCTGAAGCTTAAGAAAGGAAATGCGTTTTTACCTACATTATCTCCTGCTTTACCAACCTGTGTACGTCCATAACCTAAAGCAATAGATGCTGTACCCTGCGCTTGTCCTGGCTGGATCAGTACAGGTAAAGTAATACTATAACCATTACTTCCTTTAACTTCTACCAAATCAAATTCTTTCAGGCTCAGTTTTTCAGCAAACTTTGGTGCTAAGGCTACATAGTTATCCCAGGTAACTTTAGAAACCGGATCAGGTAATTCTTGCAAGAATGCGTTATTGGCATGTTTACCATCACGCATAGCTACATTTTCATAAACCTCAAGCTCAATATCTTTAGCCAGTGATTTACTTGTACTTACTACCGAAGGAGCAACAGCTGCAAGAGAAAGGTTAAAGGTATAAGTTCCAGCCGGTTTTGCCGCCGCCGTAAATACACCAGTCTGCAACAATTCATTCCATGTTTTACCTAAAGCAGGTAATATATTTTTCTCCCAGTTGTTACGCACATACTGGTAGTAGTCTTTAACAGGTCCGTTAGACCAGATCAATAAACTTTGTTCTGCCTGACGTGAATTAAATACAGGGTTAATTGTTGGCTGAACTACAGAATAATAACCTTCGTAACTGTTTGAATCACCCCAAGCTTCCAGGTAATTCTGGTTGGTAGCAATAACATCACATAAACTAGCAGTTTCATCTTTACGGTCAGAGAAAGATACTTTTAACGGTACCTTTTTTAAACCATCACTAAAGGCTTTTACATTAGCTACATCATAAGCAGGATTAGTATCCAGGAAGAAAACAGCAGCAACTTCGCCTCTGCTCATTTCATTCTGGAATTCTGCAAACTCAGCATCATTACCCGTGTAACGTTTTAAAGGATTATCAAGATCGATTGTGGTGCCATAGCTACCAATCGCTGAGTTAATCGCATTGACAAGGATTTGTGTAGAAACATCATTTGATCCGCAAACCACCAATGCTTTTCCTTTTTGCTGTAATAATTCTTTACCTACTAATTTTAATGCTTTATCAGCAGTAACGTTATTTGGTAATGTACCACCAGCAAGATTGGCACCTGTAATTACATTATATAAAGCAATCAGCGCAGGTCCCTGTTCTGACAATTTTACCGGAATACGTGTATCAGCATTAGTACCAGTCATACTCATACCAGCTTCAAACTGGAAATGACGTGACATTTTACCTTTTGCCAATGATTTATAGTCCCTGTTGCTGATATACTGAGAAGTAAATTCTTCTCCGCTTATCCATGTTCCCAGGAAATCTGCACCAAAACTAACCACAAGATCAGCTTTGTTAAAGTTATACTTAGGTATAACCGCTTTTCCAAAACTATTCTCATTCGCTTTAATGATACCTGTATAAGAAACAGCATCATACTGAACATGTTTAGCTGATGGATATGCAGCAATAAAGTCAGCAATCACCGCTGTAGTAGAGGGGCTAAATACAGAAGAGGAAACAATTTTGATCTTTTTTCCTGAAGCTTTCGCTTTTGCTAATTCTGCACTGACAAACTTATCCACTTCAGCCCATGTGCTTGCATCATTCTTTAAAACCGGAGTTTTAAGTTTTGAAACATCATATAGATCTAAAACTGAAGCCTGAGCCTGAGCATCAGTACCACAGTTGAATTCACCTGCATTAGGATTCGGCTCAATTTTAATTGGCCTGCCTTCCCTGGTCTTCACCAGGATACTTTGCCCGTTAAAACTAGATACATAGTAATTCGGGATCCCCGGAATTACCTCTTCAGGCTTAATCAGGTAAGGTATTGATTTGTGTATCGGAGCAGGTTGACAAGCCGCCAGTGTAACCGCACCAAGACCAAAGCCTAAGGCTTTTAAAAAGTCACGGCGAGGAGTTACTGTACTTAATCCTGCTTCATTTAAAACATCTTCTATTGGAAGCGGCTCTGCGAATTCGTTTTTATTGCTTTCAACAAAATCGGAGGTCTTGTTAAATTCCTCTAAGCCTTTCCAGTATTTTTTATTGCTTTCCATTTAAGCTATATTACTGTTTATCGAACGTTCTTTTTATTAAACTCTATTAGTAGTGACATTTACCACATTCCATTCCACCTAATGCTGCTGGCGTAATTTTTTCACCTTTCTTGATTTTCTCATGAGCCTCAATGATTTTGGTGTAGAATGCGTTATCCTTAACTTCTAATTTGGTGTCTTTGTGACAATTGATACACCATTTCATGGTTAAAGGAGAGAACTGGTAAATTTCTTCCATTGTATTTACAGGTCCGTGACAAGCAAAACAAACTGGTTCATTTGGTTTCAAACCTTTTTCTTTACGGATAGCTTCTTCAGCTACAACAACGTGTTGTGAGTGATTGAAATAAGCAAAGTCAGGAAGATTGTGTACCTGAACCCATTCCACTGGTTTTTCTTTTGACTTATCATAAGTCATGTTATCTGCATCATAACCCAGGGCATTGTAGATCTTCTGAATTTCAGGAGATATATTTCCATCATGGTTATCTCTGCCCTGCACCTGTTTGTGACAGTTCATACAAACGTTAAGAGAAGGTATAGTTGCATTTTTAGATTCAAATGCACCCGCATGACAGTACTGACAATCGATTTGGTTTGTACCAGCATGTAATTCGTGAGAGAACTTAATTGGCTGAGTTGGCTGGTAGCCAGTATTCACACCCGTGTTCCACATCCCCATCCATCCCCAAGAACCTAAGAAGGTAATTAAGCACAAGATAAAGAAGAATACAAATTTCTTGTTTTTAAACAACTGGCCAACGCCCGCTACTAAAGAAACCTTTTCTTCTTCGATGACTTCTACACCTTGCTTTTGAAGGATCAGACGCTCAAGCATTTTAATTGCCCGGCCTAAGATTACCAGTACAACAATAGAAATCAGGATCACTGCAACAACTCCGGCGATAGAGAAACTAGAAACTTCATCAGAAGCACCAGCACCTGCACCACCCGCGTCAGCAGCTTTTTGCGGCTCACCTACTTTAACATAAGCAAGGATGCTTTTAATCTGCTCTGGCGTTAACGATGGAAATGCGGTCATTTCTGCATTCGGGTTGAACTTAGAAGCTTCTACAGCCTCCTTATCTCCTGATGCAATAAATGCTGGCGCATTGTTGATCCATTTTATCAAAAACGCTTCGCTTTTGGTAGGTACAACCGTCTGCAATGCAGGACCAATAAGATCACGGTCCAGCGCATGACATGAAGTACATTTTTCCTTGAAGATTTTTCTACCTTCAACTGCGTCTTGTGCTTGTGTACCAGAAACGATTAAAACAGATAGAGCCGTGAACATAAATGCCGACTTCCAAACTCTTCTAATGATCAATGAGATATTCCTCATAATGAGTATTTTATGCTATTTTTTAAAAAATTGTAATGAATGCATTTGATGTTTAAACTTATGTCCTCCATCAAAACGTTCACAAAAGTAAAATTTATTAGGTTACCAATGACAAATAAATGACAGGAAATACAATTTATAATCATTCTAAACTTTGCGTTTAAAAGGGTTTAAATGAAGAAAATCAGCAAATTTTTAATCTTTGCTGATTTTCTTCTGACCAAAATTCTGAATAAGATTTGGAATTTATAGTTACATTTTTAATATCCAGGCAAAAATCAGGGGAGCTACAATTGTAGCATCAGATTCTACTATGAATTTAGGTGTATGGATATCTAGTTTACCCCAGGTGATCTTCTCGTTTGGTACCGCACCAGAGTAAGAACCATATGAAGTTGTAGAATCAGAGATCTGGCAGAAGTAGCTCCAGAAAGGAATATTTTCCATTTCCATGTCCTGATATAACATCGGTACCACACAAATTGGGAAATCACCAGCAATACCGCCACCAATCTGGAAGAAACCAACACCTTTACCCGCACTATTAGCAATGTACCAGTCGGCAAGGTATCCCATATATTCAATTCCGCTCTTCATTGTAGTTGCCTTCAGCTCCGATTTCATTACGTAAGAAGCAAAAATATTACCCATTGTAGAATCTTCCCATCCCGGTACAACAATCGGCAGGTTTTTCTCTGCCGCAGCCAGCATCCATGAGTTTTTAGGATCAATCTCATAGTATTGCTCCAAATCTCCGCTTAAAAGCATTTTATACATATACTCATGCGGGAAGAAACGCTCTCCTGCCTCTTCTGCATCTTTCCATATTTTATGGATATGTTTTTGCAAACGTCTAAAAGCTTCCTCTTCAGGAATACAAGTATCTGTAACACGGTTATAGTGGTTCTCTAATAAATCCCACTCGTCCTGCGGACTCAAATCGCGGTAATTAGGTACACGTTTATAGTGTGAATGGGCAACAAGGTTCATAATATCTTCCTCCAGGTTTGCACCTGTGCACGATATAATTGCCACTTTATCCTGACGGATCATCTCAGCAAGGGAAATTCCCAGTTCTGCAGTACTCATCGCACCAGCAAGGGTGATCATCATTTTACCACCTTCATCCAAATGGGTTTCATAGCCTTTAGCCGCATCCATCATGGCCGCTGCATTGAAATGGAGGTAATGCCCTTCCATGAATTTAGATATTGGTCCTCTTGTTACGCTCATTGTTCTAAGATTATACTTTTTTATAAGGCGCAAAAATAAGTAAATAATATTAAAAATATCCCCCAGTGTTTCTATTGGGCTTTTAATGTGATTATGCATTTTATTTAGAATCTATATAAATAATATGAGTATATTTGGTAAAATAATTTAACTGTACTTAATTAAAAGTCCATTGCCGCTTAAAAATAAAGCTGATGATTGTAAAAGCTAAAATTTCCGATCTTGATGAGTGGTTGTTTGTTGAAGACGTCCCTGATGTTTACTCCCAAAATAATATTTTGGCAGAAAAGCAAGTGATTATCCAGCGCCCCCCGGTTCACCTTTCTAATTATCAGATTACTACAGGCGGACTATTCTTATTGCATTCCGTGATGCAGTTTGATCAGCCTACAGGTATCCACACTGATATTAATGGAGAAACCATTACCAGCCATTTTATTTTTTATAAAAATTCATCCGGCAAAAAAGCAACCAGCTCCTCACATGGATATAGCAGACATAATATAAGGTATATCCCCTCTACAGAATCTAATCATGAGCTAAGCGCCAATGTAGAGTACACCTATTTTATGCTGGTACTGTCCAAAGCATATTATTTTTCATTAATCGACAGGCATTCTATTTTACATGAGCGATTTGTACATGACATAGAAAAAGGTCAGTTTACATCCTTCTCCAATGAAGACATGGCGGTAACACCAGAAATGAGAAAAGTAATCAGCGATATCCGGGATTGCCGTCAAACAGGCGAATTAAAACGGCTCCATACAGAATCAAAAATCCTGGAACTATTAATGTATCAGCTGGAGCAGCTTAGAAATGATAGCAGCCCTGCAAAAGATGAGATATTTAAAAGCGGGGATTTTGAGCGGCTGGAACAAGCACGTAATATATTAGATGAACGTTTTGTATCCCCACCCACCCACAAAGAACTAGCAAAAGAAATTTTGCTGAATGAATTTAAACTTCGCACCGGGTTCAAAGAATACTATGGTGTAACCATGTACGATTACATTACCCGATTAAGGATGGAGAAAGCCAAACGTTTATTACTGGAAGAAAAAATGAGCATTTATGAAGTATCCGGATTATCTGGTTTTAAACATCAGGCCAATTTCAGTAAAGCATTTAAAAAATATTTTGGGCTACTCCCCAGCGGCGTTAAAGTATAAAGCATCAATCTGAACATTTTTAGGCAGGACAAATGGTTTAAGTGTTTGCACATGGCTATTCACCTCCGCTTCAATAGAAAATATGTGATAAACATTTTTTGCATTTAATACTTCAGCAGGGGTGCCATCACTCCACTTCCGGCCATTCTTTAAAAGCAGAATGCGATCTGCATATTGTGCTGCAAGATTAATATCATGCAATACCGTAATCACCATAAATCCTCTTTTCGCCAAAGCAGTTACAATGGCAAGCGTCTGCTGCTGATATTGCAGGTCCATTCCAGAGACCGGCTCATCCATTAATAATAAAGCACCCGGACAATCCCACACCTGCGACAATACCCTTGCCAGCTGTACACGCTGCTGTTCACCACCAGATAAAGTAAGAATAGACCGGTCTTCCAACTCCATTACGCCGCAAACCTCCATCGTCTGCTTCACAATCAGATGGTCATTCTCAGAAGGATTATTTTGATAATGCGGATACCTGCCCATCATAACAATCTCTTTCACCTGAAAATCTATGTTCACAACATTATGCTGACTCATCACAGCTCTTTTCAAAGCAAGTTCTGCCGCCCCATAAGTATTGATCGGTTTGCCATTCAGAATAATATTACCCGATGAAGTTTTCTTTTCCCTGCTCAGCATTTTGATCAGTGTAGACTTACCTGCACCATTAGCCCCTAACACAGCAACCACTTCTCCGCATTGCATACTGAAAGAAAGATTCTTGACCAGTGTTCTTTTATTAATTTCGTATGTGATATTTTCTACTCTCAGCATTGCCTGTTTATTGAAGGATTTTCTTTTTGTCTTTTATTAATATGTATAAGAACAAAGGCGTTCCTAATAAAGCGGTGATCACACCTATGGGTAATTCTACGGGAGAGACCACTGTTCTGGCAATCATATCAGCCAGTGTCAGGATCAATGCACCAAGCAAAGCTGAAGCAGGTAATACATATTTATTATCTACCCCAATAAAAAGCCGCACCGTATGTGGAACTAAAAGCCCAACAAACCCGATAATACCAGACACCGCTACAGATGCACCTACAGCCATAGTCGCCAGAATGACTACATTTCGCTTCACAGCATTGATATTTAAGCCCAAATGATCAGCCTGTGCTTCTCCTAATGCAAATGCATTTAAAGCCTTTCCCATAAAAGGGAGCAAAACAACAGGAATCACGACAAAAGGAATTAAAGCCATAACCGTTTCCCAGGTAGCTCCACCCAAACTGCCTAACATCCAAAAAGTAATGTTTCGCAATTGCTGTTCATCAGCCAGATAAGTAATTAATCCAGTTAAGGAGCCGGCCAATGCATTAATAGCAATTCCGGCAAGCAACATCGTAGCTACATTAGGGCGGCCATCAGTACGTGCAATCTGGTAAACCAGCATAGCGGCTAATCCAGCTCCCGCAAAAGCTCCAAAAGCCAAAAGATAATAGCCAAGCATATTGCTAAGCCCAGACAGCAATCCGATCTCCAAAGCAATAATTGCCACCGCCATTAATGACGCACCAGCAGAAATACCAATTAATCCTGGCTCGGCCAATGGGTTCCTGAAGATTCCCTGTACCGAAGCCCCGGAAATTCCTAATCCGGCTCCCACTAAAATTCCCAATACGACTCTAGGCAGCCGCACAATATTAATCACCGTTTCATACTGCTGGGAGACCTCATATTGTGAAAAAAGCCCGGCTTTTTTAACCAGGATAAAAAGCACATCTTTAACAGGAATACCCATTGCACCCATTCCCAAAGAAAAAGACAAAGCTGCTATCAAAGCAATGACCAGAATTAAATAAAAGATAGAAGGTTTAACAGAAGATGCCGCCATTTAAAGCTTATTATTCAATGCCATAATCGCCTGGTCCAACCGTACACTAAAATTAACAAGCAAGCTTGCTTCCATTTGTACGATCTTCTTATTCTTCCCTGCCGTAGTCTGTGCCACCCCTGGCATTTTAAGAATACTATTTATGCCACCTAAACTATTATAGCCAAAGTCAAACATCAATATCACATCCGGATTAGCTTTTACCAGCGCTTCAGTAGTATAAGGTTTAAAATCTTCAAATTCATAAACTGCATTTTTGCCACCAGCTAAGGTAATGATAGCATCAAGATTAGATTTTTTACCAGCAACCATCATCGTCCCTGTTCCACGGGCATAAATGAATAATACCCTGGGTAGTTTTCCTGTTTTTTTCACCGCAGCCAGCGATAGGTTAATTTTCTGTTCCATCTGTTTGGCCAGCACCTCTCCTTTCGCAGCCTGCTGTAAGGCAACAGCCACCTGCCGGATAAATGTTAAAGCACCATTTACTGAGTATTCCTGTTTAATACTTACAAAGCTGATCCCCGCAGATTTTAACTGGTACTGGATCTCTTTTGAAACAGATCCTTCCGGAGCAAGTACAAGATCCGGAGCAAAAGATATGAGTGACTCCGCACTAACAGACCTATTATTGCTCACTTTGGGGAGCTTATTGATAAAAGCCGGGTATATACTAGTTACATCCACAGCAATAATATTTTTTCCAAACCCCAAAGCATCAACAGTCTCCGTAAGTGCGGCACTTAAGGCAATGATCCGCTTAGGTACTGACGCAATCACCTGGCAATAACAGGTAATTAGCAGCAGCAGACAGGCTATTTTTTTCATGATTATCATTTTTAATAATTTATCTCGGGCCTTTTCTATGTTCCGGCCACCAGGAAAGCATCATATTTTTTCGCTTTATGCTGCAAACAACGTGTTTAATCAATCTAAATACAAGTACCAGATTAGTGTTAGTTCAATCCGTATCCAAACTATCAACATTATAAAAACAAACGCATTTTACAACAAACCACTGTCTGACAACAAATTATCAATACTAAAAACAGAAACACACTTCAATTATTATTATCAAAAGGGAAAATAAAAATACGGATGGAATAAAACATAATACGTTTAGAATAAAAGATAATACGCATTGAACAAATCATATCTGAGATTAATTATACAGTTTTGCATCACTCTCTTATTTAGATTGATTAAAAATAGTTACCTGTAAAATTATACGCTCCCAGAATGAGTAAAATGTATTTAATGGTCTTATTATCAGTTTTCACGGTCAGCCGCATAAGCGCCCAATCTAAAGGGAGCCTCAAAGGTATAGTGACTGATCAGCAGGGACATCCGCTTGCGGGCGCCTCCATTACGCTAGAACCAGATCATAGAACAACCGCAGCAGATCAAAATGGTGCATTTGAAATTACCAAGCTCTATACGGGTAACTATTCTTTAAAAGTAACCGCCATAGGTTTTGGAAGCTATACCAGCACTATAGAAGTGACTACCAGAATCAGCAAAAACATCCATGTGAAATTACAAGTTTCAGAAAACGGACTGGATGAAGTAAACGTAAACGGGAATCATCATAACCCAGACAATCTCATTGATATGGTCCATACCATTATGCCAGGTACGATCATCACCCGCAAGACTATTGAACAAATGGGTAGCCGCAGGCTAGACGAAGTATTAAAAGAACAAACAGGATTAGCCATTGTAAGCGATATTGGCTCCGGTAGCAGGGCAGTTGGCTTACAGATGCAGGGCTTCGACAGCGGATACACCATGATTATGATCGATGGACAACCGATGGTCGGCCGAAATTCCGGGAACTTTGATCTTTCCAGAATTACCGTATCTAATATCGAAAGGATCGAAATCATTAAAGGTGCTTCCTCCTGCTTATATGGCAGTGAAGCACTGGCTGGAGTAGTTAACATTGTAACCCGTAAAAATATTACCCAGCCACAGGGTCTTGCCGCTTTACGTTACGGCAGTTACAACATGGTTGATGCCACACTGGAAGGCGAAACTCCATTTGCCGGCAAAAAAGGATCTGCTTACTTATCTGCCAATTACTACCGCACGGATGGTTTTAACGCTAATCCTTATCTACAAGAAGGAAAAACCGCCCCACCATTTAACAGTTATAACCTGCAGGGACGAGGCCGTTATGTACTCAATAATATATCTACATTTAATTTCAACGGACGCTATGCAACCCGCCATTCGGTTAATGAACTCAATTACGGGGTACGTCCAAGCACAGATGTGCTGGATGAGCGTGACCTCAACGGCTCGGTTTCACTGAACAACAATTTTAAAAACGGCACCCGGTTAAAAACGCAATATTATCTTACCCGTTACCAAACAGAGCAAGGCATTACCGATCTCAATAGTGGTACACAAATTCCGGGAAACCAATTTACGCAATACCTGCACCGGGCAGAAATACAAGGTTCAAAAGATCTGCTGAGCAATCTCAATCTTACCGGTGGTATAGGTGGTGCCTATGAACATTTAAACGACGTCTCTTATCGGGGAACAAAAACAATGCGTAATTACTTTGCCTACTGGCAGGCAGACTGGTCTGTCAGCAATAAAATGGGGATTACCGGGGGTACCCGTTATGATTACCACAATAAATATGGCAGCAAGCTCAATCCAAGTATTGGTTTTCGGTATACCCCCATCAAAGATATAACCTTTAAAGCAGCTGTAGGAACCGGTTTTAAAACCCCGAATTTCCAGCAATTATACCTGGTGTTTACCAATATACAAACAGGTTATACTGTATTGGGGGCAGAAGAGTTTGCAAGAGAGATCCAAGTCTTACAAGACGCCGGACAAATTCAAAGTATCTGGCCAATAGCCAGCCGGGTGGGCCAGCTAAAACCAGAACGCTCAGTTTCCTACAGCACGGGCTTTACCTTAACAGCCATTAAATCATTAAAGCTTGACGTCAATGTATTCTATAACGATATAAAAAACTTTATCAACTCAGAACAAGTAGCCACCAAGACCAGCGGCCAGCAAATCTTCTCTTATATCAATATTGCAAGAGCCTACCTTACCGGGGCAGAAGCCGGTCTAAACTGGACTGCCAGCCCCTCTTTAAATATCAATGCGGGATACCAGTTACTCTATGCTATAGACCGCGGTGTAGTCGATTCCATCAAAGCAGATCAAGGGTTATATGGAAAGGTATACGACACCAGGCAAAACGAGATGCGCAGGTCTACCCGTTCTGATTATTTTGGCATGTCTAACCGTTCCCGCCACATGGCAAATATCAAATTTACATATGAACATCAGAAATCCGGGTTTACAGGATCATTTCGGGTAAACTACCGCAGTAAATACGGTTTTATGGAAGCTAACCGCGCTAACAACTTCATTGACAACTACGACACTTTTGTGAGTAGCTTCTTCCTGTTTAATGCAGCCATCCAAAAAACATTCTATAACAAACACCTCTCCCTGCAGCTAACGGCAGACAACCTGCTGGATTATAAAGATCAGCTTATGCCCGCACAACAAGGAAGAGCAATTATTGGCGGGGTCACCTGGAAATTTTTTAAAGATTAATCAGCGAAATCACATACAACTCATATAAAACTAAAAATTATGCTAAGTACCCACATCAAAGAGGCAACAAAAACCGCCCACCTTAACCTGGAAAAAATAGTAATCGAAAAACTAAAAGCCATCCGCAGCAATGCTGATTATGCAGATTTTTTAAAATACTTCCATACCTACTTCAGCCAGGTAGAACAAGCAATTGCCCCCTACATCACAGCACAATTATTACCTGATTATAAAGATCGCCGTAACTCATCGTATCTGAAAAATGATATTGAAGAATTAGGCGGCACCATAGCAGAAGCCCCATCAGTTAACATACCCGTCATCGAAAACCAGTTACAGGCATTAGGTGCCTTATATGTAATGGAAGGATCTATCATGGGTGGCAGCATCATCGTTAAAATGCTGGAAAAAGGTGGTATTACCAAAGGTGTATCATTTTTCTCAGGCTACGGAGAAGCAACCGGACAGAAATGGGGTGTATTTGTAAGCACGATGAACCAGCAAGCCACAACGCCAGAAGAAGAAACAATCGCTATCGAAGCGGCCAATGAAGCATTTACCTGTTTTGCTGAGGTGTTTAACCCGTTAACTGTTGCCTAATTCTTATCTGATGAAACCAAATAACTTAAAGATGTTCATTATTGTAGCCGCCATGGCCGCAGTAATGGTTTCCTGCACCAAAAAGGAAGACAAACCCATGCTGGAAGATGGGAAAAGCACATTAGTAAAGGATCTTGAAGGTGACCTTGGCGCATCAATGGCTGATGGAATAGACGGAAAAGTAAAAAGACCATTTATGGACTTCTATTACCACCTTAAAACAGGAACAAAAATCACCGACACCGTAGCCAGCGCCAAAACATCAGGCTGGGATATCGGCTTCACAGGAATTTATAATTCAATGATCGTCATCAACAATGGTACAGACCCAAAAAGTCCGGGTTATGGTGGGCCAGGTAAGGGATTAATTATAGCTGTCGAGAAAACCTATGCACAAGTAACTGAAGCACCTGATCTGGCACAGATGAAAGCTGGAAACCTCTCTTTCGTGGGCTGGGATGCCTACCCGCAGCCCGATAACAGAGGCTGGTATTTCTATGATTTGAAAACCCATATTTCAGTACCAGTTAAAGGGCGGACTTTCATCCTGCTCACCGCCAGTGGCAAATTCGCAAAACTGGAAATGCTCAATATTTATAAAGGAAACCCCGTAACTGTAACGGACCTCCACTGGCCTGCACCCTACTTTACCTTCAGGTTTTTCATTCAGGAAGACGGCAGCAGGAACTTAAACACTAATTAACAATACACAAATGAACAACTTTCATTTTAAAATATTAACACTTGTTTTTGCCTGCTCGCTTTCTTTAGCATCTTGTTCTAAAGATGATGATGTGGCGGCAGAAAAACCACTACCAGCGCTACCTCCCATCACAGTTACCCAAAGCGGGGAATATACCGTCAAAGAATTAGCTGGCGATACCAAAACAACCATGGCCGGACAAACCACTGCAGTCGAAGGCGATTTTAAACCCGTCTACTACAGTCTGGAAGATGGCAGGGCAATCCCGGCTGAGTATGCCAACACCGATAAATGGGATATTGCTTTTACCGGGATCTATAACAGCAGCATCTGGGCAAATGATGGATCGGTTATATTTGAAAATGGCAACAAAGGACCAGGTTACGGCAGCCCAGCCCGGGGTGGTCTATACCTTGTGACAGACAAATCTGTTGATGCAAAATATTATGATGAAATAAAACACCAGCCCAAGCAAGTACCAATTGATAAATCATTGTTAGATGAAGCTTATAATAAGGTAACCACAGTTCCGGTGGCAGATAGCCAATTGCTGTCCAGGGGGTATCTCACCCTTGATTATTTCCTGGGAAGTTCTTCCGGATACGCTTTCTATGATTTCTATGGCGCAATGTTTCCGGGGCAGGCTAACAGGGCACATATTGTCTATAACCTGCCACGTACAATTATCATCAAAACAGCAAAAGGAAACTATGCAAAAGTGATGATCTATAGTTTCTACAAAGGCAGCCCGCTGAGCCCAACCTTAGACTCCGTGGCCCCCTATCTGACCTTCAAGTATACAATCCTGAAAGACGGCACAAAAAATTTCAATAAATAAAATCATGAACCCAGCATAATTTAAATAATTATCAAAGTTCCATCTAATAATTAAACAAATGAAACAATTAAAAACATGGGCATGGGCATTTGGATTAAGCATCCTGTTTTTCTCCTGCGCTAAAGAGCGCAAAGACCCTGAAACCGGAACTGAGGTTTTAGATACAGCAAAAATAGCAGGAACAAATTGGGTACCTGCCAGAGCGGTCAAAATCAGGGACACCAGTTATTCCTACAGCAAAGTAATTCCTGTCAAAGACGGGGCAGGCAAACTGATATATGACAAAGCAAACTCAGAAATAAGATCAGGCAAAGGATATGTCTATTATGACGAAAAATTCAAGGTAGTTTACGTAGTAGACTGGCCAGGCGAGCAAGGAGACGCTACCGCTGGAGCTAGCGGGTTCAAACCACTCTTCTTCAACTTTGACACCCGTCATAGCGTAGATCCAGCTGCAGCACAAAACAGAACGGCCACCTGGCATTTGAAACACTTTGACATTTATAATGCCTTCATGGAAACCGATGCCTTACCTGCATCTGATGTATCCGGAAAGGGTAAACTCAGGGTAACCCGAGTTCCTTTTGACGAACTAGACGAAGCCACTAACACCCCTATGCTGAGAACCTCAGTACAAATAGAAATGAATGAAATCGAGTTGGTAGACGGATGGGGATCATACCGTTTGGCAGACCATATACTGCGCCCTTACAAAGATCGCACCCTTACCTTTCAGCTTCGTGACGGCAGATATGTAAAATACCAGCTAGCCAACCTTTACCGGTCAAATCCAGTCGTGGTAAACGATAAATATGAATACGAAGCACCATATTACAACTTCAGATATTTTATTCAGCAAACGCCAGAAAGCAGAAACCTTAAAACAAGATAATGAATACAAAAACCAAATAAAAGAAATTAAAACGAGTTCCTTTAAAAAATGAGATTCAGCTGTCCTCAAAACTTAACACGGACTCTTTTAACAGGCTTTGAATAAGCCGGATGCCTAAAAGGCAGGGTTACACAGATTTTCGCGGAATCGGCAACCCTGACTAAAGGCCTGTGATATCAGAATGGATTTGATATTGCTTTAACCTATTTTTTAACTAAAATTCATCCTTACAAAATGAAAAATTACCAAACAGGCGCAGCGCGTCAAACCTCTGCTTTACCAACAGCAGGCAAATTAAGTAAAAAAATCTCAATGTTCAGTTTCATGGTAGCATTAGCGGCCTTATCTGTATTATCCTCTTGTAAAAAAGACACAGAAGATAGCGCAGTACCCGCGTTAAAGTCAACTTCAGGTATAGCATTAGCCCCTGCTGCTGGTGGCTCAGCTTTACCACTAAGTAATGTTACTACAGGAACAGTTAGCCAGAGTGCTAGCGGTAATGTATATAGCGTGATTAACTACTACGTAACTCAGAGCGTTTATAATCCTGCAAATCCGCATCAGGCAAACGGATTATATTATTTCGATTTCAGCCTAAATGATAACGTACTTGGTTCTTCATCAACCACTCCACCAGATGATGACTGGGACATTTCCTTTTCCGGTACAGGTAATGCAGACATCAAAGCAAATACTTCAACAGGTACATCCGTTAAATTCCTGAATGAAACCTTCGCAGTTGCTTCTGCAAGAACCTCTGCCAGCGCATGGTCAGCAGGTACTGCTGCAGCCGCTACATTTGGCCATAACAGAACAGTAACTACCCTTAATTCAGCCGATTACCTTGCCGCAGCATCTGGACACACCATTAAAGGCTGGTGGAATTACTACTTTACCAACCACCAGGTATTAGCAACCACAGACCTTACTATATTGGTAAAAGATAGTACTGGCGATGTATATGCTGTGCATATGCAAAATGTATACAACAACCAGACACCTGCAGGCATTCCATTTCCAAGCAACTTTTCTTACTTAACATTCGAATACAAAAAACTATAAACTAAGAAAAATGAGTTCGGCTTTCCTATAAAATGGAGAGCCGGATTTTAAACCAATTTTATAATAATATGATTCTAAAACGTACTACATTAATCTGCCTAATCGCCCTCGCCGCTCTAGGTGCTTGTAAAAAAGACGACCCTATAACTCCTGAAGCAGAAGTTGCTCCGGTAAAATTATCAGAATATATTACTCAATATAGTAATGGAGTAATAGAGGTCAAAAATTATCCAATAGATATGACCCGCAATAATAGTGTGAAAGATGACTATTTCAATTTTGACAGTCACCTCTTCATTAGTAAAGATAAAGCATTAACTAAAGAATGGGATATTGCATTCAGAGGGATAAATTCACAGATCTGGGCTAATGAAGGCACCAGGTTAAATACACCATGGACAGGAAACGAATCCAAAGTCAGGCTATGTGGCATCATGAAGAATTTTGATGAAGTCAGTACAGTTGTCCCTTCTGAATTGAATTTTACAGATGGATTTTCATCTACTATCAGTTTATATCCAGAACAGGAAACTCCTTATGAACAATTAAGAACATATTGGGCCAAGGGTGTATATACAGAACTAGGTGCAATAGATTACATTGTACCAGATCCAAACAGATGTTTCATTATCAGGCTTAACGATGGCCGTTATGTGAAATTTCAATACATCAACCTGTACGACACAGAAGTTGCCAAAAACAGCAATACTTCAAAAAAAGGTTTCTTAAGCTTCCGTTATTTCATCGGAAAAGGCGAAAATGTAAAAACAAAATAAACATTGGCAGATATCCCTAATCAATACTGTTAACACGATTTGATTAGGGCTGTTAATACCCTATTCCAACAATCCAAATGGTCATAAAAAGATCTGTCATTTTGCTTCTTTGGGCACTTATATCATCTGCAACAGCTTGTAAAAAAGAAAAAGCTGCTGTACAAGATGCACCTGTTTCACCTACAACAGGAACAAGAACACAATTTACATTAGATTCCATTTACCTCTATTCAAAGCAGGTCTATCTATGGAGTGATGTACTGTCAAATTATGACCAGTTTAACCCAAGAGGATACACCACTGAAAGCAGTGATCTTGCCAACTTTAAAAAAGAACTTTTCATTATTTCCCAGCTAAAGGTTAATCCGGCCAGTGGCTTGCCATTTGAACATACAGCAACCAGCGGGCTCTCCAAATACGCTTACCTGGAAAATGGAAACAATAAAGGAATACTTGCCGCCAGTGGCAACCTCAATCAAGCAGCAGTCCTTAAAACTGCGCAAATCAAAACCGGAGGTAAACAAATTGCCTACCTGGCCATGGGTTCATTTCCTGTTTTAAATAACAGTAAAGCGGCAATTGACAATGCCTTTGCATCCTTATCAGCAGCTAATCCAACCTACCTGGTCATCGACCTCCGGTCAAATGGAGGCGGATATGTAGAAACGGCAGCATATGTAGCCAACCTGGTAGCAGGTACTGCTCTAAACGGCAAAGTCATGTATAGTGAGCAATATAACAGTCTTGTGCAAAGCGGGAAAGCCCCGATACTGAAAAAACAGCTCTATTATGATAGTCAGGGTAAAACCATACTGCTTAATGGAAAAAACGCGACCATGGCTGATGTAGACTTTACAGAAGCTGGCAACACTTCCTTATTTAGTAAAAAAGGGACAATGGAAAGCATTACAGACATCTATTTTATTGTCTCTGCACAAACCGCATCAGCAAGTGAATTACTAATCAGTGTCCTAAAGCCATATTTCAAGGTCTATCTGATCGGGGAGAAAACCTATGGTAAACCTGTTGGTTCCTTCCCCATAAATATAGATACCTACAGTATTTATATTCCCAGCTTCATCCTACGCAATTCAAAGGGATGGTCAGACTATTTCGACGGCATGAGCCCTGATATTCCAATGAGCATGGCAGACAATCCTGTACTTGGTGACCCCACTGAACCCTGTTTAAGTGTGGCACTCCATGCCATAACAACAGGTATAACAACTCACACCGCCATCAGCAGTCTAAAAAACAACAGGAATACAACAACCGGAATAGCTCCTTCTCCAGTCATGATAGAAACCCGTTACCGGCTCAAAAAATAAAACCCCAGGGTCATGTTTAGCCGAATGACGCGTAAATTATTACAGCGAACAAGTTAAGTCAGGCAAAATGTTTAATTTCGCCGACCATTACCGATTGCCTCAGCTGCCAGAATTTATGAAAAGACTTTTTCTCTGTAATATCCTCCTGCTTTCTGCTATTTCCGGATTCGGACAAATGAAGCTCATTAAGCGCATGTTATCTGAAGAAGTAGATACCACCAGGAGAGCGAGTTTTATGCCCTTACCACTGCTAAGGTATTCACAAGAAGTAGGGTTAGAATTTGGTGTAGGCGCACTATATTCTACCTATGTAGACAAGAACGATCCAAAAAACAGGAGTTCAAATTTTGCTTCTATCCTCTCTGTTTCTACAAAAAAGCAATACAATGTTACCCTAAAAGGAGACGTCTGGACAAAAAACAATGCCTATCACCTGATTGGAGATGTACGTCTTCGCAGTACACCATTTGATTTTTTTGGAATCGGCAATCAAACCCTAGACGCAGACAAAGACAGGATTGTACAGCGCCAGATCAGAACAGGGATTGACGTAGAAAAAAACATCCTTCCATTTGCCTATACCGGCGTATCTGTAAGTTTTGAAAATTACAGTTTTAAAGATAAAGAACCAGGTGGACGATATGAAACCAACCCTGCGATCCTTGGAAAACCAGGCGGATCAGTGATTTTTTTAGGCGTTTCACAAACTTATGACACCAGGAACTCCAATAATTATCCAACCAAAGGTTTCTTTGGAAGAATTTCTTACCAATATGCACCAGACTTTTTCGGAGGAAATGATCTTACAGGAAGCCAGATCAGGGTGGTTATCCGTAATTTCTGGCCCTTAGCTAAAAAACTGGTACTAGGCGTAAATGGGATCTACTATACCGTACAAAGCAGCAGTACTCCCTTCTATATGCTTCCCCAGTTAGGTAATGACGACATTATGCGTGGCTATTATACCGGAAGATACCGGGATGAAAACCTAATTGCTGCCCAAACAGAGTTACGCTATCGTTTCAGTAACCGTTTTGGAGTAGTTGCCTTTGCAGGCGGCGGGCGTGTATTTGCAAATGGTGATTTTAACCTCAAACAATTCAAGCCCTCTGTTGGAGGCGGGATCAGATACTTCTTTGACCCTGCTAAAGGACTAAGCGTAAGAGCCGATTACGGTATCGGAGAAAAAAGACCAAACGAAGCCCGTCAAAGCGGTTTCTATCTTGGCCTTGCAGAAGCATTTTAATTTAAAACTTAATCTTGAAATGCTCCTTTGCCTGTCCTTTTTTGAAGTAAACTAAGCCAATCCAGAAAAGATCAACCGTTACCATTACCTCAGGGTGATTCTTAATTTCTTCCCAAGCCTCTTTCATCCCTTTACTCCAGTAAATATCATCAAAGATCAGTAAAGTATCTTCATGAACCTGGGGCAGGCACCAGTTAAAATAATTTAAAGTAGCATCCTTGCGGTGGTTGCCATCAATATATACAAAATCCAGCTTTGGAAACTGTTCGATAACGCGGGGCAGCAACTCATCAAAATTCCCTACCTGCAGTTCTACATTCTCCAGATCAAGGTCCTGGAAATTCTGATAGGCCTTTTTAGCCGTTTCAGGGCAACCTTCTATCGTAATAATCTCTGCATCCGGACAAGCTACAGACAGATAAGCAGTAGTGATACCTAAACAAGTTCCCAGTTCAATTAAATTAGCAGGATTACTTTGCTTTGCAAGCCTGTAAATCAACTGTGCTAAACGGGGAGACTTCAATGCATTCTTAGCAATTTCTTTGGTCGCTTTAGTTCGGTTTTTATTCAGATGTGAACCCGCACCCAGGTCAGTCACATTGATTAAGGTATCGTCATTTAAAAGTTTTTTTCTTTGTTGCTCTATCGCGATGTAATCCTTTTTGGCGTTAAAATCGTAAATTACCTCATCCACCAGCTTATAAACAAAAGGCGAATGGGTACCATGCCTGCTTTTAGCAGTTAAACGATGTTTCAGAAAATCACTGATAAATTGTAATACCATAACTGCAAAAATAGGCAAACGCAACATTCTAATTGTTATTTTAATGGAAAATAGTAAAGAAATAAGCGCATTAGTAAAATTACTGGATGATCCGGATCCGGAAGTTTTTCATCACGTGGCACAAAGGCTGCTGGAATATGGCAATTCCGTTGTTCACTTTCTGGAAACAGAATGGGAAAAATCATTAGACACCCTGCTGCAAGAAAGAATTGAAAACCTGGTTCACCAGATCCAGTTCACACTCGTTAAAGAAGACCTTAATCTCTGGTACCAAAGCGGGGCATTTGATCTTTTACAAGGCGCATTAGTAGTAAACCGCTACCAATACCCCGATCTGGATGAACAAAAGGTGATCAACCAGATCGAAGAAATTAAAAGAGAAGTATGGCTTAGCCTGCAGCCAGAAATGAGCTCATTGGAAAAAATCAAGCTCATCAATCATATTTTTTATAATAACCATGGATTTAGTGGCAATACTAAAAACCACCACGACCCGCAAAACTCCTATCTCAACCAAGTTCTGGACACCAAAAAAGGCAACCAGATCTCGCTGGCAATCATTTACTCCACCATTGCGCAAAAGCTAGACATCCCGGTTTATGGCGTCAACCTGCCCCAGCATTTTATCCTGGGTTATATCGATGAAAGCAAAAGAGAAGAAGGTGAATTTGGCATCTTGTTTTATATTAACGCCTTTAACAAAGGAGCCATCTTTGGCAAACACGATGTAGACCAGTTCTTAAGACAGCTCAATTTGCAAGCCATGCCTGGTTTTTACGCCCCATGCAGTAATGTAGAAATTATCAGAAGGATCATCCGTAATTTAATCTCTTCCTATGACAACTTAGGTTCCAAAGAAAAAGTAGCAGAACTGAAAGAATTGCAGGAAATCTTAGCAAAAAGCGATTTTTAACCTCATTATTTCTAACCTAACCTTATTTCAGCAAGTTATTTTGTTTCATCCAGTTCGTTAAGCTATTAAACCAATCCTCAGCAGTAGTCTTATTGTGCAAGCCAAAGCCATGTCCGCCGGCCTGGTAAATATGCATTTCTGCAGGCACCTTATTTTTTACAAGCGCCTGGTTAAATAAAATGGAATTTTCTACAGGAACAGTATGATCATCATTGGCATGAACCATAAAAGTTATCGGTGTGTGCTGATCTACATGCTTTTCATTAGAGAAATAGTCCACTTGCGCTTGTGAACCATTCTTACCAATCAGGTTATTCTTAGACCCTACATGTGTTGAAGCATTAAAACTCACCACAGGATAGATTAATACAGAAAAATCAGGTCTCAGGCTTAGCTTTTCCGCATTCTCAATTTTAATATCCGCATAATGCACAGTTAAAGAAGAAGCCAGGTGGCCCCCCGCAGAAAAACCCATGATCCCAATCTTGGCAGGATCAATCTTCCATTTTGCTGCATTCTTACGCAACAAATAAATAGCCTGTTGTGCATCCTGCAAAGGACCAAAAGATTTATCGGTCATTATAGAATCTGAAGGCAGCCGGTATTTAAGCACAAAAGCAGTTACCCCAACAGCAGCAAATTTCCTGGCCACCTCTTCCCCTTCGTGGGCAATTGCCAGGTGCGAATAGCCACCACCAGGACAAATAATAACAGCAGTTCCGTTCCATAGTGCAGGATCTGGCCGATAAACAGTTAAAGTTGGATGCGATACTTTGCTCAGCCCCGTTACTTTGCCATCTTTAACTGCAGATAGCTCTTTATACGTAGCAGGCACAGTAATTTCCCCGGGGATTTTACCCGGGTACAAATCCACTACCTGCTGGGCATACAGCGTATTTATTCCCATTAAACCAATCCCTAAACTCAACAGCCAGATCCTTTTCATATTAGAATTCCATTAAATAAGCCTTCAAAAAATCATTCAATTCCCCATCCAAAACCGCCTGCGCATTAGAGGTTTCATAATTTGTCCGCAAATCCTTCACCAGTTTATACGGATGCAAAACATAGTTTCGGATTTGTGAGCCCCATTCAATTTTCATTTTCGAGCCTTCAACAGCAGCAGACGCTTCCATTCTTTTACGCATTTCTGCTTCATATAGCTGTGATTTCAGCAAGCGCAATGCATTCTCTTTGTTTTGCAGCTGCGAGCGCGATTCCTGGTTCTTGATCACAATACCCGAAGGCTTGTGGTACAAACGAACCGCAGTTTCCACTTTATTCACATTCTGTCCACCCGCACCACCAGAGCGGAAAGTTTCAAATTCTATATCCGCATCCTTAATCTCAATCTCAATCGTATCATCCACCAGCGGATAAACATACACCGAAGCAAAAGAAGTATGTCTTCTGGCATTAGAATCAAATGGCGAAATACGCACCAAACGATGCACCCCATTTTCCCCTTTTAAATAACCATAAGAAAACTCACCAGCAAACTGTAAGGTCACGGTTTTCACCCCGGTAACCTCCCCCGGCTGATAATCTTGTTCAGTCACTTTATATCCATTCTTTTCTCCCCACATGATATACATGCGCATCAGCATCGCCGCCCAATCGCAACTTTCCGTTCCACCAGCACCAGCTGTGATTTGCATCACCGCATGCAACTGATCTTCCTTGCTGCTTAACATGTTTTTCAGCTCCAGATCTTCCACCAGGTACAGGCATTTTTCATACTGCTCCTCCATCTCTTCATTGGTCGCATCACCAGATTGCAGGAAATCAAATAATACCTGAGTATCTTCAAATTCGGCATTTACTTTTTGCCAGGCATCTGTCCACACTTTTTTGGCATTCATTTCTGCCAAATGCTTTTCGGCCTTTTTGGGATCATCCCAAAAATCCGTTTGTAAGGTAAGCTCCTGTTCTATATAAATAGCTTCGAGTCGGGTTTCGACGTCAAAGATGCCTCCTCAGCGACGCTACTCTGTCCCTTAAATCCTGTACTTGTTCTTTAGTCATACTGGCAAATATATAATTAATTCTTCATCACCATATAATCCATTGCCAGGTTAGCCAGCGCCTTCAGCCCCAATGCAAATCCAATTCATCCAGGAAAAAATCTGGAGTATGAAAAGAAGGCACCAGTATCAACAGCGTAAAGTAAAATCTTTTCATTTAGTGGTTCTTTTTATGTTAAATATAATTCAATCTGCCGACATTTAATTTATCGGCAGGAATATTGTTGATTTAGCACCAGATTGAAATAAACCAGTACATTTACAAAAACTAAGATTATGTTACCAACTATAAATTTTACAGAGACTGAAGCCTACAAATACCTGGCTGATCACTTCATTGGCATTAACGAGAAAAACTTAAAGCAACTCTTCGCAGAAGATGAAAAACGTTTTGAAAAATTCTCCCTTGTATTTGAAGATATCCTGTTAGACTATTCAAAGAACAGGATCAACGATGAAACCCTTGCCTTACTGCTGCAGTTAGCCAAAGAATGTAAACTGGATGAAGCCATTAAAGCAATGTTTAGTGGTGATAAAATCAATCAGACAGAAGACAGGGCCGTACTGCACACCGCTTTACGTAACCAAAGCAACACACCGGTATACGCCGATGGTAAAGATGTAATGGATGATGTCAATGAGGTACTGGCAAAAATGGAGAAATTCAGTGATCAGATCATCTCAGGCTCATGGAAAGGATATACGGGTAAAGCAATCACAGATGTAGTAAACATTGGTATTGGCGGTTCTGACTTAGGACCAGTAATGGTCACCGAAGCTTTAAAAGCCTACAAAAACCATTTAACCATGCATTTTGTATCCAACATTGATGGTACACACATGGCAGAAGCACTAAAGACAGTAGATCCGGAAACTACTTTATTTATTATTGCTTCCAAGACCTTTACAACACAAGAAACCTTAACTAATGCCAATACAGCAAAAGACTGGTTCTTAAGCAAAGGTGGTAAACAAGAAGATGTAGCTAAACATTTTGCAGCCCTATCTACCAATGCAAAAGATGTCTCTGCTTTTGGTATTGATACAGAGAACATGTTTGGCTTCTGGGACTGGGTAGGCGGCAGATATTCACTTTGGAGTGCAATCGGCTTGCCAATTGCCTTAAGTGTAGGCTTCCATAACTTTAAAGAATTATTAGCAGGTGCACATGCTGCAGATCAGCATTTTGAAAACACACCTTTTGAAAGCAACATCCCGGTAATTTTAGGGTTACTAGGCATATGGTACATTAATTTCTTTGATGCTGAAACACAGGCAATCCTTCCATATGACCAATACATGCACCGTTTTGCAGCTTATTTCCAACAAGGAGATATGGAAAGTAATGGTAAACATATAGACCGTAACGGCGATGAAGTAAGCTATGAAACAGGCCCAATTATCTGGGGTGAACCAGGCACCAACGGACAACATGCTTTTTACCAGCTAATCCACCAGGGTACCCGTTTAATTCCTTGTGATTTTATCGCACCCGCACAAAGTTTAAACCCAATTGGAGAACACCATTCGATCTTATTATCTAATTTCTTTGCGCAAACAGAAGCGTTAATGAATGGTAAAACAGAAGAGCAGGTAATTGAAGAACTGAAAAAAGACGGTAAAACTGATGAAGAGATCGAAATCCTTGCTCCTTTCAAAGTTTTTGAAGGAAACAGGCCTACAAATTCTATTTTACTGAAAAAAGTAACTGCACGCAGTCTGGGAACTCTAATCGCAATCTATGAGCATAAAATATTTGTTCAGGGAATTATCTGGAATATTTTCAGCTTTGACCAATGGGGCGTAGAGCTCGGAAAACAATTAGCTAAAAGTATTTTACCAGAATTAAAAAATGAAGAAGTGATCTCTTCTCATGACGTCTCCACCAATGGTTTAATTAACCAATACAAAAACTGGAGATAACACCCTTATTATTAGCGTTCTCATTCGTATATTAAACCTTTATAAGGCTAACCTATCTAAGATAGGTTACACACCTAAATTATATGCATATGAGAACGCTTAAAAATCTATTGTTATTCACCCTGCTGTTTTCTGCCGCTAACTTAAAGGCGCAGACTGATAAAGCAACCACCACCCGGATCATTGGAGAGCAGAATTACCTATTCGTAGCCAGCACTGCAAGTCCGCTCAATGCTACAGATATTAATGCAGTCATGAGCCGGATGCCTGGATTTACAGGTAATGCAGGCGCCATCAACCTAACGGGATCAAGTTATGATTTAACTGTCACTAAAGACAGCGTAGTCGCTTTTCTTCCCTATTACGGCAGGTCATATACGCCAAAAATGGGCGGCATAGACGAAGGAGGAATTAAATTCAAGTCTAAAAAATTCAGTTACGAAAAAGTTACGCGTAAAAAAGGAGGCTGGATGATCACCATTACTCCAAAAGATGTAAAAGACAATTACAGCCTTACACTCATTGTCACAGAAAAAGGATATGCTTCTCTCTCTGTGACCAACAATACCCAGCAACCCATTACTTTTAGCGGATACCTTGCAGCACCTAAAGCAAAAAAAGAATAAGGTTCAGCAAACCAGAAAGCTTAAAACTTATTTTTGTACTACAGGGATGAGCTCTATTTGAAACAGCTTATCCCATTTTTTACCTGTTACAAAAAGACGTTTACCAGCCGCATCCCATGCAATTCCGTTCAGCACGTCTGTATTTGCATACTTATCCCTTTCCGGAAGTAATCCTGCAAGGTTAATATAACGTTCTACGGCACCCGTTTTAGGATCAATTACAGCAATCTTATCTGTCATATAGACGTTCGCATAAATCTTTCCATCAATATATTCCAGTTCATTTAACTGATCTACCTGTCCATTGTTATCATATACATCAATAGACCCTTCTTCTTTATAATCAGCAGCATTTAAGAACCAAACACGGTTAGTGCCATCAGATTTAATCAGGCGTTTTCCATCATAAGCCAATCCCCAGCCCTGCCTGCTATTCTGATAAGGAAAAGTACTTTCCTGTTTCAATGATTTTGCATCATATACAAAACCAATATTCTCCTGCCAGGTCAGCATAATGATTTTATCGCCAACCAATGTAGAACCTTCAGCAAAATATTGTTTATCCAACTCAATTTTCTGAAGTGCTTTTCCTGATTGCAGCTCCACCCATCTTAAAGTAGACTGTCCATACTCACCCGTACTTTCCAGGAATTTTCCATTGTGATACTCCAGCCCCTGCGTATAAGAAGTGGTATCATGTGGAAATACATTCAACACCTTATAACTATACTCCGAAGGTTTAATCGCCGATTTCAAGACAATATTGATTGTCACTGTATCCTTTTTAGTCCCATCATCCACTACAGCAGTGATCAGCTTATAGCCCAGAGAAAGATCATTTGTTTGAATCGCAAATGCCTCCGTATTATTTTTTGAGCCTACCGGCTTTCCATCCAGTAAATAGCTCACCGAATTAATTTTAGTTTCAGCAGGAATATCCAGCTGCACTTTAACCTCCTCGCCCAATCCATAGCTCTGTCCCTGTTCCGGAAGTTTAAAACCAAGCACTTCAGATTTATCCTCTTCCTCTTTACAGGAAGTCAAAACCATTGCGCTCATTAATACAAAAAACAGCAGTACGGACCCTGATTTTTTAACAGGGGTATTAAGTTGGCCAAAATGCATCTTTAATATGATTAATTTTATAAATTTCTTTATTTTCAAAAACAATTGCAACAATATCAAAACGGATTTCTCCCTGATGATTGCTGCGGTTAATATAAACAGAAGAAGCAAATTCCATTTGTTTCTCCTTTTTCCAGTTCACAAAATCCTCTGGCTCTCCATGTGCTACAGACCTTCGGGTCTTTACTTCTACAAAAATTAGCTGTTGCTCATAAAAAGCAATCAAATCTATCTCTGCCCTACCATATATCCAGTTCTTTTCCAGTATCCGGTAACCCCGCTGTTCCAGATAGGCTTGGGCCAAAACTTCTCCATATCTGCCCAGCTCGTTATGTTCTGCCATTATTTTAGGATAACAGATCCTAAAAACTTAGAGATCTCCCGTTCCACATTCTTAATATAAGCATAACGCTGCATCAGGATCTCCTGGTTTACTGCATCATTTTCAGTTTTAATTTCCTGTAATAAACCAAGCAAGATCCGGTCTACCTTCCTTTTTTTCAGGTGGAATATCCCACCCAATATAGTCGCTTTTAAATTTACCGTTTCATCTCTAACGTAAATTTGGTGTTTATTGTACCAGTTTTCACTTAAGGAGTATGGAGAAGTAGATAAAGTAATAGCCAGATCTGCAATACTGCGGTTATTATTTTTAATAAACTGGTTGGCAACCGGCAAGTGCCCATCTTCAATTTCTTCTTTATAGTTCTGGATAATCAGCTGACAAGTTGGATCTTCAAAAGTCACATCAGATAAGTTCTGCATAATGAAAGAACCGATATACATATTATCTATGTTATCCCAGCTCACCAGTTCGTGTCCAAAAGCAAGCAGCAAACGCACAATTTCATGTTCCTGTAAATTGTCATTATCGGCCTCCACTTCCATTTCCGGATAATCAGGCTGCGGGTGATCATCAAATAAATTATCCGGCGGGCCATCCTGAAAGGGAGAAGACGGACTAAAACTTTGCTTAGAAGGATAGGTTGAGGTACTGGATTTTTTAGATTTAGCCGCCTTCATTTTACTCAGCTCCGTCAGCAGCATCCGTTCTTCCACCTGCAATAAGCGGCTGCATTCTCTGATAAAGACAGAAGCTTTAATATCATCCGGGATCTTAGCAATACTTTCTACAATATCCCTGATTATTCCGGCACGCTTAATCGGATCGGTACCCGCTTCCTTTAGCAGGATATCAGCCTTATACAGGATAAAATCCTTACGGCTATTTTCAATATAGATTTTAAAAGCCCCTGCACCAACTTTGTGCATGTAAGAATCCGGGTCATGGCCATCAGGAAAGTTGACAACTTTCACATTCAATCCCTCTTCCAGGATCATATCCAAGCCACGCAGAGAAGCTTTTATACCCGCTGCATCCCCATCATATAAAATAGTAACATTTTGTGTAAAACGGCCAATCAGACGGATTTGTTCAATCGTCAGCGAAGTTCCAGAAGAAGCAACCACATTTTCTACCCCAGCCTGATGCACAGAAAGCACATCTGCATACCCTTCTACCAGGTAACAGTTATCGGCCTCCCGAATTGCTTTCTTGGCCTGGAACAGCCCATATAAAACATTTGATTTGTGGTAGATATCACTTTCAGGAGAGTTGACATACTTTGGAACATTTTTGTCCGTCTTTAACGTCCTTCCCCCAAAACCAATAACCCGTCCGGTAAAGTTATGGATCGGGAACATCACCCGGCCACGAAACCGGTCATACACCTTCCCATTATCATTATGTACAGAAAGCCCTGTACGTTCCAGGTATTCTTCTTTATGCCCGGCAGCTTTTGCGCTTAATAACAGCGCATCCCACTGATCAGGAGAATAACCCAGCTCAAATTTCTTTATAATATCTTCCCGGAAACCTCTTTCCTTAAAATAACTAAGTCCAATTGCACGCCCCTGTTCTCCTGTCCATAGCTCATTAGAGAAATAATTTGCTGCATACTGAGAAACCACATACAGACTTTCCCTGGCATTATTTATTTCGACATTCTCTGGCGTTTCCTCTTTCTCCTCAACCTCTATATTGTACTTCTGCGCCAGAAACTTTAAAGCCTCCGGATAAGAATACTTCTCATGGTCCATAATGAAACGCACAGAATCTCCTCCTTTACCACAACCAAAGCACTTATAAATACCTTTAGTTACCGATACGTGAAAAGAAGGTGTTTTTTCATTATGAAAAGGGCAGTTCCCAATTAAGCTGGTACCACGCTTTTTTAAAGATACAAAATCACCAACAACCTCCTCAATACGGGCGGTGTCCATGATTTTGTTAATCGTATCCTGATATATCATTAATGGGTAGTAATAAAAAATTCTTATTTTAAAAGGGGCAATAACACATCCGCTAGGGTATTGTTCCCCTTTTCGTTCAGGTGAACCCCATCCGTAGTCAAGATTCCTTTTGCCAGATCCCCAGGATTGTTCTGCTGATCAAAAGTGGTAAAGAGTTTCCTCAAATCACATACAGGCAAATTATTTTTTACAGCCAGCTTGCGTATCTCCTCAGCATACTTATCCAGATCACTATCCATTTCATTTGCACCATTCTTTTTCTCTCCAATCACTGCCGGAGTACAAAGGATCACCTTAGCACCACCTCCCTGGATCTTGTCAATCATGGCCTGGTAGAATTTCACAAACTTATCCTGATCTGTTCCTGTTCTGGAAGACAACTTATGCCATACATCATTTACCCCAATATAGATCACCACCAGATCTGGTTTCTTGTTTAATACATCATCTTCCATCCTCAAATAGAGATCATAGATCTTATTTCCACCAATACCAGCGCCAATAATCTCATAATCAGAAGTATCCAGCTTTTTCTTGATCAAATCCACATATCCTCCAGGTTTCACTCCCTGCTGGGTAATAGAATCACCAAAGAAAATAATCTTTTTGGGTTTAATTTTCATGGCTAAAATAGACACTGCGGCGCAGCAGACTATTAAAAACAAGATTGATTTAATTATTCTTTTCATCGTATTGATTTGATTGATCAGTAATAGAAAGATTAACTTTTAGCAGCAATGGTCAATCGCCGTTTCAGGTCTCAAAGGTAACTAATTCTAAAATTGTTTAGGTAGTTTATCTAATTAATCATCTTCCAATTTCAGTAATCACTTTCATCATTAGCTAGGGATGTTCCAACTGATAATCCTTATGCAGGATCAAAAAACTTGCCCGTTCTTCTTTTTTAAATGGAACGTTCCAGTTTCCCTGGTAGGTGATTTTTGCAGGTAATTTATCCGCGCCAAAATAGCTCATTTCAATATTCATCTGCACATCAAAATCAAACAACATATTGCTATACTTCATATCCACATAACGGCCTAAAATTGCAAAATCACGCTTATCAAAAATCGTAACGAGCTCTTTAATCATTAAGCCATTCTTAGTCCAGTTGCTCAAGTCCTTTTTCTCGCTCACTTTAAAACGGTAAACCGGGATAGAATCAAGATAAGTACCACTTTGAAAAGTATAATCATAATACTGGCGCATATTAGCGGTAAAAATCTCCGTTTTACTACCAATAAAAGGAATCCCTTTCACAGGCTTGCCCGGATTAAAGATCAGCGTTTTTAATTTCTCCTTATACCCTGCATTAGTACCCCCTTTACCATCACCCGCAGCCGCATTCTCTACAAAACCAGACTGATAAGCATTCATAAAAAGATAGTCAAACATTTCCAGCGTATACAACTGGTGCTTTCCATTCTTCTTAAACACCTTTCCTGTATCCTGTTTAGCCAGATATTCCATTTTAACAGGCCCAGCATTATAATGCCTGATCTTCCGGTACACCTTCCCGTTTACCTTATTCTTCTTATCATAAGTATACAACCTGTTTTCAGCGATAAAATGATAAGCCTTCATCTTTCTGAAAGACTGGTAAAAGGTGGTATCTGTAGTAATCGCCCTGATAAAAGTCTCTACACTTAACTTCTGCGCCACAATATTGACCGCGTTTGGATCCAGATCAATCGTTTTAACCGTATCTGGATTAAAGCGTTCAATCTGCTGCGCAGTTCCGCTAAAGCAGCAAACAAGAAACGCAGCAGCGATCCCTATACTTTTTATGAAGATCTTAATTCCCAAGCTGCTTTAATGCAATATAAGCCATCAAACCAGTAGAGATCTTTAACGCATCCTCATCCACATCAAAATTTGGATGATGCACAGAATAAGTAGTCCCCTTATCCACATTCCCTGTACCCAAACGGTAAAAACAAGCATCAGTAACCTGAGAATAATAGGCAAAATCCTCTGCCGCCATCCAGATATCAAGGTCAACCACATTCTGCTCACCCAAATACGCCACAGCCGCAGCGCGGGTACTTGCTGTTAACACCTCTTCATTGATCAGGTAAGGATAACCTTTCATGATCTTAAATTCACAACTGCCGCCCATACTCTCGGCAATACCTTCCGCCATTTTTTTCATTAAGCGTTTCGCCTCTACACGCCACTCTTCATTCAGCGTTCTGAAAGTCCCTTCCAGTTTCACCTCATTAGGAATGATATTCGTTGCCCCATTCGCAATCACTTTTCCAAAAGAAAGCACAGAAGGCAATCTTGGGTCCGCATTACGGCTAACAATCTGCTGCAGGGCTACCAAAATATGTGCACTAATCAATACCGGATCAATATTCTGATGCGGCTGTGCACCATGGCCACCTTTACCAGTAACGGTTACATACAATTCATCCGTAGAAGCCATATAAATTCCTGAACGGAAGCCCACTTTGCCAGCATCAATAAGCGGCATCACATGCTGCCCAACAATATGATGTGGTTTTGGATTTTCCAGCACCCCCTCGGCAATCATAATACTAGCACCACCAGGCAACACCTCTTCACCCGGCTGAAAGATCAGTTTAATTGTCCCTCCAAATTCCGCTTTTAAGCTATTTAAAATAAATGCAGCCCCAAGTAAAGAAGAAGTATGCACATCATGTCCGCAAGCATGCATCACACCTGGATTTTTAGACGCGTAAGGTTTATCATTCGCTTCTATAATAGGCAGCGCATCAATATCGCCACGCAAGGCAATTACCCGGTCTGAAGGCATGTCACCAGTAATGAGTCCTACTACCCCAGTATTTGCCATTGCAGTAAAAGAAATGCCCCATTCACTAAGTTTGTCCTTAATGAACTGTGAGGTATTAAACTCTTTAAAAGAAAGTTCTGGGTTTTGATGCAGGTGACGGCGATAGCCCACTACATCTTGAAATATGTTATCTGCTAAATTTTGGATTTGCTCTTTAGTTATCATTTACCTGGATCTAAACTGGGTGCATTAATTTTTTCTCTGAAAATAAACAAGGTTGTAAAAGCAGACCGAAGTTCATTCATCATCCGCTGGGCTTCCAGGCGTGTCCTGAAATCGCCCACACGCAAATAGTAATTTGGTTCTTTATAAATAATATAAGAATTAATCTTTGGATAAGTCGTTTTAAAACGAGCCTGCTCATTAAAAGTCTCCCTTCTGTCAGAGCCATAAAACACTTGTACGCGGTAGCCCATTTGAGACACAATAGGCCCGGTTCTATGCATAGTAACTGGTGCCGCTTTTTTGCTCAGCATAATCCTTCGTTCAATCAAACTGTCAATCAGCGGATCTTTAACAATGGTTACTGTACCTTTTTTCTGCGCAAACAGCACAATAGAAAAACAACAAATAATAAACGTAAAGAATAGTTTCATAGAAGGGCCTTAAAAAAGAAATGCCGATTTCTTTTTACAAAAATCGGCATTCTTTATGTGTATTACAAATTACATTCCTGCACCATGGCAGTTTTTATATTTCTTACCACTTCCACAAGGGCAAGGATCGTTTCTTCCGGTCGTTACTTCTTTGCGGATTGGCTGCTGAGGCGCTTGCTCGCGCGTGTCACCAAATTCTGGTTCAGCAGTACCCGCAGCACCAGCAAATTCAGGCTTAGACATCTTTAACCTGCTCGGTGCAGCCTTAACTGCTTGCGGAGCCTGTAAATCATCAGCTTCCTGCTGCACAGGAATACCACCTTTATATAAGAAACTTACTACTTCTTTATTCACCGCATTCAACATGTTCTTAAACAAGTTAAACGCTTCCATTTTATAAATGATCAGTGGATCTTTTTGCTCATAAACAGCATTCTGAACAGATTGCTTCAACTCATCCATTTCACGTAAATGCTCTTTCCATGATTCATCGATCAGGGCCAGAACAATTGTTTTTTCAAACGCCATCGTCACTTCCCTGCCTTGGTTAGCAATTGCTTTCTTCAGCTCTACAGGAACCTGGATATTTCTTATACCATCAGTAAAAGGAACAATAATTTGTTCAATATGGTCACCACGTTCTTCAAATACCTGCGTCAACACTGGCAATGCCTGGTTAATGATCGACTCAGATTTTCTTGCATAAAAAGCAGTAGCCTCTTCAAATAATTTATCCGTTAAAATATGGATGCTTCTTGAGCTAAATTCAGATTCAGAGATGGTAGTATCTAAAGAGAAATTCTTAATCACTTCCAGTTTAAAACCTTCGTAATTACCTTCTTCTTTATACTCAGAAACCACATCTTCTGCTACATCGAACACCATATTGTTCATGTCCACATCTAAACGTTCACCGAACAAAGCATTCTTACGTTTAGCATAGATCACAGAACGCTGAGAGTTCATCACATCATCATACTCTAACAAACGTTTACGAACACCAAAGTTGTTCTCTTCTACTTTCTTCTGTGCACGCTCAATAGATTTGGTAATCATAGAATGCTGAATCACTTCACCATCTTCAATTCCCATTTTAACCATGATATTAGAGATCCGTTCTGAACCAAATAAACGCATTAAGTTATCTTCCAGTGAAACAAAGAACTGAGAAGAACCCGGATCACCCTGACGACCGGCACGGCCACGCAACTGTCTGTCTACACGACGGGACTCATGACGCTCTGTACCCACAATAGCCAAACCACCTGCTTCTTTCACACCAGCACCTAACTTAATATCGGTACCACGACCAGCCATATTCGTTGCAATCGTTACTGTTCCAGACTGCCCGGCTTCAGCTACAATATCAGCCTCTCTCTGGTGCATTTTAGCATTCAGCACATTATGTTTGATACCTCTTAATTTCAGCATTCTGCTTAACAATTCAGAAATCTCTACAGAAGTCGTACCTACCAATACCGGACGGCCTTCCTGGGTCAATCTTACAATCTCTTCAGCAACTGCATTATATTTCTCACGGATCGTACGGTAAACGTAATCCTGCTCATCTTTTCTGGACATTACCCTGTTTGTAGGTATCTCTACCACATCCAGTTTATAAATAGACCAAAACTCACCCGCTTCAGTCGTCGCCGTTCCAGTCATACCACATAACTTATGGTACATACGGAAGAAATTCTGCAAAGTAACCGTAGCATAAGTTTGTGAAGCATCTTCTACTTTCACATTCTCTTTAGCTTCAATCGCCTGGTGCAAACCATCAGAATAACGCCGGCCATCCATGATACGGCCAGTTTGCTCATCTACAATTTTGATCTTACCTTCATCGATGATATATTCTACATCCATCTCAAATAAAGTATAAGCTTTAAGCAACTGGTTCACAGAATGTACACGTTCCGCCTTAATAGAGTAATCGCGCATCAGTTCATCTTTCTTCGCAATCTTCTCTTCGCTTTCTAAGCTGGATTTCTCAATCTCTGCAATCTCGGTACCTACATCAGGCAATACAAAGAAATGCTCATCTTCACCAGATTTAGTGATCAGTTCAATTCCTTTTTCAGTAAGTTCTACCTGGTTGTTTTTCTCATCAATATAGAAATAAAGATGCGCATCAACTTTAGGCATATTCTTAGACTGATCAGCCATATAGCTGTTTTCAGTTTTAAGTAAGATCTGTTTATTACTTCCTTCACTTAAAAACTTGATCAGTGCTTTATTTTTTGGTAAACCACGGTGTGCTCTTAATAAAGCTAAACCACCTTCGCCCTCTTCAGTGCCTGTTTTACCATCAGTAATTAATTTTTTAGCTTCATTTAAAGCTTTAGACACATATTCTTTCTGTGCATTAACCAAACGCTCGATCCTTGGTTTAAGCTCATGAAACTCATGCTGATCACCAAAAGGTACCGGGCCAGAAATGATCAATGGAGTACGCGCATCATCGATCAATACTGAATCGACCTCATCCACCATGGCAAAATGCAATTTACGCTGCACCAGTTGCCCTGGCTCCTGCGCCATGTTATCGCGCAGGTAATCAAATCCAAACTCATTATTTGTACCATAAGTAATATCAGCCAGGTAAGCATTTCTGCGCTCCTGAGAGTTTGGCTCATGTTTATCGATACAATCAACTCTTAAACCGTGAAATTCAAATAACGGACCATTCCATTCCGAGTCACGTCTTGCCAGGTAATCATTTACCGTTACAATGTGCACACCCCGGCCAGCCAAAGCATTCAGATACGCAGGCAATGTACTTACCAGCGTTTTACCTTCACCCGTTGCCATCTCAGCGATCTTACCATTATGCAGTACCATACCACCAATCAGCTGCACATCGTAATGAACCATGTTCCATACGACTGTACTACCTGCGGCATCCCATGAATTTGCCCAAAAAGCTTTATCACCTTCAATTTTCACATTACTTCTGCGTGCAGCATAATCCCTGTCATATGCAGAAGCCGTAACTTCTAGTTTTTCATTTTCAGCAAAACGTCTGGAAGTCTCTTTCACTACTGCAAAAGCCGCAGGAAGAATATCCATTAATACCACTTCTAATTCTTTATCTCTGTCTTTTATCAAGGCATCGATCTGCTCATAGATAGCAGTTTTATCAGCTAATGATAAATCCTGTCCTTCAGCATCAGTTTTAAGTCCAGTGATCCTACTATCGATTTCAGATAAAGATTTAGCGATAATATCTTTAAAGTAGACGGTTTTGTTACGCAACTCATCATTGCTTAACACCGAAAGTTTAGCGTATTCTTCGTTTATTTTAATGACAAGTGGTTGAATTGCCTTAATATCTCTTTCCGATTTACTTCCAAAAACTTTGGTTAAAAATCCTAGCATCGTTCTATTTTTGTTTTTATTGATTTAAAAATCATCGTTTTACAACAACCAAGCCATATCAGCTGATAAGTCAATTTGGCAGTTGCCGGGGGATAAAATTACAAAATATCTTACACAATGCTCAGACAGAATGGTATTATTTAACCCGATAAGTACAAATTGTCATTAACCTGTAAGGATTAAATCAAACATAAGCTATAAAATTTAGGCAAAGCGGTTATCTTTGCTGCCATGAATATCTTATTATTAGGTTCTGGCGGAAGAGAAAGTGCTTTCGCATGGAAAATGAGCCAATCTGAAAAATGCTCAAAATTATTTATCGCACCAGGTAACGGCGGAACAGGTGAATACGGTAAAAACATAAACCTGAATCCGAATGATTTTGAAGCGGTCAAAACATTTGTTCTCGCAGAACAGATTGAAATGGTTGTGGTAGGGCCGGAAGAACCTTTGGTAAACGGTATTCATGATTTTTTTATTGCTGATGAAAAGCTTGCAGGGATTCCTGTGATCGGCCCTAAAAAAGAAGGAGCAATATTGGAAGGAAGCAAGGATTTCTCTAAAGAATTTATGGCGCGCCACGGGATTCCAACGCCGGGGTCTCAGTCTTTCACCAATGAAACTTTAAATGAAGGCGTTGCTTACCTGGAAAACCACAGTTTACCAGTAGTTTTAAAAGCAGATGGATTAGCCGCTGGTAAAGGTGTTTTAATTTGTGAAACTGTTGCTGATGCGCAACAAGAGCTAAGATTAATGCTGGGTGGTAAATTTGGAAATGCAGGCTCACTGGTGGTTATCGAAGAATTTCTAACGGGTATAGAGCTTTCTGTATTTGTACTTACTGATGGCGATAATTATGTGGTCTTGCCAGAGGCGAAGGATTACAAAAAGATTGGCCAGGGCGATAGCGGGTTAAATACAGGCGGTATGGGTTCTGTATCTCCGGTTCCTTTTGCAGACGCTGCGTTCCTGAAAAAAGTGGAGGATAAAATTATCATCCCTACTATTCAAGGATTAAAAAAAGATAATATTGATTACACTGGTTTTATCTTCTTTGGCTTGTTCAAAGTAGGTGATGAGCCGATGATCATTGAATATAATTGCAGAATGGGCGATCCTGAAACAGAAAGTGTGTTGCCAAGGATTGAAAATGATTTGGTAGAACTGTTTATTGCTACTTCTAAAAAAAGCCTGAAAGATGTTCAGTTAAAGATCAGTCCTAAAAGTGCTGCGACAGTAATGATCGTGGCTGGTGGTTATCCTGGCGATTATGAAAAAGGTAAAGCCATCACAGGAGTGGATAACATTCGTAATTCTGTGGCTTTCCATGCAGGAACAACGCTGGAAGGCAGTGTGATTAAAACTAATGGTGGACGTGTACTTGCAGTAACCAGTTTACAGGACACACAATTTGAAGCTTTACAATCTGCTACAGGTGATGCAGCAAGGATTTATTTTGATGGAAAATATTTTAGAGAAGATATCGGATTTGACCTGATGTAAGGTTGAGTTTATATTACATCGTTGAGCCGGGAATGAAATCATTCGCGGCTCAACTCCTATCTTTATTATTTCTTTAAATTTACGACCTGAACTTACGAAACAGGAAAATCCTTAAATACAAGCAGCTAGTTGTTTTATCCCCTCATCGCTCCTCATCGTTGTTTCTGCATGTGGATAAAACTTAATAATAATCTGCTTGATTAGCGAAAAACTTTGAGGTGATTGTATAGCAGGAGACACCAATTCATCAATTAAGTCACTGATTAGTTTCGTTTTTTTTGCCTCGTACTGGCTCACCATAAAACTAGAATTATCCATAGTTTTATGCAATGTGATGATGTCATCTATTTTCTTTGCTTCTTCAATGAGACCCATTAATTTATGCAAATCTTCTTTTCTCATATAACAAATTTAATAAATAATTTCGAGGAAACCCTTTGCCAACCTTTGGCCGGTTCTCTTTATTCTTGCTTTATCAAATGCGTCCATCCAATAAAGTAACAAGACATAACTGCATGAAATTTGACCGAAATTCATGCAAGTTTCGTTTTTAATGATTATATTCGTAGTGGAGGGTCGATCACATGTCAAAAGCAGAAACTTTAATAAAACATCTTAAGCGAGGTAAAATCTATCGTCGTTCAGATATGGAGCAATGGTCCAATTCAGTAGATCGTGAACTCGCAGAACTTCTCAAAGAAGGTACACTAGAGAAAGTTGCAACAGGCATTTATCATTTCCCAAAGAAGAATGCGTTTGGAAAAGAACCGCCAGAAGAAGGTAAGCTGATCAAAAAATTTTTAAAGAGTGATAAATTTCTAATCACATCTTACAATCACTTTAACGGACTCGGTTTGGGTACAACCCAACTTTACAACCAAAAGATTGTTTACAATCATTCTAGAAGTGGAGAATTTAAGCTGGGTAATCACAAGTTCATTTTCAAAAAGAAAAATATTTTTCCAGACCAACCTACAAAAGAATTCATATTTATTGACTTAGTAAATAACTTGAAAGACCTGGCGGAAGACCAGCCAAGAATATTAGAGAAAGTGTATAAAAAAATAACTGATATGAACACAACAGATTTCAAAGAAGCACTACGCCAGTATGGTACCCCAAGGACAAGGAAGCTTCTCGCAGCAGCCATATAACTGACAGATGGCAGGACAATTCTTACACAATCGAAAAGATTTCAAAAGTCTGATACTGACACTATCAGAAGAAAAAGGAATTATCCCAGCTCTGATTGAAAAGGATTATTGGATTATGCATGTTTTACATGGTCTAAAACAATTCGGACTTCAGTTTGAATTAAAGGGTGGAACTTCTCTTTCTAAAGGCTATCAGATCATTGAACGCTTTTCAGAAGATATTGATATGCACATCAGCCCGCCTGAACAATTCAAGAAGGAAACAGGTATTTCAGTGAATGAAAACCCAGGCTCTTCGGGCAAATCAATCGTAACTAATAGGTTGGCATTCTTTGATTGGCTTGCGCTAAATATAAAAATAGATGGAATAACAGAGGTACTAAGAGATAATGAGTTTGATGATGAAAAACTCAGAAGTGCTGGTATTAGGTTGATTTATCCTACATTATTTGATCTGGTACCCGGAATAAAAGAAGGTATACTTCTCGAAGCAGGATTTGCTCAGGTAACACCCAACGCCCCCCTTCTGATCAGTTCCTGGATGTATGACAGAGCTGTTGAGGCTAAATTAAACCTATTGGATAATCGGGCAACAGACATTCTTTGTTACCACCCTGGCTATACCTTGGTAGAAAAGCTGCAGACCATTTCGACCAAGTACCGGATTGATCAGTCTGAAGGCAATAATGGTCAGGCAAAAATTAACTTTATGCGTCAATACTATGACGTTTATCATTTATTGAAACGTCAGGAAGTTGTGAACTTCATCCATACAGATGAATACCAGAAACACAAACTATTTTGGTTTAGGGCGGCTGATCTTGAGGTACCTATAAATAAAAACGAAGCTTTTTTACTCACAGATCAGAATCTGAGAGCAGATTACAAACAACGCTACGCATCAACTGCAGCACTATATTATTCAGGACAACCGGATTTTGATGAGATGCTTGCCAATATTGCCACATTTTTAGACAGACTTTAAACAGATAAAAGATTGTCACCTTAAATGAGCTTTACCAAACTTCGTGACGAAACCGCAGCAACGGATTTGAAGTACTACAAATATCAGCATGAACAAAAACTAAAACCCCTTCAGTTTCAGAAATTTATTTTCTAACTTACCACCCGTAACCACCTATAAACCAATAACCAAATGCTTAACCGTAGAAATTTTATCGGGCAAACTGCTGCTGCCCTGGGAACCACTGCAATTCTATCAGCCCTAGACAATCCAGCTTATGCGCTATTTAATAAAACAATTGGGGCTAACGATCAGATCAACATCGGGGCAATTGGTATCAACGGAATGGGCTGGGCTGATTTAAAAGCAGCATTAAAAGTACCCGGGGTAAACCTGGTAGCACTCTGTGATAGCGATGCAAACGTGCTCGATAAAAGAATGTCAGAGTTAAAATCGCTCAATATAGACGCGGCTAAAGTAAAACGATACAAAGATTACCGGGCATTATTAGATCAGAAAGACATTGACGCCGTGATTATCGGATCGCCGGATCACTGGCACGCTTTAATGATGGTACATGCCGTTCAGGCGGGTAAAGATGTATACGTAGAAAAACCAGTAGGCAACTCCATTATAGAATGCCAGACGATGGTCAATGCGCAGCAAAAATACAATAAAGTAGTACAGGCAGGGCAATGGCAGCGCAGTCAGCAACACTTTAAAGATGCCGTAGAATTTGTTCAAAGTGGGCAGCTGGGAAATATCAGAACCGTAAAAGTATGGTGTTACCAAGGCTGGATGAAACCCGCTCCTGTGGTAGCAGACACACTGCCCCCTGCAGGAGTAGATTATGCCATGTGGCTGGGCCCTGCTAAAAAAAGAACTTTCAATGCCAGCAGGTATCATTTTAATTTTAGGTGGTTCTGGGATTACGCAGGCGGGTTAATGACAGATTGGGGCGTGCATTTAATTGATTACGGTTTACTTGGAATGAACTCTCCCGTTCCTAAAACGATCTCTGCATTGGGCGGCCGTTTTGCCTATCCTGATTTATATGAAGAAACGCCAGACACGTTAACTACCCTCTATGAATTTGATAAATTTAATATGGTATGGGATTCGGCCATGGGTATAGATAATGGCTCCTACAACAGGGATCATGGAATCGCTTATATCGGTAATAACGGAACCCTGATCTTAAACAGGCAAGGATGGGAAGTCATTGAAGAAAGGCAGAGTGGCAATAAAGTAAGTAAGCCATTTATAAAAGCCTCAGACAATGGACTAAACAATCACATGGTGAATTTTTTCGAGGTAATCAGGTCTAGAAAAAAAGAGGAATTAAACTGTTCTATACAAGCAGCAGCCCACGTGGCAACCGTAGCACAAATGGGAAATATAGCCTTCAGAAGCGGGCAAAAATTAACCTGGGATAACAGCAAACATCAGTTTACCAATCAGCAAGTGAATGATAAATACTTGCTTTCTCCATACAGCAACGGCTATAGCTTGCCAAAAGTCTAAAACTAATTTGATTAAAAAGGCCATCTCCGGTTACATCAAGCATAAAAAGGCAGGTATTTTATACAGCTTGCTTTAACCGTAGATGGCCACCATATATTCTTTATATAAATACTTCTTACTGATATAAAACCTGGTAATATTCATCAGCCATTCTGCCAGATTCAAAAACAGGCTCTACATCAGCCGCCGCAGTTTTTATGATCTCAAGCCATTTCGGCTGATTTTGATAATACAGTGGTAATACGACCTGCTCTATAACATCCATTAAATTCCCATTTTCTGTTTGGTCAATCTGCGATGCCGATTCCCTTTCAGCGGCAGGATTAATAACAAAGCAATTTTTTTGATCACGGGCAAACTCTGGCACCCATCCATCAGGCAAAGAAAGATTAATACTTCCGTTCATTGCCGCAGTCATCCCGCTGGTTCCAGAAGCTTCTCTATACATATTAGGATTATTAAGCCATACATCTGATCCTTTCTTTAGCAATGCAGAAAGCCCTAATTCATATCCGGTAAGCACTGCGCAATTTGCAAAAGGCTTTGCATGACTAATAATTTCATTAAACAATTTGGTAGCTCCAACATCTTCCGGATAAGGTTTTCCGGCCCAGATCAACTGCACAGGAAATTCTGGATTTTCCATTAGTTTCAAAAACCGCTCCCAGTCATACATCACCAGATCTGCACGTTTATAAGCAGCAAAACGTCTGGCCCAAACAATAGTCAATACATTTTCATCAAAGAGCTTTCCACACTGATCGGCCACTGTTTTAAACAATGCTTTTTTCATTTCTTTTTTACGGCTGATAATTTTCTCCTCATCAAGATCAGCAATCGCCTTAGCCAAAACCTCATCCTTCCAATACCTTCCATTTTGCGCATTAGTGATGGAAGTAATTTCACATATACCCTGATAGGAACCCCACATTTCCCTTGCCACCCCGCCATGCATTTTGGAAACCGCATTGGCTTTCCGGGAAAATTTAAGTGCGGCCAGTGTATAATTAAACCTGTCTCCATCCATCCCTAAAATATATTTCACTTCATGTTCCTGCATATGGTAAAAGAAAGACATCTCTTTAAGCAATGCATAATCATGCTCCTCATTTCCTGCTACTTCAGGCGTATGCGTGGTAAAGACAACTCTTTTTTTTACTTCTTCCAGACTCTTATATTTAGCGTGTAAATAAAAGTTAAGGGAAACCGCATGCCCTTCATTCATATGATAAATATCTGGCTCCATTTTTAACAAATCCAGTAATATAGCGCCACCAATTCCCAGCACAATGCTTTGTGCAATCCGGGTTGACTCATTGGAATCATACAACCTGTGGGTAATGGTGCGGGAAACTTCATCATTTTCGGGCAGATCAGTGCTTAATAAAAATAAAGGCGCAGCACCAAATGTTTGTGGTTTTAACAGATATGCTTTCACATAAACCGGCGTATCATGCACCGGAACAGTAAAAACAATTCCGGTATCCTGTAAAAAAGAGTAGTTCTTTTCTACAAACACCGGCATCATCAAAGCATCAGGATCCCTAACCTGGTCATAGTAGCCATATTTCCAAAGCATCCCGATACCCAGCAGATTCTGTTTTAACTGATAGGCACTTCTAAGATGTGAACCCGCTAAAAAGCCCAGTCCACCGCTATAGATCTTTAATGACTGGTCAATTGCAAACTCCATAGAGAAGTAAGCCACCGAAGTATTGTATTGTGAATCTGGGGTATACCCAAAAATATCATCTCTTGTCAGCATAAATAAATTTAATAAAGCGTATAAATTATATGACAATCCAACTGTCCGGATGTTTGCATGATAACGTTAACTTTACATTAAAATACTGATATATTTAACAAAGATCAAACCTGGTGATCATTCATTGAAATAAAGGCCTAACATAAAATCAACTAATGGCGAAAGCATTCTAGCCGGAATAAATAACAAATTAATCTCAAAAAATTAAATGCCATTGCGCTGTATCTGAAGAATAAATTATGATCTCTTTTTCCTTTTCAAATTCAGATAATCGATAAAATACAGCACCTTAACAGAAACACTATTATTCTGCGGAGCAGATAAAATACCATCCAGGTTACTTTTATATTTTTTCGTATAAAAAGAATCATTCGTCTCCGCAGCATCCTTATAAGAAAGCGTAAACTCACTGCCCGGTGCAAACTGCCAGGTATAGATCAGATCAATGTTAAACACATTATAATTCCTGTCCAGCCCCGTCAAAGCATCCCCCTGGTAATCACTTAACGTACCATTCGGATTCAACAAGTAAAACTCTTTATTCCGCCTGTCGCTCCAATAATGCCTCAAAACCACCGCTAAACCCATTTTGTTACTAAAACTATATTTAGCATCAAATGAATTTTCTACCGTACGCCGGTCATATTTAGAAAAAACAGCCTGCGTACCTTGTTTAGTTACCCAATTTACATAATTATAATTCGGGTTAAAATTCAGGTCCAATCCAAAAGCAACCTTATCATTTAGCCTTAAATTCTGGTAAAAATAAAAATTATACTCCTTCCCTTTAAAAAGCTGCTGCTCCCGGTAAACTACGTTACCCCCAAAATTATAGGGTTTTGCACGGTTAGGGTTTACATAAACAGCCACACTATAACTCTCCGGCATTTTATAAACCTGCCCATTTCTAGCCTCATAAAAATCATTCCGCTCTGCTCCATAATTAACATTCGCTTCCAGAGACCAGAAATTTTTAAACTTCACATAAGACCCACCGTTAATTTCAAAACTTTGATAATCGCCAGGATTAACCCTTCTGGAATACACAAAATTTGTCCAGCTTTGCCATTCATTATACCAGCTGCTTGGTTTATAAATACTATATCCAACATTTAGTGTTTGGTCCAAAAAATTATTGTTAGTAAAAAATCCCATATCAGAAGGATCAAACTTATCATCCGCATACTTATGCAAATAGCTCCAGGTAAAATTACCACTTTGCTTACCTGTCTTAAATTCATAAGCAAAACCAGTACGGCTGGTTAGCCCAGTCAGGTAACTCATTTTAGCCCCGCCATTCACAAAATATTCATTCTTTTTATCATTTAAGGTAAAAAGCAACGCACTTACATTGGCATCATAAGCAGCCCCCTGTCTTAATACATTGGTATTGATAAAAGTTGCCGAACTGTTATTTTTAAGAGACTGATCAAACACCAGGATATTGTAATTAGTTAAAGGCTGCGTTTCTACATTTCGCACATTTCCCTGTCCATCTTCTACTTCTGTATTCATGGTATTGGTGACCGCATTAAAAATCCCAATCCCCAAACCCTTTGCTGTACGGCCAGAAATTTTAGTTGCATTTAAAACTTTTGCTTCTGTTTGGTCCTTTATGATTTTATCTCCATCATTAACCCCAGAATAATCCGCATACGAAGGAATAGAACCAATCCGTTTAGAATAAAACAAATCCCCTTTATTAAACAGCTCCGTTCCCTCGGTAAAAAACTGCCTGTTTTCATTAAATTTAACTTCAAAAGGAGTAAGGTTAAGAATCCGGTTATCTGACTGCACCTGTCCAAAATCCGGCACCAGCGTCATATCTAAAGTAAAGCTGTTATTAATTCCATACTTCACATCCATCCCCCCATTAAGAGACGAGCGGGTATTTTTTACCCCTGGCAAATTTGCCGGATAATGATTCACGTATGCAGAAATATAAGGCGAAAAAGACAAACGCAAAGGTGGTTTTATATCCTTTAACCCTGTAAAAACACCCTCCTGGTTAATAAAACCATTCACTTTTGGATCAACAAAATTCCAGTAAGTTTGTGTATTAGCCTTCGTCCTTTTCCTGATCATGTTCAATCCCCAGTTCTGAATCGATTTACCAGAAAAGCGCAAAGCAGAATAAGGAATCTTCATTTCACAAGTCCAGCCCTTATCATCTATTTTTACCGCACTCTCCCAAACCGCATTCCAATTTGAATCCTCTCCTCCATCCGGAGAATACTTTGCATCAAATTGTACACCCGCAGCAGTTACAAAAAATCCATTCCCATTCCTTTTATCCAGAAAAGAATCAAATGCAATCCCTATAAAATCCGCATTCCCGATATTATCCCTGGTCACCAGTTCATGCACCACACTATCTGGGGTATCATACATTCTTGCCGAAACATAGATAGCCACATCATCATATAAAATTTTTACTTCTGTTTTTCTCCCATCCCTTTCTACCCGTCCAGGAACTGGATTATTCTCAATAAAATCAGTAGCAATAGGTACATTTACCCAGCAATTATCATCTAAAACGCCATCAATCTTTGGTGTCTCTTTGGTTCGCACCGCAGCAAGTTCCCGGGGCTTTAACTGCTTTTGACCAAAAGCAGAGGAAGTAATCAAGAATAGAAACAAGAGCGTATAAAATTTCATTTGGCTAGGTTTAAAAGTATAAGACTCCGATCTTGCCAACTTGTTGCATGACAGGTAAACTTTAGTTAAGATTAAATTAAATTGATAATTTTTGGCGCAAGACTTCCCTGGCGCAAGCTTACTTTGTTCTTAATCCGAACAAAGTAAGCCTGCACATCAAGGCAAACTACATTAGTAATGAAAGTGTTAGTTTATAGAACCGGACACAGCTTTAGCTTCGACATATTTTTCAATACTGGGCAAATTATATCCTTTTTTCTTCATGGAAGAAATATACGCTGGAGTAACGCCTGTTGCTTTCGCAGAAATTGCTTCTTCTATCGTTATTGCCGGATAACCAAGTTTTTTGTACCCTACAATATCAGCAGCAGTGACGCCTAATGCTTTCATAGAAATGATCTCCCCATTATCAATATTTTTGAAGCCTGCGTCTTGGAAACTTTTCACATATTCTGATGTTACACCTAAAGATTTCATCGCTATAATTTCATCACCAGAAACCTTATATCCAATTTGTTTAAAGCTGTTTAAATAGTCAGGACTTATATTCAATGCCTTCATCGCTATTAAGTTATCCATAGAAATAGGCACATCGACAGGCAGATCACCCTGTTTTTGCTTGCGCGGTGAAACCGTTTTTGAAGCCTTTGAAACTGGCGGTAAAACTACCTGCGCTGATTTTACACTAGCCTGTTGCACAGCTTCTTTGGAACTTTTAATAAAATCGCCGCTGATATTTTGTGCTTTAAAGGTAATCAGCTGAGATACAGTAAGATCTTTATACCCTGATTTTCTAATCTCGGCAATGTAAGCTTCATCCACACCAACTGCTTTCAAAGGAATCAAATCTTGTAAACTCACCTCCGAAAACCCGTTAGATTTAATCGTTTGGATAAACTTTTCATCAATCTTTAAGGCCGCAAGCGGGATCAGATCGTCAGCCGTAAAATTAGTGTAGCCCTCCCTTTTAAGCATGCTGATGTAAGACTTTTTCAAATCCACAGCAAAAAACACACTAGGATCTTGTTTTTCATTCACCTTTATCCCTTCTTTTTTAAGAAAATCCATAAACGTTTGATCTTGGTTAAATTTATAAGTGCCCATTCCTCTGTTGCCACTAAATTTTCCGTTAAAGACAATTGTTCCTGGTTCCCTGGTGAGTTCAAAATTTCCCTCCTGATCTCTAGGCAGATTTTTAAAGTCACTCAGCATGAAATCGGAGCTATTGCTGTAATATACTTTTCCATCGGATTCTTTTTCAAAACGTATATTGACTTTATTGTCTTTAATGGTCGCAAACCAAGTTCCATCTTCTCCAAGAGCGGGTAAGGCGGCAAGTACATTCAGTTTTACATTTTTTCTTTGCGTTCCGTAAGCCTGTGGCTCATTAAAGAAGCAGATAAACACCATTAGCATAGGAAGAATAAACAAATATTTCCAAGTGGTATTGAGGTTAGATTTTTTTGCGTTCATCATGATTAATCGTTTTTTTAGAATAGATTGATTATAATTGGTCGTTAAGCTTACGGGAAAATGTGGCGCAGAAACTTTAACTAGGCTCAACTGATAACTGCTGCGGTCTATATCTTTATGTTCCAGCAAGTCATTATCCGTTAAAAATTCAAGATTATCCTCTACAGCCTTTCTGTAAAGCCAGGCAAATGGATTAAACCATTGAAAGATTAAGGCCAGCTCAGCAAGCAAAATATCATAACTGTGGCCTTGCTGAATATGGATTTTTTCATGTAAAATGATCTGACTGTAAGTTTCCCATTCATATTTCTCAGGATTAATGAATATATTGTTTCCGAAGGAGCAAGGCGCCTGGTCACCAGAAAGTTCTACGATCCTGAAACGCCCGTCCTGGATAACTGGCCTGGAATATGCGCGGTATAACAGGGTGAGTAGCTGCACGATAAAGTTAACGGCAAAAATTGCTACCCCTGTCCAGTACACCCATACCAGCAGGTCTGCTACAGAAAGGTCACGGAACATCCCCGGATTTTCTAACTGGATACTTGCGGTGGCCGCTTTTTCTGCAGACAGCTTATTGTCCGGACGTTCTGCAGATGGCAGCAGATAGGTAGAATTGATGACAGAACCAGCATTTCTGAATGACCATTGTGGTGGCACATGGATCAAAGGCAAGGTGAAAGAGAGGATCAGGCAACCCAGCAGCATAAATCTGTTTAACCTGAAAAATGTTTCGTTACGCAGCAATACCTTATAAAAAACCAGGCTGGTACAGATAACAAGCGCAACATTAAGGAGGTATACGATCATGGCTTTTTGGATTTAATAAGGGTGAGTATTTCTGCAAACTCTTCTTCTGAAAGATTTTGTTCCTTAGCAAAAAAAGCAAGCATCCTTGGATAGGAGTTATCAAAATATTGACTAACTACATCTTTAAGTGCAAATTTTTGATATTCTTCTCTGCCAATCAAAGGGAAATAACAAAACATATTTCCGGTCACCTCATGACTTAAAAATCCTTTTTCTTCCAGGATCTTTATCATCGTAGCTACACTGTTATAATGCGGCTTAGGATCTGGCAATAAAGGAATAATATCGCGTATAAATGCTTTTTCCACATCCCAGAAAACCTGCATAATTTGTTCTTCTCTTTTGGCTAGTTTAATCATCGCTATAATTCTATAACACAAATGTAGTACTAATACATTAATATTAAAACTAATCCATTAGTAGATACGTAACATTTAAGATACATTAAGAAAAACAGCAATCACAACAAGCTGATTTATAGCATAAAAACATAATCCTTACTGGCAGCAAGCAGGTATAATCACCCCTTACTAAGGTAATGACTAAAGCAGATTCACACCATATTTAGTCCTGCTTGTACCCATACCATCTGTACCCCATGTGTACCCTAACTGTACATCTACTTTACCTAAAGGGTACAATAGCGGTACAATTACAGTATATTTAGGGTACAGATGGGGTACACATGGTATGGCCAGAATACGGCGCAAGTACGCACGCTGACAGAATTATCCATAACCCGTTTACAGTGTAAATAAACCCTTAAAAAAGAACAAAATTAAAAACTTGAATTATGATTTAAAGCAGTTTTTGGTAAGTCCGCCACCACAGATCCGGCATTTCCCCGTTTACCGCCATTGTATAATCCTCATAGCGGCAAGGCACCAGGTGATACCGCTCATTTTTAGTGATCCCGCCAGGGTAAGGAACCTGCATCCACCAGCGGTCTGATTTTTTGCTTTTTACAAAGAGCATTTCGCCGCTGCCATCATTCAAACTAGCGCGGTAAATCAGGTATTGTGATTTTGGGTTAAGCGGAAAATCTTTCTTCCGGTTATAAAATCCATCTACAAAATACCAAACCATTTGTGCAAGTAACATCGCGGTCTGGCTGCTGTTATCAAAGGCTGGGTTAAATTCATAAAACCCAATCGAAGTCAGTTTATCGTTTAATCCGGCATAATGCGCGATCTTACAAGCCTGTTCTCCATAAAACCCGTTTGGGCTTGCATTACCATTGGCGCAGGCATCTGAAGAACGGATCGCAGAAATATCAAAACTCACCATATTTGCATTTCGCATCACTGGCTCCACCGCGTTAGTATCCTTTGAAAATTCTCCAAGGCGGTGTACATCAAAATACAATTTATTCATCACTTTCAGGCTATCCTGGTTCACAAAATAAGTCTGGTAACCTACATTACTAAAGTTGAAAAGGTAGTTTGGCTGATGAAGGAATATTTTATTCAGATAACTATCTGACCTTGTTATCATGCTAGACTGGTCATTATCATCTTCATCCAGATCAAATTTACTGTCCACTACCACTAAATCTACCTTTTGCTCCAGGCTTTCATAGGCCATATATTGCGCATAAGTAAGGTCTTGCCCGCCCCCAATAATTATCGGGATAATCCCCAGGGCGATCAGCTCTGCGACCACCATTTTAACCGCGATGTAAGTATCCGCAATAGAATCACCTGCCAGAATGTTGCCCAGATCAATAATCCTGCTGGTAAAAGCCCCCTCATTTAACAGGTAAAACTGCTCCCTAAAATAATCGGGAGCTAAAGAACAGCCACTATTATTAACCGCAGCACGGTCATCCTTCACCCCTATGATCGCAATATCATATTCATTTCCACTAAGGTCTGGAAATTTATCAGTGTAGAAACTAGCCTTTAATCCCAGCTGACTGGTATAAAAGCCCTGTTCCGGACTGAATTTTTCGGGGCTTAAAGGAGAGAAAAAATCTGATAATGACATAAAGTAATATAATGTATGCCGTCAAATATCTATTTTTGAGACCATATATTAACAAACATCCTAAAAAAAATCAAATGATTTTAGTTACCGGCGCTACAGGATTTTTAGGATCTGAGCTTGTATTTCAATTAACTGGCCAGGGAAATAAAATACGTGCACTTAAGCGTGAAAATTCTGCTATTCCTAAATTATTAGCAAACAATCCGTTGATTGAGTGGACGATAGCAGATATTAATGACCTTGCTACCCTGGACAATTGTTTTGAAGACATTACCCAGGTATATCACTGTGCAGCCTTGGTTTCTTTTGATCCAAAAGATAAAGCAGCCTTATTAAAAGTCAATATAGAGGGCACCAGTAACATTGCCAACCTCTGTGTAGAATATCAGGTAAGAATGCTCCATGTAAGCTCTGTAGCGGCATTAGGTGAAGCAAAAAAAGGGAAGTTCATCACAGAAAACGATTATTGGGAATATGATTCAAAAGTTCATTCTTATGCCATTTCTAAATATGAAGGCGAGATGGAAGTATGGCGCAGCATTGCCGAAGGACTTGATGCGGTGATCGTTAACCCATCTATAATAATTGGCAAAAACGCTGGTTTTAAAGGGAGTGGTGCTTTTTTTAAACTTATAAAAGAAGGTTTTTCTTTTTACACCAGTGGTGCAACTGGGCTGGTAGACGTAACAGATACTGCAAAATGCATGATCTTATTAATGGAAAGTAAAATCTCTGCAGAACGCTTTACTATTTCAGCAGAAAACTATCACTACAAACAATTTTTTTTAGAGATTGCCCAATGTTTTGAAGTAAAAGCACCGCAAAAAGAAGCAAAACCCTGGATGCTGGCTATTGCTTGGCGCGCAGCAAAATTAGCCTCCATTTTTACGGGTAAAGCAGCTACACTGACCAGCGATTCGGCAAGAAGCAGCCTGCATGTCAGTCTATATAGCAACGAGAAAATCATAAAAACTACAGGAATTACCTTTAAGCCCCTGCATCAAAGCATCCGGGAAGTATGTGCAGGTTTAACCCTAAATAAACATGAAGCAGAATAACATTTACATCATTGATTTTGACAGCACCTTTACCCAGGTAGAAGCATTGGATGAACTTGCCCGTATCTCTTTAAAGAAACATCCAGACAAGGAAGCTATTTTTAAAAAAATAGAAGACCTGACTAACCTGGCTATGGAAGGAAAACTGTCTTTTAGTGAGAGTTTATCACAAAGGGTAAAACTTTTAGAAGCTTCAGAAGAACATTTAAAACAGTTAATTACGCGGTTGAAAAAAAAGGTATCTAGTTCTTTTTCGCGGAATGCTGCATTTTTTAAAAAACATGCAGACCAGGTATTGATCGTGTCTGGCGGTTTTAAAGAATTTATCACCCCTGTGGTGAGCCAGTACCACATTAAAAAAGAAAATATTTATGCTAACACCTTTGTGACTACTGGTGATGGTAAAATCATAGATTATGACCATGCTAATCCTTTAAGTGAAGAGGGCGGAAAGGTAAAATTAATGCAGCATCTTAATTTATCAGGTGACTTGTATGGTATTGGAGATGGATATTCTGATTTCCAGCTGCGGGAAAGCGGGATGATTAAAAAGTTCTATGCTTTTACAGAAAATATTTCCAGGGAAAGTATTGTGAGCCGTGCAGATCATGTTACGCCAAGTTTTGATGAATTTTTATATGTGAATAACCTGCCAAGGGCGATTTCTTATCCGCGGAACAGGATCCTTTGCCTGATTATCGGGGAGGTACCCCAGGAAAGTATTGAGCTGTTAAAAAAAGATGGCTATTCGGTACGTCATAAATCTACTTTAGAGGATAAGTATGTAAAAGATGTACACATGATCCTGATGGCAGATAAAGAGAAGCTTAATCCAGAAAAGTTAAAGCTGGCGGTTAAGCTAAAAACAATTGGCTACCTGGGCAGCGGAAAAAACAACCTGGATGTACAAACCTGTACAGACATGGGAATTGTGATCTTTGAAGATGCGAAACACAACCCAAGAAATAATAATTTTATCCCTAAACGGATGATGGATTTTATGAACAAAGGAACAACTTACCTGAGCAGTAATTTCCCGAACCTGCAATTGCCGCTGATCGAAAAATCACACCGGCTGATCCATGTTCACCAGAACGTACCCGGTATTATGGCGCAGATAAATACCGTGTTTGCTAAACATAGCATCAATATTGTGAGCCAGTTTCTGATGACCAATGCCACCATCGGCTATGCCATTACGGATATCAATGCAGAATACGATAAAGAGGTATTTAAATCGCTCAAAAAAATAGACCATACCATCAAGTTTAGGGTATTGTACTAAGCTAATAAAATTACGGTTACAAGCCATGAGCAAGTTTGTAACCGTTTTATAAAAGCATTACGAACCAAATATTTATTGAAATGGAGCTTACACCTCAAATTAAAGATAAGCTGGATCAACTACAGGAAAAATTTTCTGCCATGGGCCAGGATATGTCGGCCTACCTGGATGGTTTATTATATGCTGATTTCCTGACTTATTGGGACTATATCCACCTTGACACGCTTTTGAGCTTACAAAGTCCAAAAACACCTTTCCCTGATGAAGAGATCTTCATCATGTACCACCAGATTACCGAGCTTTATTTTAAGCTTTCTTTGCATGAATGTAAACAGATTTCAGCACACCCGGAATTGACGGCAAAGTTTTTTACCGACCGCGTAAAAAGGATCAATGCTTATTTTAGTTCTTTAGTGAGTTCTTTTGAAGTGATGGTCAATGGGATGGAAAAAGAGCAATTCTTAAAATTCCGGATGTCTTTATTACCGGCAAGTGGCTTTCAGTCTGGCCAATACAGAATGATCGAAATCTGTGCGACAGATTTTAGCAGGTTAGTAGATAAAAGTAAAAGGGAAGAGCTGGAGCAGGCATCTATCGAAGAAAAGTTTGAATACATTTATTGGAAATTTGGGGCAACCGAACTTTCTAGTGGTAAACAAACGCTTACCTTAAAGCAATTTATTGATAAATATGCAGATCAATTCTTAAAATTGAGTAAGGAGCGGGAACATACTAATTTTTCAGCCTTATATCTTAAACTGCAGGCGCAGGGCGAGGAGGTCTCTGAGCTGGCAGAAGAACTGAGAAGACTTGATCTATTTGTCAATGTAGAATGGCCGTTATCGCATTATAAATCTGCGGTTAGATACTTAGAAAAAGATCCTGTAGATATCGCTGCAACTGGTGGTACCAACTGGCAGAAGTACCTGCCTCCGCGTTTTCAAAAAAGGATTTTTTATCCGTTTTTGTGGACCGCAGAACAGCTGGAAGAATGGGGTAAATCATGGGTGCTTAGTGTATTGAAAACACCGCGTAGTTAGTCCCATAATAGATATTATTCTTTTATGACTGTAAATAAAACTGGTTTAAAATGCGAATTTTTCGTAATTTTGGACAGAAATAAAACCCTGAACAGTGATAGAGACATTAACTATAAAAACGACTAAAGCTGGCCATTCCAGACTAGCTGAAACAGATATAACTGATTTGCCTTTTGGAAAGGTTTTTACAGACCATATGTTTGTTGCTGATTATGAAGACGGAGAATGGAAAAATTTCGAGATCCTTCCTTATGGACCGCTTCCAATGAGTCCGGCAATTTCTGCTTTACACTATGGCCAGGCAATTTTTGAAGGTTTAAAAGCTTATAAACAAGCCGATGGAACGGTGAGCGTGTTTAGAGCAGATAAAAACTTTGCCCGCTTTAATAAATCGGCTACCCGCATGGCGATGGTAAATGTTCCTGAAGAATTATTTATGCAGGGTATTGCCGCGCTGGTTAATGCAGATAAAGCATGGGTGCCTGATGAAGAAAACTATTCTTTGTATATCAGACCGGTAATGTTTGCAACTGATCCTTTCTTAGGGGTTAGACCGTCTGCATCTTATAAATTTGTAATCTTAACCAATCCAAGTGCACCTTATTATAGCAAACCACTTCGCGTTAAGATTGAAACGCATTATACCCGTTCTGCGGATGGTGGTGTAGGGTCTGCTAAAACTGCAGGAAACTATTCAAGAGCGATGCTGCCAACTGCTGAAGCACAGGCAGAGGGTTTTGATCAGCTGATCTGGACAGATGCCAAAGACCATAAATATGTGGAAGAATCTGGTGCAGCGAACTTGATGTTTGTGATTAACGGTAAGATTGTTACCCCTGAAGTTAGAGAAACTATTTTGGACGGGGTAACCCGCGATACGATTCTTGAACTTGCAAAAAGCATGGGTATCGAGGTGGAAGAAAGAAGAGTGCTGATCCAGGAAATGCTGGATAATATTGAGAACGGAAGCTTAACGGAGGCTTTTGCTGTAGGTACTGCTGCTACTGTTACCCAAATTAGCGAGATCAGTTATGAAGGTAAAAATTACTTGCTTACTGATCCTGCAACACGTACGGTTTCTACGGGCATTGCAAAAAAATTAAACGAGATCCGCTATGGTGTGATTGCCGATGAATTTGGCTGGAACTGGACCGTATAAATAATTTTACCGGTTAATTAAAAGAGGAAGTATCGTAAATGAAATTCGACTTCTGAGAATTGAATATTCGAAAACATTCCCTGGTTGGGGTATCGATAAAAACAATAAAACGAGGGTGATCATAAATTCATGATACACCCTCGTTTTTGTACCAGGCTAGCCCGGTGAAATTATTTAAGATCATTTACCTGTTTCCAGATAACTTTTTATCAATTAACGGAAGAAGAATTAAGATGCTGATATCTATAATCAGGAGTATGATAATTGCTATATCTGTAGTTTTCATTCGTAAATATTTATTTTTAAAGGTGATGAAATTATCATGACCTGATCAATTATAATATCGGTTCAAAAAACCGGCCCGGCAAAATTGCCGGGACCGGCTGAGAGAATTAAAAAATCACACCCTATTATTTTAGAAACACTTTCCTCACTGCATTATTAGTGACATCAAGAATATAAATATTCCCGTCCTTGAACTGCCAAAACCTGTTCTTATATTAAGACAATGTTAAATTATTAAACAAATAGAAACACTAAAAACGGGCAACAGAACAGCCCTCCTATCTATAGTATACAAAATTAATAAATGGTTGATAATGTTTCTAAATTCGTATTTCTTGTTTTATATTTTTGATTTTACAGACTGGTAACATCTGTCACACAAATGCTCAAATCTGCGCTTCCTTTATTATTTTTAGCGCTATAAATTTTTACTATTCATGAATAAACCTCTTCTCTACTGCTTTTCGGCTGGGTTGTGTTTCAGCCTTAATTTGCATGCACAGCAGCACCGCCTTACTTATCAACAAACTCAGGGACTAGCTCCATCACTCACTACTACGCTAAACCCGGTAACCAGCTGGAGTGATGAAAACCATTATATAGAAATGGATAGAAAAATGCGGCAGCTTTTTGCAGTAGATATTAATTCTGGTGCACGCACTGCCTATACCCCGCCGCCAACGAGTAATGTAAATGTAATGGTTACCGATAACGATGTTTATATTCAGTATGGAAAAGATCAGCCTAAACGCTTAACGAATGATACTGCGGCAGAGAAAAACCCAACTCTCTCTCCGGATGGTAAGTATGTGGCATTTACCCGTAGCGGAGATTTATATGCAGTGGATGTAAATACAGGAAAAGAGATTAGATATACCACTGATGCTACAGATGTGATCTATAATGGGTATTCTTCTTGGGTATATTATGAAGAAATTTTAGGCAGACCAACTAAATATAGATCATTCTGGTGGGCACCTGATAGTAAACACCTGGCTTTTATGCGCTTTGATGACACTAAAGTTCCTATGTTTCCAATCAATGGTTCTACTGGCCAGCATGGTTATGTAGAAAAAACCAGGTACCCAAAAGCTGGTGATCCAAACCCGGAAGTGAAAATAGGCTTTGTTCCTACTGCGGGTGGTGCAGTGGTTTGGGCAGATTTTAATGAAAAAGATGACCAGTATTTTGGCATGCCTTACTGGAGTTTTGATGGCAGCAATATGATGGTGCAATGGATGAACCGCGGACAGGATAACTTAAAATTTTATTCGGTTAAACCAGAAACGGGGGCAAAGAAAGAAATTTATGATGAGAAGCAGCCTTCTTGGGTAGATCTGGATTTTGATGGCCGGATTACTTACCTGGAGGATAAAAAACAATATATCTTAAAAAGTGATAAAACTGGCTGGGCACATTTTTACTTGTACACCCTGGATGGAAAAATGGTAAATACCATTACTGCAGGTAAATGGCAGGTAAAGGATTTGCTAACTGTGGATGAAAAAAATAAAGTGATCTATTTTACGGCACGTAAAGAGGCTTCTACAAGAACTGATCTGTACCGTGTAAATTATAATGGCAAAGGTTTTAAGCGCTTAACTTTTGGTGAATATAACCATGAGGTGAGTTTATCGCCATCTGGCAATAAATTTATCACTACTTATTCTAATGTATCTACCCCGCCTAAAAGAGCACTGGTGGATAATAATGGAAAAGTCATTAAAGAAATAGCGGACAGTAAATCAGCAGATTTTGCAAGTTTCAACATTGGTAAAACTGAAATGATTGCGATTCCTACGGATGACGGGTATAACTTGCCTGCGGTAATCACTTATCCGGTAGATTTTGACGAGAAAAAAGTTTATCCAGTGGTATTTAGCATTTATGGCGGCCCAAATGCGGGTACGGTAAGTAATACATGGAAAGGAACGGCTGTTCAATGGTGGGCTAATGAAGGGGTCATCCAGATTGCGGTAGATCATAGGGCTTCGGGTCAGTTTGGCAAAGAGGGAGTGGCTTTAATGCACAGGAATTTGGGCAAATGGGAAATGAAGGATTATATCACCGCAGCTAAATGGCTGAAAGCTAAACCTTGGGTAAGTCCTGATAAATTACTAATTACCGGTCATAGTTATGGTGGATATATCACTACGATGGCTTTAACTAATGGTGCGGATTATTTTGATTTTGGATATGCTGGAGCACCGGTGACGAGCTGGGATTTATATGATACGGCTTATGCAGAAAGATTTATGGACACCCCGAAAGAAAATCCTGAAGGGTACAAAAACGCATCGGTTTTAACTTATGTGGATAATTATAAGGGATTGCTGCGCATTATGCATGGCGATATGGATGATAATGTTCATATGCAAAATACGATTCAACTGGTGGATAAGTTAGAAGATGCAAATAAACATTTTGAACTGATGATCTATCCTGGTGGCAGACATGGATGGGGTGGTACTAAAAGCAAACATGACGCGTATGAGCGTTACCGCTTTTATTATCTGAACTTGCTGGATAAAAAGTTTACACCAGATTTGTTAAAATAACAATACTGGGCCGGGGTGATATAAATAACCCCGGCCTATTTTAAGCTTGCTGGGGCATCGGTGCGTTCTGCTGCGTCTTTTCGCTGCTGTCTTAATTCACGCCGCTTATCCCGGTCTGATTTCATTTTTTCGAACCTGGAAATCTGTGCTTCAATTTCTGCTTGTTTTTTAGGGGTTAAGCCTACCGTATATTTGATCCCCTGAAAGAGCGTTTGCCATACAAAGCTAAAAAAAGAGTTGGTAGGATCTCTTTTGAAGTATATTGGGGCAGCAATAAAATCACCTTTGGCGTTGGGATTGTCTGGGATGATCACCAGTGCATTGGCTAGCATAGAAATTAACCCTTGTTTGACCAACCGGTCTTTACCTGCTACTTTTTTAAGCAGTCCAACAGATAGGTTATTGTAGGCAAAATTCATCTTTCCTTTAGCCTCGTTTTCATTAGCCACTACCTTAAAGTCTAGCTTTTTAACTTCCCCGCTTTTTACCTGCATCATCCCCAGGGGTTTGGTGATCCGGTTAAGGATTGTCCCGTCCAAATTGGTTAACTGCCCTTCATAAGAAAAAGCGCCTTGTAAATTATTGAGGTCAAACCTAAAGTTAACCCACATATTCCCTTGCCCCATCATCTGTGTTTGAAGCATAGCTACCATGATTGGGTTTTTCGCCTTTATTTTTTCATCATTCGTTACATTTAAGATAGTTCCTGATGTGTTTTCAAAAGTAATTTTTCCTTTCTGCTTGCTGTCTCTGTCGTATTCCGCATAACTGAGATCTATATTGTTTAGATTCAGCTTTTTTACCGAGATTTTTCCTTTTAAAGTTTGTAGCAGCTGATGCGGGAATTTCCCCATTCTTACTACTCCTCTGGCGGGTAATTCATTGTTGTTAAATACTGAAACGTAGCCGTTAGCGATATTCATTTCGTTTGCTGAGAGCTGCTGTTTCTTTACATAAAGTGGCAAATCAATCCCGCTTAGACTGATATCGCTCATCTTGATATTGAACCTTTCTTTTGCGTAACCTGCTATACGGCCAAATTCCATTTCACTATATCGGGGCACAACTTCAAATTTTTTCACATTTAGCAGGCCTGTAGAGGCCCTAAAGGCCAATTCATTTAACTGGATATGGTATAAGCTGTCTGGTGTAGCAAACTGATAATCACTGAGGTCTATCCACACGTCTTTTAACAGGTAAAACCTGGACGTATCGGTGGCAGAATGTGCATCAATTAACCAGTCTTTTAAGGTGATATTTAGCTTATCCAGGGAGTCTGTTTCTGTAACTGCAAGGTTTTTATTTACATATTTAAAACTGATGTTCCGAAGGTCGATTGTCTTTACACTTACCTCTTTTAAGAATTTTGAGATATATTCAAATGGCGACTTTAATGGTCTTGGAGGCCGATTTTCATTGAAATCAAACTGCTTGTTGATCATCACCACGCTGGGATGCTCAAACAATAGCTGATTTACGTTGAGCTTCTTCTCCTGGTAACACCTCAATGGATGAAAATTACGGATGGTCAGTTTTTTTAGCCTTACTTCGTAAATATTATTTGGGGCGCGTTTTAACCGTACCATCTTGTTAAAGATATTGGTATCCGGAATAATCTCTACATCACTTACCGAGGCATTGCCTAATAGAAAATTAGTATTTACGCGTGTAAATTCAATCCGGTATAAACTATCTGTGGCATTCAGCACCAGATCTTTCAGTTCCCTGGTGATTACGGGCCTAAGCTTAGCGCTGAGATACCAGGAGGCGGCATCGGCCAGCACAAAAAGCAAGAGCAGGATTCCGGCAATCCATTTGAATACAGTAAATGCTTTTCGGGATTTTTTAACCATGCAGTACTGGATATGTGCTTTACAATATACGTGTTTTATTAAATAATTCTTATTTTATCAGTCATATTAGGCAGATCAGTAAGCTGTTTGCTAATTATCTTGCTTTTCCTTTTTCTCCTGACGTTCTTTCTTGCGTTCTGCCCTTTTTTCCTGACGCTCGTTCATCTTTTTAACGACAACTTTTCGGCCTTCCTCCGGGCTTTTCATTGGAACGATACCTAGTCCTACTGTTTCACGCATGCCGATAAATACAGTTTTCCATAATAAATTAAAGAAGGACGCTCCTGCAGGGCGCTCAAAACTGATTTGTGCAGTGCGCAGCGGGTCTTTTTTTGAGGGATTGGAATCTTTGATCAGCAATTCATTTGCTAAGAATGAAAGCAGTCCCTTTTTCTTTGCAGGCTGACCATCTTCTCCTTCTTTTAAAAGTTTTACCTTTAAATTGTTATAATATAGGTGCATGGTTCCGTTAGACCCTTGTGCATTGGCGACTGCCTTAAAATCGATCTTTTGAACCTGGCCGCTTTCTATTTCTATCAAGCCTAATGCTTTGGATAAAGGATTTAGTTTTACCATGTCCATTTTTCCAATGTTCCCGTTAAAGGTGAAAGCCGCATTTTTAGACAGCAAATCAAAATCAATATGAATTTTTAACTGTGCTGCTTTAATCATAAAGGCGTTAAGATCTGCTATAGCGTGGTGGTTTTTGGCTAAGGAAACAGAATCGTTGGTTACGTTTAGAATGTTACCTGTTAGCGCATCAATATGAACAGTCCCCCTTTGCTGGGCAATTGGGTTATATTCTGTATAGGCCACATGGACACGCTTAAATTGCAGAGTGTCTATAGTGGTCTGGACCGGTAGTCTTTTTAATGCCATGTGAGGGAAATTGCCCGATTTATCTCCTTGTCCGGGTGGCATTTCTCTGTTCATAAATACTTTGGCTAGGGCATCACTAATCTTGATTGAATTAGCATGCAGCACACCATCGGTATTCAATTTAATGAAATCTACTCCGTTAAAATCAATTTCTCCAAATGAAAGGTCATACCGGTCTTTTTGTGTTTTAAGCTTCCTGCTAAATTCCAGGTCTGGATACATGGGGATCATTTTAAACCCGCGGATATGGATATATTTTTTTGTTGCAGATCCTGTAATGGTATCTACTTTCATGGTATATAATTTACTCTTCGATAAGGAGTGATAGCCGGCCAGTTCAAAAGAAACATCTTTGGTAAAGTAAAACCTGGTACTATCTTGCCCTGAATTTGAATCGAGAAGGAAATCTCTTACGTTCAAATTGAGGTGTTTTACAGAATTAAGGATGGTACCTGTTTCTCCACTTACGTAATCAAAATCTGCATCATCAATTTTGATCCCCTTGATATGTACTGATTTTAATGTTTTAGAGATGCGCTGGTACAGACTTCTTTTATCGGTAGAGGTATCTGGTTTTTTAGACACTTTATTATAGATCATATTGATAGATGGATGTTCCAGGATAATGTCTGTCATGTCTATTTTCTTATGAAAGTAAACCTGGTAAATCCCTATCCTGCGCAATTCTAGTTTCTCTAGCTTGATACTAAATAAATGCGTTGGTGCAATATTTAGCTTCTTTTGTGCATTAAAAACAGCAGTATCCGGAGAGAGGAATATACTATCTACTGTGACACTCCCTGTTAGCAAGTTTAGATGGATATCTTTAAAGTCAATCCGGTATAGATGGTTTGAGCCATTAAATACAACTTCCTTTATTTTCCCGCTGAGCAGGGGCTTCCATTTGGCATTAAAATAAATAGCAATACCACCTAAAATGAGGATCAGGACTACGAAAACCGCAGCTACCCAACGTAATATTTTTTTTAATCCTGATCTATTGTCTGTCATCATTTTTAAGTTAATAGTTAATATACAAGTGTAAGGCTTACAATGTTTGTTTAATGAGTGTAGATTTTTGTTTAAATTTCTGCCACTTTGTCATTTATTAATTAAATTTAGTATTTTTGCAATTCGTATAAATGTTACCCATTATGATCGATTTACAACTCACAGACAAGACACACGATGAAGCAAGACAGGGTGAAGCCCTGGTTGTTGATGCACCTAAAGTGCGCAATGGCAGAAAGCTTTATATTGAAAGTTACGGTTGTCAGATGAATTTCGCTGATAGTGAAATCGTTGCCTCTATTTTATTGGACCAGGGTTTTGAAACAACCGGAAATTACCAGGAAGCTGATGCGATTTTCATCAACACCTGTTCTATTCGTGAAAACGCAGAACAGCGCGTAAGAAACCGGCTTTCTCAATTTGGAATAGAGAAACGTAAGAACCCTAAACTGATTGTAGGGGTGTTGGGATGTATGGCCGAACGCCTGAAATCTAAATTCCTGGAAGAGGAAAAACTAGTAGATATGGTGGTTGGCCCAGATGCTTACCGTGATTTACCCCAATTGATTGAACAGGTTGGTGAAGGCCAGAAAGCGATCAATGTTTTACTTTCCAGGGAAGAAACATATGCAGATATTAGCCCTGTTCGCTTAAATGGGAACGGGATCACCGCTTTTATATCTATTATGCGCGGTTGTGATAATATGTGTTCCTTCTGTGTTGTTCCTTTTACAAGAGGACGTGAACGCAGCCGTGACCCACATTCTATTTTAGCCGAAGCACAGGATTTAAAGGATCGCGGTTATAAAGAAGTTACCCTTTTAGGACAGAATGTAGATTCTTATAAATGGAAAGGCTCTTCAGAAGCTGGAGATGAGGCTGAGATTATGGTCAACTTTGCCCAGTTACTGGAAAAGGTAGCCTTGATCAGCCCTGAGTTACGGGTTCGTTTCTCTACCTCGCATCCTAAAGATATTACTGATGAGGTTTTGCATACGATTCAAAGACATGATAACATCTGTAATAACATCCACCTTCCGGTACAATCGGGCAGCAGCAGAGTATTAGAGCTGATGAACCGTACTTATACAAGGGAATGGTATAAAAACAGGGTGGATGCAATTAGAAATATTATCCCGGATTGTGCAATTTCTACAGATGTGATTACTGGCTTTTGTACAGAAACAGAAGAAGAGCACCAGGAAACACTGAGTATGATGGATTATGTGGGTTACGATTTTGCTTTCTGTTTTAGTTATTCAGAAAGACCGGGAACGATGGCTGCCAGGAAACTGGAGGATGATATTCCTGAAGAAGTGAAAAAACGCCGGCTAAAAGAAATCTTGCTTAAGCAGCAAGAAACTTCGCACAGAAGGTTACAAGAATCTGTTGGTAAAAAAGTAAGGATCCTTGTAGAAGGATTCTCTAAAAAGTCTGATAACGACCTTTGCGGAAGAAATGACCAAAATGCAATGATTGTATTTCCTGCTGTTGAAAATGTTACACCAGGACAATATGTGAACGTGATTATTGAGCGTTGTACTTCTGCAACATTGTTAGGCAGAATCATAGATTAAGAGACAAAATATTTATATAAAATTCATCTATTTTGGACGTACAAGATATTAAAAACCGATTTGGAATTATTGGTGGGTCTCCACTTTTAAACCGCGCTATAGATATCGCAAGGCAAGTTTCGCCTACGGATATGTCTGTATTGATTACCGGTGAAAGTGGCAGTGGAAAAGAGGTTTTCTCCCATATTATTCACCAGATGAGCACCCGTAAACATGGGGCTTTTATTGCCGTAAATTGTGGTGCTATTCCTGAAGGAACAATTGACTCTGAGCTATTCGGACATGAGAAAGGATCTTTTACTGGTGCGCATGAAGCACGTAAAGGTTATTTTGAAGTGGCGAATGGAGGAACAATTTTCCTGGATGAAGTTGCAGAATTGCCTTTGGGCACACAAGCGCGTTTATTGCGTATTTTAGAAAGTGGCGAATACTTGCGTGTTGGTTCTTCTAAAGTGCAGAAAACTGATGTGCGTATTGTTGCAGCGACTAATGTAGATGTGTATGACCGTGTAAAATCTGGCAAGTTCCGTGAGGATCTTTATTACCGTTTAAATACGGTTCCTTTACGGATACCTGCATTACACGAAAGAAAAGAGGACATATTTCTGCTGTTCAGAAAGTTTTCAGCAGACTTTAGTGATAAATACCGCAGTCCGGGCATCCACCTGGAGCCTGATGCCATACAAATGCTGAGCAATTATAGCTGGCCTGGAAATGTGAGACAATTGAAAAATATTGCTGAACAGATTTGTGTATTGGAGAAAGACCGTAATGTAAATGCGGCGGCGTTGCTGAGTTATATTCCAAATGAAAGTGGCAGCAATTTGCCAATGGCCATTAACGGGAATAATAAGGAAGATTTCTCTGAACGTGATATCCTTTATAAAGTTCTTTTTGATATGAAAAAGGATATGATGGATCTAAAAAAACTTGTAGCAGAAATTATTCAAAGCGGTGGCAATACTTCTCATATTGTAGCGGATAACCCACATTATATTAACCAGCTTTACCAGGAAGTAGACCAGACGATCAATCATGATGCTACGCTTACAATTAAAAAGCCAATTCAAAATTCGCCTGTAGATTATAATTATACGCATGATGCAGAAGAAGTGGAAGAGTCGCTTTCGCTGATTGATAAAGAATCGGACCTGATCAAAAAAGCGCTGAAGAAACACAAAGGAAAACGCAAGTTTGCTGCTCAGGAACTGGGAATTTCGGAACGTACATTATACAGAAAAATTAAAGAACTTAATTTAAATTAGGTGATGAAGAAAATATGCTTGTTGCTGCTGTTGCCTATCGCGGCAGCTTTAATAAATTCGTGCTCTATAAAATTAAACGGTGCTTCTATCCCTGCGGAAATGAAAACCGTAAATGTAGTGTTTTTTGAAAATAATGCACCTTTGGTTATCCCTACGCTTAGCCAGGATTTTACTGAAGCTCTAAAAACAAGGATCCGTAACCAAACCAGGTTAAGTATCGCCCAAAATGATGCCGATGCTGTTTTTGAAGGCCGTATTACGGGGTATGATATTAAACCTATTGCCCTGCAGGATAACAACAATCCTAGTGCGGGTGGTAACAGGCTTACGATTAGGGTAAATGCGAAATACACGAATAACCTGAACCCGAAACAGAGTTTTGAAGAGAACTTTGAAAGGTTTAAAGATTTTAACCTGGGCAGCCAGAGTTTAGAAATTGCACAGGTGCAGTTAATTAAAGACATCAATCTTCAGCTTACGGAGGATATTTTCAACCGTGCGTTTGCGCAATGGTAGCGAATTTGAATTTCAATCATTAACTTAGCAACGTGGAGCTGGACAAAAACATAAAACAACAACTTGCTGAATTACTTGCGGAGCCTAATAGGGCATGCCTGCAAAATACAGCAATGTTAAATGAATTGTTGCAGAAATATCCTTATTATCAACCACTTCACTTGTTATTAGCTAAAGCTAACTTACATGCTGAAGAGGTAGATACGCTTGCTAAAACTTCGTTATATACGAACGGGCAATTATTACACCAGTTTCTTTTTAAAACGGCTTATTTACCGGGTAACTTCACTGTAGTTGCCGGACAAACTGCTGCTGCAGAAGAAATCCGTCTGACGGATGAACAAGAGACTTTTGAAGAGATTGCAGAGGTTGATATTAATAACTACCGGCCTTTTAGAAACTCAGCGCATCCGGAAACACAAACGATCCCTGCTCCAGAGCATGAGGGGTTGCTAAGAAAAAATTCACTGGAAGATGATTTTGTATTTGAAAGTATCGCTTCTTCAGATTTTTTCGCTTTTGAACAGCGATTTAGTAATGAGGTGACTACGGCTGAACCAGAGATGCCTGAAATTAAGGTTCCGGTTATTGAAGAACATAATGAAGAGGCTGCTGCAGAATTTGTGCGTAACCAGGTAAGTAATTATCATGATGATAAGCTTCCTTATACTTTTTTATGGTGGCTGGATAAGACCAGGAAAGAGCATCAATCTATTTTTCAGCCTTATGCTTTGCCTAAAAAAGAAAGTTCTAATGAGTTACAGCAGCAGTATGTAGAACATATCTTCCATATCCAGAGCCACCTGGATGAAACTGAAGTTTTGCTGGATACGCCTGAACAGGCAAAGCCGGCAACTAAGGATTTTGCGATCATTGAGAGCTTTATTAAAAATGATCCGCAGATTACCCCGCCTAATGCGGAGCAGATTGATAATGAAAATAAGGCGAAAAAAAGTGCGGAGGACCAAAATGACCTGGTCTCTGAAACGCTGGCTAATATCTATATTGAACAAATGCTTTATGACAAGGCGATAGATACTTATGAAAAATTAAGTTTGAAGTTTCCAGAAAAAAGCCGTTACTTTGCCGACCTTATCCAATCTATAGAAAAGAAAATTTAACCTTTTAACATACTATGCTTTTTTTAATTATTTTATTGATCATTATTTGTGTTGCATTAGGCCTGTTTGTTCTAATACAAAATCCTAAAGGCGGCGGTCTGGCAACAGGCGGATCGGGCAGCAATATGTTCGGTGTACAGCGTACAGGAGATGTTTTGGAAAAAGGTACCTGGGTACTTTTAACCCTTATCGTGGTGATTTCTTTAGCAGTGACTGCGATTGGAAAAACAGGTGGTTCGGTTTCAGGAAGCGGTGATTCTAAAATTCAGGAACAACTGGATAAAACGCCTACTCCTTCTCCAATTGGTGGTGCTATGGCTCCGGCAACGACTGCTCCGGCAACTGCGGATACAACTAAAAAATAAAGCTTCAAAAATACTAAAGCCCGTCAGGATTAATTTCTGACGGGCTTTTTTTGTATCCCTGCCAGTCTGACACAAAATAACAGGCGCTTAATCTATTAGCTGACAAGCCTGCGTAAATTTGTCAAGCAAATTAGCGTTGGCATAAAAACTGATACACCTTTGGTGTTAAATTTATACATTAACCTTTAAATTAAAACAAGAATATAGTTATGGCTTTAAACATTAAACCCATTGCAGATAGAGTAGTTGTTGAAGCTGCTCCTGCCGAAGAAAAAACTGCTTCGGGTATTTATATCCCGGATACAGCTAAAGAAAAACCTCAGCAAGGAACAGTAGTTGCAGTTGGCCCAGGTAAATATGCCGAGTTAACAGGAAACTTAGTGCCTTTGAGCGTTAAGGTAGGAGATGTAGTTTTATACGGCAAATATGGCGGTACTGAAATTACTTTTGAAGGTAAAGAGTATCTTATTATGCGTGAGACTGATCTTTACGCAGTTCTTTAGTAACTGGTTTAATCCCGGTAAACCCCACCAAATATTTTTAAAAAACAAAATTTACAATGGCAAAACAAGTAAAATATAACGTAGAAGCCCGCGATGCCCTGAAAAGAGGCGTTGATATTTTGGCTAATGCAGTTAAGGTAACTTTAGGTCCAAAAGGACGTAACGTAATTATCGATAAAAAATTCGGTTCACCAGCGATCACTAAAGATGGTGTTACTGTAGCAAAAGAAATTGAATTAAAAGACCCAATTGAAAATATGGGTGCTCAAATGGTGAAAGAAGTTGCTTCTAAAACTGCAGATATCGCAGGTGACGGAACAACTACTGCAACTGTTCTTGCACAAGCAATTGTTACTGCTGGTATTAAAAATGTTGCTGCTGGTGCAAATCCAATGGATTTAAAACGTGGTATCGACAAAGCGGTTACAGCAATTGTTGCTAACTTAAAAGCACAGTCTCAAACTGTAGGTGAAGATAACAACAAGATTAAACAAGTTGCATCAATCTCTGCAAATAATGATGAAGTGATTGGTTCACTGATCGCTGAGGCTATGGCTAAAGTAGGTAAAGATGGTGTAATTACTGTTGAAGAAGCAAAAGGTACTGAAACTGAAGTTAAAACAGTTGAAGGTATGCAATTTGACCGTGGTTACTTGTCTCCATACTTTGTAACTAATGCTGATAAAATGGAAGCGGAATTAGAAAACCCTTACATTTTGATCTATGACAAAAAGATCAGCAACATGAAAGAATTGTTGCCAATCTTAGAGAAACAAGTTCAGACTGGTAAACCATTATTAATTATTGCTGAAGATTTAGACGGTGAGGCATTAGCTACTTTGGTAGTGAACAAAATCCGTGGATCTCTGAAAGTTGTTGCTGTTAAAGCTCCAGGTTTCGGTGACCGTAGAAAAGCAATGTTAGAAGATCTTGCGATCTTAACTGGTGGTACTGTTATTTCTGAAGAAAGAGGTTATAAACTAGAAAATGCTGACCTTACTTATTTAGGTACTGCGGAGAAAATTCTTGTAGATAAAGACAATACTACTGTGATCAATGGTGCTGGATCTTCTGAAGACATTAAATCCCGCGTTAACCAAATCAAAGCTCAAATTGATACGACTACATCTGACTACGATAAAGAAAAATTACAAGAGCGCCTGGCTAAATTAGCTGGTGGTGTTGCAGTTCTTTACGTAGGTGCAGCTTCTGAAGTTGAAATGAAAGAGAAAAAAGACCGTGTTGATGATGCTTTACATGCAACCCGCGCTGCGGTTGAAGAAGGTATCGTTGCCGGTGGTGGTGTAGCTTTCATCCGTGCTATTGAAGCATTAGAAGGTATGAAAGGTGCTAATGATGACGAGACTACAGGTATCGCTATCGTTAAACGTGCAGTTGAAGAGCCATTACGTCAAATCTGCGAAAATGCAGGTATTGAAGGTTCAATAGTTGTTCAAAAAGTTAAAGAAGGAACTGGCGATTTTGGTTACAATGCTCGTACTGATGTTTATGAAAACTTAATCGGTGCTGGTGTTATTGATCCAACTAAAGTAAGTCGTGTTGCTTTAGAAAACGCAGCTTCTATCGCAGCGATGTTGTTAACAACAGAGGCGGTTTTAGCTGATGATCCAGATGATAATGCAGCTGGTGCTGGTATGCCTCCTATGGGCGGCGGCGGCATGGGCGGAATGATGTAATTTACACATTAAGCTTATTAACGGCTAATTAAAAAACCCTGCTAAATTTTGGCAGGGTTTTTTCGTTTTGGAAATTTTAACTCTTTGTTAGGCAGATATTTGGAAAGTGTGATTCTCTTACATACTTTTAAGTAACGCTACAATATGAGGAAAATTTTACACGCTCTTTTTACTCTCGCTTTTCTGTTTGTTTTTGTGGATACAAAGGCACAAATTACCATTGGAACAGTTGATGCCGGACCGTATACTCCGGGATCAAACATTGCTGCGACTTTTACGATAGGAACAGCTACACCTTGTATAAAAACTACTAATATATTTAATCTTTATCTAGTTTACCCTAACGGGACAGAAGATCAGATTGGTTCATTTACAGGGTTCTATTCTACTTTTGTAAATGGTACAATTAAAGCCACTACTCCTGTTGGCTCAGGATATAAACTTAGGATTAAAACCACAGTTCCTGCAATAACTTCTACGGACTCCGCACCATTTGATATTGTAGCAGGCGGAATTGTAACGGCAGGGGTTACATCTTTTCCCTCATTAGGTAATACAAACGAGATGTTTGGTTACTGTACAGGAATAAATAATACAGTTTTCGACTTTACAAATTCATCTACTTCCTCAAGTACAGTTAGTGGAAGTATTAAGAATGAAGTAACAGGCACAAATGGAGCAGGACTTGTATTCACTAGTGGAACCGCAAGTTTCACTGCGGCCTTAGCTAACTACACGGTACTTATCACGGCAAAATTAAATGGTACAGTTGGTACTAGAGCATATATGGTTATCAACAATAACATAAATAATAGCTTTGGTACATCTGGAGGTAATGTAGTGTGCTTGCCTGGAGGATTTCTCCAATTCCCAGTAGATTTAACGGAAAATGGTATTAAGAATAACTATCCTGGAACAATTTATCAAATAAACTGGGGAGACTCAAATGGGGTCCCAGAATTGTTTACCTTCTGTGATCTAAAAGCTGGCTTTGTACGCCATGAATACACAACTTCATCTTGCGGAAATCCTGTTTACAATTCAGGATCTGGTCCCAGATATAATGTTTTTGGAATTAATATATCAGCAACGAATCCAATTTGCGGCAGTACTATTGGCGGAGAGCTGTCTACTTTTGTTAAAGTGGTAACTAAACCGGAAAATAGCTTTACTAATCCTATAGCAGGTTGTACAGGGAGCCTGGTTACTTTCACAAACACTTCGATAGCGGGACAAAGTGAGGCGAACAGTGTAAACTGCATAGATAATGATGTTCGGTATAATTGGTATGTTAACGAAATAAGAATCAGATCTAACCAAACAAAGGCACAAGGTTTTCAATATACCTTTCCTGCATCCGGAGTATACACAATAAGGATGGAGTCTGTGACAAGCGGGCAATGTAATGGAACACCTGTTACCCATACGATTTGTATCCAGGATTCTCCTCAACCTATTTTCGATTTTGGTACCGTTCCTACTACAGGCTGCGCTCCATTTACTATTCAAGCCCAGGACAGATCGATTATTGACAATAATTGTAATACTGATAATTCTTATAACTGGATTGTGAGTCCTTCTGCAGGAGTAGAGTTTAACCCTACTGATAAAAACCCTATATTTAAATTTAACAACCCTGGCACCTATTCTATAACGCTACAAATAAGGACAGCATCATGTGGGATAGTATCCACTCAAATACCTCAAAAAATAATTCTGGTAGATGGGTTTCCAACAGCGGCATTATCTGAGCCCGCGAAATTATGTGCTTTAACCACACTTAAATTTGATCCGACCCCTAATGCTACGCAAACAATTTTTACAGGAACACAGCTTGACTTACCGGACACTTACACATGGTCTGTAACAGAAAGTGATGGCACCCCTCTTTTAGCAGGAGATTAGCTTTGAAGGATCTACGGAAAACACTAAATATCCCTCTATAAAATTCAATAAGTATAAGACTTATAAAGTATCAGTGATTCATAAAAACACTTGTGGAACTGCTACAGATTTTCAATTAATCACTTTTACAGAGGCGCCTGTTCCAACAATCGCCTTTGTTAAAAATCCAATATGTTACGGGGCTAATGCAGATCTGACAGGATCAATTTCTAATACAAATTATACAAGCTACACCTGGTCTGCATCTCCTACCGGGGGAAGTTTTATTAATGGGAATACTTTAACGCCTACTTATGTTCCAAGTTCATCGGATCTGGCCGCATTAACAGCAACCATAACATTAACTGTGAATACCGGTATCCCAGGTGATTGTGCAATAGTACGAGATGTAAAAACAATTACTATTCTACCCCGAAATACCGGAACAAGTGCTGCAACTAAAGTTATTTGTACCGGCACTAGTACAGATTATACGCCTGCATCTACAGTAGCAGGTAGTACATTTACCTGGACAGCGACAAATGCAGATGGAAATGCTCAACCTGGCAGTTTTAGTCCATCAGGAGCGGGTATAATTAATGAAACGATAATAAATACAAATCCTACTGCAAATGCAGTAGTTGTTTATACCATCACACCAATTGGACCAACCCCGGAGAACTGTTCTGGTGAATCTTTTACTTTTACAGTAACGGTAACACCAAGACCTATTATTACAGCTAATGTTTCTGAAAAAACTATATGCAGTAATAATTCTGCTGCGATTTCAGTTACTTCAAATATTTCAACAACTTTTACCTGGACAAGTACAGCCACCAATGGGGTTACGGGTAATCCACCTAGTGGTTCTCAAACTATAGCAGGAACAACACTCGCGATTAATGACCTATTGGTTAATACCGGAATAAATAATGGAAACATACAGGGTACTGTAACCTATGTGATTACGCCCTATTCTTCAACGGGATGCAAAGGCGATGACATTACAGTCATTGTTCATGTTGATCCAGCAGTAACTATTGCAGATGCTGGCGCAGATGAAAATATTTGCTCTACAAGCACCTACGTGTTAAAAGGAAATGCACTTAAACCTGGAGAAACTGGATTATGGACTATATCTCCCACTCCTGCACATGCAGTTACACCAACTTTTAGTGATGCAACCGCTCCAGGAACAACAGTCAATAATTTAACGCCTGGTGAGAATTATGTATTTATATGGACGATAACAGGTACCACTGCATGTGGATCTACCACTGACCAGGTTACTATCAATGTGAATATGCCAACCATTCCTGGTACAACTTCAACAGCAAATCCAGCTACAGTTTGCCAGGGTATAAATACCGGAACGATCACCCTTACTGGTAATTTGGGTACAATCCTTAGATGGGAAAGTTCTATAGATGGTGGTACTACATGGGTAACAGCAGAAAACACGACAAATACAGCAACCTATACGTATACAAACATAACTGCCTCTACATTGTACCGTGCTGTTGTTCAAAACGGACAATGTACTATCGAAAATTCAACTGCAACCGCAATCACCGTTACTCCTGCAGATACACAAGCTAATGCCGGAGCTGATCTTGTTTTGTGTAATGAAACGATTGTTACATTACAAGGCAATACAAATCTTAGACCAGGTGTTGAAACAGGAATGTGGACATTAGTACCAGCTACTCCTTCCAATCCTACGGTAAATATTGTTGATCCAACTAATCCAAATACAGAAGTAAGAGGACTAGTTGCTGGTCAAACATATACATTCAAATGGACTGTGACTGGTCCTTCTGCTTGCGGACCAACCTCAGATGATGTGGTTATTAATAACCTGAGGCCAATCGCTAATAATTTAATTAGCAGTACAAGCGCAGTTGTTTGCTCAGGACAAACGATTACACTTACCGGAACCATCCCCACTGGTGGAAATGGAACCTATGCCTATACTTGGGAGAACAGTGTGAATGGTGGAACTACCTGGAATATAATTGCTGGTCAGACTGATCAAAATTTAACCTTTAACATTACCGTTACGACCAGGTTTAGAAGAAATATCAGTAGCGCAACCTGTCCTTCGGTAAGTAATGAATATGAAATTACTGCACAGCCGCCAATAACAAATAATATTATTTCAGCAGATCAGACTATTTGTACAGGGGTTATACCAGCATTGCTAACAGGAACTCCTCCTCAGGGTGCTGATGGGAACTTCAATTATCAATGGCAGTTTAGTATAGACAATGGTATTACCTGGGCAAATGTTGGTTCAGCAGTAAGACCAGAGTACCAACCACCAGCATTGACTACAACAACACTTTACAGACGTATAGTAAGTACAATCACCTGTAATGGTGACCAAAGCAGTGTAAGTGCAGCAATTACGATTATCGTTAAACCTGATGCTAAAGCAGATTTCATCTGGACAAAAGATAAAGATTGTGCCCCGTTTGTGATCAATACATCAGTGATTACGACCAGAGAATATCCGGATAGAAATGACACTTATAGTTGGTTTGCAAATGATGTTCCCATAGGCACCGGAGCAACCTTCCCTGGCTATACCATTACAAACAGTAATGAATCTGTAACGATTAAACTGGTAGTTACGCCAAATACGGGTTGCAAACCTGATGAATTAAGCCATGTATTTAGCACCAACCAGGCTGCCGCTGCTACCTACACGCAAAGTGCCACCCAAGGTTGCGGGCCTTTAGTTGTGAACTTTGTGAATACTTCTGCCTCGCTAGCAGATGCAACCTTCCGCTGGAATTTTGGAAATGGAACAACTTCTTCACAAGCACAGCCGGCAGCGGTGACTTTCTTGCCAGAAGCGACAGGAAGAGATACGACTTATACTATTACCCTTACTGCAACTACTACTTGTGGTACCAGCTCTATTACTTCTACCGTGTTTGTAAAAGCGAAACCAATTTCTATTTTCTCTCCAAGCAAAACAGAAGGATGTTCACCAATGAAGGTAACTTTTACCAATACATCGCCAGGTGGCACTAACACTTATTACTATGATTTTGGAGATGGCACATTATTAACTAAAACAGATAAATCTCCGGTAGAGCATACTTATGTGGTCACTGCCACTACTGATTTTACTGTAAAAATGATTGCAGAGAATGAATGCGGAAGAAATGAATCTTCTTATATAATACGTGTTTCCCCACAGAATATCACGCCTTTACTGGTAGTAAACGGAAATGAAAAATCAGGATGTGCGCCTTTAACAGTAAATTTCATAAACAACTCTATAGGTGCTTCCCGCTTTACTTTTGACTTTGGCGATGGAGGAACAGCGAATACAATTACCACTGGAACTGTTCAGCATATTTATACCAGACCGGGTACCTATACCGTAACAATGACTGCTTATAACAGCTGTTCTGAAATTGCGGTTACAGAATCTATTACTGTACTTCCACAGCCGCTAGCCGCATTTGATGCTGATGTAATTATCGGTTGCCCTGGATTGCCAGTGCAGTTTAGAAATACTACTCAAGATGGGTTTAGTTATCTTTGGGACTTTGGTGATGGTACAACTTCTGATGAGTTTGAGCCTAAACATATTTATAATGGCGATCAGGAATATTACACCGTAACCTTAACAGCAACGAATACTTTAGGCTGTAAGATCTCAGTAATTAGAAATCAATTTATCCATATTGTTCTTCCACCAGTTGCGAAATTTAATGTGAATCCATCAGTCTTAATCAGCATCCCTAATTATACATTTAGGTTTGAAGATGAGAGTACAAATAACCCTGCTGTTTGGGCATGGGATTTTGGAGACGGCATTAAATCTACCTTACAGAACCCGTCACATACGTATTTGGATACGGGTTCTTATGTAGTTACTTTAAGGGTGTCTAACCAGCAGGGATGTTTTACAAGTACTTTTAAAACAGTAAGAATTGTGGGAGTTCCTGGTTATCTTTACGTGCCAAATTCGTTTATGCCGGGAAGTGAAACTCCAGAGCTTAGGGTGTTTATGGCTAAAGGTTCTGGAATAAAATCATGGACAATGAGCATCTTTAACAAATGGGGACAAACGTTATGGTCTACCACTAAATTAGATGAAGGACGACCGGCAGAATGGTGGGATGGAGTATTTAATTCTGTTCCGGTACCGCAGGGGGTTTATTTCTGGAAGATTGATGTAGAGTTTATTAATGGCACAGAATGGAAAGGTATGACTTATGATTCTAAGGCACCAAAAAGAACGGGCATAATCCACCTGATTAGATAATGAGAAAAATGAACGTACTTTCTAGATATATACTGGTTCTGTTTTTATCTGCCCGGGCATTTACTGCTTCAGCGCAGGATCACATTTATTCACAGTTTTTTAATGCCCCGCTTTATCTTAACCCCTCTCTTACCGGACAGTTTGAGGGAGATTTAAGGATGAATATGCTTTACCGGAACCAGTGGACTGGATTAAGTGGTACGCTTTCTTATATCAACGCATCGGCTGATATCAATATTCCAAGCTTTGGCGGAGGATTAGGACTACAATTTAACCGCAGCTCTGAGGGTACTGCATTTTTAGTAAAGAACAATATTGCGGCAAGTTATTCTTATAGTGTAGGAAGTGAAGATTTTGTGTTATCATTTGGAATACAAGCCGGGTTTACCAACAGGCAGATCAACTGGAATAAACTTGTGTTTTCCGATCAGATAGATAACCGGCTGGGGTATATTCCGGGTAGCACAAGCGCTGCACAGCCGGGAGATATGGCTAATAAATTTTTCTTTGATCCCGCGGCCGGCGTTAATCTTGTTTATAAAAGTTTTATGGCCGGCCTAGCAATGCACCATATCAATGAGCCGGATGAGTCATTTAGTGGGGCACAAGCAAAACTACCCCGCCGGATTACTGCCAATGCAAGTTACCGCCTGCCTTTAACGAGTAGTTATAACTACGGATCTGATGAAGGATCTTACCTGATTCCTTCTGTTGTTTATTATAAACAAGGGAATGTATCTTCTATGAGTGCCGGCGCACAGTATAAATACAAAGGTATCAATGCTGGTTTATGGTATCGTACCGCTGGTGAAGGTGGCCCGGATGCTATCGTGGTTTCACTAATCTTTGATATATTTTCTGGTGGTAAAAATGGAGAAAAATTAAGATTGGGATTAAGCCATGATGCGACTACCTCAAAGATCAATTATACCAATACCAACGGAACTTCTGAAGCGAGTGTAGGGTATGAGAAGTATTTTCAAAATAGCTCTAGCTATAACAAGTTTAACGGCCTGCGCTGCTATGATTTCTATTAAAGGTATAGCTGTTAAAAAACAAAGAAATCAACAGAATTTGCAGGCCTGATGATCAAGCGCGAAAAAATAGTTTTATTTCATTTCTAGTTTCCCCTTTATTCCCCTTAAACTATTTAGATTTGTAGTATGCATAGGGAACAAATCTCCGTATTTGATATTTTTAAGATAGGTATAGGCCCTTCAAGTTCACACACTTTAGGACCATGGAGAGCTGCACAACAATTTACCACTTCATTAACAGCTAAAGGCTTCCTGGATACGGTAGAACAAGTTAAAATATTTTTATATGGTTCCCTTGCAAAAACTGGAGTTGGACACGGTACTGATATTGCAATTCTACTTGGACTGACTGGTGCTGATCCGGTCACTTTTGATGTGAATGCGATTGATACAACTATTGCAGCAATCAAAACTAAGAAGCGGCTTTCTTTATCTGGAAGTCATCAAATTGCTTTTGATTATACGGATGACTTGGTATTTTTATACCTGGAAAGCCTCCCCTTTCATCCAAATGCAGTTACTTTTCAAGCATTTTTAAATACCGGAAAAGCTTTTTCTGAGACATATTACTCTATTGGGGGTGGTTTTGTAGTGAAAGATGGTGAGGTTAACGGAGATAAGGAACAAGTAGACCTCCCTTTTCCAGTGGAGGTTGCAGGAGACCTTTTACATTGGTGCCTGACTACCGGACTGAAGGTTTCTGAAGTAGTAATGGAAAATGAGCTAGCCTGGCGTGCAGAAGCAGAGACGAAACATGGAATCTTACAGCATTTTAAAGTGATGAAAGAATGTACCTTCCGCGGCTGCCATACGGGCGGATTTTTACCTGGTGGATTGAATGTAGGCAGAAGGGCGGCGGCTTTAAATAAAAAACTGATAGGAAACAGACCATATACGGATTATGAAAGCTGGATTGAAGCAATCAGGGCGGGCGGTAATAGTTTTAATTATACATTAGACTGGGTAAGCTGTTTTGCTTTGTCCGTGAATGAGGAAAATGCTTCTTTTGGACGCGTAGTAACTGCGCCCACTAATGGTGCAGCTGGTGTGATCCCTGCGGTATTACAGTATTATATCGCCTTTTGCGATGGGTTTACAGAGGAGCGGATCATACAATTCATTGCCTGTGCCTCTGAAATAGGAAGTATCTTTAAAAAAGGGGCAACTATTTCTGCTGCTATGGGTGGCTGTCAGGCGGAAATAGGTGTTTCTTCTGCAATGGCTGCGGCTGCATTAACGGAGTGCCTGGGAGGTTCACAGCGACAAGTGATGATGGCGGCAGAGATAGCTATGGAACATCATTTGGGTTTGACTTGTGATCCCATAGGAGGACTAGTACAGATTCCTTGTATTGAAAGGAATACCATGGGCGCGATTAAGGCGATTACAGCTAGCCAGCTAGCTCTGCAAAGTAATCCTGATAAAGCTAAAGTAAGTTTAGGTGCTGTAGTGAACACGATGTGGGAAACTGCATTGGACATGAACTCGAAATACAAAGAAACTTCGGATGGCGGATTGGCGACTAATATCCCTATCAGTTTACCGGAATGCTAATCCTGCATCCATCCTTGTTGATAACGGGCACCGGCTATTTATAAGCTTTGACAACAGCTGGAGCTAATTGTGCTACCCAGTTTTGGTACATTTTACCTGATGGATGCAATCCATCGGATGCCACTAAAGAGAGATCGGCTGAGGCCATTCTGGAGCCTGGAGTAATATCAGTATAACTTACTCCTGCCTTTATTGTTTCTTCTAGAGCAACAGCATTAAAAGCATCAATTTCTCTAGCAATTACCTGCGGATCTTTTCCGCTCGACTTTCCAAAAGGTGTACTTCCCCAATCTGGTATAGACACAACAAATACATGTGCAGTGTTTCCTCCGGCAAAACCAATTGCATTTTGTAGCAAGGCCTTAAATTCTGTACGGTAATCAGCTACGGAGTATCCCCGGTATTGATTATTTACGCCAATTAATAAGCTGACGATATCATATTTAGCGCTGATAGCAGCTGCTTTTATACTGGTTTGTAACTCTCCTGTTGTCCAACCCGTTTTGGCTATGATTCTGGGAACGGCTACTTTTAAGGATTGGCCATTTAAGCTTTCTGCTAATTGATAGGGAAAACTCTGGCTTTGTGCCACCGCTTCGCCAATGGTGTAAGAATCACCCAGTGCCAGGTAGCTCAATTGTCCTGCAGGTGCCTCGGTTTTAGTTGTATCTATTTTGTTCATACCGTTTGTTGTACCTTTCTTGCAGCCCAGTATGAAAATCATCAGTATAAATGTAGCTGTTAATTTCATGTATAAATCTACGAAAGAAGAAAGATATCAGATGTTGAAGATAAACATTTATAGACCGTCTATATGCGTATGGGGCACAAAAACTTTAAAACCATAACTGATTAACATGATAGATGCAGTAATAAGAAATAAGGTTTTAAGGAGTAATTTGCTTTTAGCAGGATACCAGAAGTTTGCAGAAAGGCTAACTGCAACAGTAATCAGGATAGGTATGGTAGCTGGGTATAAATGAAGGCTTCCCTGCAAATCTCCTTTAAGCAAGGCTACAAAAGAGCGCTGAAAACCACATCCCGGACAATCATATCCCGTTAGATATTTAAAAGGACAAGGCAAAAAATACCTGTTCGCTTTGTCCAAAATAGAGGAAAAAGCGAACAGGATATATAAAAAAGGCATTATAATTAAGCGTTTGGAGTTGTTGGTGGCTGGTTAAAAGGATCATTCACATTGAAGCCATTATTAGGGCCAAATCCATTTTTAGGCCCGCCGAAACCGTTTGCTTCTGCAGCAGATGGACCGAGGTAAGGACTGTCACTGAAACCCACAAGAGGGAAAAACACATATGGTAAAATGATAGCCCCAATAGTGAACGCTTCAGATTTACCAAAGCTTTTCATCAATAGGTTAAGCAGCCAGATACCGAAAACAATGTTTACACAAGGGATCAGCAGCCAAAGGATCCAAATTGTTGGTTTGCCTACAATCTCAATCATCACCAGGATGTTGTAAATAGGAATAATTGCTGCCCAGCCTGGTTTTCCTGCTTTAACAAACATTTTCCAAAGACCTGCATAAATTAACACCAAAATGGCGAGGTAAAAAATTACGCCAAAGGCACCGATACCAGCGATCAGGCCAGAATGTTCTGTAGTATTATAATCCATAATTTAATAGTTTTTTCGTTCACCGGAAGGTAAGATAAAAAACTATAAATAAATAAAACTCTTTTAATTATTTAATAAAAACTAGTATAACTGCATCTTGAACTGGCTGGCTATATGTTTTTTTAAGGTATTCTTTACTTCCTCAAAGTTTAACTCATATCCTAATTCCTTTTTCATAGAAGTCACGTCCTTATCAACTATCCCACAGGGTATTATATTCTTAAAATAATCCAGGTCAGAGTTTACGTTAAAAGAAAAACCGTGCATAGTTACCCAGCGGCTGCAACGTACACCCATGGCACAGATCTTCCTGGCTTTATCATTTTCTGGATCAAGCCATACGCCTGTAAAGCCTGGATATCTGCCTGCTGTAATCCCGTAATCAGCTAAAGTTAAGATGACGGCCTCCTCTAATGTCCTAAGGTATAGATGAATATCAGTAAAGAAATTGTCAAGATCTAATATTGGATAACCTATCAGTTGCCCTGGTCCATGATACGTAATATCACCGCCCCTGTTTATCTTATAATAAGTTGCGTTTTTTTCTTTTAGCCCCTGTTCATCTAGTAACAGGTTTTCGGGATGCCCGCTTTTGCCTAAAGTATATACATGCGGGTGCTCACAGAAAATAAGAAAATTGGGCGTTTCCTCTGCTGTGCCATTAGTCCGGTTACTGGTTTTAACAGCTATCGTTTCATTAAAAACAAGCTCCTGATGGTCCCATGCTTCTTGATAATCAACGAGGCCCCAATCTTCAAATTTTACTTTCTTATTCATGCTGCTATGAAATTAAGCGACTACATACCCTAGCATATAGCCATCAATAGTATTAAAATAGTGAACAGTAAGCGTTCTTGAGCCTTCTGGTAAATCAACTTGTACAACAAGGGAACCTTCATTCTGCAATTTGAAAGGTTGAATATGGATATGCTTTCTAAACTCTAATCCTTTTTTACCATACCATTTATAAACAGCTTCTTTTACACACCAGCACACATAAAGCCCCTGTGTATGATCTTTAACTCCAAGTTGCTCCAGCTCTGCTACAGAGAGGAATTTCTGCTGAATACGATGGATCTTAGTTTTGATTTGTTCGATATCCACGCCTACACTATTGCTTTTACCGATCATCACGGATGCATAATCGTAAGAATGGCTTAAGGAAATCTGATAAGAGAGATCAACAAGATAAGGTTTGCCATGCGCATCTATACGACAGTCAATATATTGAGAGGTATTAAGCATGGTACGTAAAAGTAAGCGCGTACTTAACCACTGTAACAGGCGTTTACTTCCTTTTAGTGAGGCAACAAAATCAAGTTCATGCTGCTTCAGCTGCAGTCCGGAAAACAACTGTTCTTCTGTCTCTTCGATCTTCCATACCGAGAGTATAGTGTGATCATCAATATCTTTATTATAGATTACAGGCATCCTATTTTAAAAAATCAATGCAAAAGTATCTTAAATTAATCATAATTTCGCCGAAAGACTTTACAAATGATACTTTCAGATAAGCGTATTTTAGAAGAGATTGAAAGAGGAACAATAATTATTGAGCCCTTTAAACCAGAATGTTTAGGAACAAACTCCTATGATGTTCATTTGGGCAAGTACCTGGCTACCTATACCGACCGGGTATTGGATGCGAAGGCACACAACAAAATTCAGCATTTTGAGATCCCGAAAGATGGCTTCGTTTTGCAGCCCGGCACCTTATATCTTGGTGTCACTTTAGAATATACAGAAACGCATGCGCATGTTCCCTTCCTGGAAGGAAAATCTAGTACAGGCCGTTTAGGAATTGATATTCATGCAACGGCAGGTAAAGGAGATGTTGGTTTCTGCAATACCTGGACACTGGAGATTTCCTGTGCACAGCCGGTAAAAATTTATGCAGGTATGCCAATTGGACAGCTGATCTATTTTGCGGTTGAAGGTGATGTAGAAACAATGTATAATGCTAAAAACGATGCTAAATATAACAACAAGACCACCAAGCCTGTAGAGAGCATGATGTGGAAGAATAACTTTTAAACTTTGCCTTAAAGCAACGTTAGCTTTTGAGCCTCAATATTCATATATTGAGGCTTTATTTTTTTAGCCCCGCTCTGTTATGAAAGCCAAATTAATAACCTGTTTTCTATTCTTGCTGGCTTGTACCAGCTTTTATGCCTTTAGACTGGCGGATGATCCTTTTGAGGAGTTATTAAAAAAGCTAACGGCTTATAATGAAGAATTACCACAAGAAAAGGTGCATTTGCATCTTGACAAGCCATATTATGCAATTGGCGATAATATTTGGTTTAAAGCTTATGTGACTAATGCAACAAAAGGTAGCTTAACGGAAATTAGCAATGCATTATATGTGGAGCTAATCAACGAGAATGACTCGGTAAAAAAACAAATCAAGATTCCTTTAACAGCGGGGTTGGGCTGGGGTGATTTTAAATTAACGGATACTTTGCAGGAAGGCAATTACAGGATCAGGGCTTATACCCAGTGGATGAGAAATGCTGGCCCTGAGTTTTTCTTTGATAAAACAATTAAAATCGGCAATGCCTGGGCAAATAAAGTTTTTACAAGTACAGCGTATTCCTTTAGCAAAAAGAACAATACGGAACAGGTAAATGCGGTGATCAAATTTACAGACAAGAAGAACCTGCCTTATGGAGAGCGTGCAGTGAGCTACCAGGTGTGGCTGAATGATAAAATTGCTGAGCGTGGAAAAGGGATAACAAGTACTACAGGTGAGCTGAGTATTTCATTTGCTAATGCTAAACCTGGTATTGCGGTGTCAGGCAGGATCATTGCCACACTTACACTACCTGATAAAGAAGAGATCGTAAAGACAATTCCTATAAAGAGCACCACAGCTGCGCTGGCGGTTGCTTTATTGCCTGAGGGTGGAAATTTAGTAGAGGGGCTGCCTTCTAAAGTAGCAGTTAAAGTGGTTAATCCATCTGGTTTGGGAGAGGATGTTTCTGGTGTCTTAACAGATAATGAAGGAACCGAGGTGCTTAATTTTAGCACCACCCATTTGGGGATGGGCAACTTTATCCTTAATCCGCAACCGGGTAAAACTTATACAGTAAAAATAAAACTGAAGGATGGGCCGGTTCAAAATATCCCGCTGCTGAAGGCATTGCCCGCTGGCTATATCCTTACGGTAAATAATACAGATACAAGTAAGCTGACTGCAAAAGTGATGATGACAGAGAGCTTACTGGACCAGGGAGAAATGAAACTGGTTATTCAGTACAATAATAATGTGTATGCGGTATTAAAGGCTAAAGCACAAAAACAGGTAACTTCTTTTTCAATTCCTAAAAAGGACCTGCCTTATGGGATCTTGCATTTTACGCTGTTTACACCGGCGAATGTTCCAGTTTGTGAACGGTTGGTTTTTGTAAATAATCCTGCAGACCAGATTAGTGCCAGCATGCAGAACTTAAAGGGATCTTATAGCCGCAGAGAAAATGTGGCGCTTAACCTGCTGGCTAAAGATGGCGGCAAACCTACTCAGGGTAGTTTTTCAATAGCGGTAACGAATGCTGATATTGTAGAGCCGGATGTGGATAATGAAAGTAACATTCTTACTTCGTTATTACTTACCGCAGACTTGAATGGATATGTTGAAAAGCCTAATTATTATTTTAATAACCCTAATACGAAGACGAATGCCGATTTGGATAATTTGATGCTTACGCAGGGCTGGAGCCGCTTTGTATGGAAAAGCGTTATGGAAGGTGGTGTAGTTAAACCGGTTGCTTTTCCGGCAGAAAAAATGCAGAAGATCAGTGGCACAATTACTACTACTGGTGGTAAACCTGTAGATAAAGGGAAGGTTTCATTGCTTTCTACCTCTGGCGGCCTTTTTATGATTGATACGTTAACTGATGCTAAGGGGCATTTTAGTTTTGATAACCTGGCTTTTGGTGACAGTACTAAATTTGTGGTACAGGCAAGAAATGCGAAGAATAAAAAGTTTGTAGAAATTAACCTGGACCTTTTTCCTGGTCAGGTAGTTACTAAAAACAAGAATACTGGAGATATTGTTGTGAATGTGAATGAAGCGATCCAGGGATATATCCAGAAAAGTGAATCTTATTTTGATGATCAGGTTAGAAGAGGTATCCTGGAAAGAAGTTTCTTGCTTAACCAGGTTAATATTGTTCAGAAGAAAAACCCCGCAAAAAATTCTTCTAACTTGAATGGGTCGGGTTTTGCTGATGCGGTGATTACGGCAAAGGACTTGGTTACGGCAATTAACCTTTCTCAATATTTACAGGGCAGGGTAGCTGGAATGATCATGCGAAATGGGCAGGCTTACCTGCTGCGAAATAATGGCACTCCTATGCAAATTATCCTGGATGGGATGAATGTAGGCCCGGATTTTCTGGATAATATTACTCCGCAGGATGTAGAAACGATTGAAGTCTTAAAAAGTGGAGCTAATACGGCTATATATGGTTCTCAGGGTGGTGGTGGCTTATTAATTATCACCACTAAAAGAGGGGGTGGCGATTATGGTTATTCAAGATATTCTCCTGGGATCATTACTTATGGCCCTAAAGGTTATTATGCTGATCGAGTGTTTTATTCTCCTCAATATGCGCCTGGAAACACGATCAAAGGCGAAGATAAACGAACTACTGTTTTTTGGATGCCGCATATTTTGACGGCTGAGGATGGAACAGCTAAATTTAATTTTTACAATACGGACCAGGTTGGAAATTACAGAATTGTAATTGAGGGGATCAATGATGATGGACATCTGGCCAGAAAAGTTTATACTTACGAAGTAAAATAAAAAGAAATGAACACAATTAATGTGACGATAAAAGACCGTTTGGCCCTGATTACCCTTAACCGCGGTAAATCTAATGCGCTAAATGGAGAAATGATCACTGAGCTGACAGATATGCTCCACAATATTGCTAATGATCAGAATATTGGAGGTGCAATCATTGCAGGTAAAGAGAATTTCTTTTCTGCAGGACTAGATTTGATTGAATTATATGGATATAATGAAGAGGAAGCCAAGTCTTTCTGGAAACTCTTTCTTGATTTTGCAGCAAAGATTACTGCCTTTAAAAAACCTTTAGTTGCGGCGATCAATGGCCATGCTCCAGCTGGAGGATGTGTGATTGCGCTGGCTTGTGATGCGCGGGTGATGGCAGAAGGAAAATATATTATCGGTTTGAATGAAGTACCTGTCGGTATCATTGTTCCTGATAGTATTTTTAACCTATATGCTTTCTGGCTGGGCAAAGCCAATGCGAGCAGAAGCTTATTGGAAGGAAAATTGTTTAGTCCCGAAGAGGCTTTACAAATTGGGTTAGTAGACGAGCTAGTGAACCCGGATAGCATTATGACTGCCGCAGAGCGCAGGATTCGTAAATATATGGCACTGGAACCTAATACCTGGCAGCAAAGCAAACTGAATATCAGGAAAGAATTAATCGCAGCTACTTCAGCAGATCAATCTGCAGCATTGGAGATTATGCTGGCCCAATGGTGGGCACCTTCTACCAGGAATTTGTTAAAGATGATTATTGATAACCTTCAAAAGAAATAAAGATGTATAACCAGCCGATGTTAAGAGATGATGCTTTAAAAGGCAAAACGATTGTGGTCACAGGTGGAGGTACGGGTTTAGGCCGGGCAATGGGTACCTATTTTTTAAAATTGGGGGCTAACCTGGTGATCACCAGCCGCAAATTGGATGTGCTGGAAAAAACAGCGCGGGAAATGGAAGAAGAAACCGGTGGAAAAGTATTAGCTGTCGCCTGTGATGTAAGGGAGTATGAGCAAGTAGAAAATGTACTGGCAGAAACTATTAAAACTTTTGGTGCGGTGCATAGTTTGCTAAACAATGCTGCAGGAAACTTTATCTCGCCTACAGAGCGCTTGTCTGCAAATGCATTTTCTACCGTGATTGATATTGTGCTGAAGGGATCGGTCAATTGTACACTTGCGTTTGGAAAATATTGGATTAAAGAAAAACAGCCTGCAAGTATTTTAAATATTGTGACGACTTATGCTTTTACAGGTTCGGCGTTTGTGGTACCTTCTGCTTGTGCAAAGGGTGGTGTATTGGCCATGACGCGGTCTTTGGCGGCAGAGTGGGGTAAATATGGAATCCGTACCAATGCGATTGCGCCGGGGCCTTTTCCTACTAAGGGGGCATGGGAGCGTTTGCTTCCTGGTGATTTGGCAGAGAAATTTGATTTTAAGAACCGTGTTCCACTAAAACGTGTAGGTGAAAACCAGGAACTGGCTAACCTTGCTGCTTTTTTGATTAGTGACTTTTCTAGTTATATTAACGGGGAAGTAATTACGATTGATGGAGGAGAATGGCTGCAGGGAGCAGGACAATTTAACGGACTGGAGGCAATCCCCGATGATCTTTGGGACGAATTTGGTAAACTGACAAGATCAGCTAAGGGTAGCTAATTAAGGCTGAGGCTGAGACAAAAATTATTTTAATCAAAAATATTTTGAAATTACGCTATTTTTGTAAAATGTCAACAGAAACAAAAGAAGAAACCTTTACACTCGAAGAGATTTTAACCTCTCTTAAAACCTCTCACCGTTTGATTTTATGGAACGACGATGTAAATAGTTTTGACCATGTAATTCATTGTATGACTAAATATCTGGACTATACAGATAGCCAGGCAGAGAAAATTGCATGGGAAGTGCATAATAAAGGAAAATGCGCAGTATTGGAAGGTTCTTTTACTGAAATGGAAGTATACCGCAAGATCCTACAGCAGGAAGGCCTTACTGTAACTGTAGATTAATTTCCAGGGAGCCAATTACAGTGGCTAATTCATTCTGTGTGGTTTGTGTTTTGTCTCTGGCATACCACAGGTGTAATTTCTCTGCAAGGGCAAACATATCAGAGATTTCAGTTTTCCACTCGTTTAACAAATGCTGAAGCAATACAGGCCTGGGGCCCCAGGTGGTAATGAGTTCCCCTTCACTGTCCATAATGAGTACAATGGGTATGGCTCTGCCACCATTGGTGAGGTGAGCGTCTATTAGAGGAAGGTGTTCATCTCTTAAAACAAAGCGTAAATCAAATTTCTCCGGATATTCTGTTGTCATTTTCTGAAAAACCGGTGAGATCTGTGCAGCATCACCACACCAGCCTTCGGAGATAACCAGCATAAGGTATTTGTTTTTTAGCTGACTGATTGCCGCACTAAAAGATGTATTAAGGATAACGGTTTTATCTACCCTGTTCATCCGCTGCACATTCATTTTACTGTAATGTACCATGGCGTCGCTATTGTCGCTACCGGTAGTTTTCCCTTGTTCTAATAAAGAATCGATTATATCGCGGTATGCTGCATAGCTTAATCCTTCATTCACAAAAATATTACTGTAATTGGCCATAATCTAGTTGTAATAAAATAGTTACCGCTCACTTATTAAACTTCAAGCCCGTTACTTTGTCCCTCTTTAAGACAACACAACTAAAACAACGAATTTTAATGAACAAGTCCTTTTATAAATTTTTATTTATAACGCTCACAATTTGTATTACAACGCTTTCTTTTCAACTTCATGCACAAACTGCCGCTTCTGGTAAACTTACAGGAAAAGTAGTAGATGTCCAAAATAATGAAACGATTCCTTTTGCCTCTGCTATTATTATCGACAGAAAAACAAAAGCAACTATAAAAACCGGCCAGACAGATATTAATGGCAATTTAATCATCACTGGGATTCCTGACGGGGTGTTTACGGTCAGGATCAGTTATGTAGGCTACCAGACTTTGGTAAGGGATTCTATCTCTTTTAAAAAATCACCACAGCTTGCTTTAGGAACGATAAAAATGAAAGCTTCTAAAGGTAATGTCCTGAGCGAAGTAAATATTGTTGCAAAAAAAGTACCGATACAATTGGGAATCGATAAAAAGGTGTTTTCTGTAGATCAAAGTTTAGTGAGTGAGGGTGGTTCTGCGACTGACTTATTAACGAATGTACCTTCTATACAGATTGATGTGGATGGGAATGTGAGTTTAAGAGGGTCTGCTGGCGTTAGAGTATTGATTGATGGAAAACCTTCTTTGATTGCAGGTGGAGATATCGCATCGATCTTACAATCTATTCCTGCGAGTTCAATTGAGTCAGTAGAGGTGATTACTAATCCTTCTTCAAAATATGATGCAGAAGGAAATTCGGGCGTGATCAATATTGTCTTAAAAAGGAATACAAAATTGGGCTTAAATGGAAATGTGGCTGTTACTGCCGGGAACAGGGACAATTATAATGGGAACACAAGTTTAAGTTTCCAGAATAAGAATATTAATATTTATGGAAACTATAGTTACCGACGTGGTAACCGTGTGGGTGCTGGCTATAATAATATTACTTATTTACAACCGGATACACTGGCTTCTGCTGATCAGCTGACAGATTCTAGAAATACCGATAAATCACATAATGTAAAGGCTGGGATTGATTATTACCTGACTACTAAAGATATCCTGAGTTTTTCCGGAAGTTTCAATAGCAGGATTAATGATAGAAATGAAATAATAAATATTAATAAGTATGCAGCAAACAGGGTGCCGCTAGAATTGAGCAGGAGAATCAATAGTACTGATGGAACTGGAAACAGTTATGACCTGAATCTGGATTATAGCCATAAATTTAAACCTAGCCAGGAGTTAACCTTCAATTTTGGTTATTCAAAAGGATCAAATGACAACTTCCAGGAGTATAATACTTCTATTTATAGTATAAACGGGCAGTCTGTTTCTTCAGATCCGGAATTGCTGACAAATACGAATGATGGTACAAACAAGAACTATAACTTACAGGCTGATTATAATATGCCCCTGGGGAAATTAGGAAAGCTAGAATCTGGCTATCGCAGCCAGATCAGGTATGCTGATAATAATACACTTGCACAGATATATGATAATGAAACTGGCCAGTTTAATGAGAACTATCCGCTATCAAATATTTTCAGCAGTAAAGATCAGGTTCATGCCTTATACATGAATTACCAGAACCAAATTAAAAACTTCGGTTACCAAGTTGGTTTAAGAGGTGAGGTTGCAAGGTTAAACACTACTTCAGGAGGCTATGATACGGATAATGTGTTAAACTTTGCTCCTGCTCGTATTGCTTATGACCGCTTGTATCCAAGTATTTTTCTGACTCAGAAGTTTACGGGTGAGCAGCAAGTACAATTAAGTTATACCAGGAGGGTAAACAGACCAAGACCTTGGGATACTAACCCGTTTATAGATTATTCAGACCCATTAAGCTGGCGTCAGGGTAATCCTAACTTACTGCCTGAGGATGTACATTCTTATGAATTAAGCTATAGTAAGTTTTGGTCTAAAGTAACCTTTATTGGAAGTGCATATATGCGCCGCACTAATGACCTGATCCAAAGAATCCGTACAGCGCCAAATGCGGAAGGGATTATTATAGTTACCCCAGAGAATTTAACGAAAAGCTTAAACAGCGGATTGGAGCTGATTAGTAAGGTTGATTTGGTGAAGTTTTGGAATTTCACAGCGAATGTGAATGTATATCATAGTAATATTGACGCGGTTCCGGAATATAATATTGCAGGAAACTCTGGGTTTAGCTGGAATACCAATTTGACCAATAATTTCACCCTTCCTTATAGCATTACTTTGCAGGTTAGAGCAGATTATAACTCTCCTGAGGTTTTAGCGCAAGGAAAACGTAAAGCGATGTATGGTATTGATGCGGGTGCAAAATATGATTTCCCAAACAAGAAAGCTTCTTTGAGTATGAATGTTAGGGATATCTTTAACACCAAGAGATTTGGTATGCTTACGCAGGATGGATTTACGATTACTGATTTTCAGCGGTATATGAGAGGCCCAATGGGGAATATTACTTTTTCTTACCGCTTTGGAAAAACTACTTTCATGAAGAAGACAAAAAAACCTGAACAACAGGAAATGAAGCTTGATGAAGGAACATTCTAAAAACCAGAACGGCTGCCTAAATAGGTGGCCGTTCTGGTTTTAGCAGGGTTTCAGTTTTAAGGAATCAAGATTTTCGTATCTTGCAGCATGGAAGAAACTAATCCATGGACCGTTGTGGAGAGCCGGAACATTTATCAAAATAGCTGGATCGGATTGACAGAGCATCAGGTGATTAACCCTACTGGTGGGAAAGGGATCTATGGTGAGGTCCATTTTAAAAATTATGCAATAGGCATATTGCCGCTGGATGAGGAGATGAATACCTGGTTAATAGGCCAGTATCGCTTTCCAATTAAGGCGTATAGCTGGGAAATCCCTGAAGGAGGTGGCTTACCAGATGTACCTAAACTGGAAAGTGCACAGCGTGAACTCCTGGAAGAAACTGGTATTGCTGCAACAGAATGGACAGAATTGCTAACGATGCACCTCTCAAACTCCGTAAGTGATGAGCTGGCAACGATTTATATTGCACGCAATTTAACCATGGGTGCTGCGGCTCCTGAAGAGACAGAAGAATTGGTGTTGCGCAAGCTTCCGTTTGAACAGGCTTATCAAATGGCGATGAACGGAGAAATTACGGATAGCATGAGCGTGGCTGCATTATTAAAAACCAAATTACTTTTACTAGAGGGCAAATTATAAACAATCGTATGAACAAATTTTTGGGATATATTTTTACGCCCGTCTTTTACTTTTTCTTTTTTCTAAGTTTAATTATATTTCAACCTATACAATGGATCTGTTACCGGTTTTTTGGATATAAAGCCCATAAATTATCCGTAGATGCCCTGAATTTTTTTCTTACGTATTGCCAGGTGTTTTTGGGTGCAAGTACTACTTTTATCAATTTACAGCAGTTGCCAGAAAACCGCCCAATTATTTTTATAGCCAATCACCAGAGTATGTATGATATTCCCGGGATCATCTGGTTTATGAGAAAATACCATGTAAAATTCATCTCTAAAATTGAACTCACAAAGGGGATTCCTTCTATTTCTTTTAACCTTAAATACGGTGGGGGTGCAAATATTAACCGCAAAGACAGCAAGCAGGCGGTTTCTGAAATCATCAAACTTGGCCGCAGGATGAAAGCGAATAACTGGTCTGCGATGATCTTTGCCGAAGGTACGCGCGCAAAAGATGGAAAGATGAAACCTTTCCAGGTTGGCGGAATTGCAACTTTACTTAAAGCTGTTCCTGATGCACTTATTGTTCCAATTGCGATTGAGAACTCCTGGAAAACAGTACAATATGGTGCTTATCCTTTAAGTTTTGGAGAAAAGATCAAATGGACCGTGCTTGAACCGTTATCTATTACAGGACAAAATCCTGAGCAGATTACTGCGGCGGCAGAGCATGCTATACGAAAAGTATTAAAACAGGAACTTACAGCTTAAATATTTTTATTCTCTATATATTTAAAAAATTCATCGCGGTAGGTGTCTCCTATTGGAATGATTTTACCGCAAATAGTAATTCTGCTTCTTTCTATACTTTCAATTTTATCCAGTGAAATGATATAAGATTTATGTACCCTTATGAATTGTTTTGATGGAAGTGTTTCTTCCATTTTCTTCATATTCTGTAGCGTAATAACCCGTTCCGCTTTGGTATAAATGGAAATATAATCTTTTAAACCTTCAATATACAGGATCTCATCTAATTCTATTTTCTGGATCTTATGCTCGGTTTTTACAAAGATAAAATCCTGGACGGGCTGAACTGAAGTACTAACTGGAGCTGCTACTGCAGGAGCTGGGGCAGCGGCTTCTGGTGTTATATTATCTTTTTGATGTTGCTTATGGACTTTTTCTACTGCTTTATAAAAACGGTCAAAAGCAATTGGCTTAAGCAAATAATCAGACACATTTAAATCATAACTTTCTAATGCATATTGAGAATAAGCGGTAGTTAGTATATAACTGGCTTTATTATTTGCAATTTTCAGGAATTGTATCCCAGTCAGATCTGGCATCTGTATATCCAGAAAAACAAGGTCTATGCCTCCACTTTGAACAATTTGCAAGGCCTCTATCGCATTTTCTGTTCTTTTTATCAGTTCCAGGAACGGTACTTTAGAGATGTAATCTTCAATAATATCGAGCGCTAATGGTTCATCATCGACAGCTATACATTTTAAGGTCATTGTAATTATAGTTATTGGTTCAGGTTTTATATATCTAACATGAGCTCGCTGGTATAATGCGTAGCCGAATTTACAATATTTAACTTATATCTTTCAGGATAAAGTAATTGCAGCCGCCGCTCTACATTATTTAATCCGACACCTCCTATTTCATCTTTGTATCCATTGTTCTTTTTATTAGTAATGCTGAAATGCAGGATTTTCTGATTGGCAATAATTTCTATCCGGATGGGGTCTAAAGGATCATTAACAACGCCGTGCTTAAAGGCGTTTTCTACAAAAGAGATCAGTACGAGCGGAAGGATCTGCTGATCATCTATTTCACCATTAATGGTAAGATCAACCGATGCACCATCCTTGAACCTTAGCTTCTGAAGCTCGATATAACTTTTTACGTATTCTATTTCTTTACTTAGGGCTACCCAGCTGTCGTTACTTTCATAGATCATATACCGAAGGATTTCTGAAAGCTTTAAAATTGCATCAGCTGTTTTATCTGATTTTTGATACGCTAAAGAATAGATATTATTTAAGGAATTAAACAAAAAATGAGGGTTAAGCTGAGATTTTAGAAATTGAAGTTCCATGTCTTTCTTCTCTGTCTCCAGGCTGCGCTGAATACGGATATTACTAAACCAGTCTAGGGCAAATTTGAGCAGGCAGCCGGATATAATAAAAAACCCAGAGGCAAATACGGCATTGATTAAGAACTCATTAATGGTCAAAGAACTTCTCAAGCCTGTTTTAGGGTTGGTGTACCCTAAAACGATATCGCTGTAGAGCACGGCAATGACTGTTTTTACAGCGGCCATCAATAGGATAAGACCTATGAGGGAAAGCACATAAATCCAATACTTTTTTAAGAGTAGCGGAATAAGAAGTGTATAATTTATATAAAATATAGAGATGTTAATGATGGCGAAGTAACCAAAATTTACACGTAGTTCTGCTGCTGTAAACTTATGATTACTGATATACATTAATAGGATAAAAAAACTGGCAATAAATAGCCAGTATATAGAGTGGGTCACTAATTCTCTTTTATTATTCATTGAGGTACTATCTTTTTATAAGATGATAAAATCAGGTGAGGTTGCCTATGGCAATTTTATCCCAAACCAAAGTAAGGATTTAATGAATTTTGCCGCCCTACTTTCGACAAACTGGCAATTTTATTCTACCAACTGTAAATAAACAAAAAAACTATGTTTTTTCGTTTAAAAACCTGTTGATCTAGAATTATCAACGCTTCGTATAAAACATTTTAGCAGCTCTAATTTTATCGGTCTATTTGTTTCAACAAAACGAAACGATTATGAAAACTGCATCTGTTCCACACTTGAATACCTTAGTACATCACAGGGAATATAACTCATATCAGATAGAATTGAAAAGCCTGACCAGCTTGAGTAATGCAATCATGAACAAGTTAACGGATGTATCTCCATTCTTACTTTTATTGGTTCCGGCTTTTATCATGATGGCACTTACGGTTGCAGCGTTTTAAAAATATTTAAAATTTAGTTTTTAGTTAATAGTTAGAAATGGCGGCTGGATGGCCGCCATTTTTTTTGTAAAAATGTGAATAGAAAGGTTATCAAAATCAACATTTAGCGTAGATTCATAGGTAATAACCTAACTAGATGATGATGATGAAAAATTTTACTTTAACGGCAATGGCCATTGGCTTTTGCTTTAGCTCTTTTGCGCAGAATACGCCAGATAAAGTTGCTGTAGAAAAGATTAGAAAAGAAGGTCTTGAAAATTCCAAAGTAATGGATATCGCCTTCCAGATTACAGATGTAGCTGGCCCAAGGTTAGCTAATTCTCCGGGATTGAAAAGGGCACAGGATTGGGCCGTTAAACAATTAAGCGACTGGGGACTAAAAAATGCACACTTAGAAGCCTGGGGCACTTTTGGAAAAGGATGGCAGGTAGATAAATTCTATGCCGCGACTACGCTACCTTGGTATCATCCAATTATTGCTTCTCCAAAAGCTTGGACACCAGGCACAAATGGACCGATAAAATCTGAGGTTATTCTAATTAAAGCTGATACAGTTACTGATATCGATCAATATAAAGGAAAACTGGCAGGTAAAATCGTCATGTTTGACCAGGCCAATATCCAGCCATTGCAAAATACCTACAAACCAGATGCGGTTCGGACTACAGACTCTACTCTTGCGGTAATGGAAGCTGCACAAGCAGGTGCTGCGGGCGGACAAAGACGCCAGGGCAACCCAAATAATATGATGGCCCAAATGATGAAAATGAGGCAGAACCGGGCTGCAATACTTGCGTTGCTGCAAGAAGAAAAAGTGGGTTTGATCCTAACTTTCGCAAGAGGAAGTTATGGTACGTTTTTCACGAGTAATGGCGCTTCTTATGCAATGGATGCTAAACCAGTATCCCCTGAGCTAGAGGTTTCAGCAGAAGATTACCTTCATATTTCCAGGTTATTGAAAGCAGGTCAAAAAGTAGAAATGGAAGCAGATATTAAAACTTCTTATTATGACCAGGACCCACAGGGATATAATGTAATTGCAGAAATTCCAGGAACAGATAAAAAACTGAAAGAAGAAGTAGTAATGATTGGCGGTCATTACGACTCTTGGCATGCAGGTACCGGAGCGACAGATAATGGTGCTGGTTCTGCAGTCATGATGGAAGCTATGCGTATTTTAAAAGCAATCAATTTTCAGCCAAAAAGAACAATTAGAATTGCTTTATGGAGTGCCGAAGAACAGGGCTTACATGGATCAAGAGGTTATGTAGCGAAACATTTTGGTGATCCAAAAACTATGGTTCTAACTAAGGACCAGGAAAAGATCAGTGCCTATTATAATCTTGATAATGGTACAGGTGCTATCCGTGGTATCTATTTACAGGGAAATGAAGCTGCCAGGCCAATCTTTAAAGAATGGCTAACTCCTTTTAACGATATTGCTGCAGGTACTGTAACGATCAATAATACGGGTGGTACAGATCACCAGGCATTTGATGCTTTAGGTATACCGGGTTTTCAATTTATACAAGATCCAATGGATTATAATACCCGTACACACCACAGTAACCAAGATACTTATGATAGGTTAGTGGAACAGGATTTAAAACGTTCAGCAACAATTGTTGCCTCTTTTGTGTACAACACTGCCCAAAGAGCTGAAAAAATTCCAAGAAAAGAGCTGCCCAAACCAGCTCCTGCAAAACCATAATTTTTTTCACCTATAGGGCTCAATCGCCCTATAGGTGAAATTTATGCACAATTTTCCTTCTTTTTTGTTTAGGCGGCATCCCCTGCTATTTGATTTTTGTAATAAAAAAATCTGTCCATTTATTTGGAACTAAGAATTTAGTTCATATATTTATAAAACACACTAATAAATATATTAAAATGGAAATTAAAGATCTGACGAAAGCCGAAGAACAAATCATGCAGATTGTATGGCAAATCGAGAAAGGGTTCGTCAAAGAGGTTATGGATTTTCTACCAGAACCGAAACCTGCGTATAATACAGTTTCTACTATTATTCGTATTCTGGAAGTTAAAGGCTTTATTGGGCACGAGGCTTTTGGAAAAGCACATCAATATTATCCACTGATATCTAAAGAAGATTATAAACGCCATGCGACAGAAAAACTGCTGGGCGGTTATTTTGAAAATTCTGTAGAGAGCATGTTTTCCTTTTTTGTAAAGGAAGAAAAAATGGATGTAAGTGATGTGGATGAAATTCTTAAAATGATCAGCAAACTTAAAAAGAAATAAAGATGACTTGGGCACACTATCTTTTGCAGGTAAATATTTACCTCGTTATATTCTATGTGTTTTACAAATTGTTACTGGATAAAGAGACTTACTTTATGCTAAACAGGATATACTTGCTTGTTGCAGGATTGCTTTCCTTAACCATTCCGTTCTTAAGATCGGAATGGTTTGTAAAACAACCGGTAACACAGCAGCTTAAGATTAGTGTAGACCAGTTAAATATGATGATGTCCCAGGTGGCGATTTCAGAGGAACAAGCAGAGCCATTTAACTGGGGTCAGCTGGCTGGGGGTATTTACTTATTAGGTGTCTTATTTTTTCTGTTTCGTTTTATTTATCAGCTGGTTGCGGTAAAGAAACTAATGGAAAATGTACCTGTAGGAGCGGCTTTTTCTTTTTTCCGAAAAAAAATAATTGATAAAAATCTTCCTGACCTGGAAACAATTTCCTGGCATGAAGAGATCCATAGCCGTCAGTTACACACTCTTGATGTTTTGTTTTTTGAAATACTAACTATCCTGGTTTGGTGTAACCCTATTGTTTATTTTTATAAAAAAACAGTAAAAAATATTCACGAATATCTTGCTGATGAAGAAGCTGCACGCTTTCAGGGGGATAAAGAATCTTACGCTATGCTGCTGTTAAGTAAAGCTTTCGGAATAGATCAAAACGTTTTAACAAATAGTTTTTTCAGCAAATCACTCATCAAAAAAAGAATATTTATGTTACATAAAGAGCGCTCTAAGAAAACCGCCATATTGAAATATGGCCTGTTTTTACCTTTATTTGCGGTGACTTTGCTGCTTTCCTCTGCAACCATCAGCGAGAACAAAGAAATTAAAGCCGTTGCAGAAGAAATTACAGCACCGGTAATCTCTATTCCGCAGCCGCCTGTAGAAATAAGCATGATTAAAGCACCTAAGTCCAGCAAAGCAGATAGCTGGACGGCCTTTTATAAACACTTGTCCAGATCGATAAGATATCCGGCTGCTGCTCATGAAAACGAGCTGCAAGGTAATACAATGATTAAGTTTACGATTAGTAACGGTGAAGTAAATGGGATGAGTGTGAGCACTCCGTTAGGCTTGGGATGTGACGCACAAGTAATGCGCACTATTTTAAGCTTTAATGATTTTAAGGATGTAAAAGATGGCAAATATAGTGTAAAAGTAGCTTTTAGATTAGCTGATGCTACCACTCCGATTAAAAACCAGGTGATTTCATCGCCTGCTGGTTATACTTTTTTAAAGGAGATTACGGTGAGCAGTTCTCTGAATGCTAATACAGCATCTGTGAAGATTAAAAATTTAACAGATAATCTATCTGGAAGTATTTCCAACCTCACAATAACCAAGACGGATACAGAAAGCCAGGTATTCGATTTTGTATCCATTGAAACCCAACCTTCATTTCCAGGTGGAATGGAGCATTTTTATGCCTTTATCTCTAAAAGTGTAAAATATCCTGCAGAGGCAGTGAAAAACAATATACAGGGAAAAGTATTTATGTCTTTTATTGTAGAAAAAGATGGAGCATTAAATGATATAAAAGTAGTAAGAAAGCTAGGTTACGGGACTGATGAAGAGGCAATAAGAATACTTAATGCATCTCCAAAATGGATTCCCGGCATCGCTAATGGCAAACCTGTCCGCGTCAAATATCATATTCCCATAAACTTTTCACTGACCGCTGATCAGCCCAAAAATACAATCACACTTAAATCAGGTATGCCAAAAGGTTTAGCCCCTCTTTATGTAATTGATGGTAAAACAGTTTATGATAATGCTATGGATAAATTAAATCCAAATGATATCTCTTCTATCAATGTTTTAAAAGCACCATCGGGGATATTGCGTTATGGTGATGAAGCAAGAAATGGGGTAATTGTGATTACGACTAAAAAAGAGAAGCAGAAAGAAACTACAGAAACGAATACAGGTAAGCAATAAATCACCAGCTAAAGTCGATTATAAAGAATCAGCATATTTTTAAACACAAAACCCCAGCTAAATTATTAGCCGGGGTTTTTATGTTATATCCTTGTCTCGTTACTTAAATTTATTAAACTTCTTCCTCAGAAACAAATTTTGCAGAATAAAAATCTCTGTTCATTCTTGCAATGTTCTCTAAAGAGATCCCTTTAGGACATTCAGCCTCGCAAGCACCTGTATTTGTACAGTTACCGAAACCTTCGGCGTCCATTTGCGCAACCATGCTCTGTGCACGTCTGTAACGCTCAGGCTGCCCTTGAGGCAATAAGGCTAACTGAGAGATCTTAGCTGATGTAAACAGCATAGCAGAAGCATTTTTACAAGTAGCTACGCAAGCACCACAACCGATACAAGCTGCTGCTTCAAATGCTGCATCTGCCTGGATCTTAGGAATAGGAAGGGCGTTGGCATCCTGAGCATTACCTGTATTGATAGAGATAAAGCCTCCAGATGCAATGATCCTGTCAAATGCGGTACGATCTACGGTTAAATCTTTAATGACTGGAAAAGCTTTTGCTCTCCATGGTTCTACTACAATAGTATCTCCATCTTTAAAAGAACGCATATGCAGCTGACAAGTGGTAATACCTTCTTTTGGACCATGGGGTCTTCCATTGATATACATAGAACAGGCACCGCAAATACCTTCTCTGCAATCGTGATCAAACACAACTGGTTCATCTCCTTTATTAATTAGCTGTTCGTTTAAAACATCGAACATCTCTAAGAAAGACATATCAGGAGAAATTTCTGATAATTTATAATCCACCAAATTACCTTTGGCTTTGTTATCCTTCTGACGCCAAACTTTAAGCGTTAAATTCATATTTCCTGTACTCATTGTATGAATATTTTGGTACTAGATTATTTATAACTTCTTTGTGCAATCTTGATGTTTTCGAATTTCAGCTGTTCTTTATGCAGTTCAAATTGTACACCTTCTTTATATTCCCATGCGGATACATAAGCATAGTTTTCATCATCTCTTAAGGCTTCACCTTCTTCTGTCTGATATTCTTCCCTGAAGTGGCCGCCACAAGACTCATTTCTGTCTAGTGCATCTTTACACATCAGTTCTCCTAATTCGATAAAGTCGGCTACACGGCCTGCTTTTTCCAGTTCAGGATTAAATTCTTCGGCGATTCCGGGAACACGAACGTCAGACCAGAAATCTTTACGCAACTGCTGGATCTCAGCAATAGCTTCTGTCAATCCTTTTGCATTACGTGCCATTCCGCATTTTTCCCACATGATCAAACCTAATTTCTTATGGAAGAAATCTACTGATTTGGTCCCTTTAACAGAGATAAATTTATCAAGAATAGATTTAACACTTGCTTCTGCTTCTACAAAAGCCGGGTGATCTAAAGGAATTGGTTTTGTAGCCAGTTCTTTTGATAAATAAGCACCTATAGTGTAAGGGATCACAAAATAACCATCTGCTAATCCCTGCATTAATGCAGAAGCACCTAAACGGTTAGCACCGTGGTCAGAGAAATTAGCCTCACCTAAAGCATATAAGCCAGGTACCGTAGTCATCAGGTTATAATCTACCCATAAACCGCCCATCGTATAGTGAACTGCAGGATAGATACGCATTGGCAATTCATAAGGATCTTCTCCTGTGATCTGCGCATACATATCAAATAGGTTACCGTATTTTTCTTTCACTACTTCACGTCCAAGACGCATGCAAGTGTCATGATCAGGATTGGCAATATTATGTTTAGTCGCTTCTATACGTCCGTAACGTTCTGTATTGGCTGCAAAATCCAGGTATACAGCAAGTTTAGATTTACCTACACCATAACCTGCATCACAACGCTCTTTTGCGGCTCTTGAGGCCACATCACGTGGAACAAGGTTACCAAAAGCAGGGTAACGGCGTTCCAGATAGTAATCTCTTTCGTCTTCAGGAATTTCTGATGCTTTACGCTGATCGTCTTTTTTCTTAGGTACCCAGATCCTGCCATCGTTACGGAGTGACTCAGACATTAAAGTTAATTTAGACTGGTGATCTCCAGATACCGGGATACAGGTAGGGTGGATTTGCGTAAAACAAGGGTTACCAAAATAAGCTCCTTTTTTATGTGCTTTCCAAGCTGCTGTTACATTACTTCCCATGGCATTGGTAGAAAGATAGAATACGTTTCCATAACCACCAGTACCTAATAATACGGCATGGCCGAAGTGACGCTCAAGCGCCCCTGTAATCAGGTTACGCGCAATAATACCGCGGGCTTTACCTTCTATTACTACTACTTCAAGCATTTCATGACGGGTAAACATCTCAACTTTACCCATACCAATCTGGCGCTCTAAAGCACTGTATGCACCTAATAGCAATTGCTGGCCAGTTTGCCCTGCTGCATAAAATGTACGCTGAACTTGTGTACCACCAAATGAACGGTTATCTAAAAGGCCACCATATTCTCTGGCTAAAGGCACCCCTTGAGCCACACATTGATCAATAATGCTTGCACTTACCTCTGCTAAACGGTGAACGTTAGCTTCACGGGCACGGTAATCACCACCTTTAATCGTGTCGTAGAATAAACGGTAAACACTGTCACCATCATTCTGATAATTTTTTGCTGCGTTGATACCACCCTGAGCGGCAATTGAGTGCGCTCTTCTTGGTGAATCCTGAAAGCAGAAACATTTTACTTTATATCCCATTTCAGCCAGGGTAGCTGCTGCCGAAGCACCTGCAAGGCCTGAACCTACTACGACAATTTCTATACTTCTTTTATTAGCTGGATTGACCAGGGGCATTGAAGACCTCAGCTTTGTCCATTTTACGGTTAGTTCCCCTTCCGGTATATTTGCATTAAAATCTGCCATTTTATTTAGCGTTATACGTTCTAAATTTAATTAATAATACCTGCATAAATTGCAATAGGCATAGCTGCGAAAAGCAACGCGATAATGATAGAATACCATACACCAATCGCTTTAATAAGCGGCGAGTATTTTCTGTGGTTCCATCCTAAAGTTTGAAATGCAGAAGCAAAACCATGTAATAAATGGTAAGCAAGGGAGATCATCGAAAGCACATATAAAATCACAATACCTAAATTCTGAAAGGTCTCTTTCATTACTGCAAAAAGATCTTCATGTCCGTTTAAATCTTCTGTAGGGATACCGGTAAAGCGGGATACCACCCAGAAATTAGATAAATGCACAACCAGGAAGATTAGCAATAAGGTTCCTAATAACCCCATAGAGCGGGAGTACCATTTACTGTTTGCATTTCCGTTGTTCACTGCATATTTAACTGGACGTGCTGCCTGGTTCAGGATAGTTAAACGAAGACCTTGAACAATATGAGCTAATAAGCCTGCCATCAAGATTACTTCTGATCCCCTGATCAGCCAGTTGGTTGCCATAAAATGCGCACCAAGGTTAAATACTAAACCACCGTCATTAAGAAATATCAACGAATTGATAAAACAATGCACAATTAGAAATAAAATTAGAAATAGGCCGGTGATACCCATTATTAGTTTTTTTCCTATAGAAGAGGAAAAAGCGTTTCCGAAACTAGCCATTAGATTTATATATTTGAGTTCTATTCTTGCAAAAGTATTTAATAAATGACTTAATTTATACAAGAATCCGATCAAATAACAACAAATAAACTATTTAGAAACGTTCTACGTTTTTGGCGCCAATATTCAATCTGAGTAAACTTGTCTAACAAAAAACGGGGAACAATCATGATTGCTCCCCGTCTGAAATACTATTATTTAAAAATTTAATTAAAGCTAAAAGTATAATTCCCATTTGGACCTACACCAGAAACAGTAGTTTTACCACTTTTTGAAGTTGGTAATGCCGCTTCCACATCTTTTGCACTGTTTACTGGCTTACCATTAATCGCCGTAACAAGCAGGCCTTTTGGCACATCTAAGTTATCAAATGCCTTACCTGGTTCTACATTTGTAACCACGACTCCACTTTTAACACCGTACCTGGCTTTTGTAGCAGCTGATGCAGGTGCAAAGGAAGCACCTAGTTTACCAATAGTTGAACCTGTCGATTTACTGGCTAATGTTGTTTTGGCGCTGTTAATACTCGCATCACCTCTAAGGGTAACATTAAGATTTTGTTCTTTACCGGCTCTGGAAATAGTCAGCTGAATTTTATCTCCGGGACTCATTCTTCCGATTTTCTCCTGCAGGTCAGGTGAAGCAAAAACTTCTTTGCCTTCTACTTTTTTAATGATATCACCTTTTTTAATACCAGCAGCAGCACCGCCGCCATTAGGCATCACGTCTTTAACGTACAGTCCGCTTACATCACTTACTTTTAATTCTTCTGCAGCATCAGCATTTAGTTCCGTAAAAGTAACCCCTACGTAACCACGTTTTACAGCGCCATATTTTTTAAAATCTTCCAGGATCTTTTTAGCCAGGTTTACCGGAATAGCAAAACCATAACCTTCATTGGTACCTGTTTGCGAAGCAATGGCAGAATTGATACCTACCAGTTCACCATTCGCATTGACTAAAGCACCACCGCTGTTCCCTGGGTTAATCGCAGCATCAGTCTGAATATATGACTCAATTGCACTATTACCCGGTCTTTCCGGAGCTTTACCAGTACGCTGATATTCTTCAAACTCTTCTTCAGTAGGTTGTTGCTGCTCTCTGCCTAAAATGCCAATCTGACGAGATTTAGCACTTACAATCCCTGCAGTAACTGTGGTTTGCAGATCTAAAGGAAAGCCTACAGCAAGTACCCATTCTCCTACTTGTACATTATCTGAATTTCCCATTTTCACTACAGGAAGATCAGTTGCATCTACTTTGATTAGTGCAAGATCAGTAAGCGGATCTCTTCCAATCACCTTCGCTTCTACCTTACGGCGGTCAGATAAGATTACCTGGATCTTTGATGCATTGTCTACAACATGGTTATTGGTCACAATGTAACCATCAGGTGTTAAGATCACGCCTGATCCTGAAGCTGCACGTGGCTGACGCCTTGCCCTGCTCCGGCCACCACCAAACAACTCTTCCATCATATCCATTGGAGAACTCTGTCCACTGGAACCCTCTGCGGAAAAAGTAGTTTTAATGTGTACTACTGCAGGAGAAACCGCAGCGGCTGCCTGTACAAAATCGACAGATCCTGCAGAGGATATACTTGTTGGATTACTTGCAAAAAGAACATTTTGCTTTTCAGCCAAGCTTAAACCATTAGTATCATTCTCCAACATTTTATAACCGCCAATTGCTGCTGCACCTCCTATGAATGCGGCTAAGACTATTAATGCTATTTTTTTCATGTGTTTTATATTGGTTTTTATATTATTTAACCTGTATAATCTCATATAGGTTTCATTTTGTGTATTGTTATTATAATTTCTTTTATGAATGTATTCAAATTTAATACCATTAGAACGATATTTGTATCAGCACAACATCACATAATTTGTTAAAAAATGTTAAATACCCATTCAGCAGATCAGGAAAAAGCCCATTTTTATAAATATCAGGGTGCAGGAAATGACTTTGTTTTAATAGATAACCGCAGTCAGAGTTTTCAATATAATGATAATAATGCTGTTTTGCAATTATGTGACAGGCGTTTTGGTGTAGGTGGAGACGGACTGATGCTTTTACAAAACCATTCTGATTATGATTTTGAAATGCTTTATTTTAATGCGGATGGAAAGTTGGGCAGCATGTGTGGAAACGGCGGCAGGTGTATTGTGGCTTTTGCTAAACATTTAGGAATTATTGACACAGAAACTAACTTTCTGGCAGTGGATGGCCCGCATTACGCCAAAATTTCAGCATCGGGTAACTGGGTTGAACTACAGATGATTGACGTTAAAGAAATTTCAAAAGATGGTGCGGCATACGTATTAAATACCGGATCCCCTCATTATGTAGATCAAGTTACAGGATTAGCAGATATGGATGTGTTTAACACTGGAAAAGAAATTCGGAATAATGCGAAATATATGAAAGAAGGGATTAATGTAAACTTTGTAGAAGACAATGGTGATCATCTTTTTGTACGCACCTTTGAACGTGGCGTAGAAGATGAAACCTATGCTTGCGGAACGGGAGTAACAGCTGTTGCTCTGGCGATTGCTAAAGACCGGTCACAGACAGGGAAACTGAAAACGGAAATTAAGGTATTAGGCGGAAACCTGCGCATCGAATTTAACTATGATGGTCACACTTTTAGCGATATTTTTCTATGCGGGCCTGCAGAACTTGTATTTGAAGGAGATATTAAGCTTTAATTTTCTGCCTGATGCGCAGCTATACCAATTTTGATCTCTCCAAAGGTGAAACTGTTGCCCAGGTGTGCTCTGATTGGGGCTAAGCTCATTGTTTTCAATTCTTTTACGGCTTGCAGGATCTTATCCAGCTTTTTGGCTCCTAAGATGTCTTTCGCCGATATTTCTTGCTGGGCTACATAATAAGCCAAATGTCCTTCTATAGTGCCGGCAACCATTTTACGTTCATTAGCAATTTCTGCAATGTCTTTTCCTTTACGGAAAAGCGCTAATGAAACTTCTTTTGTATCTTCTTTTACTTTCTTTTCTGCCACGGGCTTTTTTGAACGCTCTTTCTTTGCGGTGAAATCCAGCATATTTGGCATCGCATAAACTTTTTTCATCTGCGCTGCACGCTCTGCCTGGTTAAGAAGGGAGCTTACTTCTGTTTTTGTAAAATCTGTTCCGCTAATCGTAGATTGCAGTAAGCCGGTAGCTTTTCTTATTTTCTTAAATTGCTCATAAAATAGCGATTCCATTTCCAGGAGTTCGGTAAGGAATGCGGTCACCTGCTTATCTAACTTTACCAGTTCCATGCGTTCAAAGATCCGGCGGGAAAGGTCAAGTAACAGGGGATTAAAATAATTCTCTGCAGCAGTAGTTCTTGCCAGTAAGGTTGCCAGTCCTTCAGCTGACCGATCCTGGCTTAACCGCTGGATCTGGGACAAGAATTTATTTGCATTGGTTTTGACTTCGCTCAGGTCTTTTAACAGAACCTGTGCCCATTTAACATGCTTCTGTTTTGCGGATTTATTGATATCCTTACTGTAAGAATGCACATGTTCATAAACATAATTATCCAGTGGGGTTAGGTCAAAGCACTGCAATAAGTAAGCTTTCAAAAAAGCATCACTCTCTGATTTAATCTGTTCATCAAGCGGCTCTTGATTCTGTTTATTCTTTGAAAAATGTGATACATTCTGATCTTGTCTTATTCCTGTTCTGGAAATCTGAGAAGTAAGAACAAGGCCATCAAGCGATCTTAGCCTGGATAGTGCCACATAGATCTGCCCTGGTGCAAAAGCATTTCCTATATCGATAATTGCTTTATCAAAGGTAAGTCCCTGGCTTTTATGCACAGTAATGGCCCAGGCTAATTTAATGGGATACTGAATAAACTTTCCAATAACTTCCTCTTCGATCTCATTGGTCACCTTATGGTTACTGTACCTGATGTTTTTCCAGGTATATTTTTCCAGAACGATCTTCTCTCTTTCTCCTTCGGTCTCTACTTCGATCACATCGTGTCTTAAATCAATTACTGTTGCAATTTTCCCATTAAAGAACCGGCGGTCTCCACTCTGGTCATTTTTAATGAACATAATCTGTGCCCCAAGTTTCAGCTCCAGGCTAAACTCTGCAGGATAAGAATTTTCTGGAAACTCCCCTTCTGTAGCTGCTTTAAAATAATGAGATTTACCTTCCAGTTCTTCCAGACTTTTTTTGTTTAAAGTATCGGCCCGCTGGTTATGTGTGGTTAAAGTGATGTATTTATCATTCTTTGCAGGAAGGAAACCTGCTTTATAGTATCGCTCAAGCAAAATGATATCCTCTTGCGTAATTTCATTGTTCCGCAAATTATTCAGCAAATTAATGAATACGGAATCTGCTTGTCTGTATATTTTCTCCAGCTCAATATAAACTGGGGGATTCTGTTGCAGGGCATGCGCATCAAAGAAATATGCACTGTTATAAAATTCACCTAAAAGCTGCCACTCATTGGATTTTACAACTGGCGGCAGCTGGTGCAAATCTCCAATAAACAGCACTTGTACGCCACCAAAACTTGCATTGTTTTTCCTGATATAACGAAGCACCATATCAATCGCATCCAGCAAATCTGCACGCAGCATGCTGACCTCATCAATGATTAGCAATTCCAGGTCCTGGAATATCCTTCTTTTAGTGGTGTTCATCTGCAAATGGCGCACAATAGACCTGGGCGTATTATATTGCTGATTAAATGGCTCTACGGCAGGCTGCTTAGGAAGATAGGTTCCAAATGGCAGTTGAAAAAGTGAATGAATAGTCACGCCGGCAGCATTAATTGCAGCAATACCTGTTGGGGCTACAATCACTGCTTTTTTATGCGTTAATTCAATTAGATTCCTAAGAAAGGTAGTCTTCCCTGTACCAGCCTTCCCGGTAAGGAAGATGTGCCGGGAAGTATAATTGATAAATTTAGCCGCAATTTCAGCAGGATTGGATTCAGACATATTTTCGCACCAGTTTTGAAGCCAAAGGTACTAAACATTAGAACAAATTAATTAATAAAACAATTAATTACCCGTAAATAAACAACACGGATCAGTTAATTTAGTTATCACTTTAGTTGACTAGAAGTTTATAGCCTTTACCATGTACGTTTAAGATTTCCACTTTGGGGTCTTCTCTTAAATATTTACGGAGCTTACTTAAAAAAACATCCATACTTCTTCCGTTGAAGTAATTGTCATCATGCCAGATACTTAATAAAGCTTCTTCACGGGTGAGTACTGCATTTTGCTTTAAGCAAAGTAATTGTAAGAGTTCTGCTTCTTTTGTGGAAAGCTTTTGCTGCTGCCCATTGTGCTGGATCAGCTGGGTCGTAAAATCAAAAGTATAGCTTCCAATCTGGAATTGGGATTGCACAGGTTCTGCTACTTTTGATTCTTTTGTCACAGAAGCACGTTTTAACAAGGCATTGATCCGAAGTAATAATTCTTCGATGCGAAACGGCTTGGTGATATAATCATCACCCCCTAAATCATAAGCAGAAGCTTTATCTTCCATCATTGCTTTAGCGGTGGCAAAAATAATTGGCACGCTTTCATTTACTTTACGGATTTCTTTACCTAAGGCAAAACCATCCTTTTTAGGCATCATCACATCCAGGATGCACAAGTCAAAAGTTTGTTTGTTAAATGCGCGCAGGCCTTCTTCTCCATCTACACATAATACGATATCAAATTTACCCTTCAACTGTAAATAGTCTTGCAATAACATGCCAAGATTCGGATCGTCTTCTACCAATAGAATTTTCTTCATTTTAATTTAGGGGTATAATTATTTCAAACACTGTTCCTTTATCTTTTTCACTGCGCACCTGAATGTTACCGTTCATTTGGGTAATAATGTCCATCACGTAATTTAACCCCAGGCCAAATCCCTTCACATCATGTAAGTTGCCTGTAGGCACCCTGTAAAACTGATCAAACGCGCGCTTACTCTGCTCTTTTGTCATTCCGATCCCTTTATCCTCAATTTCTATGATCAGTTTTCTACCTGCATTTTTGGTGCTTATTTCAATTTGAGGAGCATCAATACTGTATTTATTTGCGTTATCAATCAGGTTAAAAATCACATTAGATAAGTGCAGCTCGTCCCCATTTACAATAGAATTTGCAGCATAAAGGTTTAAGACCAATGTGGCCTCCTTCTTTTGGAGCTGCAGTGTCATGCTATCCGCCACCGCAGCAATCAATGTATTCATATCCACTGGTTCAGTTTCTAGACGAAGTTCTTTTTTATCCAGCCTGGCAATACTTAAAACCCGCTCAATGTGATTCCCCAAACGAACGTTTTCATCATAAATAATTCCTGCGAGCCTGCTGATCCTCGCTTTATCTTCCTGAATTTCCGGATCTTTTAATGCTTCACTGGCAATCATGATCGTAGAAACTGGAGTCTTAAATTCATGTGTCATATTATTAATAAAGTCTGTCTTCATCTCTGAAATCTTCTTTTGCCTTAAGATTGCATATAGCGTATAAGAAAAAATAGAGATCAGCACAAGCAGCAGTCCGGCAGAAGAGGCCATGGTTACGCTCAGATTACTGAAAATGAGTGAGTTTTTATCTGGAAAATAAACATATAACATCCCTGGGTCTCTGATGACATCATTACTGAATAACGTTGTTTTATAAACGTTAGATGGGGAGATGTCTCCGCTTTCAGCAGAGACTTTACGGAATAAAACAGAATCTTGGGTAATACTCTTTAACCAGAAGTCATAACTAAGCTGGATATTCTTATTAACAAGTTCAGACCGCAGCAAATCATCTAATGATTTTTTAGAAATTCTGGCATTTAATGGAATATCCAGCTCTCTCATTTCCTTAGCCGCAGCTTCAAGCACATTAAAATCACCATCATTTAACGGATGAAAAGATTCTGCCTGCAGTTCTTCTAATGCGGTTTCACGCCTTCTGGCAGCAATTTCATCTTCAATATTAAACTTAACGCGCATATCGCCGTTTAAACTAGGCAAAGAAATTCGAAGTGGCTGATCATCAATCCGGCGATAAACCAGGTACCTGATACTGTCAGGAAGTTTCTCTGGCTCAAAATCGAAAGTTTTACCAGACTTTAACCTAAAGGTCTTACGAATATTAGTACCTATCATATTGAGGTTTTCGTCAAACCCTACATTTACGTCAACATTAAGCGGCGTGGTAGATTCATTTGCTAGTGCATAGAAATCGGCTTCTGAAATAATGGCAGGACTTTTATAGATCTTCCTGATCATGCTGTCCTGGTAATTCAGTTCATCTATGATCTGTTTTTGCTGCTTGTATTTCCGCTTTTTCTCTTCGTTCTTAAATTTCTCTTCCAGCTCAGCTGCTAGCTTACTTTTATCACGGCGCTGATTTTCCATTTTCACCCGCCATTCAAAATCTTGTTTGGTAATATGATTTACCGCATTAAGCCGCTGAACCTTGCCTGCAACTGCACTTAAAGCTTGGTTCACTTCTTGCTCAAAAAGCTGTGACTTAAGCCTATACGCTTCCCTGATGTAATACAATTGCATTACAAACACACCTAGCAAAGCAATGGTCATGAGTCCGGTAATTAGCCAAAGGCTTTTTTTCTTCATTATCTAAGTTCAAAAATAAGGAAGAGCGCAGTAGAAATGTTGATTTTAACAATTTTTAACACAGTAGATTTCAAATAGTTGGGACAAAAAAAATGCCGGGAAACTAATTCCCGGCATCCTATTACAATTTGTTTTCTAAAAAATATCTTAAAATGGCAAATCATCTTCCTCACCCGGTGCATTGTTTAAATCTGCTGGGGGAGCATATTGTGGTGTAGCTGCAGTACCAGCACTGTTAGTTAGTGCATTGATACGCCAAACTACTAAACTGTTAAAATAAGATACTTTTCCTGTTTTATCTGTCCAGGGACGGCCACGCAGGTTGAAAGATACTTCTACATCGTCACCAGTTTTCAAGCTGTCAAATAAAGCAGTTTTATCTTGTAGGGCTTCAAACCTGATATATTCAGGATAAGTTGGGTTTTCTGCATACTCAATAATGAGATCACGCTTTTTAAAAGTCTCACTCACCTGCTGTAATGCACCTATTTCGTGCACTTTTCCTTTTAATTCCATAACAAATACTCTTTTATTCTACTTACTAGTTCAAATCTCTATATTTTTATTGATAACTTCGCACAATATATTATGCAAGTTTTCCACAACAAAAGTAAGGTTATATTAACCTGTAACAAAAGACTTTCGCCATACCTGGTTGAAGAGGTAAAAGCGCTTGGCTATGAAATCGTAAGGGATTTTCCAACCGGGGTAGAGCTTAACATCACGCTAACAGAGTGCATTAAACTCAATTTAAACTTAAGATGTGCCAGTCAGATCTTATACTGTTTAAGCAGCTTCAAAGTGAACAATCCTGAAGAATTATACCGTGAACTGGTAGATTTACCATGGGAAGACCTGATTGATTTTTCGGGCTATTTCTCTGTTACTTCTAATGTGGATAACCCAACAATTACCACTCCGCTTTTCACTAACCTGAAAGTAAAGGATGCCATTGTTGACCGTATTAAAGACAAAAAGGGCATCCGCCCTAATTCAGGGTCTGATGCCAATAAAACAGTGGTACATTTGTACTGGAAAGATGATGAAGCAGACATTTTTATCGATACTTCAGGAGAAACACTAGCTAAACACGGTTACCGTAAGATTCCTGGAAAAGCACCAATGCTGGAAGCTTTGGCTGCTGGTGTAGTGATGAGCACTACCTGGGACCAGAAATCTCCATTTGTTAATCCCATGTGCGGCTCTGGAACTTTAGCAATCGAAGCGGCTTTACTGGCAACCAACCGCAGGCCTGGATTATTCAGGATGAACTATGGTTTTATGCATATTCTGGGCTATGATGAAGAAGTATTCTTTGCAGAACGCAGGATATTAAAAGATCAGGTTATAAAAAATGCCGACTTGCAGATCATTGCTACAGATATCTCTGAGGATGCCGTTGATATTAGCCGTAAAAATGCAAAAACAGCAGGAGTAGATACACTAATCACTTTTGAAGTTTGTGATTTTGCAGACACACCTGTACCTGAGGGAGGAAAAGGCGTAGTTGTCTTTAACCCTGAATACGGGGAACGTTTAGGGGTACATTCCCAATTGGAACTGACCTATAAGCGTATTGGCGACTTTATGAAGAAGGACTGTAAAGGTTATAGTGGCTATATCTTTACCGGTAATCCTGACCTTGCTAAAAAAATCGGATTAAAAGCATCCAGGAAACTGGAATTTTATAATGGCAAATTAGATTGCCGCATGATGGAGTATGAGCTATATGATGGATCAAAAAGATCTGATGATGAGCGTCCGCAACCTAAAGAACAAAAGCCGGAAAATTAATCTCCGGCTTTACGTTTCTTGTTCCATCAGCACTCCATTTCTTATGAATGAAGATTTTTGTATAAATATTTTTTTAAAATATTTATACAAAAACACCTCAAAAGAGTGCATTACCCCCTGAAGTTGTGGCAATTAATTAAAAACTTAGTTCATATTTGCATTCACCTGAAGCAGTATATGACCTTAATATTCAATTTTTAAAAATCCGCCAACTTTATTTTTACGTTAATTCTAAAATCGGTAAAGAAAAGATTGATTTTATGAAAGATCCACTGGAGTTAAAGCCAAAGATTGTAGCTGGCAACATCAGAAAAATTAGGGAATATAGAAATTACACGCAGGATTATCTTGCGGCTAAACTAGCTATTTCACAAAATGCTTATAGCAAAATTGAACTTGGTTACAGCAAGCTTACGCTGGATAGGTTGTTTCAGATTGCTATAATACTTGATATTAAAGTAATGGATTTGATCAATATTGATCACAGAAGTGTGATTAAGTTGGAATTGCCTCCTGCTGCAAGCGAAATTTCTACAAATTAATATGTTTAGAATATCTTTGCCCCATGCAAATGGATATAGAGATAATCACAGAAAAAACGATTGGATTTGTTAAAGAAAAACTTGCTGGTGCGGAAACAGGGCATGACTGGTTTCATATTGAACGCGTATATAAGAATGCGCTTGGTATCTATGCAATAGAGCAGGGAGACTTACTGGTAGTAACACTTTCTGCACTATTACATGACATCGCGGATAGCAAGTTCAATAATGGCGATGAAGAAATTGGGCCACGTATAGCAGGCGTGTTTATGCAAGAATTGAATATTTCTGAAGAGGTTATGCTGCATGTCCAGCAAATTATAAGAAACCTAAGTTATAAAGCAAGTTTGGGCCAGCTTACTTTCCATTCAAAAGAGCTGGACATTGTGCAAGATGCTGATCGTTTAGATGCTATTGGAGCCATTGGAATTGCAAGGGCTTTTACTTATGGAGGATATAAGAACCGGGTGATGTATGATCCTGAAATCTCTCCGGATATGAACATGAGCAAAGACGCTTATAAAAATTCTGTTGCGCCTACGATTAACCATTTTTACGAAAAACTATTAAGGCTGAAAGATCTGATGAAAACTGCTGCTGGAAAAAAATTAGCTGAAAAGCGCCATAAATTCATGCTAGATTATCTAAACGAGTTTTTTTCAGAGTGGGAAGGAAAAAATTAAACTATTCCAAAACAGAGTAAGAATAACTAATTATATTAGCATCATAATGCTATATTTGTTAGCAAATATAGCATTATGTCAGAACGCATTAGAGAAAAACTTAACATATTAGCCGATGCGGCAAAATATGACGTCTCCTGTTCTTCTAGTGGAGGAAATAGAAAAAACGACAATAAAGGGCTTGGAGATAGTTCTTCAGGCATTTGCCATACCTATACAGAAGATGGCAGATGTGTTTCTTTGTTGAAAATCTTGCTAACTAATCATTGCATATTTGATTGTGCATATTGTGTTTCGAGAAAGAGCAATGATATAGAAAGAGCTGCATTTACGGTAGAGGAAGTAGTGGAACTCACTATGAATTTTTATCGCCGTAATTATATTGAAGGCCTTTTTTTGAGTTCCGGTATCTTTAAAAATGCTGATTTCACTATGGAACGCCTCTTAAGGATTGTAAAAAAGCTTAGGCTGGAAGAACGGTTTAATGGATATATTCATTTAAAAACAATACCTGGGGCCAGTGATGAATTAATCAGGGAAGCTGGGATGTATGCTGACCGAATGAGCATAAATTTGGAAATGCCTACTGAAAGCGGATTAAAGTTATTAGCGCCAGATAAAAGTCACCAAGATGTGATCAAGCCTTTAGGCTATGTTCAAAAGCAGATCATCCAGTTTAAAGAAGAACGCAAACTTATTAAAAGTGTCCCTAAGTTTGTACCTGCAGGCCAAAGTACCCAAATGGTGATTGGTGCTACACCAGAAACTGATAAAGATATCATGCATACAGCTGATGCTTTTTATAAAAATTTTTCCTTAAAACGTGTTTATTATTCTGGGTACATTCCGATTAGCAATGATAACAGGTTACCTATATTGGGTTCACAACCGCCATTGATCAGGGAGAACAGACTCTATCAAACGGACTGGCTGATGCGTTTTTATGGATTTCATGTAAATGAACTTTTAAATGATGCGAACCCTCATCTCGATATTGACATTGATCCTAAACTTAGCTGGGCACTTAGAAATTTGCAGCATTTTCCGGTTGATATCAATGTAGCAGCATATAAAGTTATTTTACGCGTGCCGGGTATTGGAGTTGGTTCTGCAAAAAAAATAGTTCAGGCAAGAAAGTTTGGTAAATTGAGGATAGACCAGCTACAGAAAATTGGGGTAGCTTATAACCGGGCAAAACATTTTATTAAATGTGCAGATACTCCTTATCAGTTAAAGGATTATCAGGGCACACAGATTAAATCATTCATTTTGGCAGAAAGCCAAAGTAAATACCTGAAGAATGATGTAAACCAGCTTATTCTGTTTTAAAAATGATTTATGTATTTGATGGAAGTTTAGAGGGACTGCTTTGTGCAGTATTTGAATGGTTTGAGCGCAAGCCTGGACCGGTTATCTTAAAAACTGAAACTGCTTATCAGCCAGATGCTTTTATTCCATCATTATTTATTCATAATGATCAAAAAAAAGCAGATAGGGTATGGAAAGGTCTGCAAGCTGCATTGCCCGGTAAATGGAAGAGAAGATTTTATTGCACCTACCTATCTGAACTAGAAATTGCGTTTACGGCGCTTTTTGAATTTGCCTGTTATATCTTTAGCCAGCCTCCGGGTGCAGAAAAAAACTATGGAAATTCTTATGTCCTCCAGCTTAGCCAGATTGCAGTTAAAGTAGAACGGGAAAAACACCGCATGGAGGCTTTTATCCGTTTTCAGCAAACAGCTGATGGAATGTTTTATTGTGGGATCGATCCTGATTTTAATGTGCTCCCACTCATCATGAAACATTTTAAAGACCGCTATGCAGACCAGCAATGGATCATATACGACATCAAAAGACATTATGGCCTCTATTATGACCTGCAAAAGGTTGAAGAAATAAATATCAGTTTTAAAGAACAGCAAGCATTGTCTGCGCCGGCTTCACATCAGCTGTCTGAAAAAGAAGGACTATATGCTGTGTTATGGAAAGATTATTTTAAGAGCGCAAATATACCTGCCCGTAAAAACACAAAACTTCATGTACAGCATGTCCCTAAAAGATATTGGAGATATCTGACTGAAAAACAATTTTAAAATTAAATTTTAAATATATCTCGTAAATTAGCTACCATGAAGTTAAGTGTTCTCGTTTTAATCACTGCGCTCGCAGTGGCCCTCTCTATTGCTTTGGTGAATTTCCATTTTCAGCAAAGCTTGTATTTTATGCTGGTTTCTTTTGGAATCTCTTTTGTCACGAGTTTTATCCTTTTCTATTATATGCTTGAAAAGTATATCTACTCGAAGATTAAACTGATATATAAACTGATCCATAATTTGAAGTTGGGTAAAGATCTAAAAGATGCACTGGGTGAGTATGTAAGTTCTGACCCAATAAATGATGTAGAACAGGAAGTAAAAGAGTGGGCAGGTGCAAAAAAACTAGAAATAGATGTATTGAAAAAACAGGAGCAGTTTAGAAGAGAGTTTCTATCTAATGTTTCACATGAATTTAAAACGCCGCTATTTGCTATACAGGGATATATAGAGACTTTGCAGGATTGCTTAATTGATGATCCTGAGATGGCTGTTAAATTTCTTCAGAAAGCAGAGAAGAATGTAGAACGCTTAAGTTATTTGATTAATGATCTGGATGAGATCTCTAAGCTCGAATCCGGGGAAATCCCAATTGATTATCAGAAGTTCGATTTTGTATTACTGGCTAAAGAGGTAATGGAAGGGTTAGAAGATAAATCTAAAAAAAGACAGATCAAATTGTCATTCAAGGAGAAATATACCCATCCTGCAATTGTAAGGGCCGATAGGGAAAAAATCAGGCAAGTAATGATTAACCTAATCTCTAACTCCATTAAATATGGAAAAGAAAATGGCTCTACGGCCATAAAGATATTTGAATTGCATGATCAATATCTGGTTGAAGTTACTGATGATGGGATAGGAATTGATGAAAAACACTTACCCCGGTTATTTGAGCGTTTTTATAGAATAGATTCACACCGGTCTAGAGAAGTAGGTGGTACAGGACTTGGATTAGCAATAGTGAAGCATATTCTGGAAGCACATGAGCAGATAATCTCGGTAAGGAGTACCCTTCAGATTGGGACCACGTTTGCTTTTACCATTCAAAAGACGAGCTAAGATTTAAAGAAATCATGAATTTATGTTAACACTTAACACTAACTTAACATAGACTTACTACTTTTGTAATCATATTTTATAGTTAACATGAATAATATCTTTAAGTTCTTTACACCAAAAGACAAAAAATTCCAACCGCTTTTTGAACAAGCCGGAAGCAATGTACTGAAGATTTCTGAGGCTCTATTCCTTGCTTTAAGCACGAAAGACTTAGAGAAAAGAAAAGAATATATCAAAGAAATTGAGCGTTTAGAACACGTAGGCGATGACATTACGCATTCAATCTTCTTAGAATTAAGTAAAAATTTCATCACACCATTTGACAGGGAAGATATCCATGCACTGGCAAGTGCTGTAGATGACATTGCTGATTATATCCATGCTTCTGCTACGAATATAGAATTGTATAATATTAAGAATATTGGCGATGCAATGATCAAACTTGCTGAGTTGCTGGTAGAAATGTGTACAGATTTAGACAAAGCGATCAAAGAATTAAGAAGTTTCAAAAATATCCGTGTAATTGCTGATGCTTGTGTAAGGATCAACAGTGGTGAAAATCAGGCAGATTATGTTTGTAATATTGCGATTGCCAGGTTATTTGAATTTGAGACTAATGCAATTGAGCTGATCAAACAAAAAGAAGTTCTTCAAACACTTGAAATGGCTACGGATAAATGTGAAGATGCCGCGAACGTGTTGGAATCTATATTGGTTAAGAACGCTTAAAAATCATAAAAATGGTAACTACCTTATTGGTTGTTGTAATAATTCTGGCTATTGGTTTCGACTATATTAATGGCTTTCACGATGCCGCCAACTCGATTGCAACGGTTGTATCTACAAAAGTACTTACCCCTTTCCAGGCTGTACTGTGGGCTGCATTATTTAATTTTGCTGCTTATTTTTACTTTACAGACCATAAAGTGGCAAATACAATTGCAAAGACGGTTGTAGAAGAGTTTATCACCCTGGAAGTAATTCTTGCGGGACTGATTGCTGCAATTGTCTGGAATTTATTTACCTGGTGGTATGGGATTCCTTCGAGTTCATCACATACTTTGATCGGTGGTTTTGCCGGCGCAGGTATGGCAAAAGCAGCAACGATGGGTGCTGGTATAATGACCGCGATTAATCTTGCACCAATACTAAAAGTAGTTGCTTTCATAGTACTGGCTCCAGTGATCGGGATGTTTATTTCGGTAATTATATCCATTATCCTGCTACATTTATCAAAGAATGCAAGACCATCTGTTGCAGAAAAGTGGTTCAAAAGATTACAACTGGTTTCTTCTGCAGCCCTGAGTTTTACACACGGTGGTAATGATGCTCAAAAAGTTATGGGGATTATTTACGTTGCAATGGTTGCGTCAAATGTTTTAAAAAACGGAGACACAATGCCGGAATGGATTCCTATTTCCTGCTATGCTGCCATATCCCTTGGTACAATGAGCGGCGGGTGGAAAATCGTTAAGACAATGGGTTCAAAAATCACTAAGGTAAATGCATTTGAAGGGGTAGCTGCAGAAACTGCAGGTGCGGTGACACTTGGATTAACAGAACATTTTGGTATCCCGGTTTCTACTACACATACAATCACAGGATCTATTGTTGGGGTTGGTTTGCTAAAAAGAGTATCGGCAGTGCGCTGGGGAGTAACAGTAAGTTTATTGTGGGCATGGGTACTTACCATACCGGTATCCGGCGTCTTAGCAATCATCATTTTTAAGATCATAGACATTTTCTTTTAGCCTTGTGCTAAGCATAATATTAAGCAAAAAGCCTTTTAGAGAAAATCTGAAAGGCTTTTTGCTTTAGAAAGCAATCGTGTAATAAACTTTTTTATCTGGAAACGCAGAAGGTTCCCAAAGTGGCCCGTTTTTAATCAGCCTGATTGCTTCTTCATCAAATTCTTTAGCGGCACTTTTTGTAATCAGAATGGAAGATGGCCGTCCGTTTTCATCTATCAGAAAACTTAATTCTACCTTTTTACCTTTTTTAGCTAGTTTAAATTTATTATTATCATTGATATAACTGGCTAATTTCCCCCAGCCTCCAACTGGGGCCGATGTCGCTGGCGCCATGTTTACTTCGACTGTATGTGGAGCTTTGATCTGACTTTCTCTATTCTGACGTTCACGCATGACAAAAATAATACTTACCGTAATAAACATAACTGCCGCAGCAGCAGCAACACTTAAACGCTGCCAGGTGTAAACACTATCTTTCTTTTGTACCTGTTGCTGTGCAATACGGTCATACAGCTGCTTCTGGAGCAATGAAACAGACTGCACTGCCCTGCCTGGGGATTCGCTCAGCCCTGCCAATGCCTGGGCAACGAATGGATCTTCCAATGCCTGGCGTTCAACCTGATACATGGCCTGGCTGTCTAACTTGCCATCAAGATAATCTTCCAGTAATTCTATATCTAGTAAATTGTTATTCACTGCTGTTTTTTTCTATACAAATTTTCAAATTTCTTTTTCCATTTTGAATATAGCTCTTTACTTTGAGCATTTCAAAACCGGTGATCTCTGCAACATCCTTATAACACTTTTCCTGCAGATAAAACAAGTCTACACTTATCCGCTGCTCTTCAGGTAAGGTACCCATACATTTTTCCATAATGGTCAGCTGTTTTTCTTTTGTATCTTCTATATCAAGATGCACAAAATCATTGTTTTCCACAAAAACGTCCTCTATAGAGACCGTATTGTTTTTGGCAAGCTTTCTAAGCGCCATTAAACAATGGTTTCTGGTAAGCACATGTAACCAGCTTTTAAAATTTTGCACTTCATGAAGTTTAAGCTTCATAATCAGCTCCTCAAAGATTTGCATGACCGCATCTTTACTGATTTCTTCATCCTTAAAGTAATTGAGACATACCCCGTAAACCAAATGCATATATCTGTTATATAACACACCTAGTACTTCCAGGTTGCCGGTACGCTTGTACTGAGCAATGATGGAAGCATCGTCCTGGTCTTTCATTCCGGCTGTAGTCTTTATAAACTTCAAAATAGATATGGAGAAAATGTTTTTCAAGTATAAAAATATTTTCCGACTACTGAACATAATTATTCATTATATAAATTTAATAGTTAAGGAAGAGGTTGCTGGAAAGCAATTATGCCCAGATCATCATCTAGATTTATTAATGGCCGGGGATTTGCGTAATATTGATCAATAGAATTAAAAACATGAACAAAATCAACTTATTACTTGTCGCATTCACTGCGATTATAATTAGCAGCTGCGATGTGCAAAGTCAATCCAAATTAGGAAATATATTAAAGCAACTTCCAGCCCCGACAGGTAATCCTTCTACCACAGAGATTGCTTCTGGGATTAAACAAGCCCTGGAAATAGGAACCTCACATGGGGCCGATTTGCTGTCTGCAAAAGATGGTTTCTTAGGAAATATGGCGGTTAAAATCTTATTCCCTCCAGAAGCTCAAAAGGTAGAAAAAACGCTGAGGACATTGGGATTAGGTTCTCTGGCGGATAATGTGATTGTTAGCCTTAACCGGGCAGCCGAGGATGCTGCTAAAGAAGCTAAGCCAATTTTTCTTTCTGCGATTAAGCAGATGACGATAACCGATGCAACAAATATCTTACTGGGAAATCAGAATTCCGCTACAGAGTACTTCAAAAGAGTGACAACAGCACAGCTGATGCAGAAATTCAGCCCTGTAATTACCAACAGTTTAAGCAAAGTAGGCGCAACCAAATACTGGGGTGATGCGGCTGGCCGCTATAATAAAATACCACTGGTAAAACCTGTAAATACAGATCTTTCCAGCTATGTTGCACAAAAAGCCATTGAAGGTATGTTTATACAGGTTGCACAGGAAGAACTTGCGATCAGGAATAACCTTGGGGCACGTTCTACAACACTACTTCAAAAGGTATTTGGGTATGCTGATAAAAAGAAATAAAAACTAAAGAAAATAAAAGCTACTTTTATAAAGTACGATTACGAATAACATACAAGTATATTGGATTTCAAAGATTTTAATTTTAACCCTGATTTATTAGAGGGTTTATTAGCGATGGGTTTCAGAAATGCGACTCCTATTCAACAGGAAGCAATTCCCCTTATCCTGCAAAAAAAAGACTTAATCGCTTGTGCTCAAACGGGTACAGGTAAAACCGGAGCCTACCTGCTGCCGATCATGAATATGATCAGCCAGACAGAAAACCGTCATAATAACACGCTTATACTAGCTCCTACCAGGGAACTTGCGCAGCAGATCGATTTACAGGTGGAAGCATTGTCTTATTTCACAAATATCAGCTCATTAACTGTTTACGGTGGTGGTGATGGTATTGCCTATGAGCAGCAAAAAAGAAGCATGAGAGAAGGTGTCGATATTATTATTGCGACACCTGGCAGGCTGATTTCACACCTTTCTTCAGGATTGTTAAAACTGGACCAGTTACAGCATCTTGTTTTAGATGAGGCAGACAGGATGCTTGACATGGGTTTTTATGATGACATTATGCGCATTGTTAGTTTTCTGCCAGCCAAAAGACAAACCGTATTGTTCTCTGCAACAATGCCACCAAAAATAAGAAAACTTGCCAGCAGTCTCTTACAAGAACCTGAGCAGATCAGTATTGCGATTTCCAAGCCTGCAGCCGGAATCAATCAACAGGCATATATTGTACATGATTCTCAAAAAGTGAAGTTACTGACTGAGCTGATGAAGAATATAGAATACCCAAGCATCCTGATTTTTGCGTCTACAAAAGAAAAGGTTAAAAACCTGGGAAAAGTATTTCGCGGACTAGGTTTCAAAGCAGAAGCTTTCCACTCTGATCTGGGACAAAAAGAAAGAGAAGCTATTTTATCAGAATTTAAAAACAAAAGGGTGCCGGTTTTAATTGGTACGGATGTTTTATCAAGAGGGATCGATGTAGAAGGTATCTCGCTAGTCATTAATTTTGATGTACCACATGATCCGGAAGATTATATCCACCGGATTGGACGTACAGCAAGAGCAGCAACTACAGGTACCGCAATTACATTAGTCAACGATAAGGATAAACGCAAGTTTGCCAATATCGAAAAGCTGATTGACAGAACAATAGACAGAATGCCTTTACCCGAACACCTGGGATCAGCACCTGTAGAAACTGCTGGAACAGCAGATAAAACGGAAAGACCTGAGCATAAAAAGCCACAGCGCAAATTCTGGAAAAAGAAACCAAAGGTTGCGGGAAGTGCAACCAAATCTGAATAATCTTAAGAAGAGGGGTAATTAATTTGCTCCTCTTTTTTTATCTTTACTGATATGCAGAACCTACCTCCATTAGCAGAACGTATGCGTCCGCAGAATCTGGATGAATATGTTGGACAAAAGCATTTAGTAGGGCAAGATGCCGTATTGCGCAAAGCAATACAAAGCGGGCAGCTCCCTTCCATGATTTTCTGGGGGCCTCCGGGTGTCGGAAAAACTACTCTGGCTTATATTATCTCTCAAGCTTTAGACCGTCCGTTTTTTAATTTAAGTGCAATCAATTCTGGGGTAAAAGACATCCGGGAAGTAATTGATAAAGCAGCTCTGCTTAAAGATAGTTTTTTAGGCCTCCCAATTTTATTTATTGATGAAATCCACCGGTTTAGCAAATCTCAGCAGGATAGTTTGTTAGGTGCAGTGGAGCGGGGATTGGTTACACTAATTGGTGCAACTACGGAGAATCCATCTTTTGAAGTCATATCCGCCTTGCTATCCCGCTGCCAGGTTTACATCTTAAAGTCATTAGATGAAACAGAGCTTTCTGGGTTGCTGCATACTGCAGTTAAGGATGATGTTGTACTGAAAGAAAAAAAGATTACAATTATAGAACATGAAGCACTGATTCGTTTATCAGGTGGTGATGCCAGGAAATTATTAAATGTACTGGAAATTGCGGTGAATGGTATTGGCGGTAAAACCATTGTGCTGACCAATGAGAATGTGCTTAAACATGCGCAGCAAAACCTGGCATTATATGATAAAGCAGGGGAGCAACATTATGATATCATTTCTGCTTTTATTAAATCCATCAGAGGAAGTGACCCAAATGCTGCTGTCTATTGGCTGGCAAGGATGATTGAGGGTGGAGAAGATCCTTTATTTATCGCCAGGCGGTTACTGATCCTGGCAGCTGAAGATATTGGAAATGCAAACCCAAATGCACTATTATTAGCTAATAATTGTTTTCAGGCAGTTAATGTGATTGGTTTTCCTGAATCAAGGATCATTTTGTCCCAAGCAGTTACTTACCTTGCTTCTTCTGCAAAAAGCAATGCCGCTTATGAAGCAATAAACAAAGCGCAACAGCTGGTTAAGCAAACAGGGAACTTACCTGTTCCATTGCCTATCAGAAATGCGCCCACTAAGCTAATGAAGAACATCGGTTATGGAAAAGACTATAAATATGCGCATGGGTATGAAGGGAATTTTGCCATACAGGAATTTTTGCCAGAGGAGATTAGTGGAACCAAGCTATATGATCCGGGTAATAATCCTGCGGAGCAAAAACTCAGGGAAAAATTAAAAAAGGACTGGAAAGATAAATACAATTACTAATTATGCTCTTAACATTTTTAAGCCATCAGTGGACAGGCTTCTGGAGATCCAAAAGTAAAACAGGTACCGTTGCTGCGCAGCTCCTTATGGGCTTTTTAGTATTGTACCTCATCGTTGTATCCATCTTTGTGGGTTACAGCATGGAAGAAATCATAGAAAAACTACTTCCAGGCAAAGAATTGATGGTAGTTTTTAATGGGATGATCCTTTATTATTACGCGATGGAATTTCTGGTACGCATGCAAATTCAGGAACTGCCAACACTTGCCGTTGTACCCTATCTTCATTTGAATATCCCAAAGCAGAAATTGGTAAATTTCCTAAATATCAGTGCAATTTTTTCTCCATTTAATATTCTTCCCGTATTTATTTTCTTCCCTTTTATTGTAATGAACATCCGGGTGGATTATAGTTTGTTTGCCTGTATAATGTACCTGGTGACAATCTTATCTCTAACGGTATTCAACAATTATGCAGTCCTGTACTTCAAAAGGTTATCCACAGGAAACATAAAGATTATATTGGCAGGCCTTCTTGTTTTATTCATAGTGGGAGGATTGGAATATTTTAACATTTTCTCGATTGCCTCAGTTTCAAATGTGATTTTTCAGGCTATCTGTAGTTATCCGCTAGTAGCTATATGTTTTATTGTGCTTGCATCAGCTATGTTTTTAATTAATGCGCGCTTTTTAAAAAGGAACCTCTACATAGAAGAATTAAAATCTGGTGCAGAGAAAAAATCAAGTACAGATTATCCGTTTTTGGATCGGTTTGGCGAAGCTGGAACTCTTGTGGCTTTAGAAATTAAACTGATCTTACGCAACAAGCGCCCACGTTCTACGGTATCTAAGGGGCTTATTTTTATTTTCTATGGGCTACTTTTTTATAAAAGCAATGTAATTGAAGGAGATGAATTTGGAAAAATGCTATTTGCTGCAATTTTTATGACTGGCAATATGACCCTGCTTTACGGGCAATTTATGTTTGGATGGCAAGCTGCTGAATTTGATGGTCTGCTTGCCAATAAAACAAACGTCAGAACATTTTTTAAAGCAAAACTCCTCATGCTGACCATTGCCTCTACAGTACTCACGCTAATTACGAGTTTGTATGGTTTAATCAGCTGGAAATTGCTGTTATTACAGTTTGCTGCTTATTTCTACAATATAGGTATTGGTGCAGTCATCGTTTTGTATTTTGCTACCAGAAATTATAAGTACATAGACCTGAAAAAGGGATCCAGTTTTAACTGGCAAGGCGTGGGCGCATCATCTATGCTAATGTCACTGCCAATCTTGTTGTTTCCATATGTAATTTATTTACCGGTGGCCTGGTTGTACAATCCATATTGGGGATTGACAGCTATCGCCTTATTGGGGATAGCAGGATTGTTTTTACGCAACTTCTGGTTAACTGCCCTGGTTACCTCTTTTAATACTAGAAAATATAAAATCGCCGCTGGCTTTAGAGAACAATCATGATCATAGAAATTAGCAAATTAAATAAAACTTATGCTGGCCATACCGTGGTAGATATTGACCACCTGGTTATAAATGAAGGAGAGATGGTGGGCATTATTGGTAACAACGGGGCCGGAAAAACGACCTTGTTTAGGATGTTGCTTGATCTGATCCGTCCAGATACAGGAGAGATTCTATCTAAAGGCTTCAATGTAGCAGAGAGCGATCAATGGAAAAACTATACGGCTTCATACCTAGATGAAGGCTTTCTGATCGACTATCTTACACCTGAAGAATATTTTATCTTTGTGGGAAGTTTGCACCAGATGAGTGTGGCAGATGTAGCAGAGCACCTCAAAAAATACCAGGAATTCTTTAATGGAGAAATACTGGATAGTGGAAAGTACATCAGGGATTTTTCAAAAGGAAATCAAAATAAAGTAGGCATTGTATCTGCACTGATGCAAAACCCAGAATTACTCGTATTGGATGAACCATTTGCCAATCTGGACCCTACCACACAAATCAGGCTTAAAGCGCATTTAAAACAGCTAAAATCTGCTCAGTTGACTACCTTGATATCCAGTCATGACCTGAACCATGTTACAGAGGTTTGCGACAGGATCATTTTATTTGAAAAAGGAAAGGTGATCAAGGATATGTATACGACCGAGCATACATTAAATGAACTAGAAGACTATTTTTCAAGATAAAATTGTACACAATTTTAGTCAGCTACTACCTGAACCGGCCCAATGTCACAACTTAGTTATATAGCAATAAAGAAATATTTTTACCTCCCTGGAATTTATTGCGCAAAAAACAGGATCGAAAATCCTAATTATATATACTTGGCATTACCTTTGATTAATGCCATTATTATTAAACAAATGAATTATTATCATGATTACTTCAAAATTTAAAATAGCAGCGTTCAGTATAGCATTATCAATAAGTGCAATGGCTTTTCAAGGCTGTGATAGTTTAACAAAAACTCAGAAAGGTGCTGGTATTGGTGCTGCTGCTGGTGGTGTACTAGGTGCAATTATTGGAAAAAAAGCAGGTAATACTGCTGTAGGTGCGATCATTGGGGGTGCTGTAGGTGGTACTGCTGGTGGGTTTATAGGAAAACGCATGGATAAACAAGCTGCTGAAATACAGAATGCTATCCCAAATGCAGAAGTGGTACGTGAAGGTGAAGGAATTATTGTGAAATTTGACAGTGGTATCTTGTTTGACTTTGATAGTGCGAACTTAAAAGCACAAGCTAAAGATAACGTGAAAACTTTGGCTAATTCATTAAACCAATATCCAAATACTGAAATCAAGATTGTAGGCCATACGGATAATAAAGGTACAGAAACGTATAACCTTGGTCTTTCAGAAAAAAGAGCCGCAGCGGTTAAAGCATATGCTGTAGCAACTGGTGTACCTTCTTCCCGTCTTACTACCGTGGGTAAAGGTTTTTCTGAGCCAATTGCTGACAATTCGACAGATGCAGGAAGAGCAGCTAACCGTAGGGTTGAGGTTGTTATCGTAGCAAATGATCAGTTGAAAAAAGAAGCAGCTGCTCAAGGCAACTAGAATTAAATCTACCTATTTTATATAAAAAGCCGGAGTATTAATTACTCCGGCTTTTTTAATACCCTGATCAGGCGTTTATGTTATTGATAGATATCCTCGAAATAAGAGATTGTGAGTGATTTCAAAAGCATCTCTTGCTCCATCATAGCAAAAGAAGGAACTGGTTTAACTAGCTTCCAATGCGGCCAGCCATCCTGATCTAGCCCTTCAAGTTCATAAAAGCCCATTTCACTCATTAAACGGCAAGTCGCAATATGCATAAGTTCTTCTTTTTGACGCTTACTATATTTACCCGGCCCCTTGCCTAATTCCTGAACGCCGATTAAAAATAACATCACTTTTAAATCTGGTATATCTGAATCAAATTCCTGAGCAATCTTTTGCTGTAGAATTTTCCATTTTGCATTAATCTCTGCTGGCTTCATGTTACAAAGATAAAACTATAGCAAGGTTTATGACAATATAATTAAGACTTAAGTTTAGGGATTTGGTATTTTTAGCCAATCATAAAATAAAACATCATGAATAAAATAATATCAGCCGGCCTAATGGCCTATGGCATGTCAGGAAAAATATTTCATGGACCTTTCCTAAATGCCCATACCGGATTTAAACTTCATGCTGTAACAGAACGAAACCAGAAGAATGCCGAAAAAGATTATCCCGGAATAATTAGTTATAATGACATAGAATCATTGCTGGCAGACCCAGAAATAGAGCTTATCATCATCAACACTCCAAACTTTACACATTATAATTATGCTAAACAGGCATTAAATGCCGGTAAAAATATATTAGTAGAGAAACCATTTACAGCAAACAGTGCAGATGCTGCAGCGCTATTTGCACTGGCAAAACAACTCGATAAGAAAATATTTGTTTATCAAAACCGCAGATGGGACAGTGACTTTACTACAGTAAAAGAAATAATAGCAAGTGGAAAATTAGGTAAACTTTCTGAAGTTCATTTCCGCTATGACCGTTACAAAGCAGAGCTGAATGTAAAATCATTTAAAGAAGACCTAGTTGCTGCTAGTGGATTACAATATGACCTTGGTCCGCATTTGCTAGATCAGGCAATTAGTATTTTTGGAAAGCCAGCATCTTTTCATAAGATCTTGGGTAAAAACAGGGAGCATACCCAGGTAGACGATTATTTTTCCATTCATCTTGCCTATCCGGATAGCTTGAATGTCTTTGTACATGCAAACTTATTAGTTACTGATGTACAGCCTGCGTTTGTGCTACATGGGATAAACGGAAGTTTTATCAAAGATCGGGCAGATGTACAAGAAGAACAATTGTTAAAAGGAATAAAACCAGGCGAACCAGGTTTTGGCTTAGAGGCAAGGGGAAAAGAAGGCCAGCTCACCTTAAGAGAAGAAAATGGGGAAAAGAATATTGAAATGATCTCCTCAGAAAAAGCAAGTTATATTTCTCTTTTTGAAGAAGTTTACCAATCATTAACTACCAATTTCGCCTATTCTGTTAAAGAAAGCCAGATATTAGCGCAATTGGAAATATTAGAATCCGCATAATGATGCCTTATTATATTTTAGCTGCAGCATTGATTACCGCTTTATATTTTATTTTTAAGAAGCGTAAATCAAAACAGGGAACCGCTGTTACTATTGCCGGGCCCCAGAGGAAATTACTATTGGATCACGTTGCTTTTTATCAGCATTTAGACCAGCCAGGCCGAAATAAATTCGAGTCTTTAATCACTTTATTTTTAAACGATGTCCGCATTGAGGGGGTAGGTATAACCATAGCACCTATCGACACACTATTAATTGCCTCTAGCGCAGTGATTCCTGTATTTGGATTTGATCATTGGAGGTATAAAAATCTGGGCAGCGTGTTACTGTATCCAGATACCTTCAACAAAGACTTTCAGTTTGAGGAAGAAAGTGGGGAAAGAAACATAATGGGAATGGTAGGGACTGGATTTATGAATGGGCAAATGATCCTATCCCGCTCAGCCTTGCATCAGGGTTTTTCTGTCACTACAGATAAAGAAAACACCGCCATCCATGAGTTTGTACATCTTTTAGACAAAGCTGATGGTGCCACAGATGGAATACCTGAAAACTTAATGCCTCATCAGTATATTCTTCCCTGGGTAAAAATGATCCACCAGGAAATTAGTAAAATTGAACAGGGAAAATCAGACATTAACCCATATGCGATTACCAATGAAGCAGAATTTCTGGCGGTAGTTTCTGAATATTTCTTTGAAAAGCCCGAACAGTTTAAAGAAAAGCACCCCGATCTTTACCAGGTACTTTCCGCTACATTTCTACAGGATCCAGCTGGCTAGATTCCAGATATAAGCCATATTACAAGCCACCTAACAAGGCAACAATAAATTCAGTGGGCACTTCCAAATGTGGGATGTGTCCGCAACCGTCAAATTCAATCAGCTTTGCTTTAGGTATTTTTGCAGCAGTTTGCTTACCAAGCACTTTATATTGCCCGTGTAATGCTTGTTCTGCCAAACTAAGTAATCCTTTTCCTACAATAGTTTTATCTTCTTTTCCAATAAAAAGAACAGTCGGAACGGTAAGGTTTTGAAATTCATGAACAACAGGCTGCTCATAGATCATGGTAAAAGTCATAGCCGCTACTTTTGCCCAGCGTGGGTAATCGGCACTCAAAGTAACTCCTCCTGCTATTCTTACCAATTCATCATATTCTGGCTTCCACATGGTGAAATAAGAACCCTGGTAATATTTTTTAATACTTTCTGCAGTTGATTTAAGTTCTGTTTTATATTGTTCTTCTGTATTGGCATAAGGAACAAACTGACGGTAATCCTCTAATCCAATTGGATCTTCCAGCAATAATTTCTCTGTATTTTGCGGATACATCAATGCAAAACGTGTGGCTAACATACCACCCATTGAATGGCCTAAAATATTTGCTTTTTGAATACCAAGTGTATCCAGTAACGCTTTATTCCAGCGCGCCATCTGGTGGAAACTATAATGGATAAAAGGCTTGGAAGATTTACCAAATCCAATCTGGTCTGGCACCACAACCCTGTACCCTCTTCCAGTTAACGCTTTAATGACATTTGTCCAGTAATAACCGCCAAAGTTTTTACCATGAAACAACACTACTGTTCTTCCGTTCGCATTTTGAACAGGTGCAACATCCATATAGGCCATCCGGATATCCTGGCCTTCAGTATGAATTGGAAAATACTTTACAGGATATGGATATTTAACATTTTCCAGGGTAATAGAAAGGGTATCTGATTGCTGGGCAAATGAAGTTAGAGATAAACAAAATAAAAGCGCGGCTGAAGACAAGATTTTTCTGAACATGTATAAAACTGGGTTTAGCCTACAAACAATCCTGTAAGCCTAAAGTTCTAAACATACCGATTATTTACAAAAAAGCCCCGTTTCCATGAAGAAAACGAGGCTCAGTCATTGTGTATGTGCAAATTATTTTTTAAGCGTAAATGGAATATTTACACCAAACGTAATGTTACGGCCCATATTATAAATTCCTAATGCAGGATCTTCATCACTTAACCTTCCTGGTTTAAAGCGGCTCATGTGATCATAATAAGCTTTATTTAGCAAGTTTTTACCTGCTACATATACCGTGATATCCTGATTTTTGCTTACTTTAAGCGTAGTACCAACAGCTGCATTTAACAAAGTATAACCAGCCGTAGATTGTTCAAAACTATCAATCTTACTTTGTTTCCAGAAGTTATCAATGCCTACAGAAACATAAGAATGTGAAGTGCCGGTAATTCTTGGCTCGAAACGCAATTCATTACGCAAAGCAGCTGCAGGGATAAAAGGAAGTGATTCTTTAGTAGTACGGTTAGTTGCTCTTGTATAAGAGAAGCTATTTTCAAAATGGATAAAACTAACCGGATGTAAAGTTAATGAAGCTTCTACACCGCGTAAAAATGCCTGATCCTGGACAAAATTGTAAACAGGATATTCCCTGTCATCAATCAACCTGGTTTCTCCACTGGTGCTATAATAAATATAGTTATTTATAAAATTAGCAAAACCGCCTAAGCTAGCGCTTATATATTGGTTTTGGTAATCAAAAGAAGCATCAAACTGGTAACTTTGTTCTGGTTTAAGATCAGGGTTACCTATTTCATAACGAAACACACCCTCGTGTACTCCATTAGAAGAAAGTTCAGCCACATTTGGCGCCCTAAAAGCACTTCCTGCATTTGCTTTAAAACTCAAAGCATCATTAAATTCATGCGTATAACCCAGAGCACCCGTAACATGAGAGAATTTGTTATTGAAAGCATCAAATTCAGAATCTCCGCTAAATGCTTTTCCGCTCATTTTTCTATAATCAAAACGTACACCTGCATTAAATGTATTCTTATCCCATGTTTTTTTAACATACGCAAAACCACCAAATGCCTCAGTGTCATAATCAGGGATCAGCTGCTCTTCACCAGTTGTATTTAAACTGTGAATATATTCACCCGATACACCCAATACTGGTGCCCAGCCATTCACTTCTTTAAAAGAATACTTCAGATCATAACTATAGGTATAGCTATTCAGGAATAACGCGTTACCCTCCCCTTCGGTTTCTAACTCTCTTCGCAAATTATGCTGATAACCTAAAGTCGCCTTTAAGCTTCCATCACCTAACAGGATATTACTGTTCAAGGCAATTTTATAATGACGCACATCTTGTTTAGGATAAGCTAAAGTCCGGTCTTTATTTTGTGCATCGCTGAAAGTATTTCCATCTTCGCCAACTAATTTGCCATCCTCATTTCTTTCTGGCTCATAAAAACCAAGATTAGTACGAAAGCTAGAGGCATCCAGATGCGCATAACCCCATCTTTTATTTAGCCCAATTTGTCCTTCAAAATTGGTTTCATTAAAACCAGAATTAGGAACAAATTCCGTTGGTGTTTTATAAGAATAAGCATTTTTATACGATCCGCGCACCTTATAAACTAAGCCATTTTCATTCCCCTGTAACATAAGAGAGCTTCCTGTTAGACCATTATTAGTTGCATAATTAGTAAGAAACTCACCTCTTATTGTCCCATCGGGAGCAGGGAGCCCATCAAGGATATTAATCACCCCGCCCAATGCATCAGATCCATACATTAAACTTGCAGGTCCTTTTAAGACTTCTACATGATCTGCACTATACTGATCAATCTCTATACCATGTTCATCTCCCCACTGCTGGCCTTGCTGTTTTACACCATTGTTTACCGTAACTACCCGGTTAGAACTTAAACCACGGATTACAGGCTTAGATATTCCAGGGCCTGTAGTGATTTGAGAAACACCTGGAACACGTGAAATTGCATCAATCAGGTTAGTCGAAGGATGATACAACAGATCTGCTTTACTTACTGTTGAAATAGAAGTACTATTCTTGCGTTTATCAGAGCTAGAACCAGAGCCCGTAATGACAATTTCTTTTCCTTCAATTACACTGGGCTGTAACGCAAATTCCAGGGGGGCCGTATTAGCGAAATCTACATATTGGGTAATTGTTCTATAGCCTATATAGCTAACTTGTATTAGGAAACGACCTTTTGCGGGTACGTTTTTAAACATAAAATCTCCATTTACATTGGTAACAGCAGATTTATTCAAATCCGGGATAGATATGGTTGCACCGGGCAAGGCCGATTTAGTTTGTGCATCTGTGATTTTGCCTTTAAATTCAGTAATATCCGCAGCAAATGTACTGGTTGCAATGAACACAGCAAATAGTACAACTAAAAATAGATGTATCTTTTTCATAAAAATATAATATATTATCGTTCCCGAACAATTGATCATTATTTGTTCAGGATGGCTTGAGCCGGTTATTTATTAGTAAAACAAGAAATTATAAATAAACTCAGCCAATCGGAGGGCCGCGAAGGGAAGTACTAATCAGCGCGACATAAGATCCACTGACCAGGATAAAATTTTTCACTCTTACTTTGCTTTCCAGGTTAATCTGAAACGCAACATCAGGTGTAATTAAATCTTGTGTAAAATGAGCAGAACAGATCAGACAATTGTGCCTCTCTGTGCCCACATGTACTTTATGCATACACAATTTAGCATTTTCCATACAATGCTCCTGTCCCTCATCATGATGATGAAGAGCACTCCATGGCGTAAGAGCGATTGCGAATACGCAAAGCAGTAATACAGCCAGAATTTGGTTAATATGTAAGCGTTTGTTTTTCAATTGAGCCGTAAAAGTAAGCAATTATGCATAATTCTGGTACGCACTAAGAAACATTGCTGTTAGATGACTTGAAAAGCAATTAAACTGTTGCAGAAGAATGAATGTGGCATGGAAACTGTTCGTTTAAAAATCTATTCTTATTGATTCTCCGTTAATTAAATAAAACGATATGGCTACGTCCCAGCAAATTAAAAACGGTTATGTAGATTATGTGCTTACGCATGACGAGCAACCTAAATCGGTATATATTTTCGTAAAAAAACTGAAGATCACAGAAGCAGAATTTTATGAGTTCTATGCCTCCTTTGACAGCATAGAAAAAATGATTTGGGTAGAACTAACAGCAGAAACTATTGATACTATACGCCAGCAGGAAGTATGGGTGCAATACTCTTCCCGTGACAGGATGCTTTCTTTTTTTTACAGTTACGTAGAACTCTTAAAAAGGCACCGCAGTTTTATTGTATACAGTCTTAAAAAGCAGACGACCAGGTTTGCTACACCAGATGTATTATCCGGTGTAAGACCAATCTTTGAGAACTTTGCAGAGGAACTAATCAGCGAAGGGTTAGAAAATGGTGAATTAGCCGATCGTAAATTCTTGACTAAAAGATATAAAGACGCGCTATGGATCCAGTTTGCTTTTATTGTAAACTTCTGGATTAATGATGATAGTGCAGGATTTGAAAAAACTGATGAAGCCATTGAAAAAGGCATCAATGTAACATTTGATTTGTTTCAGCGCTCTCCTATTGATAATTTATTTGAATACGGTAAGTTCTTAAGCAGAAACGGGAAATTCGCCGAAAAAATGAGGAATAAGTAAAACATGGATGAACAGAACAGTATCCCGGTAACTAAAGCTGAACGCTCCGCCAAATTCGTTAAAACAGGGTTTCAGATTGGCGGAAATTATATAAAGCATTATTCAAAAAAGCTCTTCAACCCAGATTTAGGAAGAGATGAACTAAATGAGGACAATGCGACTGATATTTATAAATCCCTGAGTGAACTCAAAGGTAGTGCGCTGAAAATTGCGCAAATGCTAAGTATGGATAAAAACATACTTCCAAAATCTTATGTAGATAAATTTACGCAGTCACAATACAATGCCCCACCCTTGTCTGGTCCTCTGATCGTCAGAACATTTACCAAAAATTTTGGCAAGCCGCCAGAAGCAATCTACGACAAATTTAACCTGATATCTACTAATGCAGCATCTATTGGCCAGGTACACCAAGCTGAACTAAATGGAGAGAAACTTGCCATTAAGATCCAGTACCCCGGAGTAGGCGATAGCATTTCTTCAGATTTGAAATTAGTAAAACCTTTTGCTTTCCGTTTGTTAGGAATGAGTGAAAAGGAGCTTAATATTTATATTAAAGAAGTAGAAGAACGTTTACTCGAAGAAACCGATTATGAATTAGAAGTACGCCGTTCTATAGAAATCACTAACGCTTGTAAAGATCTGGACAATGTAGTCTTTCCTACTTATTATCCAGCGCTTTCCAGCAAACGAATTATTACCATGGGCTGGATTACCGGGCTCCATTTAAAAGAATTTTTGCAAACCAATCCATCGCAAGAATTACGCAACAAAATTGGCCAGGCACTGTGGGATTTTTATAATTTTCAGCAACATGAACTCAGAGCGGTACATGCAGATCCACATCCTGGAAATTTTATGATCACCCCAGATGAAAAATTAGGCGTAATAGACTTTGGCTGTATTAAAGAGATGCCTGATGATTTCTATGATCCATTCTTTTCACTGATCTCTTCAGATGTAATCAATGATAAAGCAAAAACTATTGAAGCATTCAGAAAGCTGGAAATGATCCATAAAACTGATACCCCGGCACAAATAGAATTCTATTATAAAGCTTATCTGGAAATGATACAGCTTTTTGCTAAGCCCTATACCAGTACGAGTTTTGATTTTAGTGAGCCAGAGTTTTTTACTCAACTATATGCATACGGAGAGAAGATCGCTAAAATGCCAGAGTTTAAACAAGCTAGAGGCGTAAAACATTTTATCTATGTGAACCGGACTAATTTCGGCTTATATACTATCCTGCAAGAACTAAAAGCAGTGGTAAAAACAGATACTTATAAACCACAGCTGAAATGAAAATCCTTTTAACCGGCGCAAATGGCTATATCGGCACCAGGCTGCTTCCTGTATTATTAGAACAGGGGCATGAAGTCGTTTGTATGGTACGTGATCAGCGGCGGTTTGCATCAGAATCCGATTTTGGCACAAAGGTGACCATTATTACTGGTGATCTGTTGAAACCAGAAACATTAAGTAGTATCCCAGCCGATATTGATGCCACCTATTACCTTGTCCATTCGATGTCATCTGGCGGATCAGAATTTTCGGAACAGGAATTTGAATCGGCCATGCATTTTGTAAAAGCAATACAGAAAACATCCTGCCGGCAAATTATTTATTTAACCGGGATTGTAAACGACAATGACCTTTCTAAACATCTGACTTCGAGACTTGCAGTAGAGAAAGAATTAAAAAAATCAGGCATTGCATATACCATTTTACGGGCAGCAATCATTATTGGCTCCGGAAGTGCATCTTTTGAAATTATACGTGACCTGACAGAAAAACTGCCAGTGATGATTGCACCAAAATGGGTGAATACGAAATGCCAGCCTATCGCCATCCGTGATGTGCTAGGATATTTAACAGGTATCCTGATGAATGAAAAAGCATTTAATGAGACTTTTGATATTGGAGGACCTGATATATTAACCTATAAAGAGATGATGCTGCAATATGCAGAATCACGTAGGCTCAAACGCTGGATCATCACAGTGCCCGTACTTACACCCAGACTATCTTCTTTATGGTTAAACTTGGTCACTTCTGTTCCATACTCACTGGCCAGAAGTTTGGTAGATAGCATGAAGAACGAAGTGATCTGTAAAGATGAGCGAATTAAAGAAGTTGTTCCCAGATCCTGCTTCAGTTACAAAAAAGCATTAAAACTAGCCTTTGAAAAAATTGAGCAACATTCCATTGTTTCCAGCTGGAAAGATGCCTTAAACAGAGGCTATTTAGATACTTCTTTTATGGATCAGGTAAAGGTACCCCTAAAAGGAACACTAGAATATAAAGTGAGAATGCCATTTGAACGTAAGGCAGAGGAAGTTTTTGAAAATATCTGGGGAATTGGTGGTACACGCGGATGGTATTATTTAGACTGGCTGTGGAACCTGAGGGGATTTTTGGACAAATTATTTGGGGGTGTTGGAGCAAGACGGGGGCGCACAAGTAATATATCTTTACAGGCAGGTGATGTGCTGGATTTCTGGCGGGTATTGCTTGCTGATAAGAAAAATACCAGGTTACTTTTATATGCAGAAATGAAAGTACCAGGAGAAGCCTGGCTTGAATTTAAGATCATCAATTATCATGGACAGCCATTTCTTTCACAAATAGCTACTTTTAGACCGTCAGGACTATGGGGAAGAATCTATTGGTATGCGATGTATCCTTTTCATCTCATTTTGTTTAAAGGGATGGCAAAACAAATTACGACCTACGATCCAAAAACAAAAAAGGTATAGCCGCCACAACCATACCTCTTTCTAACCTAAAAACTTATTTATAAGACAGATAGAACAGTAAAAGGTTTGAAGTATATATAGATTATTTTCATATCTGCCTTTTAACGTTCAGGAAGCTTGCCTGATATTCATCATACTTATAAGAGGTAATCTTCTAAAATTTTCATTAAAATATATCTTTTTTAGCAGCAATGTGGTTATCAGAAAAATCATGATGACCCAATATCCTCTAGTAGTAAATTTTTGATATTATAAACAAAAGTCTTTTGTTTATAATATTTTAAAAAAAAGTAAACATAATCCTCGGAGTTAAATATATTTGTGCATAAATTTTTATTCCCTTGGACAAACTTACTGCATCTTGTAAAAATGTATTAGTAATTGAAGATAACCACGCCATTCTTGACGTGATCACTTTAATTTTACAAAGTGAATCCTACCAGGTTAGCGGTTTAAATAAAGGCGCTGATATACTTTATCATATTGAACAGTTTAAACCAGATCTGATAATTCTTGATATTATGCTTCCTGATGGAGATGGAAGAGACTTTTTAAAGGTAATAAGATCGGATCAGATGACTGCACATATTCCTGTACTGATGATTTCTGCAAGATACACAGAACAAAATGTACAACATGGCGAATTTAAGCCAAATGGTTTTTTGGCAAAACCATTTGACATTGATGAGTTATTAGACCGAATTGAAGGTATTCTTAATGGCAAGATCTATTAAGCTCCTTTTCTGCTACTTAAACTTTGCATCAATTGAGTATATAGATCATCGCTGGTTTCCTCCCTTGGTTTTAATTTCTTAACCGTAGCCCGCTTCCCTTTGGCCTTTGCCCGTATAATCTTCATTAGCTCTTTAGTATATTCATCTTTAAAGCTTTCTATATTAAACTCTCCGGTATACTGCTTGATCAAAGCGAGGCCTACATCTAGTTCTTTTTTAGTTACTGTATCTACCTGGGCACCTTCTAAGTCATCATAAGAACGGACTTCTTCTGGAAAACGAATCTTAGTTACCACTAATATCTCTCCCATTGGATGAATAACACATAAGTTCTCTGTATTTCGAAAAACAAACCTGGCCACTCCTGCCTTCTTAGATTTGATCAGTGCTTTTACCAATAATGCATAAGCCTTTTTACCTTGCTTTTCTGGCTCCGCATAGTAAGAGGTTTCATAATAAACAGGGTTAATCTCACTGATATTCACAAAGTTTTCCAACTCGATCATTTTTGTTTTTTCCGGACTTGCATCTTCAAAATCCTGTTCATCGAGAATAATATATTTATCCTTCAACAGATATCCTTTTACAATTTTATCATAAGGAACCTCTTTGCGGGTATTTTCATTGATCCGCTGAAATTTTATCCTGGAATGATCTTTACTATCCAGCATATCAAGATCCAAATGGCTGTTTTGAACGGCAGAAAAAAGTTTTACTGGTATATTTACTAATCCGAACCCGATAGCTCCTTTCCACAATGTTCTCATAATCAATCTGTATTTATAATAATGCCATCCATGCTAATGTAAGATTTTAACAATGCTGAGGTTTATTTGTTTGAGGCCGGTTAACTCATTTTTAATCTTGCATCAAATATTATGTATCTTAGATATAAAGCCAGCAACCATGAATAACAGCGAGAACATTATCAATCATTTTTATACCTGTTTTAAAAATAAGGACATTAAGGGAATGCAGGATTGTTATGCAGAAAGTGCCGTATTTAATGATCCGGTATTCAAAGACCTCAACGCGGCACAAGTTCGGCAGATGTGGGCCATGTTAATTAAGAGCGGCAAAGATATGCAGGTAGAATTTAGCACGGTAACGGCCGATGAACATTCGGGCAGGGCACAATGGGTAGCCAGCTATACTTTTTCAGCAACAGGCAATAAGGTTATCAATAAAGTAAATGCCATATTCATTTTAGAGAACGGTAAAATAATAAGCCATACAGATGAATTTAATTTTTACCAATGGGCAAAGCAAGCGTTAGGATTAACGGGGAGATTATTAGGCTGGACCTCCTTTTTGAAAGCTAAAATCCGTAAAAAAGCAACCAATAAATTACACCAATATATGGCTGCTAACTAAACCCAATCCCAAACATTGTAAACCCATTTTTGTTATAAATTCATGAAAAAACTACTTACTATCGCACTCACAGTAATCGTTTCCAGCACTTTTGCGCAACTTAAACCTGTTGCTTATTTAGATGGGGCACAAAAACTAAATGGATTTTCAATATCTCCGGTTAAGGGAAATACTAAAAAAGCAGGTATCCTTATATTGCCTGCATGGAAAGGAGTGGACAAACATTCAAAATTAGTTGCAGAGGATCTTTCTAAACTCGGCTATTATGCTTTTGTTGCCGATATCTATGGAGAAGGCAATTATCCATCAGACAACAAAACTGCAGGAGAAAAAGCAGGATATTATAAAAAGAATGTCGCAGAATACCAGCAAAGAATTAAACTGGCCATGCAAGAACTCATTAAATCTGGGGCAGACGCTTCAAGGATTATAGTGATCGGTTACTGCTTTGGAGGCACGGGCGCATTAGAAGCTGCCAGGGCTGATTTCCCGGTCAAAGGAGTAGTTTCCTTTCATGGAGGATTAGCAAGAGACTCAGCACGTACCATAAACCCTATTAAAGCAAAAGTACTCGTATTACATGGCGCAGACGATCCGTCTGTTCCTGCTGCACAGGCATTAGCTTTTCAGCAAGAAATGAGAGATGCGAAGGCAGATTGGCAAATGATCTATTATGCAAATGCCGTTCATGCATTTACAGAACCAGAAGCGGGTAATGACAATTCAAAAGGCGCAGCTTATAATGAGCTGGCTGCAAAAAGATCCTGGAAACATCTATTAATGTTCCTTGATGAAGTTTTAGCCAGATAAAGGCTAAAACTTCCGGGATATTTTATAGCAATTATGAGTTATTTATCACTATTCTGCTATAAGCAATTCAATGATCGCATCCGGTGTTAGCTTTTGCTGATCGCCGGATTGCATATTCTTTAACGTTAAGATACCACTTTCCATCTCATCACTACCAATCAGGATCACATAAGAGATTGACTTGGCATCTGCATAGCTCATTTGTTTTTTAAGCTTGGCAGCAGAAGGATAAAGTTCAGCAGCCAAATCAGCTTCACGCAATTGCTGCAATAAAGGAAGCGCATATAATTCTGCCGCTGCATCGAAATTACTAATCAGCACCTTTGTACCTGCTGCTGCAGACTCAGGAAACAAGTTTAATTCTTGCAAGACATCATAGATCCGGTCTGCTCCAAAAGAGATGCCTACTCCCGTTAAACCTTTCAGGCCAAACATTCCGGTAAGATCATCATAACGGCCGCCGCCACAGATACTACCCATAGCAGCTTCATTAGTTTTGACCTCAAAGATGCAGCCTGTATAATAGTTTAACCCACGTGCAAGCGTAATATCAAGTTCCAGGTCCGGATGTTTCAATGCGCTATTTGCAAGCAAGCTTTTCACATAACTGAATACTGTTTCAATTTCTTCGATCCCTTTTAACCCAGTTGCAGAAGTGGCAAGTACATCTTTTAAACTTTGCAATTTATCTTCGTTACTTCCTTCCAATAAGATCACTGGTTTTAACTGATCAATATCGTCCGTGGTAAATCCTCTTTCAATCAATTCTGTGGTGACGCCATCAAAACCAATTTTATCCAGTTTATCAATCGCGACAGTCATATCTACAATCAATTCTGGTTTACCAATAATCTCGGCAATTCCTGATAAAATCTTACGGTTATTAATTTTAACCGTAAAATCCGTCATTCCTAAGTTACTCAGGGCCTCTTGATAGATCAATACAAACTCTGCCTCATTCAATAAGCTTTCAGAGCCCACTACATCAACATCACATTGAAAAAACTCACGGTAGCGCCCTTTTTGCGGACGGTCTGCGCGCCATACTGGTTGTACCTGGAAACGTTTAAACGGTAAAGAAATTTCATTCTGGTGCATGACTACATAACGTGCAAATGGCACCGTAAGATCATAACGCAAAGCCTTTTCGCTAATAGAAGAAATTAATCCATTAGAGTTCATTGCCGACAGATGGCCTGGATTAGCTTTAGAAAGATAATCTCCTGAATTTAATATTTTAAAAATCAGCTTATCCCCTTCATCCCCATATTTACCGGTTAAAGTTGATAGATTTTCCATTGCAGGAGTTTGTATCTCTGCATAACCATATTTTTTAAATACCTTTTTAATAGTATCAAAAATATAATTGCGTTTCACCATTTCCTGAGGGGAGAAGTCACGTGTGCCTTTTGCTAAAGAGGGTTTAATATTTGACATGGCTGCAAAAGTACAAAAACTAAAAGGCATAAAAAAAGCTGCCGAAGCAGCTTTTTTTATATTTAATAATTTATTAAACCAATAATCTTACCGGCTCTTCTAATAACGCTTTAAATGTCTGCAGGAATGCAGCACCCGTTGCGCCATCAACCGTACGGTGATCACAGCTTAAAGTAACTTTCATTATGTTTCCAGGAACGACAGCACCATTTTTAACTACAGGCACCTGAGAGATCCCGCCAATAGCCAGGATACAAGAATCAGGAGTGTTAATAATCGCTGTAAATTCATCAATACCGAACATACCTAAGTTAGATACGGTAAAAGTTGAACCTTCCCAATCTGAAGGCTGCAGTTTTTTAGCTTTCGCACGCTGTGCAAAATCTTTCACTTCTGCTGAGATGCGTGATAGTGATTTACCATCAGCAAAACGAACAACAGGGACTAATAAACCATCTTCTACAGCAATAGCTACACCAATGTTTACATGTTCATTGTAACGGATCACATCACCTCTCCAGGAAGAGTTCACATTTGGATGTTGTTTCAACGCAACAGCAACTGCTTTTACAACCAGGTCATTGAATGATAATTTCACAGGAGAAAATTCATTCATCTTACCGCGGGCTGCAATAGCTGCATCCATATCAATGCTCATGGTCAGATAAAAATGAGGTGCAGTGAATAAGCTTTCGCCTAAACGCTTAGCAATCACTTTACGCATTTGAGAAACAGGTTTCTCTGTAAATTTCTCTTCACCAATATATTGTGCAAGTACAGGCGCTGATTTCTCTGCAGGTGCAGAAGAAGCATCAGCAGCTTTAGCAGGAGCAGCAGGCTTAAAGTTTTCGATATCTTTCTTAATGATACGTCCGCCATCAGCACTTCCTGAAACCTGAGACAGGTCTATACCTTTTTCTTTTGCAATTCTTTTTGCCAGTGGAGACGCTTTTAAACGGCTGCCATCAGCAGACGCAGGCTCTGCACTTTCTGAAGCCGCTGGGTCAGCTGATGCTATTTCTTCTTTAACAGGCGCATCAGATTTTTTATCTGATACAGGTTTAGCAGGTGCATCACCCTGACTAAGGATTCCGCTGATATCAAATCCTTCCGGACCTACAATAGCGATAATACCATTTACTTTTGCAGCAGCGCCTTTTTCGACACCAATATGCAATAAAGTACCATCAGCATATCCCATTACTTCCATAGTTGCCTTATCGGTCTCTACATCAGCAAGGATATCATCATTCTTAATTTTGTCACCAACTTTTTTATGCCATTCAGCAATTACGCCTTCAGTCATCGTATCACTTAACAAAGGCATACGCACAACAGTTACACCTTCTTTTTCCAGATCGGCATCTGTTAATGCAGCACTTGTTGATTCTGCTTTAGGAGCTTCTTTCTCTTCTGCAGGTTTTTCTTCCGAAGATTTTTCAGCAGCAGCAGCTGGTGCCGCATCACCTTCAGCATCAAGAGCAGCTTTATAGTCTTCTCCTTCTTTACCGATTACAGCAATCACCGCATCAACAGGAACTGCTTTACCTTCTTCTACACCTATGAAAAGAATAGTACCATCCCAGTAGGATTCCAGATCCATGGTTGCCTTATCAGTTTCCACTTCAGCCAGAACATCGCCACTTTTAACTTTATCGCCAACTTTTTTGTGCCACTTCGCCATTACCCCTTCGGTCATGGTGTCGCTCATCTTGGGCATTTTAACTACTTCAGCCATTCTATATTATCAATTGAAATACGTTCTAAAATTAATCTTGGATATATGGATAATCTTTTTGCACATAAACATCAGTGTATAACTCTGATGCTTCAGGCCATGGAGATTCTTCAGCGAATTTCACAGACTCATCCACAATCTGTTTTACTTTAGCCTCGATTTCTTCGATCCAGGCCTGATCAGCATATTTTTCTTTTAAAATAGCTTCTCTAACCAGTTCAATTGGATCTTTTGCTTTATATTCTTCTAACTCGTCTTTAGTACGGTATTTTGCAGGGTCAGACATCGAGTGCCCACGGTAACGGTAAGTTCTCATTTCAAGGAATGTTGGTCCCTCTCCATTACGCGCACGCTGAGCAGCTTCATCCATTGCATTATTAACTGCAACAGGATCCATCCCATCAACCGGAGCACATGGCATATCGAAACCTAAACCGATTTTATACAGATCTAACATGTTAGTGGTACGTTCTACAGAAGTTCCCATTGCGTAACCATTGTTCTCACAAACAAAGATCACAGGAAGTTTCCATAACATGGCCATATTAAAGGCTTCATTAAGTGCGCCCTGACGAACAGCACCATCACCCATATAGCAAACGTTTAAATTTTTAGTTCCTTTATATTTTTCTGCAAATGCAATACCTGCACCCAGGGGAATTTGTCCGCCTACAATACCATGCCCGCCATAAAAGTTAAACTCTTTGCTAAACATGTGCATTGAACCACCTTTACCTTTAGAACATCCGGTAGCTTTACCATACATCTCTGCCATGATTGCATTTGCACTTACACCTTTCGCCAAAGCATGAGCGTGATCACGGTATGCCGTTATCATAGAATCTTCAGGTTGCAAAGCAGAAATTGCTCCGGCAACAACGGCCTCCTGACCAATATATAGATGACAAAAACCACGGATTTTTTGTTGTCCGTAAAGTTGACCAGTTTTCTCCTCGAATTTACGCATCAGCAACATCGACTCAAACCACTTCAGATAGGTATCCTTATTAATTTCTACTGCACTCATTTTTGGCTATTGATTTTATTTACGAGAGCAAATCTACTTTTTTCTTGGAATAAATCGAAGAAATAGTGTAAAATGCATGTGATCTTTACAATTTAACCGAAATTATTTAAATTACATTTGGATAACATATCTAAATTATATAGTTTTGACAACCTGACAATAAGCCACCTGGTGGTGTACGTTTAAGTGTAAGTGCTTTTTACCCAAACTTAACAGTGTAACATGATAAAAAAGTTTTTGTTTTCTACCCTTATTGCCTTGTGCAGTATTACCGCTCTCAACGCACAAACTAAAACTAAAGACACCAATAAATCAGAGGATCCTGACAATTTAGCTTCCCAATATTTTTCACAGGTAATGGGCGTTGCGGTAGATGCGACTTCGAATATCAAGCTTTACAAATTCATTTATGAATGGATTGGCACCCCTTACCGTTTTGGCGGAAACACAAAAAAAGGGATAGATTGCTCAGCTTTTACTAAAGCGATTTACGATAAAGTCTTTAATACCACGTTACTCAGAAATTCACGGGACATCTTTAGTATGGTAGATCCATTACCTAAAGACGAATTAAAAGAAGGAGATTTAGTTTTCTTCAAAATCAAAAGCACTAGAATCACTCACATCGGTATTTATTTAGGAGATAGCAGGTTTGCACATGCTTCTTCATCACGCGGTGTGGTAATCAGTAATTTAAATGACCCTTATTATTCCCGTTTCTTTTATAAGGGCGGACGAATTTTAGAATCTGCGAAAAAAGACCTGATAGAAGAATAAAATTCTTTTAAAATATATAGAGTCCTTCTGAATAATTTTAGAAGGACTTTTTTATGTTATACTAATTTAAAACATGGAATATACTACGAAAAGTCTGAGCAGAAAGATTAAAGCTGCAGCAAAAATGTGTTTCACTTTAACTGGTATGCTGATTTTTTTAAGCTGCGCAGGAAGCTCAGATATCGTAGCACAAAAAATAGAAACTGATACATCTGTTGTAAAAAAAGATACGCTTTCCATTATCGCTGTAGGAGACATGATGCTAGGCTCTGCTTACCCATTAAAATCAGGACTGCCACCAGATGATGCAAAAAATAGTTTCAAAAATGTAGCCCATCTTTTAAAAGGGGATATTGTATTCGGAAATTTGGAAGGCTGTTTCCTTAACGAAGGAAAATCCACTAAATGCAAAGATACCATTGGCAATAGTTGCTTTGCATTCAGGATGCCGGAACGTTATGCAGGAATTTACCAGGCAGCAGGATTTAATCTTTTAAGCATAGCCAACAATCATGTAGGTGATTTTGGGATGAAGGGAAGGAAACGTACGGCTGCTCTATTAGATTCCCTCAATATCCAATATGCCGGGCTGCTTTCTCATCCCTACACCATATTTGAAAAAGATAGTATTAAATATGGTTTTTGCGCATTTGCACCCAATGAGAATACTGTTTCTATTAATAACCTGGATAGTGCAGCTGCACTAGTCACTGCGATAAAAAAACAAGTAGATATTATGATCGTTTCTTTTCATGGTGGCGCAGAAGGTTCAAAATTTGAGCATGTAACCCGTGCTAATGAAATCTTCTACAAAGAAAACAGGGGAAATGTCTATGCCTTTGCGCATGCTGTAATAGATGCCGGAGCAGACGTTGTACTTGGCCATGGCCCTCATGTTGCACGTGCTGTAGAAGTCTACAAAAATAAATTCATTGCTTACAGTATGGGAAACTTTTGTACTTACGGACAGTTTAACCTAAAAGGGCCTAATGGAATCGCCCCATTGTTTAATATCCGGCTGACTGGCAAAGGAGACTTTCTTTTTGCTGATGTGACCTCTGTTAAGCAAGACAAAATCAACCGCCTGTCTATCGACAGCAGTCATGCTGCATTAAAAAAGATAGCCTCCTTAACCAATATAGATTTTCCAGGCCACCGGTTATCTTTTGAAAACCAGCAGATCAGGAGGAAAGAAGATTAAGCTTCGTCCTTAGTATTCTTAACCAATCCGATACCAGAAAAGAAAAAGATAACACCAATAATACCAGCTACGACTAATTCGCGGGTGTTTATGCTATGTTTTATAAATCCATAACCACAATAGATCAGGCCTATAATCCCCAACACTGTTAAAATTGTTCCGAAAGTGCGTTTTACATTCATTAGATAAATTATTTATTCAATGATCATATACAATATCTGTGCCCGGACTAATTTGAATGTGGCGCTATACAGCATGCTAATATTTTGTATCTTGAAAAGATTTAACTTTTTAATTATCAAATATGGATTACGGTATTTACATTTTTTTATTTATTGTCCTTGTAATCGCTTTCAGTTCCTTTGTAACTGTAAAACAAGGTACAATTGCAGTAGTAACAATTTTCGGGAAATATAGACGGCAGCTTAGTCCGGGATTAAATTTCAAAATCCCTTTGATCGAGGTGATACATTCCAGGATATCTATTCAGAACAGGTCAGTAGAACTTTCCTTTCAGGCAGTTACACAAGATCAGGCTAACGTTTATTTTAAAGCCATGCTATTATATTCTGTAGTTAACCAAGATGAAGAGACCATTAAAAACGTAGCCTTTAAATTTGTTGATGCAACGAACTTGATGCAAGCGCTTATCCGTACTATTGAAGGCTCTATCAGGGCTTATGTAGCCACACAAAAGCAAGCTAACGTTTTGGCGCAGCGCAATGAGATTGTAGAGCATGTTAAAGAGCAAATTGATAAGGTACTGGAATCATGGGGGTATCATTTACAAGATCTGCAGCTAAACGACATTACTTTTGATGAAGAGATTATGCGTTCGATGAGCCGGGTGGTAGCTTCAAATAACCTTAAAGCAGCTGCCGAGAATGAAGGACAAGCCTTATTAATCACCAAGACTAAAGGTGCTGAAGCAGATGGTAACGCGATTAAAATTGCTGCTGCTGCAGAACGTGAAGCAGCACAGTTACGTGGACAGGGTATTGCACTTTTCAGGGCAGAGGTAGCACATGGAATGACTAAAGCAGCACAGGAAATGGAACAAGCTAACCTTGATATTTCTGTTATCTTATTTACCATGTGGACAGAATCCATTAAACATTTTGCAGAGAACAGCGATGGCAACGTCATCTTCCTGGATGGATCTACAGATGGGATGAATAAGACCATGAAAGAAATGATGGCGATGCAAATCTCCAAAACCAAAGAAAAATAATAGCGCTTATCGCAGAAATTATTTATTAACCAAAAAGGCTACAGCGTTTTACAACTGTAGCCTTTTTAATACGGTTCTATTTAAGAATGCTTATTTTTTCACCTGGATAAAGTCAGCCATTACGCGCATACTTTCATCTTCTACAAAATCAAAACTTTCATCTTTCTTGATTTTATCGCCTTTTTTAACCGGCGCTAAACCTCTTCCTATTCTCAGTTTATTGATCTTATCCAAAGCCACTACTTCAAGACTGTCACGCTCAGCTTTAAGCTTCACTTCATTTAAGGTAACAGATGTTTCTTTCTCACGTTTCTGCATATCTTCAATATCTTGTACTAATCCTTTATAATCTAAAGATTTTTCCATTCTCGCTTCATGTAATTTAATCAGTTCAGGCCTGATTGCAGTTAAATCTGCAACTGGTACAAAATTAGATTTCTGTACTTCATCCCATGGCAAAGCAGAAGGCTCTGTATCTTCACCAATTTTATCCATTGGATAAAAAGAAGGTAAAACGATATCAGGCATTACCCCTTTATGTTGCGTACTGCTTCCATTAACACGGTAGAACTTAGCCATAGTCAAATTAATCTGCCCAAGCTGAGGAGTGATAGGCCCTTTTGAGGATAGCACCGTTGGTTTACCAGATTGAACTAAACTAGCCAAACGCTGTAAGATCGATGGGTTAACCAAAGAGTTTAAATTAAGCGAAGATTGAACAGTACCCTTACCATAGGTTTGTGTACCTATAATAATTCCTCTCCCGTAATCCTGGATTGCACCCGCAAAAATCTCAGAAGCAGAAGCACTTAAACGGTCTACCATTACACCAAAGGGACCTGTCCAGGCTGCACCAGCATCTTCATCTTCACTAACTTCGATATTCCCTTTCAAGTCTTTTACCTGTACAACAGGTCCTCTGTCAATAAATAAACCAGTCAATGCAATTGCCTCAACTAAAGATCCTCCACCATTGGCGCGCAGATCCATTACAATAGCATCTACTTTATCTTTATTTTTCAACGTGTCTATTAGCAATTTCACATCACGTGTTGTGCTTTTATAATTTGGGTCACCGGCGCTTGCAGCTTTAAAATCAGCATAAAATCCCGGAACAGTAATAATTCCTATTCTGTATGGCTTACCATTAGACTGTATAGTTTTTACCTGCTTTTTAGCAGAAGACTCTTCCATGATGATTTTCTCCCTGGTCAGTTCTATAATCACTGGCTTAGCAGACATCTCTTTACCTACAGGAATGATCTTTAACCTAACTTTAGAGCCTTTAGGTCCTTTTATTTTAGCTATTGCACTTTCAATCCTCCAGCCAATAATATCTTCAAATTCACCTGAACCCTGAGCAACACCAATAATACGGTCACCTGCATTTAGCAATTTACTTTTAAAAGCTGGTCCGCCTGCAACTATATCAGCAATCTTTAGCACATCATTTTCCATTCTTAAATGTGCACCTATACCTTCAAAAGAGCGCGCCATTTGTTCATTAAACTCCTGAGCGTTAGTAGGATTAAAATAGTTAGTATGCGGATCAATTACTTCAGTAAAAGCATCCATAACGGTTTGAAATACATCTTGGTTATTCAGTTTAGCCGATTGGGTTTTTAAGTTCTGATATCTTTTAGTAAGCGTCTCTACATTTTTAGTATCAGAAGTACCGGCAATATTTAAATTAATCAATTCATATTTAACTCTCTTTTTCCATATCTCATTTAAAGCAGTAGTAGAGGTTACCCAAGGCATTTTCTCCCGGTCATATATGTAAGTATCATTCTGATTAAAATCATACTTATCTTTAATATGAGCGATAGCATAGTCTAGCGTCTCATTATATCTTTTCGAGTATACATTAAAGATATAAAATGGGGCACTAAGATCACCTATTCTAAATGAATCATCTAAAGTTGTCCTGAACTGTTCAAAATCTTTTATGTCGGATGCGAGGAAATAACTCTTAAACGGGTCTAAGGCTTTAATATATTTATCCAAAACCAGCGAGGAGATAGAGTCGTTTACTGCAAGTTTTTTATAATTATAGTTCTCAATTAGCGCTACAATTTCTTTGCATACCAAACTCTGCTGTGCGTCCGGCTTAATATTCGGTATCCCTTCAACCATTTTTTGTGGTTTTGGAGCAGCAGCCTGACATGCTAATACCGCAGCTGTAAAGGTGACCAATAATATTCTTTTCAACATCTCTTTAAATAATTTAAAATCCATTTTTCTAGTAACCACCAATATGATACCAATTTCATAAATAAACAGAAAAGAGACAGCATAATACTGTCTCTTTTCTGTAATCTTTACCAAATATAGTCAAAAACTTATAAAGTTATTTGGAATCTCCGAAGCTTTTGCGGGTTAAAACCCATAATAACAGTCATTTCCAAAAAGCTATTTCAATTTTTTTTATTTTAAAGAACTTCTTTTTTCTGCGATAGAAGTTCGCATTTGTTTAATTTGTCCTCTAAACTGGGTAATATTTGAAGTTTTAGCAAATAGCTCTGCTCTATTTACATCTTTTAAAGCAAGTGCATACTCCTGTTTTTTGATTTTCACCTGTACGAGTCCTAATATAGAATCAACATAAGCAGAGTTATTCTTTGTTTGCCTGGCTAATATTCCTTGTTGTGTATAGAACCACATCGACTGTGTTAGCTTATTAGCCGCAAGATAAATCCGGCCCAGCTGATTATAAGAAGCAAGTTGTCCGCTTCTGTTTCCAAAACGTGAATAAGTTTTAAGTGCAACATTTAAAATTACCTGCTCTGCTTCTGTATAATGTTCCATTAAATAATGAATATTACTTAATCTCAAAAGTGAGGCACCATAACGGCTATACTTTCTGGAATTATTATATTCAAAAGCAGCTTTGCCAAAAAGCGTCAGCGCATCATTAAAGTCACCGCTTCTTTCATTTTTTTCTGCTTCCAGAAAATAAGCATCTCCATCAGATCCATCTGCTCCAGATACGGCAATATTTATAGAACTACTTCCAGAAAATGGCTCTTGCTGAATCGTAGTATTCGTTTGTGCTATTGCCGAATTCGTGAATAGGAGACAAATTAGCGCGAAACAGAGTTTATGCATCTTACAAAGATATATCTTTTTTAAAGATATCTGCTCTTTAGTTAAATACCTGTAAGGCAAGATCAAAAGAAGCCCATACCATATAAGGATGAGAATCTGTATGATATACCTCACCATCAGCAGAAATACCAATCACACCCGCAAATCCATCAATAGTTTTAAGCTCAGCAAAAGATTTATCACAGGCATCCTTTAAGCTAAAACCATCTGTTACCCGCGTTACAATTCTGGCAGACAAAGCAAGACTTACAATATCTTCTCCTACTCCCGTACAGGAAATCCCTGCAAAACCATTTGCATAATTTCCAGCCACCGTAGCAGAATCGCTTACACGACAGGGAATTTCGAAGCCTTTACCACCAGTAGAAGTTCCTGCGGCAAGATAACCAGAAGCATCAAGTGCTACACAGCCTACTGTCCCCTGGTTATTTAACTGGTTAAGTTTTAGTTCATATTCTGACTGCCGCTGTACAGTAACAGGATCAAAATAGTCAAATGAGTTTTTTCTGGCAAAATTTAAAGCCCCTTCTCCACTGAGGACGCTATCTTCATATTTTAATAACATCGACGCAACTTGAATAGGGTTTTTTATATCCTGAATATTTATTACTCCGCCAAATTTATGAGTTTTACCGTCCATCACAGAAGCGCTAAGCCTTACTTTACCGTCGCTTTGGATCTGTGACCCTAATCCTGCGTTAAAAAGAATATTATCTTCTAATAAACTGATGGTATAAGCTACTGTCTCTACAGCAGTATGTGTTTGCAAATATTGATGGCCAAGCGTGACTATTTCAGCTAAAGCATCTTGTTTAGCTTTTTTAGTCTCTAAATTAGTTGAAGATTCGCTAAAAAAACCGCCGTGGATGATTAATTTCATGGTATTAAGCTATAGGTATAACCTTAGGATGATGGATCGTTAACTCATGTGCAGTAAGGTCATAAATATCACCATCACACATCACATGTACCACCATATTTTTAATAGAAACAGGTTGTCCCATTTCTACATCGGTCAAATTCGTATCTGCCATTGTTCTGCCATCCACAAGAATCACCATACCAGAGCCAATCGCTTCCATCGTACTTCCATTGGAAATATACAGACCAGTATCTTCTCCAAGACCTATACCTAAAATACCAGGACTACTTGCTGTAGCATAAAGCAAACGTCCAATACGTCCGCGCTGTACAAAATGCGTATCTACAATTACACCATCTATAAAACCTAAGCCAGCAGTAATTTTAACCTCGCCTTTTAGCAGGGCATCTTTACTATTTCCCTGGTAGATCATATTTTTAGAGCTGGCTGCAGCGCCCGCAGACGTACCTGCAATTACGATTTCTTCATTTTCATACTTATCAAGCAGAATTTGATGTATCGCTGTTCCGCCAAAAATAGAAGAAAGGCGAAGCTGATCGCCCCCTGTAAAAATCAGTACTTCTGCAGCCCTAACCCGATCACAGTTCAGTAAATCATTTGCTTGTTCCCTATTACTAATATCAAGCACACCTACATCATGAACATCTAATTGAGCAAAAGCTTTAATATATTCTTCTCCAACTTTTTCTGGAACTAATGACGCTGTAGTAATAATCTCAAACCTGGATAAATTCCCTTTTATAGATTCGGTAGTTATACGTTTTAGTATTCCCCGCTCAAAAAAATTCATATTCTGAGGAAGGCCGAATTGTGTTTCGGCAAAACTTCCGGTGTTTATAGCACCACCAATAATAATCAGTTTTCCTTTTGGAGTCATTTTTGTTATTTATTGTCCGATAATTTCAAATATATACGCAATACTTCAATTATCACCATTTTTAATCAACAAAATACGTAAAACTGATAAATGTTTCATTCAAATTCCTATACTTTGATTAGATTTATACACGTTTTTCTCCAAAATATATTTAGCCTTGATTTGTACCATTTTAAAAAAATTATTAATACTTTAATGCTTCCAATTTCACAGTATTATTTGAGATCAAAACCAAAAAATAAGATTAGAAAAACGCTCAAACAAAACTTATTACCTATTAACAACTTGTTTAAACAGAAGGACCTTCGTAAATCAGATCCTGCCCTGTAAAATTAATAATGCTTAGGGTTCAGTCAACCCGTTTTAAAATCCGGTTTTCCTAACAAAATCACAGCTAAATTGTTCATTATATATTGGCATAAATAATAAACAGCCCAAATTAAGATAGTATAAAACCCGGAATACCAGCTTGTTTCAATAGAAAGCAACAATAAACTAACAAAAAAAACAATAGATAATTATATGAAAATACTCGGCATTCAAGTGCTAAGGGGACCAAACATCTGGTCGATCAACAGAAAGAAGCTAATTCAAATGAGGCTAGATCTGGAGGACATGGAGCAGCGTCCTACAAATTCTATCGAAGGATTTGCTGAGCGTCTGGAAAAAATGATGCCTACTTTATTTAGCCACCGTTGTTCAAAAGGTGAACCTGGCGGTCTTTTTGCCCGTGTGCAGGAGGGTACCTGGATGGGTCATGTGATCGAGCACATTGCCCTGGAAATACAAACACTGGCAGGAATGGATACTGGCTTTGGAAGAACGCGCGAAACTAAAACCAGTGGTATCTATAATGTTGTATTCAGCTACCTGGAAGAAAAATCAGGCGTATATGCAGCAGAAGCGAGTGTTAAAATTGCCGAAGCACTGATTAACAACACCGCATACGACCTTGAATTTGATATTCAGCGTTTAAGAGAATTAAGACAATCAGAACGTCTGGGCCCAAGTACCGGATCTATAGTAGATGAGGCTATCGCCAGAAGCATTCCATGGATCAGGTTAAATAAAAGCTCATTGATCCAGCTGGGATATGGAAAAAACCAAGTGCGTTTTCGTGCTACCATGACAGAAAAAACCAACAGCATTGCTGTTGACATTGCAGGAAATAAAGATGAAACAAAACGCATTTTAAAAGATTCTGCTATTCCTGTGGCAAAAGGAGTAACTATTTCTGAAATAGAAGATTTAGATGATGCTATAAAAAACGTTGGTTTCCCATTGGTATTTAAACCCCTTGATGGAAATCATGGCAAAGGCGCATCAATTAATGTTAAAACCCATGAAGCAGCAGTTTTAGCTTTTGAATATGCAAAACAATATTCCAGGAGGATCATCATTGAAAGCTTTATCACAGGTTACGATTTCAGGATACTTGTAATTGACAATAAAATGGTTGCCGCTGCCTTACGCGTACCTGCACACGTTACCGGAAACGGCATCAATACAGTGCAGGAACTTATTGACAGAGAGAATGAAGATCCAAGACGCGGATACGGGCATGAGAATGTCTTAACAGAAATTATTATTGACCGTGATACATTAGATCTTCTGGCTAAAAAAGAATATGACCTGGAAACTGTAGTACCCAACGGAGAACTCGTTTATTTAAAATCAACAGCAAACCTGAGTACTGGCGGAACCTCTATCGATGTAACCGACCTGGTACATCCACAGAATATTTTTATCAGTGAACGGATTTCCAGGATCATTGGCCTGGATATATGTGGAATTGATGTGATGGCACAAAACTTAACACAGCCACTTACAGAAAATGGAGGGGTTGTCCTGGAAGTCAACGCAGCACCAGGATTTAGAATGCACCTTGCACCTAGCGAAGGATTACCAAGAAATGTAGCTGCTCCGGTAATTGACATGCTTTATCCTCCTGGAAAATCAGCCAGGATTCCAATCATAGCAGTAACAGGTACAAACGGAAAAACTACCACAACCAGGTTAATTGCACACATTGTTAAAAGCAATGGTACAAGAGTGGGTTATACCACATCTGATGGTATTTATGTCCAAAATACCTTATTAATGAAGGGCGACACTACAGGACCTATAAGTACTGAATTTATTTTACGTGACCCAACAGTTGAGTTTGCTGTACTGGAAACTGCCAGAGGAGGAATATTAAGAGCAGGTCTTGGATTTAACCGGTGTGATATAGGCATTATCACCAATATCCAGGAAGATCATTTAGGCATATCTGACATCCATAACCTTTCAGATCTGTCCAGGGTAAAAGCTGTAGTGATTGGCGCTGTTAAAAGAGACGGCTGGGCAGTTTTAAATGCAGACAATAAATACTGTGTAAAAATAGGCAATACGGCAGATTGCAAGGTAGCTTACTTCAGTATGGATGAAAACAATCCCGTTATTGTTGACCATTGTAAAAAAGGCGGTACCGCAGCGATCTACGAAAATGGATACATTACGATAAAAAAAGGTGATTGGAAAATCAGGGTAGATAAAGTAACCCATATTCCTTTAACCTTTGGAGGAAGTGTTGACTTCATGATCCAGAATGTACTTGCGGCAACGCTTGCTACTTTTCTTTGGGGATACAAAATTGAAGATATCAGAATGTCCCTGGAGACTTTCATTCCATCTGCCGCACAAACACCAGGCAGAATGAACATTTTCAAATTTAAAGAATTTAAGATCCTTGTAGATTTTGCCCATAATCCTGATGGCTTCAATGGAATTAAAGCTTATCTGAAAACAGTAGAAGCAACAGAGCACATTGGAGTAATATCTGGTACCGGTGACAGGCGTGACGAAGATATCCAGGAAACTGCCCGCATTGCAGGCCAGATGTTTGATAAGATCATTATTTGCCAGGAGAAATATCTTCGCGGGCGTCAGCAGCAAGAATTAATTGACTTACTTATTGCAGGCATCCATGAGGTAAAACCAAATATGGAGATCATCATCAATAACAATGGGGCAGAATGTCTTCAGTATCTGGTTGCAACGGCAAAATCTGGTTCTTTTATTACCATTTTGAGCAATACCATAGATAATGCAATTGATAAGGTATCAGAATATCTGGATAAAGAATTCGGGATCTAAGATAAGAATATCCTATTTACCAGAAAAGCCCTTTCAAAAAATTGAAGGGGCTTTTCTGGTTATAATCTGTAAACAATATTTACAAAAAATATTATTAAGCTTGCTGATCTCTTAAAGCTTTAATTTCATCATGTGAAACTCTAAGTTCTGCTTTTTGCTCAGTAATCAATGATCTTGTATCTGCAGATAAACCTTCTTCTTCCAAAGCCGATTTATAAGCTCTCTGTGCTGCATCTTCTCCTGCTTCACAATTGTTTAATACTGTTTTGCGGTCATGGCCTGTAAAAACAGCTTTTACATCCATCCATGCGCGATAAATTTTACCTGAAGAAGTAGTTCCTGTTTCCAATTCTGTTCCAGAACCCTGAACTGCTGTTGCAAGAGCAAGTTTATGTTTATGGCTCTCTCCGATCATTTTCACAAATAATGCTTTTAAATCACTATCTTCTGGTTTCAGTTCTTCAATCGCTTTTTCATAACCGGCAACTCTATCGTTATTAATTTGAATCAGGTCGTTTAATGTTTCTGGGTTTACTGTAGTATTTTCCATTTTTTTTAGATTTGATGTGCTGAAACAACAGACCGTATAAAAAAATGTTTTTAAATTTTTTAAAGGATTACAAATGAACCAGTTTTTTTACTTTTTCAATTCTTCAATCAATTTTTTAGCTCTTTTTTCCACCGTAAGAAATACCGGATCAAATAACTGATCATCAAAATAAGGGTCAGTTACCTCCATATCATCCGTTAAAAACAAACGGACTTTTTTACGCTGCTGCTCATTTGAAGCCAGCTTAACTACATCCCGAAGATTATTTTTATCCATTACCAAGATATGATCATAATCATCAAACATCTGCTCATTAAACTGTTGCGCTCTTTGTTTAGAGATATCATATCCATAATTTTTAGCAACAGCAATACCGCGGTGATCAGCAGGGTGGCCTACATGCCAGTTTCCTGTACCCGCAGAAGCAACTTCCCAATCCAGTCCGGCATCACTAATTAAATGACGCACAATACCCTCTGCAAGGGGCGAACGGCAGATATTACCCAGGCAAACCATCAATATCTTCATACTATCCGTATATTTCATTAATTATACCAGCTAAACGGATACCTCCTTTTAACAGCGCTTCATTTACCATCCCGATGAAATCAAAATTATAACGATAGCTCAGTTTATCGTCTGCTTTTGTTTGGGTATAGATCTTATTACAAGCCAGGTAAGATTCATAAACACTATGTTTAAGAGAATCATGGCTCCATTTGTTAAACTGATCTTTTGAAGGATGGTTAACTGCTGCTGCATACTCTGTATAACTTAACTGCTGATATTCCACTAATCCTTCATCCCAAACACGGTGAAGATTGGATTTCTGGCCAAACCAGGTAACATTAATTTTATTTCCACCAAGATCCGCTTTTCTTGCCGTATGCATTGGCTGATGCAAATCACCAACCAAATGGATCAATATGCGCATAGCCATCTTTTTCTGATCGGGTGTACTTTGCTTATTTTTCAGAACCGCAACCATTTCAGGAATTTTATTATAAACATTAGCTTCTTTGCTGCTATCTAAAAACTGAAACACCCCATTTTGGTCCAGACCTTCCGGAAGGTTCACGTAATGCCAGCTACCCAAGTAATTGTAAGCAGTATCCGATTTAATAAAATCAGGCCAGTTACTTGCCATAGCCAGGCTTTCGTTGCCCAGCACTCCTTTTATTGCTTTACGCGCCTTTGAAGTTAGGTAGTGATCTGCAATTTCGCCTACTACACGATGACCGGTTAATCCCCAGGCACTAACATTTAAAGGTATATAGGCGATTAGTACAACCGCCAGACAAGCTTTTTTAATTTTATTTACTGAAATCATTTTTTTATAATTCTTGAGGTACACAGGTAATTTTTTGTTTCAGGACAAGATTAATATCTCTCAAATCACTTAACCCCTGCAGGGAAAGATGATTTGCTGCTGCTGATTTAACAATAAAGTTTTTTCTGTAAATCCCGATGGTGTAACATCCTGATACTTTTTGCTTGTAATTAGATTTGGTATAGGTACCTAATAAGAACAAACTATCTTTTCTAACTTCATACACCCCTTTTGCATACTCTTTCCAAATCCCATTGTTATAACAGGGATCTTCATAGTAATTAACTTTAGAGTGCGTCGTCATATCTACATAAAAAGAATCACAAGTGAATTTAATTTTATGCTGTGTATAGTTCATCAGGTTTCCAGAATTAGCGATGCTATCCTGGCTCCATACTCCTTGTATAAACGCTTGTCCTTTACCCTGCACATTTGGGCGTCTCTCACAACTGAGAAACGCCACCAAACTGAACAAGATAATCAGGTAATGGTATTTATTCATGTACTATTTTAAGCTACCTACCATATCCTCTGGCCTAACCCATTCATCAAACTGCGCACTGGTTACTAATCCCAGTTCAATTGCAGTGTCACGAAGGGTTTTATTTTCTTTATGTGCTTTTTTGGCAATCTTAGCCGCATTTTCATATCCAATATGTGGATTAAGCGCGGTAACTAACATTAAAGAGTTCTCTAAATGTTTTTTGATCTCTGGCAAGTTTGGTAAAATACCTACTGCACAATTGTCATTAAATGATACACAAGCATCTCCTAATAAACGGCCGGATTGTAATACATTAGCTGCAATTACAGGTTTAAAAACATTCAGTTCGAAATGTCCGTTACTACCACCAATACCCACAGTAACATCATTACCCATCACCTGTGCGCAAACCATAGTTAAAGCTTCAGGCTGTGTAGGATTTACTTTTCCAGGCATAATAGAAGATCCTGGCTCATTGTCAGGAATAATAATCTCGCCAATCCCGGAACGCGGACCAGAACTCAGCATCCTTACATCATTTGCAATTTTCATTAAAGCAACAGCAGTACGTTTATAAGCAGCAGATAATTCTACCATCGCATCATGTGCAGCAAGCGCTTCAAACTTATTTGGTGCAGTCACAAAAGGCAAACCTGTAAGTTCAGCAATCTTTTTGGCCACAAGAACATCATACCCTTTAGGTGTATTTAATCCAGTTCCTACCGCAGTTCCCCCTAAAGCAAGCTCAGTGATCATGACCAAAGCATTTTTAACTGCCCTGATGCTGTTTGTGATCTGCTGTGCATATCCAGAAAACTCTTGTCCTAAAGTTAATGGCGTAGCATCCATAAAGTGAGTTCTTCCCGTTTTAACAATGGCACTAAATTCTATAGTCTTAGCTTGTAAAGTTTGCTGTAGTTTTTCTAATCCCGGTATCGTAATTTCTACGGCTTGTTTATAGGCTGCAATATGCATAGCTGTAGGATAAGTATCATTTGATGATTGCGACTTATTTACATCATCATTAGGATGAAGGATTTTTTTCTCATCAGCCAGATCGCCTCCGTTAATAACATGTGCACGGTAAGCAATCACTTCATTCGCATTCATATTACTTTGTGTACCAGAACCTGTTTGCCAGATTACCAGCGGAAACTGATCATCTAGTTTTCCATCAATCACTTCATCACAAGCTTTCGCTATCCATGCTGCCTTATCAGCAGCCAATACGCCTAATTCCTGGTTAGCCAGCGCTGCCGCTTTTTTCAAATAGCCAAAAGCATGAATAATCTCCTTTGGCATAGAAGCCTCAGGGCCAATTTTAAAATTATTACGTGAACGTTCAGTCTGTGCCCCCCAATATTTTTCAGCGGGTACCTGCACTTCGCCCATGGTGTCGTGTTCGGTTCTAAAATTCATTTGTTCTATAGTTTTATAATTTTTTAACGGTTACGCAGCTCTTTATTATACAAAATGCTATTATTAAATAACAATATTACACAGCGTGCACCAAAAATAAGCTTTATATGATTAGCAGAATGTAATCATTATCATAATGTTTAAAACTCTTTTGCGTTTAAAGGGTTATTATTGTTTATTTTTCGGGCTTCAAAAAAGAAATACCAATACATGACTTATCGTACCATTCTACCCGTGGCTTTTCTGGCCACTTTTCTATTTAACGCCTGTTCCCACGCCGAAAAAAAAACTGAGGACCCTAAAGTCCGGACTGTAAATGATGATAAAGCAGATAGCCTGCTATTAGTTTACAACCCCGCAAAGGGAGATAAATGGGTGGCTAACTTTGTACAGAACCTTCATAAAAAATACGGCTTCAATGGAAATATGCTCGTTGCTAAAGACGGCAAGATTATCTATGAAAAAGCAATTGGATGGGCTGACTACCTCCACCGTGACAGCCTTAAGATTAATTCTGAATTTGAGCTGGCCTCCATTACGAAAACATTTACAGGTGTAGCTGTGATGCAGCTCATTGAAAAGGGAAAGATCAAATTAACTGATGATGTTAAAAAATTCTATCCAAACTTCCCATATGACGGCATTAATGTAAAGTTATTGCTTACACACCGCAGCGGCATGATGAACTATGTCTATTTCACGGATGGTATCTGGAAAGATAAGAAGAAACCAATGAGCAACGTAGATGTAATGAACATGATTGCTGAGCATAAACCCGCCAGATACGCAGCTCCTGATACAAGATTCCATTATAACAACTCAAACTTTATGGTTTTGGCTGCAATAATCGAAAAAGTTACCGGCAAAAAATATGCTGATTACATGATGGAAAATGTTTTCAAACCTGCGGGTATGAAACATACTCATGTATATTCTACCACAGTGTATCCAAAAATCCCAGTTGATGTTGTTGGCCATGACCGTACCTGGAGATATTCTGTAGTACAAAACTTTTTAGATGGCCCTGTGGGCGACAAGGGTATTTACAGTACGTTACATGACCTTGTATTGTATGACAATGCCCTAAAAAAAGGAAGGTTGCTAACTAAAGCAAGTCTTGATTCTGCTTATACAGGACATAACAAAGCAGTAAATGGCCATTTTAATTATGGTTACGGCTGGAGAATGTTTGATGGAGATAACGGTCGTAAAGTAGTCTACCATACAGGCTGGTGGCATGGATTCCGTCATATCTATGTACGTGATATAGACAAGAATATCGTTATTATTTTCTTAGGCAACCTAACTAACGGAAGTTTAATGCACCTGGATGACTTATATAAACATTTTGGTGTTCCGGTAATCAGAAAAGGAGCTTACACAGGCACAGGATCAATGCCTGGCAGCGATGAAGATTAGCTTTTTAGCTCATCTTAGCAGGTAACCTATTTTAAGAGATTTTATCCAAGGCGATACCTCTGCTTTTTTTATCTACAAAACGCTTAAGTAAAGCATTCTGAGGTAAAGAAAGCAAGGGATCTTCCTGGAAGATCTCTATTACCATATTTCTAGCCTCCTGCAGAATCTGCTGATCTTTTACCAAGTCGGCCAGTTTAAGGTCCAGTACCCCGCTTTGCATTGTACCGGAAAGGTCACCCGGACCACGCAGTTCCAGATCAATCTCTGAAATCTCAAAACCATTATTAGTCATCACCATGGTTTCTAAACGCCGGCGTCCTTCTTTACTTAGTTTTTGGCCAGACATCAGGATACAATAAGATTGTTCTGCCCCCCTTCCTACGCGTCCCCGTAACTGGTGTAACTGGGAAAGGCCAAAACGCTCTGCATTCTCAATAATCATTACTGAAGCATTGGGCACATTTACCCCAACCTCAATAACGGTCGTTGCAACCATAATTTGGGTCTTACCCTCCACAAATCTTTGCATTTCAAATTGCTTATCCGCATTAGGCATCTGCCCATGCACAATACTAATCTGATAATCTGGTAATGGAAACTGATACCGCATTTGTTCAATACCTGCCTCCAGGTGCAGCAAATCTAATTTTTCACTTTCCTTAATTAAGGGATACACCACATAAACCTGTCTGCCCTTAGCAATCTCAGTCTTCATGAACCCAAACATCCGCAAACGCTGCCCTTCATAGAAATGTTTCGTTTCAATAGGCTTTCTGCCCACCGGGAGCTCATCAATCATAGACACATCTAAATCCCCATACACAGTCATCGCCAGTGTCCTGGGGATGGGTGTGGCCGTCATCACTAAGATATGCGGGGGAATTATATTTTTACGCCATAATTTAGCTCTTTGCTCTACACCAAACCGGTGCTGCTCATCTATCACGACCAATCCCAAATTCTTAAACTTAACCTTATCTTCAATCAACGCATGGGTGCCTACCAGGATATCAATCTCACCAGACTCTAACTGCTGGTGCAATAACGTTCTTTGTTTTTTTGTACTGTTACCAGTCAGGATATCAACTTTAACTAATCTACCATCAAGCAAAGACGATATAGAATGAAAATGCTGACGGGCAAGGATTTCAGTGGGGGCCATAATGCAAGCCTGATAACCATTGTCATTAGCCAGCAGCATGCTCATCAAAGCCACCACTGTTTTACCACTTCCTACATCTCCCTGCACCAGGCGGTTCATCTGAATGCCCCGCTGGGTATCAATCCTTATTTCTTTAATCACACGCTTCTGGGCTCCGGTTAATGCAAAAGGCAAGATCTCTTTGTAAAAATGATTTACCCTTTCACCCACCATACTAAAAAGATGCCCTTTGAATTTCATCTCTCTAAATTGTTTACTGCTTAGTAACTGCAGCTGTATAAAAAACAATTCTTCAAATTTCAATCTGCGCTGTGCGTGCTGTAAGGAGACACTATCTTTTGGGAAATGAATATTTAATAACGCTTCCCTGCGGTTCACCATTCTGTACTTATCAAGAATATAAGCAGGAATCGTTTCCCTGATTTCGGATAAACACTGTTCAATAACCAATGCCTGGAGCTTTTGGATTCCTTTACTATCCAGTGAAAACTTTTTCAGTTTCTCTGTTGAATTATATACCGGCTGTAAAGTCAGGTTTCCTGTTAGTGTTGCAGGCCGGGGATAGTTTTCCAGCTCAGGGTGAGAAATGCTATAACCTCCATTGAAAACCGCTGGCTTACCAAAGGCAATATAAACCTTTCCGCGCATCACGTTTTCTTCTACCCATTTTAAACTTTGAAACCAAACTAGCTCTATAGTTCCAGTCTCATCAGTTAAGCGGGCAACAATTCTTTTTTTATGTTTTTCACCAATCGTTTCCTTCCCGGTAATCCTGCCCAGGATCTGCACATAAGGCAGATCAGGGTTCAACTCACTAACCTTATAAAAGCGGGTCCTGTCTATATACCGGAACGGATAATTATTTAATAAATGCGCATAGGTATAGATACCAAGCTCCTTTTGTAAAATTTCGGCACGCTTGGGCCCAACTCCTTTCAGAAATTCTATGGTGGTATCTATATCAGAAGCAAACAAAATATCAGTTATTGGTTTTTCTCTTTAGCGTAAAGATATCCTTTATCACTTTCCAATTGAATAAAAAAACAGAAAATAATAACAGCAGATAAGCATAAAGCTGATGCGCATTGATCACTTCATTAAAATAAAGCACCGCCACAGCAAATGCGATGATTGGATTAATATAGATCATGATGCCAAGCGTAGAAGACGGAATGCCAATCAGTGCATAAAGATTAAGAAACAGCGGTATAATCGTAAACACGACGGCAATCACTACAATATTAGACCAAAAAACTGTCTCCTGAGGAAATCCCTGATATTGAATAAAGAAAAAAGGCAGCATAATTAAAACAGCCAATGCAATTTGAACAGCAAGCACATTAAGCTTATCGAGGCCCTGCATCTTCCGCTGAACCAGGATATATCCCGCAAAGAAAACAGCAATGACTACAGACCACAAAACCTCTATTAATGACCCTGTAGCTAAAAACACGATGCTGATTAGCGCCACCAGCAGTGAAATTAGTTTTAGCCTGGAAAGTTCCTCCTTCAGAATGATAAACCCACCAAAGGCAGTAAGTAGCGGACATACCATATAGGCAAATGCTGCCGAAGTAAGGCTCACCTTGTTAATCACATAAATAAAGCTATACCAATTCAGTGTAAGGAACACCGTAGACGCCAGAATTTGAACAGTTAAGGTCTTCCTTGCACTTTTAGACATAGATTTTACAAGATTTATATCCATGTTCAGTTGCTTTCTTCTGAAAAGCAGAATAATTATCCAGGCAAAGATCAAAGAAGTAAATACACGGTAATAAAGAATTTCTTCTGACGGATAGGCCTTTATATTGCGTAAAGGGATTGAAAACACTCCCCATATCGCAAATGAAGCCAATGCGGCAAGAAAATACCGTGCAGTAGAATTGCCCAACTTAACCTTTATAAGCGATAACAGAAATTTCAACATTAGCTCCTTTAGGAAGCCCTTTAACCGCCACAGTTTCACGTGCAGGAAACTCAGATTCAAAATAAGATCCATAAACCTCATTTACCTCTGCAAACAAACTCATATCAGATAAAAAGATAGTCGTCTTAAGAATATTCCCGAATCCGAAATCTGCCTCTAATAGAACAGCATTCAGATTACGCATAACTTGTTCTGTTTCTTCTTTAATAGATGTCTGTACCATTTCTCCAGTTACAGGATTAATTGCAACCTGTCCGGAAACATATAAAAATCCATTAGCTAATACGGCCTGGTTGTAAGGTCCGATTGGAGCTGGTGCGTCTGTAGTATTGATGATTGTCTTCATTTAAATAACGTGAGTAAGTTTCAGGATAATGCCAATTAAAAAAATAGAAATTGCCAATGCATTGATTACATGCATAATCTTAATATCAATACTTGTTGGCCGCTTTGGATCTTTTTTTCTAAAAAAGTACATATCACAAATGTATAAAATAAAGCGTCATTCAGATAAGGATTCAGCAGAATGCCAAAAAATCTTATATACAAAAAAAAGGCCCCGATAAATCGAAGCCTTTTAATATGTTGTTTAAGAAATACTAGTTTCTAGCTGTTTCAACACGACGGTTTTGGATACGACCTTCTTCAGTATCGTTAGAAGCGATTGGATTTGCTTCACCTAAACCTTTTGTAGAAACTGCACTTGAGTTAACTCCAGAGTTAACTAAGTAAGTTTTTACAGAGTTTGCTCTGTCTTTAGACAATTTCATGTTATATGCAGCAGTACCTTCGCTTGAAGCGTATCCTTTTACAGATGCTTTACCACCGTTTTCACGTAACACTGAAGATAATTTATCTAAAGTAGGGTAAGATTCAGTTTTTAAAACTGAAGAGTTGAATTCAAATTGAATAGTTTCGAAACCAGTTAGGTTATCAGTAGAAGGCACTGCTGCTACTGGAGCAGGAAGTGGACATCCTGAACCATCAACTGCTGTACCTGCAGGCGTACCTGGGCATTTGTCAAATTGATCAGAAACACCGTCACCGTCAGTATCTTTTTTCAAATCTTCAACAGATTTTTCAACGTTAGTAACACGAGTTTTTAATGCTTCAACTTCTTGACGTAATGAAGGATCTTTCAATTCATCATACATTAAAGCTAATGGGTTAACCCAGTTTAAATCTGGTTTAGATTTAGAACCTAATGAGAATTCTAATCCAGCGTAACCGTATGAGAATTTATCTTTAGTTGTTCCTTTAGCGTAAACACCATCAAAGTTATCAGAATCAATGAAGTGCATTGTGTAACCTAAGTTAAACGCAACACGGTCAGAAACTTTGAATTTAACACCTGCACCAACTGGGATGTAAGCTTCTTTTACATAAGTTTTGTCACCATCATCACCAGCTCTGTCTTTCCAGTCAGTAACTGCACCGTTAGCAGCAGTAGTTTTAGGAGCATAAGCAACTAAACCGTAACCAGCAGTAACGAAGAAGTTAACTGAGTTCTCACGACGTAAGAAATCTACAGTTGCAACGTTAACAACACCACGGATATCAGCAGCATAACCAATTTGAGTTTCGAATTCTCTAACACCAAATTGAGATCCACCAGTAGCATCTTTGTTAGTTCCAGAAACTTTTCCGCGGAAAATGTTACCTTCAATACCGAAAGCATGACCTAGTTGTTTTTTAAGGGAAACACCGTAACCTAAGTTAACATCAGCATTTGTGAAGTCATTAGATCCACCGATCGCAAGGAACGGAGACATAACACCACCATTAACACCAATTGTCCAGGTTCTGTACTGGCCTCTTCCACCAAATACTTTGGCTGAAGATGAAGTTGCTGTAGAGTCTTGAGCAGATGCAAGAGTTGTAGCTCCTATTACTGCAACAAAAGAAACTGCAAGTCCCTTCTTTAAAGTAGAATAATTCATAATTTTTCTTTTTTTAAGGTTAAACAAATTTTAATTGTGTAATTTTTTTGTGTAGCAAAATTAGACAAATTTTTAATTCTCACAACAGGGTACACAAACTCCGTTCCAATTTTTAACATATTTTTAAAATTCGGATATATTTGACTTTATTTGTTTGTATAGTCAGAATAACATGAAATACCCGCATCTGGATCGCACACTCTTTATAGAAAATCGAAATAAATTCTCGAAACTTCTAAAAAACAACTCGTTAGCTATCTTTAATGCGAATGATGAGTTTCCAAAAAGTGGTGATCAGGCTTTTCCTTTTAAGCAGAATCCTGACCTATTCTATCTTTCAGGTATTGATCAGGAACAGACAATACTGCTTATTTACCCTGATTGTCCTAATCCGATATATAAAGAAGTCCTGTTTTTAAGACAGACGAATGATCATATTAAGATTTGGGAGGGGCATAAATATACAAAAACTGCTGCTCAAGAAGCATCTGGCATAAAAAATATTCACTGGATAGAAGATTTTGAGAATATCTTGCACAGTATTATATATTATGCAGACCTTATTTACTTAAATACAAATGAAAATAATTCATCCGCTAACACCGTTATCTATCGCGATATTCGTTTTATCGGGCAGATGAAAGAAAAATATCCGCTGCATCAATACGAAAGAGCGGCACCCATCATGCGTGAATTACGTGACAGAAAGTCACCCGGCGAGGTATCACTGATTAAAACTGCCTGTAACATTACCCATGATGCCTTTATAAGGGTCTTAAAATTTGTCCGGCCAGAAGTAACAGAATATGAGATCGAAGCAGAAATCATACATGAATTTATCAGGCAGCGCGCTACCGGCCACGCTTATCCTCCAATAATTGCATCTGGCAATAATGCCAATATCCTGCATTATGGAGATAATAATAATGTGTGCAAAGCAGGGGATCTTATTTTAATGGATTTTGGTGCAGCGTATGCAAACTACAATGCAGACCTCAGCCGCACTATTCCGGTAAGCGGAAGATTCACTAAAAGGCAAAGAGAAGTATATAACGCTGTTCTTACTGTAATGAGAGAAGCAAAAAAACTAATGGCTCCGGGTATTTTGGGCAAAGATTACCAGGAGCAGGTTGGCGAGGTAATGACCGAACAGCTAATTGGGTTAAAATTAATCTCCTTAGAAGAGGTTAAAAAACAAAACCCGGCTTTTCCTGCTTATAAAAAATACTTTATGCACGGAACAAGTCACCACCTGGGGCTAGATGTCCATGATTTTGCCAATCGCTTTAAACCATTCTCCGCAGGGAATGTACTAACTTGCGAACCTGGAATATATATTCCTGAAGAAGGATTTGGCATCCGGCTTGAAAATGATATCCTGCTTACTGAAAATGGCAATATCGATCTGATGGCAAACATTCCTATCGAAGCAGCAGAAATTGAGGAAATCATGAACAGTACACCTTATTAATATATGGCTATCCCAAAAATTATACACCAAACGTTTAAATCATCAAAACTACCCTTATTAACCCGGTGGCATATTTCCAGGTTCCGGAAAAAAAATCCAGAATATACATACGAGTTCTATGACGATGAAAGAATCGATGCTTTTTTACAAAAAGAATTTGGGCAAGAAGTATTTCATTTATATAAAAAACTGAATATAGGTGCTGCTAAAGCAGATTTCTTTCGATACGCAGTACTTTATAAAAAAGGAGGAATCTATGTAGATATTGACAGTGGCATTAACAGCCATTTAGATGATTTTATTCAACCTGATGATGTTGCGATTATTACAAAAGAAGGAGATCCTTCGTTATTTGCGCAATGGGCATTGATCTATAGCCCGCATCACCCCTTTCTTGAAAAAACAATGGATATGGTAATGGACAATATCAGGCTAAACAAATACCCCCATGATGTACATCAGATGACTGGCCCTAAAGCTTATACACAAGCTATACTTGCTTCCCTGGAAAACAATCCAGCTATTCCCCATAGAATATTGGGAACCGACTATAACGGACATCTAAAAGTTAAATATAAACTTGGCAAATTCTTCTTGTATGAGAAAGGTGACCACTGGAAAAAAATGCAGCTCACCACCCCCGTACTTAAGCCAGATTAATTATTTTTCTCATAACCAGCGATGAACCGGTATAAATTAAAATCTTTAACAGAAAAAGCGGCGGCGATATGCTGCTGAAGATCTACTTTTGAAACATCGCGCATCCTGTTATTTTGAATGATCTTGTAAGCCTTTTCTGTATATAAAAAGAGTTTTCTTTCATTTTCATGAAACTCAGCAGCCATTATCCAGCTTAACAATTCCTCTACACCAGATTGCTTGTCAGCTACAGTTTTAAATACCGGGATCGGATGTGGGCGCTGGTGCAGCATTTTTTTTAGTTGATTAGCAAATGAATCTGCACCTTCACGGTCTGCCTTATTGACAATAAACGCATCACCAATCTCCATTAGACCAGATTTAATGTGCTGGATTTCATCGCCGCCTTCCGGAACTAAAACAACAAGGGTGATATCTGCCAGACCTGCAATTTCAATTTCGGATTGCCCTACACCTACAGTTTCAACAAATATGTAATCAAAATTTGCAGACCTCAGGATATCAACCATTTCTATGACCCTTGCAGACAAGCCGCCTACAGAGCCTCTTGTAGCCACAGACCTGATAAACACATTTGGATTATTAAAATGTGCAGACATGCGAACGCGGTCTCCTAACAAAGATCCAAAATTAAAAGGAGAGGTAGGATCTACGGCTAGAATGGCAATCTTCTTCTGCTGAAGGCTTAATTTACCAATAATTGAATTAACCAGGGTACTTTTTCCTGCTCCCGGAGGACCAGTTATACCAATTACCGGAACCTGCTGACCGATATGAATATCCCTAAGCAATTCTTCACTACCGGGCAATTCATTTTCAACGAGCGTTAGCACACGCGCCAAAGAAAGATAATCACCTTCTTTTATATCAGATAAAAATTGTGTTATGGTTTTCATTGACATTGATAAATCTATCTTTGTTGCAAATAACCAGAATATATATTCTCTGGCAAAATAAAAACAGGGATATAAATCATCAAAATATAATCAACTATGAAAGTAAGTGGTTTTACTTATATGCGCAATAGCTTCAAATACGGGTATCCGGTAATTGAATCCATAAAATCAATACTTCCTATATGTGATGAGTTTATTGCTGTAGTAGGAAAATCCGATGATGGAACAAGGGAAGCAATCGAAGCAATCGGTTCTGATAAGATCAGGATTATAGATACCGAATGGGATGATAAGCTGATTAAAGGAGGAAAGGTATTTGCCCAACAAGCTAATATAGGTTTAAAAGCAGTAACTGGTGATTGGGCCTTTCACATCCAGTCGGATGAGGTTTTTCATGAAGATGATCTGGCAGAAATTGTTAAAGCAATGAAAGATAACCTGGAAGATAAAAAAGTAAATGGTTTTGCCTTCGATTTTCTTCATTTTATTGGTGATTATAAACATATAGGAACGACAAGAAAATGGCACCGCCGTGAAGTCAGAATTATCAGAAATGACCCTTCATTCTATTCTTATAAAGATTCACAGGGCTTTAGAAGTTACACCACACCTGAAGACTATGCAAATGAGCTAGATGGTAAAAAATTAAATGTAAAACTGCTTAAAGCTAAGATATTTCACTATTCTTACTGCAGAAACCCAGATCTTTTACTTGGCAAAGTAAAGCGCTTTGTGAGTTATTATCAAGCTAAGGAAAAGACAGATGAACAATTTGCTTCCTACCAAACGTTTGATTTTGGTACCGTAGCCGATATCCTTGCAGACTTCAATAGCCCTCACCCTAACACCATGGCTAAAACAATTGCAGCTCAAGACTGGGAATTTAAACATGATCCAGCAAAAATTGCCCTATCGCCCCGAAGATTAATGCTTCATCGTATTGAACAGGTAACAGGCTGGAGAATTGGAGAGTATAAAAACTACAAAATAATTAAATGACAAAGAGGATAATATTTGATTGCGAGCGGCTTAAATATCCAAATACAGGGCTTTATACATTTTGCGAAAGTTTAGGAAGTGCCTTAATAAAAAATTCCAGAAACCATCAAATAACAGCATACTTACCTAAAAACGCGGTTAAAATATTTGGAAAATCTGCTCATTATATAGTGCAAAGATCCTGGCATAAATTATTTGTACCTGGAACATCTGGATATGATATATGGCATAGCAGCAATCAAGTCTCCAGATATTATCCTGCTGGCAAGAAGGTTAAAATTGTACTGACGATCCATGATCTTAACTTCCTTATAGAAAAGAAAGACAACCAGGCAAAGATCGATAAACATCTTAAGACAATTCAAAACCACATCAATAAAGCGTCAGTCATTGTTTGCATTTCCAATTTTGTTGCAGATCAGGTTAAACAATACCTTGATCCAGGAGAGAAAAAAATACATGTGATCTATAATGGCTGCACCATAAGTGATCATCCTGAATTTAATGCGCCAGGCTATTCTCCATCAAACCCATTTCTTTTTACCATTGGAACTGTCTTACCAAAGAAGAACTTTCATGTATTGCCACGCCTGCTGAAAGAAAATAATTATGAGCTCATCATAGCAGGTAATCTTAGTTCTCCACAGTATATAGAGCAAATATTAAGCGAGGCTAGAAAATACGATGTCGAAGAACGGGTTAAAATTATAGGAACAATTTCTGATCAGGAGCGTTCCTGGTATTATAGTAATTGTAAAGCATTTGTTTTCCCTTCTGTTGCTGAAGGTTTTGGATTACCGGTTATTGAAGCAATGCATTATGGCAAACCTGTTTTTTTATCCACCCATACCTCCCTACCTGAAATTGGAGGAGACGCGGCATATTATTTTGAAAATTTTGACCCCTTACAAATGCAGGATGTTTTAAAAAAAGGTATGGAAGATTTTCCGGACAGCGATATGGAACAAAAAGCAAAAATTAGAGCCTCGAAGTTTAACTGGAATAATACAGCTAAAAGTTATCTTGATATTTACGATTCTCTGCTCCGTTAAAATGAGCTACTGCAATTGCATTTCGTAGGTTAGCGTAATTCTGTACCTTTACAAAATTTTTAATTCTTCATGAAAGACTATTTTAGACTATTATCATTTGCCAAACCTATTGAAAAGTTTGCTATTCCTTATGTAATTGCAACCTTACTATATATACTATTCAACACTTTAAACTTAGCCTTGTTAGCACCTTTACTGGATACACTCTTCAACAATAAAGAGGCTCTGGAAGGTGCTAAAACAGTTGTTAAAGTAATTAAGCAAGTTCCTGCAGAAGATAAATCCTGGTGGGATATTATGGCCCGGTTTAGAGAGTTTACAGATTATTATATCATTAACTACGGGCCACAAAAGACATTACAGTATGTGTGTTTAATTATTGTTGGTTCTGTTTTATTATCAAACGTTTTCAGATACTTTTCATCCCGGACGATGGAAGATTTAAGGGTCCACACGCTATTAAATCTTCGTAAGAATGTATTTAATAATGTAATGAACCTTCATTTAGGCTATTTTAACAGCCAGCGTAAAGGGGACATCATGTCTAAGGTATCCTCAGATGTACAAGTTGTACAATTTACAGTAACAAATACACTGCAGGTAATATTTAAAGAACCCGTTACCCTTATCGTATACATTGTTCTTTTATTCTCTATTTCTTTAAAGCTTACGCTCTTCTCTTTATTAATTATCCCAATTTCAGGATTAATTATTGCAAAAATTGTAAAAAGATTAAGGCAGCAGGCTACCCAGGCTCATGAAACTTTTGCCAATATGCTGGGTTATCTTGACGAAGCTCTATCTGGAATAAAGATCGTAAAAGCCTTTAATGCTACTGAATTTGTGAAAAACCGTTTTCACCAGGAAAACATTAATTATTCAAATATCACCAGAAAAATGGTGAGAAGACAACAAATGGCATCGCCTGTATCTGAATTCCTTGGGGTAATGATGGTAGCTGGAATTGTATATTTTGGGGGCTCTTTGGTACTCACAGGCCAATCTGCCTTAAAATCATCAGAATTTATCGCTTATATTGCCATATTTTCACAGGTAATGAGACCGGCAAAAGCATTGTCTGATGCTTTTAGCTCTATCCATACCGGACTGGCTGCAGGTAAACGCGTATTAGACTTGATTGATGTAAAACCAGAAATAGTAGATCATCCTGATGCAGTTGATATAGCTAATTTCAAAAGCTCGATCATCTTTAAGAATGTAACTTTCTCTTACGGAGATAGACCGGTATTAAAGAACATTAACCTAGAGATTCCTAAAGGGAAAATAGTTGCACTTGTAGGCCCTTCTGGCGGGGGAAAATCAACATTAATGGATCTGTTGCCAAGATTTATAGAACCAAATGAAGGCAGCGTACAAGTTGACGGTGTTGATATTAACAAAATTAAAGTCACATCACTGAGAAATCAAATGGGTTTTGTGAACCAGGAGTCTATCCTTTTTAATGATACTATTTTTAATAATATTGCTTTTGCTAAACCAGATGCAACTTTAGAAGAAGTCACTGCAGCTGCAAAAATAGCAAATGCACACGATTTCATTATGGAGACAGATAATGGATATGAGACTTCGATAGGAGACAGGGGAAGCCGCTTATCAGGCGGACAAAAACAAAGACTTTGTATCGCCAGGGCTGTACTTGGAAACCCACCTATAATGCTTTTAGATGAGGCAACCTCTGCGCTAGACACGGAATCAGAAAAACTTGTTCAAGATGCGCTATATAAGCTAATGGAGAACCGCACATCGCTTATTATCGCACACAGGCTGTCTACTATCCAAAATGCAGACATTATTATTGTACTAGACAAATCTGCAATTGTAGAACAAGGTTCACATAGCCAGTTAATGGAAAATAATGGCCTTTACAGAAGATTAATTGACATGCAGACATTTGAGGAATAATGAAAAAGGTATTGTTTTTTATGCCTGATAACCCTTTAAAACAAAATGCAGGAAATAAAATTCGTGCATTAAGTTTTTTAGCATATTTTAAATCTAGAGATTTTCAAGTTCATTTTGTAAGTGAATATTTTTGGGGAGAATGGAATAATCAAGACATTACAGAATTTAAAAATAGCGGATTTGCGGGTAAAACTGATGTGTTAAAGCGTAAAGCCTCTAAGAGGAATTTAATATCTTATTTTTTTTTCTATAAACTCCCCAACTTTTTTTATCAGAGAAAATGGGGCTTTCTGAAAGCTAGCTTTCCGGAAATGGTTACGATCAGGTTAAAAAAAGCTTTTAAAAGTATACTTAGAAATAATGAATTTGACTACATATTCATAAACTATGCAAGTTGGTCTACACTAATTGAAAATAACCTTTTAACTGGTAATGCCAAAACTGTATTAGATACCCATGATCTTTTAAGTGCTCAAAACACACTCAAAAATAATATAGGTGCTTCTTTTCAGGAAGAGATGAGACGTCTTTCTCTTTTTGACTTCGTACTGGCTATTTCAGCGGAAGAAAAATATATTTTCGAGCAATTTTGCAATGCACAGGTAAAACTTGCCCCAATGATGATAAAGAGGCCTCCAGCAAGTCTAATTTCTGTTCAAGATAGAACTTTTGACCTCATATATGTTGCCAGTGAAAATCCACATAATATAGATGCGGCCAATTGGTTTATGGACAAAGTATACCCTTTACTTCCACTAACCGTTAGCATTTGTATAATCGGTAAAATAACGCAACACATCACCAGCAATAAAGCTAATATTACGCTTATTCCCTTTGCGCAAGATCTGCAGCCCTATTATCAGGATGCAAAGATCGCGATATGCCCAATGCTTTCCGGAACAGGAACAAAAATTAAAGTTATTGAAGCAATTTCCTATCATCTGCCAGTTGTTTGTAATCCACGTGGAGTAGATGGACTGATCAATAAGACAAACAATGGATGTTTAGTAAATGAAACCCCAGAGGGTTTCAAAAATGATATATTATCCTTAATTAACAATAAGAAGATATACGATACACAGTCTTTGTATGCAAAACAGACTTATGAAGCGATTTATGAACTGGATAGCTGTTATAAAAACCTAGATTTATTATTTCAATTATGATTCAATTCTTCACGGTTGTAACGACCAACTATCTTCCATTTGCTATTTCTTTATTAAATTCTGTAAAAACATATCATCCAGAATTTCAAGTATCCATTTGTCTGGCAGACTATCTTGACCCTGAGACAATAGCACAAAATAGTTTAATGCGTAAATATCCAATTATCCAGCTACACGATATTGGTGCTGAAGAATTTGATTTCATTACAACAAACTATAGTCCCATGCAATTAGCAAATTGCTCTAAAATCTTATTTGCTCAATACTTACTTCAACAAAACAACGTGGAGCAGGTAATTTTTGGTGACTCTGATATGCTGTTTTTCAATAAGCTTCCGGATTATATTATCAATGAAAATGATATCATACTCACCCCGCACTTTTCATCTCCCCCTCCTTTAGAAATGAAAAGGCAAGAACTCGAAGTTTTAAATGCTGGATTAATTAATGGCGGATTTTTTAAATTAAAAAAGTCGGCCGAAACAGATAAATTTATTGCCTGGATCAGGGAAAGATCAGTTAAAGACTGTATATATGATTTTAAAAGGGGCTATTACGGAGAACAGCTATGGCTTAACTTTGTACCGCTTTATTTTAAGAACACCTTAATTGATAAAAACCACGGCCTAAATGTAGCCTACTGGAATCTTCATGAACGAATCATCTCGGAAGTAAATAACCAGTTTTTTGTTAATAACAATACTCCGCTCACTTTCTTTCATTTTAGCGGATGGGATTATAATAACCCATTGAATATTTCTAATTGGGCCTTATTTACTTCTGAAATGAGACCCGATATTATTCCGCTGCTTATAAAATATCAGCAGGCACTACAAAGAAATGAATATCAGCAGTATATAAATATTCCTAATTTTTACACTGCTAATAATAAATCTCAAAAAAAATCACTGTTCAAAAAATTGAAAAACAAATTATTTAAAAAAAGAAATAGCTAATTGCTGCGCTCTGCAATAAGATCCTGACTTATACTATCTAATAAATTTTCAAATATTGGTAATTGATGTTTTGCACTATATTTCATAGCCGCATTTCTCAAATTTATTTTATTCTTTTCTGGATTTTCAAGAATTGACTGCATTCCATGGAGCAACTGTTCGGTATTAAAGCTATCGATTACTACGCCCATGTCTTTTGTTACAAACTGAGCTGCAATCCCTATATTAAAAGCTACGATTGGAATACCCAGGTAAGCTGCTTCTAGCATCACTAGTGAAAAGCTTTCTTCTCTTGATAACAATAAAAATCCATTTGCAGCAGACATGTAATTATAATAGTCATCTGATAATGCACCAGTAAAAATTAGCCGGTTCGGATATTTTCTATCGGCTACCTGTTTAACATAAAAATAAAGGGCATTATTCTGTACCACACCTAACCATATTATTTTTACACGCTTATCTTTAAAGTGCGCTAAGATTTCCAATACATAGTCAAGCCCTTTCATATATTTAGTACCACCCGAAATTACCCACACAAAGTCAGTGGGTAAAATTCCCAGCTCATTTTTCAGTTTCTCTACTTTCTGCCGATCAACAAAAATGGTTTCTGTATCAATAAAACTATATTGAAGGGCCACATGAGGATGATTAAGTTCCAGGATCTTATCACAAACTATATCTGAGCACCCAATGCACACGTCTGAATAGGAAATCGCTCTTTCTAAAACATGCGCCTTAATTTCACTAAAAGCATATAAAAGTTCATGAATATGTGTTACAATATGGACATCTTTATGCCTTGGTAAATCAAATATTTCAGGAAAAGCTATGGTGTTGATATACCAGATATCTGCCTTAAACTCTTTTTGAATACGATTAAGCTGATAATTAAGAGGGTGAATGCCTGCAAATTTAAGAATACGTCTAAATGATCTTTTAAGCCAGTTAGAACTATATTTATACATCACATTTTTTTCGATATGTCCTGGCAATACATCATACAGTTCACCTTCGCTTTTACAAAAAACAGAAATGGTGTACTTTTCTGTGTCTAAGTTTATTAATAAATACCATAAGACCATTTCAGACCCAGTTCTACCTAAATTTTGTGTGATAAATAATATCCTTTTTTTCATATAATCTCTTCTCGTTAACGAATCTACAACACGCAGTACTATCTTTGTTTCTTATGGATCCAAAAATAACTGTTTTTATGGCTGCTTACAATGCAGAAACTTATATAAGTGAATCTATAAAAAGTATTTTGACACAAACTTTTGATGATTTTGAGTTACTTATTGTAAATGATGGCTCTACAGACCGTACTATTGATATCATAAAAGAATTTACAGATCCCAGGATTAGGGTGTTGAGTAATAAAAAAAATGAAGGTCTGGTTTATACTAGAAACGTCTGTTTAAAAGAAGCAAAAGGAACATACATAGCGGTATTAGATAGTGATGATATTGCTATACCTGATCGCTTAGCACAGCAATATAATTTTTTTATCACAAATCCTGAATTTGCCCTATGTGGCGGACATGGCCTTGTAATTAATCATACTGGAGCATTAGTAAATGACAATCGTCTAACTGTACCAGTAAATGCTGAAAAGATAAAAATGACCCTTCTTTTTTTGAATACGTTTGTCAATTCAACAGTAATGTTTAAAACAGCTGTATTACGAGAATTAGATGGGTATAAAAATTTTGCACCTGCTGAAGATTATGAATTGTTTATCCGGATCGCAGATAAATATCCAGTTGCCAATTTAGATAAGATACTGGTAAAATATAGAGATCATGAACACAATACATCAGTAACCCAATCTCAAATATCTACATTAAAGATACTCGAAATAAAAAAGATCCAGTTACAAAACTTGAATATCCATGGGGATAAAAGAATGGCTGATACCTTCTACAGCCTGCTAAAATGGGATTTCAATGCCAATAGCCTTACAGATTATTTATCATTGTTTACTAATCTTAAATTAGCGAACAAAAGTTTAAAAAAATATCCAGAGAGAGATTTCGAAAAAATGCTCTTTGACTACTGGTTTCAAATTATTCTCACCAGAAAAACGAAGATGAATGCGCTTGTTTTTTTATTTAATAAAAATCTCTTTAAATGGTCTTATTTAACACCCAAACAATTTAGAAAAACTTTTAAGCTTTCATTAAAAGGATTTGGTCGCTTGTCCTCATAACCGGTTTAAATAATCTATACAATAATACTTATGTTTACATTACTTATCATTAGCAAATAGAGAATTGAATTAACATTATGTTTACTAAATTAAAGAGAATTTTTTCAAAGAATACACAGAAGACTAAATTTATCAATCAATATCAGGCCCTGGTCCAGCTGCAAAATAACAGCAAAAAAAGATTCGACCTTGATAAAACTAATTTTCACCCTTGCTTAGATGATGATACTGTAAATACAGGTTTTGACAGACATTATATTTATCATCCTGCATGGGCAGCAAGGATCATTAAAAACAATAACCCATCTAAGCATATAGACATATCCTCTACGCTTCATTTTTGTTCTATCTTATCAGCATTCATTCCAGTTGATTTTTATGATTACAGGCCAGCAAACCTACACCTGGATAACCTGAAATCTCTAGAAGGAAACCTCACAAGCTTACCTTTTGAATCCGGTACTGTAGAATCTATATCTTGCATGCATACTGTAGAACATGTTGGCTTAGGAAGATATGGAGATCCACTACAATATGATGGAGACATATTAGCGATAAATGAACTAAAAAGAGTGTTAAAAGTTGGTGGAAGCTTATTATTTGTTGTTCCCTTAGGAGCAAAGGATATAATTTGCTTCAATGCACATCGGATTTACTCCAAAAAACAAGTATTAGATCTTTTTTCAGACCTTAAATTAAGAGAGTTTTCTTTTATACCTGAATTTGAGGAGGATGGTGGTATCATCAAAGATCCATCAGATACTTTGCTTGATACACAATTTTATGGCTGTGGATGTTTTTGGTTCACTAAATAAATATAACATGAAGATCGTTCGCTGCTTAGGAGGACTAGGAAACCAAATGTTTCAATACGCGTTTTATAAAGCATTAAAAAATAGGTTTAAAAACGCGAAATTTGATCTTGATGGCTATAAGGATTACCCCCTTCACAATGGTTTTGAACTTCAAACTATATTTGATCTTCACCCAGACATCGCCTCTCCATTTTTATCAAGAGTTTATTATACACCAGAGAGGAAATGGATTTACAGAAAAATCCGCAGGATATTTAATATCAAAAATTCATATTACGAAGAGATTATCCCGTTTACCTTTAACCAGGACCTCTTTCTTAATGATCAAATTAAATATCTCTGGGGTTATTGGCAAAATCCACTATACTTTACAGCTATAGCAGAAGAAATAAAAAAAGATTTTCAATTTAAGATTCCGCTCGATCAGAGGAATCAACTGGTACTAACAGATATACATCAAACTAACAGCGTGTCGCTTCACGTAAGAAGAGGTGATTACATCAAAGACACGCTGCTGGGAGGACTCTGTAATATGGAATATTATCAAAGCGCAATTCAGCATATAAATGAAAACGTGGTATCCCCAAAATATTATATTTTTTCTAATGATATAGAATGGTGCAGGAATAATTTCAATCTTCCAGACTGTCAATTCATTTCCTGGAACGAAGGTTTAACAAGTTATATCGATATGCAATTAATGAGTGCATGCAAACATAATATCATTGCAAATAGCAGCTTTAGCTGGTGGGGGGCATGGCTCAATAATAATCCTTCTAAAATTGTCATTGGCCCAAAAAAATGGACAAATGATACGCAAATTGATACCAGCAAATTATTTCCAGATCAATGGATAAGCTTGTAACAAGAGCCGGTATAAAATTCAATTGAAATAAGATAAACTAAAAAGGGCCTGTTCATTAACTATGAACAGGCCCTTTACATATCTTGTAAATAGATTACAATTTCCTTTTTACTTCTACTTGTTCGTAAGCTTCAACAATGTCACCAACTTCAATGTTATTAAAGTTCTGGATATTCAATCCACATTCGTAACCTCTTGCTACTTCTTTCACATCATCTTTATAACGTTTCAGCGAAGCCAGCTCACCTGTATAAACAACCACACCGTCTCTTACAATACGGATCTTACTGTTACGTGTAATCGTACCATCAAGAACCATACAGCCGGCAATTGTACCCACTTTAGTAATTTTAAAGGTATCTCTGATCTCCACGTTAGCCGTAATTTTCTCCTGGAATTCAGGAGCTAACATACCTTCCATCGCCGCTTTGATCTCATTGATCGCATCGTAGATGATAGAATATAAACGGATATCGATTTGCTCAGCCTCAGCAAGCTTTCTTGCGCCTGAAGATGGACGAACCTGGAAACCAATGATGATCGCATCAGAAGCAGAAGCTAACAATACATCAGATTCTGAGATCTGACCCACTGCTTTACTAATGATATTGATCTGGATCTCTTCAGTAGACAGTTTCAATAATGAATCCGCTAATGCTTCAATCGAACCATCCACATCACCTTTAACAATCAGGTTCAGTTCTTTAAAGTTACCAATCGCTAAACGACGGCCAATCTCATCAAGAGTAATATGTTTCTGCGTTCTTAATCCCTGCTCACGCATTAATTGTAAACGTTTATTTGCAATCTCTCTCGCTTCAGATTCATTTTCTACAGCATTGAACTTATCACCCGCTGTAGGTGCACCCTGCATACCCAATACCTGTACCGGTACTGAAGGACCTGCCTGGTCTACTTTTTGACCACGTTCGTTAAATAATGCTTTAACACGTCCGCTATAGCTACCCGCTAAGATCGGATCTCCTACTTTAAGCGTACCAGCCTGTACAAGTACTGTAGTTACAATACCACGGCCTTTATCTAAAGTAGCCTCAATTACACTACCTGTAGCACGTTTACCCGGATTAGCTGTTAACTCTAAAAGTTCAGCTTCTAATAATACTTTATCTAAAAGGAGATCTACATTCAATCCGCTTTTACCTGAGATTTCCTGTGACTGGAATTTACCACCCCAATCCTCTACAAGAATATTCATGATCGATAATTGTTCACGTATCTTGTCTGAGTTTGCTCCTGGTTTATCAATTTTTGTAAAGGCAAATACTAAAGGAACACCGGCTGCCTGGGCATGGGCGATTGCTTCCTTAGTCTGAGGCATCACTGCATCATCCGCTGCAACTACAATAATTGCAATATCTGCTACTTTCGCACCACGTGCACGCATCGCTGTAAAGGCTTCGTGACCCGGTGTATCTAAGAAAGTTACTTTTTTACCAGTTGGTGTAGTTACCATGTAAGCACCAATGTGCTGTGTAATACCACCCGCTTCACCAGCTACCACATTCGCTTTACGGATATAATCCAGCAGCGATGTCTTACCGTGATCGACGTGACCCATGATCGTAACTACCGGTGCTCTTGCAACCAGATCTTCCGGAGCATCTGCTTCTTCAATGATACTGTCACCTTCATCATCAGGTTTAACGAATTGAATTTCGTAACCAAATTCATCAGCAACAATAGTTAAAGTTTCTGCATCCAGACGCTGATTGATGGAAACAAACATACCAAGGCTCATACAAGTACCAATAATTTTGGTTACCGGTACATCCATCATACTTGCCAGTTCATTAGCCGTAACAAATTCTGTTACTTTTAATACTTTGGATTGTGATTCCAGTTCCATTGCAGCTTCCTCAGCTGATAATGCTACATCATCACGTTTACCACGACGAAGTTTTGCACGCTGAGCAAATTTACCAGATTTACCTGCGCCGCTTAAACGTGCAAGCGTTGCTTTGATCTGATCCTGTATTTCTTTTTCCGTAGGTTCTTCTTTAGGTCCGCCAGAGGTACCTGGTTTGCTATTTCTAAAGTTAGGCCTGTTGGCTGTATTATTTGTATTGTTCCTGAAATCAGGTCTGTTAGTAAATGTTGGTACTCCGGCAGGTCTTGCAGGAGTAGCAGGGCTACCAGCTTGCTGCCCGGCAGGAGACTGCTGTCCGCCTGTCGGCTGATTTTGTCCAGGTGCACCCGGAGCCTTTTTACGTTTACGCTTTCTTTTTGCATCATTGCTGTCTCCAGATGAAGCAACAGGTTGCGATTTACGCTCAGGCGTTGTCGGCAAGACAATTTTACCAATAATGTTTGGTCCGGAAAGTTTCACCGAACGTGCTTTGATAACCTCAACTTCGTCAGGTTTATCTGCTTTTGGTGCTACTATATCTTTAACCGGTTCTGCTTTAACAACTGGTGACTCCACAGGTTTAGGTTTTTCTTCTATTTTAACTTCTTCCACCGGCTTAACCACTTCAGTTTTAACTTCAACAGGAGCTTCAACAGGTTTTTCTACCGGTTTAACTTCCTCCTGAACAACTTTAGGTGCTTCCGTAACTACTGGAACAGGAGTTTCAGCAACAGGTGCCGGTACAACCGGAGCCTCAGCTTTAACCACTTCAGGAGCTGGAGTTTCTTCTTTTTTAACTGGACGGGTTTTTGAGTTTAAATCATCAAGATTAATTTTTCCTACGATTTTAACTCCTTTTAATGCACCATCATCAACCTTTTCAGGTTCCGCTTCTGCCACAACTTCTTTTGGTGGCTGTGGCGCTGGTACTTCTTCCTTCTGTTTCTCAACAGCAGGAGGGGTATAAGAATGAAGGTTCTTAATTAAAATGCCCTCGTTTTCAAACTCAACATTTTTTCTAGGTGCCTCTGCAACTTTATCAGTTACTTCAGGTTCATCACGACGAATTTTACCTATAACAATTTGATTGGCTTCTTCTTTTACGATTTTATCTCCCTGAAACTCTTTCAATAATGCATTATACATATCGCGGGAGAGCTTAGTAGTGGGTTTATTCTCAACAGAAAAGCCTTTCTTTTCTAAAAACTCAACGGCCGTAGCTATCCCTACGTTAAGTTCCTTAACTGCTTTGAATAAAATTATTGGTTTGTCGTCTGACATTGATTATCCTATTTTTTCTTAATTCTTATACAAAAGTAACGTTTATTCTTGTTTTTTCATCCGTCTATATTTGTTTTTTAACGGTAATGAAGTAATCATGAGCTCTTAGTCCTTTTATTGAACTTTAACCCACAATAGTAAACAAGTTAACGCTTATTCAAATTCTGACTGTAAAATACTGATCACCTCTTTAATCGTTTCCTCTTCAAGGTCAGTTCTTTTTACAAGTTCATCTACTGATAAAGCCAGTACACTTCTTGCTGTATCACAACCAATTGCTTTCAATTCGTCAATGATCCAGCTATCGATCTCATCTGAGAACTCTTCGATATCTACATCTTCATCTTCTTCACCAGCCTCACGGTAAACATCAATTTCATAGCCGGTTAATTTACCAGCAAGTTTAATGTTATGTCCACCACGTCCAATCGCTAATGAAACCTGGTCAGGCTTCAGATAAACTGAAGCATGTTTAGTCACATCATCTAATTTAATAGAAGTGATCTTTGCCGGACTTAATGCCCTGGTAATATATAATGATACATTATTTGTGAAATTGATCACATCAATGTTTTCATTTTTAAGCTCTCTGACGATTCCATGGATACGTGATCCTTTCATCCCAACACAAGCACCTACCGGATCAATTCTGTCATCGTAAGACTCAACCGCAACCTTAGCACGTTCTCCTGGTTCACGAACGATTTTTTTAATCGTAATTAAACCATCAAAAATTTCAGGAACCTCAATTTCGAACAAACGCTGTAAAAATTCAGGTGCAATTCTTGAAATAATGATCTTTGGTGTGCTATTCATCATATCCACCTTTAAGATCACCGCACGGACAGTATCACCCTTTTTGAAATAATCTGCTGGTATCTGTTCTGTCTTAGGCATCATTAGTTCGTTGCCTTCATCATCCAGTACCAAAGTTTCTTTCTTCCAAACCTGGTAAACTTCTCCGGTTACGATTTCTCCAACCCTGTCCTTATATTTCTTAAAGATCTCGTCTTTCTCTAATTCAAGTACTTTAGAAACTAAGGTCTGGCGTGCTGCTAAAATAGCCCTTCTGCCAAAACTCTCTAAAGTAATCTGCTCAATATAGTCGTCACCAACTTCCATATCAGCATCCAATTGCTTAACTTCTGCTAATTCAATTTCCAGATCATCATCTTCAGAAAAGCCGTCTTCCATTACTTTTCTTGTACGCCAGATCTCTAAATCACCATTATCAGGATTAACAATTACGTCACAATTCTCATCAGTACCATACTTCTTGCGCAGCATACTGCGAAATACCTCTTCCAGCACACTTATCACCGTAGGACGGTCGATGTTCTTGAATTCTTTAAATTCTTGAAATGAATCGATTAAATTAATATTACTCATTTTTTATTTAAATGAAATTAAAACCTTTGTTTCTATTATATTGTCAAAGTCGATACTGGTTTCAACCAATTGCGCCTTTTTTCCTTTTTCTTTTACTTTGGCCTCTATCAGAATGGACTTGTCATCTGTTGACAATAACTTCCCTTCTGTAAGCTCCCCGCCATTAAGTTTAATGCTCAGATCACGTCCAATATTCTTTTCATATTGTCTTTTAAGCCTTAAAGGTTCACCAACTCCGGGAGAAGAAACCTCTAAGTTATAAGCCTTTTCAATGGTATTCTCTTCTTCCAGATGAAAACCAACGTGTCTGCTTATCGCTGCACAATCCTGAATACTGATTCCTTCATCACCATCAACATGAATTATAAGCTTGTTGTTTGGAAGCATTTTTACTTCAACCAAAAACAACTCCGGTCTGTCCGAAATCTTTTCCTCTATTAATTCTTTAACTCTTTTCTCTATTTGCATAAACCAATTTGCGGATAAAAGAAAAGAGGGGACTTCTGCCCCCTCTTGCTCCTCTATATCAGCGCAAATGTAAGAATTTTATTTGAAAAATAAAAACATATGCTCCTTCTAAATCTGCAAGACGGTGACCATATCTAATTTAGAAAAATTTAACAACAACTAAAAAGAGAATTTACAAAAAAATTAAACGATATTAAAACAAGTTGATCACCGCTTTAAAATTACCTGGTTAGGTTTTACACTGTAATTTAATTTTCCTGTTAATGCCGCTGAAGTATTCCCGAATTTTACGTTCATAAAAGAGATCACCAGGTAACTTCTTCCCGCTGCAAAAGGAGCAGCTGGTTTAAAGATAACTGTACTATCATTCACTTCAACTTTACCCGGAAAAGGCAGCTCCATCGAAGTAGAATCATCTTCTGCCGGAGTCTGTAAAACCGATAAAATTTCTTTGTAACCTGTATCTATCCCCACAGTATTTCTGACTTGCAATAATCCTGCAGGATCTATACCTGAAAAAACAACTGATGTACTGTCTGGAGAAAACCGGATGAGGATTGGCTTATTATTTGCAGGAGAACAGGAAAACAAACAAACTATCCCAAGTACCGCTATCAGGTATTTAACAAAACATTTATACATTTTATAAAACTACAAATTATGCGATTGATTATTGAAATTTTATTGATGGGCCTGGCCATGCTATTAGGTTCTTATCTGGTGCCTGGTGTGCATATTGATGGCTTTGGAACAGCGATTATTGCAGCGGTGTTAATTGCCCTTGCAAATGCAACCATCGGATTTATTTTAAGACTGCTTACTTTCCCTATAAATTTTCTTACACTAGGTCTTATGTCTTTTATTATTACCGTGTTAATGATTCTGCTGGTAGCTAAGGTGATGTCAGGATTTAGTACAGCAGGTTTCTTTTCTGCAGCGTTTTTAGCGATTGTAGTGGCGCTGATCAAGGCCGTATTTGGAGCGATTGCCGGAAGTGACGAAAAGTAATATCTATACGGTATAAGTGCAGGTTGGAACGGTATTCATACGCAACTGTTTCGGTATTGAAACGATGTTAATTCGCTCATTTTGCGTTCCAATATCGTTGAAACCCCGTATCTAACACCTGCAAATTACGTTATAAAAAGCAGCTAAACAGGGGTAATCTTTAAACAAATAGCGTAATTACGTATAAAAAAACAAAACAGGCCATCCCTCCGGCATATTGGAAAGATGGCCTGTTTTATAAAAAAAATTAATTTATCTTAAAATCTCCCTGGAGATCACTAGCTGCTGAATCTCTGAAGTGCCCTCATAGATCTGTGTGATTTTAGCATCCCGCATTAAGCGTTCTACGTGATATTCTTTCACAAACCCGTATCCCCCATGCACTTGTACCGCTTCTACTGTTACGTCCATAGCAACTTTAGAAGCAAATAATTTAGCCATCGATCCGGCAAGTGTATAAGGTAAACCCTGATCTTTTAACCAGGCGGCTTTGTAGACCAGCAATCTTGCTGCTTCAATTTGTGTGGCCATATCTGCTAGCTTAAAAGCGATTGCCTGATGTTCAGAAATTGGTTTACCGAAGGATTTACGCTGTTTAGCATAAGCTAAAGCCAGTTCATAAGCTCCAGCAGCGATACCTAATGCCTGTGCCGCAATACCTATACGCCCGCCTTCTAATGTTTTCATGGCAAATTTAAACCCAAATCCATCCTCACCGATCCGGTTTTCCTTTGGTACTTTTACATCATTAAACATCAGCGAATGCGTATCAGATCCACGGATACCCATTTTATTTTCTTTCGGGCCCAGGGTAAATCCTTCCATCCCTTTTTCTACAATAAAAGCATTGATCCCTTTATGTTTAAGTTCAGGATGAGTCTGTGCAATAACCAAATAGGTGGAGGCCGTACTGCCGTTGGTAATCCAGTTCTTTGTTCCGTTTAATAAATAATAGCCGCCCTTATCTTCTGCTGTAGTTTGCTGTGAAGTTGCGTCAGAACCGGCTTCGGGTTCAGAAAGACAAAAAGCACCGATTACCTGCCCTGAAGCCAGTGGTTTCAGATATTTTTCTTTTTGAAAATCAGATCCAAAAGACTCTAGTCCATAACAGACTAATGAATTGTTGACAGAAACTACAACTGAGGCCGATGCATCTACTTTAGAAAGCTCTTCCATTACCAGGACGTAAGATAGCGCATCAAGGCCGCTGCCCCCAAATTCCTCGGACACCATCATTCCTAAAAAACCAAGCTCACCGATTTTTTTCACCTGTTCTGCAGGAAATTTCTGATGTTCGTCCCTTTCAATTACACCAGGCTTTAATTCCTGCTGTGCAAAATCTCTGGCAGCCTGCTGAATCATCAATTGTTCTTCACTTAACTGAAATAGCATAATAATTATATTTTAAAAGATACTTTAAACCAAATTTAGTATTTCCATACGGGAAATACTATGGTTGCATAGTATTTAAAAATAAAACCCCTGCTAAAACGAATGAGAACAGTAATATTTTTTTCTCAGCTATTTTAAAAGACGATTGTTATCATCCGGAAAAACAAGGATAGGGTGGTACTGCTTTGCCTCTTCAACAGGTAAAGAGCCATAAGACATAATGATTAAAATATCACCAACCTGTACCAATCTTGCTGTTGCGCCGTTTAAACAAACTGTTCCGGTACCCCGTTCACCTTTAATGACATAGGTTTCGAACCTGGCGCCATTATTATTGTTCACGATCTGTACCTTTTCATTGGCAATGATCTGTGCGGCGTCCATTAGATCTTCATCGATCGTAATGCTGCCAACATAATTTAATTCTGCCTGTGTTACCCTAACACGGTGTATTTTCGATTTTAGTATCTCGATAATCATGATGCAAAGTTAGATAAACTTTATGTTCAATTCTTGTAAATGTGTCAGTTAAGGATCATGTTATCTATTAAACGCGTCTCCCCTACCTTAGCGGCAACTAAAGCAACTAAGTGTTCTACATTTTTATCTTGCTCTGGCAGAAGCGTTTTGCCATTTGCTATAGTAAAGTAATCCAGTTCTACCCCGGTGTTGCTATTGATAATATCAGTCGCTTTTTTAAGCAGATCTGCGATGCTAAACTGATCAAAATTATCTTTTACAAACTGCAGTGCATGGCTTAAAACCAACGCGTTTGCCCTATCGGCAGCAGATAAATGAATATTTCTTGAACTCATTGCCAGCCCGTCCTCTTCTCTGATAATCGGGCAGGATATAATCTCTACGGGCAGATTTAAACCGGCAACCATATTGCGGATCATTAAAACTTGCTGAAAATCTTTCTGCCCAAAAAACGCAAGATCAGGATCTACTGCATCAAAAAGCTTTTTAACGATTTGTGTAACGCCTTGATAATGTCCTTTACGAAATGCTCCTTCCAGCAAAAACTCAGCATTTCCCAGATCAATATGCCATGCTTCCGGCCCCGGATACATTTCTTTAACAGCAGGCATAAAGACAAAATCACATCCTGCCTCCTGCAACATTTCAATGTCATGCTCCAGTGGGCGGGGATATTTCTCCAGATCTTTAGGATCGGTAAACTGAGTAGGGTTCACAAAAATACTGCATACCACAACATCAGCATTTTGCTGTGCAATTTTTACCAGAGAGACGTGTCCTTTATGCAAAGCACCCATTGTAGGCACCACCGCAATTTTTTGTTGAGCCGTTTTTAGCGGCTGCAGCAGCACCTTTAATGCTGCGATTGTATGAATAACTTTCAAACCAGGTTTTAATATTTGAATTCCAAAGTTGGGCATTTATATAATCCTAACAAAACATCACAGCAAAATATTGATAAATTTGAATAAATTGCTTACCTTTGCCCCTTGATTATCTTTTCTTTAACATAAATATTTATTCACAAATATGGAGATGGCAAAAACGAAGCTACTGATTGTTACACACGAGATGTCGCCTTTCCTCGAACTTACCAAAATTTCAGAGATTACCAGGCAATTACCTCAGGCAATGCAGGAAAAAGGATTTGAGATCCGCATTCTGATGCCAAGGTTTGGTAACATCAATGAAAGAAGGAACAGATTACATGAAGTGATCCGGTTATCAGGAATGAACATTATGATCGATGATAATGACAACCCGCTCATCATCAAGGTCGCGTCAATCCCGGCAGCCCGTATGCAAGTTTACTTCCTGGATAATGAAGATTATTTTCAGCGTAAGTATGTATTCAGAGACAAAGAAAGCAAGTTTTACGCGGATAATGACGAAAGAACAATTTTCTTTTGTAAAGGCGCACTCGAAACTGTTAAAAAATTAGGATGGGCACCAGATATCGTGCATTGTCATGGATGGATGACGGCGCTGGTACCGGTATACATCAAAACCTCTTATAAGAACGATCCTACATTTAAAAACGCTAAAGTTGTTTACTCTATTTATGAAAACTGCTTTACTGAATCTTTAAATGCCGATCTTCATAAAAAAGCGGTAATGAACAATATGACTGCAGAAGATACGAAAGTATTTGAAAATGCAGACAATAACACCATGCACATTGGCGCAGTAACTTATTCTGATGCGGTAGTTTTAGCAGATGAAAAGATTGATGCTGATGTGTTAAAATTTGTTAAAGATTCCAATAAGCCAACTTTAGCTTTTAATTTAACCGAAAATTTCGAGAACTTCTATTCATTATATGAAGAGATCTCGAGTGAAGAATTGGTTTCAATAGCATAAACTCAGGTATTATTAAATTAAATATGAAATTTTCAAAACTAGACTTATTGACCATGTTGATAAGTCTTTTTCTTTTTTCGTCTTGTAAAGACGCCAGCACTATTGGTTTGGACATTGATCCTGAAAATGCCATTAAAGGTATCCTTCTGGATACGGTTACAGTAAGTTCAAGAACAATAGCTGATATTCCAACTGCAACTTATGGTCCAGGGTCAGGACTGATCAGATATCCAATGGGTAATATGACAGATCCAGTATTTGGAGCAACAAATGCAAGTGTTGCCATGTCTGTTAATTTACCTGCGGCTACTCCATATAGCTTTGGAAAGGTTCCTGAAATTGACTCTGTAATATTAGTACTTCCTTATCAGAGAACTACAATTACTGGTATTACTAAACCATACAGTGAATTTTATGGAGACAGTACGGCAGTGTATACGGTTAATGTTAATCAGCTTAGCGATAACTTATCTACACAAACTAGCTGGTTAAGTAATAAAATCTATACTTCCGGAGACCTGCTTGGAACTTTTACAGGTGCAGTGAAGCCAAATACCCGCGTTAATGTAATTAATGTGGTTACAGGAGCTGCAGATACCGTGTTTTCAGCACCTCCGCAATTGAGGATCAAATTAAGCGCAGCGCTAATAAAGCAAAAAATAGTAGATATTGATTCTACTACAAAAAATACAGATGTTAAGTTTAATAATGTATTTAAAGGATTAAAGGTGACTGCTACTGCAGCTACTAAAACAGGAGGAATCATGTTCCTGGATTTCACAAGTGCAAATTCTAATATAGAGATTTATTATAAAAAACAAACTAGTGTTCTAAATAAGAAAGATACAGTAGCTGTTAAATTTCCTATTATCACGACGACTAATCCTGTTGCCGCTTCGATCACACATACTTATACCAATACGCCTGTTGCTGCGCAATTAGCGACTCCTGCAGATTACCAGGTTACGTATCTGCAGCCGATGGGCGGGCTGAGAAATAAGATCTCCTTCCCATACCTGAAGGACCTTGTTGCTAAGATCGGATCAAAAATCGTAATCAATAAAGCAGAGCTTGTGGTAGATATCAGTGATCCGGCAGATACGATCCCTTTTAAAACACCTCCCCGCCTGTCATTATACAGAAATGATATTGCAGGTCAAAGACAGCAGGTTGCTGATAATAATCCTTATTCTTCTGAAAACACTTCTGGAGATATTCGCACAGCGACTTCCGGAATCCCGTTTGGTGGTTACTATAATCCAACTAAAAAGAGCTATACTTTTGTAGTAACTAATTATGTACAGGATATTATTGATGGAAAAGTAACAGATTATGGAACTTATTTAGCCCCTACACCTTATTCAGAATTTAATGTATTTCCTTCTCCAACTTCTGCAGCAAGGGCAATAATTGGTTCGTTTAACAATACCAATAACAGGAAGATCAGGCTAAACATTTATTACGTAAGAGCCAGCCAGTAACTTCAAAATACTTATAAACAAAAAAACCTGTCAATCTTGACAGGTTTTTTTGTTTATAAGTATTTTGAACCCATTTATGATCATTTAAAAGGAGTAATTAAAAAGGAAGATCTCCTGCTACACCATCAGAATCAAGGTAATCGTTTTCACTTTTAGGGGTAGAATTACTCGTTACGGGCGTATTTTCAAAATCGCTCTTTCTTCCAAGGATAGTAAAGTTTTCTGCCACAACTTCTGTTACATATTTCTTTACCTTTTCCCGGTCTTCAAAGGAACGTGTACGCAGTTTTCCTTCAATATAAACAAGTTTTCCTTTTTGCAGGTACTTAGAAGCTACTTCGGCCAGCCCTCTCCATAAAACAATGTTATGCCATTCTGTTTGTTCAATACGTTTACCGTCTTTGTTGTAAGTTTCTGACGTAGCTAGGGGAAAGCTGGCAACGGTAACACCACCATCTAAGTGACGGACTTCAGGATCCTTGCCTAAATGTCCCACTAAAATTACTTTGTTAATACCTGACATGAATTTTGGAGTTTACTATTTTTCAAAATAGAGGTTAATAAATTTGGTTAGAATTTTTGGTTGCGGAAGTTTGTCAAAATCAGGCCAGGAGACCCACTTTGCTTCTGCGTTAATATTAAAGTTAATGATATAATTATCTAAAGCAAAAAACTTGACGTATATAATTTGGTGTGTCAGCAAATGCTTCATTTCCATCAATGAAAGAATACTAACATTACTCCCGAATTTTTGTTTCACCTCATTTAAAAATTCTTCCTTCCCGACACTCGCTTCTTCTATAGTTTCTATCCTTGGGAAATCATATAAATGCTGCCAGATATCTTCCTTAATCCTTTTATTAACTAAAATATGGTCCCCATCAAGACAAACAAAATAATTAATATAGCGGATCTTAACTGAAGTTTTTTTAAGCTTAACAGGAAGCATGCTGATTAAATCATTGTTTTTCGCATAACAGGAAAGCTGTAACGGGCAAACACTGCAAAGCGGTGATTTTGGTTTACATTGCAAGGCGCCAAATTCCATAATTGCCTGGTTATATAGCGCAGGGTCTTCCAGATGGATCATAAACTGCGCAAGTTCAGAGAATTGTTTTTTACCCGCGCTGCTGTTAATTGGCGTGCTGATACCAAAATATCGCGCAAGCACCCGAAAAACGTTGCCATCAAGAACCGCTTTGGCTTCTCCAGATGAAAAAGAAGAAATAGCTGCTGCGGTATACTCACCAATTCCCTTTAATTTAATCAGCTCGGCATAACTTACAGGAAACAGGCCAGCATGCAGCTCTTCAATCTGGCGGGCAGTAAACAGCATATTACGGCCCCTGGAATAATAGCCTAAACCCTGCCATAATTTGAGGATCTCGGTTTCTGTTGCTGCTGCAAAATCTGACACTGTAGGATAGGCTTCCAGAAAGCGGTTGAAATAAGGTAAACCTTGCTCAACTCTTGTTTGCTGCAATATAATTTCAGATAACCAGATCACATAAGCGTCTTGCGTATCTCTCCATGGAAGGCTTCTTTTGTTGCTTAGATACCAACTAATAATGTCTTGCTGAAATGCCATAACCTCAAAAGTACATCGTAATCTGTAATTTATCTAAAGATCGCTTCATTTTTAAATGTAAAAAATAGCTATCACTACTATATTTTGCCTAGACTGATGTACCAAATGAAGCCGAATTAGGCAGAACTTGCAATTCTCTGATATAAATAGAGAGAAATAATTGATCTTTTATTTTCCTATCTCATTAAAAAGCAATACTTTTGCAACCCCAAATCACTTATAATATTAAACACACAACAATTAATAATAGAAAATATGACTAAGGCAGATATTATTTCAGAGATATCAACGAAAACAGGAATTGAAAAGGTAGATGTACAGGAAACCGTTGAGGCATTTTTCAAGGTCATCAAGAGCAGCATGATCGGTGGAGAGAATGTTTATGTAAGGGGTTTTGGTAGCTTTGTTGTTAAAAAGAGAGCACAGAAAACTGCCAGAAATATTTCTAAAAACACAGCAATTATTATCCCTGAGCATTTTGTACCCAGCTTCAAACCAGCAAAAGTATTTGTTGATAAAGTAAAAAACAACTCGAAAAAACTAAGCGTAGAAGCTTAATCTGCTTATGATGAACGCTATCCGGTCTAAACAAACAATAATAGTTGCAGCAGTAATTTTGCTTGCAGTATTTTTGTTTACAAGAGACATAAAAGGTTTAGTGAAGCCGAAGAAAGAAACAACAGGTGTACCAGCGGGAGGGCAATTAACCTCAGCAAGCAGCTCAATTAACTTAACAGAGGTATCTACCGCTGCTAAAAACACAATTAATTCAAATTTAGCTGCTGAAATCACTATCTTGGAAAATGCATATAAAACGGCATCGGAAGAGGATAAACTTAATTCAGCAAAAGTTCTTGCAGAAAAATGGGACGATGTGGAGCAAGCTATACCAAGCGCTTTATATCTGGAGATCATAGCCAATAAAGACCGTAGCCTGAATAACTGGTTAGCAGCAGGTGGAAAATTGATGAAAGCTTTTGATAATACGCAGGATAGTTTACTTTCCCCGGTATTGCTGCAGAAAGCAAATACAGCTTATACCAATGCTGTAGCGCTGGATTCTACGAATTTAGAAGCTAAAACTGGATTGGGAATTACCATTGTGAATGGAATGGGTGCGCCCATGTCAGGAATTGCAATGTTACTGGATGTAGTTAAAAAGGAACCAAAGAATCTTAAAGCAAATATGAGCTTAGGTACCTTTGCCATAAAATCCGGACAATTTGATAAAGCAATTACAAGGTTCAATGACATCATTGCGATAAAGCCTTCACCAGATGCTTATTTTTATCTGGCTACCGCTTATGAGAACCTTGGTGATAATAAGGAAGCAGTTAATGCCTACTTAAATAGTAAAAAGTTAGCCGCCAACCCTACCTTATCTGCTTTTATAGATAAGAAAGTTGCCGAGCTGCGAAAATAACAACTAATAAACAGATTTATAAAAATATTTTAAACCTTACAATTATGCCAAGCGGTAAAAAAAGAAAGAGACATAAAATGGCCACCCACAAACGTAAAAAACGTTTAAGAAAGAACAGACATAAGAAAAAATAGGATTTTCTTCATGATCAACGATTGATAGATACTAGGATCACTCTTAGTATCTATTATTCGTTGGTCTGTTTTTTATATATTCAGTCCATGTGTTTAATAAGGGATTTATTCCTTAAAATGTATAGCTTTTGGTAAAGGAATTAATTATCGATTCATCTCCTACGGGAGTAACCATAGCTTTGATTGAAGATAAACAACTTGTAGAACTTCACAAGGAACACATTAACACTAATTACGCCGTTGGCGACATTTATTTAGGCCGCATTAAAAAGATTATGCCGGGACTAAATGCTGCGTTTGTTGATGTGGGTTATGAGAAAGATGCTTTTTTGCATTATTTCGATCTTGGTCCGCAAGTTCAATCTTTATTGAAGCTTACAAAAATTAAGCGGAATGGCACTGTTAGTGGAACATTATTAGACAATTTAAAGCTGGAAGCCGATATTAACAAGGCTGGCAAAATATCTGAAGTTGTCTCCAAAAACATGCTTTTACCTGTTCAAATAGCTAAAGAGCCTATTTCAACTAAAGGACCGCGTTTAAGCTCTGATCTTTCTATAGCAGGACGTTATATTGTATTAGTCCCGTTTTCTAACGTTATTTCAATATCAAAAAAAATTAAGAGCAATACCGAACGTAATCGCTTAAAAAAGATTATCGAAAGTATTAAACCGAAAAATTTTGGTGTCATCATCAGAACTGTTTCTGAGGGGAAAGGCGTGGAAGAATTACAGAAAGATTTACTGGATTCTGTCTCTAAATGGGAAAGCTTCATTAAGAAATTACCTGAAGCAGAACCTTCCAAACGTGTTTGGGGAGAAATGGACCGGACGTCGACACTGATCCGCGATATATTAAGTACAGATTTCACCAATGTTTATGTGAATGATACTAACTTATATGAGGATATCCGTTCGTACGTACATGAGATCTCTCCTGAAATGGAGAAAATTGTGAAACCATATAAGCACAAAGAGCCAATCTTTGAGCATTTTGGTATCGAAAAACAAATTAAGAATGGTTTTGGTAAGACCGTAAATCTTGCCGGCGGAGCGTATCTGGTGGTAGAACATACAGAAGCGCTGCACGTTGTTGATGTGAACTCTGGAAACAGAACAGCGAACAAAGAGAACCAGGAAGAAAATGCATTGCAGGTAAACAAAGAAGCGGCAAAAGAAATTGCGCGTCAGCTTAGGTTACGTGATATGGGCGGTATTGTAGTGATCGATTTTATCGATATGCATAAACCGGTTAACCGTAAAATGCTGTTTGATTACCTGAGGGAACTGATGTTGCTGGATCGTGCTAAACACACTATTCTGCCTCCAAGTAAGTTTGGCCTGGTACAGATTACCCGTCAGCGTGTGCGCCCGGAAATGAATATCGTGACGAGCGAAGTTTGTCCAATGTGCCATGGTACCGGCGAAATTAAAGCGAGTATCGTTTTAATGGATGACATTGAGAGTAACATGAATTACATTTTAAGGGAACAGAACGAAAAGAATATTACGTTATGTGTACACCCTTATATTGAAGCTTTTATCAAACAGGGAATTTATTCTTTGCAGTGGAAGTGGTTCTTTAAATTCGGACAGAAGATCAAAGTGAAGTCGGTTCCGTCTTACCTATTAACAGAGTTTCATTTTATCTCTTCTAAAGACGAAGAAATAAAGTTGTAGATCCTCCTGTTCAAAACATAATAACAAAGCCTGATTGCTGTAAAGTAACCAGGCTTTGTTATGTCAGGATAATTTTTTATTCGTTTAATAAAGGTTAAATTCGTCATCTAAATAAAAATCAATTGGCTAAGACTAAATCAGCATATTTCTGTCAGAGTTGTGGATATGAATCAGCTAAATGGCTGGGAAAATGTCCTTCTTGTAATTCCTGGAATACTTTTGTAGAGGAAATAATTGAAAAGAATACAGCAAATATCCCTGCATGGCAACCTGCAGGATCGGGAAAAAGATCAAATAAACCAAATAAGGTAGCTGATATTGCTTCTTCAGAAGAGAAAAAAATATCTACCAGTGATTTGGAACTGGATAGGGTGCTGGGTGGCGGACTGGTTGCTGGTTCTGTAATCCTGATTGGCGGAGAACCCGGTATAGGGAAGTCAACGCTGATGCTGCAGGTGGCTTTAAATATTAAAGGCAAAAAAGTTTTATATGTTTCGGGTGAAGAAAGCGAGCAGCAGATTAAAATGCGCGCAGAACGGATTACCAATAGCCCTGCAGCAGATTGCTATATCCTTACCGAGACATCAACACAGAATATATTTAAGCAGGTAGAGCTGCTGGAACCCGATATTATCGTGGTAGATTCTATACAGACTTTACATTCTGCACATATAGAATCTACGCCTGGCAGTGTATCCCAAGTTAGGGAATGTACGGCCGAGCTGCTCCGTTTTGCAAAAGAAACCGGAACTCCTGTGTTTTTAATCGGTCACATTACTAAAGATGGTGCAATTGCAGGGCCTAAGATCCTGGAACACATGGTAGATACAGTGTTGCAGTTTGAAGGTGACAGGCACCATGTTTACCGTATTTTACGATCAATTAAAAACAGGTTTGGTGCCGCCGCAGAGCTGGGGATTTATGCCATGCATAGTGGCGGATTAAGAGAAGTCTCTAATCCTTCGGAGATCTTACTTTCACAGCGGGATGAAGAACTGAGTGGAATAGCTATTTCTGCAACTTTAGAGGGGGCAAGGCCGATGCTGATTGAAACGCAGGCTCTGGTGAGTACGGCTGCATTTGGGACGCCTCAGCGCTCTGCTACGGGATTTGATACCCGAAGAATGAATATGTTGCTGGCCGTACTGGAAAAAAGATGTGGTTTTAAACTGAGTACCAGGGATGTTTTTCTGAATATTGCTGGCGGGATTAAAGTGGAGGATCCGGCAATTGACCTGGCTATTCTGGCTGCGATTATTTCTTCTCATGAGGATATCTTTATTTCTTCTAAGATTTGTTTTGCGGCAGAAGTGGGCTTATCAGGAGAAATCAGAGCAGTAAACAGGATTGAACAGCGGATCTCTGAAGCGGATAAACTGGGTTTTGAAAGGATCTTTGTTTCCAATTATAATTTAAAAGGACTGGTTACCGATAAGTTTAATATAGAAATTACTGGTGTAAGTAAGATTGAGGATGTGTTTTCTCTCTTGTTTGGTTAATTGATACAGATCATTTTTTATTTAGAAATATTTTAAATAATTTTACTTAATCACTAAAATACAAATACTTAAACCTATATAGATATGAAAAAACTGATCTTAAGCTTATCTTTCTGCTTGTTGGCAGCAATAGCTTTTGCACAATCCCCTGCGGCAATTAACGGACAATCTTTTGGAGAAGGCGTAACGGGCGGATCACTTAAAGAGGCTTCAGCAGTTGCTGTTGAAATGGGTGATAAAACGACTTCAGAAATGAAAATAACTGGCGAAGTAGTGGAGGTTTGTAAGAAAAAAGGTTGCTGGATGACTTTAAAAATGCCCGATGGAGAACCTATGCGCGTAACTTTTAAGGATTATGCTTTTTTTATGCCTAAGGATATTGTTGGTAAAACAGTGGCGCTGGATGGTATTGCAAAAAAACAAACTATTTCTAAAAGCCAGCTTCAGCATTATGCAAAGGATGCTAAAAAATCTCCTGAGGAGATCGCAAAAATCACTTCTGATAAAGATGAAATCGCTTTTGAAGCGAAAGGTGTGGTGATCCTGGACCAGGCTGCAAAATAAACTTGATTATCCTGCTTAAAAGCAGCAATGAATTGATGGTTTATCTCAAGATTAAATATTACTTATTAAAAAAGGGTCCTTCAGCAATTGCTGAAGGACCCTTAATTTTTTATCCCTTTACAGGATAATATTATTTTGATAAGTACATAGACTTGTCTTTGTATAATTGTCTGAAATAAGGATCTTCCAGGTCTTTAATGAAACGGATAGATTCTCCTGTTGATTTCATTTCCGGGCCTAATTCTTTAGGTACTTCTGGGAATTTATCGTAAGAGAAAACAGGTTCTTTAATGGCATAGCCTTCCAGTTTACGTACAATCGTAAAATCTTTCAGTTTCGCAACACCTAACATGATCTTAGCAGCAATATTGATATAAGGAACATCGTAAGCCTTAGCGATGAAAGGAACTGTTCTGGAAGCTCTTGGATTGGCCTCGATCACATATACTTTCTCGTCTTTCACAGCAAACTGGATATTCAATAATCCAATTACATTTAAAGCTCTTGCAATTTTCTTAGAGTAAGTCTCCATGTCATTCATTACTTTTTCAGAAAGCCCAAATGGTGGCAATACTGCGAATGAATCACCAGAGTGGATACCTGCAGGTTCAATGTGCTCCATTAAACCAACAATATGAACATCTTCTCCATCACTGATAGAATCTGATTCAGTTTCTTCTGCTCTGTCAAGGAAATGGTCAATCAGTACTCTGTTACCTGGTAAATCACCTAGTAATTTTACTACTGCTTTTTCCAGGTCTTCGTCATTGATTACAATGCTCATTCCTTGTCCGCCCAGTACATAACTTGGTCTGACTAATACTGGATAGCCTACTTCATTGGCCACAACGATGGCTTCTTCTGCATTTTCTGCAACACCATATTTAGGATAAGGAATTTCAAGTTCTTTTAACAAGTCAGAGAAACGTCCGCGGTCTTCTGCAACGTCCATGTCATTGTAAGAAGTACCGATAATCTTAACCCCCATTGCATCTAGTTTTTCTGCCATTTTCAAAGCAGTCTGTCCACCTAGCTGTACAATCACGCCTACCGGATTTTCCAGTTCAATGATTTCACGCACATGTTCCCAGAATACTGGCTCAAAGTATAACTTATCGGCCATGTTAAAGTCTGTAGAAACAGTCTCAGGGTTACAGTTGATCATGATCGCCTCAAAACCTGTTTCTTTAGCCGCTAATAATCCGTGTACACAAGAGTAATCAAATTCAATTCCCTGGCCAATACGGTTAGGGCCTGAACCTAATACAATCACTTTCTTTTTATCTGAAGGAATGGATTCGTTTTCTTGTTCAAATGTAGAGTAGTAATATGGAGTCTTTGCAGAGAACTCTGCTGCACAAGTATCTACCATTTTATATACCCGTTTAATGCCCAGCGATTTTCTGCGGTCATAAACTTCGTCTTCTGTAACATTGCTTAGTAAATAGGCAATCTGGATATCAGAGAATCCTTTTTCTTTTAGCGTAAGGAAGAAGTCTTTAGGTATATTGTTTAATGAATAGCGTTTTAATTCTGTTTCCAGAAAAACAAGTTCCTGGATTTGAGTTAAGAACCATTTATCAATGCGGGTTACTTTACGGATGGATTCTAATGGAACTCCCATGCTCATCGCATCTTTGATCAGGAATAAACGGTTCCAGCTTGGATGCTCTAAACCGTGCATGATCTCATCGATACTTCTGCTGTGTTTTCCATCAGCACCTAATCCGGCGCGTCCGATTTCCAGACTCTGACACGCTTTTTGCAGGGCTTCAATAAAACTACGTCCAATGGCCATCACTTCACCAACAGATTTCATCTGCAGGCCAAGCTCCATGTTAGCACCTTTAAATTTGTCAAAGTTCCAGCGTGGTACTTTTACAATCACATAATCCAATGTTGGCTCAAAATATGCTGACGTGGTTTTAGTGATCTGGTTTTCTATTTCATCCAGGTTATAACCGATTGCCAGTTTAGAGGCGATCTTTGCGATTGGATAACCTGTTGCTTTACTTGCTAATGCAGAAGAGCGTGAAACTCTGGGGTTAATTTCAATAGCGATGATGTCGTCATTATCCGGATTTACCGAAAACTGAACGTTACATCCACCAGCAAAATTACCAATTGCCCGCATCATTTTGATGGCTTGGTTACGCATATCCTGGTAACAGCTATCTGATAAGGTCATTGCCGGGGCTACAGTGATTGAATCTCCGGTATGGATCCCCATTGGGTCAAAGTTTTCAATAGAACAGATAATGATCACATTGTCATTGCTGTCCCTTAATAATTCTAACTCATATTCTTTCCAGCCTAAAACTGCTTTTTCTACCAGCACTTCATGTGTTGGTGAAGCTTCTAAACCACGTTTTAGGGCGGCATCAAATTCTTCTTTTTTGTGTACAAAACCACCACCTGATCCACCTAATGTGTAGGAAGGACGGATAACCAGCGGGTAGCCAATTTCTTGTGCGGCTTCTTTACCTTCTAAAAATGAGTTGGCGATTTTTGAAGGGGCTACACCCACACCTATATCCACCATTAACTGGCGGAAAGCTTCCCTGTTTTCTGTTTTTTCAATTGCAGCAACGTCAACACCAATGATCTTAACGCCATACTTTTCCCAAACACCGCGCTCTTCAGCTTCTACGCATAGGTTTAAAGCAGTCTGTCCACCCATAGTAGGTAAAACCGCATCAATCTTTCGCTCTATTAAAATTTGTTCAATAGAATCTACTGTCAATGGTCTAAGGTATACATGGTCTGCAATTACCTTATCGGTCATGATCGTAGCAGGGTTGGAGTTTATAATAGAAACTTCAATTCCTTCTTCTTTTAAGGATAGTGCAGCTTGGGATCCGGCGTAGTCAAACTCGCAGGCTTGGCCAATGATAATAGGTCCTGATCCGATGATCAATACTGAACGTATGGAGGTGTCTTTAGGCATAAGGCTTTAAAAAAGTCTAAAGTGTTTTTTGTTAAAAAATGCTGGTCTTGTGAGACCTGATAGCTGGCGAGATTTTCTGTGCTATTGATGGAAGAATCCCGACTGTTCTGTCGGGATGCAAAGTTACATTTTTAGGCGATAAAAACTCAGATTTTTTTAAAAAGGGAAATTATTCTTTAAATGACAAAAAACAGGTCTTAAACGAGCCGGTATCAAAATAACTTATTCGGGTACTTAGAATAACTTTTGTGCGTTAATTCTATTGTGCTCAGTTCAAAGGACCATATAAATGAAACCACCATAAACATACCGCTTACAACAGAAATGAATATGCTTATGCTAGCTTTATGAGCGGTTAAACTGCTGTAGATAGCTAGAGGACAAAAAAATAAATACCAAGATAAAACAATTATATACTGATGAAAAAACTCTTATTTACAGCGCTTGCGGCGATCATTTTATTTAGCGGATGCGGTACTGTTCAATCTATTATTAAATCCAGTTTTCCCTATACTGCCACACTGGTTATTCCTGCATCTTCAAAAAGTAATACAACCTTATCGGTAACTAGTGCAGCGAGTAGTTTTGATGAAATATTTGGCAACCAGGGCGGCAATAATTATATCAGAGACGTAAGAATGGCTTCTGCCCGTCTCATTGCTTCTAATCCTAATGATAAGAGTATGGGCATGTTTAAATCTGTAAAAATGTTTATTTCTAATGCCGGAAGCGGAGAAGTCATGGTAGCGTCAAGAAGCGATGTTTCAGAAAATATTGGCTCTTCGCTGGTACTAGATATAGACAATTCGCGTTTTGTTGATCAGTATATCAAAGGTAACAGCTTGAAAATACGCATGGAATATGTGCTAAGGGAAAACATGACTACTGACATCAGTGTTAGAACATCACTGAGTTTTAGTTCTTCTCCTAACAACCAAAAATAAAAGCATCCTCTGCAGTTTTGCTGCATCGGGGGTATTATAATATCATAAATAGTTTGTTTGGTTTATTATCCGGTACGGGACGTTCATCCCTGCCGGATTTTTTTATTTTAGGTTATATTAATTCAGGGATAATTACATTTGACCAATGCTTCAGCTGGACATGTCACTTTCAGAATCCGTCATTGCGCAATTTCATCAAACCGGCTGGTTAGAATGGGTGGGTACAATTAGTGGTTTTATGTGTATCTACCTGGCCGCAAAAGAGAATATCTGGAACTGGCCTATCTCGATCATCAGTGTAGTTGCTTATGCGTTTATTTTTTATAACAGCAAATTATATGGCGATGCTGGTTTACAGCTTTATTTTATTGCTACCGCGATTTATGGATGGTATTTCTGGTATTATAAAAAAACTGCAAAGGAAAGACCCATAATAAGTATCGGAGGAAAAGAATGGCTGATTATTGTTACAGGAATTGGCGTACTTACTTTATTATTAAGCTATTACTTAAAAAAACTCACGGATACTGATGTACCTTATGCGGATGGCTTTTGTACCGCAATGAGTTTTGCAGCACAGCTGATGATGACCAGGAAGATTTTACAAAACTGGATTTTGTGGGTAATTGTTGATATTTGTTATGTACCACTGTATTTTCATAAACATTTGGCACTGACTGCCGTTTTATATTTTGTATTTATCATTTTAGCCTTTATCGGTTACCTGGACTGGAAAAAAACGTATCGTGAACAAGAGCAATATTAAAAAGATCGCTATCGTAGGCCCGGAAAGTACCGGAAAATCAACCATTACTAAATTACTTGCCAAGCACTATCATACTTTGTGGGTGGCAGAATTTGCCCGGTATTATTGTGCGGCATTAACGGCCCCCTGTACGATGCAGGATGAGATCAATATGTTTCACGGGCAGATTGCACTGGAAGAATCGGTCTTGTCAATGGCAGAAAAGGATTTTATTTTTTGTGACACTACTTTTTTAACGGTAAAGATCTGGAGTGATGAAATGTTAGGTGAAGCCCCGAAAATTGTTCTTGATGCTTTACCAGAGCGGCCTTATGATTTGTATTTACTTTTAGATATAGACTTGCCCTGGCAGGAAGATCCCTTACGTGATTTTCCGGATCAGCGGGAGTATTTTATGTCTGTATGGGTTAAAGAATTACAAGACCTCCAGGCAAATTATGTGGTGATTAGCGGTATAGAAGACCGGTTGCAAAATGCGATCCAGGCTATTGACAGCTTTCTAGCTACTCCTGCGGAAGAATAATTTTAAAGGCAAGGCCGTATCAAGTAATTCTTGGAAATATTTTATACATTTGCCGATATCAAAAGGGGTGCCTTGTTTTGTAAAAAACACAAAGACAGGCTGAGAACATACCCATTATTTAAATCGAAGCAGTATGCTTTATTTTAAATATGCACCTGATCCGGGTAATGCCGGCGGAGGGATTGGAGTTATGGAGTTTTAACTAAACTGTAAGTACCCCCTTACAGCAGGTTTAACTAAAAAACATTAAAAATTGAAAAAATTACTGCTCGTAGCAATCACCGTATTGCTGCTGCCCTTTTTAGCAAAAGCGCAATTTAATATCGCGGGTTCTGTTGCTGATAAGACAAGCCGCACACTTTTACCGGGAGCCACTATCCAGCTAAAAAATACAACTCAGGTTACTACCGCCGATGCACAGGGAAATTACCAGTTCAGGGATGTTAAAGCAGGAAAGCACACCATAACCGTGAGTTTTGTCGGTTATGAAACCCAGCAAAAGACAATTGAAATCAGCGGTAATCAAACTGTAAACTTTGAGCTGATCCTTGCTGCTTATCTCGCTGATGAAGTTGTGGTGATGGCCACACGTGCTACCGAAAAATCTGCGACTACCTATAAAAATATCAGTAAATCTGAAATTGCAGCAAATAATTTTGGGCAGGACCTTCCTTTTATTATTAATAATACCCCAGGGGTAGTGGTTACTTCTGATGCAGGCGCTGGAGTGGGTTATACCGGTATCCGGATCAGGGGAAGTGATGCAACCAGGGTCAATGTGACCGTTAACGGCATTCCAATAAATGATTCAGAGAGCCAGGGCTCTTTTTGGGTTAACATGCCGGATTTTGCTTCTTCGGTAGAAAGTATCCAGATCCAGCGGGGTGTAGGTACCTCTACGAATGGTGCAGGAGCTTTTGGCGGGAGTTTAAATATCCAGACTTCCGCACCAGAATTATTGCCTTATGCTGAGGTAAATAATACGTATGGTTCTTTTAACACCTTAAAAAACACCGTTAAAATTGGAACAGGAATGCTGAATAATAAATTCAGTTTTGACGGGCGTTTATCCAGGATACAATCTGACGGATATATAGACCGGGGTGCATCTTTGCTAAAATCTTATTTCCTTTCTGGTGCGTATCATGGAAAGACAGATTTGCTGCGCGTAAATATATTCTCAGGCTCAGAGCGCACTTACCAATCCTGGAATGGTATTCCAGAATCCAGGTTAAAAGGTGATGTAAAAGGCATGAATGATTACATCGAAAGAAATGAGTTAAATGAAGAAGATGCTGCAAACTTATTAAATTCACCAAGCAGAAAGTATAATTCGTTCTTATACAAAGATCAAACGGATAACTATTGGCAGGATCATTACCAAATGCTTTATGCCAAACAGTTTAATGATAAGTTCTCTTTTAATGGTGCCCTGCATTATACTTATGGAAGAGGGTATTATGAAGAATATAAAACAGATGAGCCTTTTGCAAATTATGGTTTACCTAACCCGATCATCAATGGAGCACCTGTTCTTTCTACAGATCTGATCCGCAGAAGATGGCTTAATAATGATTTCTATGGGGCTACGTATGCTTTCAATTATAAAGCTAAACCTAATTTAAACCTGACACTTGGCGGAGCGTATAATGAGTACCGGGGACAGCATTTTGGACAGGTGATCTGGTCGCAGGTTTCTTCCAGCCTAAATAATTCAGATCATTTTTATGATGGTGATGGAAATAAGAATGACTTTAATGTTTTTGCAAAGATTTCTTATAGCCCGGTTGAAAAGTTAAGCTTGTTTGCTGATCTGCAATTCAGAAAGATAAAATATGATATTGATGGTACTAATATTGGTGCAGATAAAAACATAAGAACCCTGGATATCCATGATCAGCTAAATTTCTTTAACCCAAAATTAGGGGCTACGTATTTTGTAAATACAGCAAGTAATATCTATGCTTCGTTAAGTGTAGCGAATAAAGAAGGTAACCGGGATGATTATGTGAATGCTGATTTAGGAACAGTTCCAAATCCAGAGCGTTTATATAATTTAGAAGCGGGATACCGGGTTAAACAAAACGCATTTACGGCAGGTGTTAACGTATATGGAATGTTCTATAAGGATCAGCTTGTCGTTACAGGAAAAGTAAGTGACGTGGGTGGCAGTATTCGTCAAAACGTACCAAATAGTTCAAGGATCGGTGTAGAATTTGATGGCTCGTATACGCTGAGCCAGCATTTTCTGATCAATGCCAATGCCGCATTTAGCCGCAACAAGATTAAAAACTTCACAGAATATGTGGATAATGGTGATACAGAATCTGTGGATGAATTTAATTATAAAAATCCTGATATTTCTTTTTCTCCGGCTGCTGTCGTTTTTGGCGAGTTGGTATATAAGCCTGCTGCTGGTTTTGCCATCGCACTGCAAAGTAAATATGTGAGTAAGCAATACATGGATAACACGCAAAGTGAAGAGCGGAAACTAAATGGATATTGGGTAAATAACCTGCGTTTAGGATATGATTTTAGCTTTAAAGGTGTTAAGAATATGAATATCGGGTTACTTGCTAATAATATCCTTAATAAAAAATATGAAAGCAACGGGTATACTTATGGCTATATATATGGAGGTAATAGAGTTACAGAAAACTTCTATTATCCGCAAGCTGGCCCTAACTTTCTATTGTCACTAAATGTAAGGTTCTAATTTTTTCCATTTACAAAGCAGTTGTCAATTAATTGATAAACTAATTGACAACTGCTTATCTTAAAAACATATTTAGGATCCTATAAATGCCAGACTGTTCTCATCTAGTTTCTTAAAATTTTGGAGACAGCCTGATATTTAGATTTTGGGGGAGCCTGGAATTATCTGGAGGTGTTTTTTTAACCAGTTTTCACAGATAACACCTTACCTTTGAAAACATGAAAAAATACATTGAGAAGCTACATTTCATTACCCACGATATCGCTGGTTTAACACATATTGAACAAACCCAGCTGGCTTGTGAAGCTGGCGCTAAATGGGTTCAATACCGCTGCCTGACTAAAAATGACGAAGAACTTTTAACCGAAATCAATGCCATAGCAGAGATTTGTGATGATTGGGGCGCCACATTAATCGTGACTAATCACATTCATTTAAATAGAAAAGCGGATATACAAGGTTTCCACATCGAAGATATGGACGCAGACTTTACTGCACTTCGTAAACAATTAGGGGAAGATATTACCATCGGCGGTTCTTCCAACACAGTAGAAGGTTTGATACGCCTTGCTGCCGAAGGTGCAGATTACGCAGGTTGTGGTCCTTTTAATATCACGGCCACTAAGCCAAATGACTTTCCTTTATTGGGTGTAAAAGGTTACACAGAAATCATGTCTATACTAAGAGAAAAAGAGATTATTCTTCCTGTACTGGCAGTAGGCGGCATTACTTTGGATGATACAGATGCGCTAATGGAAACTGGTATATTTGGAATCGCAGTTTCTTCTGCGATTAACCAGGCAGCGCAAATGAAATATGCTTACCAGGATTTTTACGATAAAGTATCCTGATTAAAGCATTATTTTATAATCAGATGAGAATATATGATCCGGTATAACCTACATTTGTTAAAAATCAGCTTCTCTTGGACAGTCCCAATATTATAGAAAAAAAAGATCCTTATGCCGCTCTGCGTTTCAGGGAATTCCGGTCCTATTTGGGTATGCGCTTCTTCTTTACTTTTGCTTATCAGATGCAAGCCGTTATTATTGGTTTTCATATTTATCATTTAACAAAAGATCCTTTAGCGTTAGGCTTAGTTGGACTTTGTGAAGCGCTCCCGGCAATTGGTATTGCACTTTATGGAGGATATGTAGCGGATAAATCTGAAAAGAGAGGTTTGCTGCTTAAAATATTTATTGGTGTTTTTCTATGCTCTGTTGTTATGCTTGTGGCCACATCAAAGCAAATGCACCCTTATGTGCCGGTAAGTTATATTATTCCAATTATGTATACCATGGTTTTTGGAATAGGAATAGCCCGTGGATTTTTTAGTCCGGCTACCTTTTCTTTAATGGCCCAGATCATTCCAAAAGAACTTTACCCTAATTCTACTACCTGGAATAGCTCCTCTTATATGATGGCTTCCATCTTAGGCCCTGCCGCGGGTGGTTTAGTTTATGGGTTTTTCGGTATTACAGTCACCTATAGTGTCATCCTGCTTTTCATCTTTATTTCACTGGTCTGCATTTTCTTTTTGAAACCGCATCCGCCTACTTATATTCCAAAAGAAAGCATTATTAAAAGCCTTACCCAAGGCGTACAATTTGTATTTAAGAGTAAGATGATGCTGGGCGCGATGAGCCTTGATTTATTCTCTGTGTTTTTTGGTGGTGCAGTAGCTTTATTACCTGTTTTTGCGAATGACATTTTAAAAGTAGGTTCGGAAGGATTGGGTTTCATGCGTGCCGCCGCATCTGGCGGAGCAGTATTAACCATGTTGGTCATGACCCGTATCTCTCCAATGGGTAAGCCCTGGAGAAACCTGCTGATCGCTGTAGTTGGTTTTGGTACCAGCATTATCTGTTACGGACTTTCCAAAAACTTCTACCTCACTTTAGTATTCCTGTTTTTTGAAGGCTCATTTGATAGTATAAGCGTAATTATTAGATCTACGATCATGCAGCTGCTTACCCCAGATGATATGCGTGGCAGGGTATCTGCAGTGAATAGCATGTTTATCGGCTCTTCCAATGAGATCGGTGCCTTTGAATCTGGCCTTACCGCAAAGTTAATGAGAACTGTCCCTGCCGTTGTATTTGGCGGTTGTATGACCATTCTTGTTGCCGGTATTACCTATACAAAAACTAAAAGCCTCTTGGGGTTAAGCTTGCAGGAAATTAACGATAAGGATGTTTAATTAGCCATTGGCAGCCGCAGGATACTAAAGGAGTAAGGTTTAATTTCTAAGGAAATACTGTTGTTCTTTAAAGAGACTGTCTGTGGTGAAGGACTCAGATTAACCGCGTTTTTAAAAGAATTTACAGCTTCCAGGTTATCATTTTGCATGAGCGTTAGCTGGCCTTGCGCTGTTATTTTTTTACTCCCCTTAATTAAGATCTGCCTGGTTTGGGAAACCGAAGAAGCATTAACTACTTTAATGATCACTTCGTTCGTTTTCTTATCGATCACTGCCGAAGCATACAGACTATCTTGTCCGGCAATAATTTTCTTATTGTCCAGGATACTTACCACATCTGTTCCTTTGTTTAACATATATAATTTCTGAATATAGTAATTTGGTGTTCCATAAACATTAAGGTTATCTACCCAAATCATATCTGGTGCCCATTGCCATCCGTCTACCTGAGCAAATAATGGGGCATAAGATGCCATACCCACTACATCTGCATTTCTTTCCAGCCCAGTCATAAATGCGGCTTCTGCAATCGCAGATCTCCAGTTGTTCTTATTGGTAGCCTGAGTAATCCCTTTACTATGTGCTGCATACTCGCCAGCAAATACTTTAGCGCCCTTGCGGTCATAGCTGTCATACCTTGCTGCATTTTTAAGGAACCATTCTGGTGCACGGTAATAATGCTCATCAATATAATTTGCGTTCATTTTTCTTAGCGCAGTATTTAAAAGATCAAAACGCTCTCCCTCCGGATCCGTTCCAGAACTGTTGATCAGCTTAATTTCGGGGTATTTTTCTTTTAAAGCGGTCGTAAATAAAGCCAGGCGCTCCAGGTACTGCGGACCCCAGTTTTCATTGCCTACGCCTAGTTTCTTTAAGTTAAAAGGTGCCGGATGCCCCATTTCTGCCCTTACTTTGCCCCATGGCGTATTGATATCGCCATTGGCAAACTCAATTAAGTCAAGTGCATCTTGAATATAAGGCTCCAATTCATCCAGCGGTACCAGCTCGGCAGTATTAAACTGACAGGCCATCCCACAATTAAGGATAGGCAGTGGCTCTGCACCAATATCTTCAGACAATTGAAAATATTCATAAAAACCTAAACCAAAAGTCTGGTAATAATCTGGCGCAGGACGGTGTGCAAACTCCGTATTCCAGCGGTTAATGATCAATTCCCTGCTTTCTACAGGGCCAATTGTTTTTTTCCACTGGTACCGGGTAGCTAACTCGCGTCCTTCTACAATACAACCGCCAGGAAAACGGATAAATCCGGGCTTCATGTCGGCCAGCATCTGGACCATATCTCCGCGCAATCCGCCCTTCCTATTTTTCCAGGTATCCCCCGGAAAAAGAGAAATCATGTCCAGGTCTATTTGCCCTGTTCCTTCAAACCATAAATTAAATTTTGCTTTCTGAACCGTTTCATTTGCAGTAAAACTAACTGATTGGCTTTTCCATTGCCCATCGCTCTCTGCAGGGACCAACACCGCTGCACCCAATACTTTTCCCGTACTATCTATCAGTTCTGCGTGTAATTTTAACCCAGCTGACTGCTGTTTATAAAGCACAGAAAAATCATAAGAAAGCCCTTTCTTCACCCCAATACCTCTAAAGCCCTCATTGGTCATACTTAAATCGCCTCTGTTAGCGCCCTTAGCGTTTACACGTAGAAATCTCGGGTTATTTGCATGTGATTCTTTTCTGTTCAGCACCAGCAAATCACCTTCCTTTAATTTACGGCCCTGGGTAGTCCAGCCCATCAGGGGTTTATAAAATTCAAAGGAGCGGTTTTTAATTAACTCTGCATAAATCCCGCCATCTGCACCCATATTGATATCTTCAAAAAACACACCCCACATTTCAGGCTGTACCTGCGCAGTTACCTTGTCCGGGTTTACAACAAATGTCTTATGTTTTTGCCCCAAAACATTCAGTAAGCTACAGGTAGCTATTGTGGTAAATAAGATTTTTTTTAAGTTCATATATTAAGGTATTATCAGCGCAAAGCGATTCATCAATTGGGTTACAGCAATTAGTTTAGTTTAACAATTTTTATGGTTGTGATTTATTTAGCTTTTCCTTTTAGTCCTTCTGAAGTCATCTGCACCCGCTTCATTGTTCCATCACCATTGTAATACAGCCGGTCAATACAGATAGACCTTCTAAAACTTCCACCCTCAGTAGGGATTGATCCATTGTGGTAAATAAAATATGATTTACCTTTAAAATCTATAATTGCCTGGTGGTTTGTATTTGAGTTCCCTGCTACTTCATTTAAAATCCCTTTATATTCCCAGGGCCCGGTCACTTTCCGGCTCATGGCATAGGCAATTTTCTCAGGAAACTGATAGGCATAAGACAAATAATACCAGTCTTTACGCTTATGGACCCAAGGCGCTTCGGTAAAATTAGGCAGGCTTACTCTTTCAATTGGCCCATCCTGATCTATCATATTTGCTTTCAGTTTGATATAATAACACTGTGTATTGCCCCAAAAAAGGTAGGCTTGTCCATCATCATCTATAAAAACAGTGGGATCAATATCATCCCAGCTAATCTTTGTTTCGGTAGTAGTCATATCATTGGTAATCAGCGCCGATCCCCGTGCATCTTTAAATGGCCCAACAGGACTGTCAGAAACAGCAACACCAATCGCTTTCCCTTTAACAGAACCATGTTCAACAGCGGCATACCAATAAAACTTTCCATTTCTTTCTATCACTTGTGAAGCCCAGGCATCCCCCTTGGCCCATGCAAAATCTGTCGGCCGTAATGGCACTGGATGCTCTTGCCAGTCGAGCATATCTGCAGAAGAATAAACCAGCCATTCTTTCATCACATACCGCTCTTGTTTAGATGGCGCTTCATCATGGCCCGCATATAAGTATACCGTGTTTTTATACACTAATGCAGAAGGATCTGCAGTATATTTGTCCGTAATAATAGGATTTCCGGTTACTTTAACTGTGCTTTGCGCAGAACTAGCTGCTGTAATCAATAACAGCGGCATCAGTAAATTATTGCGTAATAAGCTTAGGGTCTTGATCAATCTATCCGGCTTCAGGTTCATTATTTATCAGGTTTAATTTTCTCTGGTCTCAGCAGATAAATCTTATCATTATTAAATCATTTTTATCCACGTTTATTGGCTGATATTGTTCAAATATTAACCGGCTATTTCAAAGCCAGAACAACTACAGAAAAAGGTGGCAGCTTCATTTTCAGCAAACCATTTTTCAAAACTGCTCCTTTATAAACCGAAGGTTTTACTCCATCTGGCTTTTCAAAGGTGTTGTGATCATCCACTTTTGCAGCAGTCAAAATTCTTCCTGTTACTGTTTTATACTGCTGTCCGGCAACTGAGATTTCAATTTCTTCACTATTTTTACTGTTGATATTTACCACAGAAACATGGGTAATACCGGCTTTATCTTTAGAAGCAGATACAGAGACTGATGGTAATTTTTCTGAACCAAACACATAATCATCTGTTTTAACATCCACCGGGAGCAGCGTGGCATCCTGATGTACTTTATACATTTCCATCACATGATAAGTAGGTGAAAGCAGCATTTTCTCTTTACTGGTCAGGATCACCGCTTGCAATACATTTACACACTGGGCAAGGTTAGCAATCTTTACCCGGTCACTGTGGTTATTAAAAATATTTAAAGTTGCACCTGCAATCATCGCATCGCGCATTGTATTTTGCTGATATAAAAACCCAGGGTTTGTTCCAGTTTCTACATCAAACCAACCACCCCATTCATCAACCACCAGTGCTACTTTCTTTTTCGGGTCATACTTATCCATAATCGCAGTATGTTTGATGATCAGTTCATCCATTAGCAAAGCAGTTTTCATCGTCTCAAAATATTCTTTTTCAGTAAAACCGGTAGCAGGACCTTTCTTTTCCCAGCTTGGCAAAGAATAATGATGCAGGGCGATGCCGTCCATCATCCCTAACGGGATTCCTTTCATTAGTGTTTCTGTCCAGTGATAATCTGGACCATTGGCACCAGAAGCGATCTTAAATAAATTCTTCCCTTCCATAAATGTAGCATACCTGCGGTATTCACCTGCATAATATTCTGGAGTCATATTGCCACCACAGCCCCAAGCTTCATTGCCTACCCCCCAGAATTTTACGTCCCATGGTTTTTGCTGCCCATTCTGCACACGAAGGTCAGACATCGGGCTCTTGCCTTCAAAATTCACATATTGCACCCAATCTGACAACTCCTGTACCGTACCGCTACCTGTATTTCCAGCCAGGTAAGGCTCTGTTCCCAATAGCTTACACATATTTAAAAAATCATGTGTCCCAAAGCTATTATCTTCTGTAACGCCACCCCACATCGTATTTACAATAGAAGGACGTTTGTCTTTAGGCCCAATACCATCTTTCCAGTGATACCGGTCTGCAAAACAGCCCCCAGGCCACCTAAGATTTGGAATATTTAAATTCTTTAAAGCTGCAATAATATCATTTCTAACACCAGCAGTATTTGGAATAGCACTGCTGTCCCCTACATAAAATCCATCATAGATACTACGGCCAAGATGCTCGGCAAAGTGACCATAAATATGTTTACTGATCATCCCTGCGGGCTTATCCGCATGCATAATTACTGTGGTTTGTTGCGCAATTGTTACCTTATTACTGGCCAGGAAGTACAGGCAGAAGATAGAAAAGAGTATTTTTTTTAGCATTTCTGGAAATATTTTGAAGGAAAATTAAGTAGAAACAAAAAAATGCCGGAAGGGAAATAACAACTATACCCGCATTAGGAATGGTTTATACAAAATTTATACTTGGTTTAATCACGCCGGTACATCCGGTTACTCATCCAATTTAGCAAAAAAATATTAATCGTCAAATTAACATTTAAAAAGAGGGGGCAAATTATTTGAGATAAGTCTTGCTTAAAAAGCTTCTTCAATAAAAATGCCCCAAAAAAGCTAACTGCTTTTTTGGGGCATTTTTATTTTATTCCGGCTATTTTTTATAAAAAAAATAATGGATCAGGTTAGTTACCTCATTGATCTATCTTTCTCCAACCTGCTGGCGCCACATCGCATAATACAACCCTTTTTCTTCAATCAATTCACGATGCTGCCCCTGCTCAATAATATGCCCTTTTTCCAGCACATAAATCCGGTCAGCATGGCGGATCGTAGATAACCTGTGCGCAATCAATATCGTAATATGGTTGGTCAGTTCAGAGACCTCTCTGATCGTTGCCGTAATCTCTTCTTCGGTAAGGGAATCCAGGGAAGAAGTTGCTTCATCAAAGACCAAGATATCCGGCCTGCGCAATAAGGCACGCGCAATAGATAAACGCTGTTTCTCTCCGCCAGAAACCTTAACGCCACCTTCACCAATTACAGTGTCGAGTCCTTTATCAGCACGAGCTAAAAGCGTTTGACAAGCAGCTTGTTCCATTACCCGTAAACATTCTTCATCTGTTGCACCCGGACGTACAAATTGTAAGTTTTCTCTAATCGTACCAGAAAACAGCTGGGTATCCTGAGTAACAAATCCTATTTTCTCTCTCAGCTGATCCAGGTCAATCTCTTTACTGGTAATGCCGTTATATTTGACCTCTCCAATGACCGGCTGATATAAGCCAACTAAAAGCTTCACCAGGGTAGTTTTACCAGAACCTGAAGGGCCTACAAATGCAATCGTCTCTCCATCCTTTACATTAAAATTAATGTGGTTCAATGCATTTGTCTTTCCTGTAAGGTGCCTGAAGCTCAAATTGGAAAAATCCAGTGATGTGATTTTGTCCAGTACCTTAGGATTTAATGGTTTTTGGTCAACCGGTGTATTTAAGATTTTTTTGAAGTTCCCTAAAGATACCTCTGCCTCTCTCCAGGATAAGATCACATTGCCTAATTCCTGCAATGGGCCAAAAAGGAAAAAAGAATAAAATAAGAATGAAAAATATTGCCCGGCAGAGATGGTATCTTCAAAAATAAGAATCAGTAAAACCACCACCATCATACTTCTTACTAAGTTGACAGTAGTTCCTTGTACAAAGCTCATACTTCTTACGTATTTTACTTTTCTGAGTTCCAGTCCCAGGATCTTATATGTTGTTTTATTCAGGCGCTCAATCTCCTGGCTGGCCAGTCCTAAACTTTTTACCAGTTCAATATTCCTTAACGATTCTGTAGTAGAACCTGCTAATGCAGTAGTTTCGGCAACAATGCTCCTTTGGATCACTTTAATCTTTCTGCTCAAAAACCAGCTTACAAAGCTAATCACCGGGATAGCCAGAAAGTAAATTAACGTCACTTTATAACTTACCGTTACTGAATAGACAATTACAAAAACCATCCCTATCAAACTCACAAAAAGAATACTAATGAAAGAAGTAATAAATTTTTCACTGTCTAACCTTACTTTTTGAAGTATGCCTAATGTTTCTCCGCTCCGCTGATCTTCAAATACCTGGTAGGGCAATTCCAGTGAATGCTTTAACCCATCGGCATACATTTGCGCCCCAACCTTCTGTACGATAATGCTGGTAAAATAATCCTGGAAATTCTTTGCAATCCTGGAAACCATTGCCGCACCCACACCTAATCCAACAAGGCCTAATACGCCCCATACAAATTCATCCCGGCTTAAGACATCCTTCTTTTCAATAAAGCTATCTACGATACGACCGGTAATATACGGGTCAAGCAAAGAGAAACCGATATTGATAGCAGCCAGCAAAAGTGCAAGACATACTATCCATTTATAATTTTTAAGATACTGGACTAATAGATTCATTGAAAAAAAAATAGAGCACAAAAATAGACAAAGGGAATATAGCAAAAGCTATATTCCCTTTAAATTACGATTATATTATATTTCAACCAGATTAAACGGTCATTACATCTTTTTCTTTAGCTTCAGCATGCTTATCTACTTTTATAATATATAGATCGGTCATTTTCTGAACCTCGGCTTCACCTGTTTTGATCTCGTCATCAGAAACACTTTCACCTTTTAATTTCTTAATCTTCTCATTCGCATCTTTACGGATGTTACGAACAGTGATACGGCCGCGTTCTGCTTCCTCTTTAACCTTTTTAACCAGGTCTTTTCTGCGTTCTTCCGTCAAAGGCGGAACAACCAAACGGATAATAACCCCGTCATTCTGAGGATTGATCCCAATGTTCGCTTCCATAATGGCGCGTTCAATAGGTACCAGCATGTTTTTTTCCCAGGGCTGAATGATAATGGTACGTGCATCAGTAGTATTAATACTGGCTACCGAAGCAATTGCAGTGGCAGCACCATAATAATCTACATTAATTCCGTCCAGCATTCCAGCTGAAGCTTTACCTGCACGTATTTTAGTCAGTTCAGTTTCACAGTGGATAATTGCTTTATCCATTGTCGCCTGAGCATCTTGTAATTGTTTCTTTATGAGGTCATTCATAACATTTACTATTTATCAAAAATAATTTTATTAAACTTATACTTTAACCAGGGTACCGATCTCTTCACCCTGTGCAATTTTCATGAAGTTCCCTGTTTTATTCATATCAAAAACGATGATCGGAAGTTCATTTTCTTCACAAAGTGTAAAAGCGGTCATATCCATTACGTTTAAACCTTTAGAATATACTTCTTTAAAAGAGATCTCAGAATAACGTGTCGCTAAAGGATCTTTTTCAGGATCTGCAGAATAAATTCCATCTACCCTGGTTCCTTTAAGTACCACATCCGCTTTAATTTCAATCGCACGTAATGCCGCTGCAGAATCTGTAGTAAAGTAAGGATTTCCTGTACCTGCACCAAAAATCACCACGCGTCCTTTTTCAAGGTGCCTTACCGCTCTTCTGCGAATGAATGGCTCGCAGATTTGTTCCATTTTAATTGCAGTAAGCAATCTTGTTTTAAGTCCTACTTTTTCCAGGGCATCCTGTAAGGCCATACTGTTAATTACAGTGGCCAGCATCCCCATATAATCAGCCTGAGCACGATCCATACCTGATTTTTCTGCACTCAGTCCTCTGAAAATATTACCGCCACCAATAACGATAGCAATTTCCAGTCCCTGAGCATGAACAGCTTTAATATCTTCAGCGTATTGTTTTACGCGTTCATTATCTATACCGTATTGCTTATCGCCCATCAGCGATTCGCCGCTTAATTTTAGTAGGATCCTTTTGTACTTCATGACTCCAAAAATAACTATTTGTTTTAATTAATACCGATCAAATATTCAACTCTTATAATAAAACACATTTATCGCAGTCTGCGCGCACAAATAAAGGCATTTATACTTGCTTATCTGATTACCTGATTACGAAAGGGGCAAAAAAAAAGTCCCTTAAAACAAGGGACCTTTAATTTATCATGAAGGAACTATGATCCTAATTGAACACGTTTAAATGCAGTAACAGTTAAACCGTTAGCTGTATCATTTAAAAACTTACGAACGTCTTTAGAAGAATCCTTAACAAATTCCTGGTTTAATAAAGTACTGTCTTTGTAGAACTTGTTCAGTTTACCAGCAGCAATTTTTTCAACCATTTCTTCTGGTTTACCTTCAGCACGGATTTGCTCTTTAGCAATTTCCATTTCACGCTCAATGGTGTGTGTATCTACGTCAGCTTTATCTAAAGCTACCGGGTGCATTGCAGCAATTTGCATCGCTACATCTTTACCAGCCTCATCAACACCAGCAACATTTTGGTTTAAAGCAACCAAAACACCTAAACGGTAATTACTGTGGATATAAGGAACAACTCTTTCACCAGATACCGTTTCGAATTTAGAGATACCAATTTTCTCTCCGATTTTTCCAGTGTTTTCAACAATGATATCAGAAACTTTCTGACCATCAACTTCAAGAGATAAAAGTTCTTCTAAAGTAGCAGGATTCTTATCGATTGCTAAATCAGTGAATTTATTAGCTAAAGCGATGAAATCAGCATTTTTAGCTACGAAATCAGTTTCGCAGTTTAATTCTACGACTACACCACGTTTTCCGTCAGCTGTAGCTTTAGCGATTACAACACCTTCATTAGAATCACGATCCTGACGGCTCGCTGCAACTTTAGCACCTTTTTTACGTAAGTAATCAACCGCAGCTTCGAATTCGCCATTGGCTTCTATTAATGCTTTTTTGCAATCCATCATACCGGCACCGGTCTGTTGGCGTAATTTATTTACATCTGCTGCAGAAATTTGTACTGACATTTTATTTTCTTTTTTAAGTTTTTATCTAAAAAATATGGGTTGTAAGTGTAGGTTGTAAGTAAGAACCCGCAACGCACAACATACAACCCATGAAATATTTAATTAAGCTTCGCTTGTACCTTCTTCAGATTCAGCGTTTTCTTTTCTTGCTCTTCTCGCGCCAGGTGCAGCAGTTTCAGGAGCATCAGCAGCAGTTTTAGCAGCTACAGCTTCTTTTTCAGCTTCATCATCTTTCTCACGTTTACGCTCATCTAAACCTTCTTCAATCGCTTTGATGATAACATCAGTGATTAATAAGATAGATTTAGTTGCATCATCATTCGCCGGGATAGGGAAATCGATGTTAGAAGGATCAGAGTTAGTATCAACCATTGCAAATGTTGGAATGTTTAATTTCAACGCTTCGCTAACTGCGATATGCTCTTTCTTCACGTCAATTAAAAAGATAGCAGCTGGTAAACGGTTTAAATCCGCAATACCACCTAATAAGCTTTCTAATTTAATACGCTCACGCTGGATCATTAAACGCTCTTTCTTAGAAAGGATCGAATAAGTACCATCTTTAGTCATCTTGTCGATGTTAGACATCTTTTT